>BNJU01002351.1_pt1 | contig 545540 bp, 653 predicted proteins | sample 8539281 | NCBI WGS metagenome assembly BNJU01 (sample SAMD00202456, study PRJDB9452) | human saliva metagenome | isolation source: human saliva | place: Japan
TCGACCCCAGGCTTTGAAACTCTTGTCGTTTCTAAATTTTCTCGATCTCTTCAACCTAGTTTGGATTCAGATACTATTTATATCCACATGCAGATGCTTCAAAAGGTGCCAGAGGTGGTTGTTTACGTCCTGATGATAGCTTGCTGTAAGGTTGCTTTGTTGTAGGCTAAGATTCCAAGCTGGGCGTAGTTAGAGCTGGGTTGTACTGCAAGATCAGTGGTTTGGATGGGCTTTGACTCTTAAGTCCTTGTTTGCCTCTTTAAGCGGTAGTTAAAGTGCCTTTGATGGCTTCGCTGGTTTGTGGCATTGACTTTGAGTGGCGGCTTTGGCTAAGTTAGTCATTTCTTATGGGTGTCTTCTAAAGACCTTCACCTTTCTTATCTCTGATGCTCTGTTTTGCATCAAAAACCTTGTAGGCCGCAGTCAAAAAGAGCGATCTCGTGGCGTCTTGTTCTATCAGCGCCTCGTCAGCTAAAGTGCGCCTGAGTTGAGCTAACGTCAAAAGATCCTGGCTTTGGGATGTGGTCTTTATCTTTGTAAACCGTTACCTTGGCATCGAGGCGTTGTAGTCTGCTTACCTCACGGTACGTGCCGCCCGCGTCGCCATGGCAATCAGCCGTTTTGAGATCGATTAACGCCTCAGTCATCTTGATGAGATCGATGTTTGGCGTGTCGAAGCCTTTCGTTAGATAGTCCCTTGCCTTGTCGTATGTTGCCGACCTTGCGCGTAGAGGCTGCTGCTGGCGTAGCTCAGCTCTTCAAAGCGCTCTGCCCCTCAAGTACCGCTTCATGGCTCTCGTCATCGCCAGAAGCGATCAGTCAGCGCTCAAGTGGGCATACTCATGCCACGCAATCCTCTGTAGCTGAGGTGCGAGACGCTTGTAGCGCCTCATAATAATTGTACTGTAATGTATTCGCTGGCGCATGGTAGTAGCTATAGAGTGGCGAGCTGTTTTCATACTGCAAAAATGAGAAATAGTCTGCAAGCCCACTATGTAGTGGTTCAAAATTTTTGGTGTTATTTAGCTCAAGCGAGCAAACAGCGGCGTTTATGGCGCTCACTGCAGTAGTTTTTCGCGGTCGGTTATCGCTTTGTTAAACAGAGATGATCGCCCTCGTCGCATTTCTCTTGTTTCATCTGCGAAACGCCGAGGTTGTAGTTTAGTGACGGTTATAAACGAAGCTATGTTTTCATCAATTTTTAACGCTTCGATTATTACGCTCATGGGAGAGCTGGTTTGGCTTTTTTATCATCCATCGATCTTTGAAGCGCGTAAATTTCTGCGTTTGGTAGTTGTTTTCTATATTTTTTACGATAGCTGTAGTGTCCTATCTCCTCTGATCTTTTATGCAAGACGATTAGTAGAAACAGCGATCAAGATGACAAAGCACCAAAAGCAGGCTGCGCCGATGATGATAAAGAGCTTTTCTTGCTCTTTTTACAGGTATTGCTCTGGGATGCTCTCATCTTGCAGCGCCATCGCGACGATGCTCTTCAAAACGAGACATCTCCTTCAGGAGCCTCTGTCTTTGCCTCTCAGGCGCTTGCTCTCTTGCTCGCGGGTGGCTTGAACTCAACCTCGTCATCAGCCCTACATATACCTTTTAAGAACTGAGAGACTATGGTAGCCATCAGCCTTTTGGTGAGTTCTCCATCATCGCTATTAGCGTCCTGCAACTGCCAAACGCTGTGTCATTGAGGGTATTTACAAGCATATTTTTCTGCCATCTTTAAAAGCTGATTTTTGCGCGTCTTGCTTGAAAATCCCAGGTATTAGAGATAGAGCTTATCTCGCGGTATTTGCCTTGACCTCGGTAGCCAAACCTCAAGGTCTATGTCTTTGCGCATAAAGCCTAGATCGCCACTGCAAAAAGCATGTGGCGGTGGGGCAGCCAAAGGCTAGTTAGCGAAGTCACTAACACTGAGATATCATCTCAACAAGCACGCCCTCGCTTTGATCAGGCTTTGTGATGCTTGAAACCGACCTTTTTCAAACTGGTGCTGGCGGATCATGCCCTCGTGTCGCGTCCTGCCGAGCCTGCCTCCTGGCGGAAGCATGCTGAGTAGCAAGTCATCTTTATGGGCGTACTCAGCTAATGATGGTGTCATTGTACTCGTGTCGCAGGCACTTTCGCTGGTTGGGATGAGGTGGGGGTCCTCGTCGCGCACTTTGTAAAGATCTCCTCTAGGGTGGTACTGACCGGTGCTTAAAAAGGATGTGTTGAGCTTACTAGATAAGGGAGATTTACAAGCTCAAGCCGCGCGCTGTTAAAGTCGAGTCATGTAATTAACAAGCGCTCTACTAGGCCTCTCCCATGCTACGAAAGCGCGGTAAAGCGAGATCCTGAGCTTTGCGCCCCCTTTCAAAGTCAAACTGTGGAGACTCCCGCCTAGGCTCCCGAGTGCTCCTATGGCTAAAGTCGACCTGAGTTAGCTCAAGCACCCGTCATGCGAGACGTTATCGTCCTCGTCCTTGCAAATGGCACGTCATCATCGGTGATATTTGGCACGCTAAATAAATCAGCTCGACTTTTCTTCATGTTGTTTTAACGATCTCATCGGCGTCAGCGGGCAGCTTTGTTTAAATTGGCTCCTCTTAGGCTCACTCACGTCCTCACCAGCTCCTTCACATGCCAAGTCTTCGCTCTTTGCGTTTTGGATCGCTGGAAATTTTCAAGTGCTTTGCGCTTTTGCTTTAGCTCGTTAGTGTGCAAAAAGCTCGTCTAATAGGCTGGCTTTTAACGTTTTTGCCCTCTAGTACGAATTCATCGTGGTTTGTCTCGAAGTAGTTTTAAATTTCATCATGATCCTCCTTATCCTCTCCTTAAACCATAACTTCTCTGCGAAACGACGATCGACCGCAAGCGTAAGTCGCGATGGGGTGGATGTTGCCAAGTGGGCTAGGGCGCTGTAAATATAAAGTTGCAGCCATTTGTACTATCACCGCAGCCGATCACCATCAGCCAAACCGTTGATCATAAAACAGATCTGTCATTGTCTCAGTAACCTCCAGCCTTTACGCTTACCTGCAGTTACTCATCATCATGCCACCAGTTAAAACTAAAAAGAGTACGCAAATAGGCATGATCTTAACAGCTACTGAGCCGATGGCTTGCTTTGCTTTGCGAGACAAGCTCCTGGTGGCACGTTTTTGCTCGCCGCTCTAATATGATCAGCATCAAAAATAGATAACCAACAAAAATGATCGCGCAAAAAGGTGAATTATCTGCGTGCAGGGATATCGGTTACATATGTTTTCCTTATCTGTAAATTCAACCGCTTACGCACTATCGTTCGTGAGCTACAGTATTGAGCTTTTTAGCACCTAGATCTAGAAATTTACAGCCACCTCGTCAGGGTTGTTTTTGATAGTATTCGACCTCTCTTGCATCTTTTAAAATAGTCCCAAAAGCAAGCTCGTTTAGATAGGCTTTAAAGTGCCCGTGACCTTCTCCTCACTCATATCAGCTGCAAGTCGCGCTGTCCGCTCTCATCTAAGAAAAGTTTTGCGATGTTATAGACGTGTGACAGTTTTGCCACTGCTTTGGCTCTTCGAGTGGCGTGCCATCAGTCAGTGATGAGAATGCTTTTAAGCGTCTTGGCGTCCGCGAAAGAATATCGATCGTATTGCAGCGCTTTTGCTCATCTTTTCGCCGTTTGTGCGAGGCACGGTAGCGACATTTTCATCGATCTTTGCTTCAGGTGAGTGAAAATCTCGCCATGTTCGTTGATTAGAGCGGATCGCGATATCACGTCGCGATCTCTACGCTCTGGATCTGGTCTCGCCCACAGGCACGACCTGCGCGTTAAAGCGAGATATCAACCGCCATCAAAAGCTGGATGGCTAAAGGGTCCGTGGTGCGAGCTAAGGCCCTTTTGACCTTGTCACTGGCTGTGCGCGCGCTGCGAGTATGCTACTCAGGCGTGTGCTGTAGCTGCCCAGGTAAAGCTCAAGCACGCCTTTATCGTCGCGCACGCAAAGTCACTTTTGTCGGTCGATCCCAAGCGCCAAAAAGGCGCAGCGTCAAAATGTGTTTTGCTTTTTAGCGCTTTTACCGTCGCTCAGATGGTCATCTGCATGGTAGTTTGCTGCAAACATAAAGCATCTCGTTTTGCTCTTTGCATATCAACCATCACGCTTTATCGAGGCAAAAAGTTATGCCATGTGTAGTTTGCCGGAGGGTTGAGCCGGTTAGTACTCTCATCTTATCCTTTCCTTGAGCTCTCGCGAGTGCTTGATAGAGTTTGAATTACAAAGCTTTCGGCAGACCATGTCTCAGCCTCGGCTAGTACTCTACGCAACTATCAAAATCATCTCACGATACTTCGCCAAATGCTTTTTAAATTTAACATCATGGGCAGATGTTTTATCTAGTCTAATCTTGAAAATTGAGCTTGCTAGCCCTCACTTAAAAACAAAATTTCGCTGGCTAAACAAAACTCTCTCGCTAAAACGTTTACATTCCCAACATCACGTTGAGACTTGCGTCTAATCTAATCTTAAATTTAACTGGCTTCAAGTTTAGTTTCGACTGACTCATACAACTCTCGTCGCTTTGGCGTTGCGAACTAAGTGAGCAAAATTTATCTCAAATTTCGCCAGACCCTTCTACTGCACAAAACGCTAAATTGGAACTCAAAAGATCACTTCAACACCACGCCAGACAGCCATCTAGCCTGATCTTGAGAGCTTTATCGTTGCAAGCAGCCCACGCCACTTTCACCTTCAAACTTTTAAAAGTATCCTTATCTCTTTTACGATCTGCTTTGGGGTCTTGCCTCGACCTCAACGATATAATCAGCCTCATAGAGCTTCTCTCGCTCCAGATGACGCCTGCTCTTTAGGTCGCTTAAAAAGTGGGCGTTTAGCGAGTTTTCTCGCTCATCGCTATTCTTTGCTTTTCTTTGCATGATCAGTCGCATCAAAGCTTGCTTTTAGATAGATCACGAGTGCCTATTTTTGTTTCATGCTTAACCTTTTGCAAAGCCCCCACTGTTGAGATGATCGCATTTTTGACATTTGTGGCTGAAAATTGGCAGATCTTTTCAAAGCCGTCTCAAAATGCTCTTCGCCATCATCAAAGATAGCTTTTTATCTTCATGTTTTGTGAGCTCTCTAACGTCGTCATGATCAAGGTTCATCGTCTTTAGCTGCTGCCGCTTAGCGCCCTTGCAGTGGTGCCCTTGCCAAGCCTACAAACCCTATCAAAACGATATTATTGTTCTTTGTCTTCATCACTCTTCCACGTTTTGGGGATCAGACACGATAGCACTGCCAGCCAGGCTAAGCTCTCTCTAAAGCTTGTTTGTCAGCGTAGCGTTTGTAGCTCAGCGCAGGCATTTTCGGCGCGGTTCATTATGAGCGCTATCATTATAGGCGCTGTTTAAACACTGCACTGCGTAGTAAGTTTTCACGACCCTGCCTTTATCTCGTGGCAGGTGGATGCGCTGGTTGCTTCGCCGATCACTTCGACGAGCTTTGAGTTTTGGACTTTTTGGGTGTAGCTGTCAAATTTCAACTCATGGGCGGGTAATCTACATGCACTCTTTGCCACGGCGCCGAAAACACTGATGATCGGCGCGCAAGAGAGAAAGGGACCAAACCTATCTTTTATCTCTTTGTAAAGCTCGTCAATTCTTCACGTCGCTTTTTGTCCCATTTGTTTAGCACGATGATGACGCCAAGCTTCACCCTGAGGCGATACCAGCGGATACGCTCGTCAAGCTCTGTTAGTGGCTCCAGAGCTATCAAGCACAAGTAGCGCTACCGTCTGTCTCTTCTAAAAGTACTTTCTCAGTTCTGTAGCGCGTATCTCTCGATGCCCTCGATCTGCCGCGCTTTCGATACCAGCGGTATCGACAAACTCAAAAACTCTGCCATCATGCTCGTACTCATTATTGACTGGATCGATCGTAGTGCTTGCCACGTCGCTAACAACGGCGCGGCCTCCTCTTTACAAGGGCGTTTAGAAGTGAGCTTTTGCTGAGCATTTGCACGCGCCCTATGATGCCAACTCTGATGTTTTTGCTCTCATAGTCTATCTCGTCGCTTAGCTCGCCCTCGTCGTTATGGTTTCTAAAAATCATCAAAATCATCGCTCAGTATCGGCCTTTTATCTGCACTTTCCTTCTAAGTGTTTTTGCCAACGGAATGCTAAGCTCATCGACGCCGGTGTTGTGATCTACATGAAAATTGCCCCAAATGAGTTTTTGCGCCAAACTTACAAAGTCCCCACCTCTTTGCTCGTCTTTTTGCTGTCGATTTTGTTGATGACTAGAGCGATTGGCATTGAGCTGCTAAGCTCGTAAAAATGGCTCTATCCTCGTCATCTGGCATCATTTTTGCCATCGACCATGTAGAGGATAACGTCTGAGTTTTTAGCCTCTGCCAAGGTCTTTGCTTTTTACATTTTTAAAAAGCTCGTCGCTATCATCAAGCCCGCCGCTGTCGATTAATATGCACTCTTTGCCTCAACTTCGATCTTAGCTTTGTTTGTATCTCTTGTAGTGCCGCTAGCGTCGCTTGTTATGGCGATGCGTCTTCTTGCTAAGCGGTTACAAAAGTGAGCTTTTGCCGACATTTGGCACGCCTACTAATATTACTTTTTGCAATTTATGTCCTTTTATGATGGCTGAGTTAGTACCGTTACTCTTTATATAAAGTATAAAAATTACGCTTAAAAGCGCTTGAAAATAAAAAGAAAAATCAACTCAAAAATTTGCTATTTTTATTAAAATGAGTGCTCCATTTAGAGGTTTTTGCGATGTTAAAAAAGGTTTTTATATTTCACATCTTGGCATTTTATATGCTTTTCGCTGCTTTATGTTTGCCGTGACTGGCGCATTTTGCAAAGTATCTGAGCAAAGATATGCCCTTCTATCCGAAGTTGTTTTTTTGATAAATTCGATCGGACTTTTCATCGTCAGTCTACGCCATCTATACATTCCATTTAAACAAACTGGCGGGCACTTTTTCTTGCTGATGTTTCGCGGTTTTTGTGGGCACGGTGGCACTTTTCTGCCTTTTTATAACGTCGCGCATGTCAAGTGTAGCACAGCCTTTACCTTTCAAAAGAGACAAACCCGATATTTACAGCCATTCTCGCGGCTATCGTCGTTTAAGAGCGGCTAAGCTCGCTTAGCTGGTTTTGTTTTTTGGGAGTTGGCGAGATGCAACTGTTATCCGAGCCAATTGGTATCAATAAAACCGATATCATCGGCATTTGAGAGCGGTCTTGGTGCGCTGTGCATACTACAAGTGTCGAGGAGCTAAACAAGAGCTACGGCACAAATATCATCGTGCTAAAGCTTCATGCGTGGGGCTCGTTTTGCCGCTTATTTGCATGGGTATGGCTGAGTTTTTCACCCTACGAGCCTCTTGATTTTTATTTTCTAAATTTGCTATGCTAAGCTGGCACAACGTCGTTTTTATCTTGCTAATGGGGCTTAGTGGCTACTATTTTTCAGGCGTTTATGACAAAGGCATTTGCGGTTGGCAAAAAGCTGGCGTGATCGCTCGCAGGGTTAGCTACGCAGACGTCATTTTTACGCTTATTATTGGCTATTTTCATGGGCGATGCGTTGCCCAAATCACCTAGCGCTCGCAGGTATCGTCCTTGTCAGTGGTGAGTGGGAATTTTAGTTGTTAAGAAGAAAAATAAAGGAGAAAAATGGATCTTAATCGCTGGACCTTGCGTGATAGAGAGCAAGGAGCTTGTTTTTGAAGTAGCAAAAAGGTTAGTTAAATTTAACGAAAATCCAAAGCTTGACTTTTACTTTAAGTCTAGCTTTGACAAGGCAAATCGCACGAGCATTAGCTCATTTTCGTGTCCCTGGGCTAGAAAAGGGTTGTGGTACATGCTGAGGTGAAAAAGAATTTGGCTATGTACAACCGACATCCACGAGGCTACTCAAGCTAAGCCAGTTGGTGAAGTGGCTGATGTGCCGCAGATCCCTGCGTTTTGTGCCGCTCAGACTGATTTGCCTCGTGGCATCTCGCAAGGACAAAAAGCGGTCGTAAATATCAAAAAGGGCAGTTTTTAGCGGCATCTGCTATGAAGCACTCTGTTAAAAAGGTGCTTGAAACAAGAGGAGTTAGCGGCGATGGATACGAGGTTGCAAAGGCAAATGGCGTCTGGCTAACGGAGCGTGGAAGCACATATGGATATGGAAACTAGTCGTTGATATGAGAATAGTGATGATGAGAGGAATGGCGCCAGTCATTTTTGACGCGACCCACAGCGTGCAGATGCCAAAGCGCACTTGGCGAAAAAGCGGTGGCGACGTTAGGTTTGTGCCGTATCTTGCAAGAGCGGCAGCTAGCGTTGGGGTGGATGGATTTTTCTATGAGACGCACATAAACCCTTGCGAGGCGCTTTGCGACGGACCAAATATGCTAAATTTAGACGAGCTTGAAAAGGTCGTAAGTGATACGCTAAAGATAGAGAAATGTACAAATTTTCAAACTAAGGAGAGATGATGAAAAGGATTTTAGCGCTACTTTTGGGAGTGCTGTTTTTAGTAGGGTTGTGGCTCATCTCAGCCAAAGGTGCCACTTGCTGGCAAGTATAAAATTTGAGGCATTAGCTACACTCATGTGCAACACCACGAGCCGACAAAATTTCTCTACCAAAGCCCAAAAATGGTCGAGAAAAAGTATAATAAGCACATTTTTAGAGGGACTTACTAAAGGCAATTTGCTTGATCAAAATTCAAGCGACGAGCTAAAGATAAAGGTAACTCACCGCAGGGAATTTATGGGCGAAGCGACCTTTGCAAAAGCGACAGGATGGGCAATATCTACCTTACTTACGAGGTAGAAGTCGTTAGAAATGGCGAAGTTTTTGAGGCATTATAGCTCTAGTGAGCTAAGGCTTGAAACTCGAGAGTCTTGGAAATGTAAAAGGGGCTAGTTGGACAAAAATAACGATGATAGCTTTGAAAATAAGGCGATTAGCGCAAATGTAAAAAGAGATCGTTGATACCATAAAAGGCATGAAGTAATGGCGTCAAATAGAGGCTTTTATGGATATTCTGGGTGCGGTGGCTGAGTGTGGCTGAGCGTATGGGCTAAAGCACGCGTCAAATGTAGGCGAGTTTTTACTAACAACCGCGCTTGTAGAGCATAAGTTTTGTCTCATTTATGAAAGGCTTTTAAAGCATTCACCTGTAAGCATCTCTTGTGCTGTGTTGTGGGCTTTGGGACGGTTTTTATCGTCATAGCTGAGATCGTTAGCGACCACGTAGCAAGCGGGATCATGCCAAATCTCATTAGGGCTATTTTTTCATAGCGACGCTCATTTTAGGCGTGCTTGGCTCAAAAAGGCATAAAAGAATGATCCATTTTTAGCTGCTTGTACTAGCTGGATGTTGCGGGAGGTCTGGCGTCTTTTTTATCACAGTATCAAAAAGCACAGGCGTAAAAAGATGGGCAAAATTTCTCATCCTTGCTTGAAATTTTGGCTTTTCTTTAACGCTACTTTAGCTGTGCGATGCAAACTAGTAGGCTATGTCGGTGGCGTATGCGATCTGGACAGCATCGAGCGATCGGAGCAGTCGTGGTTGGCGTAGTTTTTGAGGGTGAAAAGATAGATTTTAAAAAAGCCTTGTTTTTATCGCTCATCATCTTTAGCGTCATCATGCTAAAGATAGTTTGATGAAGGTCTATTTTTAAACAAGCTTTTGCCTAAACTTGCATAAAAATAAAGGAGAAAAAGATGAAAATAATCGAGGGATATTTAGCCCTAAAAGGCAACGAAAAGATAGCGATCATAAACGCAAGATTTAACCACATCATCACAGACCGCTTGGTAGAGGGCGCAAAAGACGCATTTTTACGCCACGGCGGCGACGAGAAAAATCGAACTTTAGTGCTAGTCCCTGGCGCATTTGAGATACCTATGGCGCTTGAAAAGGTGCTTGCAAGCGGTAAATTTGACGCGGTTTGCTGTGTGGGAGCGGTGATAAGAGGCGCGACCCCACACTTTGACTACGTAAGCGCTGAGACCACCAAAGGCATCGCAAACGTAACGCTAAAATACGCAAAACCAGTCACATTTGGCGTGCTAACGGTAGATAACATCGAGCAAGCGATCGAGCGAGCTGGCAGCAAGGCTGGAAACAAAGGGCTTTGAAGCGATGACTGGCGTTATTGAGATGCTAACTGAGTACAAAAGTTAGAGAGTAAAATGGCCACACGTCATCAAGTGAGACAAGCATAGTTTCACCACTTTTACTCAAACGAGATAAAACCCTGTAATCATGGAGTTTGAAGAGAATTTTAGAAGAGAAAAAGATAAGAAATGAGCGTAAAATGAGGCGCAGACAGACCTTTAAAGAGGTGCTAACAAATAAAGAAAACTAGATGAATTTTTAAAGCCACACCTAAAAGACGGCGACTTTAGCAAGGTTGGCGCAACAGAGCTTGCTATCCTTAGACTTGGGCTTTATGAGATGAAATTTAGCCAGACTGATAAAGCCGTCATCATAAACGAGGCGATCGAGCTTGCAAAGGAGCTTGGAAGCGATCAGGCGCCAAAATTTATAAACGGCGTGCTAGATAAGATAAAGGGCGATCTATGAGGCTCTGCGTCGCTCTTGACATGGCGAGCAAGGATGAAAATTTAGCCCTAGTGCGCGAGCTAAAAGGGCTTGATCTTTGGCTAAAAGTGGGGCTTAGAAGTTATCTTAGAGACGGAGCTAAATTTATAGAGGAGCTAAAAGTGGCAGGGGAGTTTAAAAATCTTTCTTGATCTAAAGCTTTATGATATCCCAAACACTATGGCAGACGCTGCTGAGGTCGTCTCAAAGATAGGCGTGGATATGATAAATTTGCATGCAAGCGCTGGCGTACGTGCGATGAAAACCGTTATGGAGCGTCTTAGTTTGCTGCAAAATCGTCCTTTGGTGCTTGCTGTATCAGCTCTTACTAGCTTTAACGAGAGCGAATTTAAAGCGGTTTATAACGATACTATTTCTCGCTCGGTTAGGGAATTTAGCCAGATGAGCTTTTGAAGCGGGGCTTGACGGCATGGTCTGCTCGGTCTTTGAAAGCAAGCTCATAAAAAGATGTGACAAATCGCACTCATAACTCTTTGCCTCGAGGTTAGCCTTTTGGCGAGAGTGCGGGCGATCAAAAGAGGTTGCACTCGAAGTTAGCGCAAAACAAAGAGGGCGAGCGACTTTATCGTCGTTGGCAGACCGATCTACGAAAACGCAAAACCCAAGAGAAATTGTATGAACGCATTTTGGAACAAAGTTTAGAGCTAACTGCATAGAATGGTCTAAAATCATTTTAAGCTTATAGCTGCGTAATAATTTAATTAAAACCACCCGCGAGAAGCTTGGATAACGACTTAGCGTAGTGGTAAGATGAATTTAGCTAGCTTTTTAGCGCACGAATGAATGGAAATTTTCACCACGACAAGTTTGGTGGTTTAAAAAGAAAATTGAGGCTAAATTGAGCGATAAGAAAAATCCCTCATGACGGCGAGGCGACGCAGGCGGATCTACTGGCTGGGCCACACTCGACATTGTTTCGTTAAAGGGCGCGGATCCTTATGATGTTTGAACGCACAAAGGCGCTTTGGACGAGGCAATGACAGGTGTATCCTCATGTTTTACCGCATGATTTGTTGTACGCAAACACTCCGCACCCAGACAAAGCCAGCTAAAATGGTGGCTTTGGAAGGATTAAATTTATGACTTGACCGTAATTTATGTTGTTTTTCTACGTGAGAGCTGTGGAATGCAAATTAAGCAAGATATCAGCGGCATCTCAATTATAATGCGATTTCTTCCTATGGACAGATGGGTGAGCGGCTGAAACCACACCCCTGCGTCAGGTGCAGTTTTGATCGGGGCTCGAGGGTTCAAATCCTCTCGTCCGCCACTAGTTAAAATAATAGTACTTTATTATCTATCACATAATTTTCTTTATGATTTTTGTTAGTTTTCCATAATAGAATAAAATGTCAAAAAGTACATGATAAAACTAGATACCTAAGTAAAAATAGTTACAAAAATAAAGTTGAAAAACAAGAAAACACATAAGTATTTTTTATTACGAACTTTTTAAATATATTATTAATAGTATTTAGGGACTTCGAGTGATAATAAACTCCTTAAAGTTGTACCAAAGTACAATAGAAAAACTATTTTATTTCCAGTAAAATGCGTCAAACATTGTTTGAAAAGGATTTAAAATGGCTACACAAGTTGGCGTAATAAAAGCAAGTTTCTGGCACCGTTGTTGCAGTTGATGCTAACGGAAAAGAAAGCACTTTGACGAGCAGGCGACGCTATCTTCTTTTGGAGAAATAGTAAAAACATTGAAATAACCCTAATGCAGTGATTGTCAATGGATGGCGGTAAAAGATAGCAGGTATCTTGGCTAATGATACTGTACTTATTGATCAAAATATATTAAATATTCAAAACCAAAATACAATACTATAGCTGATATAAATGATTTACAAAAGCTATCTTTGCAGGGCAAAGACCTCAACACAACTAGAAGAAAACAGCTGCAGGCGGTGGCGATACTGGCAGCGGCGATGGTGTGAGTTTGGGTGAAGCAAGATTTGCTGAGGGAGGCCACGAGAGCAATATTTATGCTTACGGGAGAAATATAAATGATACCCATTGACGCTTTGCCACTCTATAACCCTGTGGGTGGTGCTAATTCTGATAATAGTAATATTAAAGATGTTAATAGTATTAGACACGTTTGTTTCTCTTAGTGTAGAGCTAAAAACAGCTGAAGGTAACGACAACATCATCACTGAAAAAGAGCTTCATGATGGTAAAGATGGTGAGAAGATAGTAGGTGAGCTAGTAGTAGGTAAAGATATCGTAGTAGATATGACGTAACGATAGAGATAGCTGCTAGTGTAGATGGCAGAAAGATTGGTGATGCTAAGATCACAAACAACCTGGTAATGGTAAGCGAGTAGGAACTACAAATATAAGAACTGAAGACTTACTGATGGTACATCTAATAAAACCAAACGGCAAGATAGAGGCTGTCTACAATGCAGTTGATAAAAAGCAACCACAAAGATGTGAAAATCGCTAATAATATATATGAGGTAGAATTTAGTGGTCCTAAACAAGAAGATGATCCATCTAAACCTACTACTAATGAAAACGGCGTATATATTAGTGTAGAGCTAAAAACAGCTGAAGGTAACGACAACATCATCACTGAAAAAGAGCTTCATGATGGTAAAGATGGTGAGAAGATAGTAGGTGAGCTAGTAGTAGGTAAAGATATCGTAGTAGATATGACTAACGATAAGATAGCTATTAGTGTAGATGGCAGAAAGATTGGTGATGCTAAGATCACAAACAACCTTGGTAATGGTAAGTATGAGTATGAACTTACAAATATAAGAACTGAAGAATTTACTGATGGTACATCTAATAAACCAAACGGTAAGATAGAGGCTGTCTACAATGCAGTTGATAAACAAGGTAACCACAAAGATGTAACTGCTAATAATATATATGAGGTGGAATTTAGTGGTCCTAAACAAGAAGATGATCCATCTAAACCTACTACTAATGAAAACGGCGTATATATTAGTGTAGAGCTAAAAACAGCTGAAGGTAACGACAACATCATCACTGAAAAAGAGCTTCATGATGGTAAAGATGGTGAGAAGATAGTAGGTGAGCTAGTAGTAGGTAAAGATATCGTAGTAGATATGACTAACGATAAGATAGCTATTAGTGTAGATGGCAGAAAGATTGGTGATGCTAAGATCACAAACAACCTTGGTAATGGTAGGTATGAGTATGAACTTACAAATATAAGAACTGAAGAATTTACTGATGGTACATCTAATAAACCAAACGGTAAGATAGAGGCTGTCTACAATGCAGTTGATAAACAAGGTAACCACAAAGATGTAACTGCTAATAATATATATGAGGTAGAATTTAGTGGTCCTAAACAAGAAGATGATCCATCTAAACCTACTACTAATGAAAACGGCGTATATATTAGTGTAGAGCTAAAAACAGCTGAAGGTAACGACAACATCATCACTGAAAAAGAGCTTCATGATGGTAAAGATGGTGAGAAGATAGTAGGTGAGCTAGTAGTAGGTAAAGATATCGTAGTAGATATGACTAACGATAAGATAGCTATTACAGTAGATGGCAGAAAGATTGGTGATGCTAAGATCACAAACAACCTTGGTAATGGTAAGTATGAGTATGAACTCACAAATATAAGAACTGGAAGATGTACTGATGGTACATCTAATAAAACCAAAACGGTGAAAGATAGAGGCCGTCTACAATGCAGTTGATAAAACAATGTAACCACAAAAGATGCAAACTCACTAATAATATAGATGAGGAGAATTTAGGGTCCTAAACAAGAAGATGATCCATCTAAACCTCACTACTAATGAAAACGGCGATATATTAGTGTAGAGCCAAAAACAGCTGAAGGTAACGACAACATCATCAACGAAAAAGAGCTCATGATGGTAAAGATGGTGAGAAGATAGTAGGTGAGCTGTAGTAGGTAAAAGATATCGTAGTAGATATGACTACACGATAAGATAGCTATTAGTGTAGATGGCAGAAAAGATTGGTGATGCTAAGATCTACAAAACAACCTGGTAATGGGTAAGAAAGGAGGTAGTGAACTTACAAAATATAAGAACTCAGCACTTTACTGATGGTACATCTAATAAAAACCAAACGGTAAGATAGAGGCTGTCTACAATGCAGTTGATAAAACAAGGTAACGACAAAGATGCACATTGCAATAATATATATGAGGTAGAATTTTAGTGGTCCTCAAACAAGAAGATGATCCATCTAAAACCTACCAATGAAAAACGGCGTATAATAGTGCTAGAGCCAAAACAGCTGAAGGTAACGACAACATCATCACTGAAAAAAGAGCTCATGATGGTAAAGATAGGTGAGGGATAGTAGGTGAGCTAGTGAGTAAAAGATATCGTAGCAGATAATGACTAACGATAAGATAGCTATGAGTGCAGATGATGAAAGATTGGTGATGCTAAGATCACAAACAACCTTGGTAATGGTAAGAAGGAGAACTACAAAATATAAGAACTGAAGATACTGATGAACATCTAATAAACACTAAAATGTAAGATAGAGGCTGTTCACAATGCGGTTGATAAAATGTAAACCACAAGATGTAATTGCTAATAATATATGAGTGTAGTGGTCCTAAACAAGAAGATGATTATCTAAAATCTACTAATGAAAACGGCGTATATATTAGTGTAGAGCTAAAAACAGCTGAAGGTAACGACAACATCTCACTGAAAAGAGTTTTCATGATGGTAAAGATGGTGAGAAGATAGTAGGGTGAGCTAGTGGGTAAAGATATCGTGTAGTAGATATGACTAATGATAAGATAGCCATGGTATGATGGCAGAAAGATTGGTGATGCTAAGATCACAAACAAATCTTGGTAATGGTAAGTAAGAGTATGGAACTTACAAATATAAGAACTGAAGCACGACGATCGGTACATCTAATACGAAACGGTAAGATAGAGGCTGTACCATGCAGTTGATAAACAAGGTAACCAAAGATGGAACTGGCAAGATACATATGAGGTAGAATGTAGTGGTCCCAAACAAGAAGATGATTCATCTAAACCTACTACTAATGAAAACAGCGTATATATGTAGTGCAGAGTCAAAAACAGCTGAAGGTACGACAACATCATCACTGAAAAAAGAGCTCATGATGGTAAAAGATGGTGAGAAGATAGTAGGTGAGCTAGTAGTAGGTAAAGATATCGTAGTAGATATGACTAATGACAAGACAGCTATTAGTGTAGATGGTGAAAGATTGCTGATGCTAGATCACAAACAACCTTGGTAATGGTAAGTATGAGTATGAACTACAAAATATAAGAACTGAAGAATTTACTGATGGTACATCTAATAAAACCAAATGGTAAGATAGAGGCTGTCTACAATGCAGTTGATAAACAAGGTAAACCACAAAAGATGTAATTGTACTAATATATATGAGGTAGACGTAGTGGTCCTCAAAATGAAGATGATCATCTGAAACCTACTACTAATGAAAACGGCGCATATATTAGTGTAGAGTCTAAAAACACTGAAAGGTAACGACAACATCATCACTGAAAAGAGCTCATGATGGCAAAGATGGGTGAGATAGACAGGTGAGCTAGTAGGAAAAGATATCGTAGACATGACCAACGACAAGATAGCTACTAGTGCGATGGCAGAAAGATCTGTGATGCTAAGATCACAAACAACCTTGGTAATGGTAAGCATGAGTACGAACTTACAAATATAAGAACTGGAAGAATTTACTGATGGTACATCTAATAAACCAAAACTGGTAAGATAGAGGCTGTCTACAATGCAGTTGATAAACAAAGGTACTACAAGATGTAACATGCTAATATATATATGAGGTAGAGTGATGGTCAAACAAGAAGATGATCCATCTAAAATCCTACTACTAATAGAAAACGGGTTATATTATGTGGGAGCCAAAACAGCTGAAGGTAACTGTCATATCATCACTGAAAAGATTATGATGGTAGATGGTGAGAAGATAGGTGAGCTAGTAGTGGTAGATACCGTAGATGAATGACTAACGAAAAGATAGCGCAATGAGTGTAGATGGCTGGAGAGATTGGTGATGCTAAGATCACAAACAACCTTGGTAATGGTAAGTGTAAGTATGAACTTACAAATATAAGAACTGGAAGACTTACTGATAGTTATCATCTAACAAACCAAACAGCAAGATAGAGGGCTGTCTACAATGCAGTTGATAAACAAGGCAACTACAAAGATGTAAATCACAATAACATATATATGAGGTAGAATTTGAGTGGTCCTAAAACAAGAAGATGATCCATCTAAACCTACTACTAATGAAAAGACGTATATTAGGTAGAGCCAAAACAGCTGGAAGGTAACGACAACATCATCACTGAAAAAGAGCCTCACGATGGTAAAAGATGGTGAGATAGTAGGTGAGCTAGTAGTAAGAAAAGATATCGTAGTGAATGCGACTAATGATAAGATAGCTATTAGTGCAGATGGCAGAAAGATTGGTGATGCAGATCACAAAACAACTTGGTAATGGTAAGTATGAGTATGAACTTACAAATATAAGAAACTGAAGAATTTTACTGATGGATACATCTAATAAACCAAATGGGTGAGATAGAGGCTGTCTACAATGCAGTTGATAAAACAAGGTAACCACAAAGATGTAATTGCTAATAATATATAGGAGGAATTTTAGTGGTCCTAAACAAGAAGATGATCTATCTAAACTACTACTAATGAAAACATGCGTATATTAGTGCAGAGCATAAAAACAGCTCAGAAGCACGACAACATCATCACTGAAAAAGAGCCCATGATGGTAAAGATGGTGAGAAGATAGTAGGTGAGCTAGTAGGGGTAAAAAGATATCGTAGACAGATGCGACACACGACAAGATAGCTATTAGTGTAAGATGGCAGAAAGATTGGTGAGATGCAAGATCACAAAACAACCTTGGTAATGGTGGCATGAGTGAACTTACAAATATAAGAACTGAAGAATTATTGATGGTACATCTAATAAACCAAACGGTAAAAGATAGAGGTATCTACAATGCGGTTGATAAACAAAGGCAAACCACAAAAGATGTAAACTAACACATATATATGAGGCAGAGTGAGTGGTCTATAAACAAGAAGATGATCCATCTAAACCACTACTAATGAAACGGCGTATATATTAGTGTAGAGCTACAGCTGAAGGTAACGACAACATCATCACTGAAAAGAGCTCATGATGGTAAAGATGGTGAGAAGATAGGTGAGCTAGTAGTAGGCAAAGATATCGTAGTGATAGTGACTAACGATAAGATAGCTAATAGTAGATGGCAGAAAGATTGGTGATGCGATACAAACAACCTTGGTAATGGTAAGTATGAGTATGAACTACAAATATAAGAACTGGAAGACCACTGATGGTACATCTACAAACCAAACGGTAAGATAGAGGCTGTCTACAATGCAGTTGATAAAACAAGGCAAACCTACAAAGATGCACCAGCAATAATATCACATGAGGTAGAATTTAGTCATCCTAAACAAGAAGAGAGATCCATCTAAACCTACTACTAATGAAAATGGCGTATATATTAGTGTAGAGCCAAAAACAGCTGAAGGTAATGACAACATCAATCACTGAAAAAGAGCTTCTATGATGGTAAAAGATGGTGAGAAGACAGTGGTGAGCTAGTAGTAGGTAAAGATATCTGGTAGAGTCTGACTAATGATAGAGATAGCTATTAGTGTAGATGGCAGAAAGATTGGTGATGCTAAGACTACACAACTGTTTGGTAATGGTAAGATGAGTACTGAAACTTACAAATATAGAATCAAGAATGATTGATGGCAGCATCTAATAAACCAAATGGTAAGATAGAGTGTGCTGCAATGCAGTTGATAAAACAAGGTAACGACAAAGATAAACCTCAATAATATAAAGGGGTAGAATTTGTAGTCTCAAACAAGAAGATGATCCATCTAAAACCTACTACTAATGAAAACGGCGTATATATAGTGCGTAGAGCTAAAACAGCTGAAGGTAACGACAACGCCATCAATGAACCCATGATGGTCAAAGATGGTGAGAAGATAGTGAGGTGAGTAGTAGTGAGTGTAGAGATATCGTAGCAGATAAGACCAACGACAAGATAGTCATATAGTGTAGATGGCAGAAAGATTGGTGATGCTAAGATCACAAACAACCTTGGTAATGGTAAGATGAGATGAACTTACAAACATAAGAACTGAAGAATACTGATGGTACATCTAATAAAGACCAAACGGTAAGATAGAGGCTGTCTACAAATGCAGTTGATAAACAAGGTAACCTACAAAGATGTAACTACTAACAATATATGAGTGATGTGATCATATAAGCATAGATGCAAAAGTAAGTTTAAAATGTATCTGAGGAGGGTCTCACCGGCGGTATAAAAGATAACAAAGGAACAAATGACACTACAATTTTGTAGAAGATAATAAATCAATAAATGACAGTTAGTGCATCAAAAGTAACGTTTAATTTGCTGTCACTGATGGTGCAAAACAGTGGTCAAAATCAGGTGGAGAGAAGATATTTGGAAGAGCGTTCCGCTGTTGGGTGAGATGGAAAGAGTATTTCATAATCGGCGTTAAAGAGACTAGTGGTGAAACAGTGCTCACATGGCTAAGATAAAAGAGACTGGTGCTACTAAAGGTTGTTTGAAAACCAGTAGATCACGATCCTGCTGGCAATGGCGAAGATGTAGTTACAGCTAACTGCACCATAAAAGCGACAAATGCTGCATGGTGCAATAGCTAAGTCTGCTGTGGAGATAAATATCCAAGATGATTCACCTCACGTTGCTAGCGATAGTACTGAAAATGTTATTGTTGGTTTTGAGCAACCTAGAAGCAACGTCACGCTTGTCCTTGACTTCTCACGTAGTATGTTCTTTAAGAGCCAGACTCAAGCAGTCGATGCAAATGGTAAAAAGTTATACGAGTGTAATGTTGAAAATGGCAAGTGGGTTGACGATCTAGATAGCCAGTATTGGTAGAAAAAGACTCGTTTGGAGATAGCTCACGAAGGTGTAAATGAACCTGCTCAATCAGTACTCATTAAAAGGTGATGAAAACGAAGTTAGCATGGTTGCATTTGCAGGTGATGCCAGAGCTAAGTCTTCTAGTGAATGATGCATGGATGAGTATCTCTGAAGCTAAGGCTCTATTGACAAATATGGTGGTGAGCTATATAAGTATGATAAAAATATGGTCTAAAAATGCTAATGGCGAGTATATAACTGACCATAATTACTATATGAAGTAAGATTGTGCTGATGATGATGGCAATTTTATATTAAAGTTAGGGGTCAGGAGAGTATAACATTTAGCCTCTGTTAACTTGCCTATAGATGATATAGTGGCACAAACTATGATGACATGCTTTTAGCTGCTGCAAAAGATATTTCGCCAAAAATGGCAAAAACTAACTGCAGACGTGAAAACAGATTGCATTTTGTCTCTCTGATGGTGAGCTGACTATGTTCGACTCTAGAGTGGCAGTGCCACTGGTAGCCTTTTGAAAATAGGGCCAGTATTGTAGTATGATGTGCAGGACTTGGGATTATACAGCAGATAATAAATTTGTAGCTAGTGGCACTAGCGACTATATAACATCAAATGCAACAGGCACCGATTTCACTAGGCATTATTATAGTTGGGCTAGTGGTAAATGGGTTACTAGCGACATCACTAGTAGGGTTATAATTAATCACGGTGTAGATGATGCTGAGAAAGCAGTATGGGAAAACTGGCTGATCAACAATAAAGTCATAGCCGAATCATTTGCTTTGAAGCAATGATGCAAAGAAATTAGATAAACTAGATCCTATCGCATATGACGGTAGAGAGAAGGGATAGAGCAGCACTTTACTGAGTTTCAGCTCTCCCTACTAAGAGTTTCAAAGGCAATATCATGGATACTTTAAAAGAAGCGGATGCTTTTGGTAAGACGTCTATAGAATTCGGAGCAGATGGTGCGGGTGTTCAAGCAGTGGCCATCACGCTAAATACTGCAGGAGGAGTAAAGACATATACTTATACAGGGGAGAGAAAATGGAGGCGAAGGTAGTTATACTATAGTGGCGAGTCTGATGCCACATAGCGGTTCAAATTACTAGCTACGCTACCAACAGGTAGTAAGATTACTATTGATATGGTAACTGGCAAATACGAGAGTAATCCAAATGCAGATCTAGCCATTTGCAGGCAAAAGAAGAGAGGGAGATAAAAATATCTCTGTAACCGATGCAGATGGCGATGCGTAAGTTGCAACCACTATCAATACGAATGGTACATGCAGGATTTGATCACATTGGCATGGTACAATGAATGGTGACACGCCAAATGGCACATCTGAAAATGACGCTATACTGGGCGGTAGGGTAGAGACATAGATGGCAAAGGCGATGCATGGGACGTCGGTGGTGAAGAGCAATGATATTTACCGTCTATCATAATGATGCTGTAAATTTTGGATGGTGGAGATGGATCTAGATACGCTTGTCATCAAGCACAATATCGACTTTAGTAATATAAGTGGCTTAGATGGTAAGGTGAGCAACTTTGGAAAAAGAATTGACCCAGGTAAAGGCGGTACTTCTGATGCGATAGAGATGACACTAGAGCCGAAGATGTGCGATATCACTGATAATAAAAATACTATCTTGAAAATAGATGGTGATGCGCATGATGTTATAGGTGGCAACTGGAAGGTTACATGATGTGATGAGCAGATGGTGGCTATACAGCGTATGAAGGTACAACTGAAAAAGGTCAAACAATATATATCCAGATAAATAACGAAATCAAAACTGATTTCTAAAAATAAGAGTCACTAGACTCTTTAAGGGCACTGGATTTAAAAACCAAGTGCCCTTTCTAATGTAGTAACTTCATGAATTTATCCACATACAACTACAAAAGTATGATTTTAAAAATGTAATTTATAAATTTACACGCAAGTTAACTTTTACTTGTTAGGCAGACAAGATATTAAATAATATATTTATTTAGATCCGATAATTTTTACAATTCACAAATCTTATAGTTATATTGTAGTGTCATTAATTAAAAAGTACCATAAAATAGGTATTTGTGATAAAAAGATGATATTTTATATATACTTATATTATTTTATGAAAATTATTTTTATAAAAAGCCTATAAAACAATGTTTTACAAAATATTGACAATATCACTTTGGACTTTATTATGAATTGTACACCTCTTTCTCTTAAAGTCGTATTTTCTGCATAAAGTTATATCGATAGAGTTAGTATATAATCGCGCGTATTTGGTAAATAGAAAAATAAGATAAAGAGTTTTATGGCAAAGTAGCCGGAGTAGTAAAATCACTAACAGGCAAGGCAGCTTGCCGTTGATCAAAATGGAAATGCTGAGAGCTAAAAGTTGGCGACATCGTTTATATGGGCGAAAGCGTTAAGACGAGTGACGCACATGACAAGGTAACTATCGTTGCAAACAATGGTAAAAGAGATCACGATATCAGGCATGATACTCTAGCATTAAATCAAAAGCACAATAGAAGTGACGGCTTGGCTGATATAGTGCGTTACAAATGCTATTTTAAAGTGGCGGAGATCTAACAAAAACTTGAAGGACTACTGCTGGTGGAAATGCTGCGGCTGCTGGTGGTGGAGATGGTGTTAGCCTAAGTGATGCTCAGTTTGCTGAAAGGTGGACACTATTCAAATATCAATGAAACTTATGAAGTGACTGAGTACAAACAGAGCTTTTGCTTCATATGATAACCATTGGGTGGTTACAGATGATGGCAAATATGGCATGATACTATAATCTGGTGCTACCGCTTGTAACTTTTCGTAAATGATACTAACAACGACGGCACCTAGAGTAGAGTTGAGCATGGAAAGTGATACAGATATAAATACATCTAAAGTTCTTATCACAGTAGTGAAAGCGTTAGTGACAGTGAGAGCTGGCGATGTGCTAAATGTCACTGTAACTGACAGATGGCAATAAAACTGTAACAAACGTAGTTATAACACCAGCTGTATCATAAGCGGTGGCTATCCGCTTGACGTGCACCTATAAAGCCGGAGCAAAGTTTTCAACAGTAGATGCTACTAGACAAATGTACCAAGGACATGTTAGTGGTAGCAGTGAGGATAGTGTAACTCAAATAGATCTGGTGTAAGTGTTGAATTGCAGAAGATAGAAATGACGATGGGTCAACATACAGAAAATAAAAATGATGGTAAAACAAAAATGAGTCACCAGTTACTTATAACTGGTAACAGATGTTATACCCGGAGATATCCTCCATGTTACTCTAACAAAACCAGATGGTACAGTGACACCTTTACCACCTATAACCATCAATGCTACTGATATAGTAAACAATACTTTTACTAAAATCATCTCAGATATGCCAGTTGCTGAGGTGTAAAATTTCAAAAAGTAGATGCTTATGTTACTGATAGTACACTCAACATTTTGGAAGAGCGATATAGCAACCGATAATGTTACTCCAGATGCGAGACCGACTTTAGTATTTACTGAAGATCGTGACAATGATACTGGATTAAGCGATCTTGAAAATGGACGAGATGGTAATTACAGAAGCACTCCAGTGGATATAACACTTCCAAAAGATGTAGTAGTTGGCGATAAGATCGTCATAACCTATACTGATCCGTTAAATTATAACAATCCATCAGTTCCTCATGAAAAACAATCACACTAGAACTAACTTAGAAATGGTTAGAATCATCCCAAAAGCAACTGGTGTACCCTGAAATATTCGGGCAGCAAACAACTGCTAGTGTTCACGTGGTGGATAAAAATGGTATTCAAAAAAGTGCAGAGTCAGATACAGACAATGTATATCCACTTGATACTGGATTAGCCATAACACTATCAGAACAAAAAACTCTTCATGAAATTTCAAGACAAGAGAGTGTTACTAAGATTGATAAAAGATTTGCAATGAAGCGCAAAGATTTGGGTGATGAAGAGTAAATCACACAACTGCAAGATCATATGCCAAATAGAGTTGATGGTGATAAAGCGTACTTTCGATAAAAACTCTAAGCTAGACCCTAATGACAGACAGGTAGAACGGTATTGATGATCCACTGATCCTAATGGCAAACACCATTATGTGACACCACTAGAGACTTTACTATACATGTATGACGATAAAGGTGTTATAACTAAAGTAGTAGACATACTAATTCAGTGATGTTGATTACACTCCTTTTAAAAGGAAGCTTAATCTATGGTCTGTAATGTTGGATGATTTTAATGGACAGGAAGACATACAACCATAAATGCTAGTATCACCCATAAATCAAACAGGAACACTCCCTATAGCTCAGTAGAGGCTTCAGCTGGCTTAGAGTATGCAAAAGCGCCTAGTTATCTTTGAAAGGGCTGGTGGAGCTAAAAGCATGACTAGAGAGCAGGCTATCAGCGACCATACCTTATGCACGACAGTTTCTCATTAAGCTTCCTACGCGGTAAGTGGAGATAAATTAACGGTAACCGATGAGCAAATGGACTCCTAAAACAAAAGAATATACTGTTGGAGAGAGACGAGATGGGTAAGTGTAAAAGATAGTGCTGTAATGAAATAAAATACAGAAACAGATGGTAGAGTTTCAAATTTCTGGTATCAAAACAGCAACTGGCTGAAGAAACTACAAAGTAACAGCTGAGATAGTGGATGAGTGATGGTAGCATCCAACATGCTAAGGCTCAAGCAGTGTTACGATAGCTGGCATAAAACGATATGGCTGTAAGATTTGTAGAAGATGGTGATGGCAACGTATCTTTGACAAGATCGAGGAGAGACAAAAGATGGCGACAATGATCTGACAAGACTACAATCGCAGAAAGTGAAATAACGTTATAGCTGGTGATATATGTAAATGTAACAATAGACAATGGCACTTCAACTGAGACTAAAACTTATAAGGTTACAGGTAGAGATAATCAAGGTAGATCTACGCTAGAAGATACTCTACTCACTTCTATAACCGTAAGTGATAAAACGAGATGAGATCCAAATGTGAAAGATAGTGCTGGTGAACCTATCAACGCAAACTGCTGCAGAGACTACTGATGCAAGCAGTGTAGCTGAAGCACAAACCATAAACACTCGAAAAACTTCACGATGATATGAAGATAACTTTTGATGCAGATGATGGTGATGGTATCTTTGGGTAGTGCAAAGCAACTGGAACCACTACGATGACAGCCATTAAATTACCTTCAAAATTTTTGTTGATGGTGATAAGCTCCTAATAAAACAGTAAAACAGGTAATAATAGTGCACCTGAGGAAAAGTATACGATAAACAAAAATAATGGCGTTGTTACTGTCAAATGATAATGGAGGCGCCTCTAATAGTAAATAGCAATACAGTTCAAATATCCTCTAACTCAATTACAAAATGGCGAAGAGACTATCATCATGCTAAAGTAACTGATAGTACTGGTGCTGATAAAGTAAAACAAAAGAGTGATATCATACTTGACACACGTGCTGGAACTGGAGACAAAGATTTAGACTACTTATCGATGAAGATAAAGATAGAAATGGTTAGCGGCTAGATGAGAGAAAGCTATGAGAAGGTGGACAGCTAAATACTACGCCAGCTACGCTGAATGCTGCTAGACAAAGTGTAAATAGTGGGTGATGTTATAAACTAGTCAAATGTAGATGGGTGTAGAACGCTAAATCTTGCTAGTTGTTTTCAAATGATGGTACTTCAATCGCATTGCTCTAAAAGCATGCAGGTGGTAATCCATCGTGATCTGCTTCCAACAGACGTCGGCTAAAGAATTCCTAGATGTTCCTTATAGACGAAAGATCATCCCAGCTAAAGTAGTACTATAATGGAAAACAAAAACAACTGACTCAAACTAAAACGTTGATGCTACGATTTAGAGGTTAGATTTAAAGAAGATGATGCTGCAAGCAGAGATGGCAAGATAGATAGAGATGAGGCTGTGTCGTGATGGTGGCGTAAAGTAACAACTATAAGCGTTCAAGTGCCTTACAATGTTATAGATATGGTGACAAATAGACAGTTACAATCAACCAACACACGTGATCAACACCTAAATTGAATCGTTTCAGGTCGTCGTAAAAAGATGCTAGCGGCAATATATCTCTGAGATCATAATGGGTGCTTCTTGTCCATTTACAAACAATACTAGAATCACTGGCGTTAAAACTCTACGAGGTCAAAGAGACTGGTGCAACTGCACACTATAAACAAACGCTGCTGGCGATGATGTCAACAACTGTCTGCAACTGAGCTAAAGCACAAAAGCTGCTTGCTCCGATTAAGCGAAAGCGGGACTAAACTTATAAGCATAGCTGCCAGTGATAAAAATGATAATAGCATTATCACAAGAGATGAGTCAGAGTAACGATGCTTCAATGGTAGTCTCTTCCAGGAAGCGTGATAAAAGGCGTTAAGATGAGATGTTGAGGTAACAAATCCTGATAACTCTAAAGTAACTAAACGTATGAAGTTGATAGGTAAAGATGTCAATGGCAACATAACATTAAAGATGTCAGGCATCTGCTAATCATCCTATCCATTGTTGCTGCATAACAATCAAAGATCCTCTCATGTAAGCAGTATCGTCTCGAGCTGATCTCAGGACTGTTACCGGTTAGACAAATGCAAGTCTACAAAAGTAAACTCTAACTGATGCATTTAATAATGGTGTAAGCACAGAGAGAGATAAAGCACATGCTGAGATAGATGTTGTAAGAAAGTATTCAGTTACAGAAGATGCAAGCTTGAGATGCGCTTTGCAAACTTATGAAAGATTCTCGAGATGAGGACTGCTTGCTTGTAAAGTCTATCTGGTCTGAAGATGCAAGAGCTGGCGATACAGTTGAGATCAAATGTCACTGATCGAATAACCATACACAAGTTAAGACACAAACGCATACTCTATCGGGTGAAGATATAACAAATGGTGCATTTGAACAGGTGTGATATCAATCAATATCAGATATGACTAAAGTTGATGCTACGTATCACAAAACTCATGATGGCTTAGAGACAAACTTCAGCTGAGACACTTTCTATATTGCCTAAAAGCAGTTACAGCTGAATACAATGAACACACAACTATGAAAGGTGGCGATACAAAGTGATACTTTAATAGTTGATGGACAAACGGTTGATTTTAGTCATGTGGCTGGTCTTGATGCTAAAGTTGAAAGCTTTGAAAATATCCAACTTCAAGGCAACTCTGAGATCAAATTGATGCAAAAGCATCTTTGACATCACTGATAATCTAAACACTGTCCTTAAGATAAAGGCGCTGTTGATGAGCATAGCAATTCAACTACAAAAGGTTGATCTAGACCATCAAATGGACTGCTGACTCTAACTACGATGCTAGCGGCTAAGGGCTACTCAAGCGTTGATCAAAGTAGCGGACAAACTATCCATATACAAATAGACGATAAAGTCAAACAGACCTATAATCCCCAAAAGTGAGTGCACTCTAAGCACTCACTTCACTAACCTAAAATTACATCATAAGCCTTATTTTACTAATATCACCCCTTTTAAGGAAAAATGACAAAATTATGCTTCATAGTTGTAGTCATCGCGCACTTGTTTTTGAGCGCTTTCAAATATACCGATCATTTGTCATGTGTGATTAAACACCAAGCAGTGGTCTCAGGTGCTAAATCAATACAAAAGAAGAGCCGATCTCGTGCCATTGGTGAGACCGTAGAAAAGGCTACGCGACTCACGAGCAAAAGGTCTTTGAAAGACGTGGCAAACGCAAGAAATGAAGCATGCAAGTAGCATCGATGCAAGCAGTCTATAGTGACGAGGCAAAGGTTAAAGGTATGGCGCTCAAGGTCAGCTAGGGCTCACACTTGGCGAGCTAATGGCAGTTAGCGAGACTGCAGAACTAAAAGCAAATCAAATTTTCACTCTCACTCAAAGCCAGCTTGAAGCGAAAACCACATAAGCGTAGCAGACGCGACTACATCGAGGCAGTAAAAAGAGTACAACGTAGCTCTTAAAGCTTTCAGGTAAATTATAGCAGCATCTTTCATCAGAGATGAAGCCAAAAGCAAGAGCATCGAAGTTAAGCGAAAGATGTGAAAAATCCAAAAGTTTCGTTTGAGAAGTGATGAGCTCTTGCTCTTTTGCTCTTTTGCATTCTGCTTTTGTTTGCTCATTTCAATGAGCAGATCAACGATGAGGCTCATATTTTTCTACAAAACGAAAGAGATGAGCTCTTCGGTGAGTACAAGATTACGAGCAGAAAATGGCACACACTAAATCGCCATAGGACTAAATTAAGCTTGAAAAGCAGGTGCATTGAGGCTATCTTGAGATCGCTAGAGCTACAAACTAGGTCCAGATAACAACAGCGTGCTTTTGGTGGTCGACTCCAAATGAGAAAAAGGTCCGCATCGAGGTTGGATACGGACTTGAAGGAGTGCTAACGACGCTACGTGGCAACGAGATCATAAATGAGCGTGATGATACCTGAGTTTAAAAATGGCAAGATGAGCGAAGGCGTGAAAAGATGGCGTTTAGCGATCATAAAAGTGGCTAGCGAAGGTTGTGTAACAAATCCGGCCTTAGCGACTTGCCTTTTAGCGTGTTGCCTTTTACTAGCATGCTCTTGTTTTTGCCTCTGTGATCTTTAGCCGATACTATGCAGGGCTGGCTTTGCTTGCGTGCTTTGCTGGACATATCAACCGCTTGAGCAGGAGTTGGCGTGCAAAACTTCTTTATTATCTTTTGGCGCTTTTTGTACTATGTTGCGGTATTTTCTTTATTTTTAAAAGACGTTTTTAAGAGAAATAGCCAAAATTGGCTCTTTCACCAATGGGCTTTAGACGCGATAATTCTGGCTCAAATGGTGGCGATCGCTCAGAGTGGCAGAGGACGGCTGCGTGGGCGGCAGCGGTGGTTTGGCGGAGGCGGGGCTAGCGGCAGCTGGTGAGAAATTGCCTGCTGTGAAGCCGTTACCACTCACCTTTGCTAGATTTTCAATTCCATTCACCACTAAGGGTGTTGACTCCTAAGATTTGAAAGCTTCGCTTACTGGTGGTTCAAATTTTGCCAGAGTACTCGTTCATGAGTGCTAGATTTGCAGCACGCTTGATAGAAAAACGCATGCGGTGCTTTAGCACTGACATACACTTTGAAAGTGCGAGGGTTTGGGGGTTCAGGGGATAGGGGGCAGCTTTGCCCTCGCTAGCTCGCAACTGCAAGCAGACCGTAATTCAAGATCTGTCTCCCTTTTGGATAGTACAAATTTGAGTCAAGCTATCTTTGCAAATTTAGCCATTCACTCAGAATTGACTACTAAATTGGCTTCACTGCTTAGCTCGATCTGAGGCCGAAACTACTCGTTAATGAAAAGTACAGAGTAGTGTAAAAGACTTAGGGATATAGAGCATTATTTTAAAAGATTGCGACGCCAATTTAACGTCACAAATTAGAGTATTTTCTTTTTGCCTTTTGGCTCATCGCCTTTAAAACCAGCTTTTTATCTTGTCAAAGAACGCTCGTCGAGTGTGACTTGCCTGAAACTATGCCAAAAGCTAACGAAGTTTGTTTAAGCTCTTTTTGCTCGTCACTAGTTTATCAGGTGTTTGGATAAAGTGAGCTACAAGTCTGCCCTTTTTGCGTGATTACGCCTTGATGCCCTCATTTTCAAAAGATAAATTGCTTGATCTTTCGCGCCAACTGGTAGTTTTAGCTCGGCTTCACCGCAAGTGTTGGGATTTTAGCTCTCGCCAAGAACAGCTGAGTAAAATGCAGATTTCTATATATACATCGTCATTGTGGCGGATGAAGTGCTTGTCCTCTTTTACATTTATGCTCACGTAAAGATCACCCTTGAACACCGTTTCACCGATGTTGCGCTTTACCAGCGACCCTCATCCTCATGCCACTATCAACGCCCTCTGGGATCGTGATCTTGACGCTTTGTTGCTGGATTTTATAAGCTTTTGCGTTGCAGTCAGGACATGGCTCGCTTATCACTTCGCCAGATCCGTGGCAGTATGGACACTCTTGAACGATATTCACAAAAGCCATTTCCACGTGTGATCCTGCCGCTTCCGCCCGCAGTGCTGGCAAGTTTGTTTTGCCATCTTCTGCCTGTTGCGTTGCATTTGGGCGAGGCACTTTTTGATCAAATCGTGATCTCTTTTTCGCGATAAAACAACTGCTTAAAACTCTAAATAGCTGGAATTTCAAAGATCAGCCGAGTATTTTCCTTCGTCTCTTTTCTCTGTCTAGAGCTAGCGCAAAACCGCCTCAAAAACAGTCAAAAATGTCTGAAAGGTCAAAATCTGCGCTAAATCCGCCTCACTGCCAAATCTACCCTCAAGCCCTTCTTTGCTATCTGTCATATATTGAGCTGCTCATGCTTAAAAGCCCTGATGACTTCGTTTATCTGTTTAATTCTGCTCAGCCTCTTTGTCGCCAGCGTTTCTGTCTGGATGGTGTTTTAAAAGCGAGTTTTCTAAAAACTTATCTCGTCGCCACTGCATTTCTTGAGAAATTCAAGGATCTCTAATAATCAAACTCACATTTTCCTTGTTTATAAGCTATTTTAAATGTGAATTTTGTCAAAAAGTTTAAATTATTACATTTTGCCGTATCTCTACTATTTTTCAATGAAAGGATGATTATGATTAACGTTTTAATGATAGAAGACGATCAGGGTACAGATACCTCTGAATATCTTGATAGTTTTAATATAAAAGTGACTAACTTTGAAGACCCATATCTAGGACTAAACGCAGGGATAAAAACTATAGATCTGTGCCCGATCACAGGCCAGTATTGATGGTCTTTGAAGTTTGTAAAAGAGTCGCCAAAAATACGAGCATCCCTATCATCGCATAAGCTCAGCTCGCAGTGACATCAGCGACAAGGTCAGTTGGACTTCAACTTGGAGCGGATGATTGACCAAAACCATACGATCAAAGAGATGTATGCTCGTATCACAAAGTCTTATTAGAAGATATAAAAGACAAGCGAAGTGCAAGAAGAGGTCGTTGATAGCGCATTTGGGATAGACGACAAGCGCCATGAAATTGCTTTAACAATAGGCCCTTGCTCTTACGCCAGCTGAATGTGAGTACTAACCTATCTCATCAAACAGCAGCTTTTCGGTATCTCGCGACAGCTGGTTTGATAACTGCAAGAGGCCTAAAAGACAAGGACTCAAAAGAGCTAGATGTCATCATCGGACGCCTTAGAACAAAAGATCGGCGATAGCTCAAAAGCGCCAAAACATATGTCTCAGTTAGAGCGGCGCGGATACAGCTTATCGGATGAAATACTCCGCAACCACCAAGATAACCTCTCCTTTTGCCATCGCTTTCTCGCTGATGTGCGCTTTCTTTTTGTGACGTTGCAAACATTCAGCGAAAAAGTGCGAGCAAAAGGCAAAAGATAAGCAAATAAGCGCGCACGAACTATCTTGTGGCGCTTTACAGCGCGTGGTAATCCTCCAAAGAGTTTGGAGCACTACTTTAAAAACTTCAACAGGAATACGTCGGCAGCAAAATATAGCCACCTGTTTCACTACAGCTGGAAACACCATTTTACGCAGCACGCCTCTTGGCATGATGCAGTCAGTTGTACAAAAGAGCGATTTGTATCTGCCCTTCAAAAATCCATCTTTTTCAGTTTGCTACTTGAGAGCAACGACGCAAGACTCGCCGGCAGCGCTTTGGTGGCATTTTGATCATCTCGGCTCTACTTATCTCGCTTTATGTTTCGGTGCTTGAAGCCTTTGCGCGCTTAAGAACTCAGCAAAGATATCAGAAATTGCCAGCGAAACGCTGGAATGGCGATGACTGCTGGGTAGATAAACGAGCAAGAGCGGATCGGACAAGGTCGCTGTTGAATTTCGACAACGCCGTTTGCAAAGATTAGAGAACTCATTCACTCAAGGCTGTACGTGCGATCATGCGCGAGCTAAAGACGCCTATGCAGGTAGGACGTCGTCTGAGATGGTGGCAAACGACACTCAAAAGATGAGGCTTATAAACGTTTTTGAGCGCCTTGAGATGCTTATAAATGGATTTAGCAGGTCAACGGCTCCTTTCAAAAAGCTACGCGCTAAACTATCAAAAGTGCCATTTTCCTTCCTTGGAGCAGTGCAAGACATGCTCATGCTTGATAAATTGAAGAGCGTGTGGCTGCGACATCAGAATGACGTCTCGGTAAGGTGGTTTTCAGCTTTTGGTTTGGCGATTAAGTGATAGACAATGCCCTAAAATACGCAGGGGACAAAGCCATCTTGATCTGCATAGCAGGTATGGCGGTTAAGGGTAGGCAAAAAGCTAAATCACCCTATCGACTACTACAAACAAGCCTTTGTTTAGAGGCGACAAAGGTGAAGTGCGGGGAAGCGACAGGAGGCTGGGACTTTACATCATCGAGCGTTGCCAGATGCAAGCCCGTGAGCTTACGACTATGAGACAGCTATCACGTCTTTAGAGTACCACTTCGAGCAAAAGGTAAAACGCGCATGAAAGGGCTTAGAAAAGTGTAACGAGCTAACTGGGTCTGCTAAGCTACCGGTGTCGGTATCAGCCGCGATGGTGCTGTTTGTCTGCATGCAAGATAGCTTTGCGGGCTGAGCTCGCGCAAAATATCGAAGAGCATGATGAGGTTTATCAAGCGCTGTGAGCGTTGTGGTGGGCTAAGCGAAAATAAAGTGCGACATTTGCAGCGACGAAACGGGGATAGCGAGGTCATCTTGCTGGTTGAGAGCCCAAAAGATATCTTGGTTTTTGAGCAAAATGGCATCTACAGCAGCCCTTTACTTCGTGCTTGACGAGATCGACGAGACGCCATAGAGGCTGCGAAGTGCTATTAGCAAAATGGCTCAAAAGAGGTCGTCTTTGCCCTTTACGCCGAGCTAAGTCAGACGCTGCTCACTTCACGTCGAGGATAAGCTTGGCATGAGTGAAAATTTCATTTAGTAAGATCGCTCAGGTGTGCCAACTGGTGTAGTAGAAAATGTCGATATGCTCTCACTTCTAAAAGCCTACGAGCCGCACTAAAAGCCTCGTCATTTCTTTTAGTTATAATCTCACCTAAATTACTAATATTTGAGTCCGCGTAGCCGCTAATTAAAGGATGAGATTGATTTACTCATGAGATAACTTCGATAACGCTTTTGTCTTTTTAATGTCAGAGCGGTACGTAAAGAGCTCACAAAGAAGAGGTTGAGATGCGTTAGAAACGACAAGATAACGCTTGGTGAGATCAAAAACTAAACCCGAAAGTAAGATCATCCTAAAGCCGGACCAAAGCACCCAAAAAGATAGCGGAGTTTGCTTGGAGATTTTTGCAGAGCCAACCTTGGCGTGCCGGTGTTGCAGCGACTGTCTTGGACGCAAGCCGCAGGACTTAGTTTGGCGCAAAGATAAAAAGACTAGATGACCCACTTCACGGCAAGACCTCGTTTATCGACGTGAAAAACAAGAGCCGCTCTTTGTGCAAGACTGCACTGAGCGCTTTGAGGTTATGCGCTATCACTCGCTCTGTGTCGATGAGCTCAGCTGCATAGCGCTGATGCGGTGAGCGATGATGGCGTAGTTATGGCACTTAGCGTAAAAAGATAAGCCGATCTTTGGCGTCAGTTTCACCCTGAGGGCTACTTCACGCAATACGGCAAAAAGATCGTTGAAAAATCGCAAATTACAAAGCAAAGAAGAGTAAAGGCCAGAAATTAAGCTCACTCGAAGCCATATCTTATCAAGCTTCAAGAAAACATCCCGCTTGATGATGGCGACTTTTGGAGCAAATTTGCGAGATAATAGCTAGCAAAAAGAGTACGAGATCGTGCAGCTCTCAGCCCTTTTGGTGCTCATTAGCGAAAAAGAGCCTCTATCCAAAAGCCTCGTCTGCACTTGCAAAAATATCTTAAAATACTCGCCGAAACTTACCGCGACGATACGCCTATGATCGATCTTTGCGGCACTGGCGGCGACGGCTTTAAGGACGATAAATATCTCAACTACAGTGGCATTTATCCTGCAAGCCTTGGCATAAAGGTCGCAAAACACGGCAACAAGGCAGTTTCAAGCAAGTCAGGCAGCTCTGATGTGCTTGAAATTTTAGGTGTAAAAAGTGAAAAATCACTGGCAAAACAGCGCGAAAATTTAGCTAGTAAAAATGTAGCCTTTTTCCACGCACCATTTTTCCATCCGCTAGTTGGTGAGGTGAGAGAAGTGCGCCAAGACTTGGTATAAGAACCGTATTTAACGTGCTTGGACCGCTTTTAAATCCAAATTTAAACCTTACAAATCAGCTAGTTGGCGTCTATCATAAGCCAGTGCTAAAACTCTACGCCCAGACGCTTAAGATCCTTGGCAGAAAGCACGCTTTGGTCGTTCGCGGCGATGACGGACTAGACGAGATCACGCTTTGTAGTGAAACAAGCGTTGTGGAGCTAAAAAATGGCGAAATTTTTGAGTATAGCATCACGCCAGAGCAGTTTGGCTTTAAAAGAGCGCTTCACAGCGACTTCGAGGGCGGCACACCTGAAGAAAAACGCTAAAACTTTGGTCCGTACGCTAAAAGGCGAGGAGCAGGGGGCGAAATGTGACATAGTGGTCTTTAATGCGATGTTTGCACTCTACGCAGCTGATGGCGCAAAGAGCCCAGACGAGGCCAAAAAAATGGTGCTTGAGACTATAAATTCTGGCAAGGCGTATAAATTTTATGAAGAGTTTATAAAGGTGCAAGCGTAATGGCGCTAGTTAAAATGTGTGGTATCAAAACGCTAGATGAGGCAAGTGCGGTTTGTGCTTTGGATGTTGATTTTATCAGGGCTAATATTTGCTAAAAGTAAAGAGAAGGTTGAGCTAAGTGAGCTAGACAGATAGCGAAATTGCTCACAGCAAAGGCAAAAAGTAGTTGGCGTTTTGCGGAGCAAAGTGATTAGTGAGATAATGGAAGTTTACAGTTTGCTGGTCTTGACGTGGCTCAGGTGCATGGGGTGAGTGAGTGAAAAAGAATTGGCACCATTTAAAGATATAGGGCTGAGATCTGGCAGGTTTTTAGCGTGAAAGATAGACTGCCAGAGGTTGATTTTAAGATGTTTGACATGGCGCTTTTTGACTGCAGAGCGAAAATGCCGACGAAATAGGCACTATTTTGGGTGGAAATTACAAAAGAGGTTAAATACATTGGCATGGCTGAGCATGAGGCGAGCACAACATAAAAGAGCGCTCAAATGCATGTCTAGTCGATATCAACTCCAAAAGTCGAGGGACGAAAACGGCATAAAAGATGCGCAAAAAGATAGAGAGATTCTAAAGTTAGTAGATGTAACAACACATTGGAGTAAATACAATGTTTAGTAATTTTTGTGGCGTAAATTCAGGAAAAGTGCTTTCAAAGTGAAGTAAAATTAAATTTTTGAGAAAGAGTACCATAGATTTTGTTTAATCTATGGCAAAAATGGAAGCTGGTAAAAGCACTATTCGCATAGCTTTTGATGCCGTCAAACAGAACAGTCAATCTTTTATTGTTAGTCAAATTATAAAACAATAGTAATGCGTAGTAAATCCAATAGATGAAGATCAGAAAAGAATATTTTTGTATTTAATGAAGAATATAAATAGTAAAGTTAAAATTAAAAATAATGGTTTGGACGCGATAGTTTTACTTGGAAAAGCAAAAATATAGATGAGAAGCTTGAAAAAGCAAAAAGGATTAACAAAAATTAAAAGGAAGACAAAGTAAATATCAAGAAGATTTTTCAAAAATATAGTGATATAGAAAATACAGATAACTTGAAAAATATAAGTGATGACATATCAAAAAGCTTTAAAAAGATAACTTTGCTCGAACGAGAGAAAAATATTCTAGGAGATACAAATAGAAATTAAAAATAAAACAATAGAATTCTGCAAAAATATCATAGATCATTTTGAAACAGATGTAGGGTACAGATGAGCTGAAAATAACTTTTATGATAAACTCAAATCTTACAAAGATATCCGAAGCAATTTAAATTTACAGAAGAGATAAAACAACCATTACAGAAGATATTAAACAGATTTTATTATACCAATTAGAACAAAACAATTAACTCCAAAAGAAGAAGAAATCAAAAGCGCTATAGCAGAAGCAGACCATGTAATAACTAAAAAATATAATGGAAAGTGATAAAGATATTTGCCCATATTGCTTTCAAAAAGCTAACAGACGAATATAAAAATGAAAATTTTATCAAGCTTAGAAATAATCTTTAATCCGAACATACAGAAATCATCAGAGGAATTTGGAAAAACAAGAAGCAAAAATTCAAAGAGATCTACTAAAATAGTTTAAAAATTTGCCAGATATGGATAAACTAGATAAAGATTTATTTGATGCCATAAAAATACAAATTGATACTTGTCAAACTGAAATCACTGAAAAACTAAATCAAAAAGATACAAAAATCCTTTTCTTGGCCTTAATTCTAGATGTAAATTCTGATAACTTAGTTGATGAATTAAATCAGTAATTTAGAGCAGACTTGAGAGACAAACTTTTATGGCACAAAAACTAAAAGCAAAATGAGCTAAAACAAGAGCTTGAAAAACTAAACAACCAAATAGCTTATTGCGAGATAAAGATGATTTTAATCATTATGAAGAAAAGCTAAAAAGCAAAGCAGGCTTTTAGATAATAACAGAGCATAATGATAAACGACTAGAGTGTATAACTAGTAAAAATTTCAAAAACTAAATGCTCAAAATAAAGCAGATAAATATAGCTCAAGATAAGATTAATGAATATCTAAAATATATATTTTTAAAGAAGGCAGACTTGAACTTAGTGAACCAAACGAGCAAGGACAATATGTCTTAAAAATCAAACGGTAATAGAGTAAAAGCCAAAGACATTTCGACTGGCGAACGAAATGCCATTGCATTAAGCTATTTCTTTATCGAGATTTTCTCAGATGAGAATGAAGAAGATTTTATAAAAACCAAAATTCATAGTTATAGATGATCCGATTTCTAGCTTTGATTTCGAAAATAAAGTTGGGATAATGTCGTTTTTAAATTACCAATCCATAAAAATTATGACCGGTTGCAATAAAAGCAAGATGATAATTTTAACTCACGATTTGATGAGTGCGTTTGATATACAAAAGATCGTTGGTTCGCTATCACAAGTAGAAGTTGATGGTAAAAAGAAGTAATATTTATACAAAGAGAATTAAAAATTATGAATTGGTTGATTTTGGTAAAAATATTCAGAATATAAAACTCTTTTGAACGAAAGTTATGATTATGCAAATAATTCTGTATCAGAAAATGTTAATATTGGTAACAATATGAGAAAAAGTATTAGAAGCATTTGGTACATTTAATTATCAATGTGGTATAGAGAATATTGCAGAGGACGAGGCAATAGTAGCTAATTTAGAAGCTAAACAACAAGAGTATTTTTGAAAATTTAATGTATCGCTTGGTTTTTACATGGCGAAAAGTCACGCGGAGGATAAGACAAAGGCTCTTGATTTTTCTCATGTATAAGTGAGATGGAAAAAACAAAAACAGCTAGAGATATACTTTCTCTTTTTATACTTACTAAATAAGGCACTATGCAAAAATATTTACAAAAAGAAAAAGTGATACACAATGGGCTGAAAGTTGTAGGATATAAAATAACAGGAATAAATAAAAAAGCAAAGGATAAAAAATGAATAAAAAGCGTATTTTGGAAAGATTGGCGGGCAGTTCAGTGCCTGAGACGGTGATGTTTGCCCTTGATGAGCTAGAAAATGCTCATGAGAGCATCGCAAAAACAAAAAGAGTTTAAAGACGAAGCTTGATGATCTTTTGAAAAACTACGTTGGCAGGCTCTAGTCCGCTCTTTTGCAGCGTCTGAGCAGAGTACTACGGACATGAGATACCTCAAACGTGAGGATCCTAAACCACACGGGCGCGCATAAGATAAATAACGCCCTCAGCTCAAGCACTGCTTGCTAAAAAGATGGGTAAAAAGAAAATTTTAGCTGAGACTGGAGCTGGCCAGCACGGCGTGGCAACAGCGACTGCAGCGGCACTTTTGGGCTTAGAGTGTGACGTATATATGGGCGCAACAGACGTGGCTGAGACAGCGACTCATGCCTTTCGTATGCAGCTTCTTGGTGCAAAGGTGGTGAGCGTAGAGACGGGCTAAAAACACTAAAAGAGGCTACCACAGCGGCCATACAAGCGTGGGTAAATGAGATAGTAAGCGCGTTTTATGTCATTGGCTCAGCCGTTGGCCCACATCCATATCCAAAGATCGTGCGTGACTTTCAAAGCGTGATCGGCACAGAGGCCAAAGCTCAGCTTGAAAATTATGGCAAAAAGGCTGATTACGTCATCGCTTGCGTTGGTGGCGGCAGTAATGCTATTGGCATTTTTAGTGCGTTTTTGGACGATGAGAGCGTAAATTTAGTAGGTATAGAAGCTGGCGGCCTTGGCATAGATACCCCTTATCACGCAGCTACGCTTAGCAAAGGCAAAACCGGCATCATCCACGGCATGAAAACGACTGTGTTGCAAGATGAGTACGGCATGATCTCGCCAGTTCACAGCATCTCAGCAGGCCTAGACTACCCGGGCATCGGCCAGAGCACGCCCACCTAAACGACATCAAAAGGGTAAGATACGAGGCCGTGACCGACGATGAGTGCATAAATGCGTTGTATTTTCTAAGCAAGATGGAGGGCATCATCCCAGCTATCGAGAGCGCGCATGCGGTGGCGTATCTGGAGAAACTTTGCCCAAAACTTGATAAAAAAAGCGTCATCGTCGTAAATATCTCAGGCAGGGGCGATAAGGACATAAACACAGTTATCGGCTACGAAAAAGGAAAAATTTATGGATAAGGTAAGAAGCGCATGTAACGGCAAAAAGGCAAACATCGGCTACATCGTGGCTGGATATCCAAGCCTAGAAAAAACTAAGGAATTTTTGAGAAATTTAGATGAGACACGCTGAGTCTGCTTGAGATCGGCATCCCATACTCTGACCCGCTGGCTGATGGCAAACTCATCGCGCAAGCTAGCTTTGAGACAGCTCAAAGTGGCGTAAATACCGACGTTGTCTTTGACATGCTTGAGGACTGCAAGGCAAAAGTGACAAAGCCACTTGTTTTTTTAGTTTATTACAACATCATTTTTGCTTATGGCGTTGATAAATTTACAAAAGATCACGTGAAGCAGGAGTTAGTGGCTTTATCGTGCCGGATCTGCCTTGTGAAGAGTGTGAGGAGTTTGCTTTAAAGTGTAAGGAGCTAGTTTATGCCTTGTGCCACTTATCAGCGTCACCTCTGGGGGCAGGGCGGATGAGATATTAAAATTTGGTTCAGGATTTATCTACGTGCTAGGTGCTATCGGCGTTAGCGGTTCAAAAAGAGCCGATGAGGATAGGATAGTAGTCCTAGAGCTTAAGAAAGAGCGATCTGCCAGTGGCTGTGGGCTTTGGCATCAAAAACAAAGATGATGTTAGCGAAGTGAAAAATATGCTGACGCATCGCGATCATAGGCACGCAAATAGTCAAGCTTTGCGCCAGTTAGCGGAAAAGAGCTGAGTTAAAGAGGTCGATGAAACTCTTTTAAGATGCTTAATGAAATTATAGCTAATTTAGTAAAGCCAAAGTATAATTAACGCGCATTTCAAGTCTTAAGGAAGATATGAGAAAAAAGTTATAGATGAAGCCACGAGCTATCTTTGCAAGGATACTTTGAGGGTTGGATTTAGAGTTTGGCAAGAGCCTTGGTAAAGGATTTTACAGGGCTAGCATACCAGTTTATAAGGTCAGAGCGAGTATCAGTTTTATCTATAGATACTTTGAAATATTTCATGAATGCCTTTTTGGTGCACGAAGATGTCGATGGTGGCGATCTGGACGATCTTTTGCAAAGAGATAGCTAATCAAAATCATCGGCAAGGCTAAAAATCTGCTAAATGAAAAGAGCCAAATGCTTATAAACTCGGAACGCCTGATTACTGGGCGAGGTTGAGATCTACGGCATAAAGCTAAAGAGAAATTTATATATAAGATAAAAATAGAACATTTCAAATAGGCTACAAGATACAATGAACGACAGAAGGTGCGATAGAGACACTAGAACAGCTAGGGCTTTTTTAAGAGCTATGACGAGCTTATGGATATAGCGTTGATTTTACTGCTGAGCTAGGAACTACCACGAGTTAGCATAAATGAGCTTTTGGTGAGCTGGCTCAGTCATAGACCTCGAAAAACCAGCTGGCGGAGAGCGTGAGCTATATATAAATAATAGAGTGCTGGAAAAGGTGAAGTAATGGTTTATGAGCAGTAAATTAGCCATCAGGATAAATGTAATTTTGGACTCAAAGTCAGTTATTCAGTACTTCAAAAAGAACTTTGTAAAAGGTATACTATTTTTGTGCTTTTTGCTACGCATTATAGCTTCTAATCTGCTAACATACAACATCTATGAGCGCACCGACAGGGTCGATATCATGCTTAGCTTTGATGCGCCGTATGAGGGGCAACATCTTTCAAAAAGCGTGAAAAGATGCGACCTCTTTTTGATACTAAATTCTCAGCTACGAGTCAAAGCGCGAGCAAGGACATAAACTCAAAGATCATTCAAGAGCTTGAGATAGAGCCAAAGCAAAACTCTTTGGTCTTAATTGCGCTCAAACGATGCGATCATCGTAAATGCTTCAAAGACAACTGACAGCTTCGGACTTCGCATCCGCGTAACGCTAAAAAACACAAAAACGCAGGTGCAAAAATATGCCACAAGCTGGCGCAAAGATAGAAACTGCTAGCACAAAGGCAGAAAATGAACCTATGGTTAATATTGATTCGAGATACTTCATCGTCCTAAGTGTACTCATCGCGCTTCTTATATTTTTATATGTTTTTAAAAAGATATATCACTTCAAAAAGTAGTGACTTTAGGTGGATTTAAAACACTCGCAAAAATCAGCCACAAAACGACACAAAGTCGATGAACTGGCTGCTAAAAATCAAAAATAAGCGGCGTCAATATCATCTACGAAAAATACCTTGACCGCACAAACAAGCTAATGCTTCTAAGCTACGAAAATAGCGCTATCTAGTGATAGTTGGCAGCTCAAACGTCATGCTTGATAGCTTTGGCGAGGAGAAGATACAAAACGAGCAGGACTTCGCTGTTTTCTTTGAAGAAATAGAAAAACTTGGCTCATTTTTACAAGAGCGTCAAAAATAGCCTAAATAACTACAAAGATAAAAATGAGCGGGAGATTTCAGTCCTGCTTCACACTAAGTTAGAAATAGAAAGAGCATTTTTCATAAAATTTTAGTATGTAAATAAGACTCATGCAGTGCGAAGCACTATTGCATGCTCACTTCTAATGTCGTCGGGCTTTACTTCGACTTCGTCTCGTAACTGCAAGCAGACAGGGGATTGTTAAGGGGAAGAGAACTTCTTTGCTTCGCTAGCTCGCAACTGCAAGCAGACCGTAATTCGAGTTCCCTGTCTCCTTTTGGATAAAGAGTTTTTAAATTTAGCGTCTGTAGTTTTAAAAAGAAAATTGTATTTTCAGCAAATTGTAAATTCCATTCACTCGTAAGAATTGACCACTAAATGGCTTCGCCTGCAGCTTAGCTCGATTTTAGAGCCGAGTACTCGCTCATAGAGTACATTTGTTTGACATTACCTGTTTTTAATAAAGCAATTTACAATTTGAAAAACTTTACTCACTATCATGGTAGCTACTACATTTAGAAGCGTGATATGCTTGCCTATACTAGAATTTTTAGGGCAGGTTGTTAATCGTATACAATATACGCTAATACATGAACTGCTAACGTAGTGAATAGATTTTGCTGTCTCGTTATCTTAAGTAAAATAGTCGCTCAGTCTCATTTTTAGAATGAACGAGAATTAAAATTTGCCCAAATACACTAGCATTTTTTAAAAATATCAGCTACTTTTGATCTACACAAACGAAATGGCAAAAATTTCAGGTTTTGCGATCTTTTTTATCTCTTCTTTTGCCATTGCAAATTCTTTTGCACCCTCTATTTTTAGTGTGTGGTCGCTAAAACTCAAAAGCTTAATTTATCTTCTCACAGGGTTATATCAAGTGCTCTAGCGCAAGGATGAAGCTTAGCCACCTTACACATTCAGCCTTTGGCAATAAATTTTTATACTTTTCAAACTCATAAATATTTTTCTTGCCATTTGTGCCGATGACTGCGGCTATTAGTGCCTTTTGCTCATGTGAAAAGCCGTAGTTTAGGGCATTTAGTATGATATAAGCCGAGTTTTTGTGATCACCGTAAAAGCCTATCTCTTGACCGACATTGTGGAGCTTTGCAGCAATTAGCAGCGTCTCAAGATAGCTCTCATTTAGTCCATGAAGCTTTTTAAGTGCCACAAAAATATCCTTTGCGTATTTTGCCACGGCTTTGTTGCAAGAGAGGATGAAGCGATCTTGTAGGCTTTTGACGCTTGGGTTAAAATTTTCTGGAGAGTGTAAGACTTGGACGCAAAAGAGTCTTTTAAAAAGACGTCCTCTCTTACGCCAACGCCACTTGTGATGACGTTTTTGGCGTTTAGCGCCTAGCAATGGCTAAAAATATGTGCGCCCTCTCTGATGGTGTCGTATCTATCCTTTTTTATAGGGAATTTATTTAGTTCAAGTACGCTCACGTTTGCGATGCTCTCGACGTAGGTTTGCTCGTCGCTAAACTTGTAGCAAAAGCCATGCAGTGATGAGAGCGGATATAAGTTTTTGCTCATTATGGCTGATGAGATCGCTCTTAGAGAGCCTCCAATCGCTATTAAAGTGGACACTTAAATCGCTCATCTATCTGCGCCGTGATCTGCGATAGAAATTTGGGTAGTTTGTTTAAATTTTTCTTATCAAAAAATAGCTCTTTTAGCCTCACCGTGCCTATATCAAGCGATAGGACATCGACTATCTTGCCGTTACTTATCCTAGCAAGCTCAGTCGAGCCTCCGCCGATGTCGATAGTGACGCACTCGGCTAGATTATGAAGCAGTACTGAGCCGCTATCGCTCCAAAAAGTAGCCTCTTCTTTGCCGTCAATGACTTTTTAAAGTTTATGCCAAGTTTTTTCTTAAAAGAGATCAAAACGCCTGAGTTTGGAGCATCTCTAAGTGCTGAAGTGCCGACACATAGGACTTTAGAGCATTTGTAGCTTTTATGATGTTATCACGTGCCAAAAGCTTTGATCGCTTTTTGCATTGAAGCTTCTGAGACCCTCGTTGTTTGAGCCGTATCCGCCTTCGCCTAGTCGCACTTTGGTTTTATATTCAGCTAGTATAAAAATGCTAAAGCGTGATGTGCGCTCAAATATCGCCATACGCATAGAGGTGAGCCAAGATCGATCACTGCGGTTCTCTTTTGCCATTTTTTATCCTTTTAAATTTAAAAACGAGGCTTGCAACTGCTCCGTTTGAGTTCTCTCTATTTTTGATAGATATCTCAGCGCCAAGTGCCTGTGCCGCCCTTTTTGCGAGAAATAGTCCAAGTCCAGCACCACCTTTGTTGCCGTATCTTTTAAATGGAGCAAACAAGTCCTTGCTCTCGTCTATGCCCACGCCTTCGTCGGCAACCTCGATGATAATTGCTCTTTTTCAAGCCTTGAGCTAATCGTAATCGTGCTATTTTTTTGGAAAAAGTGATAGCATTTTTGGACGGAGTACGCACGATGTGAGTTAGTAGGCTGGTTTGGATATTTAGGTTAAAATTTCGGGGTTTTAGATCGAGTGCGAGATCTTCACCTTTTGCGAGCACCTCGTAGTTTTTGCCTAGTTTTTCAAAAATGCGATCACGTCGGTGTTACTGGCTCTTCAAACTGCGCACCCTCTTGACGACCGATCTCAAGGACTGAGTCCTATCATAGCGTTCATGCCGTTGATCGCTTCGTTGTTTGATTTTAGCGCTTCTATATTTTTATCGGCTCTCGCGTGGTTTTAAAAGCGTCACTTCGTTTTTGGTTTTCATGACGGCAAGTGGAGTTTTTAGCTCGTGTGCAACGCCTACAAAGAAGCTCTTTTGGTATAAGACAAAAGTTTGTATGCGAGTAATTAGCCTATTTATGCTATTACCAAGTGGCAAAAACTCATCTGGCAAGCTTTTTGATATCGATCTCTTTTGAAAATTTCTCATCTAAATTGTAAAGCTTGTGACTTAGTAATTTTTCATAGGTATTAAAAGCATTCTTGATAAAAAGTAGTGCATAAAAAAGCACCAAAAAGTATCGCTGTGACGTTTACGATTATAATATCTATAAAGACATTTGCTTCGACTATCTGGCTTTGAAGCGTCGTCTCTTTTTCTAGGACTAAGTAGCTACTGTCATCTAGCCTTGTTGTTAGAGTGGTTATACTCTTATCTTTTATCTTTTGCATCACAAGGTAGGGCTTTTACCTTTAAGCTCGCCCGCTTTTACGGTGGCTAGAGTTTTGTTTGGGATTTCTATAGTAAAAGTTTTTAGATTGTTAGGATTGAAATTTTGTGGATTGTTTTTGTAAGCTGTGGCTTGCTGGTTTAGCTCACTAACTACGCTTTGAAAAACGGTAACTCTTATGTAGTGATAGAGCATCACCGAAACAACGGCAATTAGCATCATCGCACCAGATGCTAATTGCAGTATAAATCTATTTCTTAAGCTTTTTTGGGAAAGCAAAATCTATATCCGCGTCTTCTAACAGTTTCTATTGTTGAAATATTTAGCGGTTTGTCCATTTTTTGGCGGATTTGGTTGATAGCAACCTCGATAACGTTTGGAGTTACGAGCTCTGGCTCTTCCCAGATAGCGTCAAGTAGTTGCTCTTTAGATACGATCTGATCTGAGTGTCTTGCAAGGTGAGTAAGCACCTCAAATGGCTTACCTTTTAGCTCGATGTCACGGCCAAGATAAGTGATCTTCTCTTCATCAGGGTTGATGATAAGCTCGTCTATCTTGATGATATTTGTGCCCTGCCAAAGCGTAGTCTAGCCTCTAGTCTAGCTACTAAAATGTCAAAATCAAATGGTTTTTGATGTGAGTCATCAGCGCCAGCTCTAAGCGCTTTTATCTCGCTCTCTTTGTCGTCTTTTGCAGAAAGAACTACAACTGAGGTGCGTGGAGATTTATGTTTTATGATATTTATAAGATCAACGCCGTCACCATCTTGAAGCATCCAGTCAGTCAAAACTAAGTCGTAGTTTCTGATGCCGATGTAGTACTCAGCGTCTTTGAAAAGTCTCAGAGCTATCTGTCTGATAACCAAACTCTTGCAACCCCTCAGCAATCGTCTTGTAGCGTTACTTCGTCTTCTACTATTAAAATACGCATTTCTTTTTCCTTAAACTTCGATTTATGGTCGATTGTATCATAAATTAAGAAATATTCAAGATACTTTAATAAATTCAAAAACAGTGCTGATTTTTGCACCGACGATTGCATTTGGTAAAATCTCGGTTTTAAAATCTCCATATCTAAGCTAGTAAGTGAGCTAAACCTCTCTTTTAGCGCTTTGCAGGTATCTAGTGACTCTTCTACGCTTTGAAATTTCATCTCATTGTAAAATTCTTTTATAAAATCAGCCACCAAGACATAATCAATCAAGCTAGTCGAGCGAAATTCTAAGCTTACTTTTACCTCTTGCTTTGCAACTCGCTCAAAGTCAAACATCCCGATAACGGTTTGAGTATAATCCTTAATGATCGTTGTATGTTCGCTTTTTCCTTACGACTTTTTGCTCCTTGCCTGAAAGCAGGCGAACGATATTTGGTATGTGTTTATAAACCACCAAAAATGCGATGATAAGGATCGGTGCGTGAGTGTAAATTTCATCAAGCTCTGGGTGGATGATAAAGCTTGATGCGATGAGAGCTATCAGCGCACAAAGTGATGCAAGCGAGCTTATCTTTAAAAATGTACCGACCAAAAACCAAACGACAAGAGCGATTATTATCTCAACTGGTAAGAAAAATGCGAGCACGCCAGCTCCGGTTGCCACGCCTTTGCCACCTTGAAAGCCTAAAAATATAGAAAAACAATGCCCCGCAACGCTTAAAACTGCCATCGTCCAAAGCACGCTTTGGCTTGCACGCAGAGATGAGGCTATGATGAGTGGCAAAAACGCCCTTTAAAACGTCACAAACTACGGTTAAAATGAGCTAGTTTTTGGCGAGTTTTGGGTTTGTTTGCTTTAAAACCCTTAAAACATTTGTCGCGCCTATGCTTTGCTGCCCTCTTTTTATATCAACATGTCCGAAAAATTTCTTTGCTAGTATGAGCCCTGATGGGATGCTGCCAAGCAGGTAGCTAACGGCATAAAGTATTCGGTACATATTTTACCTTTTTAGTGAAGAAATGATATTAAAAATACTAATTTTTATAAATCATCTCCACAAAAGCACGATTTTTCGTCATAGATGTCGCTTTTTCTTTGGCGAGTAGCGTTTCGTTTATCGTGATGTTTTAACATCATTTGCCTCTTTAGCGCGTCGCACTCTTGTACAATTCTCCTCAAGCTCGCTTATGGCTGAAAAGCTTATATCATTTACGCTTTGCTCGCTAAAGCTTGACGTCCTTCGCTCTTTTAAGACCTTGTTTGCGCTTCTTGCACTGATGCGATCTTGCCGGCGTTTTTGGCGAGATAAGAGCTTGTTGCCAAATAGCGCTCAAATATGCTTGCGCCTATATTTATAGCGCGTCAAGGCCGCTGTGGTCATCTCTTTTTGCTCTTTATCAAGCTTTGCAGGGCTTTGTTTGACTTGTCTTGCAAGCTCTTTTGCTCTTTTTCACGATTAGCCGTGAGTTTTGCGGTTTGCTCCTCTAAAATTTCGTTGCACTTATCTTGAAGTCTTATGAAAAACTCCTCTTTTGACTCGTTTTCTTTTGAGTAAAGTCCCATCGCCTCAAAGGTGTTGATGAAAATTTCTATACCAAAAACTCTTTAAAATCTTTCTCTAAAGCGTCAAAATTTCTAGCGCTCGTTATGAGTGGCAGCAGCTGCAAAGCTTGCACCGTTTGTTCATTTTCGCTTGCATCAACGTGCATGCCTTCGCTAGCCTCCTCCAGTTTGGCTCTTTGTCATTTTCACTAAGCTCGTAAAGATAGCTCACCTCTCGAAACGCTATCTATGCCCTTTTTAGCATCATAAATTCTCACTTTTGCGCTTGCTAGCAAATTTGGTGTGAGGCTTTTTGAGTTGGTGTAGAGCTGTGTGTATCGCTTGAGATGATAGGTTTTGCGCTAAATTTCATCTCGCTTTTATCTACATTTTGGCTGTTTAAATTCTCTTTTTTATCTTTCATCAAATTTGAAATTTGCTCACGGCTTAGCGGACCTTTTAGATAGCTAAGTGCCCAGCGAGTAGAGATGACGTTTAGGGCCGTCCTCGTTTATATTTTTGAGTAGAAAATTCTTTTTGGCTACATTTGATATGAGATTTTCAAGTGAGGCTTTGTCTAAGCTTGAGGCTGCGATGCCGCTTAGTCCGTCGATCACGCGGGCTTTATCCTGCGCTGTTTGGAGACGGCCGATGAACCAAGTGCCGATGTTGCTAAGGCCTTTGTAGTCAAGATCGACCGGGTTTTGCGTGCTTAATACTCAGCCCAAACCAAACGCACGGGCTTGTTTTAAAAGTGTGAGCATAGGTGTTTTTTGATGGCGGGTTTGCATTTGGCGGAAAAAGCCAAAATTTCATCCATATATAGGATCGCTCTAAGTGAGCTAGTGCCCTCTGTGCCGCGCATCCACGCGATGATCTCGTTTAGTAAAAGGGTAACAAAAAACATCCTCTCAGCGTCATTTAGGTGTGAGATCGTAAAGATATTGCACTTTGCTTTGCCATTTTCGTCAAAAAGCATCTTTGAAATTTCAAGTCTAACGCCTTGCGTCCAGCCCTTAAAGCTTGGACTTGCGATGAGCGCGTTTATCTTCATGGCAAGCTTTAGACGCTCACTGCTTGGATAGAAGGTATCCACGTCAAAAACGCCTATCTTTTTAAACGGCGGATTTGCTATGAAATTAATAAGCTCTTCGATGCTGACGTCTTTTTGCTCTTTAAATTTGCTCTCAAATATAGTGGATATTAGCAGCTGCTCTTTTGAGCTCATATCCTCAGAATTCATGCCAATAAGCGATAGCACCGACGCTGCGAGTGAGTTTATATAGTTGCTAAAAATTTCTTCGTCACTAATATTTGGGCGAGCAAAGTCGCTAAGTAGCGCCACACCTATGCCAGCTGAACTTTTTGGCGTGTAGATATTAAAGCTAAGCGCTATCTTTTAAAATTTTTACCCGCTCAAGGTCTTGAAAGCTCGACTCTATGCCATTTCTCCAAAGCTCGGCCTGAGCGGCGGCAAATTCCTCTACGCTTTGACCTTTGTTGCCGCTTCTGCTTCATCGACATAAGGCAAAAATCCTCCGCTCTCATCTGCGGAAGAGTGAGGGCTAATTGTCGATATCGCCCTTTGGATCGATGATAATGAGGGGATGTTGTCTATGCAGGCTTCTTCTAAGAGCGTGATACCAAGGCCTGTTTTGCCGCTGCCAGTCATACCGATAATGGCTGCATGGGTAGTCAGGTCCTTGTTTTTATAAAAAAATGGCTCTTTATCTTTTAGTCCGATGTAAAAAAAGTTTTCGAGTACTGCTTGTATGGTTTTCACTAATTGCCTTATTCATGTATAAAGGTATGCGCGAGCGAAGCTCGTCAAGTGTCTCTTTGACGCGCTTTTTGCGTGAGAGTCTTTTATCGTTTTGTCATCATCAACTAGTCTGCATGCAGTATCTGATGTAGCCCTTGTATGCTAGCTCAGTGACTAGCTTTAGTTTTAAGGAGACGTTTTTTACTTCATCTGGTGAGAGCATGATGTCAAAATGTGCCTCTAACTCTTCGCCGTCTTTAAATTGTAGCAGCGTGAGCTTAATATACTCATGCCGCCCTCTGAGATGTCATAGAGGCTACCAACAAGCTCGCCTTGCTCTCCTTTTAGAGAAATTTTGGTAAAGCGATTTGGCAAGACGCGCTGGAATTTTCTCTTATTTGCATGCATGGTCGCTGTGCGTGAGAAATTTGAAAGGGTGACGCTTTTATCGGCGATATTGTCAGTCAACGATATCGGCACGAAGCTGCTTTGAGAAAAAGCTATTTGGCAGGATAAAGCCCTTGCCATCTTGCTTCATGGCTAAAATTTGCATCATATCTACGCGAAAAACGACGCTATCTTCTTTAACCTCTAAAATTTCGGCTTCGTATTTTATAGTTAGTCCGTCGTATAACTTTAAAAACTCAGGGCGGACTTTGGCATTTTTCATGCGTGTAAATGTGTTGATCGGATCTTCGTGAAAAATGAGCCAGTATCGATCATCGTTTTTACCGTGGCTTCTTGGTGATCCTGCATGTTATATGCAAATTCTTTCATTCTTGAGACGGCATTTACAAAATAGCCCACATATACTGCATCGTCGCAGGCATGACTACATTAGTGTCAGGTTAGAGGCAGTACTAGCTCATCTTTTTGCATTTTAGTTTTGGTGATTAGGCTGTTTTAAGTCGTCGCGAGGGTAGTGTGGCATTTGGCTTTTGGATGAGTAGCGCATCAAAAGATACTCTCAAGGCAAGTACCATCTGCTCGTGTGGCTCTACTAAAGGGTTAGTTGTCTGCAGGTGATGCCCTCATCTATCAAATTGGCTCTTAAACCAAGTATACAATCCTCGCAATTTTCGACAAGTTCTTGCCTGCCCTTAAACTCCATGGGGTCTCCAAAAAGGTTATTTATTAAAACATCGCTATCATATATAAAGTTATATTAAAAATATTTAGAATTGTGTGAGAGAGGAAATTTCTAGCAAACCGGCTGCCTGAAAATTTGAATAATTATAGTTTGCTTTCGTTGTGTGAAAGGTGATCAGCAACACCTTCTGTGCTTGGTTTCATACCAGCGTCACCTTTGTGCCAGCCAGCTGGGCAAACTTCACCGTGCTCGTTTGTAAATAGCATAGTATCTACCATTCTGATCATCTCGTCGATGTTTCTGCCAAGCGGTAGATCGTTTATAACTGCGTGGCGAACTGTGCCATCTTTGTCAAGTAGGAATGATCCGCGAAGTGCTACGCCAGCGTCTTCTAGAAGTACGTCAAAGCCGCGAGCGATTGATTTTGTCATGTCAGCTACGATCGGAAGCGAACTTTGCCGATACCGCCTGTTACTGGAGTCTCTTTCCATGCAAAGTGTGAGAACTGGTTGTCGCAAGAAACCGCGATAACTTCGATACCGCGTGACTTGAACTCGTCATATCTTTTATCAAATGCGATGATCTCGCTTGGGCAAACGAATGTAAAGTCCATTGGGTGAAAGAAGACAACAGCGCCTTTTTTTCGCCGATATTTTTGTAAAGGTTGAAATCATTTACGATTTGATTGTTTTCCTAAAACTGCTGCGGCTGTAAAGTCAGGTGCTTTTTGTTATAACATATTTTCTCATAATAATAGAATTTTATTGATTGCGAAATTATATCATAAAATTAAATCTAATTAAATAGATCTAGAAAATTTTAAAACAGTGTAATTTTAATATGCATTTGAAAATGAATGAAATTTTTACAAAATTATAGAGATGTTGTAGAAAAGTATTAGATTGAGGTTTTGGGTATAGAAGCGGTTAATTACAGATCGCTAAACATTCTACCATAAATTTCCAGTATCGCCAGAACTCAAAGTAAATCCACCACCAAATGCATCAGAAGCAAAAACAGAACCATTTTTGATGCGTCCATCCTCGTAAGCATCATTCATCGCCATTGGGATCGAAGCAGAGACTTGTTGCCATATTTTGCAACCGTCAAAACGCACTGCTCGTCAGTGAGTAACCTATTTTTACGGCGTCTATTATCCTGATATTTGCTTGATGAGGTATGAAAAAGTCGATATCTTCGCTTTGCATTTTGTTTGCGTGTAAAATTTCTATCACGCTTTTGCTAAGCGTTTGAACCGCTATCTTAAATACCTCATTTCCGCTCATGTGGATGAAATGTAGTCTATTTTTTAGAGTCTCATCGCTAGCTGGAAATGCACTGCCACATCCTGGAGTTATCAAAAGCTCAGCCTGTCTGCCATCGCTTGCAGTGTGGATGTCGATGATCTGGTTTTCTTCGCTAGCACTTATTACAGCAGCATCAGCTCCGTCGCCAAAAAGTATGCATGTGCTTCTATCTGTGTAGTCGATTATCGAGCTTAGTTTTTCAGCTCCTATGATCAAGACATTTTTCTTAGCACCACTTCCGATAAGAGAATGTGCAAGCTCTAAAAGATAGATAAATCCTGTACAAGCTGCACTTATATCAAAAGCTGTAATGCCAGTAGGCCTAAAGTGGTGAAGCTATCTTGCAAGCAGTTGAAGGCATGCAAAGATGATCCGGAGATATCGTAGCGCAGATTACCGCGTCGATTTGTGATTTTTCAAGTCCCTGAGCGTTTTATAGCTAGCTCGGCAGCTTTTGTGCCAAGATCGCTTGTTATCTCGAGTCGTTGCGATGTGTCTTTGCTCTATACCGGTTCCTTCACTATCCACTCATCGCTCGTGTCGACCATTTTTCAAAATCAAATTGTTAAATTACTACTGGGACATATGACGCAATGGAGATCAATGAAGCTTTTGGCATGTACCTTGCAAAGTGTGAAAGTTCTTCTTCTATAACTTTATTTATATTCGAGTTAGCAGTAATTGCTTGAAAGATTGCATTTTTATAGCTTTTGAGTTGCTTTTGCCGTGGCTTATGATGACGCAGACCATTTACGCCAGAAGCGGAGCACCGCCATACTCATCGTAGCTAACCTGTTTTTAGGGTTTTAAAGACTTTTCTCATAAAGCACTGATCCAGCCATAGCAAGGGGTGATTTTTGACTTGCTTTTTGATGATCTTGCCTATGGCATCTGCGACACCTTCGCTTGTTTTTAGTAGGATATTTCCCATAAAACCATCGCAAACCATGACATCAATGCTACCATCAAGAAATTTGATTGCCCTCTGCATTGCCAACAAGCTATCAAGCCTAGAAACTGGTTTAAAAAGGCCTCTTTGCTGACTTCATTGCCTTTGCTCTCTTCTTCGCCGTTTGACAAAAGACCCACTTTTGGCTCTTTTTCTGCCTAAAATTTCTTTTTGCATGAAGCTTCGCCCGATATGGCAAATTGAAATAAGTGTTCGCTTCTGCAATCAACATTTGCACCAACGTCCAAAACCAAAGTAGCTGTCTCTTTTGAATTCGGCATAAGTGTTGCGATCGCTGGACGAGATACATTTTTTAATCTACCAACTCTTAACGTAGCTAAACTCATAGTAGCACCGCTGTGACCAGCAGAAACGACAGCATCGACATTTTGTCTTTTAAAAGCTCAACAGCTTTGTAGATCGTGCTATCTTTTCTTTTTAGTGCGTCTGTGGCTCCGTCTGACATCGAGATGACTTCGGTAGCTTCTATAAATTCTATATATAAATAGGGTTGTGGGATGAGTGGTTTTATGGCGTTGCCTCGCCAACTAATACAGCTTCAAAATCTGCCTCTTTTCAGTGCTTCGATAACGCCAGATATTATGGCTCTGCACCAAAATCACCACCCATAGCATCAATAGCAATGCGAATCATATTTTAGTATTCACCTGTTGTTTTTGTTTTATGCGGTGAGGCATTTTCCAGAACCATCTTTGTCTTTTACAGGCACTGGAAGTGTAACTTTTGTAATGTGTTCTACGTTTTGCTGCACGAATGACTCACTCTTCGCTTTGGTACTGCCATTTTACTCTCCTTTATCATTTTACATTTTTCTAATAAAAATAATCGCTCTTAAAAGCTTCTAGTTCGCTTTTCAAAAACTTCTTTTAAATCAATATTGCCATCAAAAAATTAACCGTATCACTAAGCTCATTTTCTCTGTCTTTATAGACACCATCCCTAAATTGGCTCTACGTCTTGATCGATAGGCAACATAAATTCATCACCGCATCGATCACAAATATGTTTTATCTCGCCCTTTATGGTGCCTTTAGCATTTTACTAAAAAGGGTCTTTTCTTTTCAAAATTCACTAAAAATTAGATCATTGTTTCTTACTAGCTCAAAGTTTATCTCTTTGTTTGCTATTTTTAGAAAACGGAATAATCAAATTACTAGTCCAAAAATTATAAATTTCTCTTGAAGCAAAGAAAAAGGTATCTCATTTACAGCGTTTTTCTAGGCTGTCGCTTCCGTGAGCTGCATTTGCATCAATGCTATCAGCAAAATCAGCTCTAATTGTGCCGGAGCTGCTTCTTTTTGGGTTGGTTGCACCCATTAGCTCGCGGTTTTTAGCAACTGCATTTTCGCCCTCTAAAACCATAACTACAACTGGTCCGCTTACCATAAAAATCAACTAGATCGTTGAAGAAAGGTCTATCTTTATGAACTGCATAAAATGCTTTTGCATCGCATTTGCTAAGTTTTATTTTCTTTGCAGCTGCGATTCTTAAGCCATTAGCTTTCAAATCTATCTATAATCTTTCCAACAACATTTTTCTTAACAGCGTCAGGCTTAATAATAGAAAGTGTTCTTTGCACAAATACTCGTCAAAAGTAGGGTTATTTAAATGAAGTTGGCAATTATATCAAATAAAGCTTAAAAAAATAAAATGAGCTCAAATTGAGCCCTAAAGTATGTCATTATTGGATAACTGGAGTGCTGCCAGTGCGAGCGTCAGCACCGATTTGATCACGTGAAGGTTGTCCTGCTACTACGGCATCCCAAACGATGCAACCATCAGTTGGACAGGGCAGATGCACAGGCTGGCTCGTCGTTGTAACCTACGCACTCAACGCATTTGTTTGAATAAACATAGTATGTATCTGCTCCAGTTGGGTTGTCGCTATCATCAACAATAGCTGAAACTGGGCACTCATCGATGCATGAACCACAGCTTATGCATATATCGGTTATTTTTACAGACATTTTTCTCCTTAAATAAAATACGGCGTAGAATATCAAAAACTGAAAATGATATAAATATACTCTTAAATTTTCATAGCACGCAATTTCTCTAAACTACTTTATAAAGTTTTTATCACTTTTTAGACTAAATTACAGATTAAATTTTTAAAAAGGTCGTATAAATTAATGAATGATACTATAAAATTACCGGTGCAAGAGCACAATCTTAAAATTAAACCTTGAAATTCTAAAAATAAATTAGTAGTTTTTACTGGTCTTAGCGGCAGTGGTAAGAGCACGCTAGCCTTTGACACGCTATATGCTGAGGGGCAGCGCAGGTATATGGAGAGCCTTAGTAGCTACGCTAGGCAGTTTTTAGACCGTGTGGGCAAGCCTGATGTTGATAAGATCGAGGGCCTAACGCCTGCAATCGCGATCGATCAAAAGACAACTTCAAAAACCCTCGCTCAACGGTTGGCACGATCACTGAAATTTATGATTATCTAAGGCTTTTTATACGCAAGGGTTGGCGTACAGCACTGCCATAAATGCGGCAAACCTATCTCAAAAATGAGCGCTAGCGACATCATAAATGAAATTTCAAAGCTCCCACTTGGTGCAAAAGTGATCATCTATGCGCCGCTAGTTCGTGAGAAAAAGGGCACATGGGCGGACTTGATCGAAAATGTACGCCAAAAAGGCTTTGTGAGAGCGCAGATAGATGGTGTGGTAGTGAGGCTTGATGAGGAGATCGAGCTGCTAAAAACGACACACGATAAAGGTCATCGTTGATAGGATCGCCATCGATGAGCAAAATCACGAGCGCCTTGCAAGCGACGTGGAAAAAGGCGCTAAATGAGAGCTTTGGCGAGGTCGAGATAGAGATTGCAAATGCTGACGAGCTGGGCTAAAGAGAGTTTTATACATTACAGCGAGCACATGGCTTGTTTTGACTGCAAAATTTCATTTACGCCGCTTGAGCCGCTAAGCTTTAGCTTCAACTCACCAAAGGGTGCCTGCGAGCACTGCGACGGACTTGGCATAAGATATAGCCTAGATATGAGCAAGATCATCGATGAGGAAAGATCGATGAAAATGGCGCGATCAAAGCTGCTTTATGGCTATAACATGAGCTATTACTATAAAATTTTTACTTGCTTTTTGCGAGCAAAAGCAGCATCGATATCAAAAGCCCTATTACGAGCTTAGCGAAGATGAAAAAGAGCTCGTTTTTATATGGCAGCGTCAGGATGTTGAGTTCTTTTGGAGCGAAAATAAACTGCCTAGAGTCGATGGTGTGGTTAAATTTTCACATGGGCTTTTGAAGGATTATAAGGACTTTGACGAGTATATGAGTGAGAGATTGTGACGCTTGCAATGGCCACAGACTAAAAGCCTCAAAAAGCCTGGCAGTAAGGTCGCTGGTCTTGGGCTTGGTGAAATTTTGGATATGAGCATAGAAAACTGCACCGCATTTTTCTCAAATGAGAAAAATTTTGCCTATCTTAGCGACTATGACAAGGCGATCGCAAAGCCCATCTTAAAAAGAGATCAACGAGGCTTTTCTTTTTGTATGACGTGGGACTTGGCTACTTGTCGCTTGGACGAGATGCTAGGGACGATCAGCGGTGGCGAGGCACAGCGCATCAGGATCACGAGCCAGATAGGAAGTGGGCTAAGTGGCGTCATGTACGTGCTTGATGAGCCAAGTATCGGCCTGCACGAGCGTGATACATTAAAGCTCATAAAAACACTTAGAAATTTGCAAGCTAAAGGCAACTCCGTGATCGTCGTCGAGCATGATAAAAAGACGATAGAGGAGGCTGACTATATCGTGAGATATCGGCCACGGAGCTGAGTAAAATTTGGTGGTAGCGTGGTCTTTGCAGGCACGGCAAAAAGCTTTTAAGCTCAGATACTCAGACTGCACAATACATAAATGGCAAGAAAAGATCGACTATCAAAAATAGAAAAGGCTGAGAAGTGGCTTGAATTTCAAATGTAAATATCAACAATATCTCAAATTTAACCGCTAAATTTCCGCTTAGAAACCTTGTAGGCATCACTGGTGTCTCAGGATCTGGCAAGAGCTCGCTAGTGCTTCAGACCTTGCTCCCAGAGGCGCAGGAGCAGCTAAATAGAGCTAAAAAGTGATAGCTGGGGTAGGAGTTTAAACGGACTTGAGGGATGGGACAAGGTGATCTATCTTGATCAAAGCCCGATAGGCCGCACACCACGCTCAAATCCAGCGACATACACTGGTGTGATGGATGAGATAAGAAATTTGTTTGCGCAGACTAAAGAGGCCAAGCTTAGAGGCTATAAAATAGGTCGCTTTAGCTTTAACGTCAAAGGTGGGCGCTGCGAGAAGTGCCAAGGCGAGGCGAGATCACGATCGAGATGCACTTTTACCTGATATAAACGTGGTTTGTGACGTTTGTAATGGCGCTAGAGTATAATGCTCAGACCTTGGAAATTTTATACAAAGGCAAAAATATCGCCGAAGTGCTAAATATGAGCATAGATGAGGCGGTTGAGTTTTTTAAGGCTGTGCCAAAGATCGCTTCAAAGCTCACAACACTACAAGACGTGGGGCTTGGCTACATCACAGCTTGGACAAAATGCAGTCACACTTAGTGGCGGCGAGGCGCGCGCGTGAAGCTAGCAAAAAGAGCTTAGTGAGAGTGATACTGGAAATACGCTTTACATCCTTGATGAGCCGACGACGGGACTTCATTTTGCCGATGTGAGATGAGGCTGGTAAAGATGTACATCACCTAGTTGATCTTGGAAATTCAGTCTTTGTGATCGAGCATAATATGGACGTCGTCAAAAACTGCGACTATATCGTAGATATGGGACCAGAAGGCGTGCAAAAGGCGGTAAAGTGATAGCTGTGGCGACGTCAAAGGGTAGCTAAAAACTATAAAACTGGCAGCTACAGGAGATTCTAGCGCAAGAGCTTGAAGAGATGAAGAGTAATATAAAAACAACCGTTTTTAAACGGTTGGGATTTAAAAAGTATAAATATTTTTATATAAATGTTGTCTTTTTGGTCGATAGAGCTTAAAGGCCAGTGCCCAAAACAAGAGCATCAAAGTGCGTTTTCATGGTGAAATGTCGTGTTGACAAGTGAAATTACGTTTTGAAAAAAACAAGTATCAAAAGCGCTAGAAAAACTATGCTGTTTTGCCTGAAAATTGCAATGAATTACACAAAAGTGATAGCTGAAATACTAAATACGCAAGCAGGGCGATGATGCCTTTTTCGGTTAAAAATGTTAAAAAGGTATTATGTGATGGCTAACATGAACCTCGTAGTTGACTGGAAAATACTTTGTTATATCAATAACTTTAAACTCTCCAGATCCTATGCCAAAAATGGATGCTCTAGCCAAGTATAAAGAGCACTTGCAAAGATAGGATACCTTGTCTCTGAACCTGTTACACCCTTTGTTGGTTGGCTGTAGATTCTTTTCATCTTGTGTAATATTTGTCGATATACGTATAAAAATAGCTATGGCGCTAAATACAATTATTAAACCAAGAGATAATATTGGTTTGCTTGTTTGAGTGATAAATTAAAATTACAAAAACAATAACAGGTAAAAGATACATGGTGGCTCTAGGCCAGCTATCATAATACCAAGCACACAAATTCAGCTACTGCTATGCTTATGTATTTTTCATATAGTTTTTAAAATTAATCAGTGACATTGAGTGCCACACAAAAAAACTAGTAGTATAGAAAGATAGCACTATGATTTACATGTCCTATTGATTTTAGTTCAAAAAATGCCATTGGATTACTTGCAAGTAGATTCACTATACAAGCTGGTATAAAAGCAACAATAAAAACCAGCAAATAGTGCATAAAACATAAATTACAAATTTATTTTTCTGTTCCAACAGTTCTATCTACAAGAAAAAAACAACATACATCTTAATGAATCAAGCACTCTTGAAGGTAAAACCCCATTTACAAGGCAACTTATAAAAGTGGCCAAGACAAAGATAAAGGGAGACATTTATAACATCAAATTGAGTGCTTTTTCTTTAACACAGATATAAATTCAACTAAAACAAAAGTATAGGTGAAAATTGTTTTAAGCCTTCGGTGACTAGGTAGTGGAATAACATCAAAAGCAGTTGTAAAGTTTTGACATAATGTCATTTTTCATGCGTATCCTTTGAGAAATTTAGCTTGTATTTTATCATTGATGAACTAAAATAATATACAATTAAACAAAAAGTTAAAAAGGAAGTATTGCTGTCTGGCGTGAAAATAAAGCTTTTATAGTGCCTGTTTTTTAACAAAAGAGGAGCATATTAGAGATTGTTTAGAGTCGCTGATATCTCAAGACATGGATGATATTGAGATCATAGTTGTAGATGATGGAAGCAGTGACGATACATCTAAATTACAAAAAGAGTATGAAGATAAAATAATTTTAAAAACAAAGAGCAATGCAGGTGTAAGTGCTGTAGAAATGATGGCATGTCGCTAGCTGAAAGGGAAAGTACACTATTTGTGTTGATGCTGATGATTACGTAGAAAAAGACTATGCTTCATCTGTTTATGGTATCGCTGAAAAATTTGATGCTGATATCGTGATAACAGATATGTGTAAGAGTTATGGTGATAAAAAGCTATTCTTTAAAGATTTTGAGACAAAAGAGGATGGCATTATTGATAAAGACGAGTATCTAAAAAGGCTTTTTAGCATCAAGGCACAACAAGTTTTGCATAATGCCTGCAAACAAGGCGATAAAGACTAAAATTCTAAAAGAAAATTTATTTCCAGCAGGGATCACACAGGCTGAAGATTTTCACACTGTGGTGAGAAATGTTATCGCTTCAAAGACTCTTGTAAAGCTAAATAGGACGTTTTATAACTACAATATCGGAGAAAATAATACAGGTGGCTTTGAAAAGCTAAAAGCTGTGGTGGATCATAAATTTGTCTATGAGGACATAATCTCAATTTTAAAAAAATAAAAATTGGCTCTTGAGATGGTGCCAGATCTAGAGTTTAGAAAGATCAAAAAGTGTCTATATGCCAGCTATTTCATCAAGACCATTAAAACAACAGCTATATCAAGGCACTTTGATCTTTTTATGAGGATATTAATAGCATTATAAACTCAGCTGGTTTTTCAAAGCTTAGACTAAAACATAGAATTTTGATAAAAATGCTAAAAATGTAAAAATCATACGAAAATGTATCAGAAATGTAAAAATATTTAATACAATCAAATAGCTTTTTATCAAACAAAAATGATTAAAAGAGTGAAAATGATAAACATACTTGAGCTTGAAAGCTCTTTAGGATTTAGTGGCAAGAGCACCGCACGCAGCGCGTGATAAACGGACTAGATAAGAACCAAATTGGGTTTTTATGGGTTAAATCTGGCTCAAAAAGTCTTGAAAAGCAGATAGGTGCAGATTGTCGGTTTAACCTCAAAAATCTTTTTAATATCTTTGAAATTTACAAGTACCAAGTGTAAACAAAATAATATAAAATCATCTCAACTCACTCAGGCAAAGACGGCACCATAGGCGCGTATGTGGGCCAGTGTGGCGTTAATGTGGTTCGCACTAGGGCATTGCAGACTACTATTACATCGCCCTGCCATATAACCTAAGCACCAAAGTGGTCGGCGTTTGCAACTCAGTCTGCGCTGATCTTATCAAAAGAGGTGTGAAAAAAGAAGGTACTAATTTTATACTGGCATTGATACACAAAAATACACGCCGAATTTAAAATAAATATGATTTGGCTTAAGTGACGATGTGGTGGGTGTTTGCATCGTTGCAGTGCTAAGGCTGCTAAAAATCACAAGCTCTTAATCGATGCATTTAGCGAGCTGGGATGAAAAATCAGCCCTTTTTATCGTAGGTGATGGCCCTCAAAATAAAATACACGAGTATATAAAAGATAAGAAAAATATCTTCATGCTTGGCAACAGAACCGACGTGAGCGACTTTTTAGGCTCACTTGATATCTGCGTGCTACCCTCAGACATGGAGGCTATCGGTGGAGCGTTACTTGAGGCATCTTCGTGCAAGCTAGCTACCATCGGAAGCGATGTGGGCGGCCTTGGCGAGGCAGTGAGTAATGGCAAAAGCGGATTTTTGTTTGAAAATGGTAACAAAGAGGAGTTAAAAAGGTGCTTTTGGAAGGCTTATTTTAGATGAAAGTATTAGAAAGCAGATGGGTGAGTTTGGCAGAGAGTATGTCAAAGAGACATTTAGCATCGAAAAATGATGAAAAACACACACATTATATATGGAGCTTGTAAAAATGAGCGTACCAGTTTTTGATGTATCACCATGTGCTTGAAAAAGAGCGGATTTATCGCTAGCAGCGTGGATGAGTTTAGATCGCACATGAAATTTTCTAGCCGAAATGGTAAACTAAAACACTAAGTCTAAATGAATTATCGCATATAAAAAGGCGAGCTTGATGTGCCTAAAAAGAGCGTTTGCATAACATTTGACGATGGCTGGATGGATAACTACATCTATGCCTATCCTATCGTGAAAGAATTTGGACTAAAAAGCAAATATATTTATAATAACTGGCTGGATAGAGGCACGCAAAAGGCCCACGAGTTGAGGCCTGCTAGCTTTTTAAACGTCGATCACAACGAGTGCAAGAGACTTGCTCCAAGTAGGCCTCAAGATGTGATTTTAAATTTAGAGCAGATTGAGAAGATGAAGGATTGCTTTTTATTTTCACTCGCATACGCACGGGCATTTTGATGGATATTTTTGGACAGCTTAGCTTTGGATGAAGAATTTGGTCTTTGCCGTGAATTTATGAAGAAAAACTTTGGCTTTTGAGGATGAGGCACTTTGCTGGCCAAGAGGCAAATATAGTGACGAGTATCTAAGTCTCGCTAAAAGCATGGTTACAAGGCATTTTTCACAACGAAACGCGGCATAAACAAGGCCGATGGTAATTTAGAGGAGATAAAACGAATAGTGACAAAACGTGATGAAAAATGGCTTAAAAAGACTATGTTTATCTACCAAAATGACTTTTTGGGATCGATCTACGTGGCTATAAGGTCCTAGTGGGCTAAACTATTTAGTAAAAGTACTTTCTCATTCTTTGTTAGATGCTTTTTCGTAAGATCTAGAGATTTTTATATGAGAGATTTTACTACATTTTTAAAAAAGAATTATCTTCTCTTTTTGCTTTCTTTGCTCTTCTAGACCTGAGTTGCCAAGCTCATCTGGATGAGAAAAGATATCGCTAAAGTACATTTTTAACTCAGTATTTCTTAGGATAGCCTCCCATTTATCGGCTCCATAAAGGCCATCTTTATAAAACTCCAAAAGAGCTTTTGCACTGGTTTTTGTTAGTATGTAGCTGCTGTTCTATAAATGCTAGCATACGAATAGGAGCGATACTAGATACAAATCCAGCTTTATACCAAATGCACGAAATCTACTGCTAAGTCCATCTTGCACACCACATATCAAAATGCTGTCGTTACTTATATCTTGGCACAGCAAAAAGGCTTTTTTTATCAAACTATCATCACCTATAACATCATCTTCTAGTATAAGTATAAATTCTGCGCCACTTTGTAAAAATCTTTATAAGCTTTTTATGTGTGAGCATTGTGCAGGCTAGCTCTCCCGGAGTCGCCACTAATGGAGGTATTTTAAATTATACTTTTTCGTCACATGATTTTTAGTAAGCAATCGATCATTGCTTTATAGTATTCCTAGCACTAAGTACTTTAGCATCAACTGCATCTATTATTTTAAATTCATCATATCTGCTAAATTGTTTTTGTAAATTAGCCTTCGCTCTTCATCTCTTTTTAGTGATATGACATAGATAGGATAGTTCACTTTTACTCCAATTTTAGATATTTCGTTTTTATTAGTGATTTAAATTCTAATTTAATTTTATATTCAAGACCTACTAGATCAAGCTCTTTTTATCTATGTGCCTTTTGTGTATTGTCTGATCTTCTGCTGGGTTTCTTTTTGTAAATTCTAGCGATCCTATCTTCTTCATTGATATTTAAAATGCAGAGTATATCGCATTTGCTGATGCGCGAAAGAGGATTAGCGCTTGCGTAGATCCACAACCTTACAAATGGCATGATAATTTAAAAATGGCCTAGTTCATCTCTTTGATCACTCTTGATTTTTACTCTTGGGCGTATAAAAAGAGATTTACACTCATCACTCCATCATCTATGACAGCGATCTGATATGGTTTAAAGTCACCAAAAACCTTTGCGTCTTAGCTCTTTACCAAGTGTGCTTTTGCCACTACCATGAAGTCCGGTAAGAGCGATAAGCACCCGTTTTTCTTTTTAATATCTCTTTGCAAAGCCGAATTTAATGCTTTTAGCATTATTTATAGCCTCTATTCCTAAAAAGTGAATATAAATTTCCTATTATTGGTGTCGAATAGATAAAAGCTTCTTTTTGATCCTAAAAATATAGTCGCTCTCGCTCTTTGCGTTGTTTGAGATATCGATACGCCTTATCTTAGATTATCATCTCCCGTGCAAAATCCACCATCTATCACGCTAAAAGCAAAGCCGTAATACTCTTTAACTATCCTTTGCGAAAGCTCGTTAAAATGCCCTTTTTGGAAAGCAAAAAGCCAAATTCTTTTTTCTGGAAATAGCTCTTTTATCTTAGCAAGCGAGCTAGAAAACTCTCTCTTAGCTTTGCCTCATCGTCACTTCTGCAAGAAAAGTGGCTCGCTGTGTGGCTGTCAATTCAAAAAGCCACTCTCTTGCATCTGCCTGATCTCATCTAAATTTAAAAATACTCCGCGTCTTTGTCGTAGTCGATCTCTTTGTGTTTTTAAAAAGTAAAATCGTAATCCTGCCTTTTAAAAATCCTTGATCTTATCTGTTATCAAAAAGCAAACGGCTGGGATATTTAGCTCTTTTAAGATAGGATATGCAAATTTGTAATTGTCAAAATATCCATCATCAAAAGTTAGCAAAATGCTCTTTTTGGAGGCTTTTGCTCTGCCAGCCACGATATCTTTAAACTGGTCATAATTTATAAATTTATAGCCCTCGTAAAGTGCCATGAGAAGTGCTTTTTTAAATAGCTCAGGCCTTATGGCAAAGTCGTTTTCATTGTTATTGCAGTGGTGCATCGTTAGCACGCAAACTGGGTAGTTCATTTTTGCTCCAGTAAATTTCTTATAGCCTCTTTTAGCGCCTTGTGGCTAAAGTTTTCATCCACAAATTTAAAGGCGTTTTGAGTAGAATTACGAGCTTTTTCAGGCTCATTTATCAGCTCTAAAATGCACTCTTTTAGTGAAATTTCATCTAAATTTCTAGCACAAAGCCCACGCTCTTTATCTTTAACCAGCACGTTCATCGGAGCATTATCATAGACTACTACTGGCACCTTTGAACTCATCGCCTCAAGCAAGACCGTACCAAGCCCCTCAGAGTGCGAGGCAAATACATAGATATCTAAAGCTTTTTATAACATTTGCCGCGTCATTTCTAAAATCAGTGAAGATGATCTTATCTTTTTCATCAAACATAGAGACGATCTGCTCTTTTGTGTCGTCACTAATGTTGCCAGAAAATACAATAGTCGCATCCTTTGTCTTTAAAATTTCTTTTGCGGCACTTGCGAAGTCAAAGACCCCTTTCTTGCGGTAAAGTGAGGTGAAAGTACCGATGACTAGCTCATCTTTGGCGATATGAAACTCATCTCTAAAAGTGCTTTTTGTGCTATCAATCTTTTCGACATCAACCGTGCTTGGCATAAAAAAGAGCCTATCTTCGCTAACGCCGATGCTAGCAGATACTCTTTGACGCTATCTGAAATGTATAAGTACTTTGTCAAAAAGCTTTTTATGCATAAATTTAGAAACAAACCCCTTTATAGGGAAAAGATTGTGTCTTTCTTTATAAAATTTAACGCCTCTTTTGCGGTAAAAAAGCCCAGCTATGGCGCCGACCCAGCTATCAGTCGAGCCATGTGTGATCACGACATCTATGTTGTTTGATCTTATCGCTTCGCAAAAGTGCTGGCACGCTTTTATGAGTACTCTTATTCATCTCGTGCGTGATGACCTTAAATCCATCTCGCGATGCTTTCGATCTGCGATTTGGATTGCAAAAGAGCATCACTTCATGACCCATTTCACGCATAAAGCGCATCTCATTTAGCGTCTTGTTTTGCTCGCCACCCCAGTTAAAAAGCGTCTGCGTGTGGAGGATATTCATTGCGCTAGCTCCAAATTTGATCTTATTTGCGCCTTTATCTGCCTCATCTCATCGCTAAAGTCCATTAAAGTCTTCTCGATGCCGTGCTCTTTTATGCCCTCTTTATCGCAAGGCACAAAGTCCCACTCCTTTTGATAGACGATGTGCTTACCCATGCTTTGGATGCCATTTTGCGCTGTGTAGCCATTTTGCATCAAGCCATTGTCCCAAGGTCCCCATTCAAAAGCATTACTTGGGCCAAAAAAGGCGATCACTGGCACATCATTTGCAGCAGCTATGTGCATGATCGCAGTATCGACGCCTATAAAGAGACTTGAGCGCTTTGAAAGAGCGATCGTTTGTTTTAGGCAGCTTGCCGCCTAAATTTATAGGCTCGCTTTTGCAGATTACAGCACGTTGCAAGCTTATTTAGCTCATTTTCTTTGTTGTCACTTGTTAGCACGACCTTTGCTCCAAGCTCGTTTTCGCAGTAGTCGATGAGCTCTGCCATGCTCTCGTTGTTTGCGCACTTAAACATCCAGCGGCTTGTTAGATGCACGTGCACAAAGCGTTTTGGTAAATTTAGATACTCCACGCTCTCATCTGAAAAAACGCTCACTTTTTTGCTCACTGGCTTAAAGCCCAAAGCCCTTAGCGCGTTTAAATTTAGATCAACCGTATGAGAGAAATTTTCGTAGTATTTTGCCTTTACGCTTAAAAGCTTGTTTATCGCCTTGTGTTTGCCTAAAAAGCCAACTATCTTTTTTATCTTGGCGTATTTTGAGATGATGACGCCACGGTCTCCAGTGGTCGTTTGCACCGCCATATCGTACTTCTCTTTTTTGATCGCTCTTATAAATTTTAGCTCGGTCATTAGCTTTTTAAAAAAGCCAGAATTTGCACTTTGCCTATCATAAATGTGGATTTTATTTATGTGAGGATTGCCTTCTATCATCGCTTCTGTCCCTTTATTTGGGGCAAAGTCGATGGTCGCATCTGGGTAGTAGTGGTGCAAAGTTTTCAATGAGCGGCGTTGTCAAAAAGCACGTCGCCGATGTTTCTAGATTAATCACAAGTATTTTCATTTTATATATTTCCAAAAATGTGTACTGGGCGTAAAGTCTAGCGATAACGTAGCCAGCAAAGCCCTCTTTAAAAACCACCTTTTAGCACATAAAGCTTAAAAATGTCAAGCAGAGCTTATAAGCGCCTTTAGTAGAAATTTTCTTTTTGCGCCCATGCTTGAGTAGCGATTTTTGTTTGGCGATAAACTGCTCGATGCTCTCATACGCGTAGTGCAAGAAGTGATTTTTAAGCGTCCCAAGCCTTTGTGAGTCATCATTTAAAACGACCTTTTCATGCACAGCTCTACCATCAAATTTGGCAAAATTTTTATTAAAAAGCCTCACCGTGTAGTCTGGATATAGTCCCATGTTTTTTATCGCTTTGCCAAAGAAAAAATTTAGCCTAGCAACGTTGTAAGCCATAAATTTAGGCTCTTTTAACGTGCTAATGATCTCATTTTTAAGCTCGTCTGTAATCACCTCGTCGCTATCAAGCACAAAGACCCACTCGTTTTTGGCTAGATCCACGCCCTTTTGCTTTTGCGCGCCAAATCCAAGCCAAGCTTGCTCGTGAAATTTCACGTTGCTAAAGCCATCACAAATTTGCCTTGTGCTATCTCTTGAGCCACTATCAACCACGATGATCTCATCAGCAGATTGGCGCTCTCTAGCACCTCTTTTAGGTACTTTTCGCTATTAAAAGTCAAAATGACAACGCTTAGCATTTGTACTCATTTTCGTAAAATCTCTTAAACCTTTGGTGAAACCAAAAGTACTCCTCAGGCCTTGCTCTAACCATCTCTTCGCACGCACTGCACTGCATCTGCGTCGCTTTTTGCACGGCATCTTCTTTGTCAAACGTGCTTATATCTATTGGCTGCTCAAAAAAGCCAAATTCATTTAAATTTTTCACCTTTTTGGTAGATAAATGCGTTTATGATAAGGGCATTTGTCTTTTGCGCTAGCATCGCTTGCAGCTGGCGTGTGAAGCACATCTTTGCCAAAAAACTGCACCTTTATACCATCTTTTGGTGCTGTGTTTTGATCTACTAAAATTCCTACTATTCGCCTAGCTTTTAGCGCTTTTAAGATATCTTTTGCGCCGCCATCTTTGTCAATGAGTTCCACGTCAAACTGCGCTCTATTTGCTCTTAAAATTTTATCCATGACGCTGCTATCAAGCTTTCTGCCAAGGGCTGAAGAAGCTCCAAAGCGAGCCGCGACAGCCAGACCAAATATCTCCCACTGCCCAAAAGTGCGCCGTTGTGACGATGATAGGCCTGCCAGATTTCATCGCATCAAGCAAAAAGTGCTCATTTTTAAAAACAACTTGCTTAAGTATCTTTTGTTTTGTCGTGTTTTTGATTGAGGATGAAATTTATACCAAGATATTTTGCAAAGTTGTAGTAGCATTTTTGGCGATTTCTAGCTCTCTTCTTTGCTCTTTGTCTCACCAAAAATGCGAGGTTCAAATTGTCATCACGATGTGAAATCTCTTTTTTTAAGCTTCATAAACGCAAATGCTAAGAATTGGCAAAGCAGGTTTTTGAAGCGAGCTTGGCAATATAAATATAAGAAATTTCAAGGTATAAAAGCCAGCTAGATAGAGCCTATCCATTTAGCGAGCCTTTTTGCGAAATTTGCAACCGTTTCAGGGTAAATTTCTCTTATGCAAAAGTCGTTTTTATCGATGCTTCTAGCATCTATCTCCTTGCCCATATCAACAACAAGGTTTGTCTCGTGACGTAGGCATTTCGGTGGCTTGGTCGGTTGCCAAAAAGCGTGATAGAAGGCCTATTTACAGCCCATGCAAGGTGTGTTAGACCGCTATCGTTGCCGATTACTAGATCGCAGCTTGCGATAAAATCTATCATATCTTTTTATGCTTAGCTTTTTCAAAAGCAGTTTTGCTTTTGGTGCCTGAAATGATCGCCTCAGCCCTTGTTTTTCGCTCTCACTGCCAGTAAAGGTAAATTTCGCATCCCTCAAGCAGTCTGATCCACATCTTTTAAATTTCGTCATAATTTGCTCTCTTCGCTTGCAAAATGCAGCGATTAGTACGCGTTTTTTGCCGCTTTCATTTTTAAATTTTTGCACATTTCCAAAGCAGGGCGATTTTTGAAATTCATCTCTGTCAAAGCTAAGATTTAGAGCGTATCCAACGAGGCTTAGGGTTTCTAACATGATATTTTTCGTTGTAGTCGATCTTAAATTATGCCTATAAAAGTCTGGCTGCGATCTTTTCTTTGACGCTCTCTGCTAAAAGCCATAAATTTTCTTTGCCAAGTAGTTTTTGCGACGACGGCTGATTTGAAAAAGTCCTTGCAGGTCGATGATCTTGTCAAATTACCAAGTGTTTTTATGATCTTGTAGCTCTTTTTAAAAGCTCTCTTTAAGCGGCAAAACGACTAGTTCGTCGATTAGGGGATGATCTTTTAAAAAGGCTTGCAAAACAGGCATCAACTAGCCACGTGATGTGAGCATTTGGGCAGTGCTTTTTGATAAACTGAAGCACGATGGCTGCATGGACGATGTCCCCAAGTGCCGAAAAGCTTTACGATGGCTATTTTTAGTTGATTTTTATCTTGCATTGGCTACTTTAAATATAAATTTACTGGTATGATTTTAAAAATGCTTAAAAAGGGCTAAAATGGCGAAAAAGTTACATCTGCGTCTTTGACTGCGAGACGATACCTGATGCCAGTTTGATAGAAAAATGTACAGCATTGACGGGAGCGACGAAGATGTGAGCATGCAGGCGATGGCCTTGCAAAAAGAGGCCAGTGGGAGTGAGTTTTTGCCTGTGATGTTTCATAGAGTGGTCGCGATCTCTGCGGTGATGGCCGATGAATACGGCAAATTTTAAAAAGTTAGCACGATGGAGGGCAAGGACGAGCGCGAGATCATCGCTAAATTTTAAAGATTATAAATGACTATAACCCAAGGCTTGTTAGCTTTAACGGCCGTGGCTTTGACCCTGCCAATGCTTATGGTGCGTGCGATGCGCTACAACCCTAAACGCAGCGGCATATTACGAGAGCGAGAACAAAGAGCTAAACAAAAACAAATGGGAAAATTATAGGGCAAGGTATTCGCCTAAATCTCACCTTGATTTGCTTGATTTTATAAGCGATTTTGGAAGTGTGAGAGGGCTAAAGCTCGATACGCTTTGCGCTGAGCTAACATTTACGGCAAATACGACGTGCACGGCGATCAGGTGCTTGAGCTATACTACGCAGGCGAGCTTGATAAGATAAACGAGTACTGCGAAAGCGACGTGCTCAACACCTACTGGCTATTTTTAAAATTTGAGCTTTTTGCAGGCAAATATCTTACAAGATGACTACATAAATCACCTAAACGTGATGAGTGAATTTCTAGCTAAAAACTGCGCTCACAGGGGATATAGCGAGGTCTTTTGCTCTGCGATAAGCGACGAGCTAGCAAGAATTTCTGGCAAGTTAGACTATGAGATAAAGGTTCAAAAAGAGAGTGAGAATTACGAGGAATTTGATGATTTTAGTGATCTTGATGGTGTAAAAGATACGCCAGAGCAGCTAAATGAGCGTTTAGCAAAACAAGGGCTTGATGGGCTTTTGAGAAAAGCAAATGAGATCACTTCAGCTAGCAAAAAAGAGAAGAGTTTTTTAGAAGAAAAGCTTCCTGAGATAAATGTAGACGAAGAGTGAGTGCAAATTTATAAGTGTATTTGTGATTATGGCACTATGTCTACGTGTATGTCTTTGCCGATTTCCACAAAAATGTCTGTGCATTTGCACCAGTACCGTTCACGCCTTTATAGACCTGATTTACTGCGTGATCCATTCCGTGTATCGTTGCATTTCCGCTGGTGTCATTTGTAACATTACTATGATTAGAGTAGGTCTTGCTACCACTTGTGGCTGTAACATCTACTTTTGTTAAACTCATCGCCAGTAGCTTGACTGTGCTTCCAGTTTAGCATCGTTACTTCTTCATCAGTGGCTTTTGTGAAATTTCCTATAAGTTTTACCACATCATCGTCATCACCTAAAATTTTAAGGACGGTGTTTATACTTTTTGTACCTTGTATCTCTTTTCTTGCTGGACCTGAGCCAACAGTTATAGTTGTTTCTCTTGAGTCTATGATGTCAAGGACGCTTTGTGTATTTAAGGCTATCGAAACAACGATCCTCTGTGCCAAGTTGGATTTTCTCAAAGCTTTTTATATTTTCTTTTAGATGTTCTACCTTGCTAAGGTCAACGTCATCAACAAATATGAAGTGTATCTATACCACCTTTTGCATCTATTTTATTGCCATTATAGATAAATACATCATTTAGGTTGCTGCCAGTGATGCCGCTTCCATTTTCGCTATGTTTTAGGTGCATGACTCTGTTAAAATCATCTGGATTATCACCATATCCCTTAGTGCTGATCTAAAGCCATCCGCATCTTCATCACTAACATATCCTTTGTCTTTTAGTGCCTTTACATAGCTATCACTAAAAAGATACGTACCACTACCTTGCGAGCCTATTGTTTTAAAATCAGCATCAGTATATATAGGATTTTGATGTTTTCTTATCTGTATATCTAAATCCACATCTGTTCTTTGATCTATATAGTCGATATTTAGCTTATAAAAGCCTTTTTTTAATGTTATTACATTAGGGTATCCCAAAAACAGTATTGCCCACTCTATTAACTTCTGTTGTAGACCAAAGTGTATTACCAGCGGCATCTTCTGGTTGTCCCCTCCACCATGGCGCATCTATTTTATAGTTTCCAAGCTCCATATGTACATAGTCTTGAAAGCGGTCCGCTCTTACGTGGTACTCGCCATCTTCTTGTATATATATCCATCCACTCATATGCATGACAAGGTCTGTTCCTACCGTCTCGGCTTCTAGTAATGTATAGTTGCCTGTGTGATTTACATTATAGTGCGTACCAGTATGATCAGTATCGTTTGCCTTTGGAGAGTGTCCTACTCTTGCCATATCATTTGTGTTTAGCTCTCCTCTTGATGGTCTAGTCCAGTCAAGCTTGTAGTCCTTACCTCCTATAAAAGAGACTTCGTTAAAAGTAGTAGTTGCGCTAACGCCAGCCCACTCCATCCACTCTTTAAAGTGATGTTTTACGAAAAATAAATTTGCACTATCTGTTGGTAAAAATGGTCCAGGATACATAAATTTGTTTATGAAATCTTTGTTTGTACAATCATAAAACCACATATCAACATCAAGTCCTTTGTTTGCTACCATTAGTTTACGGTTTGCACTGCTAAGTTGCCTGCGTCATCTAGCCTTTTTTTACGATAAAAATTTTTACTTCCAGTACTTTGAGAGGCATTAAAGCTCCAGAATAGTTTCAAAATTTTCCATCAAGTGTTAATATTTTTCTCAGAAGTTTCTATATCTATAACTTCCCACTTCTTTTTGATGTTTCATCGTTTAGATTATTTGCAGGAGAAGCCTTTCCGGCAGTTATAGCGTAGTTATTAGTTCCATTTTTTTATATTATTAAAAATCTGACTCAAGCAAAATATCTGGCAATGAATCAAGATCAACTGTGATAGTTAGATTATCATCTCTTTGTTCAATCCCAGACGCATCAACATAAAGTAGCATCTATAATATGGTGAGTTCTATCGATTTTTTTGCCTAGTGCTTCAAAGTTGGCTTCGACTGTGTTGTTGTCTATTTTTAGTTTAAAACTATCGCTTATGTTCCCATTTTCATCTTTTATCTCTATCAACACATAGCCTTTTAGCTCACCAGTTGTGCTATCTACTATGGTGTCAGGCTTGTTTATACCAAATTTTATATATGGCTGTTCGTCATTTGTAAGAGCGATATTGTAGTTTATCTTTTGGGTAGAAGTTGAGTCAAACTGACTTGTTGTGATAATATGCTCATAATCTTCTTCGTCTAAGTATTTTGAAGCTCTAACTGGGGCGTTGTCGATCTTTGTAACAAGCTTTATATCGTCTATATAATCAAGCACGCCAAAGGCAAATAGCCTGCCACTTGAAGTACCAGAGATCGCACTCCCATCATCTTTTATAAGAGTCGCATCGACTAAAGTCGGACGTTTGCTACTTACCGGTACATCTGGTATAGTGATAGCTCCTTCATTTATCACTTTGATATCGCTTGGATTTTTCTTGTTTATCATATGCACGCCATCGTCATCTAAGACATAGCTTACGGTTGATTGTTTATTTGTATTTGGATCAAGTATGCTGATCTTTAGCGTATCGCCTGGCTGGGTACCGCTTGGGACATAGACTTTTACATCTGAGCTTGTAACAGCCACTGGTCCAGTGTCATCTATAAGTCCATCTCCGTCCAAATCTTTTACAAATTTTGCCACCGGACTAGCATTAAATTTTATCTCGTTTGTATCGCTCTCGCCTTTGTTGCCAGCCTTATCCATCATGGTCGTCGTTATGCTTGTGGTTTTGCCATGCTCTATTGGCACTGTGATCTTAAAATTACCATCATTTAGTGGCACTTCATTGTGGTCAGGGGCGATTATCTTGCCGTTAGTGTATGTATAAACCTTGTGCGTTTTACTGCCGTCTGGGTTGGTGACATCGATGGCTATCTTATCGCCTTCTTTTATGATACTTGGAATTTTGATGTAGGCATCTGTTTTAGTTGGATCGCCAGTATCGTATCTATTTTCTGAAGTATCAAGCCTTCCATCAGGGTTTTCCATCTGATCACGGCTTATCATCTACAAAGCTTATCTTGGCTGATTTTGGAGGTGGAGTTACTACGACGCTTGGGGTGGTTTGGTTGCTTGTGCCATTTGGTTTTGGCGTGCCATGCTCGTCATTAACCGTTGAGCTTATAGATACACTTGAGCCAGGTGTTACTGGCACGCTTACGCCTGGCACTTCAAATTACCATTAACTATTGGCACTACTACGCTTGGGTTATTTTTATCATAGACGCTTGTGCCATCGTCGCTTACGACAAATTCTTTTGGCGAGCCGCCTATGTTTATAGTGACGCTCTCTTTTGGTTTTATGGTGCGAGGTAAATTTATCTCAACCTTTGAAGTGCCATCCCCTATCTCGTCGCTACTTATCAGCCCATCGCCGTTTTTATCAGCTGTTAGCGTCACTTTGACGGTGTCACTTACACTGCTGCTTGGCATAGTGCTTGTGGCTGAGACGTTGCCAAATTTATCAACTACGCCGGTTTCTATGCTGCTTCCTGCTGTGATGTTTGCGATGTTTGGCACGCTAAAGCTAACTGCGCCATTTTCATCGGTCGTAAATGTATAGGTGTTGCCGTCCTCGTCAGTGGCTGTGCCATTTTCTTTATCTAGCGTAAATTTCTTCTCTACTAGCGGTTTGCCCGGTTCATTTAGCTTAAACGTGATCTTATCTCCAGTGCTAAGCTCGTCAGGCACTACAGATTTCATGCCGCTAGTTTGCGTGCCGCCGCCATATCCCTAGCTCGGTCGCATCTATCACGCCGTCGCCATTTTTGTCAAGATCAAGCGTGGCTGTCACTTTTGAGATGGCTGGCGTGTCGTTTAGCTCATAGGCAGTTGGCGGCGCGGTAAATGTTCTGCCACCAGTGGTGTATGAGCTTGTCACGGTCGTTTTGCCATGGTTTAGACATTTTCCAACTCCAGTGATCTCTGCTTTGCCATTTACGATAGGTATAGGAGGCGCTCCAGTGGGCGTGCCGGTGCTATCAACTGGGATTAGCTCGTTTGTTATCGTATCTACTTTGTAGTTGCTAGTTTTGCCACCGCCTTTCATGTTTGTCTTTATCGTGATGATGTCGCCATTTTTAGCAACGTCTGGGATATCAACGCCTATGCTTGTGATGATTTTCTTGCCATCAGGAGTTTTTGGTAGTGAGTTTAGCTGCGCTCCTCCTAAAAAGCCCTTTTTCTCGCCAGTATCGCTTGTGAGGTTGAAATTTAGCACGATGTTTGGCTCTGGTTGTGAGTTTATGGTGCTTTTAGCACTATAAATACTCCTTTATAGTTTCACTAACTGGCCATTTGACCTCGTCATGCCTAGCTTCAAGAGCGCGCAAACCAGTGTAAAAGTCGTGGATATTTGAGTAGTGGCCACCTAGTTCAAATTTGATGCCACCACTGCCCACTGAGGCGAAGTTGTGCGATGATGAGCCGTGAGAAGATAGCTCTTGATGGGAGATTTGATCATCGTCATTTGCGTGTTCTTTGTGATTTTTCAAGGATGTTTGCGTTTTGGGATGACTAGCTCGCCTTTATGCTCAGCAAAGACATTTATTGTGTGAAATACCGAGCTAAAGCCGACATAGCCTTTTTCAGCCGTCATCAAAAACAATGGTAAGGTTCGAGTTTTCGCTCGTTTTTATATCATCACCAAGGTAAATTTCCATCGCCTTTGTGCAGCACCCTCATAGTGCCGTCCCTACTTATGGCGATGGCTTCACCCTTGATCTTTTTGATAACGCTCGATCCTATGGCGTCAAAAGTGGCATTTTTCATCCCTGTAAAAAGTGTGTATTGTAATATCGGAAAATCTCTTAAAATTTAAATAGTTTGGTGGCTTTTTGGGATGAGGTTTTTAACTCTTGTAAATTTACTACATCACCTCAACATGTACATCTTTGCCTATCTCGACGAAAAACGTCTGTCTGGCGTCGTTTTCGCCTCTATAGACTTGATTGATCGCTTCGCCCCCAACTTCATCGAGTTTGTTATAACCAGCTCCGATTACGCTATTTTTTGCATTTAGCGCAGCTACCTCGGCGCTTGTAGCTTTTATGAAATTTCCAACGAGCTGCACCACGTCGTCGCTGTCACCTAAAATTTTAAGGATGGTGTTTAGGCTCTCTAAGCCATCGGGCCCCTCGGTAGGGTTGGAGTCTATCATGTCGCTTATGTTTTGCCCATTTAGCTTTAGCTTCACAGCCTTTGTGTGATCAAGCTCGATGCGCTCAAAGCTCTCAAGGCGCTTACCTAGCTCATCTATCTTTGTTAGATCCATGTTTTGGGTAAAAACTAGCGTATCTATGCCACCTTTTGCGTCGATATCGTGTGAGTTAAAGATAAATCTGTCATCATCATTGCTACCAACGTCTTTTGTACCTTTCAATTCTAGATCAAATGGCTTATCAAAATCGCTTGCATTATCGCCAATATTTGTACCATTTATTTCTTTTGCCTTATAAAAAATGTATCACTCTCTTTTGTCACAAGGTGATTTTGAGTAAGAGCCTCCATATAAGCGTTGCTGACTAGTTTTATATCAGGGTCATTTGAAATAATTCTACTAAAAAGTGCTATCTGGATGCACTCTAAACATATAACTATATCTCTCATCGGATACTTCTATATGTATTTTATAAAATCCATAATCATTTGTTACATTTGAGGCTATTTGTACTTTTCGCTCTGTATGGCACTGCCTTCATCTATGCCACCATTTCTAGTTGCTGTTGCAAATGGTCGCATGAAATTTCTCTACCATCAAATTCAAACTTAATACTTTGCCTTTGTTGCTTTGTTTCATAATAAAACTTGTCGATAGCACTACGGTTTTTATAAATATCCAGCCATCCATGCTGACCATTACTCCATCTGCGGTGATTTTTGGACTCGAATAATTTATAGTGACCATTTTTATTAGGTGGTTCAACATTTGGGTCAAAACCTCTATCGATTCTATCTTTGGTGTAATTTACATTTGGGTCTCGTCCTATCCTAGCAAGCTCGATGTCTGATGGAGTGCGGTTACGTACTTTTACATTTAGGTCTTCTGATGAAAAAGGTGGCATGTATTGATTACCAGTTGCATAACGCAAGTCGTTAAATGTACTTGTCGCACTTACGTGATGGTTTGCGCTCCACTCTTTTAGTATGCTTTTGCTTCGCTCCAAATCATAATAATCAAGCCCTCGACCATGGTTTCTAGCTGAGTCATAAAGCCAAATATCTGCGTCTAGTCCTCTGTTTGTGACGTTTAGTACATTTATGGTATCTATAAATGGCTCTTCTTTTGGCTTCACAGCGGTGCTACTTTTTCTACCAGCATGCTAGAAGCACCTGAGACGCTTTTTAACTCTCTTGACTGGGCGCTACTTATGTTTGGCTCCAAAGATCTGTGTTGGTTGTAAATTTGATGGATATTTGCGCTATGTCCGCTTGTAGCAAAACTAGCCATGCTCAAAGATATACCTCGCTCGCGCCAAAGCCGTTAGAGTGATCGCTTTGCTCCTCAGCTCCTTTTTGCTGAATTTGTACCATTCATCTAAATTGATGCTTTGATGAGCGCTTAATTTACCTTGCCATCTTCTAAAGTGATCTTGGCGTCTAAATTTTTAGTAAGTAATTTTCTCACCAGCGTAAACTCTCATCGCCATCTTTTAGCATTTTTATGCTTCCATCTTGACTTATGACGTACTCACCCTGAATGTCTTTTATGACCAGCTTTTTATCTTTCATCTTTTCCTCGTTGTATTCTAAGTCATATCGGACAATTTATAAAACATATATAGCTAAAGTATTATTTTTTGGGGATTGTAGCAAGATACGCTAGATATTATCATTGTTTTTATGTCAAAGTAATACCTATAAATTGTGAAATAGCAGGTTCAAATTTGAAGAGGAAATTGTGATTTAAAGAGCTCTTATAAACTCTTTAAATTTATCTCCTCGCTCGGCGTAGCTCTTAAACTGGTCAAGGCTCGCAGCTGCTGGGCTTAGAAGTGCTATCTCGCCACTTTTAAGCTCTTTGCTTATCTCATTTACAGCGTTTTGTAAAAAGTCGCATTTTAGGGCAGGCACGTTAAATTTAACAGCTAAATTCATAAGTTTGTCGCTGTTTGAGCCGATGGCGTAATTTCTGACTTTAAGGCCCTTTTAAATTTTCAAAGAGCTCATCCATGCTAACGCCCTTGTCGTCGCCGCCTAAGATTAGGTGCATGAAGTGATCTTTATAGCGTTTTACGGCTTGAATGCTCGCATCTATGTTGGTCGCTTTTGTGTCATTTACCCAGGTTCGACCCTTGTTATCAGTAAATTCTTCGAGCTTGTTTGCTTCAATAACAAATGTATTTAAAAACCCTACATCGCAGCGATCAAATAAAATTTTCTCAACCGCCAGTGCTAGCAGCGCATCAAGTAAAAACGGCGTTTTAAAAGCTATATCGCCCAAATTTACACCACAAAATTTAGCCAAGTCGCTCTCATCTTTATAGGCGATCACTTTGGCCTTTGTAGGCGTTTTAGCGTAAATTTCAGGCACGATCGCCACGCTTGTCTCGCTCATGCTAGCAAGCGGCTTAAGCTTTGCCTTTTCGTACTCGCTCATGTTGCCATGCCAGCTTAGATGATCTGGAGTGATCGGTAAAAGCACGTAGATGCCAGGCGTTGCGTGCTTTGTGTAGTGCAGCGTAAATGAGCTGGTCTCAAGTATCCAAACTTTAGCGTGCGGGTCTAAACTGCTAGTGCGATGCCGACGTTGCCTCCCATGACTGAGCCTTTGCTCTCAGCAGGTGCTGCATCATCTTTGTGGTCGTCGTCTTGCCGTTTGTGCCGCTTATCCAGACGTTAAATGGCAGATGTGCCTTGTAAATTTCATAAAAATAGTCATATTCGCTGATTAAATTTTTAGCTTTTTTGATAAGCTCGTGGTGAGGCGGGATGCCCGCGGCTTGTATCTCTAGGCCGCTTTTTGCTGGGTCAACTGACTAACTGGCAAAAAGAGCGTTGCCAAACTCATCCTTTGAAGCTTCACTAAAGTTTATCATCGTAGATGTCCCAAAGTCCGTCATTTACGAAGTTTTTAGCGATCGCCTTTTGTCGTGCCACCATAGCCAAATAGTGATTTTCTCATGCTTTTATCCTCTTTTACCCCATAAAATTTCTACTATCTCGTTAGCACTTAGCTCACGCATCACGCCCTCTATCTCGCGGCGCTCAAAGAGCTCAAAGCTAAATGTTTTGGCAAAATTTAGCTTTAAAAACTCTGCAAAATAAGCGCCTTTGCAGGCAAATGTCACTCTTACATAAAATGCCTCTAAAAAATCATCATCAAATTCAGGCACAGGCGCTAACATACGCTCTACGATTTGCCTAAGCTCATCTTTTGTTATATCAGGCACCACTTTTGGCTCTGGCAAAGCGATGTCAAAGGCGAGATTTTCAGCGCCCTCGGCCTCCCACCACTCGTGCAGGCTAAATCTACTCATATCTTTGCCGCTTATCTTGGCTAGACGCTGCTCTACCTTGCGGTACTCTTCGCCGTCCTCATCGCCAAATTCATCGCAATAGTCGGTGTAGGCTAAAATTTGCTCCAAAATTTCATCATACTTTTTTCTAGCACTCTCAAAGTCAGGTTCTATCTGCGCTCGCATGATCTACCTGATCTTTAGCGCGGTCAGTGCGATCAAATTTGCTAAAAGCGCGATGATCCAAAAGCGCACGATGATCTTATTTTCCGCCCAGCCCTTTATCTCAAAATGGTGATGTATAGGCGCCATTAAGAAAATTCTGCGTTTAAAAATTTTAAAGCTGCCAACCTGCAAGATGACACTTAGTGTCTCAACGACAAAGATGAGGCCGATGATGATGAGCAAACATTTCATTTTTGGTCGCAACGCCCATAAAGCCGATATATGCGCCAACGCTTAGGCTGCCGCTATCGCCCATAAAGACCTCGGCCGGATGGCAGTTAAACCACAAAAAGCCCATGAGCGAGCCAATTAGCGCAGAGGCCACGACGACGCTCTCGCCAACGCCTGCGATCTTTGGTAAAAGCAGGTACGAGCTAAAGACAGCGTGGCCGCAGATGTAGGCAAAAACGCCAAGTGTTAAAAGTGAAAATATCGATGGCACGGCGGCAAGTCCGTCAAGTCCGTCTGTTAAATTTACCGCATTTGAGGCTGCGACGATGACTAGCGTCCAAAAGAAAAATGGCAAAAATTTTTCATGTCAAAGATCGGCTGCTTGTAAAACGGCAGGTAAAACTCGGTGTTTAGCTCTTTGCTAAAGTAGAGAAATGCTGCGAGCAAAAAGGCGATTAAAAACTGAAAAAAGAGCTTTGCCTTTGGGCTTAGGCCGGCGTGGTTTTTCGCACCTAAAATTTTGCTGTAGTCATCCTTGTAACCAAGCAGAGTAAAGCAAACTAGGCAAAAGAGCGAGGCTAGCACAAAGGCGTTATCAAGCCTAGCGCAGATGATCGTAGCGATCACGGCTGTAAAGACAAAGACAAGTCCGCCCATGGTTGGCGTTTTTAGCCTTTTTTTGGTGAGTTTGCGGGGCAAGTTCGTAGATAGGGCTGGGCGGCGTTTTTCGCCCTTTGCCCAAGCGATAAACCGAGGCATCAGATAAGCTGTCAAGATAAATGCTATGAAAAACGCGATGCCAGCGCGAACGGTGATATACTGAAAGATATTAAAATTGTAAAATTTCCCATGATATAGTAAAACATAGGGGCCTTTATTTTTAAAAAGCAATTTTAGTATAATGGCCTTAAAAAAATTATCTAAATTTAAGGATAAAATTTAAAAATGGCTCAAAAACTATACTTATAATAACTGATGGCATAGGATCAAAACAAAAATGGCAAATTTAACGCATTTGAGGCGGCAAAAAGCCAAACTACGATACATTCTAAAGAAATTCAAACTCACTCATAAAAAAACCTCTGGAAATGCTGTGGGGCTACCTGAAGGGCAGATGGGAAATAGCGAAGTAGGGCACATGTGCATAGGAAGCGGTCGAGTTTTGTATCAAAATTTGGTCAAAATTTCACGCAGCTTTAATGATGGCTCTATAGCAGAAAATGAAGTGCTAAAGGCTCTTTTTAAAAAGTGCAAAAAAATTCACGTCATAGGGCTTTATAGCGACGGTGGCGTGCACTCTCATGGAGCATTTTGATGGCATGTGCGAGCTTGCTAGCAAAAATGGCTGCGAAGTTTTTGCCCACGCTATCACCGACGGACGCGACGTTAGCCCAAATAGTGGTCTAAATTTCATAAAAAGCTTGGAGGCTAAATTTAAGGTAGCGACCGTTTGTGGGAGATTTTACGCGATGGATAGAGATAAACGCTGGGAGCGCGTAAAAGAGGCCTATGATAGCTTGGTAAAGGGGGCAAATTTAAGCAGCTTATCGCCAAGTGAGTATCTACAAAAAGCTACGATGAGGGCGTGACAGATGAGTTTGTAAAGCCAGCAAGCTTTAATGGCTTTAGTGGCATGGGCGAAGATGACGGCGTGATCGTAATAAATTTTAGAAATGATAGAGCAAGAGAGATTTGCCAGGCTCTAGGTGAAGAGAAATTTGGCGAGTTTGAGCGACCTTTTGCTATCAAAAATCTAATCACCATGACCGAATACGACGCAAATTTCTAATTTGAAGTGCTATTTAAAAATGAAAAGATAAAAACACCCTAAGCGAGGTCATAGCGGCTGCTGGGCTAAGGCAACTTCACACGGCTGAGACTGAAAAATACGCCCACGTAACTTTTTTCTTTAATGGCGGCGTCGAGGAGCTAGCTAGCAACGAAACAAGGGTGCTAATCCCTAGTCCAAAAGTAAAAACCTACGACGAAAAGCCAGAGATGAGCGCTGCTGAGGTTTGCAAAGCCGTGCTAAAGGGCATGGATGACGAGCAAGACTTTATCGTGGTAAATTTCGCAAATGGCGATATGGTGGGACACACTGGCAACTATGAGGCTGCTATAAAAGGCGGTTGAAGCGGTAGATAGAGCTCTTGGAGAAATGTACGCAAAAGCAAGAGAAAAAAACTACGCTATGATCATCACGAGCGATCACGGAAACTGCGAAGAGATGCGTGATAGCAGCGGCGAGCTACTGACAAATCATACAACCTATGACGTCTTTTGCTTTGTGATGGCTGATGGTGTAAAAGAGCTAAAAAATGGCGGACTAAATAACATCGCACCTAGCGTTTTAAAGCTCATGGGGCTTGAGATCCCAGCTGAAATGGATGAGGCGCTAATATAAAAAGATGGAACTAGTCGAGTTTCTTGGAGCTGACAAGGTTATTGCTTTTTATGCTTCTTTTTGCACGTCTTAGCGGACTCATTATGTTTTTCCCTTTTTATTCTCACAATCAAGTTCCATTAAGCGTAAAAACTCTACTAGTTTTTGCTCTTTGTATAGTATTTTTTCCACTATCACACACTCATGAACACGCTATAAATTTCTTAGTCATAGAAATTTTAAGTGAGGCATTACTTGGGCTTTGTGCTGGACTTTTACTAAATATCGTCTTTGCCATACTCCAAATGGCAGGCGAACAAATCTCAATGGTCATGGGTTTTTCAATGGCATCTGTACTTGATCCACAAACTGGCACAAACTCTCCAGTTATAGCAAACCTTATAAATTTCATAGTTCTTCTTGCTTTTTTGGCACTTGATGGGCATCATTTGATATTGCAGTTTTACTCGAATTCTCTCGCTGTCATACCACTTGGAGATTTTTATCCAAGAAATGGTGTGATGAGCTATGCTATAAAGCTTTTTGGAAATCTTTTTATGTTTGGCTTTGTTCTAGCTTTTCCTATTATTGCGTTATCTATGCTTTCAGATGCTATTTTTGGCATGCTTATGAAGACGATGCCCCAGTTTAACCTATTGGTTATCGGCTATCCTATTAAAGTAACGATTGGCTTTTCTGTTTTGATAGCCATTCTTGCTGGCATTATAAAGATAATAACTGATATGATGATGCAAATTCTAAACGATATGCCGTCATTATTTTTAAGTAAATAGCAATGAAATTTATCATAAAATACAGCTTCAAGTGCTTCAAGGAGGGATTATGAAAGTTGCGCTCGTAAACAAAAAAATCCAGCAGTTTCACGTCTCATAACACTAAGTCTAAATAAAATAGGGTGTAGAGTATGTAGAATCTGATGATGTTAATGCAGTAAGTGGTGAATTGACTATATTATTATTGACAGCGATATGGAGAGCGCTGATGTGAAATTGACCAAAAAGTGATGTATCTAGCCCTCAAGAGGCGGCATAAAGCCTGATTTTGCTGACATTATGCTTGAAAAAGCCATTCCTCCCTACCGACTTTATAAATTTATTTGAAGAAAAGTAAGGCGGTTAATGTGGCTGGTGATGATACAAAGGCTGAACTAGGACTTGATGATTCCGCAAACTTCGATGATTTTGAACATATTGATGAAAGTTATGAAGAACTACAAAATTTTGAGTTGCCAGAAATTGACACAGATTTTGGTAATTTAGCAAAAGAAGATGAAACCGAAAAATTAGATGATAATGTTTTTAAATGATGAGCTTTTTAAAAGAGCACTTAGAAGATTCTAGTGTTGGAGATTTAGAAGATGAAGAGATCAGTTTGGACGAGGCTGATACTGAACTAATTGACGAAAATAGTGAAGAAACTGAAGCGGCTAATGAAAATGTAGATGATGAATCTAGTAAAAACGCCAAAAGTAGAAGAAACTATCGAAGATGGATTAAGCAGTGATTTTTGGGGATCTTAGCGCACTTGTTGATGAGATAGAAAATATGGACGAGAGCAGCCCAGTAGATGAAGAAGCTAGAGACGAGCTTGAAAAGATTGTTGAGCAAAATACACAGAAATCTAAAAATAGATGAGAATGATGAAGAGCTAGATGATATTAGTCAAAAGTAAAAAGAGCTTAGTGAGATCGATTCACTTGATGAAGAGCTAAATATTAAAGAGACTGACGAAAGAAAAATAAAAATTTAGATGATGCTGAGATAGATACTGCACATTTAGAGCAAGAAGAGCTAAATATAGACGAGCTAGCTAAAGTTTGATGATGAAGATAGTCTTGAAAATGAGCTAAATTGAAGATGAGCCTAAAGATGAGGAGATTTAGATGAGATCTCTGAGGCTGATGAAGAGCAAATTCAAGTAGATGATGAAAAAGCAGAAGAAGATATAGAAGAAGAGGCTTTGGATGAAATTTCAAGTGAGGAGCTAAAAAATTTAGAGTCTAGCGAGAACGCTTTTAGTGAGATGCCAGTAGAAGAGCTAGAAGATGTGAGCGAACCAGAAGCCAAAGAAGATCTAGGTCTTGCGGATGAAACTTTCGAAGAAGAAAATGCTCAAGAAGAAGACGCACAAGAAGAGAGCAAAGACGCAGCATCAAGTGAGTTAAATTTTGACGTGGCATCGATAGATGATATAGATGAAAACACGATGTTAGCGGCATTTGGACTAAAAGATATGCCTCAAACAAGCTCAAAAAATGATGCAAAAGAAGACTACAAAGAAGAGCTAACTAAAAAGATCACAAAACACGTCCACGAGTCGCTAAATGAGAGCTCGCTAAGAGATGTGCTAAAAGATATGAACATCAAGATAAATATAAGTTTCGAGGAAAAAGTAGTTGCAAGGACAATTTTAGTAGTTTCGGGACCTAGTGGAAGCGGTAAAAGCACGCTTTTGGGCCGTCTTTTAAAGGAAGAGAAAGACCTATATTTTTTTCTATCTCAAGCACGACTAGAGCAAAAAGGGATGGCGAAGTTGATGGGGTGGATTATTATTTTATAAAAGAAGATGACTAAAAGCGGTATAGAAAAGGGCGAGTTTTTAGAGTGGGCGCAGGTGCATAAAAACTACTATGGCACGAGTTTAAAAGCCAGTTTTAGAAGCGCTTGAAGCTGGTAAGATAGTGATATTTGACATCGATGTGCAGGGCTTTCATCGCACTTGAGAAAATTTAAAAGCTACATCACTTCAGTTTTTATCACAACTGCGAATAAAAAAGAGCTAAAAAGACGCTTGAAAAACCGCGGAACAGATAGTGACGAAACGATAGAAAATCGCTTAATGAACGCAGTTGGAGAGATGGAGCATATTTTTAGAGTATGATTATTTTTTTAGTAAATGATGATATAGAAAAGAGCTATAAAGGGCTAAAATCAATCCTTCGAGCGATGAGGTTAAAAAAAGTACTAAGATAAACTTAAGAAATGTCATCGACGAGTGGATAGATTGTTAGAAAATTCAGAATTTATGATAATATTTTTGAGAAAAATTGATAAGGAGAAAAAGATGGGTTCTTTTTAGTATTGGCCACTGGTTGATCGTTTTAGCGATCATTGTATTACTTTTTGGAGCAAAGAAGATCCCAGAGCTTGCGAAAAGGACTAGGCAAAGGCATAAAGACTTTTAAAGCTGAGATGGAGGACACAACCCCTGAAAAGAGCGAAAAAGTCGAGCATAAAGAAGAGAGCGACTAGTCAAAAGATAGAAGAAACAACTAAAAACGCGTAGGTTTTAGAGTTGAAAGATAAAGTAAGCTGAAAATTTCAAAGGTTTTAGAGCGAGAATTTGTGCTTGAAAAGCCAAAGGATAAAAATTTAGCCCACTATGCGACGCCGCTTTTTAGCCTCGCAAAAGAGCTAAGAAAGTCTCCAGCTATGATAGCTAGCGAGTTTGCTGATAAATTTAGTGATAGCAAGATAGTTGAAGCTAGCGCGGTAAATGGCTACTAAATTCAAGCTTAAGAGTGAATTCTAGATGAAATTTCAAAAGCAAATTTTGCTAGATAGCGAGTACTTTGCAAAAGAAGATGCGAAAAAGATAGCTATTTAATAGAATACATTAGCGCAAATCCAACTGGGCCGCTTCACATCGGACACGTTAGAGGCGCAGTTTATGGCGATACTTTTGGCAAGACTTGGCAAAAGACTTGGCTACGCTTATCTCAACAGAATACTACATAAACGATGCAGGTAATCAAATAGATCTGCTTGGCACATCGATATCACTTGCGGCTAAAGAGCAGCTTTTTAACGAAAGTGTCGCCTATCCAGAGAAATACTATCGGGGGATTATATTTTAGATATCGCTAAGCTTGCAAATGAGAAATTTGGCAAGGAAATTTTTTATGACGAGAGCAGAAGCCTTGAACTTGCTGAGTTTGGCAAGGATATCGTGCTTGAGATCATTAAAAAAGACTTGGCTGATGTTGGCATTTTTATAGAGAGCTGGGCTAGCGAAAAAGCTCTTTATGACCATCTTGGAGCCAACTATAGAAAAGTTAAAACGCTCAAATCAAATGTACGAAAAAGAGGGCGCTACTTATATCGCTTCGACCACGCTTGGCGACGACAACGATAGGGTTGTGGTTAGAAATGACGGCAGACCGACATATCTAGCTGGCGACATCATCTATCATAACGCTAAATTTGAGAAAAATTTTGACCACTATATAAACATTTGGGGCGCGGATCACCACGGATATATCGCAAGGCTAAAGGCTGCGATAAATTTCCTTGGGTACGATGAAAACAGGCTTGAAGTGATACTTATGCAGATGGTTAGTCTGTTAAAAGAGGGCAAGCCATACAAAATGAGCAAGCGCGCTGGCAATGCGGTGCTGATGAGTGATATCGCGAGCGAGATCGGTGCTGAGGCGCTCAGATTTATCTTTATAAGCAAAGGCAAATACGAGTAGTTTGGAATTTGACGTGGATGAGCTTAAAAAAGAGGATAGCTCAAACCCTATTTTTTATATAAATTACGCTCACGCTAGGATAAATCAGATCTTTGCAAAGGCTGGAAAAAACGTTAGTGACGTGATAAATGCGGACTTTGAGTGTCTAGATGAAAATGCTAGAAATTTACTTTTTGAGGCGCTTATCTTGCCTGAAATTTTAGAGGATGCTTTTGCTTCAAGGCAGCTTCAAAAGATACCAGACTATCTAAAGTCTCTGGCTGCTAGCTTTCATAAATTTTATAATGAAAACCGCGTGGTTGGCAACGAAAATGAAGATAGCTTGCTAAAAGTCTTTGCGGTCGTTGCCGTCTCGATAAAAACAGCATTTAATGTAATGGGAATCACAGCTAAAGATAGGATGTAGGCTTTATTTATTGCATAATTTAGCAAGGAGTAAAAAGCCTAATTTTTAATTTAAATAAAAATATTTATAGAAATAATTTTAATGGTGAAATAAAAATGGATATCTTAAGCTTAATAGGACGCACAAAAACCTCTTTGAAGATGACATAAATGCACTTGATAAAGGCCCTAAAAGAGATAGTTTCAAGTTCAAGCTTTCTAGTTATCGAGGGGCAGGATCTATAGGCTCTGCTGTGACAAAAGAGATCTTTTGTAAGAGACCCCAAAAACTCTATGTCGTTGATATCTCTGAAAACAACCTTGTTGAGCTAGTGCGTGACATAAGAAGTGAGTTTGGATATATAAATGGTGACTTTAAAACTTTTGCTATAGATGTTGCAAGCGCCGAATTTGACGCACTTGTAGCGCAAAGTGGTGGATTTGATTACGTTTTAAATTTATCAGCGCTAAAGCACGTTAGAAGTGAAAAAGATCCATTTACACTCATGAGAATGCTTGAAACAAATATCTTTAACACCGATAAAACGCTGGCTCAAGCTCTCGATATGAAGTCAAAAAAATATTTCTGCGTTAGCACCGACAAGGCCGCAAACCCTGTAAATTTAATGGGAGCTAGCAAGCGCATCATGGAGATGTTTGCGTTTAGGCACTCTTTGAATATCGACGTCTCGATGGCTAGGTTTGCAAACGTGGCATTTAGTGACGGCTCGCTTCTTTTTGGCTTTCAAAAACGCATAGAAAAGGCTCAGCCCATAGTCGCTCCAAACGACGTCAGACGCTACTTTTTAACGCCAAAAGAGAGCGGCGAGCTCTGCCTTTAAGTACCATTTTTTATGAAAATAGAGATATATTTTTCCCAAAATTAGATGAAAATTTAGACCTCATAACATTTAGTGAGATAGCCAAACGGTACTTGGCAAATTTAGGCTATGAGCCATTTTTATGTGAAAATGAGGAGGAAGCTAGAAAGCTAGCCAAAGTGCTTCCAAAAGATGGCTTTTTACCCTTGTCTTTTTGCACCCTAGCGACACGACTGGAGAGAAGGATTATGAGGAGTTTTTGTTGATGGCGAGAAGCTTTGACATGCAAAAGACTTCAAAATATCGGCATAGTCAAAAATGATGCAATCTTTGACAGCAAAAAGCTAGAATTTTCAAAAACAATATCTTACATGTAAAATCAGCTTGACATGGAGCAAAGAGGACGTTTTGCGGAAGTTTTTCGAGCTCATACCAAATTTATGCATAAAAGAAACAGGAAAAATATCTCGATGAAAAATGTGATTTTGACGAGGTTTTGAAATGATAAAAGCACCTTTGGCAAAGGACAAAGTCCCGCTTCACGAGCCTAAATTTATAGGCAATGAGAAAAATATCTACTTGAGTGCATCGACTCTAGCTTTTGTCTCAGGTGTCGGCAAATCGTGTCGATGAGTTTGAGGGCAAGCCAGCTCAAATGGTAGGTGCTCAAATTGCAGTTGCCACGACAAATGGCACCTCTGCGCTTCACATCTGCCTAAAACTAGCTGGCGTAGAGCAAAATGACGAGGTGATCACCCAGCCAGTTACTTTTATAGCCACTTGCAACGCCATTAGCTACCTTTTTGCAAAGCCGGTTTTTGTGGATGTTGATCTTGATACACTCGGCATGTCGCCAGCGTCACTTAGTGCGTTTTTGAGAAAAACTGCGAGCTAAAAGGCGGCAAATGTGTCAATAAAACTAGCGGCAGGATAGTGCGCTTGCGTACCTATGCACACTTTTGGACTACCTTGCAAGATAGATGAAATAGCTGAAATTTGCAGCGTTGGAACATCGTTTTAGTAGAAGACTGTGCCGAAAGCCTTGGCAGCTACTACAAAGGCTCTCATACAGGGAATTTTGGCAAGCTTGCTGCGATGAGCTTTAATGGCAATAAGATCGTCACAAGCGGAGGAGGCGGAGCTATCATCACAAACGATGAAGAGATAGCAAAGCACGCTCAATTTATCACCACAACGGCCAAGATGCCACATCCTTTTGAGTATCGTCACAGCGAGATCGGCTACAACTACCGCTTGCCAAATTTAAACGCGGCCCTTCTTGTGGCACAGCTTGAAAATTTGGAGCTATTTTTAAAGAGCAAACGCGAGCTTGCGATGATCTATAAAGAGTATTTTTCGAAATTCGATGATGTGAAATTTATAGATGAGCCAGCGGATGCTAGGTCAAATTTTTGGCTAAACGCGGTGCTTTTTGAAAGTCATGAAAAACGAGATGAGTTTTTGAAATTTAGTAATGAAAATGGCGTTTTTACGCGTCCTATCTGGCAGCTCATGAATGAGCTTGATATGTTTAAGGACTGTCAAAGAGATGAGCTAAAAAATGCTAAATTTCTAAGTGATAGGATAGTAAATATCCCAAGTAGCGCAAGAGTCTAGCCGTGCAAGATATAGTTTTAGTGGGTGGTGGCGGGCACTGCAAAAGTGTGATAGATGTCATCGAGAGCGAAGCTAAATTTAATATAATTGGTATCATAGATACGGCAGAAAATATTGGCAAAAGGTGTTAGCGCTATAGATCATCGGTAGCGATGATGATCTGGCTGAGATTTTTAAATCATGCAAAAATGCTGTGGTGACGGTTGGGCCAGATAAAAAGTAGCGAGCCTAGAAAAAGACTGTTTGCACTGCTAAAAGAGATAGGTTTCATACTTCCAACCATAGTCTCACCGCTTGCGTATATCTCAAAGCATGCAAGTGTAGGTGAGGGAACGGTTGTGATGCATCATGCCTTGATCAACGCTGGCGCAAATGTCGGTAAAAACTGTATCATAAACACAAAAGCACTTGTTGAACATGACGCAACTATCGGCGATCACTGCCATATCTCAACAGCAAAGTGTGGTAAATGGTGGCGTTGTCGTGCAAGATGGGACATTCTTTGGCGCAATGCAACCAGCAAAGAGTATATCGTGATAGGCGAGAAATTCTATCATAGGCGGCGGAACTAGCGTGATGAGAAGCTTGGAGAAAAACGCTTTTATAAAGGCGTAAAACTAAGAATTTACAAAGAAATGTGATGTCAAATAGGGTTTTTATCATAGCCGAGGCGGGGTTAATCACAATGGTGATATAAATTTAGCTAAAAACTGATCGACGTGGCAGCTAAAGCTGGCGCTGATGCGGGTGAAAATTCAGACTTTAAGGCTCAAAATCTTGTTTCAAAAACGCGCAAAGGCTAGCTATCAAAACTACCGATAAAAATGAAAGCCAGTTTGAGATGATAAAAAGCTTGAACTAGACGAGAATACGCATAAAAGAGCTCATAGCCTATTGCAAACAAAAAGATATCACTTTCCTCTCAACTCCTTTTGATAGTGACAGCATAAAGCTTCTTGATGAGCTAGGGCTTAGCACATTTAAGATCCCAAGTGGCGAGATAACAATTTACCTTTATCTTAGGCAGATAGGTGGGCTTAATAAAAAGATCATTCTCTCGACTGGCATGGCAATTTAGGGCGAGGTGGAGGCTGCATGATAGAAGCGCTTGTAAAAAGCGGTACGAAACGTGAAAACATAAGCCTCCTTCATGCAAATACGCAGTATCCAACACCAATGGAGGATGTAAAGTTTGAAGGCGATGATAACTCTTAAAAATGCCTTTGCGTTTGAGGTCGGATATAGTGATCATACGCTTGGCATCGAGGTTGATATCGCAGCGGTTGCCATGGGCGCAAAGATCATAGAAAAGCACTTTACGCTTGATAAGAGTCTTCCTGGACCTGATCACAAGGCTAGCCTTGAGCCAGACGAGCTAACGGCTATGGTTAGGGCTAGTAGAAATATCGAGCTAGCGGCTGGAGACGGACTAAAGCACTTTAGCAAAAGCGAGAGCGAAAATATCAAAATAGCTAGAAAAAGTCGATCGTGGCAAAAACGAGAGAGATATAGGTGAAATTTTTAGCGAGCAAAAATATCTGCGTAAAACGCCGAGGATGGCATAAATCCTATAAGAGGTGGGATGAGGTAATCGGGCCAAATTCACAAAAAGACTATAAACAAGATGAGTTGATATGAGTTTTTAATAAATTACCAATTGAAGAAATAAAAATCGGAATGAGTGCTACTATGCACAAACTATAACTGATGCAGACGTTACATGTGCAGGCCTTTCTGGTGATAGGAATCCTGTTCATATGGACGAAGATTATGCAAAAATCTAGATTTAAAAAGAATAGCACATGGTATGATAAGCGCTTCTTTTTTTCTCTGCACTATTTGGTACCAAAAATCCCGTGAGAGGGTTGCGTGTATACCAGACAGTCATTAGATTTTAAAAAGACCTATATATATAAATGACACAGTTGAAGCCGTAGTTACTGTAAGTAGTATTGATTTAGAAAAAAGAGTTGTTTTTGAGACCATTTGTAAAGTTGATGGCAAGATTGCGATTGATGGGGAAGCAGAGCTTTTATATCCCAGTTAGATTAGTAAGATTCTTATTAATGATAAATGAATTATTGAAATATAAAGAACAGATTTTAGAGTTATTTTTACACTCTTTTGGTCATGAGATAGACGAAAATCTTTGGAATTGGGCTTATATGGATAATCCAAATGGTAATCCAATAGTTTCTCTTTATTTTGACAATAGTAAACTTGTTGGGCATTATGCTGTGATACCTATCAAATCTACGCATAATCATAGATGCGGTTCTTTCTATGACAACAATGGTTGATGCTAGCTATAGAAAATATGGCATTTTTGTGGAACAGGCAAATGATGTTTACGATAAAGCAAACCAAACTAGGCTATAAATTTGTATATGGTTTTCCAAATAAAAAGTCGGCTCACGGCTTTAAAAAGGCTAGAATGGATAATTGATGATGGCTTGTGTGTGTCTAGTTTATCTTATGATGATTTACAACAAACTAAAAACAAAGAGCACTCAAACTTAATATCATTTGACATTGAAGATGAGGATAATTTGCATTGGCGATTAAATAAGCCGAGTTGTAGCTATTTTAGAAATAATTGCGAGATATTATTTGATGACAAGTTGATATCGTTTTTTAGCGGTACAAACTTTTCAACACTCAGATCGTAATGGGAGATATAACTTAGTTTGTTGCTAGTGGCTTGACTATTGGGAATAAAGAGTTTGATTATATTTTTGGATATAAGTTATTTGATTATTCTTTAAATAGTGTTGATTTTAAAAAGATTTAATTATGTCGGATATATTCTGATGAAAAATATTAGCTTTTAGTTCAATCCGCTCTGATTATGACTTAATGTCAAATTATATAAGCTACTTAATAATGACGAAGAAATTGATTTTAGAATCATAGTTAGTGGTGCCCATCTATCTCATAGTTTCGGCTATAGTGTAGAGCAAATTAGGAAAGATGAGCTTAATATATTGCTGGAAATAGAAACTCTATTAAGTTCAGATACTCCACTTTCAAGAGTGAAAAGTGCTAGTTTGCTACTTCAAAACAGTTTAGAAACGATTGCAAAATTTAATCCAAATCTAATTATATTTGCTGGAGACAGAGAAGACACTTTGATCTATGCAATGATAGGAGGATATTTAGGAATTCCTACTATACATGTATTTGCTGGAGACCATGTCAAAGATGGCTATATAGATAATCCCTGTTCGTCATGCAGACTCTAAGCTGGCCACTGTACATTTTGTAACAATAGAAGAGCATAGGGCTAGATTAATTCGCATGGGTGAAGATCCCAAAAGAATTTTGTAATAGGAAATCCTTCTTTAGATAAAATTATATCTTTTGAGCCACTCACTAAAGCCAATATAAAACAATACTTTAATATAAAAATAATTTTGATGATTTTTGCTTTTGATGATTTTTCACCCTGTGACAAAAGAACTAGATAATGTCGATGAATATTTTGAAAATATTCAAAAATTTAGAAAATAGAAAAATAAATACTTTTGTTAGTTATCTAATGTAGATCCGAGCAATCAAAAGCTTTTGAAAGTCATAGATAGATATAGTAGAAATCTAATTTTATTTTTTATGTACTTAGAGCGAGATATTTTTATGTCCATATATAAGCATTCAAAGCTTATTATTGGGAAATTTTCATCTGAAATTTGCAAAGCTGCTAGCCAAAGATACCAGCAATAAATGTTGGCCTGTAGGCAAACTGGAAGGTATGCTGATAGAATGTAATTTTCTGTGATACAAATTTCAAAAAGCATTGGAGATAGTCTGGATAAAGCACTATCAAAAGAGCTTTTTGAAAACGCTAAAAACTTAGAAGTAGCTTTATGGCGATGGAAAAAGCTCTATAAGGGCATATAAAATAATTAAAAAGCATTGACTTGAATCATGATAGAAAAATCGAGACCCATTACAATTAGGGATATTAATATGAAAAACAGAAATTCTTGTGGTGGCTGTTCATCCAGACGATGAGACATTGGGCTGTGGAGGGACGCTACTTAAGCATAAGCATGATGGAGATAAAATTACTGGCTTATTTGCACAAAAACGGATGAGAATAGCGATTATTATACTACTAGAGAAAATGAGATAAAACAAGCTTCGGATGCTTATAAATTTGATGGTGTTTTTAGTTTGGGACTTAATACAATGCGAGTAGATGAGTATAGTATGAGCGAGCTTATAGGCAAAGTCTCAAAGGTAATAAGTGAGGTAAAGCCAAACATCATATACCTTCCATTTAAAAAGTGACGCATAGCGACCATAGAGTACTCACTGAAGCGAGCTATAGCTGCACAAAAGGCATTTAGATATCCATTTATCAAAAAGATATATATGATGGAAATTTCAAGTGAAACAGAATTTGCCCCTGTGTGTTAAAGAGGATGCTTTTATGCCAATTATTTGTGGATATAAGCAATTATCTTGATATAGAAATAATGAGTAGTTTTAAAAGTGAAATAGGGGAACATCCATTTCCAAGAAGTGAAAGAGTTAGAGCATTAGCCACCTTAGGGCAACTTGTGGATGTGAGTATGCTGAAAGTTTTTATGCTTTTAAAGTGAAATTTATGAAAAACATAGAAAACATAAAGCTAAGACAAAATGCTACCATAAAGGAAGCTTTGGGATTATAGATAGCGGAGCTATGCAGATAACTAGTTGTTGATGACACTGATAAGCTTCTTGGGACACTAACATGATGGCGATATAAGAAGGGGTATATAAGAGGACTGGACCTTGATAGTCCTATAGAGACGATAGTTTTTAAAGAGCCGGCTATTGCAGAAATCTTCTAGTACAAAGAGAAGGTACTTTAAAGATAGCATTATCTAAAAACTTCACCAGATACCAATAGTAGATGATAATGGAATAGTTTTAGACTTAAAAGAGATAGAAAGAGCTTGTTGAGCCAAAAGATCAAGACAAATAGAGTTATCCTAATGGTAGGAGGTCTTGGCACTAGGCTTAGACCGCTTACGCAAGATATGCCAAAGCCGATGCTAAAGGTTGGAAATAAGCCGATTCTTCAGACGATAGTCGAGAAATCTGCAGAGTATGGCTTTGTAAATATCACAATGTGTGTAAATTTTAATGCAAGTATTATTAGGGACTATTTTTGGCGACGGAAAAAGAATTGGTGTAAATATAGACTATGTTTAGAGGAAAAAGGATGGGCACAGCAGGGCATTAAGTCTGCTAAAAAGAGCGTCCAAGTGAGCCATTTTTCGTAATGAATGGCGATCTTCTTACAAATGTAAATTTCGAGCACATTTTCAACTACCACATGATAAATAAAGCCACAGCCACAATGTGCGTCAGAGAGTACGACTATGAGGTACCTTACGGCGTAGTAAAAGATGAATGATAATAAAATAACTGCTATCGCAGAAAACCAGTGCAGAAATTTTCTGTAGGGTGCTGGGATATATATGCTCTCACCTGAGTCTAGATCTGATCCCTAAAAATGAGTTTTACGACATGCCTGCGCTATTTGAAAAGCTTATAAAATTAAGTAAAATGTTATATCATTCCCGATCAGAGGTATTGGCTTGATATCGGACGTATGGAAGAATATCAAAAGAGCAAATGAAGAATATAAAGAAGTTTTTAATGTATAAAAATAATAGTTTTTAGCGATTGTACCGGCAAGAGGAGGCGAGCAAGGGGTTGCTGGAAAAACATTAAAGGAATTATGCGGAAAGCCACTTGTCGCGTGGAGCATAGAGGCTGGACTAAAAAGTAAATATGTAGATGAGGTCATGGTTAGCACTGACGATGGGAAAAATTGCAGAAAATTTCAAAAAGTATGCGCAAATGTCCCATTTTTAAGACCAAGTGAGTTGGCAAGTGATACCGCCACAACCTTTGATGCCATAAAACACACTATAGATTATTATAAAAATGAATTAAAAACAGAGTTTGACTATATCGTTTTATTGGAACCTACATCACCTTTGAGAGAAGTTTGCGATATAGATAGGGCTATTGAAAATTTTACTAGAGTCAAAGGCTGATTCGATTGTTGGAATTGCAAAACAGAGAGTCAGAATCCAGCTTTTTAGTCTCAAAAGATGAAAAAGGCTTAATTTCTGGATATGAAAATAAAGATATGAGGGTTTTTAAGAAGACAAGAGATAAAAAGATGTTTATTTCTTTGAAGGAACCATCTACATCTCTAAGGTAGATGTTTTGCTTAATAAAACATTTTATCATAGCAATACCATAGGTTATGAAGTTCCAAAATACAAATCACTAGAGATAGATGATATTGATGATTTTGTAATGATTGAAGCAATAATGAATTATAAAGGTTATAAAAATGACTTATCAAGATAGATTATTAAAAGCAATACGGCGGTGCGCATACTTATAGCAGAGGGTTTGACTCAGTATCCACAATGCCCCAAATTACTTAAAAAGAGGGAAAAGGCGCATATGTATATGACGAAAATGGTAGAAGGGTACCCTGGACTATGGAATGGCGCTTAGGGCTGTAAAATTTAGGATACGCGAATGAAGAAATAAACAAAGCTGCGATCGAGCAAATAGGGTGAAACAACTCCAACTAAGCCTAGCATGATTGAGCTAGAAGGCTGCTGGATGATTAATAGATATGATAGATAGTGTTGATATGGTTAAATTGCAAAAATGGCTCAACAGCAACAACAGCAGTATCAAACTTAGTAGAGCATACACTGGAAGGAGCTGGTTGCAAGATGCGCAGAGCACCCATTTTTAGCTATGATGACTGGTTTATTGGCTCTACAGAGCTTACCAAGGGTATACCGCAAAAGGATACTGAAGGTACAAAAACGTTTGGCTACAATAACATTGAAAGCCTAGAGAGGCTTTTTAATGAATTTCCTAATCAAATAGCTTGTGTGATTTTAGAGCCAGCGGCAACAGAGCACCCAAAAGATAATTTTTTACATAAAGTAAGAGATCTGTGTCATAAAAATGGAGCAGTATTTATACTTGACGAGATGATAACTGGCTTTAGATGGCATTTAAAAGGGGCTCAATATTATTACGACATTAAGCCTGATTTGTGCACTTTCGGAAAGGCAATGGCAAATGGATTTTCAGTTGCGGCTATTGCTGGAAAAAGAGAGATAATGCAGCTTGGCAGTATAGAATGTGAAGGCAGGGAGAGAGTCTTTTTGCTATCAACAACACATGGTGCAGAGATGAGTGGCTTAGGTGCTTTTGTTGCGGCTATGAAATTTATGAAAGAGCATAATGTGGTTGAGTATATTTGGGACTATGGCACAAAACTAATCTCGATGATAAATGAGCTTGCAAAAATATGAAATCGAAAGAAATTTCGTAGCAGGCGGGATCGAGTGCAGCCCGTACTATTTGACCTTTGATAAAAATGGCCAAAATTCTTTAGGGCTAAGAACTCTTTTTTCTCAAGAAATGATCAGAAATGGTGTGCTTATTCCTTGGGTGGCGCTCTCTTATGCCCATGGAGAAAATGAACTTGAAAAGACAAAAATGCACTAGAAAAACTTTTGAAGTTTACAAAAAGCAGTTGATGAAGGCTATGAAAGATATTTAGTAGGGTAGCCCTATCAAGCCAGTGTTTAGAGAAATTTAACTAAAAAGTGAAAATTTATATAAGGAAACAGCAGTGTTAAAAGATAAAAGTAGTTGTAGTTACTGGTGGAGCTGGACTTATTGGTAAAGATGTATAAAAGCTATTGTTGAAAACAACGGCATAGCTATTATCGCGGATATAAATGATAGGACAAAGAGGCAAAAGAGGCGTTATCCAAAGAGCTAAATTAAAAAAATATAGACTTTTGTGAAGCTCGACATCACGTCTAAAGACTCTTTGGATGCTTGTATAAATATTTGCATGATAAGTATAAAAGGATAGATGCATTAGTAAATAATGCGTACCCTCGAAACAAGAACTATGGAAGGCACTTTTTGATGTTGAGTATAGTGACTTTATAGTAAAATTTTGAGCTAAATTGGGTGGTTAGTTTTGCCACATCTCAGCAGTTTACAAAGATATTTTAAAGAGCAAGGATATGGAAATATCATAAATATATGCTCGATCTATGGCGTGGTTGCTCCAAAATTTGAAATATATAATAACACAACAATGACTATGCCGGTTGAATATGCTGCAATAAAATCAGGACTTATACACCTTACTAAATATATGGCAAAGTATTTTAAAGGGATGAATATAAAGGTAAATGCACTAAGTCCCGGCGGTATATTTGATAACCAGCCAGAGCCTTTTTGGAAAAATATAAAGATCAGTGTCTGAACAAGGGCATGCTAAACAATAGTGACTTAAAAGGCACCTTGGTATATCTACTTAGCGATATGAGTAGGTATGTGAATGGTCAAAATATCGTAGTTGATGATGGATTTAGCATATGATAGTGCGCCATAAAGAGGATCGCGAGAAATTGAAGCTAGATGGCAGGAATATATCTCAGAAAATATTCACAGCCCAAGATATCTAAACTCATATCTGGACTATATGAAATTTTATTCTAAAAGATATACTTAGCGATGAAAAGCTTTGTGGTTGTTGAGAGCAACAAGTGTGTTGGGAATTTGTTTTTTGCCAGTAGAGCAAGCAAATGGTGTCGTCTCTATATCTTTATCTGGATATTTTACGGTTGCTCCGCTTGCTATAAGCGATAGAGTTTATGACATAGTTTTTAAAAGAAAGTACTGAGATAAGTAAGAGCTATAATGTTGGTAAAATAATGTTTTTATTTGGACTCTTTGGTTATGGAGTTTTTAACAAATATAACTATCTTATCAAATATGGCTTTATAGATGCTACTGGCAGCAACTGCGTGCTTGATCTTTGTGGTGAAAAAGCGCTTTGTGGACAAGATTAAGAAAAGTGCTATAAAGCCGTTAATAAATGGAATTTTTAAAAATAATGAATATGATTTTTGTTGTAGTATCTAAAAAGAAAATCCAAGCTATGAAATCCATGAGGGCATATAGAGAGCTTCACAAAAAGGCTGCTGGTAGAGAAACAAGACCTAAAACAACCTTTGATAAGCAGTATGAAATGCTACAAAAATGGCAATGCTACTATTATGGGATTAAGATATAAAGGCCAATTTATAGGTCTTTGCTATTTTTTACATACGAGCGAAGTTGTTGTATATATGAGTGCTGCAGATGATCCAGGAGTTTACAAATATGAGAAATCCTATATATCACGCCATTTTGCAAAAAGCTACCGAGTATTTTCATGATATGGGTTTTAAGCATATGGAGTACTCTCAGCCTGCAGGGTATAACTTAGTGGATGGATTTTTAGACTATTTAGACGAAAAACAGATAAATATAGCACATTTAAAAGAAAGCATGGGTACAAAAATGGTGCCACTATTTCGAGGTGTAAAAATACTTTGATAAGTCTACTATTAAAAGATATAGATAGTTTTAGAGAAAAAAAGTGGTAAGAGAATTATAAAAATGAAAAATATTATTTATTATTGGTACTAGGCCAGAAGCCATTAAGATCTTGCCAATATATATATAAGAAATATAATAAATTGATACAAAATATGCATAACTGCACAACACAGAAAAATGCTTGATGATGTAATGTCTGGAGTCAAGGCAGACTATGACCTAGACCTTATGCGGCAAAAATCAAACACTAGACGAGCTAACATCAAAGAAATTTTTACTAGGAGTATCAAGTATACTAGATGAATTATGCCAATTTAGTATTTGTTCATGGTGACACAACTACTTCTCTTCTTTGCCTCATTATCGTCATTTTATAAAAAGATAGACGTGGCTCATGTAGAGGCTGGACTTAGAACTTATGATATTTTATTCTCCATTTCCTGAAGAGGTCAACAGACAGCTAACGTCCAAAAATAGCAAAGTATCATTTTGCACCGACTTTGCTGGCTAAGCAAATTATTAAGAGAAAATATAAACGAGGGATAATGTTTTTGTAGTAGGCAATAGTGTAATAGACGCACTATTTTTACGCTAGATAAGCTAAAAAGACAACTCCTTGCTTAGATTACACGCCAAGTGAAAAAAGATTTATACTTATAACTGGCCATCGTAGAAAAATTTACGGTGATAATTTTTGAATATATGCAATTCAATAAAGAATTAGCCATTAAATATAGTGATATGGATTTTTGTTTTATCCGTTGCATCTTAATCCAAATATATGCAAGCCAGCTATATTATCTGGTATAAAAATGTTTATTTGATAGAGCCGCTTGAATACGAAAGTTTTGTATATCTCATGTCTAAAGGCATATATTATTTTAACTGATAGTGGCGGCATACGAGGAGGCACAAGTTTGGCAAGCCTGTTTTGGTTATGCGTAACAATACAGAAAAGGCCAGAAGCTGTAGAGGCTGGAACTGTCAGGCTTATTGGCACCACTGGGATCGTAGATGAGGTTTGTAAGCTTGTAGAAAAATGTTGATGAGTATAACAAATGTTTAAAATTTAAAAAAATCCATACGGACGACGGAAAAACATCTAATAAAAATTTATGAAATAGTTGAGTCTCTTTTGTGAAAAAGTACTTTTTATATCTTATTTCTTGCCTCCATTTAATTCTCCGCAAGCCATACAAAATAGGAAGATTGTTAGGTATTTTTCACAATTAGACAAATACGAAATAACTGTTGTAACTGCATTTAAAGAACGCCTCGGTAGATAATAGTTTGTACCCAGATATTTTTGATAAAGTAAAAGAGGTCATATATATGAAGATGTAGTAAAAAATAAATATATCAAATATTTTTATTGGTAGGGTTTTGCCAAGTATTTATAAAAACACCAGATGAATATAAAAATGGCATAAAAAGCATATCAAAGCTTTGTCTCATAATTAAAAAGTGCTGATTTTGACCTAATACTAACATTTTCTTTTCCTCTGTCCACAAATATACTTGGCAGGCAATTAAAAAGAATATTTTAAATGTAAGTGGGTGGCACATCAGTCTGATCCATGGACTGATAATATTTATAATGGCTACAGCAAAGGTATAAATCAAAAAAATGTTGCTTTAGAAAAAGAATGTTTTGATGCTGCTGATAAAATCATATTTACTTCCATAGAGACACAAGGATTTTATACTAGCAAATACCCACTTCTGTCTAATAGATTCTCTATTTTAGAGCACTCGAATGATCCTAGTCTATATCCAAGAAAAGATAATGTATCTGGTGACAAAAAGGTAGTACGATATATCGGTGGTTTTTATGGTGCTAGAACACCAGAGCCACTATATAAGGCACTATATAAGCTAAAAGAAGATAGAAAGAATATAGATTTTTATCTTTGAGATATATGGCTTTGGTAGATCCATAACTGTTATTAAAAATATGATATAGCAGAATATGTATCATTTTAAAGGGAAGTGTAAGTTATCTTAAAAAGTTTAGAGTTGATGGTTAGTGCCGATTTGCTAGTTTTTGATAGATGCCCCAAGCGATCATAAGAGCATCCATCAAAGCTTGTAGATTACATTGGTTCTAAAACACCCATTATGGTCATATCCCCAGATGGAGCAAAGCAAAAAGAGTGGCTGAAGAAAATGGACTTGCTTATTTTTGAATTAAACGAAACTGATAAGATAGCTGATTATCTATGTAGTGATTGGGGTCTTAGCCAAGAGTATGGTAATGTATACGACATTAATGACGTTGTAAAATCATTGCGAGTATTGTTGGTGAATGAAATGTATCATTTGATACCATGAGAGGTATGGCGATCTTATTTGTTTTGGCGACTCATTTTTAACAAATAGTGTTGTTTTTGATGATTATTCGACTACCATGCTAGGAAATACATCTTTCATTCTCTTTTTGGAAATACTGGAGTAATTTATTATTTTTATCTAAGTGGCTATTTGATCTACGCATCTATAGATCGTGGACATAGCATATATATAAGAGACTACTACACTTATCCGCCATATCTATTTAGTATAGCTATAGTCTTGATAATGCCATTTTTAATTTCTATCCAGTTTACGGTATGCGTGATATATTTGCAAATATATCAAGATTTTTAAATGCTCCTATATGAATAATGTCTAGTGGTCTTTACTGGTTGAGGTTAGATTTTATTTTATTATTTTTGTTTTTCTTCTTTCTAGGCATTTTCAATTTACCAAAAGATGAGTGTTGCTACTACTTTTCTGCTGGTCAACTATACTAAGTTGTTTTTACTGGTGAGTAGGAGCTGGTTTGTTACTTGGCTTTTTGCTATAGGTATTCTTTTTATAAGTACGTAACAAATAAAATAAAGATCAGTGTTTTAATAGTTTGTTACTTTGTTATTTTTGAGTCTCGGTATATGTTTTTAGGGACTTAAGCTCTTTTCTTAGTGCTGTAGCATGTACTATAATCTTTGCTTTCTGTTTTTATTTTAACTGCACAAATCGAGTATTAATATGGTAATATATCGTCACTCTTTATATTTGGTACATGTGCCAATTGGATATAGTTTGTTTTATTTTATAACCAAAGTACACTGAAGACTTCGTTGCTCTTAAGATAATTTTTGTTACTTTGATATCTGTTTTGATTGCCATGTTTTCATATAAATTATAGAGCATATATTTTAAAGGTGTTAAATGAAATATTTAATATACGGATATTATGGATACAATAATCTGAGGCGATGACCTGTTGCTGGATACTATTATAAACCGTATAAAAAGAAAAAGATATGGATGCTAATTTTACTATCTTGAATAAAAGTTCAAATAGCTTAAAGAGTATCCAAATGTATCTACTCAAATATAAGAGATATATTATATAGTTCAAAAATAAAGTACTAAAGATTACGGAGTTTTTAGTGCCTTTAAAAATATATCGATGAGATGCGACGTGCTCGGTGGCGGAACGATTTTTATGGATAGTAATAAAGGCTGAGTTTTTGATGATATATTTATCATTTTTGTATCATATGCAAAAAGTACTGGAAAAAGGTTATTTTGATCGGTATAGGAATAGATATTTTTAAGCAGTTTTTCTATACTGGCAATGAAAAATATTATCAAATCTCATTTTGTCTATTGTAGAGATGCTTTGTCTTTTTCAAATAGCAAAAATTAAGTACAACAGCTAATGTTATATTGACGCAAAGATCTAGTTTTTGGTTCCTTTTTGGAGTAAAGAGTATTTTTGAATGATGATGGTGTTAATCGTGAGCATAAAACAATCGGCATATCTTTAATTGATTATTCTGATAAATATGGTGAAAATTATATACCTGAGCTTAATAATATACTAAACGCCTATATCAAAAATGGTTTTTAAAATAAAACTTTTATCATTTCAAATTAATACAGATAAAGCGGATAATTTATTTTTATGAGCGACTAATGCATCATGAAGATATTGAGATAGTAAATTTAAATATTGGTAATTTTTCGAACATTTTAATAGTCTTGATTATGTTTTAAGCATGAGATTTCATGGCATACTTTTGGGATATTATTTCAAAAATATACTTTTAGGTATCGTGCATGAAGTTAAAAATCAACAACTATGTTTAGAAACCGGGTAGATTATCTGTTTTTAAATGATCTAACATTAAATAAGGTAATGAATAGTGATTTTAGAAGACTAGATGCAGATATGTTAACCAAGTTGACCCTGTGTTCTGGTGTTAATTTTGATTTTTATATCAAAGGGGTGAAAATGTGAATATAACTCTTTTTCTCCGAGTGTCTATTGTATATTTTTAATGAATTGATTGACTATGCTAAAAAGAATAATTTACAGTATAGAAAATGATGAAGTTAATTGGTTTGTATTGACAAATACAAATATATATTTGTCACACTTGAAAAATATATTCAATAAAAATATATGTTATTTATTTGAAAAAGTATTAATGAATATATGTCTGATGAAAATTTTACCTACAACCTTGATGGCTATTGCGGCAGCTTATATAGAGATATATTGACAGATAAGCATGCTTATTTTACCAAGCCATCTTCTTATCAGATGAAAAATGTGTCAGTAATTTATAAAATTTGGAAAGAGTATTTGATAAATAATGATATCGATTACATTGTATTTCCTGATGTTGAATTGTGGAGGAATGATACTTCTTGCCTTGTGTAAAGAGCTAAACATAAAGGTACTTTACTATGTCAATGCAAGAAGCATTGGTGGATCTTTTTGCAAAAATATTAATGAAAGAGTACTATAAAAGTACCGCTACAAACAATGACAGGGTTAGTGACTTTATCGCAAAAATAAAAAATTCTAATAAAAAGCCTATGAGGTTACACTTGGATTTAACCAAGCGGAATATGACCATAAAATATCAAAATATGGTAGAACTAACCTAGAAAAGCTAATATCATTTTTTAAAAATAAAATTATTTACGAAAAACACTATTTAAAAAGAAGATATGTCTTTTTATAGTTAGGGTTTAGAATGCGGTTTTTGGGCTACTAAATAAATATAGAGCGCTCAAGAAAAGTACATTTATGAAAAATATAACAGTAAAAACTATAGAGATGTTGCCAAAGAAGTTCATATATTTCCCGTTGCAAGTAACCCCCAGAATCTTCAATCAATAATTTAGAGCCATATTTTTGTAGATCAGCTGCGAGCCATAGATCTATTACTTATGAATATAACACCAGATATTAAGGTTGTTGTCAAAGAGCACCCGATTTTTGCTGGAGAGAGAAGTGAAAAATTTTATAAAATTCTTTCTTGTAAACCAGGTGTGGAGATATCTTCGTTAGCCATATCAAGTAGCGACTTGATAGATAGCTCTATAATGGTATGCTCTGTGACTGGCACAGCACTACTAGAGCAATGCTACGTAATAAACCAGTCTTTCAGTTTGGAAAAACATTTTTTTATCAAGATCAGTTTGGATTTGACTCTTTTAGAAGCATGGCAAGTGATTTAAGGGCCATTATAAACAATGATAGAGAAAACAATATAGATTTAGTTATTGCAGATTTATATAGTGTGCTATTTGATTTTTATATAGAGCAGCCAGCACAATATTACTATCAACCAAGACCAGTTGCATTGATGGACTCACATTTAGACAATACACTAAAAGCTATCTCTTTTTATATAAAAGGCATCTCTAAAGGTGAACTAATATAATGTTTGCTTCTTCGATAGAAAAGAGTTTGATCAGTGCTGTTGTACCAGATATTTTCAAAAGGCATAGGGTACGGAAAATACCTTTTGTTTGCATTTTTGTTTGGAACAAGCATGCAAATGGATGCTTACAATATGGCTTTAACGATACTTGATGTATCTATGTTTGTGTTAGGGCATGTTTTTCGGTGGTTGGGATACCTATGCTGGTAAAATCTAGAAAAAAATCTTTTACAGCATTTAAAAAGTTAAGTGGCTCTATATTTGTCTTTTCTTTAGTTTTGGCAGCGTGTATAGTTTTTCAATATATATTTTTATGATCTAGTATCTATTTTAGCGCGGGGTTTTGATGATAAGAAAAAGTGCCTTGTCTTATGAAATTACTAAATACTTTTGCCTATGAATATAGTCTACCTTCCGTATTTTTGCTCTTATATCCTTTTTAGATCACTCAATTGATTTTCTATTTCTAACTTTTTAGATTTTTAATAGCTATATTTTCTATTGCATATCTTGTTATAAGTAGTGATATTGCTATCATTCCATTATCTTTGAGTGTTGCATATGTTGTTACTATATTTTTGCGCTTTATTTTTGCCATTAAGATCAAAAATAATTGGATTTAGTGGCTCAATTTTTACACCATATATGAAAAAAATATAGCACAAAAATATTGCCAAACTTTCGCTTTGGTTTTTAGTCTCTTTGCAACTATATAGGGTGGTGGATAAGAGTTTGCCTCTTTGCTTGATAATGGGGCGATAAGTGCGTTGGTTTATGCTTCTATGCTTATTTCTGGCATGGGTTTTGTCTTTGACTTTGCTTATGTCTATATCACAAATGTACTTTCAGAAAAAGAGGACAAAGGCGGCAGTGTTTACTCTTGCAATTAAGCTTTATATATTTTTAACATTGCCTGTTGTTGTATATTTGCTTTTTATTCAAAAGAGTTTATCTCGATAATTTATGGAGGTGGAAAAGGTGATAAAAACTCCATAGAGATAACAAGTTCTATTATTGTGATATTATCGCCATTGTTAGTTTTTGAGTTAATGAGTCTATTTCAAAGTTTATATCAGTCTTTGGAGAAAAATATGCTTATATTGTTGTTTATCATTAATAGGGGTGCTAATAAATTCTGTCTTAAATTATCTTTGGATAAGTAAGTATGGTATCGTAGGTATAGCTTTGGCAACTCTTGTTTCAACTGGTGTTATTATAGCCCTAAATCTGCTGATAATTCATTATAAAGAATTTACATTTAAGCTATAAAAATATACTTTTTGAGTTTATAGTATTTGTTGGCAGGGGTACCTCTTTTGTTGCTATTAGAATGCTTAGTCTGCCATTTTTGTGAGTAGTGTTTTGTTTTTGTCTTTAACTATGTGATATTAGTTTTGTTAAGGAGATGAATTTATAATAAGATTTATAGCATGATAAGGAAAAAGATAGTATGTGTGGATTGGCTGGATTTTTTGCGATTTTTAATACTAGGGCATGGATAATTTAATAAGCATGACAGACGTTTTACGGCATAGAGGTCCAAACGATAGTGGGTATAGATTTTTTTGAAAATGAAAGAGTCTAATTTAGGCCTAGAGCCATCGCAGACTATCGATACAGGATCTATCAAAACACGGACACCAACCAATGTTTGATAAAACTGGTCAATATATTATTATTTATAATGGTTGAAAATATATAATTTTTAAAAGAATTTACGATGAACTCTTAGGTGATGGTGTTAATTAATTCTAATAGTGATACCGAGATAATACTATATTTATATATTAAATACGGTGACGATTTTTATCAAGAAACTAATTGGTATGTTTTCTATAGTTATTTATGATGTTAAAAGATCAAAAAGTAAAGTTTTTATAGATAGGGCGGGTGTGAAACCATTTTATTATTATTTTAAAAATGGTTTGTTGCCTTTGCCTCAGAGCTAAAATCTGCATTAAAAGAAATAGATAAAAATTGATCCAAATGCGCTTGGCTTATATTTTCAGTATTCGTATATACCTGCGCATACTCTATTTTTGAAAATATCTATAAACTTCCAGCTGGCAATATGCTGAATTTGATTTAAAATCTATGTCGTATACCCAAAAGCAATATTGGAGCGTAGAGGAATATTACAATCAGTCAAACAAAGATTATGAGATGTAGGGTTTCTGAATTGCTATTATCTGCTTTTAAATATAGGTTGGTATCCGATGTGCCAGTTGGGATATTTTTGAGCGGAGGATATGATAGCTCTGCTGTTGCAGCGATATTGCAGTCAAATTCTAGTGCCAAGCTAAAAACATTTAGTATAGGTTTTGACAATAAAAATTTTGATGAAGCTCCATATGCAAAAGATATAGCAAATTTTTTAAACACAGAGCATTATGAGTATTATGTTACTCAAAAAGATTGTTTGGAGTTAGTGGATCAACTTTGTGTTATAAATGACGAGCCGATGGGCGATGTCTCTTCTATACCGACTTATTTTGTTTCAGAAATTGCAAAAGAGCATGTATCGGTTGTTTTGTCTGGTGATGGCGGGGATGAGTACGGGTGGTTATCAAAAGTATTTTATAGGAAATAAAGTATACCTTCTATCATCAAAAGTTCCATCTTTTATTAAAATAGCCAAGTCTTTTCTGGTAATGCTAGATATAAAAATACTGGATTTTTGTTTAAGCTAACTGGGCAAAAAAATGACAATACTACTGGCAAGTGAAAATTATAAACATACTTGATGCAAAAACAGAAAGTGTTTTTAAAATTCAAATCGAGTATTTTTAAAGGAAGATGTCTCAAAATTCATAAAAATTATAGCTCTGAATACAAAACAACTTATGATAAATTTGGATGTGTAAGCGGAGACTACTTTGATAAGTCCAATGTGTATAGACTTTCAAACATATATGTATCAATTACAATAGAAAGTAGATAGGGCTAGCATGGCTGTATCACTAGAATCTAGAGAGCCATTTTAGATCAGCGGATAATAGAATATTTAGCACAAATTCCATCTAGCGTAAAAGCTGAAAAATGGTCCCTAAGGGGATATTAAAAGATATTGTATATGATTATATTCCTAAAAATTTACTAGACCGTCCAAAAACAGGGCTTTGTCCCGCCTTTTTGAAGATTGGTTGAATAGCGACCTAAAAATTTTGTTGATGATTACTCTAATAAAAGATTTTTATTGAGGATCAAGGTATTTTTCTGTCATGCAGAGGTGGTTAAGCTAGATAATTTTATGAAGAAAAATCTGGATATAAATTATGGCTTTTCTTGATATTTCAGCTATAGGTACAAGCAGTGGATGATAAATGAAAGATAAAATCAGGCTAATATTATTAAACGACTGGTTGTATGGTGGTGGCGCAGAGATCTATGGCAGTTTTAGCCAATGAATTGACTAAAGATACTAGATATGAAATATATTTGGTTTTATTAGAAAAATAAGATCTCGTTTGAGCTAAATTTCTGGTATAAAATGTATCTCTTTTAGAAATAGCTACTCAAATTGGCGTTTTCCAAAAGCTTATAACAATTTTACTAGATGTTTTTAGGCTAATAGGCTTAATTAAGAATTAAATATAGATGTTGTTTTATCGTTTCAACACCGCTCAAAACATAATAAATTGTTTGTCTAAGTTGCTGTTTAAAAAGTTAGAAAAGCATCATAAGTGAAAGAATATATACAAAAAGATGAGCATGATTTTAAAAGAAATTTCTTTAACAACGCTATAAAAGCACTTTATAATAAGGCTGATGCCATTGCTTGCAATTCTGCAGATATTAAAGAAGGACTTGTTCAATTTTATAATTGTGATAGTGATAAAATTACAGTTATAGAAAATGCTTATGATGCTAAAAAGTATTACTAGGCTCGGTCAAGAGGAGATAGAAACAGAGTTGCTTCCTGGAGAAAAGGAAGTTATCGTTAATGTTGGCAGACTAGATAAGCAAAAAGGACATGAGTACCTTTATTAAAGCGTTTGCAATGTTGCCAAATAGATCAAACTACTACCTTTTTATAATCGGAGAAGGAGCTTTGCGTGAGTATTTGAAGGCTGATTTCTGAACTTGGATTAAAATGATTCTGTTTTTATTGGGATATAGGAAAAATCCATATAAATATCTATCAAGAGCCAATATTTTGCTTTTACATCACTATACGAAGGATATCCAAATGCGCTAGCTGAAGCTATGGTCTTTGAGTAATCTTAAAAATCATATCTTTTGATTTTAAGGCCGGATCAAAAGAGTTGATAGGTAATGATGAGTATGGTAAAAATCGTTAGAAAGTGTGATATAGTTGGATTGTCTCAAGCGATCACGGATGCTAAAAACAGTAAAAATGTAAAGCATAAAAACTTTTAAATAGTATAGAGGATTTGGTCTATGATTACATTATTGAGTAAATATTTGTTATTATTTTTATGTTCGCTTTGTTGTTTTTGTTGGTATAAATTCATTGAGTAATTTTGCTTTTAATATTATGGATGTGCTGTACCAACCGCATGGACCTAAGGGGTTGCTAAAAAGTATCAATATATGTTGCTTCTTACTTATTTGTATTTGCTAATCTTATATTTATCTTATTTATGAAAAATGGTGTGATATTTAGAAATATTTGATATTTGCATTATTTATTTTTGCTTAAATGTGGATATTGTATATTATCTTATTGATAAGAATGGTACTAGATTTCTATGCACCAAATAGTACTTGCCTATCATGAAACATCTCATATATTGAGGTGCTTTTTGGGCTTATTCTGGAGCAATAATAATTTACTGCTAATATCTGTAGCTGTCTTGTTTGCAATAAAAATTATACGAGAAATTTATAGATATTAAATTTTTCTACATTCCAATTATTATGCTACCACTTTCATTGGTTGGGTCATATATGGTCTTTAATAAGTCAGCGTATGCGAGCATATGAGTATCCATTTTTACAAAAATACCTATGTATATATACGCAGCTAAACATAATGGCTATTTTTGATATCAATTTAAAAGCAAGGGATGCTTTGACTATCCGTCCAGACGGTGCTGCAAAATATAAGAATATTATTTTTAATTGTTGATGAAAGTGTAAGGGGAGATTATCTATCTATCAATGGATTTAACATGCAGACCACTCCTTTTTCTTGATACATATGATAATGTTGTGAGTTTGGGCATAGCTTCTTCTGGTAATAACTCTGCACCATCTCAATACATAATAGAAATGGTGTTCAGATGCGAGATTACCAGATAATAAATTTGCTACATTGGCAATCCCTAATATATTTCAATATGCAAAAATGCAAATTCCCACACATACTATCTAGATAGTCAGGTGGAGTATCAGCAACTGTAATTTTATGTCAAGCTATGATCTAGAATACATAGATGAGTATTTTACTATTAAAGAGAGAAAACCATTTTATTATTTTGGACAGAAAGCTGATACCAAAAATAAAGACAATACTATCATCAAAAGACCATAACTTTATTTATATCGTAAAATATGGCTCACATGTTCCATGGAAGATGAACTATCCAGGTAATTCAGCCACCTTTTTCGCCTGTTCTTGAAAATATGGAGTCGGTTGAATTTGTAATAGAGATAGAGCTATAAATACATATGTAAATAGCCTAAGATGGAGCATGGATGGGTTCTTTAAAAGAAATTATTAAGTAATATCTCTTTGGACGATACGATTATTATTTATACTTCTGATCATGGGATTAACATAGCTGAGAGTGGCACAACTATGCACTATGGCATGGAGCTAAATCCACCAAAGACAACGGCAACCGTTCCTATATTACTTTTTGCAAAAGATATCACTAGCAAAATATAATTTGATAAAAATATATAGCCATTTTATGATTTTCCCATCTGTATTAGACTTGATGGGATATGACAAAGATATTTATCACAAATACAACTATAGTTTTTAGCGATAGTGTTAGTAGAGACAAGCTAGGTCTTTTTATTCTGGTAACATCTTTGGCAATGGATATAAAAATGTATTTGACGACAGGGCGCACAATGAGCGTTACGATCATTATGCCGTCATATAACTCTGAAAAATTTATTATAGAGTCGGTAGAGTCTGTTTTAGTACAAACATATTCTAACTGGGAGCTAATAATTGTAGATGATTGTTCGCCAGATGATTCGAATAAGATAATTACAAAGTATGTTGATAACTGATAGCCGTATAAAATTAATAAAATTACAAAAATAGCGGTCCAGCCGTGGCTAGGAAATACGCTATAGAAGCTGCAAATGGTAGATATATAGCTTTTTTAGACTCTGATGATGTGTGGTTGCCAACAAACTTGAGACCCAAATAAATTTTATGCATGATAATGATCTGGCATTTACATATAGCTCGTATAGGCTTGTTGAGAGGATAATGAACACTTGGGTGTTTTTATCACAAAGATAAAATTTCGTATTTTTGATATGTTAAAAACATGCAGCGTAGGATGCTTAACTGCAATATATGACACAGAAAAATAGGTAAACAATATATGCCATTGATCTTAAAAAGACAGGATTATGGATTGTGGTTGAAAAATATTAAAAGCTTATTGGCGAGACTAGGGGTATTTTGGAGCCACTGGCCACCTATAGAATTCGTAAAAATTCAGTATCTTCAAACAAGGTAAAAAGCACTAAATACCAGTGGAAAATATAGAGAGATAGAGAGCTAAGCTTTTTAAAAAGCTTATATTATTTTTGTATTTTACGCCTACAATGGGGTAACTAAATACAAAAATAAATAGGCTAAACTCCCTTTTTCAAATATAATTGCAATAGTTTTTGCTATGATCTTTATCTCCAGCCAAAGTGACCAGTGCTTGATGTAGTAAAGATCATACATTAGCTTTTGTTTGGCGTCGTGAGTGTTTGCGCCGTAAGGGTAGTTTACCTGTGCCCAGCCGGTAATCCCTGGGCGGACGATGTGGCGTTCATTGTAGTAAGGTATCTCTTTTTCAAAGAAAGTATCCAGTATCTTCTGCTCTGGTCTTGGGCCTATTAGATGCATCTGCCCTCGAGCACATTTAGTATTGTGGCACCTCGTCGATGCGAGTTTTACGCGCAATTCGCCAACTCAAAGACTCTCTCATCGTTTTTGCTAGCAAATTTAGCTCCATCTTTTTCAGCATCAACTACCATCGAGCGAAATGTGATACATTCACATTCTTTGTTTCCAAGTCCAACCCTATTTTGTAAGAAGTAAAGGCTGCCAGGGGACTGCTCGTCTATCTTTTTCTTTACGTAAAATTTAAGCACAAAAAGCATCACAAGAAGCAGTGAGCGAGCTTTGTGTAGATCGATCACGCGTTTTAAGGCGTATTCAAAGGGCATTATAAGGCTTGATGTCGTTTAAAAAGTTTAAATTTTTCGCCATTTTTCTGGGATGTAGCACTTTTTGCAAGTGAAATTTCTAAAAAGCTCTCCACATTTAGAAATTTGATCTTTTTATACTTCGTCTTAAACTGCAAAAAGCGTGAGAAATCTCACCAGCTACTATCAACAGGCTTTTTGGGTATTTAGCACTATTAGCCTTTGATCGCCCTGATTTTATGAGATTTTTCTAGCGCGCTTCAAGAGCTTTTGCGTCGCTATTTTCAGGGATAAAAATTCACCGGCCAATTCTTCCTAAAGCTTCTCTAGCTCGAGTTTGGTGAAAAGTATATTTTTCGCCAAGGATGATCATAGGCCTATCCCTTTATCTTTATTTTTAAATTGCATTATAAAATTCGTCTAATTATACCCAAACGTGCTAATTGCATTTTTATAAAAAGAGTTAAGGTTAAAATATGTCTCATAAATTTCTTGCTGTGCTTGTTTTAGCACTGATCTGCGCCATTTCTTTTACGCTCTCAAACACGGTTTTGGCTAAATTTCACACTAGTCCGCTCATCATCTCTATCATTCTAGGCGCCATTTTTGCAAATCTTTTCACAAAACAAACTCAAATTTTAAAAGTCAGCGGCGTCGTAGTGATCGCTGGGAAAGCAAATTACAAGGCTAGGCATCATACTTTTGGCTTTAACATAAGCCTTAGCGAGATCGCAAGTGTCGGCACTCTTGGCGTGATATACGCAGCGTTTATGGTATTTGCGACCTTTTGCTTTGCGCTTTTTACCGCTAAAGCCTTGGGACTTAGCAAGGATAGTGCCGTGCTCATTGGCTCAGGGGCAAGTATATGCGGCGCAGCTGCTGTCATGGCTACTCAAAATGAGATAAAAGCAGACGCAAACAAGCTTGCTATCGCTATTTGCACGGTGGTGCTCTTTGGGACGATCGGTATGTTTATCTATCCATTTATCGCTACATTCTAGCTCTCACGCCACACCAAACTGGCTTTTTTTATCGGTGGCTCACTTCACGAAGTAGCCCACGTAGTGGCAGCCTCAGCAGCATTTGATAGCGCAGCAAGCAGCACCGCTGTCATCATAAAAATGCTTCGCGTCATCATGCTTGTGCCATTTTTGTTTTTGCTAAATTTCTTAAATTTAAGCCAAAATAGTGGTGGCTCAAAAATAAAGAGCATACCATGGTTTGCGCTATTTTTCCTAGTGGCGATCTGCGTTAGATCTTTGCCATTTTTCCCTGAGAAAATTGGTGCAGATTTTCAAAGCTAGCCGCTAGTATCTGCCTTTGCGTCGCGATGTGTGCTTTAGGATTTGGGATAGATAGGAGTATATTTAAAGCGACGGGCAAAAAGCCATTTTTGCTAGCATTTTTTATATTTTTATGGCTTATTTGCTCATCGCTTGTCTTTGTTAAGACTCTTTGCTAGTTTTTAGCTTTTTGCAAAAACTCTTCGATGTTGTATTTTGCTCTGTAAGCTGGGCTTAAAAAGGTGTATCAAAAATGTCGCCAAGGTCCATCACGATCCAATCAGGCGAGCTCTCCGTACCTCATAAATTTCTCCCCAAGAGGCTTAAGCTCCTCTTTTAGATCCTCAGCCAGCGAGTAAGCGTGCCTCTCACCAAGCGTGGTAGCGATAACTACGGCCTTTACGAAATAATCATCCCCGCTCATATCAAACACTTGTATCTCTTCAGCCTTTTTTGCGTCTAAAAACCTTAACTATACTTTCGGTGCGCTCTTGCATCGATCTCTCTGCATCTTTAATCCTTGGTAGAAATTTATAATCTCATCTTTTATCTCGCTAGGCAGCTCATCAAGCCCCTTTTGGTGTCTGATCTGCGACGAGCTAACATCTACGTGCACGTCCATTTTTTGTAAATTTTGCGGAATTTCTATGTGATTACGCTTGGCGATCACAAACTGCACTAAATTTTTTAGCTCCTCGTAGCCATGCCACTTATCAAAGCGTAGCTAGGTGGTCAGCACCTATTATGAGATAAAATTTCTCTATCTTGAATTTCTCATACAAATACTTAACTGTCTCTATGGTAGGCACTGGGCGGGCTAAATTTATCTCATAGTCTGAGATCTCAACCTTCTCTAGGCCGCCCCAAATTTCTCTTATCCACTTTAGGCGAAGCTCTGGCGGAGCTGGAAATTCGCTCTTAAAATGGACTTATAAAAGTTGGCATGATGATGAGCTTGTCGATATCAAGGCCGCTTAGTGCCATTTTCACAATGCTATCGTGTCCTAAATGAACCGGATCAAAGCTCCCGCCAAAAAGTGCTAACTTCATCTATTAAAGTGCCTTGTTTATATTTGTTTTAAAATTCTTTTTGTAGAATTAGGCGTAATTATATCAAAAGGAGCTAAGATGTCAGTTAAAGTAGCAATAAACGGCTTTGGGCGTATCGGTAGGTGTGCTGCTCGTATTATTTTTAGAGCGTGATGATGTTGAGCTTGTCGCTATTAACGACACCGCAACAAAGGGATATGACGAGGTATTTGCTCAAATACGACAGCGTGCATGGCGAATCTAAGCAAGACGTTAAGGTGATAAGCGACGATTTTATAGAAGTAAATGGCAAAAAGATAAGAGTTTTTCTACAAGAGATCTAAACGAGCTTAGCTACGCAGACTACGGCGTAGACGTGGTTTTAGAGTGCACTGGCAAGTTTTTAACCACTGAAAAATGTGAGCCATATCTTGCTCGCGGCGTCAAAAAGTCGTCATGAGCGCTCCAGCAAAAGACGATACAGCGACATTTGTAGTTGGCGTAAATGACGATAAATACGCAGGCGAAGCGATCGTCTCAAACGCAAGCTGCACCACAAATGGCCTAGCTCCAGTGGCAAAGGTGCTAAATGATAAATTTGGCATCGTAAAAGGGCTGATGACTACGATCCACGCATATACAAATGGTCAGAGCCTAGTTGATGTAAAGGCTAAAGATTTCCGCCGCTCGCGCGCTGCAGCGCTAAATATCGGACCTACGACCACCGGAGCTGCAAAAGCGATCGCTAAAGTGCTCCCAGAGCTAAGCGGCAAGCTGCACGGTCAAGCAGTCCGCGTGCCAGTGGCAAACGTCTCTATGGTCGATCTAACGGCGGTTTTAAAAAGACCAGCTAGCAAAGATGAGATAAACGAGGCATTTAGAGTGGCTGCGGAGTCAAATTTAAAGGGAATTTTATTCGTCGATGACGACTACAGAGTTAGCAGCGACTTTTGCACAAGCACCTTTAGCAGCATCGTAGCTAGCGACACTACGCAGGTCATCGCTGATGATATGGTGAAGGTCTTTGCGTGGTACGACAACGAGTGGGGCTACTCAACAAGGCTTGTTGATCTTGCTAAGATCGTGGCTACAAAGTACTGAAAGGGTGAAAAATGAGTGATATTTTATCGATCAACGACCTTGAGCTTAATGGTGCAAAAAGTCTTTATAAGGTGCGATTTTAACGTGCCTATGGACGAGTTTTTAAACATCACTGATGACCGTAGGATCCGCTCAGCGATACCAACTATCCGCTACTGCCTAGATAATGGCTGCAGCGTGGTTTTGGCCAGTCACTTAGGGCGTCCAAAAAACGGCTATGAAGAGAAATTTTCACTTCAAGGCGTAGCAAAAAGGCTATCAAGACTGCTTGATAGAGAGGTGATATTTGCTGAAGATGTGATCGGAAATGACGCTAAGACAAAGGCTGAGGCACTAAAAGCTGGTGAAATTTTGATGATAGAAAATTTACGCTTTGAAAAGGGCGAAACCAAAAATGACGAGGCTTTGGCAAAAGAGCTTTCAGGATTTGGCGAATTTTACATAAATGACGCATTTGGCGTTTGCCACAGAGCTCACGCATCGGTTGAAGCGATCACTGAAATTTCTATGATGAGAAGCACAAGGCAGCGGGATTTTTACTACAAAAAGAGATAAATTTCGCTCAAAATTTGATAAAACATCCGTCACGTCCATTTGTCGCAGTTGTGGGCGGTAGCAAGGTGAGCGGCAAGCTTCAAGCCCTACATAACCTTCTGCCACGCGTCGATAAGCTCATAATTGACGGCGGTATGGCATTTACATTTTAAAATCACTTGGCGAAAACATCGGAAATTCGCTCCTGAAGAAGAGCTCATCGAAGATGCAAGACAATCTACAAAAAGGCAAAGAGCTAGGGGTGAAAAGTTACCTGCCAGTAGACGTCGTCGCTGCTCAGACATTTTCAGCTGAAAGTGCCGTAAAATACGTCCCAGCTCAAGAGATCCCAAATGGCTGGATGGGGCTTGATATAGGACCTGCGTCTATTAGGGCTATTTAAAGAGGTTATCGCAGATGCTCAAACCATCTGGTGGAACGGACCAATGGGCGTTTTTGAGATGGATAAATTTAGCAAAGGCAGCATCAAAATGAGCCACGCTATCATCGACACTCACGCGACAACCGTCGTTGGCGGCGGCGATACGGCTGACGTGGTCGAGCGCGCAGGCGACGCTGATGAGATGACATTTATCTCAACTGGCGGCGGTGCGAGCTTGGAGCTCATTGAAGGCAAAGAGCTGCCAGGCATAAAGCCGCTTAGAAAAGAGGAGTAGGTCTTGAAATTTCTAGCGAATTTAAAGTGCAACCACACAAGAGAGAGCTTTAGAGAGTACGCGAGTACTTCAGACGAGAAATTGAGCGCAAACGACGACGTGAGCGTATTTGCTCCAGCTAGTGCCTTTGACGAAAAAAGGCATCTTTTTAGGCTTAGGGCGCAGAATTTCTACCCATGCGAGAGTGGGGCATTTACTGGCGAGATCGGCAAGGCGATGCTTGATGATTGGCATAAAAGATGTGCTGATCGGCCACTCTGAGAGGCGTGAGTACAAACGAAAGCGAGGAGTTTTTGCGAGCGAAAATTTGACTTGCCGCAAAAAAATGGCTGGAATGTGATCTACTGCATCGGAGAAAAGTTCAGCACAAATGAAAGCGGAGCGACCAAAGAATTTCTAAGCCGCCAGCTTGAAAACATTGACCTGGGCTATAAGTGATCATCGCCTACAGAGCCGATCTGGGCGATAGGAACCGGCAAAAGTGCTAGCATAGAGCAGATAAATGAAGTGCTAAGTTTTTAAAAGACAAAGGCAAACGTGCCGCTACTTTACGGCGGAAGCGTCAATGCAGCAAACATCGCTGATATCGCAGGGTATAAAAAGCTGCGATGGGGTTTTGGTAGGCACAGCCAGCTGGGATGCGAATAATTTTCGAGTTTAATAAAGGCAACTATGTGAAATTAAAAATATCTTGTAATGTTTGTTTTTGCTTCAATATTAGTGGATGTACTTTGGGCACTGTAATAACTAACCACCAGTGGAAAAATGCATCTCCTGAAGCGAAGAAAAGGTGGAAGAGTATTATGATATGCAGTGTAGAGCAGATCCTACAACATCTACTCAGGAGAAGTTAAAAAGATGGATATGGGTCTTTGTATATATATGCATATGGTTGTACTTATTGTAAATATTTTATGTTCCCAGATAAAGATGGTTTTGGATTAGTACCAGAATCATCACAGCCTGATATTGCAGAACGCATAAATTATATAAATGATGAATTAATCGCTAATCTACATGTTTGGGAATATACGATTTTTGTACCCTAAAAGCTGGAAAAATATCGTCTATTTTATGATAGAGGTAATATTTTTGGCTGATGTTGAAGTTATTGATGGCGAACCAACGCTTTTTACCCAGTTGGCGAAAAAGAAAAGCATTAGTTTTACATGGTAGAGATAATTTAACCGGATTTTATGATAGCTTACCGGGATATATAACAAAAGCCGTTTTTATGTCAAAGTGCCTGAAAATGAAAAATATCTTAAAGATACAGAGGGTATCTAGGGTCTTTCAAAATTGCTACCACACTAGCAAAAGATGGAAAGTTGCAAAATAATTTAAAAAGGAGAAATGATGATACTAAAAAGTAAAAAAGGTCTGATAGTCGGTGTTGCCAACGCCAAGTCAATAGCTTACGGCATCGCAAAAGCTTGTCACGATCAAGGTGCGCAGATGGCATTTACATATCTAAATGACGCTCTTAAAAAGCGCGTAGAGCCGATCGCTGAGGAGTTTGGTAGTAAATTTGTCTATGAGCTTGACGTAAATAACCAAGCTCACTTAGACGGGCTTGCAAATCAAATCAAAAAAGACCTTGGCGAGATCGATTTTGTCGTGCATGCTGTGGCTTACGCACCAAAAGAGGCGCTTGAGGGCGAGTTTGTAAACACCACAAAAGAGGCATTTGACATAGCGATGGGCACTAGCGTTTATTCGCTACTAAGCCTTACTCGCGCGGTCTTACCGGTGCTAAAAGAGGGCGGCTCGGTGCTTACTCTTACATATCTTGGCGGACCAAAATTTGTGCCACACTACAACGTCATGGGCGTTGCAAAAGCAGGACTTGAAAGCTCAGTTCGCTACCTAGCGCACGACCTTGGCGCTAAAAATATCCGCGTAAATGCGATCAGCGCAGGTCCTATCAAGACGCTTGCCGCAAGCGGAATAGGCGACTTTAGAATGATCTTACGCTACAACGAAGTAAATAGCCCGCTAAAACGCAACGTCACCACCGAAGACGTCGGCAACAGCGCTATGTACCTGCTTAGCGACCTAGCTAGCGGCGTAACAGGCGAAGTTCATTACGTAGATTGCGGATACAACATCATGGGCATGGGTGACGTGGCTACCGACGCCGAGGGCAACACGATCTTAGCTTGGGACGCAAAATAATCTACCGATATAAATTTGGCGGGACGACTCGCCAAGTTCTTCTTTTAAATTTCACCAAATTTATCGCAAGGACAGAAAATGAGAGCAATAGAAGAGCTTATAGATACAAATGAGCCAGGCTGGGCGCTGATCGAAGAGTGGCTAAAAGAGGCCAAAAATGGCTATGAAATTTTGTCTCGTGATGAGAGCAGGGCGCAAAGTGAGCTTTTAGGGCTTCAAGTCACCACTCGTTCGCCGATGGGAGCGCTTGTTTATGGGTGCGGCGGCATAGTGATAGATGGTGGTTGGCTGCGCCTGCTTGGCTCAGGATGCGAGCAGATGAAGCGCGGAATTTACAGCTTTAACCTGGCAAAAGCTTTAGCGAAACAGGGCAGATGCCTGGCTAGTTGCTCGTGGCGGATGATGTTTTGGGCGGATTTTTCGCGGTAAATGGCGGCGCCTTTGATGGCAAAGCTGGCAACGTCTTTTACTACGCACCAGATAGCGGCAAATGGGAAGATACGCAGCTTGGCTACTCGCAGTTTTTATACTGGGCGCTAGTGGCGATATATCTAAATTTTACGAGCTTTACCGCTGGGATGGCTGGCGCGAAGATGTGAGACTTTTAGCCTTGATAAGGTTATGTTTGCGCTACCACCGCTTCTTTGGCAAGACGCCGACATAAGGCTAAGACTAAAAGATATGAAAAAAGATGGCGTTAATACCGATGAGTATTTTGCCTCTTTGTTTGAGGAGGAGAAATAGGATTGATTTTTTGTAAATTTTCAGCTTTTGCAAATTTTAAAATCTTACTCACTCACCTTAGCAGGCTATTAAATTTAGAGCCGTGATATGCTCGCTCATTAATTTTTAAATGTGCCTGACACTCGCATGATGATAAAACGCATGCAGTGCGCAAGCACTATTGCATGTCACTTCTAACGTTAGTTGAGGCTTTACTTCGACTTTGTCTCGTAACTGCGGGCAGACAGGGGATTGTTAAGGGGAAGGAGCTTCTTTGCATCGTGAGCTCGCAACTGCAAGCAGACCGTAATTCAAGCCTCTTCCCCTTAACAAAGAAGTAAACATTTAAATTGATTAGATTGCTTTTACAGATTTTAAAACTTTCATTCAATCGCAGAATTGACTACTAAAATTTGGCTTCGCTTACAGCTTAGCTCACATTTCAGAGCTGAAATTACTCGTTCATAAAATTTCTAAAATTTGCTTGAACTTTCTAAGTCACAAGAGATAAATTCCTATAAATCCAAAAATTTAAACAAATATCCTAAAATAATCAAAAATTGAAAGGAAAATTTTCATGCAAAACAAGCTTTTTACGCCGCTTAAGATAGGTGGCATCGAGATCAAAAACCGCATTATCATGGCTCCGATGTGTATGTATGAGGTCAAAAAAGAGGATGGCCGTCCAGGTGCTTTTCACAAGCTCCACTACGCTACAAGGGCGATCGGCGGTGTTGGCATGATCATCGTTGAGGCGACGGCTGTGGAGGCGCGTGGCAGGATCACTAAAAAGACCTTGGGCTTTGGAGTGACGAGCAGATCGAGGCTCACGCAGAGCTAGTAAAAGGTCGCAGTAAATACGGCGCCAAAATGGCCATCCAGCTAGCTCACGCTGGCAGAAAGGGCACATGTGAGGGCATCATCGCTCCAAGCATGGTTCAAATTAGCGATGAATACGCCACGCCAAAAGAGATGAGCGCAGAGGATATCGCAAGCGTTAAGCAAAGCTTTGTGGATGCGGCCATTAGGGCAAAAGAGCGCAGGATACGAGGCTGTGGAGATACACGCGGCGCATGGATATTTGATAAATCAATTTTTATGCGCTGGCACGAACAAGCGAAGTGACGAATACGGCGGCACATTTGAAAACCGCATAAGGCTGCTGCTTGAAATTTTAAGAGAGATCAAAGCTGGCGCTAATATCACAGTTGGTGTGAGGATAAGTGCAAGTAGCTGGCTTAAAGGGCGACTGGGAGGTAGAGGAGAGCGTAAAACTAGCGCGTGAGCTAGAGAAAAATGGTGCTGACTTTATCCATGTTTCAGCTGGCGGAGTCTATGCAAAGGTTGATAATGCGCCTAAAGTTTACGCCTCTTTATCAGGCTGGCTACGCAAAAGCTGTGAAAAATGCAGTCAAAATCCCAGTCTTTGCAGTCGGTCTCATCACAAAGGCAAGTGAGTGCGAGGCATTGCTGCTAGGCGATGTTTGCGACGGCGTGGCGCTTGGCGAGAGCTACTGCGCAACCCATATTTTGCTTTTTAGCGCCATGAAAGATTTGGCGAAAATGACAAAATGAAAACGCCTACAAAAGGGCTTACTAATTACTCTTGGCAAGGTGAGAGCCTTGCCATCTCATTTTTCTTAAATAAAAATCACTAGAATTTACTTACTATTTTTCTACAATAATAAATCAAGATTTCTATATTTATAGCTATAAAATCGCATTTATTTTAAATTTTTCACCTAAAATTTATATTTAAAATTATAATATTCAATTTCAAAATTAGACTATAAACTAAAATAGTAATTTTAATAATCAAACTAGGAGGAGATGAGATTTAAGGGCTTATTTAAGCTCTCTCTTGCAGACAAGCGTGGCAGTTTGTGCAAACGCAGACAGACGAGAGCGTGCTAAGTGGTGTTGAAGTGACAAGTAGCAGTGGCGGATACGGCGTTGATGACATCAAAATTTCAACTAGAAACGCTGGCCTAGCAAAAAGACGTGATGAGGGACATCCTCGGCGTCTATGTGGGCGGCACAAACGGCATGAATCAAAAAATTTATATGAGAGGCGTAGGTGACCGCGGTCTAAATATCACGATAGATGGCGCGAAACAAAATGGAAATACGTTTCACCATAACGCCGACTTGCTGATCGATCCTGATCTCATAAAAGCTATCGACGTCGAGGTTGGCTCAAGATCGGTCGTAAATGGCTCAGGCGCGCTTGGTGGCTCAGTCGCCTTTAAAACGGTCGATGCAAAAGACTTGCTAGAAAGCGGCGAGAAGATCGGTGCAAAGATAAAGACAGGATACGCCTCAAATAACAGCGAATTTTCTCAAGGCCTTATGCTTTTTACTGCACCAGTTGAAGGGCTTGACTTTATAGCAGCTATTAATCACAAAGGCTACGACTACGGCAAAAGCGGCAACAAAAGAAAGATAGGCGGCGACGGCAACGACCTTAGCTATCTTTTAAAGCTTGGTTATAGCTTCCTTGATGTGCATAGAATTTCTATCTCAAGAGAGCATAATGAATTTAAGGGTCTTTACCCTTTAAGAGCAGAATTTGGCAGCTGGTATAGTGGCTCAAATAGTGTAGATAACCGTAAGTATGAGCGCGACACAACAACGCTAAAATATGAGTATAAACCTAGCGATCTTTTAAATTTAGATGTGACAGCTTACAACACAAGACACCAAAGGGTTGATAGCTCAAAATGGGGCGTAGAGACGAACGGCATAAATGCAAAGGCTAAAAGTGTAGTAGAGAGCGGCGCTTTGACGCAGACTTTTAGATATGGCACTGAGTTTTATCAAAGTAAAAATCTCAACAAACCAGATAATCACTACCCAGAAAAGGTAAATAACTACTCAATATACGCAGAAGACGCACTAAATTTTAGTTCGCTAACCGTTACTCCTGGCATCAGGTATACTCATCACGAACTAAAAAGCTATGACGGCAGAGCTGGAAATGTAAAGAGCTATACCTATAAATTTAACGAATTTACCCCAGCGCTTGCGCTTGATTATGAAATTCTTAAAGGGCTTAACGCATTTGCAAGCTATGCGAGGGTCTTTAGAGGACCTGACGTCATGGAGTCGATGATGGCAAGTGGAAGTAGTAGGGGCAGGGCTTTAAACTGGGCGGCAAATAAAGATCTAAAAGCAACAACTGGCAATAGCTACGAAACTGGTCTTAAATACCATGGCGACATAAGTGAAGCTAGCTCATATAGCCTATCTGCAAAATACTTCATGACAAAATATAAAAATTTAATAGTCGATAACAACGCAGCAGGTGGTGGTGTAAATCAAACTCTAGTCAGGATAAACGCTGGTGGGGCTGATATAAGTGGCGTTGAACTACTTGCAAGGCTAAATTTAGACGCACTAAGCCTAGCTGCTAGCTACACTCACCAAAAGGTAAAATATAAAGATAGGGTCGCTAAACCAAATGGCAGCTACTACACCTCAAACATCATCGGCTACCGAGATCAGGGCGATAAATCACATTTAACGCAGAGTACGCATTTTCTAGCATTGATACGCTAATAGGCTGCAATCTAATCTACTTTGCATCAAAAACACCATATCAGCTGGCGATAATGAAAATGTCAAGATACCAAGCTACGCAGTTAGCGACATCTACGCTACCTATGCGCCAAGCAGCGGTAAATTTAAAGGGCTAGAGATAAATGCTGGGATTTATAACCTCTTTAATAAAACTTATGCTTCGCAGTCTCAAAGAACGGCTGATTATACAGGCAATCCAGACTACGTAGACTGGGAGCCGTGAAAATTTCAAAGTAAATGTCTCTTATAATTTTGAGTTTCACGGCAAGGTGAGAGCCTTGCCACTCACTTTTTTACACAGCCTATTTTTCACGCCTCGCTTTTTTTGCTGTTTGATTTAAATTTAATATAGTATCATTTGTGCGACTAAACTTTCAGGGGAGAAAATGAGGCAAAAGCACTTTGAAGTGGCAATTGTTGGAGCGGGCATTAGCGGGACGGCACTCTTTTACGAGTTGGCTGCATTTAGCGATATAAAAAAGGTCGCGCTTTTAGAAAAAATATGACGGCGTAGCGACACTAAAATTCAAGTGGTAAAGGGCAACTCACAGACCATCCACTGCGGCGATATCGAGACAAACTACACGCTAGAAAAGGCAAAAAAGGTCTCACAAGTGGCAAATATGCCAGTAAAATATGCCCTAAAATACAACTTAGAGGGCAAATATATGTTCGCTCATCAAAAGATGACGCTAGCCATCGGAGATGCCGAAGTAGAGCGCATCAAGGAGCGATACGAGAGCTTTAAGGAGTTATTTCCTTATCTTGAAATTTATGACAAAGAGAAGTTAAAGCAGATCGAGCCAAACGTCATTTTTGACGCAAATGGCAATGAGCGCCCAGAAAATATCATCGCAATAGGCACGCAAAATGGGCAGTATACGACGATGGACTTTGGTGGCGTGGCAAATTCGCTCGTGCAAAATGCGCTAAATTTGGGCGGAGATGGCTATGAGATCAGCCTAAGCTCAGAAGTTACCGATATGAAAAAGGTTGGCGATACATTTCACATCAAGATAAATGACGGCGAGGTGATCACTGCAAACTACGTCGTAGTCGATGCTGGAGCGCACTCGCTATTTCTAGCTCACAAGATGGGTTACGGGCTACATCTTAGCACGCTTCCAGTTGCTGGAAGCTTTTACTTTGCTAATAAGCGCCTGCTAAACGGCAAAGTCTATATGGTGCAAAACGACAAGCTACCATTTGCCGCACTTCACGGCGATCCAGACATCCTAGCTAATGGCAACACTCGCTTTGGCCCAACAGCCCTTGTCATACCAAAGCTTGAGAGATTTCACGGCTGTTCTAGCTTTTTGACTTCTTAAAGTGCTTAAATTGACAAAAACGTCCTTGAAGTCTTTACAAATTTACTAAAAGACGAGGACATTAGGTCGTATATTTTACGAAATTTCTTATTTGAAGTGCCATTTATCAACAAAAAAGAATTTGTTAAAGACGCCAGAAAGATCGTGCCAAGCCTAAGCGAAAACGACCTAAGCTACGCTGTAAATTTTGGTGGCGTAGGGCCGCAGGTGATCGACCGCAACAAAAAGGCTGAGAGCTTGGTGAGGGCAAGATCAGCACAGGTGAGGGCATAAGCTTTTAACATGACGCCAAGCCCTGGGGCTACTAGCTGTTTTGAAACGGCGAGAGCTGATATGGAGGAAATTTGTAAATTTTGGGCAGTACTCGACGAAGAGAAATTAACGCCGAGTTTTTGGGTAGAAAATGGGAGTGTTTGATATTTTTAAAAGAGGTGTGGATATGCCAAAAACAGCGCAACAAAGAAAAGATGAGAACATAAAAATTTTAAAGCAAGAGGGCGTAGTGGTGCTTGAGAGCTTGCCACTTCGCTATGAAAATAGCGAGGTTACACCAAGAGATATTGACGAGATAATAAAGCGCGCAGTTTGCTCATTTACAGCGATAATGTGTGCTTGCACGATCCGTGATGAAGGCTCTTTGGGCGAAGAAAATATGGCTTGGGCAAAGAGCTTTTTAGGTGAAGCTTACGAAGGGCTAAGCGTAAAAGAAAAAGAGGTCGTTGAAGACAGAGCCGATATGGACACGGCTGTGAATATGGGCTGGAAATATGAATCGCTTTGGATCTTGCTTTGGGCGCTTGGCATAGCCGAAGATATCGGTCAGATGGATAAAATTTGCGACTGCGAGTTTGTGATGAATGTCTTTAGAGAGGGCGGGCTAAAAAGCCGCTCAAAGCTTCGCAGCATGGATGAAATTTTAAGTAAGCTCGATCTAGTTTATCGCTACCACTGGGCGTGCGTAAATGCAAGAGTAAATGGCACGAAGGTGGCTGGACTTGACGAAGAGGTCGTTATGGAGAGGCGTGCAGGGCTTGAATGGCTATGCTGCAAAGGGCAGGAAAATGACGATTTGAGCGCTGAGTTTAACTGCTGGGACTATCCTGATCTAAACACATAAAATTTACATTTTTGCACTAAAATAAGCCAAAATGAAAGGAAAAATATGAAAAATTTTAGTAACTGGAACAGCTGGATTTATAGGGTTCACCTTGCAAATGCCCTTGTGGCGCGCGGAGATGAGGTTGTTGGATATGACGTGATAAATGACTATTACGACGTAAATTTAAAGCTTGCACGCCTAAAAACGGCTGGCTTTGACGTGAGCGAGATAGATTACGGCAAGCTCATCACCTCAAAAACGCATCCAAATTTACAGTATAAAAGCTGACCTTGCTGATGAAAAAGACGATGAAAGAGCTTTTTTTGCTAAAGAGAAATTGACGTAGTGGTAAATTAGCCTGCACAAGCTGGCGTTCGCTACTCGCTCATAAAATCAAAAGCCCACATCGACAGCAACATCACAGGCTTTATGAACATCCTCGAGTGCTGCCGCCACAATGAGATCAAAAATTTAGTCTATGCAAGCTCTAGCTCGGTTTATGGCTTAAATGAAAACATGCCATTTTCTACGCACGAGGGGGTCAATCACCCTATAAGCCTCTACGCAGCGACCAAAAAGAGCAACGAGATGATGGCGCACACTTATAGCCATCTATTTAATGTGCCAACGACTGGACTTCGCTTTTTTACGGTTTATGGACCATGGGGACGCCCTGATATGGCGCTATTTTTGTTTGTTGACGCGGCACTTAAAGATAAAAGCATCGACGTCTTTAACTATGGCAAGATGAAGCGCGACTTTACCTACGTGGACGACATCGTAAAGGGTATCATCAAGTGCATTGATAATCCCGCAAAACCTAATCCAGCTTGGGACGCAAAGCACCCAGACCCTGCCACTTCAAAAGCGCCGTTTAAGGTCTATAACATCGGCAACAACAGCCCAGTTGAGCTCATGGACTACATCAAGGCAGTTGAGATAAAGATCGGCCGTGAGATCAAGAAAAATTTTCTCCCGCTTCAAGCAGGCGACGTGCCAGCTACATTTGCAGACGTGAGCGACTTGGTGGCTGACTTTGACTACAAGCCAAATACAAAAGTAAATGACGGCGTGGCTAAATTTGTCGAGTGGTATAGCGAGTTTTACGGCATAAAAATTTGAAATTTATAGCCCTTTTCTTAGCATTTTGCCTTAGCTTTGCCTTTGGAGCAGGGCAGGGCAAGCTTGAGTTGCTGCGTCTTAGCGAATTGAAAGATCAAAACGTCTCAGGCTGGCTAGCTGGTGAGAAGCTTGATGGCGTGCGTGCCTACTGGGACGGAGAGAATTGCTTTCAAGGCAGGGCAAAAAGCTAAATGCGCCGCAAAGTTTTACTAAGAATTTTCCCCAGAATTACACTTGATGGCGAGCTTTACGCAAAGGAGCTTAGGGTGAAGAAATTCAAGCGACCGTGATGGATAAGCTGCCAGATGAAAAGGCGTGGAGTAGGCTTAAATTTCACGTTTTTGACGTGCCGGAGGCAAGTGGCGGCTTGCTTGATGAGCTTGAAGTTTTGGCTAAATTTCTAAAAAATGAGCCAAATGACAATTTAATCATCATAAAACAGATAAAAAGTGCGCGATAATGCCCAGTTTTTAAAATTTCACAAAGGACATTATCGCAAAAGGTGGCGAGGGAGCAGTCGTGCGTGAGCCAAATGCGCCTTATGAGCGAAAACGAAGCAAAAATGCGCTCAAATTTAAGAAATTTAAAGATGCCGAGTGCGAGGTGATCTCCATAAACAAAGGCAGCGGCAAAATACGCTAATCTTGCTGGCTCGCTCACCTGCAAGGCTCTTAAAAGCAAAGATGATAAAGAAAAAGCTGGCGAGCCAAAAGAGGGCACTATCTTTAAAATAGGCTCAGGACTAAGCGACGAGCAGCGCACAAATCCGCCAAAGATTGGCTCTATCATCACATATAAATTTCAAAGATTTAACCTCTAATGGCAAAGCCAAGATTTCCTATATTTTTTTAAGGGTTAGAGAGATTAAATTTCATCTACGGTCTCTTTTAACGCCCTAAAAGAGTCAAACTGCGCCTCCTCATCAAAAATGAAACTTTGAGCCATTATTTCATCGACTTCAAGTCTATTTTGAAACTCTAAAATTTGCTCTTTAACGCTTTGCTTTGAGCCTATGAAAGAGCATGCCATCATCTCTTCGGTGACGATTCTTTCTCTATTTTTTAGCTCTATTTGCCTAAAGTCGATCGGCCCAAAATGTGGAGCTTTGGCGCCTCTTTTGCAAGAGTCAGCAAAGACCTCGTCGTTGTCCTTTTTTGGTGGCTCGCAAAATACTCTTTTTCGCCAGTTACTACGTTTAAGAAAAACTGCGTTTGAGTAGTTGCCAAACTCTTTGCTAGCTCGTCACTTTGGGCTATTATCACATTTGCTCCTGCGATGACATAAGGGTGTGGCAAGAAAGTGGGATGGCTTGAAATTCTGACGATAAATTTCTACCGCTTTTTCTAGCGCACGTGGTGCAAAGTGTGACGCAAAGGCGTAAGGTAGGCCAAACTCAGCCGCCACGTATGCGCTATATATGCTTGAGCCAAGTATATAGATGGGCGGAAATTTTTCAATTTTTGGATAGGCTTTCACGGCTCTTTTAGCGTTAAAATAGTCCATTAGCTCGTTTATCTGCAGGTCAAATTCTATCTCTCTTGCGCCTCGTCTAAGCACGGCAGCTGTTTCTTGGTCAGTCCCTGGAGCTCTGCCTAGCCCAAGATCGACTCGGTTAGGAAATATCGTCTCAAGAGTGGCGTACTGCTCTGCGATAGAGTAGGGGCTGTGGTTTGGTAGCATCACGCCGCCAGAGCCCACACGCAGGCTCTTTGTATGCTCTAAGATGTGCGCGATGATGAGCTGCGTGGCTGAGCTTGCTAAGTTTTTCATATTGTGATGCTCGGCGACCCAGTAGCGCTTCATGCTGATATCCTCGGCAAATTTAGCTAGTCTAACGGCTGCATCTATGGCAGCTTTTTGCATCACTGCCTTGCTTAATAGGCGTAATCGTTAATATCGAGACATTCATTTTTATCCTTTTTGTAGATGAAGGATTATAAAGATTACATTAAAATAGATTGTAAGTCTATTTTAAATTTATAAAGAGAAAATATCTATTTTGCAGCTTTTTAGGCAAATTTAAAAACTAACCTTGCTTTACTTTTTGCTTTACTCTATTTTTGATAAAATTACACACTTTTAATGAAAGGCTTAAACTTGAAAATTTTAGTAACAGGTGGAGCTGGATACATCGGCAGCCACGTAGTAAAAGCACTTTTAAAGCAAGGCAAAGATGAGATAACCATCATCGACAATCTCTGCAAGGGCTCACAAAAAGCACTTGAGGCACTCCAAAAATAGGAAATTTCAAACTTTATAAATGCAAAGTTTAGAGGATGATCTAAGCGAAATTACGCAAATGGCAAATTGATGCGATTATCCATTTTGCAGCGTTTATTGAGGTCTTTGAGAGCATGAGCGAGCCGCTAAAATACTATCTAAACAACACCGCAAACGTCGCAAGAGTGCTAAGATACGCAAAAACTTACAATGTAAATAAATTTATATTTAGCTCAACTGCCGCAGTTTATGGCGAGCCAGACGTGGCAGAGGTGAGCGAGACAACACCTACAAATCCGATAAATCCATACGGCGAAAGCAAGCTCATGAGCGAGCAGATCATCAAAGACTACGCCGCTTCAAATGAAAATTTCAAATTTGCGATTTTGCGCTACTTTAACGTCGCAGGCGCAGACGAGGAGGGGCTTATCGGTCAAAACTATCCAAACGCCACGCACCTTATCAAAGTAGCCGTTCAAACTGCCCTTGGTAAGCGCGAGAGCATGGGTATCTTTGGCGATGACTACGCAACAAAAGATGGCACATGCGTAAGAGACTACATCCACGTTAGCGACCTAGCGGACGCCCACATAAGCGCGCTGGAGTATATCGGCCAAAATGGCAGCGAAACTTTTAACGTGGGATATGGTAGGGGATTTAGCGTAAAAGAGGTCATCGAGACCGCAAAAAGTAAGCGGAGTAAATTTACAAGGTGCTAAATGCGCCAGAAGGGACGGCGACCCAGCTATCCTCATCTCAAACGCAAGCAAACTGCGCTCGCTAACAAGCTGGAAGCCAAAAAGAGACGATCTAGCGCTCATCATAAAAACCGCCCTTGAGTGGGAAAAGAGAATGTAAGGATAAGCATGAAAATAGCAGTAATCGGAACTGGATATGTTGGACTAGTAAGTGGCGCATGCTTTGCTAAGATGGGCAACAGCGTGATCTGCGTTGATGTTGATGAAAAAAAGATCGAGGCGCTAAAAAATGGTGTCGTGCCGATATATGAGCCAGGGCTTGCTGATATCGTGAGTGAGTGCTACAAAAATGGCTCGCTTAAATTTAGCACGCAGATAACCGAGGCGCTAGAGCATGCAGATGTGCTATTTATCGCAGTTGGCACACCTATGGGCGCTGATGGACAGGCGGATTTAAAATATGTCCTATCAGTTGCGAAATCGATCGGAGAAAATTTAAGCAAACCGCTAATCGTAGTCGATAAATCAACCGTTCCAGTGGGCACTGGAGCTAAGGTGCATGAGGTGATCGAGGCTGAGCTTAAAAAGAGAAATGTAGATGTTAAATTTGAAGTCGTCTCAAACCCAGAGTTTTTAAAAGAGGGCGCGGCAGTTGAGGACTTTTTAAAGCCAGACCGTGTAGTTATCGGAGCTAGTAGCGAGTGGGGCTTTAGCGTGATGAGAGAGCTTTATGAGCCATTTATGAAAAATCACGATAGGCTCATTTGTATGGACGTAAAATCAGCCGAGATGACAAAATACGCTGCACATTCGATGCTAGCAACCAAAATAAGCTTTATAAACGAGATAGCAAATATCTGCGAACGCGTGGGCGCTGATGTACATTGGTAAGAAAGGGCATCGGTAGCGACTCAAGGATCGGATATAGCTTCATCTACCCAGGCTGCGGATATGGCGGTAGCTGCTTTCCAAAAGACGTCGAGGCACTCATCTACACAGCTAGGCAAAATGGCTTTGAGCCAGAGCTTTTAAACGCGGTCGAGTCAAGAAATAAGGCTCAAAAAAGAGTGCTATTTGATAAAATTTATAACTTCTTTGACGGCGATCTAAAGGGCAAGACGATCGCACTTTGGGGGACTTGCGTTTAAGCCAAATACCGATGATATGAGAGAGAGCTCGCTCACACTTTGATAAAGCTTTTAGACGAAGCTGGCGCAAAAGTGGTCGCTTACGATCCAAAAGCAAGCGAAGAAGCTAAAAAATATATGCCAAATTTAGATATAAAATATGCTAAAAATAAGTATGACGCTCTTAATGGTGCCGATGCTATGGTGCTTGTGACTGAGTGGAGTGAGTTTAGATCGCCTGATTTTATGGAGATCAAAGAGAGGCTAAAAAATGCTGTCATATTTGACGGACGCAACCAGTATAACGCTAAAGCTTTAGCTGAGCATGGATTTAAGTATTTTCAAATAGGCGTCAAAGCGTGAGGCAAATTTTATCTCTCATAGCTTTTTTTGCGCCATTTGCGCTCTTAGCTAGCGATGAGGCAGACAAAAGCGAGGCAAAGATGCAAGAGCAGGTTTTTGAGCTGCCAGTCTCAAAGATGCCGAATGATTATTTTAAATATGAAGCTGCATTTTTTAAAGAGGTGCAAACGGATTGCGAATTTGCTATGCTAGAGGGCGGACATTTAGATAAAAAAGAGGATAAAAGCGGGGTTTATTATGGATTGGCGCAGAGGATTTGCCACTTAAGCCTTGCAATGGCAAAAAAATAAAAGAGACACATTTATTATGGATTACCCAATTACGCTGGTATTAGTCCCCATTAGGGATCAGTAACCCCACAAGGCGTGGGCGCAGAGATAAGGGATTATGAACGTGTAGAAATAATAAAACCAAAAATTTTTAAAAAGGAAAGAGAAATGAAAAATAGCAGTAGTAGGACTTGGATATGTGGGACTTCCACTAGCAGCAGCTTTTAGCGAAAAGTACGAAGTAGTCGGCTTTGACGTAAATGCAAAACGTATAGAAGAGCTTAAAAGTGGTTATGACAGAACGCTTGAGCTTAGCAACGAGCAGATGAAAAAAAGCGATCGATAATGGCATGAGTTTAGTCTAAATTTAGATGACATCAGAAGTTGCAACTTCTTCATCGTAACCGTCCCAACTCCGATAGATAAGAACAAACGCCCTGATCTAACCCCAGTGGTAAAAGCGACTGAGGCGTGGCAAAAAGTGCTTAAAAAAGGCGACATCGTTGTCTATGAAAGCACCGTTTATCCGGGCGTTACAGAAAGGGAATTGCGTGCCACTTCTTGAAAAGAGTGGGCTCGATTCAATAAAAGACTTCTTCTGCGGCTACTCTCCAGAGCGCATAAACCCGAGCGATAAAGAGCACACCGTAACTAAAATCAAAAAAATCACAAGTGGCTCAACCCCAGAGATCGCTGACAAGGTCGATGAAATGTATCGTTCTATCATCACAGCTGGCACTCACAAAGCTTCAAGCATCAAAGTAGCAGAGGCCGCAAAGGTCATCGAAAATACTCAGCGCGACATCAACATCGCCTTTATAAACGAGCTTGCGATGCTGTTTGAAAAGCTTCACATCAACACTATTGACGTGCTTGAGGCTGCAGGGTACTGAAGTGGGGATTTCTACATTTCCGCCCGAGGGTCTAGTCGGCGGTCACTGCATCGGCGTAGATCCATACTACCTAACTCACAAAGCTCAAGAGGTAGGCTACAACCCTGAAATGATCCTAGCAGGTCGTCGTATCAACGATGATATGGGCAGATACGCAGCCGATCAAGTAATAAAACTAATGATAAGAAAAGGTGTGCTCATCAACAAAGCGCGCGTGCTTGTTCTTGGTATGACATTTAAAAGAAAACTGCCCAGATATAAGAAATTCTCGCGTTATAGACGTGGTTGATGAGCTAAAAAGACTTTTGGCTCGCAAGGTCGATGTGACTGATCCTTGGGCTGATAGCGCTGAGGTAAAACACGAGTACGGCTTTGATCTAGTAAAAGAGTATAACCTAGACGACTACGACTGCATCGTGATCGCCGTAGCTCACAATGAATTTAAAAAGCTCAACCTAAAAGGCCACTTGGTTTATGATATAAAAAATATCTACCCAGAGGCTGACGCTAGGCTGTAAGGAATTTAGTGCACAAAGTAAGCGTAAATTGTAAAATTTTACTTATCTTTCTGGCTGCTTATCTGTTTGGATTTGCGGCTAGGATGCTTTGGGTATTGTGGGCAAAGGATATGCCAGAGTTTTACTTTAATGGCGAATTTATGCTTACGACAAATGACGCATACTATTACGCAGAGGGCGCTAGAGATATGCTGGCTGGTTTTCATCAGCAAAATGACTCTAGCCCCTTTAATCACCCAATCTCAACAATAGTTTTTTATATTTGCAAAATTTTACCTTTCAAGATCGAAAGCGTGATGTTTTATATGAGCGCGCTTTTAGCACCCCTTATCGCACTTCCCGTTATCTTGATATCAAATGAGTTTAAAGCTCTAAAAGCTGGAGCTGTGGCGGCATTTATGAGCGTTATCTTGCCGGGCTATCTTGTAAGAACGCCGCTTGGTTACTTTGATAGCGATATGCTAAATGTCACGTTTGCGCTTTTTATCATCTATCTTTTGATCAGACTTTTAAATGCAAATGAACAAAAATTTATCGTTTTGCCTGGAGTTTTTGTATCGCTTTATCTTTGGTGGTATCAAAGCTCATATGCTCTTATTTTAAGCATTATCTTTATCTTTTTTCTCTACACGCTTGCTTTTTATGCGAAACAAGATAGAAAACTACCAAGCGATATTTTTTTTATGTTTATAAGTATCGTTAGCTTCAATATTTTTTTCAAAAGATCCACTCATTGCAAATAAAAATTTTGATTTTAAATTAGCGGTCATTGCTTCATTTTACGCCATTTTTTTGCAAATATAAAAAAACTACTTTCACCCTAGAAAGATTTAAGCATTTTTCTAGCTATTATGCTAGCTATTTTTTTATCTATTTTTGGTGGTTTTTGATCTTATCATCTCAAAGATTGGCAGTTATGTTTTTTAAAAAGCAGCTCAGAGGTTGCAAGTAAATTTCACTTTATAAGCGAATACACGCTAATTGACGAGGTAAAAAGCGCTAGCCCTTTATATTTTTGTCTATTTCATGGCTGGAAACATCCTTATTTTTGCTAGCTGCAGTGATTGGATATCTGGCGCTTTGCTTTACATTCGCCCATTTTTACTTAGCTTGCCACTGCTTGGACTTGGCGCTTTATCGCTATTTGGCGGAGTTAGATTTGCTATGTATATAACGCCGCTTGTAGCACTTGGGTTTTGGGTATTTCTTACACTTTTTAAATTTATTTGACCTTAGAAATTTCTCTTAAAAATTTATCCTTTTTTATCTTTGCGGCTGCTGCGCTTGATCCAAATTTAGAGATCGCCTACTCTTATAGACCGCATACTTTGATCACGCACGATGAGGCAACAGCACTTGATCAGTTAAAAAAAGCTACTAAGCGCGATGACTACGTGCTTTTCGTGGTGGGATTATGGATATGCGGTAAGATACTTTGCTGATGTTAAGACGCTAAATGATCCCGGCAGGCAAGGCGGCGAGAACAGCTATTTTTGTTAGCCTTGCATTAAGAAAAGATGAGGCAACCTCAGCCAAGCTAGCTAGAGTAGTGAGCGAGTATAGCGACATATCGTTTGAGAAAAAAAGTAGAGCGCTAGAAGAAATATGAAAAGATCACAACACAAGCGATCTAAACCTCTTTTTAAGTCAGCTTGAGCGCAATTTACTCTGCCAGTGGCAAAAAAGAGGTTTTTACTATCTTGTGCCAGATATGATAGATATCGCTCCAAACATCTTTAGATATAGCTACATCGATGTTATGAGTGGCGAGCGGCCAAAAGAGGAGTTTTTTTACTACATTAGCCCTATAAATAGCGTTAGCGAGGCTGGCATAGATCTTGGAAATGGCTATATCTTGCCGCTAAAAGAGCCAAAATTTATCACTCAAAACGGTGAAAAAGTGGCGGTAAAGTCCTTTTATAAGATAAAAGGCTCTGGCAAAGAGCTACAAATAGACGAGAAAACTATCGACGAAAAGGCGAAAATTTCTGTTTTATTTTTAGAGGACTATGCGCGCGTGGTTTTAGTTGATGAAAATGCCTTAAATTCAGCCCTTGTGCAGCTTTTTATATTTGAGCGAGCAGACGAGCGATACTTTGAGCCATTTATCATCTCAAGTGGCGTAAAAATTTACAGGTTAAAAGTCTAATGCTAATCAATCTAATAAGCTCAATCGTCGTTTTTGTCGTATCAATGGGCATACATTTCTTTCTTACGCCATTTATTTTAAAAAGCCTTGGCAATGAGGCATTTGGCTTTTGTAGGACTTAGCAACGCCATCGTTAGCTACGCAGCAGTCGTAAGTGTAGCCATAAACTCGGTCAGCGGGCGCTTTGTCGCTCATGCGTGGCACAAAAGACCTAAAGCCTTGCAAACACCTATTATTCATCAGTCCTTGTTGCAAATATCTTCTTTTGCGCCGTTGTCGTGGTGCTTAGCTCTGTTTTCATACTAAACGGTACAAAAGCTTTTTAAATGTCCCTGAGAAAATTTACTCTTTGACGTGAGAATGACCCTTGTCTTTTTACTTTATAAATTCTGCGTTGGGCTATTTAACGGCGTTTTGACGGTTTGTGCTTTTGTGACAAACAAGCTCTATCTACTCTCCATCAGAAACGCCATCTCAAGCGCGATCCTAGCAGCCCTCATCGTAGCGCTCTTTTTTTCTTTTTAAGCCATTTATCTCATACATCGCCATCTCAGCGCTAGTTGCTAGCCTTTTTTTGTCTTTTTTTAGTACCATTTTTATGTCAGCTCGCATCACGCCGGAGCTAAAATTTAGCCTTAGTAAATTTGACTTTTTCTAAGATAAAAGAGCTTTTTAAGCTCTGGCATTTGGAATAGCTTTAATGCGCTAAACCGCATACTTTTAACAGGCATGGACCTATTTATCTGCAACATTTTTTTGTCAATGCAAACGCCACTGGCCTTCTTTCAGTCGCCAAGGCCGCCCCTATCATACTTGAGAGCTTTGTAGCACAGCTTAGCGGTATCTTTGCGCCAAAATTTGTCGAGCTTTACTCTAAAAATTTGATCACGGACCTCATAAAAGAGGCTAAATTTTCAATGAAGGTGATCGCCTTTGTGATGAGTGCTCCAGCAGCATTTTTCGTCGTTTTTGGGCTTGATTTTTACACGCTTTGGCTACCTTTTAAAAGTGCAGATGAGGTTAAACTATATATAGCGTCTCGATGATCACGCTAGTGCCTATCGTATTTATCAGCTTTGTTTTTTCGCTTTTTAACCTTGATAGCGCAACAAACAAGCTTCGCCGACCAGCCATTGCCAACACTATCCTTGGCGTTAGCACGATCATAGCGCAGATCGCGCTGCTTAAATTTAGTGACTACGGCGTTTATGGTATCGTCATCGTCGCAGCCATTTTTATAGTATAAGATTCTGGCTTTGACCTCATAATGCTGCTTTTAGATTTAGAGTGAAAAAGCTCACCACGTTTTACGGGGTTTATTTTAAAAATTTAGCCGTTTTTGCGCTTTGCGTGCTTGCGATGTTTGTCTGCAAGGACTTTGTGAGCTTAGATAACTGGCTAAAATTTGCTATCTTTGCTGCGATATACGCCAGCGCAGCTTATGTTTTGGGATATTTTTTGTTTTTTAATGCCTTCGAGCGAGGCATAGATCTGGCGTACTGCATTTAAAAGGTCTTAAAATGAGATGAAATTTATCTGATCTCTTTGGCTAAAAGATACCAAAAGGCGCGAGCTTTAAAGCAGAAAATTGAGCTCTTATGATAGCTTTAAACTAATAGACGCAGTTGATGGCAGGGAGCTAAACGCGAGGGAGTACTACAAGATCATTTCGCCATCATTTTAAAAGCTTACGGTAGGTTTTAAGCCCAGCAGAGGTTGGCTGCTCGCTCTCACGTAAAAAGCTGCGAGGCGTTTTTGGCAAGTGAAGCTAATGGTCTCTCATCTTTGAAGACGACGTGATAGGGGATGATCGGCCATAAAAGAGGCCTTTTGGCAGCTAGCAAGATGTCTGAAAACAGCGTGCTCATATGTGGCATGCAAGATGGGCTGGAGGGCAGGTTTAGCGCCTTTGGCAAAAAGGTGGATACTAGCCTAAAGTAAGCCACTTTGGCGAGGTCTCAAAGCACTCATGTTCGAGCATTTATAGAGCAGGGGCTTATGTGCTAACTAAAAAGTGCTAAATTTGGCTTGAAAATTCACAAACGTGCGCTTTGTACGACCGATGTTTGGGACTATTTGCTTTGGCGTTAATGATATGCAGATGTATTTTGTGATCTTTTGCGCATCCAACTGATCTTAGTGGCTCAAATATCGAGGGCGAGCGCTTGAGAGAGGGATAGCAACGTCAAATTTAAAGGCCTATATAAAACATTTAAAGTTTATACTTTTCTCACGGCTTGAAAAAGCTTCAAGGCTATGAGAGAATTTTTAAAAGGGGCTAAATGAGCGAGCCATTAATCAGCATTGTAACCGCGACTTACAAGCGTCCAGAGCTTTTAAAAAAAGCCATAAAAAGCGCTCTAGCTCAGAGCTATAAAAACCTAGAGATAGTTGTAACGGACGACGGCGATGACGAGAGTGCGAGAAATGTAAGAGTTTTAACGACGCTAGGATCATTATAAAAACAGCGCTCACAAAAAGAGTCCCAAATGGCAATAAAAATAACGGCTTTGATAACGCAACAGGCGAGTTTGTCTGCTTGCTTGACGATGACGACGAGCTTTTGCCAGAGGCGATTGCTTTGTGCTATGAAATTTTAAAAAGTGGCGAGTATTCGTGCGTTTTTGCAGATGCGATCTGCGAAAAAGATGGCGTGATGACCGAGATGATAGCTGGTAGAAGCCCATATAACAAGAGTGGGGCGATGAGTAAGGTTGATTATCATTGCGGGACGGATAAATGGCGAGTATTTTAAACTTTTTTCGAGTGAATTATAGATGGATTTAGGTTTGATGAGAGCAGTTTTGGCGGCGAAAATGAGCTTTATATCCGCTTTTTTGGAAAAAATGTCTTTTATCTTAAAAAGCCACTTTATATCTACCGCATCGCAAGAAGCGATAGTGCGACGTTAAATGCCGGCAAACACGCGCTAAATGTGGCAAATGCTTACATTAAAACAGCAAATTTGCACTACGACATCGCTATAAAAAACGAGCCAAAATTTCTAGCCTTGCAGTATAAAAACGCCGCTTACTACGCCAAAATAGCAGGCGAATATGGCCTTATGCTAAGGTGTATCTTTAAAAGTCTTAGCATTAAATGTAGTAAAGAGGCGTTTATTTTCTTACTGCTTAGTCCGCTCCCAAGTGGCATTTTACCGGCACTTTCAAAGCTTAGAGTGAAGATAAAACAAAGGTTTGGCGTATGAAGATATTATTTGTCACATCAACGCTTAGAAGTGGCGGTGCGGAGCGAGTTTGCGCGGTGATCGCATCAAGATTTAGCGTGGATCACGATGTAAGCCTTGTTAAATGTGACAAGGACGAGCCATTTTACGAGCTAGCAAGTGGCGTAAAGCTCATAAATTTAGGCGTTGGGGCTGATGAGCTTGGCTTGATTGGAAATTTAAAAAAGAGAGTTTTAAAGGTGCTTGCCTTAAGAGCGCTCATACGAGATGGTAAATTTGACGCTGTGATATCATTTTTAGACGCCGTAAATACCTTGGTTCTCTTTAGCTCAGCTGGGCTAAAAACGCCTATAATCATAAGCGAGCACACAAACTATCTTGCGCCAAAAAGAGCCATTTTTAAGGTGCTAAGACGCATAAGCTATCCATTTGCAAACGCACTTAGCGTCCTAAGCGACGAGGATCTTAGCTACTACTCTAAATTTTGCAAAAATGTGATGAAAATTTACAACCCACTCTTTGAAGAGGTGCGCAGTGAGAGCTTTGCTAAAGAAAATTTAGTCATCTTTGTTGGCAGGCTAAATAAGATAAAAAACTGTGAAATGTTTGTAAGAGTAGCTGCAAACTTAAAGCAAAGCGGCTATAAATGTGCTGTCGCTGGAGATGGTGGCGAGAGAGCAAATTTAGAAAATTTAGCTAAAAATGTAGGCGCTGATGTAGAGTTTTTAGGCAATGTAAGCGACATCGCTTCGCTTTATAAAAGGGCAAAGGTGCTGCTCTCTTGCTCAAATTTCGAGGGTCTTGGAAACACCTTGATAGAGGCGATAAACTATGACTGCGTGCGGGTTGCGACGAGAACTAGCGGGGCAAAAGAGCTTATAAAAGATGGCTTTGATGGCTTGCTTTGCGAGATAAATGACGCTGATCAGATGAGCAAAAAGCTTACAGATTTGATCCAAGATGAGGCAAAAATGGGCGAATTGTCAAAAACGCAAGAGCTAGACTTGATGAGTTTAGTGTGGAGCAAATTTATAAAAAATGGCTGGAGCTTTTAAAGCTTGGAGGTGTGAAGTGAAAATTCTTTTTGTCATAGCCGCACTTAGAAATGGCGGAGCCGAGCGCGTGCTAAACGTGCTTGCAAATGAGCTTTGCAAGGACAATGAGATCACTATCGCCCTGCTTGAAGAGGACCTTGGACTTTTTACAGTTAGTGAAAAGATAAATATCATAAACCTTAATGTAACTGGCTCAGGTTTGACTTTTAAAATTGAAAAATCCTGGCTCTTAGAGCGCTTTTTAAAGAGCAAAAAGCTGATCTTATAATGAGCTTTATCGACTGGACAAACGTCGCTTGCGTGCTGGCAAATTTGGGGCTAAAGAGCAAACTAATAGCAACCGAGCACCACGAGCATAGCTACTTAAAAAGTAAAGTCGCAAGCGCTATGCGTGACTTTTCGTATAAATTTGTAGATGGTTTAAGCGTGCTAAGTAAAAGCGACTACGACTACTATAAGTTTGCCAAAAAAATCGTGAGGTCATACATAATCCACTTTTTATCGACGTGCCTGAAATTTGCGAGAAGCAAAACGTCATCTTAAACGTGGCAAGGCTTGAGGCGGTAAAGGGCTATGATCTCTATTTTGAGGCGCTTAGCAAGGTGGATAAGAGCTTGCTTGATGGCTGGGAGATAAAGATCGCAGGCAGTGGCAGGCAGGAGGCCGAACTGAAGCAAATGGCGTCAAATTTAGGGCTTAATGTCAAATTTCTAGGTCACATGAGCGACGTTAGTAAGCTTTATAGTGAGGCAAAAATTTTTACTCTTAGCTCAAGAAGCGAGGGGCTTTCAAATGTACTAATAGAATCAGGCGCTTTTGGTTGCTCTAGGCTAAGTAGCGACACCGTGGGCGCAAGAGAGCTTATAAGATGAGGGCATAGACGGGCTTATCTTCAAAAATGGCGACGCAAATGATCTAAAAAAATAAGCTTTGAGATGCTTTTTAAAAGATGAAAATTTAAGGCAAAAACTAGCAAAAAATGCCAGCGAAAGTGCAAATTATTTAGCAAAGAAAAACATTATCAAACAGTGGCGAGAATTTATAAAAAAGGTTGTTAGCAAGTGAAAAAATTAGCCGTTTTTTTATACTCGATGGGGCCTGGTGGGGCTGAGCGAAATGTGGCAAATTTACTGCCATTTTTGATTAAACGTTATGAAGTTCATCTCATCTTAATGAGCAATGTCATCGCCTACGAGATCCCAAGCGAGGTGAAAATCCACTTTATAGAAAATAGCGATCCTTACGAGAGCGGGCTAAAAGAAGCTTGCAAGGCTCTTTTTAGCGATGCCAATGCTTGCCTTTAAATATAAAAATCTTTGTCAAAATTTAGGCATCGACACGCAGTTTGTGCTGATGAACCGCCCATGCTACATAGCTGGGGTTGCTAGGATTTTAGGGCTAAAGGCTAGGCTGGTTATCAGCGAGCGAAGCTGTCCATCGATCCTATATAAAGACGATCTAAGCGGCAGGGTTAATAAATTTTTACTCACTCATCTTTATAAAAAGGCTGATCTAATCCTCGCAAATGCAGCTGGCAACAAAGAGGATCTGGTGCGAAATTTTGGTATGAGCGAGGCAAAAACAAAGGTGCTTTACAACGCCCTTGATCTAAAAACTATAAATTTGCTAAAAGATGAGCCACTTGAGAGCGACTTTAAGCCATTTTTCATAAATATAGGTCGCCTTGATAGCGGTAAAAATCAAGCCATGCTAATAAAAAAATAATAGCCTCAATTAACGACCCTCGTGCCACACTTGGCATCCTTGGCAAAAGGGCCTTTAAAAGAGGAGCTTCAAAATTTAATAGACAAGCTTGGTGTAGGCGAGCGAGTAAAACTTCTTGGCACTGATAAAAATCCTTTTAGGCATATAAAAAGCGCCTCTTGCTTGCTTTGTGCCTCGCGTTTTGAGGCTTTTTCAAATGTCTTGCTGGAAGCACTAGCATGCGAAAAACCATCATCTCGACCGAGCACAAGAGCGGCGCAAAAGGAGCTTTTGGGTGAGGCGAGTTTGGCATCTTAGTGCCTGTCGATGACGAAAATGCGATGAAAGAGGCGATGTTAAAGGTGCTTAACGAGCCAGAGATAAAGGCAAATTTTGAAAATGTTGCGTATAATCGGGCTCAAATTTTCTGATAGTGAAAATATAGCGAGCGAGCTTATAAATTACTGGAAAATCCTAATGAATAGAAAATTTGTTTTTTAAAAATTACTCTTTATACCTTATGATATTTGCCGCAGTCATCTTTGGCATGGTTTGCAGGCTCTACTGGGTCTTTTGGGCGAGCGAGTATCCGGTATTTTTCTGGAACAACGAGCTGATGATCAGCACAAACGACGGCTACGCATTTGCCGAGGGCGCAAGAGATATGCTGGCTGGCTTTCACCAAGAAAACGACCTTAGCTACTACGGCTATCCGCTTTCCACACTTACATATTGGATCGTGAAATTTCTAGGCGTCAAGCTTGAGACGGCGATGATTTATATGAGCGTCTTTTTCTCGTCGCTTGTGGCTGTGCCAGTTATATTGATCGCAAATGAGTATAAGCTAAAATTTGCTGGCTTCATCGCCGCACTTCTTGCAGTGATCGCAAATAGCTACTACAACCGCACTATGGCAGGATACTACGACACCGACATGCTCATTATCCCACTTAGCGTCTTTGTCGTCTGGGGGCTTATCAGAGTGCTTGAGAAAAAAAGGACGCAAAGAGCCTGATAATTGCGCCTTTAAGCGTACTTATTTATATGTGGTGGTATATGAGCGCCTTTTCGCTTATTAGCATTTTAACTGGACTATTTTTTTACTTTATACACTCATTTTTTTGATAGGAAAAATCCACTTTTTACCTTGAAAATTTTCGCTGCTTCTGCTTGCTATTTCAAATCTTGATCTAATGCTTCAAATTGTCCCTAGTATTTGCATTTTACGTGCTTTGTCTCTTTAAAAAGAGATGATAATTTAAAAATTGCTCTTGGCATTTTGGCTCTCATTTTTTATAGTTTTTGCGTTCGTGGCGGACTAAATCCGATAATCTTTCAACTTCAAATTTTACGTCTTTAGAGATGCGCCTGAAGTTGGTGGCATGAGCTTTTCACTTTTTAATGTCAATCAAACTATCCAAGAGTCAAGCGTCGTTGATTTTACGCTATTTTGCGAGAGGATCAGCGCAAATGTCATAACGTTTTTGATCTCGCTTGTTGGTGTCGCTCTTTTTGCTATAAAAACCGCTCATTTGCCGTCTCGCTTGGCATGCTCGCACTTGGCTTTTTAGCCTTTAAAAGCGGTCTTAGATTTACCATTTACGCTGTGCCTGTCATGGCGCTTGGCTTTTGGATATCTAGTAGAGTTTGTGCTTGCAAATTTAAAGCTAAAAGGAGTCGTTTTAAATTTCATAAGAGCGTTTATAGCGGCTTTAGTCGCTTACTCCAGCGCTCATTCACATCTATGGCTACAAAGGCTGAGCCAGTCTTTGTGCATAAAGAGGTTGAAATTTTCAAACAAGCTAAAAGGTATCGCAGGACGCGAAGACTACGTGCTTGCGTGGTGGGACTATGGATATCCGATTAGATATTACAGCGATGTTAAGACGCTAATTGACGGCGAAAGCACCTTGGGACGTGAAAATTACTGCCGTGAGCTTTGCGCTTGGAAAGCGACGAGATGAGCTCGGCAAAATATGGCAAGGCTCGATGTAGAGTACACTGAGCGAAAATTTCAAAAGAGCACTTTAATGGCAACTTGGCTCAAATTTCTAAAAGATAGAAATTGGCGTTGATCAGTTTTTAGCGATATAAAAAGAGGCAAATTTTAGCCTGCCAGCAAAGACAAGGGATATTTACTACTACTTGCCAGATAGGATGCTTAGCATCTTTCCCGACCATTTTGCAGTTTAGTAAGATCGATCTAAAAAGCGGTAAAAACCCTAAACAACGGGACTTTTTGTCACCACTAGAGCGATCTCGCAAAGCGAAAAAGGGCATTAGGCTAAGTGGTGGATTTACGCTAACAAGCGATGTCACAAATTTGATCTATGAAAACAACGTATTGCCGCTAAGATCTTTCATAGAGACCGATTACGACGAGTCTGGCAAGCTAAATGTAAAAGAGTATAAAAATAACGATCTTTCAAATATCTCTGTCATTTTTATGAGAGACTATGGCAGAGTTTATCATTCTTGATGAGAGCATTTTTAAATAGCACCTACATACAGCTTTTCGTACTAGAAAGATACGATCCAAAGGTCTTTGAGCCAGTCATACTTGACGGGGCGGCAAAAGTTTATAAGCTAAAGAGGTAAAGATGGCACGCATAGGGGTTTTTAAGCCACGCTGATATGAGCATACATTTTTTTAGGCGGCCCATTATGCAGACTTTAAAAAGATATGGGGCATGAGGTTTTTGCTATCGCTCCAAAAGGAAAATTTCACTAATGAGCTTGCTAAAAGCTTTCACACCGTCACCTACGAGCTTGACAAGGCGAGCCTAAATCCGCTAACCGTGATAAATAACTCAAAAACTATCTCAAATTTACAGGCGAGCTAAAATTTAGACCTGCTGCAAACTGGCGCTCATAAGTCAAATGTCTTTGGCACATTTGCCGCTAAAAACGCTGGCATAAAATACGTGATAAATTTGGTCGAAGGCCTTGGCAGCTTTTATATCGATGATGACATTAAGACAAAGGCCGTGCGTTTTGTTATGGAGAGCCTTTATAAGCTCTCTTTTGCAAAGGCTGATGCTTGCATCTTTGTAAATGACGCAGATCCAGACTATCTGATCTCAAAAAATTTGATAGATAAAAGCAAGGTGTATCGCATAAAAAGTGTTGGCGTCGATACTGCTAAATTTGACCCAGCTATCACGCAGGCGGCGGACCTTGGTGAAAAAAGTCATTTTAATGATCGCAAGAGCCATGTGGCACAAGGGCGTTCGTGAATTTTACGAGGCAGCAGAAATTTTAAATGGCTATAAAAACTGCGAATTTGTCTTTTGTGGGCGAGGGCTTTGCTGGTAATAAATCAACCGCAGATGAGAGCTTTTTAAAAGGTGGCAAGGTGCGATATCTTGGCGCTAGAAACGACATACCACAGCTTTTAAAGGCTTCTTACTTGCTGGCTTTGCCAAGCTACAAAGAGGGCTTTCCAAGAACGGTTTTAGAGGCTATGAGCATGGCTAAAGCAGTCGTTGCAAGTGACGTGACAGGCTGTAATGAAGCTGTAAGAGAGGGCTACAACGGGCTTTTATGCAAGGTAAAAGATGCAAGCGATCTTGCTAGTAAGATAAAAATTTTGCTTGATGATGAGGAGCTTTGCGCTAAGCTTGGGCAAAATGGCAGAGACTGGGCAGTTAGTGAGTTTGACGAGAAGCAAATCGCAAAAAGATATATAAAAGTTTATAGAAATTATAGATGTATAGGAAATTCCCTAAAAGAGGGTGATTGACATTTTGGGAGCTTTGTTTTTGCTTATTTTTAACGTCGCCCTATCATCATAGCAACGGCGATTTTTATCTATTTTTAAGGTAAGTCGCGACGTCATTTTCACGCAGAGCAAGACCCAGGGGCTAAATGAGAAAATTTTACAAATTATCGATTAAGACGATGAGCGACGAGCGTGACGCAAATGGCGAGCTCTTGCCAGATGATCAGCGTCTTGGTAAATTTGGCAAACTTATCCGCTCACTTAGCCTCGATGAGCTGCCACAGCTCTTTAACGTGCTAAAGGGCGATATGAGCTTTTCATTGGACCAAGGCCACTTTTGGTCGAATATCTACCCATCTATAACGAAACGCAAAAGCATCGCCACGACGTGCGCCCTGGTATCACGGGTCTAGCGCAGGTAAATGGCAGAAACGCCATAAGCTGGGAGAAAAAATCTGAATACGACGTCTATTACGCTAAAAATTTAAGCTTTATGCTTGATGTAAAGATCGCTTTGCAGACCATCGAAAAGGTGCTAAAACGAAGTGGCGTCAGTAAAGAGGGGCAGGCGACGACGGAGAAATTTAATGGCAAAAACTAAGAAAATTTACATCTACGGAGCGAGTGGGCATGGGCTTGTGATCGCTGATATCGCTAGAGATAATGGCTATGATGAGATAGCTTTTTTAGACGATGCTAGTGAGTTTAAAGTGCCCAGAGCTTGAAAAAAAGCTGACATCATAATAGCCATAGGTGATAATAAAACAAGGCAAAAGATCAGCCAAAAGGTCGAGGGCTGCTGGCTTTGAGATAGTAATTTGATCCATAAAAAGTGCGGTCGTGAGCGAAAAGTGCCGTGATAGAAAAAGGTGTGGTTGTCATGCCAAATGCCGTGATAAACGCAAAAGCTCGCATAAAAGAGGGCGCTATCATAAACTCTGGTGCGGTGATAGAGCATGAGTGCGTGATAGGACAGTTTGCTCACATCAGCCCAAATGCAGCCCTTGCTGGAAACGTTAGCGTGGGCGAATTTACGCACGTTGGCATTGGCTCAAGCGTCATTCAAGGCATAAGCATCGGCAAAAACTGCATCATAGGCGCTGGAAGCGTGGTTGTTAGAGATATAAAGGACGGCATAAAGGCGTATGGCGTGCCTGCATGCGAGCGCGCTAAGATATAAATTTAAAAATAAGTGCTAAAATCGCCAAAAAATCACGAAAGGTATGAAAATGGATAGGGTTTTTTTATCTCCACCAAATATGAGTGGAAAAGAGCAAGAATATAAAAAAAGTTTTTTTGAAAAGCAACTACATAGCGCCACTTGGCGAATATGTCAATAAATTGAAGATAGCATAAAGGCTACACTGGCGCCAAAGATGCACTTGCACTATGCGCTGGAACTGCGGCACTTCACCCTAGCACTTCGCGTCCTTGGCGTAAAAGAGGGCGATCTTGTGCTAGCTTCTAGCTTTACTTTCATGGCTTCAGTCTCGCCTATACTTTACGAAAAGGCAACTCCAGTCTTTATAGATAGCGATGAGAGCTGGAATTTAAGCCCAGAGCTACTTAAAAAAGCGATATCAAATTTACCTAAAAAGCCAAAAGCATTAGTCGTCACCCATCTTTACGGACAAGCTTCAAAGATGAAAGAAATTTGCGAAATTTGCCAAAACGAAGGTATCGCTTTGGTTGAGGACGCAGCTGAGGCACTTGGTGGATTTTATGGTGGCAAGGCACTTGGCACATTTGGCGTGATGGGCGCATATAGCTTTAATGGCAACAAGATCATCACCACTTCAGGCGGCGGCATGTTGGTTGGGGATAGCGAATTTGTGGAAAAAGCTAGATTTTACAGCACGCAAGCAAGAGAACCGCTGCTTCACTACGAGCACAAGGATTATGGCTACAACTACCGCTTAAGCAACGTCCTAGGCGCTATTGGCGTGGCTCAGATGGAAGTTTTAGAAAAGAGAGTCGAACAAAAGAGAAAAGTCTTTGAAATTTATGAAAAAGAGCTTGGCGATATTTTAGAATTTATGCCAGAGCTGCCAAATTCTCGTGGCAACAGATGGCTTACAACTGGCGTTTTTGCTAAAAAAGATGCACATTTAAAGGTTATAAAAGCACTAGCTGACGCAAATATCGAGAGCCGCCCACTTTGGAAGCCTATGCACTTGCAGCCTGTCTTTAAAGGCGCGTTAAGCTTTGTTGATGGATATAGTGAAGATCTATTTTCAAGAGGGAATTTGCTTTGCCAAGCGGCGGCGATATGAGCGAGCAGACACAAGAAAGAGTGATAAAAATAGTCAAGGAAAATGCGTAAATGTTTCATGCAACGAAGTTAAAAAGGCTCGTATTTTTCCTTCTTGGCGATGTTTTTATATTTGTTTTTTCGATATATGCGGCTTATCTTTTAAGATTTAACGCCGACATCCCAGATATCTACGTGCAAGGGCTTTTTTGTAACGGCTGGATTTTTTTGATCGTATTTAAGCTCTTTTTATGTGGATGTTTAGATTTACAAGGTACCGTGGAGATTTTTTGGCTTAAATGAAGCTCGTAAAATTTTCCTAGCTCACGTTTGCGCGGCGATCTTATTTTACGATTGTATTTTTCATCATACAAGATTTTTAAATCCTTACCCAAGAAGCGTCATATTTATCGACCTTCTCATCTCGTGCCTACTTATCGGGCTTTTGAGAATTTCAAAGCGTATGGTGCTTGACTTTTCAAACAAGCCTCACAAAGGCGAGCCTTGTATCGTTATAGGCGCGACCTCAAAGGCGCTTCACGTCTTACGTGGCTTAAAAGCAGGGTTATCTTGACTACTACGCAGTTGGTGTGGTAGATGGCAGAAGTGATCTTGTTGGCACATATTGCGATGGATTTTTAGTTCAAGATAAAAAAGATATACCAAGCCTTATAAAAGACTACGACGCAAAGACTGCTATCATCGCACTAGCACTCGATCAAGACGAGCTTCAAGCTTTAGTTGATGAGCTAACTGGATATGGCATAAGAGATATGAAACTCTTTTCGCTTATCGAAAATGAGCCGATCAAAGATATCTCGATCGAAGATTTGCTCGCTAGAAAGCCAAAAGACCTTAATCCAGAAGCCATTTCAAATTTCTTAAAAGATAAAAAAGTGCTTGTCACTGGAGCTGGTGGCAGCATAGGAAGCGAAATTTGTAAGCAGTGCTTGAAATATGGCGTAAGTGAGCTTATAATGGTTGAGCACAGTGAGTTTAACCTTTATAAAATAGGCGAAGATACAAGGGATAAAAGAACTGTTAGCAAGCTTGTAAATATCACAAATTTAAAAGACTTTGAAGAGGTTTTTGAAGAATTTAGACCAGAGATCGTCATCCACGCTGCAGCCTACAAGCACGTGCCACTTTGTGAGCTAAATCCTCGCTCAGCAGTTGAAAACAACATCCTTGGCACAAAAAATACAGTCGATCTTTCTAAAAAATATGGTGCTAAGAAATTTGTCATGATATCATCAGACAAGGCAGTGCGCCCAACAAACATAATGGGCACAACTAAGCGTGTTTGCGAGCTTTACGCACTAAATTCAAACGAAGCAGGTGTCTGCGAAATAGTTTGTGTGCGCTTTGGTAACGTCCTTGGCTCAAGCGGCTCAGTCATACCCTAAATTTAAAGCGCAGATCGCTGCAAATAAGCCACTAAGCGTCACTCACCCAGAGATCACAAGATACTTTATGCTTACGTCTGAAGCATGCCAGCTAGTCCTTCAAGCAGCCTCTATCGCAAAAGGTGGAGAGCTTTTCGTGCTTGATATGGGCGAGCCTGTTAAGATCGTCGATCTTGCTAAAAAGATGCTTCTGCTTTCAAATAAAGAGCATCTGGGCATCGAATTTGTAGGGCTTAGACCTGGCGAGAAGCTTTATGAGGAGCTGCTTATCAACAAAGATGACGTTCAAACTAAGTATGAGTCGATCTTTGTGACACACTCACAGCCTTATGATCTGACCCTTTTAAATTCACAGATAAATGGGCTTTTGCAGCTTGAAGATGACGAGGTAGCACCTGCTCTTAAGGTGATCGTGCCAGAGTTTAACCATGCATTAAATTTAAAAGGCTAGTTTTGGTTATAAAAGATATTAAGAGATTTAGTGACACGAGATACAAGGCAAGGGCGTATATCTGCTATTTATTTAGTAGAAATTTACCAAACAGACTGCCTGGAGTGTGCTTGGAAAACATAAAAGCTGGCTTTGATAAGATCAGCCACGAGATAGAAAATTTTGACGCACTCTACATCTTAGATGAAAATGGCATACAGATCGAAGACTCGATCAGCCTAAATGAAAAGTATAAAATTCCAAAAGGCGAAAACCGCGCAAATAAAGCCTACTACTACACCGCTGTGCGCGAGAAAAGGTGCGTTTTAAGCGATCCATATCCATCAAGTCTAAATGGAGGTTTATGTGTCACAGCAAGCGTGCCTATCTATAATGAAAAAAATGAGCTTAAATTTATCGCTTGCATCGATATAAGCCTAGAAAATATCCTAAATATGGTCGATAGCGGCTTTGTCGAGGAGCATTTTGGTAGATTTTTAAAGACAGTTTATGCGCTCTTTTGTGCATCGCTTTTTATGATCTGTGCATTTTTGTTTTGGCACGGCGTAAAGAGCTTTATCTCAAAGAGCATTGAGCATATAAATGTCGAAGAAATTTTTGAATCAACCATCATTTTAACGCTGGCTCTTGCCATTTTTGATCTTGTAAAGACGATATTTGAAGAAGAAGTTTTAGGCAAAAATCATGAAGAAAATAGCGTTATTTATAAGACGATGGTGAGATTTATCGGCTCTATCATCATCGCACTTGCGATCGAGGCGCTCATGCTAGTCTTTAAATTTGCTATCACTGCACCTGAAAATATCATAAACGCTATCTATCTAATAGGCGGTGTGGCGATGCTGATGGCGGCACTTAGCTTTTATCTCTTTAGCGTAAAAAGACAAGAGAACAGATGATCGCTATTATTGATTATGGTGCTGGAAATATCAAAAGCGTGATAAATGCTTTTAAATTTCTTGGACATGAGTGCGTTTTACTAAGTGAGCCTGGGAGCCTAAAAGAGCACTCTCACATCGTTTTACCAGGTGTTGGGGCATTTGGCGAGGCGATGAAAAAGCTCAATTTAATGGCATGGATGAAGCGATAAAAGAGGCTGTAAAAAAATGGCAAAGGCCTTTTATAGGAATTTGCCTTTGGTATGCAGCTTTTGTTTGAAAAAGCTTTGAATTTGGCGAGCATGAGGGGCTTTCTCTTTTGCCAGGCGAGGTTGTTAAATTTGATGAAGCTAAATTTGATAAACCACTAAAGATCCCACACGTTGGCTGGAACACACTCGAGTTTAAACAAAATAGCCCTTTAAGATTAGGATTAAAAGAGCTTGAGTATTTATACTTTGTGCATAGCTACCACGTGGTTTGTGATGATAAATTTGCGCTTGCAAAGACAACTTATGGATATGAATTTACAAGTGCGGTGCAGCATGAAAATCTCTTTGGTTTTCAGCCTCATCCAGAAAAAAGTCATGAGGTTGGGCTTAAAATTTTAGAAAATTTTGCGAGGTTGTGATGGAAATTTTCCCAGCGATAGATCTAAAAGAGGGGCAAGCAGTTAGGCTTAGTAAAGGGCTCATGCAAAGCGCTAAAATTTATAGCAGTGAGCCAAGTGAGCTTGCTAAGAGGTTTGAAGATTACGGCGCAAAATGGCTGCATGTGGTCGATCTTGACGGAGCGTTTGCAGGAGAAGCCATAAATTTTAACACGATAGAAAAGATAGTGAAAGCTACAAATTTAAAGGTGCAAGTGGGCGGCGGCATAAGAGATGAAGAGCGAATAAAGCGCTATTTAGACCTTGAGTTAGCAGGGTGATCCTTGGCTCAGTTGCCCTTCGTGATCCAGAATTTACAGCAAAAATGGCTGGAATTTACAGAGTCGTAGTTGGCATAGATGCCAAAGATGGCTATGTGGCAGTGCAAGGCTGGGATGAGATTTCAAATATAAAAGCAGTCGATCTTGCAAAAAAATTTGCAGATGTGGGTGTAGAAGCTGTGATTTGCACCGATATTAACAAAAGACGGAATGCTTGGCGGAGTTAATGTTGATTTTAGCTTGCAAATAGCTAGAAGCAGCAAGCTTGAGACCATAGCAAGTGGCGGTGTGAGCGATATAAACGACATTTTGGCACTTAAAGAGACAAAAGAGATAGCTGGCGTGATCGTTGGTAAAAGCTTATTATGAGGGACGACTTGATTTGAAAGATGCTTTCAAACAAGTTGGCTAGCGTTAAAGCTTTTATAAATTTTAATTAGCTAGAATAGGGCAATTTTTACTAAAAGGATATTATGTGAAGATTTTGGTTGTAGATGACAGCTCAACAATGAGAAGGATCATAAAAAATACTTTGCAAAGGTTAGGACATCAAGAAATTCTCGAGGCTGAGCACGGGCTTGAAGCTTGGAATATCTTGACACAAAACGAGGGTATTGAGGTTCTTATTACTGACTGGAACATGCCTGAGATGAATGGTCTTGAGCTTGTTAAAAAGGTAAGAGCTGAGCAAAAATATGTTGATATGCCTATCATAATGGTAACAACAGAGGGCGGAAAAGCCGAGGTTATAACAGCTTTAAAAGCAGGTGTTAATAACTACATCGTTAAACCTTTACGCCACAAGTTTTAAAAGAGAAGCTTGAAGACGTTCTTGGTTAATGAAAGATAAATTTACGAATTAAGCATCAAAACATCAAATTTTTATGATGAAATTTTAGAGTTAGTTTTTTCTTTTCAGGGGTCACCTGTGTAGAAGAGCTAGATCATGAGATCATCATCAGGAAGAGTATGATCTAAAAGATATAGCTTAGGGGTGTCGAAGAGTATGCAAAAGGGCTCTCTAGCGTTCGTACAAATTTCAAATGATTTAGAAAAACTTTCTCTTAATTTAAAAAGAAAATAAAGACTGGCTAGGCGAATATAAAAAGGCAGTTAAGCCTATTTTTGGTTGATAAAATTTATATTAGACCCTAGCTGGGAAGAGCCACTTAATGGCGTAACAAATATCATAATCGACCCAGCTCTAGCCTTTGGCTCAGGGCACCATGAAAGCAAATTCTTGCTTGCAACTTTTACAAAAATATGCAAAAAGTGGCGACACTGCTTTAGATGTGGGATGCGGAAGTGGGATATTAAGCATAGCTTTAGCAAAGCTTGACTGCAAGGTCGATTCCTGCGATACAGACGAGCAGGCCACGCAAAGCTCGCAAAGTAACGCACAGCTAAATGAGGTTAAATTTAATAAAATTTGGACAGGTTCTATTGCAAATTTAGAGCAAAAATATGATATCGTCGTAGCAAATATCATCGCCGATGTCATTTTTATGCTCTCAAATGACTTGGAAAAATCGCTTAAAAAAGGCGGCTATTTAGTATTGTCTGGAATTTTGAATAAATACGAAGATAGGATTAAAGATACGTTTAAGGATTTGGAGCTAGTTGAGATAAAACAGGCTAATGATTGGGTTAGCTTTGTTTATAAGGAAATGGATGAATAATCAAAATAATAACCAAAATAATGGCGATAATAACGGGTTTTTTAACAAAAATCCTATCTTTATCTTTTGCTATTTTTTGCAATAGTTATAGTTCTAGCTTTTAGAAGCTTTAGTGGCGACGGACTAGGGCGGTACTTTTTGGACTTGGCAGCAACGCTCAAAGCAAGATGATAGCTTATTCTGAATTTAAGGATATGCTAAAAAATAAGCAACTAAATGAGGTTGCGATATCTGAAACCACGATAAAAGGCGTTGGTAATGACAAAACCATCTATCTCGCAAAGCGAATAAATGATCCAACGCTCATTGGCATACTTGAGCAAAACGGCATAACTTACAGCGTTTATAGCGAAAATAACTGGTTTGGAGATCTTATATTTTCATGGATCATTCCGGTGTTTATATTTTTTGCTATTTGGATGTTTATCGCTAGTCGTATGCAAAAGAATATCGGCGGTGGCATACTAGGCATAGGAAGTGCAAAAAAGCTTATAAATTCTGAAAAACCAAAAGTTAAATTTGACGATGTTGCAGGCGTAGAAGAGGCAAAAGAAGAGGTTCAAGAGATAGTTGATTATCTAAAGAGCCCAGATAAATATCTAAGACTTGGAGCTAAAATTCCAAAAGGTATTTTACTAGTTGGTCCTCCAGGCACTGGTAAAACGCTTCTTGCAAGAGCTGTTGCGGGCGAGGCTAGTGTGCCATTTTTCTCTATGTCGGCATCAAGCTTTATCGAGATGTTTGTTGGCGTTGGCGCAAGTAGGGTTAGGGATCTTTTGAAAAATGCAAAAAGAGGCCCCAGCGATTGTATTTATAGATGAGATCGATGCGATCGGCAAGAGCAGAAATTCTGGTCCGATGGGTGGCAATGACGAGAGAGAGCAGACACTAAATCAGCTTCTTTCTGAGATGGACGGCTTTGATGCGGATAAGTCGCCAGTCATCGTTATAGCAGCTACAAATAGACCTGAAGTTTTGGATGCTGCACTTTTAAGACCGGGTAGATTTGACAGGCAAGTGCTTGTTGATAAGCCTGATTTTAAAGGACGTTGCGACATCTTAAAAGTCCATATGAAAGATGTTAAAATCGGCAAAGATGTAAATATCGAGGATATCGCAAGGCTTACTACTGGTTTAGCTGGTGCTGATCTGGAAAATATCATAAATGAGGCGGCACTTCTTGCAGGACGTAAGTCAAAGACTTTTGTCGAGCAGGCTGATCTGGTAGAGGCTGTCGAGAGATCGATAGCTGGTTTAGAGAAAAAATCACGCCGCGTAAATCCAAAAGAGAAAAAGATAGTCACTTACCATGAAAGCGGCCATGCCTTGATAGCTGAGCTAACAAAAGGTGCAAAAAGAGTGACAAAGGTCTCAGTCGTGCCGCGTGGTCTTGCAGCGCTTGGCTATACGCTAAATACGCCTGAAGAGAATAAATTTATGATGCAAAAGCATGAGTTGCTTGCAGAAGTCGATGTGCTTTTGGCTGGTAGGGCTGCTGAAGAGGTATTTATAAAAGAGATATCAACTGGAGCTAGCAACGACCCTAGAGCGTGCGACTGATATCATAAAAGCTATGGTTAGCATGTATGGTATGAGTGATGTTGCTGGTCTTATGGTGCTTGAAAAGCAACGCGCGACATTTTTAAATGGCGGACAAAGCATAAAAAGACTATAGCGACAAGATGGCTGAAAAAGGTTGATGAGTTTGTAAAAAGCACTTCTTCATGAGAGATATACAGCTGTGCTTGGTCTTCTTGAAATTTATAAAGGCGCCATTGAAAACATGGTTTCAGCGCTTTATGAAGAAGAGACTATCGAGGGAAAAAGAGTTAGAGAGATCATCAAAAACTACGAAGAAGAAAAATGGTCTTGAAAGCAGGCTTGTAGAGCTTGAAGAAGAGGAAAAAGGCAAAAAGAGGAATAAAAAAATGAGTGGCTACATCGCAAAAAGCAGGGTATAAATTTATATTATTCTTTTTTGATTTTATTTGCTATATCTGCATTGTTTGGTATTGCGCCACTATTTTTTTCTAGCACTGCTTCTTTTTAACTCTATATTTTTAGAGACCCTGAAAGAGAGCCTTTTACTGATGATAAACTAGCCTTACTTTCGCCCATAGATGGTAAGATAAAAGAGATCAGCGTTTCAAATTTTCTGATGATAAAGAGGTGGCTAAGATAGTTATCTCAAAACCATTTTTGGAGTAGGTACGCTAAGAGCTATAAGCGATGCCAACGTCACTGAAGTTAAAAAAAAGGCATGGGCTCTTTTTATGCCAGGCTATGAAAATTTCAGAGATGCTAAATGAAAGAGCGATAATTCGTTTTGAAAAAGGAAATATTAAATTTGCTATGAAGATCATAGCTGGAGTTTTTAGTAGAAGTTTAGAAATTTATAACATTGCCAGTCTAAAAGCCTCTAGTAAATTTGGCTTTTTTTAGGAAGCGGCGAAGTGATTTTTATACTTGCCAAGAGATACTAAAAATTTGCGTAAGCGTTGGCGAGAGCGTTAAAGTCTGCTTCACTTCTTGGATACTTTGAAGAGGAAAAATAAAATGAATAGCATACAAAAAATGCAGTTAATGTATATCTTGCCAAATTTATTTACCGCAGCAAGCGCTTTTTTGGGCGTTATAAGCATTATTTCATCTATTCAGGGGAACTATTTTAAAGCTATTATTTACATCATTCTTTCACTGATTTTAGACGGACTTGATGGACGCGTGGCAAGACTTACAAAGACTACAAGCAAATTCGGAGTAGAGTTTGATAGCCTTGCAGACCTTGTAGCATTTGGTGTGGCTCCAGCGATTTTATTTTATCTAACAGTTGGTGCAAAATTTGGCAGATTTGGTGCGCTAATAGCAGCTATGTTTGTAGTCTTTGGAGCTATTAGACTAGCTCGTTTTAATGTCACTACCGGCACATACGAGCCAAATGTTTTCATCGGACTTCCTATACCATCAGCAGCGATTGTCAGTGTGCTTTGGATCGGCATTTATGTAGACTACACGTTCTTAGAGGGTTTTGAATGGTGCTTGATATTGCTTGAAGCAGTTTTAGCTATCTTGATGGTTAGCAACATCCGCTACCCAAGCTTTAAAAAGATGAATTTAAAACAAACTCATGTTATACGAATTTTAGTAGCACTTGTAGTTGTTTTTTCTATGCTTTATCTATATCCATTCGAGAGTGCAACTTTAGTAATGAGTGTTTACATGCTTTATGGTATTATTAGAGCGGCTATAATGTTTAGTAAAAATCACAAAAAAGGAGAGCGAATGAGCGAAAATGGCATAATAAAATCGCGTAAACTCTACCAAAAATCGAAATCAAAAACTCTCTACTGCTGCTACTTAGGTAGCAAATTCTTCTTTACTTAACTCATTAAATTTGAATATAAAAAAATCATAAAAGGACAAAAAAATGGATAAAAAAATAAAATTATAATCTTTGATACGACTTTAAGAGATGGCGAGCAAAGCCCAGGAGCTTCTATGAACACAGCTGAAAAGCTTCAGATCGCACTTCAGCTTGAAAGGCTTGGTGTAGATGTGATGGAGGCTGGATTTGCAGCGGCAAGCCCAGGGGACTTTGACGCAGTAAATCAGATCGCAAAAGCAAGCTTCAAACATCACTGTCTGCTCGCTTGCACGTGCGGTTGAGCGTGATATCAAGGCAGCTGGCGAGGCACTAGCTCCGGCAAAAAACAAAAGAATTCACACCTTCATAGCAACAAGTCCGATCCACATGCAATATAAGCTAAAAATGAGCCCAGATGAGGTAATCAGGCGTGCAGTCGAGGCGGTGCAATACTCAAAAACGTTTTGTGATGACGTGGAGTTTAGCTGCGAGGATGCTTGCAGAAGTGAGATGAGCTTTTTAAAAGAAATTTGCGACGCAGCGATAAACGCAGGAGCAAAAACCATAAACATCCCTGATACGGTTGGCTACTTGTATCCAGAGGAGATCACAGCTCGCATTAGCGAAATAGTAAAATTTATAGGTGGTAGAGCGGTAGTTTCGGTGCATAACCACAACGATCTAGGCATGGCAACAGCAAATTCACTAGCTGCTATAAAAGCTGGTGCAAGGCAGGTTGAAGGCACGATAAATGGCATCGGCGAGCGCGCTGGAAATCGCTGCACTTGAAGAGATCGTGATGGCCATAAAAACTCGTCAGGACGTCTTTGCGCCGCTTTACACAGGCATCATCTCAAAAGAAATTTATCCGACTTCAAGACTGATCGCTAGCATCACAGGCATCGAGCCACAGCCAAACAAAGCAATCGTTGGCAAAAACGCCTTTGCGCACGAGAGTGGCATCCATCAAGACGGCGTGCTAAAGCACAAAGAGACCTACGAGATCATCAGTGCTGAGAGCATTGGCTTAGAGAAAAACTCGCTCGTTCTTGGCAAACATAGCGGCCGCCATGCGTTTAAAGATAAAGCTTGCTAGCCTTGGATTTGACCTTGATAGTGAGGCGCTCAATAAGGCGTTTGAGAAATTAAAGACTTGGCAGATAAGAAAAAAGAGATATTTGACGACGATATCAGGGCGCTTGTAGCAGAGGAGATCACCAAGATCCCGCAAGCTTACGAGATCACAGACTTGCTTCAAAGTAGCGGTGGCAGCTTAGCAAGTGCCTCTATGAGCATCAGGCACAACGACGAGATCGTTAGTGACTCAGCCCTTGGCAATGGCACAGCAGATGCGATATTTAAGGTAGTTGATCGCATCAGCGGCATTAATGGCACGCTCAAAGACTACAAGGTCACAGCTGTTTCTCAGGGCAAAGATGCTCTTGCAAAGGTCGATGTAAAAGTCGAGTTTGAGGGTAAAACAGCCGTAATGGGACACGGACTTGATATCGATACGATGATGGCAAGCGCTAAGGCCCTATGTCGGCGCACTAAATAGCTACCTTCGCATCCATAAAAACTGAAAATTTACAGCTAGTCTGCTGGATTTGCAGCTGGCTGCTTTAAATTAACTCTCTTTGAATAAAGGTTTAAATTTATTGGCTTTTTTTAATTTCTAAATCTTTACCAATTTAGAAAATTAATCAAGCTATTTTACGAAATTTCTAAACTCTCACTCATCCACAAGAATTAACTACTACAGTACGAGCTTCGCCTATAAGCTTAGCTCAAATTTATGGCCGAAATTACTCGTTCATGAAATTTTAAAATTCGCGTGACACTTACCTGATTTAACAAAGCAAATTTGCAAATTTTAAAATCTTACTCACTCGCCTTAGTAATTTACTAAATTTGGGGCTCATAGTCATTTGCCACTAAATTATAAGCGTGATATGCTCGCTCATAAATTTTAAATTTGACAGGAGTTTTTAATTGTATGCAGTGCTTTACGCCACTTTAATGTCGTCTGAGCTGGGATTTGGTAAAGGGAGCTCTTTTGCTCCGTAGGCTCACCATTAAATTTAAAACCGCGATAGCCAGCTCTAATTTGAAATTTTGCTCGGAGTGTAAATTTAGGCTTACTGTTCAACTATCTTTTTAATAGCTAGTGAGGCTAAATTTGGCCCAAAGCAAGCAGTCACGCCCATGAAGCTTCCAAGTGGCTTGCAAAGTGGCTCTTCAACCGAAAAGACCACGTCAAATTACCGCTAAAGCCTGATTTTTGAGCTCATATCTATATTTTCTAGCTAGTGGATCGACCGAAGTTTTTCCAAACGCAAGCCACCTTGATCTTGGTTGGATCAAACCCTTTTTGCCCCACCCATCGAGGGCTATCAAATTTGCTAGGATCTACCGCATTTGCAAGGGCGATCTTGGCGCTGATATCATCGATCGCGTCGATCACCACGTCAGATTACTAAAGTCAAATCCAGCAACAAACTCAGGCGTGATCAGCGTCTGCATAGGCGTGATGCAAGGATAAGTACGGCAAACTCCTCCACCTTTATGCCACCCACGTTTTTCGCTGTAGATTTGGCGGTTTTTGATTTGTCACGTCAAAGATGTCTTTATCGATTAGAGTGATGCTTCCGACCCCGCTTCTAGCAAGCGCATCCACGCACATCCCGCCAACGCCTCCGGCTCCGCAAACTAGCACTTTTGCGCTTTGAAGCTTGCTAAAACCATCATCGCCAAAGAGCCATCTTATCCTTGTAAATCTATCATTTTGCATCAAATTCCCTTTTAAGCTCTCCAAGCTCTCGTATGAAGTCATATTTAGTTTTATGGGCGTTATCGTGGCAAAGCCCTCATTTACCTTGCTGATGTCGCTTGGCTCGCCTTTTTCGTATTCAAGTGCGGCGTTTCCAAGCCAGTAGTACTCGATGCCTCTTGGGTTGCGATTAAGCGTGGCATGCGTGGCATAGGGTGCGTCTGCCAGCTGGCACGACGGCATAACCTTTGAAATTTTTTTGCTGGTTGTGGCTGGGATATTTACATTTGAAAATTCTCTTTGATTTAGCGAAAGTTTCATCATTTAGCACCTTTGGCACGATAGATTTAACGATCTCTTTTTGCCAGCTCAAAGCCAAGTTCGTTTAGTGAGTTGTTTTCATAAAACTGCGAAAAAGCGATGCTTCTAATGCCCTGTAAAACGCCCTCCATCGCCGCTCCACACGTGCCAGAGTAGGTGATATCTTCGCCTAAATTTGCCCCGTGATTTATGCCGCTTATCACTAGATCTGGCTTTTTATTATAAAGTGCGTGAAGTGCGAGATAAACGCAGTCGCTAGGGCGTTGCGTCGTCAAGTTTAAAAAGCCATCATCAAGTTTTTATAAATCTAAGCGGTCTTGTGAGCGTCAAAGAGTGAGCGCAGGCTGATTTTTCAGAGCTTGGAGCTACGATCGTGACATTTACGCCATCTAGCTCGTTTAAAGCTTCTTTTTAAGGGCAAAGTGGTCCAGCCGCCTCAAATCCATCGTCATTTGTTATCAAAATTTCTTTCAAATTTTATCCTTTAAAGGGTTGGATTTTATCACAGCTTTCTTAAAATTTTAAAGAATTTTTGCGTATAATGCCCCCAAAAAAAAGACCTGATGAAAGTGTGTAAATGAAAATTTTAGTCTCCGCTCTTGAGCCATCGGCAAATTTGCATTTAAAAGAAAGTACTAAAAAAATTTCGAGGGCAAATTGAACTAATGGGGAATTTACAGCGAAGAGCTTGGCAAGCCATATATGAAAAGCAGCGAGTTTTCAGCAATGGGCTTTGTCGAGGTTTTGCCGCTCATTTTTAAGGCAAAAAAGGCGATGAAAGTGATGAGCCAGATGGCAAAAGAGGCCGATGCAGTGCTGCTAATAGACAGTCCAGCCTTTAATCTGCCGCTTGCAAAGGCGATAAAAGAGGCCGGCGCAAAAGCAGCCGTGACATACTATATCTTGCCGCAAGTTTGGGCGTGGAAGCCAAAAAGAGTGAGCGTTGTGGAGAGATACTGTGACAACCTAGCTTCGATCCTGCCATTTGATGCGAAATTTTATAGCCGATCAACCTACGTGGGGCATCCTTTGATGGATGAGATAAAGCTTAAGAAAGCTAGCCTAAGTAGCAGCGGCAAAGTGGCGTTTTTGCCGGGATCAAGAAGGTCAGAGATTTCTAGGCTGATGCCAGTTTATAGAGAGCTTGCTAAAAAGATAGAGGCTAAAAGGCTACTTGTCGTGCCGCCATTTTTGCTTGATAAAGTAGGCGAAATTTATGGCGATGTGAGCGATTTTGAGGTCATCTCAAACACGCCTGAAGCCTTGTATGAGAGCGACTTTGCCTTTGTCTGCTCTGGCACTGCTACGCTTGAAGCAGCGCTCATTGGCACGCCATTTGTACTAGCATATAAGGCAAAAGCGATAGATGTTTTTATCGCCAGAAAATTTGTAAAGATCAAGCACGCAGGACTTGCAAATATAATGTTTGATTTCATGGGCAAAGAGCCGCTTCATGAGGGATTTATCAAGAGTTTGCAACGGCTGAAAGAAATTTGCTAAGAGCCTACAAGAGCTGCGATAGGCAGAAATGTCAAAAAAGGTCGCGATGAGCTAAGGGCCTACCTAGGGCATGGCAGTAGTAAAAATGTAGTAAAAATTTTAAAAAATATGGAGTAAAAAATGAGTGAACCAATGACAATGCACGGATACGAGAAGATAGAAGCTGAGCTAAAGGATCTAAGGCTAGTTCAGCGCCCACAAATCGTAACAGAGATCGACATCGCAAGAAGCCATGGCGATCTAAAAGAAAACGCTGAGTATCACGCCGCAAAAGAAAGCAAGCCTTTATAGACGCTAGGATCGCTGAGCTTAGCGCACTTTTTGGCAAATGCTGAAGTGATCAATCCAAGTAGCTACGAGCATGACAGGGTAAGATTTGGCTCAAGTGTGACGATAATGGACGAAGAGACCGAAGTAGAGCATACTTACACGATAGTTGGTGTGAGCGAAAGTGACCTAGACAAGGGCTATATCTCGATAAACTCTCCTCTTGCAAAGCAGCTTTTAGGCAAGGCTGAGGGCGATGAGGTAGCGCTAAAGTTTACCAAAAGGCAGAAGCGACGTTGAGATCGTTAAGATCTGCTACAAACCTATAGAAATTGACTAAAAAGACAAGGCGAAGAGCTAAAAACTGCTTTTTGGCTCTGCTAATTTTTAATTAAGGCAAAATGTGAGCGAATACCTATATGCTCCCGTTATAAAAGAAGGCGCGATCTTTTTGGCTGATGCGCATGAAAATATAAATAGAGATGGCTTTTTGAAAATTCTTGCGCGCCGTTGATAGAGGAGAGATCAAAGAGCCACCGCAGATTTTCTTGCTTGGCGATATATTTGATTTTTTTAACGGGCGAGGGCGAATATACAGAAGATACACGCTGAACACTTAAGGCTTATAAATAAAATTTCACAAAAGGTGGGAATTTTTATTTCGAGGGCAACCATGATTTTAGGCTTTCAAATTTATTTAATAAAACTAGAGATTTTTGGGACAAAGGCGAGAGGCTAAGCTTTGAGGGGTAAAGGTCTATGACATTTGCGCTCAGCCAGTGAGTAGAACTATAAGTGGCGAGCACGTCCAAATCGCGCATGGCGATATTTTTTTACCTTTTATAGATAAGTATGCGCTTAGGTTTTTAAGGCTTAGATGGTTTTTGAAATTATGAACGCGCTTGATAAAAATTTCGGATTTTTAAAATTTCAAAAAGCGATACTAGCCAAACTTACTAAGAAAAATCTGCACTATAAAATTTCAAACTTTAAGGAGCTAATGAGCAAGCATTTGCAGGGCTTTGACGCAAGTATAGTGATAGAGGGACACTATCATCAAGGTGAGCTATTTGATATTTACGATAGATCTTATATAAATTTACCTTGTTTTGCATGCGAGCAAAGTTATTTTGTTGTAGAATACGCCCAGCAAAAGTTGAATTTGCTCAAAATGAGTTTGAAAGGACATTGATGTTTGGAGATAACGTACTAAAAACGGACTCAAACGAGATGGAACTTGTTGATTTTCGTATCTTTAAAAAGGCCGAAAACAAAGTATATGAAGGAATATACGGAGTCAATGTCGCAAAGGTGCGGGAGATCATTAAGATGCCAAATCTTACCGAGCTTCCTGGTGTTCCCGAGTATATTGAGGGAATTTTTGATTTAAGAGGCGTAGTGATCCCTGTCATAAATTTGGCAAGATGGATGAATATCGTCGAGCCAACCGAGGGTGTAGTAATAAAGCCACGTGTTATTATCGCTGAATTTAGCGGTATATTGATCGGTTTTATCGTCCATGAGGCCAAGAGGATTAGGCGAATAAGCTGGAAAGACATAGAGCCTGCAAATTTTGCTTCAGGTTCTGGTACTCTAGATAAAGGTAAGATCACAGGTGTAACAAGAATAGAAGATGATGAAGTGCTTCTTATTCTTGATCTTGAAAGCATCGTTGAAGAGCTAGGAATTTACTCACCAAAGATTGAATTTGACGTAACAGACGATCAAAAACTAAAAGGCTCTGCTCTAGTGCTAGATGATAGCTCGACTGCTAGAAAGCTAGTAAAAGATGCACTTGAGAAGATGGGTCTTAGTGTAGTTGAAGCTAAAAACGGCGTTGAGGGCTTAGAGAGGATGGAGGAGCTTTATCAAAGATATGGAGATAACCTAACAAAAGAGCTTAGAGTTATCTTAAGTGATATCGAAATGCCACAAATGGATGGATATCGCTTTGCTTCAACTATTAAAAATGATGATAGGTTCAAAAGAGGTTCAATTGTATTTAACTCTTCATTAAGTAATGAATTTAGTGAGATTAAGAGTAAAGAAGCTGGTGGCGCTGCGTATCTTACAAAATTTGATGCTAGTGTATTTTATCAAGAGGTGCTAAAAGTAATTGAAGCACATTCTCAATCTGCAAAATGAGGTGAATTATGGATGATATGAAAGAAATAATGGAAGACTTTTTAATAGAGGCTTTCGAACTTATTGAGCAGATAGACCATGACCTTGTCGAACTTGAGTCAAACCCTGAGGATTTAGAGCTTTTAAATAGAATTTTCCGCGTTGCTCACACAGTAAAAAGGTAGCTCAAGTTTTTAAATTACGATGTTTTAACAGAGCTTACTCACCACATGGAGGATGTTTTAAACAAAGCTAGAAAAGGCGAACTAAAGATCACTCCGGACATTATGGACGTTGTTCTTGAGTCAGTTGATATGATGAAGGGACTACTAGAAAGTATTAGAGACAATGGTAGTGACTCGGCTGCTGGCATCGATATTAAAAAAATATTTGTGTAAGACTTACTCAAACTTTCTGAAGGCGAAGCACCAAGCGCAGCCGCAGAAGCTCCAGCAGCACCAGCTCCTGAGCCGGTAAAAGAGCCAGAGCCAGCCACACCAGCTGAAGAGGCAGCTCCTGAAGTAAGCGATGCCGAGCTTTCAAAGCTAAGTGACTCTGAGGTTGAAGCTGAGATAGAGAGACTTTTAAAAGTTAGAAAAGCAGAAGATCAAGCAAGGCGTGCTTCAAAAGGCATAGCTCCAAAATCTCCTGAAGAGATAGCTCCAGCCGCAAGCGCTGCACCAGCACCAGCACCTAAGCCAGCTCCTAGTAGAGAAAGAGATGCTGATAGAAAAGTGCCAGCAGCTAGTAGCAGTAGTGCAGTAGCACAAGAGCAAACGATACGTGTTGAAGTCAAAAGACTTGATCACTTGATGAATTTAATCGGCGAGCTTGTTCTTGGTAAAAACCGCTTATTAAAAATTTATGATGACGTGGAAGAGAGATATGAGGGCGAGAAATTCCTTGAGGAGCTAAATCAAGTAGTCTCAAGTCTAAGTCTAGTTACGACTGATATCCAGCTAGCTGTTATGAAGACTAGAATGCTTCCAATAGCTAAAGTCTTTAATAAATTCCCACGTATGATACGTGATCTTAGCCGCGACCTTGGTAAGCAAATAGATCTTGAAATTTCAGGTGAAGAGACGGAGCTTGATAAAGTCAATCGTTGAAGAGATTGGTGATCCTCTAGTTCACATCATTAGAAACTCATGCGACCACGGTATTGAAGATCCTGAGACAAGAAAAGGCAATGGGCAAACCTGAAAAAGGTCTTGTTCAGCTAAAAGCTTACAACGAGGGCAACCATATCGTTGTTGAGATAGTTGATGATGGTAAGGGCTTGGACGCTGATATGCTTAAAGCTAAGTCTATAGAAAAAGGCATCATCACTGAGCGAGAAGCTGATGCGATGAGTGAGAAAGAGGCATTTGGTCTTATATTTAGACCAGGATTTTCAACTGCAGCGAAGGTTACAAACGTATCTGGTCGTGGCGTTGGTATGGACGTTGTTAAGACAAACATTGAAAAACTAAATGGTATCATCGATATCGAGTGAAGTTGGAAAAGGCACAGTCATGAAGCTTAAATTCCCACTCACACTTGCGATTATTCAGTCACTTCTTGTTGGAACACAAGAGGAATTTTTATGCGATACCACTTGCTAGCGTTCTTGAGACTGTTCGTGTGCCTATTGATGATATTTACACGATCGATGGCAAAAACGTTCTAAGACTAAGAGATGAGGTTTTATCTCTTGTTAGGCTTTCAGATGTCTTTGGCGTTGAAAAAGTGTTTGATGGCGGTGATCATACTTATGTCGTTATCATAGGTGTTGCCGAGGCAAAACTAGGTATCATTGTAGATACATTAGTTGGACAAGAAGAGATCGTTATTAAGTCAATGGGTGATTATTTGCAAAATATCCCAGGCATCGCTGGAGCTACTATTAGAGGTGATGGCCGTGTAACTCTTATTATAGATGTTGGTGCTATGATGGAGATGGCTAAAGATATCAAGGTAGATATTAGAGCTGAAATAGAAGATAGCACAAAAGCAAAGGAAAAGCCAAGTGATTATAAGGTCTTGATTGTTGATGACTCTAAAATGGATAGAACCATTATGCAAAAAGCACTTGAACCAACCGGAGTAACTATAATAGAAGCAACTAACGGTGTCGAGGCATTAAATGTTATAAAATCGGGCGAGCATTCATTTGATGCAATTTTGATTGATATTGAGATGCCTAGGATGGATGGATATACACTTGCTGGCGAGATTAGAAAATACTCTAAATATCGCAATCTACCGCTTATTGCTGTTACATCAAGGACGTCTAAAACAGATAGATTACGCGGTGTAGAGGTTGGTATGACTGAATACATTACTAAACCGTATTCAGCAGAATACCTTGAAAACGTTGTTAGAAAAAATATAAAATTAGCTTAGGGGTAAGGGATGAACGATAAACTAAACCGAGTTTTTAAGCAAACAAAAACAACAAATTGACGGGCCTGAGTCAAAAACAATGAAGATATAGTTCAATTAGTAGGCTTTGTTGTTGGTGAGGAAGAGTATGCGATACCTATTTTAAATATCAAGAGATAATCAAACCTATTGAATACACCCGTGTTCCTAGCGTGCCTGACTATGTTCTTGGCGTCTTTAACCTACGTGGAAACGTTATCCCACTTATTGATTTGCGTAAGCGTTTTTCACTAAATGTTACAAAACAAAGCTCAAGTACAAGATATATCGTCATGAAAGATGAGGATAATATCGCAGGCTTCGTGATGAGACCGCTTGACGGAGGCTATCAGAATAGATCGCAACAGGATCGATCCGCCGCCAGAGACTTTGGTAAAAGACAAAGGCATGATATATGGTATCGGCAAACGCGATCAAAATATCCTTACGATTTTAAAGGTTGAAAGCCTTTTAAAGCGTGATTTTTAGAGGCATAGCTTGATAAAACTTTGTGTTTTTGACTTTGACTCTACGATAATGGACGGCGAGACGATTGACATCCTCGCCGCCGCTAATAACGCCAGCAATGAGGTGGCTAGCATAACGAAGCGTTCGATGAACGGCGAACTTGATTTTTTTGAAAGTCTTACAGCAAGAGTAAAATTTTTAAAAGGAATGCCACTTTCAAAAGTAGATGAAAATTGTAGATGTACCCATCATGCGAGGGGCTAGCGAGCTTATAGCTGCTCTAAAGCAAAAAGGTGTAAAGGTTGTGGTCTTTAGCGGTGGTTTTCACATCGCAACTGATAAGATGCAAGAAAAACTTAAATGTGATGCAAATTTTGCAAATATCTTGCACCACAAAGATGGAATTTTAACAGGTGAAGTTGGCGGAGAGATGATGTTTGGTGGCTCAAAAGGCGAGATGATAGATCAGCTTAAAGGGGCTATTAAATTTAGATAAAAGTGAGATCATGTGCGTTGGCGATGGAGCCAATGACGTATCTATGTTTAGAAAATGTGATCTAAAAATTGCCTTTTTGTGCGAAAAGAGTACAAAAAGAGGCGACGCATTGCGTGGATGTCAAGGATCTGCGTGAAATTTTACAATTTTATAAGGTGAAAAATGTATGACAATGAAGCTAAATTTTACTCTTTGGTGTGACTTTATAGAGAGATTTTTTTACAAAACGAATTCAACTCTTTATTAGAAAAAGGCGTTATAAACGGAGCTACAAGCAACCCAGCTATATTTAAAACAGCTTTTGCATCACCTGCTTACAAACAGATCATACAAAATAGCAACAAGCGTCACCCAAAAGATCTTTATGAAATTTTAGCGACCCAAGATATCAAGATCGCCGCATGTAAAATGCTAAAAACTACGCAAATGGCGATGATGGCTTTGTTAGCATTGAGGTTGATCCAAATTTAAGTGGCGAAACAGCTGCTACGATAGAAGAGGGCATTAGGCTTCATAACCTTATCTCAATGCCAAATGTCATGATAAAAATACCAGCCACAAAAGAGGGCTATGAAGCGATGAGTGCGCTTATGGCAAGAGGCATCAGCGTAAATGCGACGCTCATTTTCTCGCCAGATCAGGCTAAAAACTGCCTAGAGGCCTTTAAAGAGGGTAGCAAAGCTTATGCAAGCCGCTTTGTGGATACGACGATGCCAAAAGGTGTGATCAGTGTTTTTGTTAGTAGATTTGATAGAAAGCTTGATGAGACAATGTCTGCAAAGAGCCTACCAACAGGGCAGATCGGCATAATGAACGCTGCAAATATCTATCATATCATTGAGGATTTTGGCTTAGAAAACGTAAGGACACTTTTTGCAAGCACTGGCGTAAAAGGTGGTGGCTTAAGAGGGGATTATTACGTTAGGGAGCTAATGTATAAAAACTCTATAAACACAGCTCCAATAGAGACGATAAAAAGATTTATAAAAGAAAAAGCTGAGGCAAAAATGCCCCTAGCAAAGAGAATATCTCAAGCTTTTTCACATCATAAAAAAATAATGAGATCGATATAAATGCTACTTATAAAGAGCTTTTTAAATGACGGCTTAAAAGCAGTTTGTTGCAGCATTTGATGACATTATGAAATCACTTTAATGACCAAACAAGACCTAGACTCATATCTGTGCTCTTTGGTGGATAAAGGCGAGCGACCTTCACCTAAAGTCTGCAAGCCTTGTTTATGGCAGATTTAATGGCGAGATCATGCCACTTAGTGAAAAGAAAGTCGAGCCCAAGTGATGCGGTGGCTATCGCAAATGAGCTTTTGGGGCTAAATTTGATGAGTTTATGGATAAAAAGGACATAGATTTTTTTCTTATAAACTAAATGATGAGTACTGCTTTCGTGTAAATATGTTTTTGCAGATAAATGGGAATTTCTGCTGTCTTTCGTGTCACTCAACGAAAAATCCAACCATAAAAGATCTAAATTTACCAAGCGTGATAGAAAAAATTTGCACCGAGACCACTCGTGGCATCATTTTAGTGACTGGCCCAACTGGAAGTGGCAGAGACGACAACGCTTGCAAGCATGATACATTTCATCAACCAAACAAAAGATCACATATCGTGACTATCGAAGATCCGATTGAGTATGTATTTAACGACGATAAAAGCATAATCAACCAGCGCTCTATCGGGGCAGATGCGCTACATTCTCAGATGCACTAAGGGCTTCACTTAAGAAGATCCTGACATCATTTTGGTTGGTGAGATGAGAGATCTTGAGACGATTGAGACTGCCATTAGAGCCGCAGAGACTGGACACTTGGTGCTTTCGACACTTCACACACTTGATGCAAAAGAGAGCGTAAATAGAATAGTAAATAGCTTCCCACAAGGCGAGCGAGATAAAAGTCAGCCTTATGTTCTCTTCAGTGCTTGCTTGCGTCATCTCACAAAGGCTAGTTAAGACGCTTTTTGGCACAAGACGCCCAGCAGTCGAGATCATGAGAAAAAATACCCGCATAAAAGAGCTCATATCTGAAGAGAAAGGTGATGAGATCGATCTTGCCATAGCTGAGTCAAAAATACTTACGGCATGCAAACTTTTGATCAGCATCTGCTTGAGCTTTATGAAAATAAGATAATTAGTGCCGAAGTAGCACTTGATAATGCTAGCAATAGGGGCGATTTGCAGCTTAAGATAAAAAGCTCAAATGTGGCAGGTTTTAGCTTTGAAAATGGTGTAAATTTTGGCAAACCTCAAAGCAAGCAAGATCAACCTGAAGTGATCGCGCTTAAAAGAAAAGTTTAATAAAGCTTTATGTGAAAGTATAAAGCATTAGATAAAATCAGCACCTATTTTTTTATGAAAGGAAAACGATGTTAGAAGGAATCGTTAGAGAGTATCGGTAAGAAGTCTGCGAAGGCTTTGAGAAGAGATGGTTATCTAATCGCCAACATTTATGGCAAGGGATTAGAGAATGTTGCAGCTGCTTTTAAAGTCAATGACTTTATTAAAGAAGCACGCAAAAAAGAGAGCCTTGCTTTTGATGTAAAAAGTAGGCGGAAAAGTTTATAATGTCGTTATTGTTGATTACCAAAGAGATGTTGTTACAAGCGATCTTAAACACGTAGATCTAAAAAGTAGCACTTCCGGGCGTTTTATCAAAATATATGATCCCAGTTAAGCCAGTTGGAACACCCTATTGGTCTTAAAAATAAGGGCGTTTTGATCCAGTCAAAAAGACGTCTTTGCGTAAAATGCACGGCTGAAAATTTACCAAATTCATTTGACGTTGATGTAAGCAAACTTGACATTGATGATACGATTTTGGTTCGTGATATCACAGCTCCTAAAGGCGTTACTATCATTGACGCTGACCGTGTTGCGGTACTTGGAGTTATTAAAGCTAAATAAAAAGGGCTTTTGTGACACTAATAGCGGGGCTGGGAAATCCTGGCTCCCAAATACGAAAATACTAGACACAACATAGGCTTTATGCTTATAGATCTCCTAAAAGACTCAAATTTCAAAGATGTTAGCTCAGCCAAATTTCAAGGCGAAGTTTTTAAATTTAACGACATTATCTTGCTAAAACCAACGACATTTATGAACCTCTCAGGTCAAAGCGTAAAAGCAGTAAAAGACTTTTACAAGCCAGATAGGATAATCGTCATCCACGACGATCTTGACCTTAGTTTTGGCGCGGTTAAATTTAAAAAAGGCGGCAGTAGCGGCGGACACAACGGCATAAAATCGATCGATAATCTAATAGGCAACGACTACGAAAGGGTGCGCGTCGGTATCGGACATGAGGGTGATGCTAAAATTTTTGTCCTTGGCGAGTTTAGCGACGAGGAGAAAAAGGCTTTAGATGAAATTTTAGCCTATACAAAAAATGCGGTTTGTGAGCTTCTAAAGAGTGACATCAACGAAATTTCACAAGATTTACGGTAAAAAGGTCTTATCAAATGAAACTATACGCCAGATACGTTGGCTGGGTCTATATAAAATCTTTTCTTATCGTATTTTTAGCGCTTGAGCTATTTTTATGTTGGCATTGATCTGCTTACAAATTTAAAAGATCTGCCGCCATCTGCCAACCTTCAGCTACTCTACGTTGGCCTTACTGCACTAAGTGCCATTAGCTACGTTTTGCCACTCTCGCTTATCTTTGCGCTAATAATTTTGCATGTAAATATGGTTCGCTCAAACGAGCTAATCAGCTTTTATGCTCTTGGCATCAGTAAAAACAAGCTCATTTTGCCGCCATTTCTTATAGCGCTTTTTGTGACAATTTTTTACGTTGGGCTCATCCCTACTCCTTTTGCTTATGCGCATGACTATCAAAAAGCATCGCAAAAACACCGCTTTTTCAAAAAGCACAAACGACTCATTTTTGGTGAAGGTAGGTATCTATATAAAAGAGCTAAACTCAGCCAAGCAAAGGGCAAATGACGTGAGAATCTTTGACATTAATGGCACTGACTTGCTTTCGACAACATTTGCCAACCACGCTAAATTTAAAGACAATGAGTGGGTTTTAGAAGATGTAAATCAGACCTTTTTGCCTCAAAGCTTAGAGCTTGGTGAAAATGGCTTTAGCAAGGTAAAAAGCGAAAAAGTTTAGATGCGTTAAGAGGCTTTTAAACCAAAGAGCATCGAGAGTCTCGCAAGTGTTGAAAACTCAAATGTAACATACCTGATGCGATAAAATTTTATAAAGACATTTTAAAAAAATGAAGGCATAGGGCTTGATAGTGCAAGGACTGCATTTTATAACCTTGCCATCACGCCATTTTTTTGCGCCATTTTTATTGCTAATTTTCTACTATCATTTGCCAGTGACTGGCAGGTTTTTTAACCTCGCACTCTCAACATTTATCTTTGTTGTGATAACACTCGTAGTTTGGGGACTTCTCTTTATCTTAACCAAATTTGCTCAAACCTCAGTCATCTTGCCAGAGATCGGCATGGTTCTACCTGTTATTTTGCTTTTTGCATACGCCATTTATCTCATAAAATCGCATCGTTAAGCCAAATTTACGGCAACTTTTTGTAAAATCAAGCCATTTTAAAAAAAGGCTATTTTATGGATTTTAAAAGAGCTTGCAAGCAAATACAAAACCCCACTTTACGTTTATGATTTTAACTACATTAAAGAGCGCTATGAGGCGCTAAAAAACGCATTTTACGCTAGAAAATCTCTAGTTTGTTACGCTGTAAAAGCAAACTCAAATTTAAGCGTTTTAAAATTTCTGGCTGATCTTGGAGCTGGATTTGACTGCGTGAGCATCGGCGAGGTCAAAAGAGCGCTTCTTGCAGGTGCTAAGAGATATCAGATCATCTTTAGCGGCGTTGGCAAGAGCGATGAAGAGCTAAAAGAGGCTTTAGAAAATGAAATTTTGCTGATAAATGTTGAGAGTTTTGCCGAGCTTTTAAGGCTTGAAGAGATAGCAAAAGGGTTAAACTTAAAGGCAAGGATTAGCATCAGGGTAAATCCAGGCGTCGATGCAAAAACTCACCCATATATCTCGACAGGGCTAAATGAAAACAAATTTGGCGTCGATGCACAGACAGCTAAAAAGATGTATATCCACGCTAAAGCATCAGAGTTTCTTGAGCCAACTGGCATACACTTTCACATCGGCTCACAGCTAACTTCACTAAGCCCGATAATAGACGCTGCAAAGATCGTAAGCGAGCTTTTAAGAGAGCTAAGAGCGCTTGAAATTGATATCAAATGTTGATGTCGGTGGCGGACTTGGCATCATCTATAACGATGAAAAAGAGATAAATTTATACGACTACGCACAAGGAATTTTAGGCGCACTAAAGGGTCAGGATGTGACCGTCGTTTGCGAGCCAGGACGCTTCATCGTGGGCAATGCTGGCTACTTTGTAGCAAGTGTTTTATATGAGAAATTTAACGGCAAAAGAGATTTGTCATCACTGATGGTGCGATGAATGATCTTATAAGACCAAGCCTTTATGGCGCGCATCACAAATACTTGCTTACGGCAAGGATGAAAATTTGAGGCACTTGCGATGTGGTCGGTCCAGTTTGTGAAAGCGGCGACTTTTTAGCAAAAGATATCAAGCTACCAGAGTGCAAGAGTGGCGACGTCATCGTGGTTAAAAGGGGCTGGGGCTTATGGATTTAGCATGAGTTCAAACTACAACACAAGAAACAGAGCCGCTGAAGTTTGCGTACTTGATGGCAAAGATAGGCTGATAAGAAGACGCGAGTGCTTTGAGGACGTCGTGGCACCTGAGATTGAGTTTTTGGAGAGCGCTGATGCAAGAGCTAAATGAGCTTAGAAAAGAGATCGACAGTATCGATGATCTCATCTTAAATAAACTAAATGAGAGAATGAAGCTTGTTGAGCAGATAGGCAAGCTAAAGCAAACGACTGGGACGCCCATATATCGTCCTGAGCGTGAGCGAGCTATCATAAACCGCTTAACTAGCCTTAGCAAGGATAAAGCCTTAAATAAGGCTGCGATCGAGAGCTATTTATCTTGAAAAGTACTTTGCTGTTAGTAGGAGTTAGAGATGCCTCAAAAGATCGTCTATCTAGGACCTGAGGGCACTTATACGCATCAAGCGGCGCAAAGTAGATTTGGCGCGATGAGTGCCTATCTGCCACTTGCTACGATCGAGGCAGTTTTTACGAAGCTAGCTCAAAAAGAGGCGAAATATGGCGTTGTGCCTATCGAAAACAACACCGAAGGCGCTGTTGGAGCTACGCTTGATTGTTTGAGTAAATTTGATGATATAAAGATAGTGGCAGAGCTCTACGTAGATATCCACCACAGCTTTGTTAGCATAAATGAAAATTTAAAAAGAGATAAAGCAGAGTACTCACATCCGCAAGGCTACAATCAGTGCCGTAAATTTCTAGAAGATCACATGCTAAATGAGGTCGAATTTGTCCCAGCCAAATCAACCGCAGCAGCTGCATATATGGCATCTATGGATAGAGAATCAGCCGCCATTTGCTCAAAAATCGCAGCTAAAATTTACAACGTGCCAATCGTCTATGAGACTATTGAAGATAATATGGCAAATAGAACGAGATTTTTGATCTTAAGCGATTTTAAAAACGCCAAGGTTGAAAACTCGAAAACTTCGATCCTAGCAAAGACTGATCACAGTCCAGGACGCCTTGCTGATCTGCTTTCTATCTTTAAAAATGAAAATATCAATATCACAAAACTTGAGTCACGTCCTATCAAACAGCGCGAATTTAAGTCAATTTTTTACCTTGACTTTGAGGGGCACATCGACGATGAGAAGGTGCAAAAACGCCTTTGAACTCGCAAAAGAGAGCGGCGCGGAGATAACTTGGCTTGGAAGCTATTTAAACGGAGAAGAGTAATGAAATTTAACGACTTTTTAGATGATCTAGTAAATTACGAGGCTGGAAAAGCCGATCGAGCTTAGTGGTTAGAGTTTGGCATCGATGCAAAAAGATGTGATAAAACTAGCGAGCAATGAAAAATCCTTTTGGCACGAGCAAACGCGTAGAAGAGGCGCTAAAAGAGGTCGCTAAAAACGCACATCTCTATCCAGACGATAGTTACTTTGAGCTAAAGAGGGCTGGCTAAGAAATTTGGCGTAACTAGCAAAGCTAATCATCGGCTCTGGAAGCGACCAGATCATAGAATACGCACTTCACGCAAAGGCGAACAAGCAAAGTGGTGTTTTGATGGCTGGCGTGACATTTGCGATGTATGAAATGTATGCAAAACAAACTGGAGCTAAAATTTACCGCACAAAGAGTGTGGAGCATAATTTGAGCGAGTTTTTAGAAATTTATAATGCGCACAAAGATGAAATTTCTGTCATCTTTCTTTGCCTACCAAACAACCCTTTGGGTGAGTGTATCGATGCCGATGAGGTCTATAAATTTATAAAAAACATTGATGAAAACACGCTTGTGGTGCTTGATTGTGCTTACAACGAATTTGCTAAATTTAAAGACAGCAAAAAAGAGATAAAGCCAAGCGAGGTGGTGAAATTTAAAAATGCCATCTATCTTGGCACTTTCTCAAAAAGCCTACGCACTTGGCGGCATGCGCGTGGGATACGGCGTGGCAAATGAAGAGATCATAGGCGCTCTTTCAAAGCTAAGAGCTCCATTTAACATCACAACTCCAAGCCTAAGAGCAGCGGTAGTAGCACTTGATGATGATGGTGTGCAAAAAACTATGCAAAAACAACTTCGAGCAGATGAAGAGATATGAGGAATTGCAAGGCAAAATGGCATAGAGTTTATCCCAAGCTACACAAATTTCATCACATTTAAATTTAACGAGCCAAAATCAAGCCAGATATGCGAAAAGATGCTAAAAAAAGGTATAATTTTACGAGATTTAAAAAGCTACGCCTTAAATGCGGTGAGAATAACCATCGGTCAGGCATGGCAAAACGATAGAGTTTTTGAAGAGTTAAAGCAAATTTCAAAAGTAGGGATATGGATTTTAAGGCATTACTTCATCAAATAAGTCAAATTTATCAAAAGCTTTCACTAAAACAAAAGATCGTCGCAGGCAGCTCGATCGTTTTGGTTGTGGCTTTTTTGGTATTTTTAACGCTTTACAAAAGCAAAAGTGATAGCTTTGCAGGATATAGCGTCCTTTTTGAAAATATCAGCCCAAGCGACTCAGCCTTAATAGTCGATCAGCTAAACAAAGATGGCATCAAGTATAAACTAGCAAATGAAGGCACCATTCTTGTGCCAACTAGCGATGTATATAAAGAGCGTATCGCTGTTGCAACGCTTGGCATACCAAAAGAGAGCAAGATCGGTTTTGAAATTTTTGACAAGCAAGAATTTGGAGCAACGGACGCCGAGCAGAGAGTTAAATTTCAAAGAGCGCTTGAGGGCGAGCTAGCTAGAACGATCGAGAGCCTCTCATCTATCCAAAAAGCAACCGTAAGAATAGCCATACCAAAAAGAGCGTCTTTACTGAAAGGCAAGCACTCCCAACTGCTTCTATTGTCGTTGAGCTAAAGCCAGGCGTTAGTTTAAATGCGAAGCAAATTTTTGGCATTAAAAACCTTGTGGCGGCCTCTGTTACAAATTTAAGCACCGAAAATGTCAAGATAGTAAATCAAGATGGCGTTGCACTTGGCGATGAAGATGGCGAGTTTGATAGTGATGCCATAGCTCAGCAGATCCGCTATAAGCGCGAGTTTGAAAATAATTACGAGCAAAAGATCGTAAATGTCCTAGCTCCTATCGTGGGCGGGGCAGATAAGGTCGTAGCAAAGGTAAATATCGACTTTGACTTTGATAAAAAAGATACAAAAAGCGAGGTTTATGACCCAAATAACGTCGTAAGAAGCGAGAGCAACATCGAAGAAAAGCGCCAAGGCTCGGCTCCAAATGAAGTAGGCGGCGTACCAGGTGCGGTTAGTAACATAGGCCCTGTTCAAGGACTAGATGACAGCACTTTAAAAGAGCAGTACAACAAAAGCTCGCAGCAGACAAACTACGAAATTTCAAAGAAAGTGACAAACGTCAAAGGGCAGTTTGCTAGCATAAACAGAGTGAGCGCAGCTGTCGTTATAGATGGCATTTATAAAAGTAAAAAAGATAGTGATGGCAAGCCAACTGGCGAGTTTGAATTCACCCCGCTTACCAAAGAGCAAAGAGAATCAATCACAAATTTAATCAAGCAATCAATCGGCTACAATCAAAATAGAGGCGATGAGGTAAGCTTGGATAACTTCGAGTTTAAAACACATAAAGACGTAAGTGCTGGCGAGAAAAATGGATAGCTTTATGAATAGCTATGTGGTGCCTTTCTTGCCGATATTTAAGTATCTTTTTTGCGACGTATTACTTTACATCTTTTTACAAAAAGTTATCGTACCATTTATGCAAAAAGATGCTTGAAGAGACAAAAGAGGAAGAAGAACAAGTTCAGAATGAGTTTGAAGATATCGAGACTGATGCTGAAGATACACTTGAGAAATTTAAAGCTGCTCGCAAGAAAGTCGAAGAACAACTTGGTCTTGGTGGTGAATTTAATGAAGACGAGCTAAAATACGACGTATTGCTAGAAAAATGAGAACAGTTATCTCTGAACGTAGTGAAGAGATTGTGACATTACTTCAAGATATGGTTAAAAAAATGATAGTGACTTTAACATGCGCAAGGAAATTTAATGTCGATGAAGTTAAATGATAAGCAAAAGATGATCTACGATGATCTATCAATGCCTGAAAAGATTGCTATTTTATTAATTCAACTTGGTGAAGAGGCGACAGCTGTTATATTTTCTCATATGGATGTTGATGTTATTACTGAAATTTCAGGCTATATTGCAACTGCAAAAAATATAGATAAACAAGTTGCAGGCGCGGTGCTTGAAGAATTTACGCACTAATGCAGTCAAATCAATATGAGAAGTGGCGGCTTAGAGTACGCAAAAGAAAGTACTATACCGCACATTTGGTCCAGAGGTCGCTCAGAAAGATTTTAGAACAAAGCTTGCAAAAAGCATGGAAAAACTCAAAAAGCTTTGGCTATCTTGATAAGATAAAGCCGCAGCAACTCGCAGACTTCATCGTAAAAGAGCACCCTCAAACTATCGCGCTAATCCTTGCTCATATGGACTCAAGTAGTGCTGCTGAGACGCTAAGTTTTTTTTCAGATGAGTTAAGAAGTGAGGTCGTGATCAGGATGGCAAATCTTGGCGATATTAGCCCATCAGTAATAAAACGTGTCTCAACCGTACTTGAGGGCAAGCTTGAAAGCCTTACATCTTACAAGGTCGAAGTTGGTGGTCCAAGAGCTGTGGCAGAGGTGCTTAACAGACTTGGTCAAAAAGCTAGCAAAAGCACCATTGAGCGCATCGAGCAAAGCGACGATAAGCTTGCTACAACGATCAAAGAGCTTATGTTTACATTTGAAGATATTATCAATCTTAACGCAACTGCGATTAGAAAATTCTCAAAAATGTCGATAAAAAAAGACCTTATGGTTGCATTTAAGGGTTCAAGCGATGGCATTAAGGATAAATTTTTATCAAATATGTCTCAGCGTGCAGCCGAAGCCTTTAAAGAGGAGATGCAATACCTTGGCGCTGTTCGTGTAAAAGATGTTGAAGAGGCACAAAGACGCATTGTAGAAGTAGTACAAACCTTAGCTGATCAAGGCGTCTTCAAGTTAGCGAAGCAGATGAGATGATAGAATGAAAAGTAGCGTAATAACAAGTGAGACCTCGCCGGCTCACTTTATAGAAAAATTATAGATTTAAAGTGCTTGGGAGCAATGAAAGAGCCCAAGATAGCGCACCTGTTTTGATAGAGAGAACAACCTTAGTGAAGAGCTAAATGAGCAAGAGTAGAGCAAGGTGGTGAGAAATACTGCACGCAAAGCCATGCCAGTTCACCAAATGCAAGCAAACATGCAAAATCACTTTGTGCCTCAGCCTCAAAATAACCAAGCTCACCAGCTCGGATTTGACTCGAGTTTTGTCGAGGAGCTGCTTAAAAAGACAGATGAGCTAGCAGTAACATCATCAAACTTCAAATGCAAATAGAAAATCAAGAGCGAATTGCAAAACGCCTTGAAGCTGAGACCATCCGTGCAAAAGAGGATGGCAAAAACGAAGGCATCGCTCAAACAAATGCTGCAAACGAGGCAAAGATAAAAGGAACTTGAGGCTAAATTGAGTGCTTCAGCTGCAAAAGCTTGACGAGCAGTACGTTAAAGGTGATGAGTTTTTTGAAAAAGAGCGAAGATGAGCTTGGGCAAACTGCGATAAAGATCGCAAAAGAGGTGATAGAAAAAGAGGTTTCAAGCGCATCTAGCCAGATCGCTCATCACCCTAGCGAAATTCAGCTTATAAAAGAGCTAAGCGACGTAAAAAAACATAGAAATTCGCGTAAATCCAGAAGATAGCGACTATCTAAAAGAGCAATTTAGTAAAAACGAACGTGTAAAAGTAAGTGCTGATGATGCCATAAGCAAAGGTGGCGTGGTGATAATAAGCGAGGGCGGAAACATCGATGCGACGATGCAAACAAGGCTTGAGAAGCTAAAAAAATGCTGGTAAATAATGAATAAAGACGTTAAAAGCCTAAATGTCGATGAGCTAAACGCGCTTTGCCACGACATCAGAGATAAAATTCTATCCACCGTTAGTAAAAATGGCGGCCATCTTAGCTCAAACATCGGTGCAGTCGAGATCATCGTTGCGATGCATAAAATTTTTGACGTTACAAAAGATCCATTTATCTTTGACGTGAGTCACCAAAGCTACGCGCACAAGCTGCTAACTGGGCGCTGGGACAACTTTGATACGCTTAGAAAATTTAATGGCATCAGTGGCTACACAAAGCCAAGCGAGAGCAAATTTGACTACTTTGTAGCAGGCCATAGCTCAACGTCCATTTCACTTGCAGTTGGCGCTGCAAAGGCGATCAAACTAAAAAATGAAGAGCGCTTGCCAGTAGCTGTCATAGGCGATGGCTCGCTAAGTGGCGGCATGGCGTATGAGGCGCTAAATGAGCTTGGGGATAGAAAATATCCTTGCGTCATCATCCTAAACGACAACGAGATGAGCATAAGCAAGCCAATAGGCGCGCTTAGCAAGTATCTAAGCCAGATGATGGCTGGGCAATTTTATCAAAAATTTAAAGGCAGGGTTGAGCGCTTTTTAAGCTACATGCCAGACTCTGCAGCCTACATGGCTAGACGCATGGAGGAGGGCATCAGACTTATCACTCCCGGCATGTTTTTTTGAAGAGCTTGGACTTGAGTACATAGGCCCAGTCGATGGGCACGACCTCTCAGCGCTTCTTAGCACATTTGAAACTGCCAAAAACATGAAAAAACCAGTCATCGTGCACGTGCAGACGCTAAAGGGCAAAGGGTATGAATTTGCCGAGGGTTACTATGAAAATTGGCACGGAGTTGGGCCGTTTGATCTAAAAAGTGGCGAATTTATCAAAAGGCAGTCAAACAAATCAGCTACGGCGATCTTTAGCGAGCAGCTTTTAAAGATGGCAAGAGAGCACAGCGACATCGTTGGCGTAACAGCTGCGATGCCAACAGGCACTGGCATGGACGCGCTCATACATGAGTTTCCAGACCGCTTTTGGGACGTGGCGATAGCCGAGCAGCACGCAGTTACCTCGATGTCAGCCATGGCAAAAGAGGGCTTTAAGCCATTTGTCGCGATATACTCGACCTTTATGCAAAGAGCCTATGATCAGGTCATTCACGACGCTTCTATATTAAATTTAAACATCACATTTGCGATGGATAGAGCGGGCATCGTGGGCGAAGACGGCGAAACGCATCAGGGCGCTTTTGACATTAGCTTCTTAAACGCTGTGCCAAACATGGTTCTTTTTGCTCCAAGGTGCGAAGAGAGCATGAAAAATGTTATGGAATTTGCCTACTCTTACAAGGGCGTTAGCGCGTTTAGATATCCGCGTGGGGCGTTTATCTTAAGAGATGAGTTTAAAGCCAAACCGCTTGAATTTGGCAAGGGTGAAATTTTAGCTGACGCAAAGAGTGACATCGCATTTTTAGGCTATGGCAACGGCGTTGGCAGGGCAAATTTGGTTAGAAATTTACTAGCTGGCAAGCTTGAGGTGATCTTAGTCGATCTAGTCTTTGTAAAGCCGCTTGATAGTGAGCTTTTTGCGTGAACTAGCAAAACGCACCAAAAAGTGGTATATCTTTAGCGATAGCGCTAAAAAAAGGCGGCGTTGGCGAGATCGTAGGTGCCTTTTTACAAGAAAATGGCATATCAAATGTAAGCGTTGTTAGCTTTGAATATGATGATAAATTATCCAGCATGGCTCGACAGCTGAGGTTGAAAAGAGCCTTGGTATAAGCGCTGAGCAAATTACCCAAAAAAATTACTAGAGAATAATTAATATCATTTAATAAAGAAACGTTTAATATTACTTTTGCTAGCATAAAGCAAAGAAATTTGTATAGGGGAAAAATTATGCAATATGTATCGTTGCTAAAACAGTCTGGGCTTAAAGTAACGCCGCAGCGTCTTAGCGTTTTGAGAATTCTTGATCGTCATACACATCCAACGATCGATGAGCTTTATGATGAAATTTTGAAAGAAAATCCATCAGTTTCGCTCGCAACAGTTTATAAAAACCTAAACACTCTAAAAGACGAGGGGTTGGTGGTTGAAGTAAATATCGTCAATCAAAAGGCGAGATACGACATTTACGAGCATCCGCACATCCACGTGGTTTGCGAAAACTGCGGTAGCGTCGAGGATATGAGCTATGATGACTCAGAGCTTGGCAAATACCAAGAAGCGCTTGAAAAAAAGATCGGTAACATCATCGAGCGCCTAAATATCGTTGCTAGCGTAAAAAGCTGTAAACACTGCCGATAAGGCAAAATTTATGTTGCATTATGCAACATAATTTCTATTTTTCTTCATAAAAATACTTCAAACAAGCCTGAAATTAGCTTTTTCTCATTATTTTAAGCACTAACTCGCTAAAATAAACAAAAAAATTCGGAGAAAAAAATGTGGGTTTGGAGATAGAGCGTAAATTTTTACTCAAAAATTCTCAAATTCTAGATTTTTCTAAAAGAGGCTGGGCTAGTTTTTAAGCACCTTGAAAATTTCTCAGTTTTACACCAAGATCACGCAAAATGAAGAGATCCGCTTTAGAAGCGAAGAGGATAAATTATAAAAAAACGCTCAAGCTTGGCAAAGATCTTATAAGAGAAGAAAATGAGGAATTTTGCGAAAAGGCGGAGTTTAAAAAGGCTTTAAAAACCGCATCGGGTGCGTCATCACAAAAGATAGATACATTTTTTCGGCTAAATAATAACCCTGCAATATCGATGTTTTTAAAGATAGCTTAAACGGACTTTGCACATTTGAGATCAGAATTTGCTGATGAAAATGAGGCTGTATATTTTAAACTGCCAGCTTTTTTGGAGCAGTTTTTGTAAGGCCGATGTCACCTGCGATAAAAAGATATAAAAACAATTCTTGCCATTCACGCAAACGAAAATGAACAAATCGACTATAAAAGAGCCTACAATGTCTTTAAAAACAAAGAAATTTCCCGCCAAATTACTGCACAGTTTAAAAAGCGGCGAGGCTTTAAGGTCTTTGTTTTTAAGTATCTTTAAAGAGATAAAGAGGCTAAAGAGCGACTATCTGCAAGATCACGATGAAGAAAATTTTTGCACAACCTGCGAGTGAATTTAAGAAAAGGTTAGGTCGCTACTTAGAAATTTTTAACAGCGTTTTTGATGAAAAAGTGACGCTCTTTTTTGGAGAGAATTTTAAAATTCTGGCAAACTCAACCAACAAAAAGCGAGACTTAGACATATTTCTTGGCTTTTTAAGCGAGCAAAAGCATGCAAATGAGCTAATTTACTTTGTGCAAAAGGCTCTAAATTTAGAGTATGAAAACGTTAAAAGCTATCTTAGTGACGAGGAAAACTACGCATTTTTAAAAGAGTGGGAGATATTTTTAAACGAGGGCGAGTTTTATAGATCAAAGCTCTTTGACGTAAGCCTTTCGCGACTTGGCTCGTTTAAACTTAGAACGCTTCTAGTTTTGGCACAAAAGAGGCTAAAAAGCCTAGATCAAGACTGCCCAAATGAGAGTTTTCATAAGATCAGGATCGAGCTTAAAAAGGTGAGATACACTTACGAGTTTTTGAGTGAGATTTTTTATTTTGACGGGCTTAAAAAGTATGAAGAGCGGCTAAAAGATATGCAAGAGATCTTTGGCGCACTTCAAGACTATGACGTTTGGCTTGGCATCTTAGAGCGCTTGCCAGTGGCTGCTGGTAAAGAAAAGCTAGAGAGCAAAATCTACAAACAAATTTACAAAACCAGAGAAGAGATACTAAAAAAACGGCTTAAATTTATAAAAACAACTCGCAAGATCTCGCGAAGTAAAGTACTACATATAAAGGTCTAAAAGTATGCAAAAAAACAAGAAAAAAATAGTTGATATGTTTAACCAGATCGCTCCGACTTACGACGTCGCAAACAGGGTGCTAAGCCTTGGCGTGGATGTGAGCTGGAGGAAATTTGCCTGCAGATATATGCTAGAAATTTTTAAAAAAATAAAAGCATAAATATCGTTGATGTGGCTTGCGGCACTGGCGATATGATGGGGCTTTGGAGTGAAAATTTCAAAAAGAAATTTGGCGTGAAGTAAAAAGCCTAACTGGCATCGACCCATCAAGCGGCATGCTAAAAAGAGGCGAGGGCAGAAATTTCCAGATCCCTAAATTATAGAGGCCTATGCTGATAGCACAACGCTTGCAAGCGGTGAGGCTCAAATTTTAAGCATAAGCTACGGCATAAGAAATGTGGTCGAGCGAAAGGCTGCGCTTAGGGAGTTTAATAGGGTCTTGGCTGATGGCGGATACGTCGTCGTGCTCGAATTTACCAAACGCCAGAAAAAGGGCTTTATAACTGCGCTAAGAGATTTTTACCTAAGTAAATTTTATGCCAAGTATCGGCGGCTTTATCTCAAAAAACAAAGAGGCGTACGAGTATTTGCCAAGCTCGATAGAAAATTTCTTGGACGCAAAGAGTTTTTGCGATGAGCTTGTAGAGGCTGGCTTTGAGATAGAGCTTTGCAAGGGCTTTAGCATGGATATCTCAACGCTATTTATCGCTAAAAAGGTCAAAGAGATCAATGCTTAGCGTATCTGAGCTAAACGAAAAAGCAAAGGCACTGCTTGAAGCGACACTTGACTACATCGAGGTAAGTGGCGAGATTTCGCGCCTTACTAAGCACGCCTCTGGGCACTGGTACTTCACGCTAAAGGACGAAAAGTCCAGCATCTCAGCCGTGATGTACCGCATGAATAACCAAAAGGTGAAGTTTTTGCCAAAAGAGGGTTTGAAGGTCAAAATTATGGCAAAGTGACCATTTATTCGCCAAGTGGGTCGTATCAGCTAGTGGCTAGTGCTATCGCTGCCTGATGGCGAGGGCGAGCTTGAACTTGCGTTTAGGCAGCTTAAAGAAAAGCTCGAAAGCGAGGGGCTTTTTGACATCGGCGCAAAAAAAGAGATACCAATTTACCTAAGAAAATAGCCCTTGTCACAAGCGCCACTTCAGCCGCGCTTCAGGGATATGCTAAAAGGTGGTAAAGAGCCGCTGGAGACTAAAGTGAAAGTATATATTTGACGCGCTAACTCAGGGCGAAAGTGCTCCAAGCTCGCTTATAAAAGCTTTGCGCAGAGCCGATAAATACGGCGTAGATGTGATCGTTTTAGCTAGAGGCGGCAGCAAAGAGGATCTTTGGTGCTTTAACGACGAGAGCTTAGCTCGTGAAATTTACGCTACAAAAACGCCAGTCATAAGCGCTATCGGACACGAGATCGACTACGTTATAAGTGACTTTGTGGCAGACCGCAGATCGCTTACACCAAGTGCAGCCATGCTTGATCTTTTGCCTGATGAAGAGGCGTTTTTCCAGTATCTTGATAGGCTCAGCGACGATCTTGATAGCGCCTTAAATTTAAAGATCACAAAGAAACAAAATTTATTAAATTTACTACTTTCTAAATTTTCATCAAACGCTCTAAAAGCTAGGATCGAGCTAAAATTTAGCGAGGTGGCAAACAAGCAAAATGCCCTAACAAACGCCGTGCAAAGAAAGATCTTGCTTCTTGGCTCAGCTCTTGGCTCGCTTGAGAAGGCTTATGAGATGAGGGAGCTCTTTTTTGAGAGCACGAAGGGGCTTATCGAGGTTAGAAAAGATGGCAAGAGAGCCGATCTTAGGGATTTAAATTTGAATGATGAGATCGAGCTTATCTCGCAAAATACACATAAAAAAGCAATTATCAAGGAGTAAAAATGAGTAGAAAAATCAACTTTAGCGCAGGCCCAAGCGCGATACCATTAGACGTTTTAGAGCACGCAAAGGCCGAATTTACCGACTACAGAGGCGAGGGCTACTCGATCATGGAGATCAGCCACAGAAGCAAGACCTTTGAGGAGATCCATTTTGGCGCGATGGAGAAGATAAGAAAGCTTTACGGCATCGGCGATGAGTATGAAATTTTATTTTTGCAAGGTGGCGCACATTTGCAATTTAGCATGATACCGATGAATTTATATCAAGGTGGCAGGGCTGAGTATGCAAACACCGGGGTTTGGACAAATAAAGCGATCAAAGAGGCAAAAGTGCTTGGCGTAAATGTAGATGTCGTCGCAAGCAGTGAGGATGAAAATTTCTCTTACATACCTGAGTTTACATTTAGCGATGACGCCGACTATGCCTACATCTGCTCAAACAACACGATTTACGGCACGCAGTATAAGGCTATGCCAAAGACCAAATCGCCCCTTGTTGTCGATGCTTCGAGCGATTTTTTCGCTAGACCGCTTGATTTTAGCAGTATCGGCTTGCTTTATGGTGGCGCTCAGAAAAATGCAGGCCCAAGCGGCGTGACTATCGTCATTTTAAGAAAAGACCTAGTTGATCGCGTGAGCAGCCAAAACGTCCCTATGTTTTTGCGCTACAAAACGCACGTAGAGGCAAACTCACTTTACAACACACCGCCAACTTTTGGAATTTATCTCTTAAATTTAACCATGCAGCACCTGCTAGATCTTGGCGGACTTGCTGAGGTTGAGAAGATAAATGCCAAAAAAGCAAGCACACTTTATGACATCATAGACAGCTCAAATGGCTTTTACGTGGGTCACGCCAAAAAATCAAGCAGGTCAGATATGAACGTGAGCTTTACGATACCAAAAGATCATGCGCTTGAGCCAGTTTTCGTCGAAGAAGCGCTGAAAGAGGGCATGCTAGGGCTAAAAGGTCACAGACATCTTGGCGGCATAAGAGCCTCTATCTACAACGCCGTTAGCCAAAGCGACGTTGATAAACTTGGCGAGTTCATGAGAGAATTTGCCAGAAAGCACGGCTGATGAACAAGGCAAAAAAAGCTTACGACGAAATTCCTTATTTCTCAGCTGCATTTAGCGACTGCTCACCTGTTAGGATAGAGGCGGTTGCTAAATTTCTAGGGCTAAAGGCGGCAAATTTAAAAGATGCCAGAGTGCTGGAGCTTGGCTCGTCATATGGTGGCAATATCTTGCCATTTGCAGCTTCTCACAAAGAGGCAAAGGTCGTTGGCATCGACATCTCAAGCCACCAAGTAGAAGAGGGCAACAAGATCGCAAAGAAGATGGGTTTAGAAATTTCACCCTTCTTGAGCGCGATTTTTTTGCACATGAATGAGCACGACATAAAAGAGCTTGGCGAGTTTGACTACATCATCGCTCACGGCGTTTATAGCTGGGTGAGCCCAAACGTAAGAGACGCGCTACTTGCAACGATAAAGGCGCTACTTAGCAAAGATGGCATCGCCTACGTCTCTTATAACACCTACCCAGGTTGGAAGAGCCTTGATATCTTAAGGGACTTCATGCTCTTTGCGAGCGCAAACAGGGGCGATAAAGAGTCGCTACCTCACGTCAAAGAGGAGCTAAATTTTTTGCAGGATTATTTGAAATGTAGCCTGCAAAACCAAAACGACGTCGTCTATAAAGACAGCATGAAGCTACTTTTGACGCAGCTAAATTTCTTACAAGGCATCATCGCAAAGGGGAGTGATTATTACATTTTGCACGACTTTTTGGAGGTGAGCAACGAGCCAACTTACTTTCATAAATTTGCCAAGCACATCGATAAACACGGACTTTGCTACGTCATAGACGCCTCACTAAATGATATCTTTGCAAGCTCGACTGGTATCTACCGCTTTGACGCGCACATCGAGCAAAGCTACAACACCCGCATCAAAAAAGAGCAGCTAAACGACTTTTTGTTTAATAGATCTTTTAGAAAGAGCCTCATTGCGCACAAAGAAAGGCTTGGTGGCGCTGATGACTTTGACGCGGTGCTTGGCGAGAGCGAGCTTGATAGGGTTTATTTTGCATATTTTAGTGAGCAGCCAAGGACAAAAACGCAAGAAATTTTAAGCAAAGCCTATCCGCAAAGCCCTAAATTTAAGTGAAGTAAAGGCTGCACTTGGAGAGAGCGAGAGCGAAGCATTTATGGGGCTACTTGAAATTGTAAATGATCAAAACACCAAAATTTCATCCTCAAAGCTTGCTGCACTTGCTTATGAGCCTAAAAAAACTAGGCTAAAACCTATGGCAGCGGCCTATCTTGGTTATTTTTTGGATGCTAGCTCGCCAGTTATTTCTTTAGCAAATGAGCTAAATGGCAAGCTTGGTTTAAGCATTCAAGAGATCAAAAGCTGCATTGAAATTTGACGGCAAGACCAGTCTTAAAGAGATCGCAAAGAGCGTAAATTTAAGCGAAGATGAGCTAAAAGAGCTTGCTTTTAAACTAAGTGAAGCTTACTTTTTTGAAGAAATTTAAAAAAGAGCGTAGCAGATTAGCCATGCTCTTACTCAAAAACATATCTTTTAATATCAAACATATCATCGCTATGTAAAAGACCAAAAACCATTTTTTAAGTGTTTTTTTGTCGGTATGTTGCGTCTTTTTGGTGCCAAAGTATGCGCCTATTAGCGAGCCAAGACCTAAAAATGTGCCCTCAGCGTATGAGATATGGCCATTTAGTGAGAGTGAGATGAAGCCCGCGATGGCGCAAACATAACGAAAAATACGCCCATAGAAACGGCTTTTTAAGCTCATAACGTAAAAAGCCAACCAAGATAGAGCGATAAAGACGCCTCCACCGATGCCGATGCTAATGGCAAAAACGCCAACAAAAACGCCAACTAAAAATAGCAAAAAGAGCGAATTATTCGCATTTGAGCCGTCGCTGTTTGGCGAAAAGTATAGCTTTATAAGCGAAAAGACAAATGTCGCAAGCAACATAGACTCAGTAAAAAGTGCAGGCGCGTGCGATACGATGATGCCGCTAAAGCTAGCTCCAACCAAGCCTCCAAGCCCCAAAAAGACGCCGCGATTTAGCTTTAAAAGCCCAGCTTTGTAGTTTAGATACGAGCCAAACGTCGCACTAAAGATCATCTGCATGACACTTATGCCAATGGCTGTTTTCACGTCGTAACCAAAGGCGACCATGATAGGAACGACGACCGTGCCGCCACCGATGCCAAAAAACCCAGCGATGTAACCAACGCCGATACCGATTATAAATAGTTCTACAAAAAGCATTTTTCTCCCTCGACTGGTGCAAATTTACAGCCAAGGGGCTCTTAAAAAAATAGTAAAAAAAGGCGTAAATTTAGAAATGTAGCCAAATTCTAAAAAAAGTAAAAGCGAAAATTTTTATAATCAATAAAAATTTAAAAGGAAAAAGATGCTCTTAGAACAACCACTTTTTTTATTATGAAGCGATCAGAGAAATTAAAAATAGCTACCTTGCTGAAGACAAGACGCAAACGATAATCGGCATCGACTGCGAATATATCGACGAAAAAGATATGGACTTTTACGGGCTTAGAAGCTACTTTGATACCAATCGTAACAGATCACTAGCGCCTTTTTGCTGGACTTTTTGGCATTTTTGCATATGACGGCGTGAGATACTTTGAGTATATCGGCGAAGAGAAAGCTAAAAAGTATGAGTTTCCAAAATTTATCTACGCTGACGCTAAAGCATATCTGCACTTTGATAAGATGAGTAAATTATACTTTTTATGGGGATAAAGAGAGGTATTATGACTTTTTGCTAAATTAAAAGCAGAGCATAAGGGCGAAAAAGAGTGCAATTTAGTATAAAAACTGATCTTAGTAGCGAAAAGAAACACTTTGAAGATATGGTTGAAGCGGCAAAAGAATACATAAGAAGCGGCGACGTCTTTCAGGTGGTGCTTGGTGAGCTACTTGAAATTTCAACAAATATGAGCAGCCTAGACTTTTACAAAAAGCTAGCTAACGCAAATCCTAGCCCATATATGTTTCATTTTTCCTACGCCTTATGGCGATGTGGTCAGCTCGTCGCCTGAGCTTGTTTTTGAGATGAAAAGCGAGCAAATTTTTGTAGCACCAATCGCAGGCACAAGACCAAGAGGGGGCGACGCAAACGCTGATGTGGCGCTTGAAAATGAGCTACTAAGTGACGAAAAGGAGCTGGCTGAACATAAGATGCTAATCGATCTTGCCAGAAATGACATCGGCAGGGTCTCAGAGCCAAAGAGTGTGGTCGTGAAAAATGCGATGCATATCCAGAAAGTGAAAAAAAGTGATGCACATCGTGAGCGACGTCTATGGCAAGTGCGCTAGGGAGCTTAACCTTTTTGACGTGCTAGCTAGCATCTTCCCAGCTGGCACGCTAAGCGGTGCGCCAAAGATCAGAGCGATGCAGATCATAAACGAGCTTGAAATTTTTGAGCGAAATATCTATGGCGGGGGCATTGGATTTTTGCATTTTAATGGCGATGCTCAGGTGGCGATCCTCATCCGCTCAGCCATCTTTGTGCCAGCTAAAAACGGCTTTAGCGACGTCTTTGTCGGAGCTGGAGCTGGCATAGTCTATGACTCGAAAAGCGAAAAAGAGTATGCTGAAATTTGCCACAAACGAGCCAGCGTGGTAAATGTCTTTAAAAACAGCGCAAAAGAGGTTTAAGAGCTCAAATTTTATAAATTCATAAGAGTCTTTTTGTTTTATCATCAGTAGTAGTATCAAGTTGTGCTCTTACTGTTTGCTGCAAGTTCTGCTTTACTTATATTTTTCAGCTAACATTTTTTACAAAAGGAAGGTCGACTCTTTCTTTTGTACCAAAAGATCAGTAGCTTGTATTTATCATCTTGCTTTGTCTCGTTTCGCTCACTATCTTGATTAGCTCTTTGTAGTCAAAATCTTTTGTGTTTTCATCAACTAAAACAATACCGTAAGTTTTAGTTTTTATTTTTCATTAGCAATTCATCAAAACTATTTGCGGTTTCTAGTGTGTTATAGTCTCCCAAAGCTGAACTAAAAGTACTATTTTTCCATTGGTGTTTTTAAACAAGATGATGTTTTCACTTTTTATTTAGTAAATTTTCGTTTGTGATAGGATTATCAAAATGTGGTGAAAAATTTCTTAAAAAAAGCTGTATTAGGTCATCGCTATTTATTGGTGTTTTAATAGTTGCATCAAAAGTGGACTTTAGTGCTATTTTTCATCAATATTAAAGTATTTGATAGCATTAAAAATTAGAGCGTTTTGGTATTTTGTATGGCTGTTTTTCAAGAGATTGAAACTTCTTGCAAAAGCTATTCTCTTCATCTTCAAATAACTTCGAACTTATAAAAATAAGATCAAACATTCCTTGTTTTATTGCTTGTTTAAGATCCTTTTTGTTGCAGACACCAACTACCTCACAACTAATCTTTCTAAATCCACTTGCTGTTATTTCTATATAAAGTCGTTTGTATCACAGATTAAGATTAGCTGGTTTTATTATTTATATCTTTAGCCAGTGTATCAAGATCATCAGCAAAAAGAGTAGTCTTGTGATAGCAAGAGGTGTGAGTGGATCTTTTAAAAATAAGAGGGTTTTTAATATCGTCAGCTTTTTGTACTCGTATTTCTTAAAAATACAGCGTCATAACTTTTTGGCGACTATGGTGTTACTATTTGCAAGTATATCCACCTTTAAACCCTAGTTCATTTACTGTTTTTCAATCATTATATACAATGCTTACATCTTGCAGAAAAAGCTAGTTTATGATCGTTACTAATATTACATTCTTTGTGATTAGGAGTAGTTTTGAAAATAACTATAAACTTAAAATCATTTCCAACGTTTTTGAAGTGAGCTAATTTCAAGTTTGCTCTCTACTTTCAAGTAAGTCTGTGCTATTTTTAAAATAAATTCAGCTCTCATCATTATCCATGCTTGTTTTTATTATTTGAGAGTATATCCAAAATTGCTCTTCGCTCATAGCTGTCGAGTTATTTTTGATGCTAAAAGCTTATGGTGCAAAGTCCGTTTTTGCTAAATTCTTGTTTTTACTTTTTAATTTGGATTATTAAATTCTGATATTTTGAGGACATTGAAGAGAGGCTAGAAATATACTGTTAAAAGCAGCTTTGAGAGACTCTAGATCGCCATCTAGCTCATTTATTAGAGTCGGATCTATATAGCTTATGAAATTTATCTTTTTATTTTGCGAGTAGATGATATTTGTTTGTAGCATCTCCTCAAAAGCTTTTTGTGGATAAAAATGTTCATTTGTATTATGCTCTTTTTATGTATTAGAAATATTTTTTTGCATTATTATAAAGCGATATCATAATATTTACATTTTTCTCTATTATGCTAATAATGCCCTGCTTTTTATTTTCGTTTATTTCTGTTTTTAGAGCCATAACAGAGGTTAGAAATTTCTTTGTTTATTGTTTCTAACTTTTTGCTTACTGATGAGATGTATTTGTCTTTTTATCTGATAAAAAGTATTATCTTTTGCATATGTTTCTTTTAAAAGCTTCATATGCCTTTATGAGTTTTGATATAGCATTATTTATATTTACGTTTGCATCACTTGACTGTAAGATGTGCTCTTTAATGTATGTTGATTTGTTAGCAAACATCTTTAAGAGTTCAATCTTGTAAAAATACCGAGTGAAGATAAAAAGAGCAAACCTGAAAAGTAGAAATGTAAACAATACTACTAAACCACTTTCAATTTATCTTTTTTATAATATTTTTAATCCATTTTTGTATATTTATAGCACTATTTAGCAAAAAGATGAAAAGTGTCATCTTCATATTGTTTTTATTAATGTTATGTCATTAGGACTTAGTTTTTCCTGATAGTATGACTTTTAGCCCTTGCCTCTTCTAAATTTTTGCTCTTATAATTGTTTTTCGAGCTGAGAAAAACTATCGTATATATTCTCTTTTAGCTCACCTTCTGGCAATAAATCGATAGCACCAAACATATTGTCATTGATATAGTAGAGATTGTCTTTTACGGTGTCATTTGATATGACTAATGATCTGTCTATTAAGATATTTTTCATATAGTATTTAGCATCGTTTACTAAAGATAGTTGTTTATCAATTTGATTTAATGCAGTAGCATAGTTTTTATTTTTGGTGTGCAAATTACATGCAATTATTTGCTCCAAAGTCCGCATTTATTTCACCATTTATATTTTTAAAAATCATAAAAGTAATCTTCAAATTTATCTGTTTGATTTAAATTAGCAAGCACTTCTTTTTAACTTATTTATATTCCGCAATTCACTACTATTATTTATTTTTGTAGAGTATGAAATTTTGTGCGTTTTTAGAGTATTGCCTCGTAGCTTGTTTATGTTTGTTTGACTCTTTCCTGTGAGGGCATCGTGCTCATCTAAAAGTCGAGCTTGCTACATGTAGAGCTAAGATTGTTTATTTAGTTTTCTTCTAGGTCATTTAATGTTGTAAAAATCTTTATAGCATTTATATCCATTATATGCGCAAAAATAGTGCTGAAATTAATGTAGAGTGCTAGTAGTAAATAAAATTACTAGTTCTCATACACACTCTTTTTGCTATATTTTTTACGATTATATCTATTTCGCTTAGCCTTTTTGGAAACCATAGATATCTCTTTGCGCTTTTCTTTTCTATCACTTTTTAGCAGATTCTCAAGCTCTTTGACAAATATGTTTAATTTTAGATTTAGGGGTTTGCTTCTTTTTATCTCATTTACATATTTTCTTAACATCATTTCATCTTTTGCTATTAGTGATGATTGTATCAAGATAAATTTTTCTCTTGCATTACGAGAAAAATATTTAAATAATATGCTAGTTCATCTTTTTGTAAATTAAAACTTTAGCTGATGTTTCAAACCAAGTATCGTCTATTAAAACCTGTATATCTGAGTCAAAAGATACCTCGCATTTTATCTCGAAAATAGAGCAGTCTTAAAATAGAAAGCTTTTGTTTTTGTAGCTGCGACTCAAATTACTGATTATTTAGTGTGTCTTGTCTTTCTAAAAGTATGGCGAAAGTACTTCTCTTCATTTTTAAAGTAGCGCATTGCAAGCTCGCATTTAGTAAAAATAATGCGCCATCTTTTTCTTTTTATGTTTATTCTAGCTGTGTTATTATTCGCATTTTGTAGAATTCTAAAAACTGCAATTCGTATTTTTTGACTTGTTATGACTAGCTCACCAAGATCGCTATGATGTGATAAAAGTCGTCCTAGAGCTATCAAAGCCTAATACATCGAGTGGAATTTTGTGTTATGCAGATATTTTTAAATACTCATCGTATATTATCACTTCAAATTCCTTCTTTGAGCGTTAAAAGCTTTGCTGATACGCTTTTTGTTTGTTATTTTGCCACTTCGTCATTGCTTCGCTGATTTTATCAAAACTTCCGTAAAAGCTGATTAATTTCGCGATACTGCCCTCGAAACGCCAGCTTGTCTTAGCGCTGATCTTTGCATATCGTTTTTTTGCCTTGTTTTTCTGTGAAAACTGATGACAAATCTATGGCTCTCATCGCGCATTTTTGGAAAAAAACTGCAGCTTTTTATCGCTCGTGCTAGACTAAAAGCTGCCATTTTTTGTATAAAGTCATCTTTCGCCTCGCCCTTTGCTCGGTGAGCTTTGGCGTCTATTTTTTTCTTTTGAGATGGCGATCACATCGACGTTTGCGCCGCTACTTGCTAAAATCTCGCAGGCTAAATTTAAAAAGCGCCTCGCCCCGTCAATGACCAAAAGATCAGGCGGGCTAAACTGTCAAACCTAAGTGCTCTAGCAGTGAGGCTCTCTCTCATCTGATCGTAGTCGTTTTTGGAGCCAAGGTGCATGTGGCGGTAGTTTTGCTTCGCCCACTCGCCATGCTCATAGCGCACCATCGCCCCGACACTTGCCTCGCCAAAAAGGTGCGAGTTGTCGTGAGGCTTCGACCACGTAAGGCGTGTGAGCTAGATTAAAAATACTCTTTATCTCGTTTAGTAGCTCATTATCGTGCGTTTTTAGGTATTTTTCGATGCTAACTTCAGCGTTTTTGTAGCGATCTCGCAAATTTTACGCTTATCGCCTATTTTTGGGCAAGTGATGCTAAATTTACGCCCAAACCTCTCGTTTAAATTTCCTTTCAACAAGCTCGCTATCTTCAAAGTCCTCATGGACGTAAATTTCTGGTGCTGATTATTGGCTGACCAGCGATAAAGCTTTTTAAAATGGCCTGCTTATAAGCCTCGTTTATCTCATCTTTTTGAGCGTTTTTTAGCCTGCGTGATATCTGTTTTTACGCCTGTTATCTTGCCACTTTGCACGCTAAATCTCACCGCGCAGATCATATCATGCACGCAAGCGACTGAGTAGGCCTCAAAGTCTTCAAGCTTTGGCTAGATCAACTTCGACCTTTGTTTGCATATTTTTAAGCGTTTGCATCTTATCTCTAGTCGCGGCTGCTTGCTCGTAGTCTTCGGCCTTGGCGTAGTTTAGCATGAGCTCTTCAAGGCGAGCGATTAGCAAATTTGGATTTTGCAAAGCGGCTGTGGCATCGGCAACTATTTTGGCGTAGCTCTCTTTTGAAAGTCCCAGCCTCGCACGGGCGTAGCAGCGTTTTAGCTGGTAAAAAAGGCAGGCTTTTTGCCTTTGATGCAGGACTTTTCTGAACTAGGTTGAAAGTAGATAAAGCGCCTCAAGAGCTCTCCTGCTCCCGCTAAAAATATGGTCCCAAAATAGCGTATATTTGAGCCTTTTACCACCTTTCTGGTGATCTCAAATCTCGAAATTCATCGTTTAAATTATAAAGATATAAGGGTAGGTCTTGTCATCACGAAGTAAGATGTTGTATTTTGGCTTAAGCTGCTTGATGAATGAATTTTCAAGTATGAGCGCGTCTGCTTCGCTTGGTGTGACGATGTATTCAAGATGCACTGCCTCGCTTATCATCTTTGAAATTCTTGGGCTTAGCTTTTCAGCTGGTGCTAAGCTTGGGGTAAATTTAAAGTAGCTTTTGACCCTGTTTTTTAAAATTTTGGCCTTGCCTACATATAAAAAGTCTGTTTTGAGCGTCAAAATATTGATATACGCCAGGCTCGTTTGGAAGCGTTCTTATCTCGTCTATCAGCATCTTGCCTGCTCATTTTTCTTTAACAAAAATTCTCTTAGCTCTTCAAATTTCTTATAAATTTGCTCATTTGTGGCTAAATTTTTAAACTCGCCCTTGCTTGCTGGCGTGATGAAATTTGACCTTTGCGTAGGTTGAGGCGTGAAAAATTTTCAGATATTTGCTCACGATAAATCTTATATTTTTCTTCTTTTTTTGTTTTTATATAGTTGATCTCGCTAAGAGGTTTTGGCTCGATGACGCTTGCAAAATGCTATTTTTATTAAATTTGTAAAAAGGTTTTTAATAACCCTTTTATATCATTTATACTACTATCACGTCTAAGCTCCAAAAGCCCTGAGGGATGAGTGAGAACGAAGGTTAAAATGCCTTCTCTAACATAGCAAAAAGCTATGTAAAATCGCTTTGCTTTACCCATGAGGCGAAGAAGCTCTTGGCACTCGTCTGCCATGCTTAATTTTTCTTTATACAAAAGGATTTTTCGTGGATAGCATCTATCATGAAATTGGCGTCTTTCATAAGGCAATCTTATCATCTTTTTATTTTTAATTTTCGCTCTTTTTGCACTTAGTGGTTGCGGCTACAAGGACGATCCATTTTATGGCGATGCGCCTGTGAAGAGAAAACAGATAAGATCAATAGAGTGATCTTCGGTGCGCTAAGATAAAAATGTAATGCAAGCTAATAAAGTTTAACTAACCTCAAATTTCAGGCTCATTTAAGTAAAATACGTAAATTTTTATCTTACAAGGAGAGTATATGAGGTTATTTGGACTTCTAGGCTTGGTTTTTGCTATAGCCTTTGGTGCTGACGGAGAAGCTGCGGCTATTGACTTAACTACTACATGGGCGGGAATTTTATCGCTTATCATTTTTGTTGTTGGATACTTTTTCATAGCAGCAGAAGAGATTTTTCACATCGACAAGGCAAAACCTGCCATTTTTATCGGCACTTTTATGTTTTTGCTAATCGGCGTTTATATGCTTATAAACGGCATGGATGTGCATTCGCTAGAAAATGAGGTAAATCACCTGATCTTAGAGATAGCTCAGATCGTATTTTTCTTAATGGTAGCGATGACATTTATCGAAGCACTTGTTGAAAGAGATGTATTTAACGCACTTAAATACAACCTAGTTTCAAAAGGCTACACCTACAGAAAGCTATTTTGGCTAACTGGTATTTTGGCGTTTTTCATTAGCCCAGTGGCTGATAACCTAACAACAGCGCTTATCCTATCAACCGTTCTTTTTAACGATAGATAGAAATAATACAAATTTCTTAGTCGCAGGTGCGATAAACATCGTCGTAGCAGCAAACGCAGGCGGAGCGTGGAGTCCATTTGGCGATATCACTACACTTATGGTTTGGGCGGCTGGCAAGTCACCATTTTTAGACTTTTTCGCACTTTTCCCAGCTTCATTTATCGGCTGGTTTGTGACAGCGTTTTTGCTTTCACGCATCGTGCCAAATACTGCGCCTCATTTTGACGTCGTAAATGAGCCAAAAGTGGTTATGAAAAAGGGCGGTAAAGCGGTTATTTTCATGGGTGCATTTACTATCTTTTGTGCGGTTATGATGCACCAGTTGTTTTCACTTACCAGCGATGTGGGGCATGATGTTTGGCTTCTCACTGCTTAGCCTTTATACATATTATTTCAAAAAAGCTCACAAAGATGAAGAGCCTATGAACGTCTTTCACTATATGTCAAAGATCGAGAACAATACACTATTTTTCTTCTTTGGAATTTTAGCAGCAGTTGGTGCTCTTCACTTTGCTGGATTTTTAAATTACGCTGTGTCACTTTATGATAAATGTGGCTCAACACCTGTAAATATCGGAGTTGGCTTCCTCTCAGCAGTCGTTGATAACGTCCCTGTTATGTCAGCCGTTCTAAAAGCAAATCCAGCTATGGGAGCTGATGCGGGCGAGGCTATGAGCCAGTGGTTACTAGTGACACTTACAGCTGGTATCGGCGGTTCGATGATCAGCTTTGGCTCAGCAGCTGGCGTTGGAGTAATGGGTAAATTAAAAGGAATTTATACCTTTGGTGCGCATATGAAATATGCATGGATGGTAGTTTTAGGATACATCGTATCACTCATTGTTTGGTATGTGCAGTTTGAAATTTTTCACATCTACTTTTAAAAGGTTATAAATGAACAATACGATTATAGTTTTGGACTTTGGTTCGCAGTATACTCAGCTAATAGCTAGAAGACTAAGAGAAGAGGGAGTTTATACTGAAATTTTGCCATTTAATGCAAAACTAAGCGATATAAAGGCGAAAGATCCAAAAGGTATCATTCTAAGTGGTGGTCCAGCTAGCGTTTATGCCAAAGATGCCTACTTTTTGCGATAACGGCGTCTTTGAGCTAAATATCCCTATACTTGCGCGTTTTGCTATGGTATGCAGCTACTTGCTCACACGCATGGTGCTGAGGTTTTAGCCGCTGATCACAAAAAGTACGGCAAGGCTGAACTTAGCGTCGTAAAAGAGCACGATCTTTTTAAAGATACACCTTCAAAACAAATCGTATGGATGAGCCATAGCGACTATGTAAAAGACCTGCCAAAGGGCTTTGAGGCGATTGCGATTAGCGAAAATTCGCCTTATTGTGCTTTTTCGGCGATGATAAGCGTCATTTTCATGCGATCAGTTTCACGCAGAGGTGCAACACAGCGAGTATGGTACACGCGATTACAAAGAATACACTAAATATATCTGTGGGCTGCGAGGCACATGGAACATGGGAAGCTTCGCTAAAAACAAGATAGAAGAGATCAGAAAAACAGTGGGAACTCACAAGGTGCTTTGCGCAGTTAGTGGCGGCGTGGATAGCTCTGTGACTGCAGCACTTTTAGCAGCTGCTGTGCCTGAAAATTTGATCCTTGTTTTTGTCGATAACGGACTTCTTAGAACAAACGAAAAAGAGCAAGTTGAAGCTACATTTAGAACAAAAGCTTGGCGTTGAGCTAGTTAGTATAGATGCGAGCGAGATCTTTCTTAGCCGCTTGGCTGGTGTCGTTGACCCTGAGAAAAAACGCAAGATCATAGGCGAGACATTTATAGAAATTTTTGAAAAAGAGGCTAAGAAGCATGGCGATGTGAAATTTCTAGCTCAAGGCACTCTTTATACCGATATCATCGAAAGCTCAGTCGTTGGCTCAAGCAAGACGATAAAGAGCCACCATAACGTTGGAGGTTTGCCTGATTGGATGACATTTGAGCTAATAGAGCCGTTAAGAGAGATTTTTAAAGACGAGGTTAGGAAGCTAGGACTTGAGCTTGGACTAAGCCGCGAGCTAGTTTTCCGCCATCCTTTCCCTGGACCTGGCCTTGCTATTCGCATCATGGGCGAGGGTTAATAAACCAAGTCTAGAGCTACTTCGTAAAGCTGACGTGATCTTGCGCGATGAGCTAAAAAGTAGTGGCTGGTATAACAAAACTTGGCAGGCATTCTGCGTACTTTTAAATGTAAATTCTGTTGGCGTTATGGGCGATAACCGCACTTACGAAAACGCTGTTTGTGTGCGCGTGGTCGATGCGAGCGACGGCATGACTGCAAGCTTCTCAAGGCTTCCTTATGAGTCTGCTTGAAAATGTAAGCCGCCGCATCGTAAACGAGGTAAATGGTATAAACCGCGTAGTCTATGACATCTCAAGCAAAGCCACCTGCAACTATCGAGTGGGAGTGAGTTTAAAGGTGGTTTGCCACCTTTAACTCCTTTAAACTTATGGTAATCTCTTAAAAATATTCCCCATAAATTCATTTTAACTGGCTTTTTATAAATTTTCTAGTCAAATTGTATTGTTTTGGGGGTTGGTGAGCAGGGTTTTTTGACGCCACAAAAGCCACCATCATCGACTCACGTGGCCTTGGCACAGCGATACTTGGAGCAAAATTGATAACCGATCTTGTGCTTGCACGCCCGCTGCATAGAAAGATCGCTATTTTTTGAGCTACACCCTGCTAGATTTTTGATAAGAAAGCTAAAAAGGACTAAATGTATAAAAATTAGCAAGTTTTGATCTCATAGAAATTTCAAACGCTTTGGCGGAGCAGTGCAGGTAAAATTACGCAAAGTTTGAAACGCTTTGTCAAAAATGGGTGCGAGCTTTTGCTAGCTCCACGCGTTTTGCTCTGATAATGCGCTGATGATAGCAAGAGCTGGGACGTGAGAAAATACCTAAAAAAGAGTTTATCTCGCATGATAAGCTAACTATAAATCCAAGGGTTAGTTTTAAGAAAATTACAATTTAAAATTAAAGTAAATTGATGGTGGCTAAAGCTAGCCACCTTGCTTCAATTTAAAGCCTTGTCTTCATCTTTTCAAATTCATCTTTGTATCACTTGCTCGTGTGGCTCACTTGTCATTTTGTTTATCGCGTCGCCCCAGATACTTACCATGATGATGGCTAGGCTTGATGTTAAAATGCCTGGTAAAATTTCATAAACATAGGCATTTAGCCCTGATGTTATCCAAAATATCACGGTCGCACCGCCAGCTATCATACCAGCAAGCGCTCCAAGTGCGCTCATGCGTTTCAGTAAAGGCTAAAAAGCAGTACCGGACCAAAGCTCGCGCCAAATCCAGCCCAAGCGTTACCAACGACGTTTAGAACGTTATCTGTAGAGATAAAGGCAAGCACGGTAGCAATTATCGCCACGACCACGACTGCATAGCGGCTGATCGCTGTTTGCGTGCTTTGGCTCACCTCTTTTTTATAAAAGGCAAAGATGAAGTCCTTTGTGACCGAGCTTGAAGTGACTAAAAGCTGGCTTGAGATTGTACTCATGATCGCTGAAAGCACGGCTGAGATGATGATACCTATAAAAAATGGCGGGAAAAGTAGCTCACCAAGCTTTAAAAATACTGTCTCAGGGTCGCTTAGTCCGCCTCTTTGGCTAAAATAGACAAAGCCGATAAGTCCGCTCATAATTGCACCTAGTAGGCCGATCGTCATCCAGCCAATGCCGATCCTTCTTGCCTTTGCAAGCTCTTTTTGAGTCGCGTATCGCCATAAATCTAACGATGATATGTGGCTGTCCAAAGTAGCCAAACCCCCAAGCTAGAAGGCCCAAAATGCCCCAGAAAGTCTGGTCTCTAAATGGATTTAGGTGATTTGCATCAAGCCTGCTTATCTCTTTTATCAAATTTGTATCGCTTGGCAAGTCTAAATTTAGATATGCCACGACTGGGATCGAGACTAGGACGCAAAACATCAAAAGCCCCTGAAATGCGTCAGTTATGCTAACAGCCTTAAATCCACCAAAAAATGTATAAAAGACTACGATTATGAGCGTAAAGATCGCTCCGTATGCAAATTTTAAGCCAAAAAAGCTCTCAAATGTCTTGCCGCCAGCGATGATGCCACTACTTACGTAAAGGGTAAAAAATATCAAAATGATAAGGCCAGATATGATCCTTAAAATTTTAGTCCTATCTTTAAAGCGGTTTTCCAAAAAGTCTGGTATCGTGATGCTATCGCTCGCGACCTCAGTATAGACCCTAAGCCTCTTTGCTAGAAATAAGTAGTTGCAGTAAGCTCCCACGATAAGACCAGCTATCATCCAGACATTTGCCACGCCAGTTGCGTATAAAGCCCCGGGCACGCCAAGTAGCATCCAACCACTCATATCAGAAGCGCCAGCGCTAAGTGCGGTGACGACTGGACCCATTTGACGGTTATCCAGTAGATACTCGTTCATACTTGCATTTTTATCGTAGAAATATCGTCCGATAAAGAGCAAGAAACCAAAATAGATGGCGATGGCTAAATAAGACCCAAAGCTCATAAAATTCCTTTCAAATAAAATAAAACGCTTATGTTATTATAAAATCATTTAAATTTCAATGAGCTGAGACAATCCTTAAAAAGTCATTTAAGCAAAATGATATATTTTTCGTATCATTTAAGGCTACATTTTTAAAGAAAGGACGAAGTTGAACGCTCAAATCTAGCCATTTCTATTTTTTATAATAATTGTCTCACTTGGAACATATTTTTCTATCCAAGAGATCTTAGCGAGGCGCAAGAGATCGCATATATCAAAAAGTTACGGAGTAACACTTGGTCTTACGATAGGTGGCATCGCTATAGGCATCACACTTGGATTTATTTTAGCTTTTATTAAATTTTTAGATATCAAGGTTTTTAAAATTTCGTCATAGATGAGTATATCGACATCTTGCGTGGAACGCCTGTAATACTTCAACTTCTAATATTTTCAGTGGTGATTTTCGCCACTTGGAGCGATAACTTCTACGTAGCTGTGATCGCACTTGGACTAAATAGCTCGGCATACGTTGCTGAGATCGTAAGAAGCGGCATAAATAGCGTCGATAAAGGTCAGATGGAGGCAGCTAGGGCGATGGGGCTAAACTACTACGTTTCGATGCGTGAGATAGTCTTTCCGCAAGCTACTAAAAAATATCTTGCCAGCGCTTGCAAATGAGTTTATTTCGCTTTTTAAAGAGACCTCAGTCGTTGGCTACATAAGCGTCGTTGATATCACGATGCAAAGTAAGAGCCTTCAAGCGGTCTTTTACAGCCCAGAGCCAGTCATTTTTACGGGCATTGTATATTATGTGAGCGTTAAATTTTTCACCCTTTTGGTGAAACTACTTGAGAGGAGACTAAATCGCCATGATTGAGATTAAAAATTTAAACAAAAGCTATGGCGATTTGCGTGTTTTAAATGACATTAGCGTAAATATCAAAAAGGGCGAAGTCATAGCGATAATTGGTCCCAAGTGGCGGTGGAAAAAGTACATTTTTACGTTGTATAAACCGCCTTGAAGAGCCAGATAGTGGGCATATCAAGATAAATGGCGAAGATATCTTGGATAAAAAATCAGACATAAATAAAATTCGCCAAAAAGTGAGCATGGTGTTTCAGCACTTTAACCTTTTTGCAAACAAAAACGTCTTGCAAAATTTAACTCTAGCCCCGATAAAAGCTGGAATCTTAGACAAAGAGAGTGCTGAGAGGAGGGCAGATGAGCTGCTAAAGAGCGTTGGGCTAAGCGATAAGAAATTTGCCTACCCGCACAAGCTCTCAGGTGGTCAAAAGCAGCGTATCGCCATCGCTAGAAGCCTTGCAATGGAGCCGGAGGTGATACTATTTGACGAGCCAACAAGTGCGCTAGATCCTGAGATGATCGGCGAGGTGCTTGATATCATGAAAGACGTCGCAGCAAAGGGCATAACGATGCTTGTTGTGACTCACGAGATGGGCTTTGCAAGAAACGTGGCAAATAGAATTTTCTTTATGGACAAAGGCAAGATAGCAGTTGATGACACGCCAAAAATGTCTTTACAAATCCGCAGCACGAGCGTCTGCGAGAGTTTTTAGGTAAATCTAAATCACTAATAAGGAGTAAAATGAAAAATTATTAAAAGTTCTAGCGTTAGGGTTAGCCCTGTTTTTTATAGGTTGTGGTGATGATAGCGACAAAAAACCGCTGCAAATGCTCCAGAAGCTAGCAAAGAGGTAGTTTATAAGGTGGGTTCAAGTGCTGATTATCCTCCATTTGAGTATCTTGATGATAAAAATCAAATCGTTGGTTTTGAGATCGACCTTCTAAACGAGATCACTAAAAACTGGGATCAAATTTGACGTTGCAAATATGAGTTTTTGATGGGTCTCATACTCAGCGCTAAAAACAGGCAAGATAGATATCGCGATAAGCGGCATGAGCGCAACAGACGAGAGAAGAAAGTCGGTTGATTTTACTAAGCCATATTATTTTTCAGAGATTTATTTATCCGCAAAAAGGCTCAGATGTAAATAAAGACAACCTTAAAGATAAGAAAAATTTCAGCTCAAGTTGGCACACTTCAAGAAGAGGCAGCTAAAAATATCACAACTCAGTCAATCCCCAGCTGAAAATGTAGCCTCTGCTATAATGTCACTAAATGCCGGCAAGATCGATGTTGTGCTAACAGATAGCCCGATAGGTGTTGAGTTTTTAAAACAAAATCCAGACCTAGAGGAGTTTTTAAGACTTCCTGACGGCACAGAGGGCTTTGCGATGGCATTTGATAAGGGCAAACATACTGATCTTATCAAAAAGATAGATGCTGCGATCGAAGAGCTACAAAAAAGTCTGGTGAATTGACAAAATGCTCGCTAAAGTATGATTTAAAAAGTAAAATTACAAACTATAATTTTGTAGCAGGTAAGTTGCTTGCTGTAAAAAGATCAAGATCTTTAAATTAACAATATTTAAATAATTAAAAAGGATTTAAAATGAAAATTTACAGAAAATTCTGCAAACCATTTTTTTGGCTAGGATTATTAATTTATATAGCTTCAGTGACAGTTCCTGATCAAAGCGACACATAGAAGAGCAATGATCAAAGCATTTGAATCTGTTGAGACAACCTAAAAGCACAGACTCTGGAAGGTTTATTAGCAAACAGAATTTTTACAAAAGAAATTTCTATCGCTTACGGAATAGATGGAATGTTTTGTAAAGATTTTGATCTTTTTGGTCTAAAATTAGGTACAAGATGTACAGTAGAAACTTCTAAATTAGCAGTCGATACTTATGAGTGCTTTTGGAATGGTATTTGCGTATAAACAGCCAACGCATTAGAGAAAAGCATAAATCAACGAGGTTTTAAAAATTACTAAATATTTCTTGCAAAGTAGATGATACGCACTTAATTTTACAGATAAATTATTTTAAGGAGAATGCAATGAAGTCACTCAGGATGAGAACGGCACTTGTGCTAAGTGTCATGCTTTTGGTTTGTGTTAGTGTAGTTGGTCTTGTGACCTATAACATGGCTAAAAATTTATATACCGACAGGGTCGAAAGTAAAGAATTCCCACTTGCGATCAATGAAGTTGGTTATAAAATAGAATCTTACATCGATAAGATAATCGACGCTTCTTATCAAATAACTCAAAATAGCTTTTTAATAGACTGGGTCAAAAATGGTGAGGACGAGCACGGTAGAAAGGTCTTGTTTGACTATTTTCAAACTCTTGCTAAAAATTTAAAGCTAGATACAATAATGTTTGGCTCAGACAGAACCCTAAACTACTACGTTGAAGATAAAATTTTAAAGGTCATTAACCCAGAAAATGACAAGTGGTACTACGCCTTAAAAGATGGCAGCAGCCTAAGCCTAATCGACATCAACAAGGCTGAAGACGGCAGTGGCAAGATAATGATGTATATAAACTACAAAGTTCAAAAAGATGATAAATTTTATGGCATCGCAGCAACTGGCGTAAATTTAAGCGAGATAGTAAATTTTGTCCAGTCACAAAAGATAGGTCGTGGCGGTAAATTTCTACTAGTTGATGAAAAAGGCGACATCAAGATCGGCAAAGACGTAAGCGGCAATCTAAAAGATTTAGTTGGCGATGCAAACCTTAAAAAGCTAATCAACGAAAAATGGCGGCTACATATCGCTAGATAAAGATGGTAGAAATTTATTGATCGGCTCAAAATATATCAAAAGTATGGGCTGGTATCTTATCGGTGAGCTTGACAAAGATGAGCTTTTAGAGGATTTAAACTCACTTGCTTATGCATCTGTTGGAGTGCTTGTGGTGGTGCTTATTTTAGGACTATTGCTCTCGCTTTATCTATCGTCTTACCTCCTAAAAATCATCCTCAAACTAAAAACAGGACTACTATCTTTCTTTGATCTACTAAATCACAAGACAAACAAAGCCCAGCCTATAGAGATAACATCTAAAGATGAATTTGGTCAAATGGCAGAGCTAATAAACAAAAACACAAAGGCCATTGAAGATGGCATGAAAGATCAAAGTATCTTCATCCAAAAAGCCAACACCTTTGTAAATGAGATAAAAGATGGCAACTATGAAGCAAGCCTAGAAGCAGATACTAATAACCCAGCTCTAAATCAACTAAAAAGCACATTTAAAGATCTACAACTTGCTCTTAAAAATGCAATCTCAAGTAATGGCAAAGATGTACTTGATCTACTAAACACTTATAAAAACCAAGACTTTACAAAAAGACTTGATGATGAAGGTAAGATAGCAAGTGGTATAAACTCTCTAGGTATTGAAATCTCTAAAAATGCTAAATGACAACCTAAATAAAGCACAAAGTACTAGAAGAAAAAGCAAAACTTTCTAGTCTGAGCTCAGTATCTAAAAGTAGCAAGCTCAGCTAGACATCCAAGCAAATAGCTTACAAGAATCTGCAGCTGCAGTTGAGCAAATGTCTAGCTCAATGAATGCCATCGTCAAAAAGACAGCTGATGTTATAAGACAATCTGATGAGATAAAAACATCATAACTAATCATTAGAGATATAGCAGATCAAACAAATTACTTGCTCTTAATGCTGCTATTGAAGCAGCACAGAGCTGGAGAACATGGTAGAGGATTTGCCGTCGTGGCTGATGAAGTTAGAAAACTAGCTGAAACGTACTCAAAAATCACTTGGTGAGATAGAAGCAAATGCAAATGTACTTGCTCAATCAATAAATGAGATGAGTGAATCTATAAAAGAGCAAAAGTGAAGGAATCAATATGATCAATCAATCAGTTGCTCAAATAGATCATCTAACAAAAGAGAATGTATCCATAGCTAATCAAGCAAACGAAGTAACATCAGAAGTAGATGAGATGGCTAAAAGCTATAGTTGAAAGAGGTTAGGAAGAAGAGGTTTTAACTTCTCTTTCTCTAGGTTTAAAACAAACTCCATTGTTTAAGGCAAACTACGTGAATAAACTCCAACACTGGTTTTAGAGCTGGATTGAGGTTTAATCTTTTTAAAATCATGAGCTTTCAATTTTAATCTTTATTCTTTTATTTTTCTGCTCATTTTTACAAATGCAAAATATCATTCTCTGCAAGAGTTGACTACTGCATTGGCTTTGCTATCAGCTTAGCTCAAATTTTTAGAGCCAAGTGCTCGTTCATGAAATTTTAAAATTTGATCAAAATCTTTCTAGAGCACGTACCTATACACTTTACAAGCTTGTGTAAATTTCTGTCATTGTGCTAAATTTAAACAAATTTTAATAGATAAATGCCGATAATTAGGGCTTTAAATCACCTTAAAGGATAGACATGAAAAAGATCTTTGCTCTTTTACTGACAGCTTTTGTTGCTCTTTGTGCAAACGAGCTAAAATTTGGTACAGCGGCAAACTACCCGCCATTTGAATACATCGATGAAAACAACAAAATAACAGGCTTTGACATCGATCTGATAGATGAAATTTCAAAGCGTGCTGGCTTTTCATACAAGATCATAAATATGAGCTTTGATGGTCTCATCCCAGCGCTTAAAGCTGGCAAGATAAATGGCATCATAAGTGCGATGAGTGCGACTCCTGATAGACTAAAGTCGATTGATTTTACAAAGCCATACTATCTAACTGAAAACATCTACCTAAAGAAAAAAGGCAACGACGCTTTAAAAGCTAAAGAGGAGCTAGCTGGCTAAAAAAGTAGGCGTGCAACAAGGCACCATCCAAGAGCTAGCTGCAAATGCGATAAATGGCGCAAAAGTAGTGCCTTCAGAAGATACTGTGCCACTCATCATGGGGCTAAAAAGTTGGCAAAATTTGACGCAGTTATCCTTGATAGCTCGATCGGCTATGGCTTTTATCAAGAAAACACCCTGAAGTAGAGGCGTTTTTCAAAGAGGTTGATGGTAGCGAGGGCTTTTCAATCGCTTTTGACAAAAATAAAGAGAGTGAGCTTATCGCTAAGATAAATCAAATTTTAGATGAGATGAAAAAAGACGGCAGCTACGACGCACTGCTTAAAAATACGAACTAAAATAACACCTCTCAACTAGCCCTGCAATTTAGCAGGCTAGCTTTATCTTGCATTTTAAAATTTATACTAAAAATCCGCTTTTACATAGAAATTTAGAGGACGGATTATGAGAAAAAATTCTGCTACTTTTTGTGCCTAGCGCTTAGCCTCTTTGCCTTGCAAAATGACAAAAGATATGCTAGTGGCGAGCTAAAAACAGGGCTAAAATACTACATAAAAGAGAATAAAGCTCACAAAATACAGCCATATTTTTACCTAGTCGTAAACTCAGGCTCGACTGATGAGAAAGACGGCGAGCAGGGGCTTGCGCACTTTTTGGAGCACATGGCGTTTAATGGCAGCCGTGACTTTAGCAAAAATGAGCTCATTAAACAGCTTGAGAGCCTTGGGGTTAAATTTGGCGCTGATCTAAACGCGCAAACAAGCTACGATCAGACGAGCTACACGCTAGCATAAATGTAAATGAGAAGAAAATCGAAGGACGTTTTTAAGGTCTTTTTCAAACTGGATCGATGGCGTGAAGATCGATGCAGGCGAGCTTGATAAGGAGCGAGGCGTCATAATGGAGGAGGAGCGCCAGCGAAACACGCCAGCATATAGGCTCTATCTTGCCCAGAGCAAGGACATCTTTGCTGGTAGCATCTATCAAAAAGAGTGCCCATAGGCGACATGAACGTGATAAAAAGCGTAGATGCTAAGCACATGCAAGAGTTTTACGAGAGGCTCTATCAGCCAAGATTTATGAGCTTTTGTGGCGGTTTGCGACTTTGATAAAAACGAGATAAAAAGCTCCTGATAGAGCTTTAGCGCGACAAAAAAATAGCAACTCTTACGTTCATCCAGACAAAAAGCATCGCTTTTTTAAAGATGGGCTAAATGTCTTCTAACTACGACGCAAACGAGACGGCACTCAGTTTGTAAGACTTAGCTTTTTGATAAATTAAGCCAGTTTCAAACGAGGCTGATGTGAAGCGAAATGTAAAAAGATGCGCTAATAGCTAGCCTTATAAATATGCTTTATGAGCAAAAATGCAAATAATTCATCAAACTGAGCGTTGATTTTATGGCGCAAACGCTTCAAGCAAAGCAAAAAATTTATAGCTTTGAGGCAAATGTGATCGGAGATGATTTTAACGCTAGCCTTAAAGATATGTTAAGCGTTTTAAAGGGCATTGAGAAATTTGGCTTTAATAAAGGCGATTTTGCCGATGTGAAAAAAGGCGTTTTGTGGCAAATGTAGAGGCTAAATTTAAACGCTCAAAAACTAAAAAATCAAGCGTTTATGCAAGTGAAATTTTAAATATGATAGAAAATGGCGGCTTTGTGCTAAGCGATGAAGATAGCAAAAACCTTAGCCTAAAGCTCTTAAATGAGATCACACTAGAGGATGTAAATGCTAGATTTAAGCAAATTTCTAGCCATACCTGATGAGCGCGTGAGGGTCTTTAGCAAAGATGGCTTTAAACTTAGCAAAGATGCCTTTTTAAAACTAAAAGATGAGGCAAAACCTTACGATACAAATTTAGCTAGCCAGAGCCTAAATAAGAGCCTTGGCAATGAAAATTTAGAGCCAAAAGATGCCCTTTCTAGCGAATTTGATCAAAAGCATGGCATCTACACTTATAAGCTGCCAAATGGCTCGCAAGTCATTTTTAAGCCACTAACTACCAAAAAAGATAGCATCTTGTTTGCAGCCATTAGCAAGGGTGGCACTTCAGATCTTGCCGATCCTAAGCTTGGCGGCTTTGCGGTTGCGCTTACAAATGAAAGTGGTGTTGGTAAATTTAACAACTACGAGCTTTCAAAGGTGTTAAACGACAAGATAGTAGCTACGAAAAAGAGCATAGAGGCGCTTACAGGGCATTTACGGCTCTTCAAGCAGTGGCGATCTTGGCTCGCTGCTAGCTGTTATAAATTTAGAGTTTAGCTATCCAAGAGCCGATGCAAACGTGCTTGAGAGGATGAAAACAAAGAGCAAAAAGATGAGCTAGCTAAAGAGCAAAAGTACCTGAATATAAATTTAGCACCGAATTTAGCAAGTTTTTTTACGAAAACAATAGCGTGTAGCGCCCATTGAGATGGCGCAGATCGACGCGCTAAAGCTAAATGAGCTAAAAGAGATCATCAAAGATAAATTTACAAACGCAGCCTCATACACCTTCGTAATCATCGGTGACACCGACGAGGAGAGGCTTTTGCCACTTGTTAAAAAGTATATCGCTACGTTGCCAAAGCTTGGCGAGGCCGAAACTTTTAAAGATGACGGCGTGCGAAGCATCAAAGGGCAGCACATCTTTAAAAGGGAGTATCAAAGCACAAAAAGAAGCGATGTGAGCGTGGATATCGTAAATTTAGATACAAAATACAGCTTCAAAGAGGTGGTCAAGCTAAGAGCGCTAAGCTCGGTCTTAAAAACGGCGCTTCGAGAAAAGATCAGAGAAGATAAAGGTCAAACATACGGCTTTAGCCTAAACGCCAAGCTCGCTCGCTATCCGTATGAGCACTCAAAGGCGGTGATCGGCTTTACTTGCGACCCTGCAAACACAGACAAAATCATCGCCGAGATAAAGGAGATAATAGCTAGCATCAAGCGCAGTGGCGCGCTCTTGCCAAAGCATTTGGAGGATTTTAAGGCGCAGAGCGAAATTTCTATAAAGAAAGACTACGAAAAGCCTGAGTTTTGGCAAAATCTCATCATCTCAAATAAAATTTTTAACACGCCACTTTACACGGCTGATGAGTATATAGATGCGGTCAAAGCGCTCACAAATGACGACATCAAAGAGGCTGCTAGGCTATATCTTGATGAGAAAAATATGGTGATAAGTATAAATAATCCGAAGTAGAAAATTTTTGGGGCTGGGCTGGCTGGTTCTTTAAATTAGCCTGAATATAAATTTATGGAGCTAATCTGGCTCTTTAGATGAAGATTAGCAGAATTTGAGAAGTCAAGATGGCTCTTTAAATTTAAGTCTGAGTAGAAAATATTGGAGTCTGAGGCTAACTCTTTAATTTCAAATTTGAGAAATTGTAGGTAGAACTAAAGCCAGCTTCTGGGAAATTTTAAGCAAAAATAATGTAGCGCGCCAAGCCAGCTCCTAAAATTTAAACTCTAAAGCTAAGCCAGTATATCCTTTGGCTTTTAGCTTGTTTAGCTTTGCACCAGATCATCAAAGCTTGCGCCATTTTCGACCTCACGCCTGATAAATTCCTCAAAAAACTCGCGTTTTATATCCTTATCCGTGTAGGTCACGCTCTTTTTGGTAACTTGCATAGGTTTAAATTTCTCTTCTTCTATATCCTCATCGCCATCTTCTCTAACTGGCGTAAGGGCGATATTTTGCAGCACATCAGCGATATTTTTCGCCCTTTTCATAGCTTGTTTTTGTAATTTCAAAAACTCATCTTTGCTGTTTTTATCAGCGTAGCTTACACGCTGCAGCATCGCTTGACCTAAGATCTCTATGCGCTTCTTAGCCGATGTTTGCTCGTATTGCAAAGCCCCGTCTTTAAAAGAAATTTTCACATTTGCATGCTCGCCAAGTATCCTTTCGGCGGTAAATTCCAGCCATTTGTCTTTAAATTCATCTATGCTTAGATCAGAGTCTAGTAAATTTGTAGCCTCGCGGTTTAGATAAAGTGTGCCATTGGCGTGGTTGATTAGATTCAGGTTGTCGGTGGCAATAGCATATATATTGTAAGTTTTGTTAAACTCATCTACGCTAAAGCCGTTTTTCTCGCTGGTTAGAATGGAGCTTGCTCGCCAAAGCTTCGTGCTATCAACGAAATTTTTAAGGCTAGCAACTTCATCTTTACCCATCTTGCTATCAAGGCCATTTATCTTGCCCCCAGATAGAAATTTTATCATTTGACGAGTAGCCAGAAAGCGATAGATGCTTGATGTCTCAGGGTATTGGGAGAAATTTTTACTTTGCCTCAAATTTGCGATAGTCGTTGGTCAGCTTTGCTAAAAAGTATCTTGGTAGTTAAAAGCTTTGGTTAAATCCATTTAGCGCAGTTATCATGTCAGATCCTTTTAGCACTATATCGGCAAAATGAATTTAAATTTTAAATGGATTATTTTTTTATTGCGGTATTTTTCGAAAATGGCGATCATCTGGTGCGAGTCTTGCGCGACTTTGAGCTTGTTTGGGTTTTTGCTAAGCAGCTCTTCTCTTAAAGCGTCTATAAATTCCTTATCCTTTTTGCAGGCTTCAAGGCTCACACGCCCTCTAAGTATAGCCATAAATATAACATCGGCAGTCGCGTTTATCATCTCAAGCATCTTTTTCTTCGCTCATTTTTTTACTCTGATCCTTTTTAAGCAAATATTATTCCTTTACGCTTACAAAATTTATTATTTTCACCTCTTGGCTCTCTTTGCAAGCCTCCAGCGCAGCTGCGTTTTTCACCATGTGAGCGCTCTTCATATGCTCTTTTTGGCTCTCTAAATTTTCCCAGCTCTCCATAAAGCAGTATTCGCTTTTAGAGCCTGCAACCACGCCACACTCGTAGCTTATGCAGCCTTTGTCTTTTCTTGAAGCTGGCACGATCTCTTTTAAAATCTCTTCAAATTTCGCCTCGCATCCAGCTTTTAACTTTACATTTACATAAAATCCTACCATTTGCCTATCCTTTAATATTTTTTGGCTAAAATAACGCAATTTAGACGCAAGTTTGCGTATTACATTACAAAGGCCTTTTTCATGACAAGATGATACAAAATACTAAATTTATAACTCATAAAACCAACCAAAAACAGTAAATTTAGCAAAATCGGAGAAAAATGAAAAAGACGAGACTTTTTAAAAGCTTGGTGCCTTAAGCGCAGCAAGCCTTCAAGCAAAAGAGCTTGACGGAGCAGCTCAGGCGCTTTTTGACAAAGCAAAAGCGGACTAAGTGCAAACAAATTGGCCCATTTTATGTAAAAACTATCGCAGGGCGCGTTGTAGAGACTGAGCCATTTGAGGAGATGCGTGCCCAAATGAGCTAAAACAACGCACTTCTTGATCATATCCAAAATGAAAGCCGTGTAAAATATCCATTTGTTAGAAAGAGCTTTTTGGCTGACCCAAAACAATCCAAAGCCAGAGCTTCGTGGCAAAGAGGAGTTTGTGCGCGTTAGCTGGGACGAGGCGATAAAACTAAGTGCGGTAATTTTAAAAAGAGTACTTTGATAAATACGGCGCTGAAGCGATCTACGGACAGGTTTATCAGTGGGCAGCCTTTGGCAAAGTTGGTCACAGCCAAAAAGACCGCAAAGAGGCTACTTAACGTGCTTGGCGGATATGTAAATGAGCTTGGTGGCTACTCATATGGCGCAGCGACTGTCATCTTGCCTCACATCACTGGCTTTATCGATCCAACACTAGCGCCAACAAAGTGGGAGGCTATATTAAAAAAATGCCAAAACGATCGTATTTTTGGGGTACAAACCCAGTCGTTTTCGAACAAGATCGCCATTGGCGTGCCGCTTCACAACTCATATAAATACTACGATGAGATCAGAAAAAGGCGAGAGCGGCGAGATGATAAATTATAGCGTCGATGTTTATCGCAACGAAAGCGCAAGATATTTTGGTGCAAAGTACCTTGAAGTCGTGCCTTGCACCGATACGGCGATGATGATAGGTATGTGCAACTACCTTTTTGAAAAGGGGCTTTATAGCAAAGAATTTATAGAAAAATACACCGTTGGCTTTTGATAAATGTAAAAGAGTATATGCTTGGCACAAAAAGACGGGGGTCAATAAAAACCTAGCTTGGGCAAGCAAAAATTTGTGGCGTCAGCGAGCAAGATCTTGCGAAATTTGAGCGAGGATCTAGCTAAAAACGACTCAGTCATAGTTAGCGGCTACGCCATCCAAAGGCAAGATCATGGCGAGATGGCGTATTGGGCGCTGTGACGCTAAATGCGATGCTTGGACACATCGGCAAAGAGGGTTGCGGCTGGTCACAAATGACGGCATGCACAAAAACGCCGATGAAAGCTTCATAGCGCCTAAACTAGCGGCTTTTTGAGACGAAGGTACCACAAAAATTCATTGATAGCGGCCTTGTGCCAAAGACTAAGGGGCTACGAGCTGCCAAACTCAAGGCTCATAGACGCGCTTTTAAGCCCTGGCAAGAGATAACTAGAAACGGCAAGAGCTACAAGCTACCAAAAATCAGAGTGATGTTTAACGCCAACGGCTCGACATTTACAAGGCATCCAGAGACCAACAGGGCGATAAAAGCTATGCAAAAAGTTAGTGCGATCATCACTTGCGAGCCATTTTTGGACGAGCACGGCTACGATAGCGACATCGTCTTGCCAGCTGCGCTAGAGTGCGAGCGAACGGACATCGAGATGGCAAACTCAACTAACGAATATCTCTTTGCTATTAAGCCACTTGTTGCGCCATTTGGCGAGAGTAAAAGCGACTTCGAGATCGCAAGGCTCATCGCAAAAGAGTGGGGCAGAGAAGAGGCGTTTAGCGAGGGCAAAAGCGAGCTAGAGTGGGTTAAAGGAATTTACGAAGATGCCGTTAAAAAGGCTGCTGGGCTTGGGTATGAGAGCATGCCAAGCTTTGATGAGTTTTGGGATAAGGGTTATTTTAGATTTGACAAGGTCGATGAGAAAAAACGCTACTTTTACAAACTACAAGAAATCTCGCGACGACCCAGTGGCAAATCCACTAAAAACGCCATCTGGCAAGATAGAATTTACTCTGAAACGGTCGCTGGCTTTTGGCTATGATGACTGCCCACCGCATGCGACATGGCTTGAGCCATTTGAGTGGCTGGGCGCAAAAAATTAAAAATACCCTATCGCCATCAGCGGCGCGCACTCTAAATTTAGACTTCACTCGCAGCTAAATAACTCTGTGCTTCGCCATTTTAACGAGATCGCAGAGCGCGAGCCAGTGCTCATAAACCCAAAAACAGCCGAAGCTAGAGGGATAAAAATGGGCGACGTGGTGAAAATTTACAACGACAGGGGCGAAATTTTGTGCGGTGCCTTTGTGACCGAGGACGTGCCACAAAACGTCGTCATCGTGAGCGAGGGCGCTTGGTACGACCCAGATGTGCCAGGCGAGAAGAGCCTTTTGCTTGCACGGAATGTAAACGTGCTCACAAAAGACGTGCCATCAAGCAAGATGAGCCAGAGCAACACCGCCCACACGAGCCTTGTCGAAGTCGAGAAATTTAGGGGCACGCCAAAACGTGTCAGGGCGTTTGACGCACCAAAGATCGCCGCAAGAAAGGCCTAAAAGTAACACTTTGAAAATTTAAAGTGCTAAAAGCTATCCTTTTTTAAATAATTAGAGTTAAAAATCTAAGAAAAAAAGAAAGGATAGCTCATGAAAATCACCGAAATAGACACTCCAGCACTGCTCATAGACAAAGAGATAGTGCTAAAAACTTAGACAAAAATGCAAAAATACGCTGATAAATTAACGTAAGCTTAAGACCACATACCAAAAACGCACAAGATGCCGTATTTTGCAAAACTGCAAGTAGAGTGCGGGGCAAAGGGCATCACGGTGGCAAAGGTGGGTGAAGCTGAAGTGATGGCAAAAGAGGGGCTAAGCGACATTTTCATCGCAAATGAGATCGTCACAAGGCAGAAATTTGCTCGTATCATAGCCATGCAAAAAGCTGGCGTTAAAGTGAGCTTTGGCGTCGATAGCGTGGGCGTTTTAAGGCTCATTGATGAGGTCTTTGGCGAGGCTGGCGAGATAGCTAGGCTACTTGTCGAGATAGAAGTTGGCGAAAACCGCTCGGGCGTCATTGAAGAGGGCGATTTTAGAGCTTTGATGAGCGCTTTTAAAGAGTGCAAAAATGCAGAATTTTGCGGTGTTTTCTCGCATGATGGCCACTCGTACAAGGCAAAAGATAAGCATGAGTGCGAGCAAATTTTTAGGGTGGCAACCGAGAGAACGCTAGAAATTGCTGATATCGCGCGTGAGTTTGGATATGAGATATTTTCACCGTTAGCATAGGCTCTACGCCATCACTGATAAACGACTTTGAGATACCAAAAGGCGTTACGGAGCTGCGCCCTGGCACATATATATTTATGGATGCGTCGCAGGCAAATGCTTATGGCAGCTTTGATATGAACACTGCTAGCGTGCTTGCCACGGTGATCTCAAGGCCGACTTCGACCCGCACGATCCTTGATGCTGGAGCAAAGGCGCTAACCAAAGAGAGGCGAAGTGAGGGCTTTTGCACGACGCCTGGCATGGGGCTCATAGCGGAGCATGAAGTGTGGATAGATAGCCTGTTTGACGAGCATGCGATCATCTTAAACGAGAAATTTGCAAAAAACGTGCGCGTGGGCGATCTCGTGCGTATCTATCCAAACCACATCTGCCCGGTGGTAAATTTATACGACTACGCCTATCTCGTAAGCGGTGATGAGGTCTGCGAAAAGGTGCCAGTTTTTGGCAAGAGGCAGGGTAGAGTAGAGTTTGCCTTGGTTTTATGCAAAATTCATCTAAAAATTCAATAAAGCTTTTTACAAATTTTTAAAAATTCCATTCACTCGCAAGAATTGACTACTAAAATTTGGCTTCGCTTGCAGCTTAGCTCAAATTTCTAGAGCCGAAATTACTCGTTCATAAAATTTTAAAATTTAATAAACCACATGAAAATATAAAACACTATCAAACATCCTTTCATGCTCGTATCAAATTTCAAAAACACATTTTTAAACCATTCACTCTTATAAACGCCGTCTAAATTTTAAGTGTTATAATTACGGCAAAATAACGATTTTAAGGAGAGTGTATGTCTTCACGCATTATCACTGGCGTTTTGATGTTTGTTGCTATTTTGGTAGTTTTTTATAGATAATTATATTTTAAATTTTATTTTGCTTGGCGCTGTGCTTTTACTTTGCCTTTAATGAGTCGCTCAAGCTTTATGGCATCGATCACAAACAGCTAGTTTATGCAGCACTCGCATTTTACGTGCTTACATATTTTACAAATCCGATCTTCATAGCGATCCTAGCTATCATGCTGGTAGCATCTATCCTTGCGCACATAAAAAGCGAAAATTTAAAGCTAGTCGCCCCTTTTGTCTATCCGACGACACCTATCTTTTATGATGTGGATGCTTTATTCAGAGTATGGCATGGGCTATCTTGCGTGGCTTATCTTAAGCGTCGTTGCAAGCGATAGTGGTGCATTTTTCGTTGGCAAAGCCTTTGGCAAGCACCCGTTTAGCCCAAGCTCACCAAACAAAACCATCGAAGGCGCAGCAGGTGGCGTGATAGTGGGCACCATAGTTGGTTGCGTAGTTGGAAAATTTCGTAACAGATGGATTTTTTTCACTCTATTTTTCAAGCTTTTTTTAGTCTGCGTCTTTGCGGTCTGGGGAGATCTCTTTGAGAGCTATCTAAAAAGACTTTGCGGCGTCAAAGACAGCGGCACGCTTTTTCCAGGACATGGCGGTATGCTTGATAGGATAGATGGTTATTTATTTGGCGTTGTCGCGCTACTTTGGTCGCTATCGTGGTAATACTTGGCTCAACTGGCTCGATCGGCAAAAATACTCTAGCGCTTTGCGAGAAAATTTGACATTAGCGTCGAGGCGCTAAGTTGCGCTAAAAACGTAGCTTTGCTAAACGAGCAAAATTTCTGAAATTTGGCCAAAATTTGTCTGTGTGGGCGATGAAAAGCTAGCTAAAAATGTAAAAAACATTGAAGCTAAAAACATCTTTTTGGCGAAGCTGGACTACTAGAAATGCTTGAAATTTCAAGCTCAAAAAAGGTGATAAACGCTCTTGTTGGCTTTGCTGGTCTTGCTCCTAGCCTAAAGACACAAGCACTTGGTAAAAGGCTGGCACTTGCAAACAAAGAGAGCCTCGTTGTCGGCGGTAAATTTTTAAAAACAAGAGAATTTTGCCCATTGATAGCGAGCATTTTGGGCTAAATTTCTACTAGAGAACAAAAACTACCCCAAAGCAAGCTCATCATCACAGCAAGTGGCGGAGCATTTTATAAAAACCGATCAAACTTCTAAAAAGATGCCACGCCAAGCGACGCGCTAAAACACCCAAACTGGGACATGGGCGCAAAGATCACCATTGATAGCGCGACGATGACAAACAAGCTTTTTGAGGTGATGGAGGCCTATTGGCTTTACGGCATCAAAGATATCGAGGCCGTGATAGAGCCAACCTCAGCCATCCACGCCGTGGTAGAGTTTATCGACGGCTCAAGCACGATGCACCTCTCGCGCACAGATATGAAGCTAGCCATTTCGCATGCTATCTTTGAAAAAGTTGAGCAAAATATCGTATCGCACGCAATTTACTTGATCTAAAAAAATATCAATTTCCAGAGGATCAGCCCTAAAAATATCCAGTCTTTTTCCCTAAAAGATGAAGTCTTAGCTAGTCCTGATCTAGGTGTCGTTATAAACAGCTGCAAACGAGGTTGGAGTATTTAGTTTTTTTAGAGAAAAAGTGCTCATTTTTAGATATATCAAGGCTCATTTTGGGCTTGGCTAAGAAAATTTAAAAGATATAAAAATTTCAAACGTAGATGAAATTTATGAAGTTGATAAAGAGGTTCGAGAATACGCAAAAAGGATGCTAAATGCAAAGGTATGAGGGGTATAAATTTGATCTTAGGCAAAGCTTGATCGGTGTGCAGTTTTTATTTGTCGCCTTTGGCGCGCTCGTGCTCGTGCCTATCCTTACGGGGCTTGATGCAAATGTAGCGCTCTTTACGGCTGGCCTTGGCACGCTGCTTTTTCAGCTAATAACTAGAAAAAACGTCCCACCTATCTTTCTAGCTAGCTCGTTTGCCTTCATCGCTCCGCTTCAGTACGGCATCGAAAAATGGGGCATACCAGTGACGATGGGCGGCGTTATATTTGCTGGATTTTTCTATGTCGCGCTAAGTCTTGTGGTTCGCTTTGGCGGAGAGAAAATTTTGCATAAAATTTTGCCTCCAGTTGTCGTTGGTCCAGTCATCATGACCATAGGTCTGATACTAGCTCCAAATGCCGTTAAGATGGCTACTTCAGCTACTGAGGCTTACACCCAAAACGTAGCGATGATAGTTGCAGCCACCTCGCTTATCGCTACTATCGTTGTCATGATGCTAGGACGGGGGATGTTTAGGCTCATACCGATCCTGCTTGGCATCATCGCTGGCTACATCGTGGCTTACTGCTTTGGCATGGTTAATTTTAGCGCCATCGCAAGCGCCCCTTGGTTTAGAGTGCCAAGCTTTAGCGCACCAAAATTTGAACTTGAAGCGATCATCTATATGATACCTATCGCCATCGCCCCAGCGATCGAGCACATCGGCGATATGCTCGCTATCTCAAACGTCACAAAAGAGGATTTTTTGAAAAAAATCCGGGGCTTAAAAACACCCTTTTAGGCGACGGCCTAGCCACCCGCTAGCTGCTGCCTTTGGTGGTCCGCCAAACACCACCTACTCAGAGGTCACAGGCGCAGTTAGCCTTACAAAAGCGTATAATCCAGCGATCATGACCTTTGCAGCGATCACTGCTATCGTGCTAGCCTTTGTTGGCAAACTTGGCGCGGTGCTCTCGACCATCCCAGCTCCAGTCATCGGCGGTATCATGTTGCTACTTTTTGGCATCATCGCAAGCGTTGGCATGGAGACACTTATAAAAAAACAGAGTCGATCTTGCCGATCCTAGAAATATGATAATCGTAGCCCCTCATCTTCATCTTTGCCATCGGCGGCATGGTGCTTGACCTTGGTGCGGTTAAATTTTCAGGTATCGGACTTGGCGCGGTTACTGGTATAGTTTTAAATTTGCTTTTACCAAAAACAAAGCATTACGAAGGATATTAATGCGTAAATTTAGACTTTTTTTAGCAGCTCTAGCGGCTGCAAAGCCTTGCAAATGCAAGCACACTAGACTATGCACTTATCAAAAAAGGTGAGCCAAGTAGCAATACTATGCTCTTAATCGGTGGCATCCAAGGCGACGAGCCAGGCGGCTTTTTGGCGGCTTCTATCGTGGCGACTGATTATAACATCACAAAAGGCTCGCTTTGGGTCGTGCCAAATTTAAATTCCCCAAGCATCATCGAGCGAAGTCGCGGCACAAAGGGCGATATGAATAGAAAATTTGCCCATGTCGAAAAGGACGATCCAGACTACAACTCAGTGATGAAGATAAAAGACGTCATCACCGACAAAAACGTCACTCTCATATTAAATTTACACGATGGCAGCGGATATTACAGAGATAAATTTATAAACAAGGACGAAAATCCCAGACAAATGGGGCAATACCTGCATCATAGACCAAAGCACACTGCCGGGCTCAAAAGTACCCAGAGCTTGAAAGTATAGCCTCAAGCGTAAAAGACGTGCTAAATAAGCACCTCATAGATCCAAAAACATCAGTATCACGTCAAAAATACGCACACAGCGATGGGTGACAAAGAGATGCTAAAAAGCCTCACCTACTACGCGATCACGCAAAACAAGTCCGCCTTTGCAAACGAAGCTAGCAGAAATTTAAACGCCGAGCAAAGGACATATTATCACCTTATAGCGATTGAGGAGTATATGAAAAAGGCTGGCATTAGCTTTTACTAGGCCATTTGAGCTCGATGTCAAAAGCGTGAAAAAGGCGATCGAAAAAGAGATCAGGCTTGAGCTATTTGACAGCTACTCTCTTAGCCTTAAAAATTTAAAGCCAGTGATAAGCTTCGTGCCATTTAAAAAGGGCGAGCTAAGCTACCACTCGCCAAATCCGCTAATCGCCGTCATAAAAGATAAAGAGACTTACAAAGTGCAGTATGGCAACCGCTCTGTCACAAGGCTAAAGCCGCAATACTTCGAGTTTGCAAAGCCACTTGATAAAATTTCTCTCTTAAGCGATGGTAAAGAGCTTGTGCTAAAAAGTGGCGACAAATTTAGCGTTAAAAAAAGTTTTAAAGTAAAAACTCTCAAAAACGTGCGCGTAAATGTCATAGGATACGGCACTAAAAGTGTTGATGAGAGCGAGCAAGAGATCGATAAAAACAGCCTAAACAAAAGCTATAGCATAGATAAAGATGGCAAAATTTACCGAGTTGAGTTTTACAAAAGTGAAAGTGGCAAAGAGAAATTTGCTGGCATGATACTAGCGGAGTTTAGATGATACTTGGCATCGAAAGTAGCTGCGATGATAGCTCTGTCGCGCTCATAGACGAAGAGACGCTGGAGCAAATTTATTATAAAAAGATCTCGCAAGAAGAGGAGCACGCTATCTTTGGTGGCGTGGTTCCCAGAGCTTGCGGCAAGGCTTCATACAAAGGCGCTGCCAGCACTTTTAAATGATATCTTGCTAAATTTAAAAGATATAAATGCCATCGCTGTGACAAACGAGCCGGGGCTAAGCGTGAGCCTGATAGGCGGCGTCAGCATGGCAAAAGCGCTAAGCATCGCCCTAAATATACCGCTAATCGCCGTAAATCACCTAGTTGGTCACATCTACTCGCTATTTTTTTAGACCGCGAAGCCACCTTTCCGCTTGGCGTTTTGCTAGTTAGTGGCGGACATACGATGATTCTTGAGATTAACGAAAATGGTGAGATTTTAGAGCTTGCAAGCACAAGCGATGATAGCTTTGGTGAGAGCTTTGACAAGGTGGCAAAGATGCTTGATCTTGGCTACCCAGGAGGTGCTGTGGTGCAGCAAAACGCACTTTTGTGCGAGGATAAAGATAGGTTTAAATTTACCGTCCCACTTCTTCATGATAAACGCCTTGAATACAGCTTTTCAGGGCTTAAAAACCAAGTAAGAGTTGAAATTTCAAAGCTTGAAACTATCACAAAAAGATATCGCAGATATTTGCTACGCCTTTGAAAATACGGCCTGCGAGCACATTTTAAATAAGCTTGAAAAGGTTTTCAAGCTAAGAAATTTCAAGCGATTTGGCGTGGTTGGCGGAGCAAGTGCAAATTTAAATTTACGCAAAAGGCTTGAAACGCTTTGTCAAAAAAATGGGTGCAAACTTTTGCTAGCACCACTTGAGTTTTGCTCTGATAACGCGCTGATGATAGCAAGAGCTGGACGAGAAATACTTAAAAAGAGTTTGTAAGCCACAGCGAATTATCGATACATCAAGGATTAGCTTTAAAAAATTTGAGCTAGATTTGTAAAATTCCTTAAAACCTTTTTATTTAAAATCTTCTATTTTAAATTTTAAAACAATACAAATTGCGCTATTTCAAGCTTAAATTTACAAAACTATTTTAATAAATTATATTTATGTAATTTATTTTAATAAAATCATAATAATTTAAACTTTAGTTTGGTACTATTTTGTCAAATTACAAAAGGTAAAATGATGAAAAAGGCTCTATTTCTAGGATTTAGCGCACTTTTTATTATTAGTGGGCTGCAAGGAAAGCAACATAGGCATTGTTAAAAACTACATTTTAAAAAGGTAACAAATCAATAACAATAGGCTCAGCGATAGATAGCTTTAAAGGCTGTACAAGCACTCAGTGGCAAGACATCAGTAGTGACGATAAAAAAGTGGTTAAAGTAAGTTGCGTTGTGGGGAAAAATGTGCTTGAAGATGAGTTTGAAAGAAAAAATAGCGGCTACATAAAAGCTCTAAATAATGCAAAAGCTGCTCAGCAAAAAAGAGTTGATAACAGCTGGAGCTAGCACTTGATAGCGCAAATAGCATATTAAAAAGTGGTAAAAGCATAGACAAAGAGATTATTTTATCAATCGTAAACAAGCACTGTAAATTTGATCCGACAAAAGAAAGTGCTGGCTACCTAGCCTCTGTTAGCTGCGACCTTGAGTTTAAAAATGAGCTTGCTCAAAATGTAGATATCAAACAAAAATGGGTCTTTGACAACGTCGTAGCCCAAAGCAAATATGCCGCCTACTACTCGCAAAAAGAGCCAGAAGTGATCTATTTTGGTGAAAATGCCAGAAAGATAAATGAGAGAGTTATTGAGCTCACTTTCACGATAAATAGCGATAAAAGTGTGAGCATCTCAAAGGTCACGAAGATAGATGATGGTGATACTAAAGATATAAACCGCGGTTTGGTTGCGATGTTTTATACAAGATAAATTTTTACTACTAAAATAAATATCTTTAAGTTTAAAAGTATTACATTTTTAAAAAGCATGCTCTAGTTCATTCAAATAAGAGCAAATTCGCTATTTTGAGAAGTTAAAATTATATTTTTACTATCTACTAAAAGCTCGTAACTCTTCTTTGATAGCTTCATAAGTAAAAATTTAATAAAATCCCAAAATATCAATAAAAAGAGTTTTTATGGATGAGTTTTTAAAACAGGCTTGGCGTGCAAATAAAATTTATACTAAATGCTGCTGCTATCATGCCATTTTACCCAGATCTGCTAGCTCTTCTTCTAGTTTGCGACGAGAAAAATTTAGATCAGTTTATGGCGCTTGATGAGTTTAGAGCGAGTGCTAAAAAGGCTTAAGGTTGAGCTTGGTATTTTTAGCATACAAAAGTGCGCAGCTTGCGACTCTTAAAGCACTAAATGAGGCTAAAATTTCAAGCGATGAGATAGTAAAATACCTAGAAAAATTACGTGATGAAAAGATCATAGATGATGAGAAATTTGCCTTTTTAGAAAAGATCATAAGCAAAAACAAAGGCGCTAATGAGGCTAAAATTTCTCATACCAAGCCAAAAGATCACTTCCATAAAAACCTAGACTTTTTAAATGAGATAAACGAAAAAGCAAGCTTACTTGATAGCGATAAAACTTTTTAGAGACACTTGCAGCGCCAAAAAAAGATCAAACGAAACGCTTTTTAACATAGCTGCAAGTGGCGTCATAAACTCTGGCAAATCAACCCTTTTAAACGCCCTTTTAAACAAATCTGTCCTTGGCGCTTCAAACGTGCCAGAAACGATAAATTTAACCATTTTAAAATACTCTAAAGATAGCTTTGCAAGGGTAAATTTTTACAGCAAAGACGAGCTTTTAGCACTTGGCATATCAAGTGAAAAATTTACCAAGCAAAAGCGTAGATATCGGCATAGATGAGGATAAAAACTACACCTCTTCAAGCTCAAAAACAGCAAATCTTGTAAAAAGCGTCGAACTTTATGACGACTTGGAGCTTTTAAAGGACAACGTCTGCATCATAGACACGCCAGGGCATCGATGATGCGGTGGTTTTAAAGGGAGCAGATCACTACAAATTTTATGAGGGAGTGCGACCTTTTAGCCCTCACCCTCATGAACGCCTCGCAAAGCGCCACGCAAAAGGACGCTCTATTTTTAAAAAAATGCCTGAAAACTCGCATATCGTAAGGCTTGCTGTGGTGCTAACTCACGCTGATGAGCTAAGTGCTAAAGAGCTAAACGAGACGCTAAACTACACTAAAAAAGCGATCGGTGAGCAGATAAATGGCGTTGAGATTGATTATTTTGCGCTTAGTGCAAAAAGCTTTTTAGAAGGCGCCGCAAATAGCGGTATAGAGGAGTTTAAGGACTATCTTTACGAGGTGCTTTTTGGCAAAAATTCTAAAAAATCAGCCCTTATCTTAAGCTCGTATCAAAAGGAGCTAAAAAATATCCTAAATAGCAAACTTGAAGCTACTAAGGCTGAAATTTTGTCGCTCAAAGCTTATGAAGTGGAGCTTAAAAAGCTTCAAAATGAGCAGGCAAACGTCAAAAGCGCACTTAGTGAGAAATTCTCTAAACTTGAGAGCCTAACTCAAAACGAGCTTGCAAAGCTTGAAAGCGAGCAACACCAAAAACATCTATAAAAATGGGGCTTGAGACGCTTTTGCAAAACTTAAACGATAAGGTAAAAAGCGAGATAGCCTACTGCAAAAAGCAAAAAGCAAAGCTTAAATTTAGAGCGCCTAGAGCAAATCGCAAAAACGACACTTCGAGACGGTGTGATGGCACTTATGAGAGAGGCTAGAAACGAGACTTTGGTGCAAACAAGATCGTGCGAGCAAAACATCGCTTTAAATTTTGATGATTACGCTATGAGCAAAGATGAGATTTTTTTAACATCAATGACTTTTTAGAGCAAATGGGCGTAAAGCTTGAGTTAAGGAGCTTTTTAGCTGCATTTAGAGCTAAATTCAAGTGACACAAGTGAAGCACTTTTGAGCTTAAAAGAGGGCTTGCTAAAAGATAAAAATATCTCTCAATTTTGTGAAAGTACAACTGACCACGAAAAATCGCCTTTTAAACCTCATAAAAACCTATGAAAGCGCTCAAAAAGCCACGCTTGATAATAGGCTAAAAGAGCTAGATTGTGAGCTAGAAAAGCTTAGCTCGCAAAATCAAAACTCACTTTTTAAAAACTAAAAGAGCAAAACGCCTTGCAAGATGAAAATTGCTCGCTTTTAGGGAGCTAGAAAATGTTTAATGAGTTTATAAATGCCTATAAGGCGAGATATTTTAAGGTTTTTACAAGCGACTTTAAGGGTGAGCTAGCAAGGCTAGTAAATGAGCTAAATGATCCAAGCCTGCACGCAAGCGATGAGATAAAAGAGAGCCTAAATTTACTAATCGACACTCTAAATGAGCCGCCTCTAATCGCTGTTATAGGGCAGTTTTCAAGTGGCAAATCAACATTTTTAAACGCTCTGCTTAGACAAAACATCTTGCCATCAGGTCTAACGCCTGTCACGGCAAAGGCTGTGCGGCTAAAATTTGCAAAGATGCCGCTTCTTAGCGTGAAATTTACAAACGGCAGCGAGAGCTTGCTAGCTAGCAGCGAGCTTGCAGAGCTAAACGCCATGAGCGAGCAGATAAAGAGCATGACACTTTATGCGCCAAGTGAAATTTTAAAAGAGGTAAATTTCATCGACACGCCAGGTCTAAACTCGCTACGAGATGCCGACACGAAAAGAGACCAAAAACACACTAAAAAGGTCTGTGGCGCGATCTGGCTAAGCCTCGCAAAACAACGCAGCAAAAGGCTAGCGAGCTTGAAAGCGTAGAAGAAATTTTAAGGACAAACGATCTAAAGGCGCTTTGCTTCATCAATCAAAAGGATAAGCTAAGCCAGGACGAGCTTGAAAGCTTGCTAAAGCACGCTAGGCAAACTTACGGCGAGCTTTTTGAAGATATCATCGCCATCTCGTCAAAAGCAAGCACTCCTTGGCATCACGAAATGAAAACAAGGCGAGCTAGAAAGCTCAGTAGCTAAAGCACTAAGTGCGGTAAAGAGACGTTTTTAAGCGCGAGCTTTAAAAAGAAATTTCATAAAAAGCAAGGGCGAAAAAGATAGTAATTTTGCATTAGCGAGCAAAAAACCGCCTAAAAGTTTATAGCGCACTGATGAAAATTTGGATAACTTTAATGCCATGCTTGAAGAAAAAAACTAGAAGCGATAAAAGAGAGTTTAAGCCTAAAAATAGCCCCTGCGATACAGCGATATGAGCGAGGCTATCAAGCTTGCAAGTGATGAAGTTTTTAAGCTGCTTAAGCCATTTTCTAGGACAAAATTTAACCCAGCAAAGACACTTTTAAACAAAGAAATTTATAAGCGCGAAAATTTTGAGATGATAAGCCTTGACACGGACGAGGTCTTTTCAAAGCTCATCTACGAAGACGTCATCTTTTCTCAAATTTTTAAACGCTACAAAAAGAGATCTAAAAGAGCTTGAAAAATGAGATCATATCGGCTTTTGATGAGCTTTATAAAAGCTTAGAAGATGAGCTTTTCGTTTATAAATCTCGCTATGAGAGCTTTAATCCATTTGATGAGTTTGCCTCAAACTACGAGACAAAATCGATAAATACCTACGCTGGCAGGACCTATGAGAATTTCTTAAGAGAGTATGAAAATACCAAATTTAAGGCGACGCAAAAGATATCTCTCTTTTTTGAAAAGCTTGACGTAAAGGTTGCGTCAAACTACGAAAATGCGCTTAAACTTGCGGTTTATTTTCTAAAGCAAAAGATCGAAAAACTCGCTACAATTCGCACCTGCAAATGGGCACTCCACTCTACATCCCAAGCGCAAAAGAGGTTTATGAGCGCATGCTAAATGCCTTTAGTTTATACGAATTTGACGATCTTATGTGCTCAAATAACTCTTTTTTAAATAAAACTTTGCTTGATATAAAGGCTGAATTAATGAAAAGTTTACGCCCAAAAATAGCGATGCTTGAGCGCCTAAAAGGCAAAAGCCAAAATGAGCAAATTTAAAAAGCTAGAAAAACTTCAAAAGAGTTCGGTGATATTAAAGTGAAATGTGACTTCAAACTGCGCGTGCAAGTGTCTTGCAAATTACTAAATTGCTAGCTTATTTAAAAATTATTTTCCTCAAAAAGTCGGTGTCAATCTTACCAAATTTCCATATATCAGCCTATTTGAACGCCTACTTTATACTTTATCATTAGCTCAGCCAGTCTGTCGCCATCTATCAAGACTACGCTAAAGTACTTTGACTATCCTTGGCAAACGTTTGGAGCTTCTTTTGTAAATTTTGCCGTTGTAATAAAGACGCCTTTTTGGTATTTTTATTTGAGATGGCGCCAATAAACTGCTGTATCTCTTGCCTGCCTATATTGCTACCATCCTTATATTTCTTTGCTTGGATGTAAATTTACGAAAGTCCTAGCTCATCTTCGTCTATTATGCCATCTATCCCGCCATCTGGTCCTTTGTTTGTAAGACTTCCAGTTCCATAGTCCATCCTCTCTAAAAGCTCTGTTACTAGATGTTCGAAAAATCTAGGCTCTTTTTTTCTAAAATGCTAGATAAAATTCACCTTTTTAACTCTTCTTTTATCTTTTTCATATGCTTCTTTTAGGCTGTCGTCTGCGTATTTTTCTAGCTTCTTTCTTTTTCTTGTTTGATCTCTTGCTTATAACTTTCATCATACCAAGATATAATTTCTCTTTTGCGTTCTTCGCCGCTATCAGCTCTTTACCGTATTTGTTATAGAAAACAGACTTTTGCCAACTTTCTCAAGAGGCTTCATCTTTGGTTTTTGCCTTTACCTGTGCGGTGGTTGCCAGATACGTTAGAGCCCAGTCGGCACGGTTTATATAAGTAGGTGTCCCTCTTTTTATCCTTTGCAAAAGATCTTCGTCGTTTAGCTTAAACTGATTTATTATAAATTTGATAAATTTCACTTCTGTTTGTATTGTTATTTTTGTGCTACAAATTCTAAAATAGGTAGCATCATCTCTTTATAACTTGGTATCATTTATGTCCTAAAAATGAAGTTGTTTGATGTCAAATTATATAGTCTCACCAAAAATTTTCTTGTTTTATATTTTTATAGATACAATCACCGCATGAAGTATGTAAGCCCTAACAGAGTTTTTCTCTGATAATATCAATTTATTTATGAAACGTAATCGCTTCATTATTTGCGCTATTTTTGTTTTAGTGTTGGTTTTGGTCTTTTTATTTTTATTACCTTGCCGCTTGGCTATATAATGGGACTTAGTCTTGTCGTTTCCGCTTTTTAATATTTGTATTTTTCTTATTTGCAGCGCTAGATATTTGTATCTGTATCTTGGTGTCAGTTTGCAGAGTTTTTAAATAAATTTGGGGCTTTTTACAGCCCCTTTGCTACTTTATAGCAGCCATTTTTCTACGCATATAAGCTATGCGGCTTTGAAGTGGTAAGTGTTTTGGGCAGTTGTCTTCGCAACCAAGCAAAGTCATACAACCAAATACGCCATCATCATCGCCGATTAGCTCGTAAAGTCTTCGTCAGTTCTCTTATCAAGCGCGTCTATCTTAAATCTAGCAACCCTGTTTAGACCAACAGCGCCGATGAAATCAGGTCTCATTATAGCTGTTCCACAAGATGCGACGCAAATTCCGCATTCTATACAGCGATCAAGCTCGAAAACTTCTTGAGCGACTTCTGGCTCAACTTTCTCTTCAAGCTTAGAGATATCTGTCTCATGATCTGTGTGTATCCAGCTCTCGACACGCTTACTCATAGCGTTCATCCAGTTGCCAGTATCTACGCTTAGATCTTTTAGTAGTTTAAAGACAGGTAGTGGCATAAGCTCGATGACACCGCTTTCAAAGTCTTTTGTTAGAGTTCTGCAAGCTAGACTTGGTTTGCCATTTACTAGCATGCCACAACTTCCGCAAATTCCCGCACGACAAACAAAGTCAAAGCTAAGATCTGGATCAAATTTCTCACGAATTTGATTTAACGCGATAAATAGCGTCATACCATCAGTCTCTTCAAGCTCATAAGTCGCAAAATGAGGCTTTGAAACTTTGCTTAAAGGATTGTATTTAAAAGCTTTTATGGTTATTTTTCTACTCATTTCCTATACCTGCTCTTTCATTTGGTGCTTTTATATTTTTGGTTGAAGGTCATAGTGCATCAAAGCCTCTTGAATTTCTTGTCTGCTCTTGCCTTCTGCTTGCATTTTCTCGCGAATTTCATCGACCTCTTTTTGGCGGATAGCGCTGTTTGGATGCTCGATGATATTTCCTTTTGCACCATAACCTCTAAATGCTGGCGGCATCTCCATCTTCATGATATCAAGTGGCTCATAAGTGATAGTTGGCATAGTGTCGCCTTCTTTCCAGCTTGTAAGCGTTCTGTTTAGCCAGTTAAGGTCATCTCTCTTTGGATAGTCTTCACGGCAGTGAGCGCCACGGCTCTCTGTTCTATCAAGCGCACCTTTTGCGATACAAAGTGCTAGTTTTAGCATCTTTGGCACGCGGTAAGCCTCTTCGAGCTCTGGGTTGCCAAATAGTGCTTTGTTGCTTACTTTTACATCAAGTGACTCTTTATAGAGCGCTTCAAGCTCTTTAACAGCAAGCTCTAGACCTTTGCCTGTTCTAAATATCGCAACGTGCTCCCACATTACCTCTTTCATCTTGTTTTTGATATCAAAGACGTTAAATTTACCCTCTTTTGTGACGAGGCTATTTAGATAGTCTTCTTGTTTTTTAACAAATTTCTCGATATCAGCTGTGTTTATCTCGATCTCGTGGCTAGCGCAATAATCTGCAAAATAATCACCAACGATCATACCAGCGACGACTGTCTCAGAAACTGAGTTACCACCAAGGCGGTTAAAGCCGTGCATATCCCAGCAAGCAGCCTCGCCAGCGCTAAATAGACCAGCTAGCGTTGGGCTCTCGCCAGTTGGTTTTGTCTTGATGCCACCCATTGAGTAGTGCTGCATAGGTGGGATCGGCGCCCAGCCTTTGCCACGCTGATGTCCTGTCTCGTCGGTATATACTTCAGTGTCAGCAGGATCGATGCCGTTAAAAATTTCGCACATTTCTTGAACGTCACGTAAATTTTTCTCGATGTGCTCGCGTCCGAGGATAGAGATATCAAGCCAAACGTGATAGCCGTAAGGGCTAGGCACGCCTTTGCCTGCACGGATGTGCTCCATTATACGGCGGCTAACGACGTCACGGCTAGCTAGCTCTTTTTTCTCTGGCTCATAATCAGGCATAAAGCGGTATCCATCAACGTCACGTAAAATTCCGCCATCACCGCGGCAACCTTCTGTTAAAAGAATGCCAGATGGGACGATCGGAGTTGGGTGAAACTGAACAGCTTCCATATTGCCAAGCTGAGCTACGCCAGTCTCAAGTGCGATCGCAGCGCCGATACCTTCGCAAACAACAGCGTTTGTAGTGTGTTTATAAACTCTACCATAACCACCAGTTGCTATAAGTGTGCCTTTTGAAACATAGGCTGTGATCTCGCCATTTACTAGGTCACGAACGATCGCGCCGTAACAGCGGTTATTTTGGTGTATCAACGCGATCGCCTCTTTGCGGTCGTGAATTTCTACATTGTGTTTAAGCGCTTCGTTTGCAACAGCAAAAAGCATGGTGTGACCAGTTGCGTCAGCTGTGTAGCAAGTTCTCCATTTTTTTGTACCGCCAAAGTCACGTGAGTGGATAAGGCCATGAACCTCTTCTTTTTCAACGATAGTTGTCTTTTGAGCGTTGATGATAGCGCTTCTTTCGCCTTTTGTGATCCTAGTCCAAGGCACACCCCAAGCTGCAAGCTCTCTAATAGCTTTTGGTGCAGTTTGACAAAACATACGTGCAACTTGTTGATCGCAACCCCAGTCGCTACCTTTTACTGTGTCAGCAAAGTGTACATCTTCGTTATCACCTTCACTCATTTTAGAGTTACCAAGGCTTGCTTGCATACCGCCTTGTGCAGCAACAGAGTGAGAGCGTTTTACAGGGATGAGGCTCAAAACTACGGTGCTTAAACCCTTTTCTCCAGCAGCCACAGCAGCTCTAAGACCAGCTAGACCGCCACCAATTACCAATGCGTCATAATATTTTACATTCATCTTCTAGCTCCTTTTTAATGGCTGATCCACACGAAATCGGCGATCTAAAGCGATCACAGCAAGTATGCCATAAATGACAAATACAACTGTCTTTGCCTTATTTCTTTTTAGCAAACATTTCGTGTTTATTTACGCCATCAATGCTTACCCATTTGACATATAAGCGGTACATGCCAACGCTAGCGTGAACGACCATGAAAACAAGTAGTGCGAAGTAGAAAATTTCTAGTTTGTGAAAAGCAGCAGCTGATTTGTCAGCAGTGATGTGTCCGCCAAAGATAATATCTATGAGGTGGGCGCTTGCTGCAAAAATAGAGCAAAGCCTGTTAAAAACTGGAACCACCAAAGTGTGGTATCAAGGTGCTTCATGCGGTCTTTGTGGCCTCTAAACATTAGTATTGTCTATAATTTGCAGGAAATCTCTCATTGCCAAGAAGGCGTGAGTTACAAAAACTACAAAGATAACAGCACTATAACATTTGTGATCCACCAAGTAGCCTCGCTAAAATAAAATTTAGCCTCTGCAAATCCTACGACAGCGTTAAATGCGTCTTTGCCAAAGTAGTATAGTAGAAGTAAAAACCATATGGCACAATATGAAACAGGCTAGAATAAATCCTGTAATACTTTGCCATCTATCCCAAGCAGCTGGAGTGCGGCTTTTTGCCGTCCGACCGTTTCCCCAAAAACCTTCTATAAGCTGGGTCATGAGCCCTCCTAAGAATTTGAAATAAGTTATCATTTCTTAATACTAATTTAAACATTAGCATTAATTGATAAAGCTAATGTTATCAGAACTTTTACTTTAATAAATTTTAAATATTGACATTAATTTTCGTAAATCTCTTATAGAGTTTAATATGAGACAAAAATCTGAACCCACACATAATAAGTGATAAATTCTATTGATAGACCAAAGATAATAAATCCAAGTCCAGAATCAGGCTCTCTGTAGAAATTCACAAATAAATCTTGCAAATGTGTATAAAATGGCGTAAAGTGCTATGAGTTCGCCATTAAATTTCTTATATTTTTCTATATAAAAAAATAAAATGACAAAAATAACTAAACCTTCTAAGAATGCCTCGTAAAAGCTGGCTTGGATATCTTGGCTGACCAAAGACATTTATCGCTCGAGCACGTCTGTAACCCTGCCAAAAAGCTCTTGATTTAAGAAATTTCCTATCCTGCCAAAGGTGTAGCCAAAAGGTATGCAGATGGCGCAAAGATCAAGTAGCTGCCATGCGTTTTGCTTATATCTTTTACAAAATAAAATTGTCGCTAGCAAAAAGCCAACCACAGCGCCGTGATAGCTCATACCGCGAATTCCTATAAACTCGCCGTTGTGCGTTGGATTAAAAATTTGCCAAGGTTGCGTTAGATAATATCCCGCTTCGCCTGAATAAACCAAAACCCAGCCAAGTCTAGCGCCTAAAATGACGCCTATCTCTACCCAAAAAGTAATTATCTAAAGAGTTGATTTGAGATAGGGATATCATCTTTTTAACGAGATACTTTGCCATAGCAAGCGCCAAAACAAGGGCTAAAAATATACATAAGCCCTATACCAGTGCACGCTAAAGCCAAAGAGGCTAAAAGGCGACTGGATTAAAGTGGTTATAAATGTCGTTCCAAATTTCCATAGAATCTCATTTTTATTTTTTTATGGATTCTATAATAGAAGCTTAAAATCATAAATATTTATCTAAAGTACACCGTATACACCTTTGTAATTTGTTAGTTTTGTCTCTTTGCACAAATTCGCTCTAATTTTTCATATTTGGAGACGATTTGCTTTTGTATAGAAAGTGGTAGAAGAGGGATTTTTATCAAATGTAAATCTTTTTGAATTTAAACTTTGACCAAAAAGCATTCAAACCATTTTTGCAATTTAATAAACTTTGTATCAAATAAGCAAAATGCATAATTTATTCAAAATTTTATTTTTAAACTCTTTTTTATAACAAAAGCGCAGCTATTGCTTCGTTTTGTAGTATAATCAGTTCCAGCAATAGCGGTTTTTTCCTATACTTAGCTTAAAGCTAACAAGAGTTGTATCTTTTGGTATAAGTTTAACGTTTGAGTTTTTACTCCTAAATTTGTAATTTTTCCTTAGTGTCGGTTATTACGTTTGAATTCATCTCTGAAATACTTAGCCATAATTTTCTCCGCCATAATATGCGGAATTACCCCTTTGCAGCGTTCCACCTATTAAAATATCATAAAGTCAGAAATTAGCTCATACCCCCATTTGTTTCAAAACTTATACCAAACTCAGAGAAAAATTTTACTCAATTTGGCTTTTTAGTCGTCAATCTCCATTCTGGTGGTTTTAAACTCATTATCTACTTTTTGCATTCGGATACGATTTGCTCTTGAATTTCAAAGCCGAGGTTTTTGGAAGTTTGAATATTTTAACGTTGCGATATTTATATGTTTTACACCGGGGTTGGATGTTAAATCTTCCATTTTTATTCTATTAGTTTTAAACAAATATGTAAATATTGAATAATTTCTTTTCTATCAAAAATAATCGAATTTTATTTGTTGATTCGTTGTTAGTTCAATATTGTTAATTGCAACTTTTCCAAGAGTAGCAGTGCAAAGAAAGCAGAACGCTTCCTTTTGGGATAAGTTTGACTTTGTTATTAGTTAAAGCCTCTTTTGAAACAAATTGGCTAACATTGGAGGCCTCAATATAATTCCCATCTTTTTGGATGAGTCTGGCGTACTAAACCATAAAATATCATGCGCATTCAGAAACTTATCTTACTCTTTTGAAGGTGTTGAACCATTTATAATATCAACAACAACACTGACCCAATCTAACAAGTGGATATTGACTCACTATTTCGACTTTATTTCTTGCACTTAAATTTATTGCCTTATCGAAATTAGTCTTTCCAAAATCCATTAAATCGATTAAATTTGCTTTTTGAATAGAAAATGAATTTACATCGTTCGGATTTATCTGAGCCAAGAGTTCATCGTCAAAATTATTGTCAAAAAGCTTTTTAAAGCATATGCAATGTAGTTTTATCATTTTTATCTTTCTGGATTGTAAAGCGGCGTTTGGATCAATACACTGAGTTGATATTTCGCAAAAGCCTCCTTTTCTCTTTTTCTCGTCGTCACTATCGTCGTCACTATCTTTAAGCTCTTCTTGTGTTTGTACCGAAGTTACGTATTTTATACCCTCGTCGCCTTTGCGACTGCTCCAATCATAACCTAGAAAATTTTATGATTTCGTCTTTGTTTGCTTTTTACTATCGCCACCTTGCTTTTTGTCCTCTGGACTTTTTACTAAAAAGTAGCTCGTTATCATTTATAAAAGCATAAAATTTAACTTAGCAAAGCTCTAAATTACACATTTTTCGATAAATTGCTCGTCATAAATTCTTGCTCTAAAGTACTAAAAATCACTGCTTTGTAAAAACTCATCGAATTTAGCTTTCTTTTTCTTTCTTGTTGAGTTCTGCTTTTATAAAATGAAGATACTAAAAAACTCGTTTTGTTTAGCTTTAGACATAGCTTCTTTTTAAATTCTTTGACTTTGAACTCGTATTTTCAAATTCGTCTTTATAGTTTTTAAATATCTCGCTTTGAGCCAAATTGTTACTTAAAATATCTTTTTTAAAAAGTCTATGAACTCATCTTTATTAAAGCCTTTAAAAAGCACAATATTTTGCGATTATATCGTGATTTACAAACTCTTGTATAAGCTCGAAATTCGGTGTTTATAAAGCATTTGATTAAATCATCAGCTTCTTTTTCGCGCTTTTTAGCAAAGACGATAACTGTTTGCGTACCAGTAGAACCAAACGTGCAGAGTTAAGTCCTACGATACTTAAAATATCGATTTAGACAGCAGACTTTCGCGTGTAGTTTCGTAAATACCGCCCTTTGAAAGGATGGAAACGGGCAATATCAATGCAAAATATCCACCCTCTTTTAGCAACTGCGCCGTTCGCTCTATAAAAAAACACTCGATGGCGTTATTTTTATCAAAACTAGCACTATCTATTTGCTTTAAAAGATCAAATTTTTCCCTATCGTTTTGTGAAAGCGTGTCTAAAAAACCTTTGACTGAATAAGGCGGATTCGAGATGATAAGATCAAAGCTTTCGTCTTCAAATTTCCTTGCGTAGTCCTTACTTTGATCTGGTTTTTCCAATGTATCTTGAAAGATAATTTTAGCTTCGTTTTTACTGTCATAAAAAACAGTCGCTATTTTTGCAACCATTGAGAGATTTTATTTTTCGATGCCGCCATATCGCATAACTCATTGTGTTGGATAAACTCGGTCAAAAAAATGCCCTGCACCGCAAAGCGTAGTCTAAGATTTTTATCTCCGCTTTTAAAAATTAGGTAACGAGTTAATGATAAAATTCGTGCATAGGTGTCGGCGTGAAAAATCGCCCTTCGGTTTGATGAATGGAGCGATTTAAAAAGCCCTCGAATAAATCGCCTAAGAATTGATTGTTTTTTCGCTTTTGGTTATATAAATATCTTGGATAAGGTTTGCGATGTGAAGCAAAACTTTTCAGGTAGGGTCAGAATTCCTGCTTGTTTTCCACTTCGATGAAATTACTTTTCTGATATTGTAGGTACACTGCTTTAAAAAGCTTTATCGAGCCTCGTTTCACCATTGCCTTTATATCGCTTTTTACGGTCCAAAAATCTCATCGATTTTGCTTTTATTTATATTTACGACATCTACTTCAAAAAGCTCTTTTGCCTTGAGCATAAAGTTCCAAAAGCCTATCACAGTATTCAAGTGGAGTATCGCTTTACCAAAACCTTCCAATAAAATTTGAAGCTCATCACTTTTTCCATTTTGCATATTTTCATCAACAATTTTGCATAAAAATAGATCAACTCAAAATATAAAACGTATTTTTCGTAATTTCCTATGGCATTATTTCTTAAAAATAGTTACAATTCATTATAAATCGCTCTAATATTAGTATACGGAACTTTATTTAAATCATTCAAAGTATATTTTCTTTACCAATTTTATATGCACTTATGTCGTCTTCAAAAAGTCCTTTTGTGCTATAACCTGTTTGGTAGCTTTTCGTTCCATACTTTAAAAAGTTCAGCTTGATTTGTTGCATTTTTAAAATATGACTTTTTCTCTTCTTCTATATTTGCATTTTTGATCGTTTAGATATTCTTCATTATCTTTTAATGTAATTAAATAGCTATTGTAAATAACCTCTTTGTCAAAAATCAGCTGCATAAAGACAAACCCAATCGCATTTTCCAAGTGCAGACAACGTAAGAAAATAATTGACCTCCGTCTTTTGTATATTATTCCATTCTTTTGCCATTCACTCCCATAAGTTTTATTTTTCTATTAGAACTAACCGCTCGTAATTCTCATTATAAACTAAAATATCGCCGTATGATGGCTTATTTACATGTCCTACTTCTATTGCGGGCTCTAAAATGATATGTTGAGGCTTGTAGCCTTTTGAAAGTAACCTATCCATACAAATTAAGCAAACAAATTTTCATTTGCACTCATAATTGTAGTTGGATCTCGATGAATTATTATGCCATTACTTTGACGGTTTTTGTTTGGAAATTGCCTTCTTGAAAGCTATTATCTATTGGAGAATAGGTAATTTTAGAATTTAAAAATCAACTTCAATAAAGTATCTCTATCGTCATTTTTGATATATCTTTTTCATGATTTTATTTTTCAGCTGGTTTAAATCCCTAGGCTTTCTAATACTTCTCTTAAATTTTTCGCTTTGTTATCATTTTTCTCTTTTTGCTTTAATTTTGATATTTTACAATGATTTGGCTTTTTAATAAACTAAACAGCGCTTTGTCGCCAAGTGGCAAGGCTAGAAAGAGTTTAAACTCGCTTGCTTCAAATTCTTTGCAAATTAAATAGCTCAGCAAACTCGGCTTCGTTTAAATTTACGCTCAGATCGCTCCAGCATCATTAGATTCTCTTTCAAACTCACTTCAAATTACTGAGTTGCAAAGTAGTGTTCAAAAGCGGCTCATCAGCGAAAATGGCGTAAAAAATTTAACCTCATCTTTTATCTCAAATTTCATCACACCACCATCTTTTATCGCCTCGTTTATCGCTTCATTTACGGCTCCTGAGTAGGCTCTGACAAGCCCTCCAGTGCCAAGCTTTATCCCGCCAAAGTAGCGAACTATCAAGACCCCAACGTTTATAAGCTGTGCTCCTCTTAGCGCATTTAGGCTTGGCTGGCCACTAGTGCCCTTTGGCTCGCCATCGTCACTTTGATTTTCAACGATTTGTCCGTATTTGTTTAGCTCCCTTGTCGCCCAAACTACATGAACAGCCTTAAAATGCTCCTCTTTTAGATGTTCATGCAAACTTTAAACGAGCTTATAGGGCACAAAAATGCTAAAGAATTTGACTTTTTATATCAAGCTGGGCTTTAAAAATCCTATCAATCGTCTGCAAATTGCTCTGAAAAATTACATAAAATCTTATCAATTTGCTAATTAAAAGCCTTATAGATTCAGACAAATTATATTATTAAGAAAAAGATAGTAGATACTGCAATTTTTCACGAAGGACTAAAATGATACAAACTTGCTATTTCCAGCGGCTGGATATGGAACGAGGGTTTTTACCAGCTACAAAATCGCTCCCAAAAAGAGATGTTGCCGATCCTTACAAAACCGCTCATTCACTACGGCGTTGATGAGGCGCTTGAGGCTGGCATGGATAATATGGCCTTTGTCACAGGACGCGGAAAAAGGGCGCTTGAGGACTATTTTGACATCAGTTACGAGCTAGAAAAAGAGATCGCAGGCAGCTCAAAAGAGTCACTGCTTAGCGAAGTTAGAAATTTAATGAGCTCATGCACATTTTCATTTACTAGGCAAAATGCCATGAAAGGGCTTGGACACGCCATTTATACGGGCAAAACTCTAGTTCCGAGATGAAGCTTTTGGGGTCATTTTGGCAGATGATCTATGCATAAATGAAAATGGCGAAGGCGTGCTTTCGCAAATGGTTATAATTTATGAAAAGTATCGCTGCAGCGTAGTAGCTGTGATGGAGGTGCCAAAAGAGCAGACCAAGTCTTATGGCGTCGTAAGCGGTAGGTTTATAGAAGATGATCTTATAATGGTCGATGATATGGTTGAAAAGCCTGATCCTGCCGAGGCTCCGACAAATTTAGCGATAATTGGCCGCTACATCCTAACGCCAGATATTTTTAACATCTTAGAGCGAACAAAAGCCGAGCAAAAACGGTGAAAAGTCAGATCACAGACGCGCTAAAAACGCAGGCAAAAAGATGGCATGGTGCTAGCTTATAATTGAGGCAAGAGGTTTGACTGCGGCAGCATAGATGGCTTTGTCGAGGCTACAAATTTCTTTTACGAGCGCAGTAAATGATAGAAACTTCATTTAAATTTAACTTTGCAAGCAGCGATGTCATCGACTCTTACGCCAAACGCATAAACGACGAGTACGAAAGCGGCGAGATAGGCTACTACCACTTACCAGTGCTTGGGCAAAATTTACTTGGCGAGACCCAGGAGTATGAAAAGGGGCTAGCTCATATCAAAAATGTAGTACTTGTTGGCATTGGTGGCAGCAGTCTTGGCGTAAAGGCCCTAAAATCGATGCTTGAAGGCACAAAGGGGATAAAAGAGAGCTTTATTTTTAGATAACGTCGATCCTTGCAGCTACAAAAGCACGCTTAGTGGGCTAAATTTACGACGAGACACTTTTGTAATAAGCTCAAAATCAGGCAACACGATCGAGACGATCACTATTTTTAAGCTGCTTGATGACTTTAAAGCCTCGAACCCTAGGGTGAAAGTTTCACTCATCATAACTGATCCCGGGACAAATTTAGAAAATTTTGCCAAAGAAAATGGCATTAAATTTTTTAACATCCCAAAGAACGTTGGCGGGAGATTTAGCGTGCTAAGTGCGATAGGTCTTGTGCCTCTTGGTATCTGCGGCTACGATATAAAGGCACTTTTGGAAGGCGCGCTTGCTTGCAAAAAGCAATACATCGAGCAAAAAGATAGCTCAATAGTCGCTAAAGCCTACCACTACGCCACTAGCAGAAATGCCAGCATAAATGTCATTTTTAGCTATTGCGATAGATTTTTTGAATTTAACGACTGGTATGTGCAGCTTTGGGCGGAGAGCCTTGGTAAAAAAAGAGGCTATAAAAGGGTCGGACTTACGCCAGTTGGACTTGTCGGCAGCCGCGATCAGCACAGCTTTTTACAGCTTATCATGGACGGCGTAAAAAGATAAGAGTGTGACATTTATAAAGATAAAAAGATCACGCAAGCGACAAGACTATCCCAAATTGGCCTAAAGGGCTTGAAGAGTGCGATTTTGTGGCAGGTCTAAGCCTAAATGAGCTTATAAATTTGCAGTGTGACGCGACGGCAATGGCGCTGGTGCAAGAGGGCATAAGTGTTGATACGATCACACTTGAGAGGCTTGATGAGTTTCATGCTGGCTGGCTCATTTTTTACTATGAGCTACTAACCTCGGCCACTGGTATCATGTTAGGCATCAACACCTACGATCAGCCAGGCGTTGAGATAGGAAAACGTATCTTAAAAACCATGCTTTTAAAGTAGAAAATGAAGAAATTTCTACTTTTGGCTCTTTTTGCCACGCAAATTTTTGCCTTTTCGGCGAGTAAATTTGTAAATGACGCTAGGTCACAGATCGGCGTGACGCTAAGCTACGACCCAAGCTACGAACAGCTAGCCTATCCTATGGGTGACGTGGATATCAAAAAGGGCGTTTGCACTGACGTTGTGGTAAGAGCACTACGTCATCAGGATATGGATCTGCAAAGACTCATTTTAAAAGATTTGAGTAGAAATTTCGCAAGCTATCCTAAAAATGGGGTTAAAAAGGCTGATAAAAACATCAATCACAGGTGCGTTTAATACCGCTTGCATAAGATCACGGGGCATTTTAGGCTAAAGTAGCAAAATGGCTTTTTAATCAAATTTTAGGCAAAATCGCAAAAAATAAATTCAAGGAAAAATAATGTTAGAAGTTAGGGACTTACTCAAGATTCGCAAGCAGTTTGCTATTTGAGGATGTAAATTTAAAGCTAAATCGCCACAACAGATACGGACTAATCGGCGCAAATGGCGCTGGTAAATCGACATTTTTAAAAATTTTAAGCGGAGCTATTGAGCCAACTAGCGGCGAGATCATCATAGAAAAATGGACTAAAGGTTGGTGTGCTTGGGCAAGATCAGTTTGCGTTTGAAAATTTCACTCTAAAAGATGCGGTGCTTTATGGCAACAAACGCCTATATGACGCTGTAAAAGAGAAAGAAAAGCTCTATATGAGCGAGGAATTTACAGATGAGATAAATGAGCGCTTAAGCGAGCTTGAGATGATAAGCGCTGAAGAGGACCCAAGCTACGAGTACGAGACTAGGATAGAAAAAATCCTAAGCTCGCTTGGACTAAATGAATTTGATAAGCTCATGAGCGAGGTCGAAAACTCAGATAAAGTTAAGGTTTTGCTGGCTCAGGTGCTCTTTCCAAAGCCAGACATCTTGTTCTTAGACGAGCCGACAAACAACCTTGACATGGACGCGATCGCATGGCTAGAAAACGAGCTAAACCGCCACGAGGGCACGCTTTGTAGTTATCAGCCACGACAGACACTTTTTAAATAGAGTTTGCACAAACATTTTGGATGTGGATTTTAAGAAAATTCGCGAGTTTTCAGGCAACTACGACGACTGGTACATGGCTGCAAATTTGATCGCAAAGCAGCATGAGATGGAGCGTGATAAGAAGCTAAAAGAGAAAGAGGAGCTGGAGAAATTTATCGCGAGATTTTCAGCAAATGCGAGCAAGGCAAAGCAGGCGACCTCACGTGCAAAAACAGCTTGAAAAAGCTAGATATCGCTGAGATCGCAGTCTCAAGCAGGCGTGATCCAAGCATACTTTTTCGTGCAAACCGCGAGATAGGCAATGAGCTAATTGAGCTAAAGAACATAAGTGAAAGAAATTCGATGATAAAGTGATATTTGAAAACTTTAACTTTAAGCTTGAAAAAGGGCGACAAACTAGCTATCATCGGACACAACGGCGTTGGTAAAAGCACACTTTGTAAGATCATAATGGGCGAGATAAAGCCTGACGCGGGCGAGGTGCATATAGGCGCGACCATCGAGCTAGGATATTTTGCGCAAGATACGGTAAATAAGATAGATGGCGAGCTAAAGCTATATGAATATTTGCAAGATGCCAAAAACAAGGACATCGACGAGATCAGAAAGTGCCTTGGCAGGATGCTCTTTAGCGGTGCTGAGCAAGAAAAAGCAGTTGGCGCACTAAGCGGTGGTGAAAAACACCGAGTAAGACTAGCTCAGCTCATGCTTCATAGACCAAATTTACTTGTCATGGACGAGCCAAACAATCACCTTGATCTTGAGGCCATCATCGCACTTGGCGAGGCGTTTTATAACTTTAATGGCTCAGTTATCTGCGTAAGCCACGACAGGGAGCTGATAGATGCCTTTGCAAATAGAATTTTGCACCTAAAAGGTAGTGGCGAAGTCGTTGATTTCAAAGGCACATACGAAGAGTATAGAGCAAAATTTAGGCCTTGAGAGTTAAATGCTACTTTTGCCTCTAGGAAATTTCTAGAGGAGCTGACAATTTATCCCCTATCTACCATTCATAGCGAGTTTGTAGTAGATAGAACCACACATTTAATTGTCATCATATAAATATGTCACGAAGTAATATTATAATTAAAGTTTAACTTAATTTTTTTATTTTTATGTTGTATAAACTTTTAAATTTATATTTATTTTTATATTAAATCTTTCTCAAAAATGGCTTTTTAAACTTAAAGTGTAGGACAAATCTGAGTTAATTTGACCCTTTTTATATAATAAAAAGTGATATTATTAGTAATATAACAATTTAGACAAGCAAATTCTAAAAATTAGCTTAAATATGAAATATAATTTTTGTTCCCAAAGAGCGCCATATCAAGTCAAAAAGCTTAAAGCTTATAAGTAGTCATTAATATTTAAAATCTCAAATACCCATATAATTTCACTCTGTAACAATTTTTACTAAGGAGAAGCTGTTATGGCAACCAGAAGAGAACATGATTTTATTGGCGAGTTGGAAATTTTCTGACGAATTTTACTATGGTATCCAAAACATTTAGGGCTACTGAGAACTTCCACATGAGTGGTAGAACATTAAAAGAGTATCCATACTTTGTAAAGGCATTTTGCACAGATCAAAAAGCTCGCTGCGCTTGCAAATAAAGAGGTTGGCGTTTTTAGATCCTAAGATCGCTGATACACTAGCAAAGGCCGCTGATAGAGTAATAGCTGGTGAGTTTTTAGATCAATTTGTGGTTGATATGGTTCAAGGTGGTGCTGGAACTAGTACAAACATGAATGCAAATGAGGTTATTACAAACATCGCACTTGAGAGCATGGGTCATAAAAAGGCGAGTATCAATACATCCATCCAAACGATCATACAAACCTTGGACAAAGCACAAAACGACACTTACCCAAGCTCAATAAAAGTAGCAACTTACACAAAACTTACTGATTTGCTTGCATGCGATGAATCTACTAAAAGACGAACTTGAGAAAAAAGCAAAAGATTTTAAAGATATCATTAAAATGGGTAGAACTGAGCTTGAAGACGCAGTTCCTACAACACTTGGAAATACATTTAATGCATTTGCAAGCTATATCAAAAGTGACATCGAAAAGATCACAGCTGCTCGTGAGTCAATGACATACCTAAACATGGGCGCAACTGCGATAGGTACAGGCATCAACTGCCACCCAGACTACAAAAACGTAGTTGTTAAAAAACTAAAAGAGATTACTGGCGTTGATTTCAAAAAAGCTGATGACTTCATCGCTGCTACACAAGATACTGCAGACTTTGTCCATGTCAGTGGCGCGCTTAAAACTGCTGCTGTTAGACTTTCAAAAATCGCAAATGACTTAAGACTAATGAACTCAGGTCCAAGATGTGGCCTTGGCGAGATAAATTTACCTCAAATGCAACCAGGCAGCTCAATCATGCCAGGTAAGGTAAATCCAGTTATCGCTGAGGTTGTAGGTGAAGCGTGCTACGAAGTTATCGGCAATGACGTAACTATCATGCTTTGCTCTGAAAGAGCGAATCGAGCTAATATGAACTGGACGCATCGCTATGCGCTATTTAACTCTATATTTATCCTTGAAAATGCTATGAAAACACTAGCTGAAAAAAGCTATCAAAAACTTACTGCAAACCCTGAGGCTTGCTTTAAAATCAGTTCTTGGCTCAGTTGGTATCGTAACAGCATTTAACCCCATATATCGGTTACGAAAAATCAGCAAGCATCGCTAAAAGGCCCTTCAAACAGGTAAAGCAGTTGGCGATATCTGCCTAGAGAGAGGCTATCTAAGCAAAGAAGAGATCGATAAGATTTTAGAGCCTAAAAATATGCTAAATCCGAGCATGGTTAAGTAAAAATGTAAGCAAAGTATTGATTAAAAGCGTGCCGTAAATCTGGCACGCTTAAGTGGTGATTTTAGTAATAAAATTAATAAAAGGAGTTTTCGATGGATATAATGCTGATCTTACAGATTATAGTCCTATTTGGCGGCATCTATCTTGGTGTCAAACTAGGTGGTATGGGCGTTGGCTACGCAGGTGGTCTTGGCGTTGTGATACTTGCTTTACTTGGTATGAAAGTCGATATGAAAGATATCCCTATGGATGTTATCTTGATCATCGCTTCAGTTATCTCAGCAATCACAGCTTTGCAAGTTGCTGGCGGACTTGACTATTTAGTTCAAGTAGCAACAAAAATTTTACGCAAGAATCCAAAACAAATCAACTTTCTTGCTCCGATAGTTACTTACTTTTAACTATCCTTGCAGGAACTGGACACACTGCGTTTTCTATGATCCCTGTTATCGTTGAGGTTGCAAAAACACAAAACATCAAACCTTCAGCTCCACTTGCGCTTTCGGTTGTCTCTTCTCAAGTAGCGATCACTGCAAGCCCTATCTCAGCTGCTTTTGTTGCTATGAGTGGTCTATGTGAGAAGCTGGGTGTTAGCTATCCAGTGTTGCTATTTATTTGTATATCAACTACATTTGTAGCGATGATTATCACTGCGTTTATTATCAATAGATTTTACGATCTTGACCTTTCAAAAGATCCTATCTATCAAGATAGACTTGCAAAAGGTTTGGTTGAAGAGATTAAAGCTGTAGAATATCATGAGCCAAAACCATACGCAAAAAGATCAGTTGCTATCTTTGCAGTTGGCGTTTTGATCGTTGTTTGTTATGCGCTATGTATTTCAAAGAGCTTAGGTCTAGTAGAAAAACCTATCCTTTCAAGAGATGCAGCTATCATTAGCTTTCATGCTAACTATCGGCTTTACGATAGCAGTAGCTTGCAAAGTTGAGACAGGCAAACTTCTATCAACTAGCACTTTCCAAAGCGGTATGAATGCGTGCATCTGCGTTGTTGGTATCGCATGGCTTGGTACAACATTTGTTAATGGACACCTTGATGCTATCAAAGAGGTTGCAAAAGACTTCGTTACTCAGTATCCATTTATCTTAGCTGTTGCACTTTATTTCTTAAGCTGCTTGCTATACTCACAAGCTGCTACAACAAAGGTTATGATGCCTGCTGTTGCTGCTGCTCTTGGTATGACTAGCCCTGAAAATCCAGGTCACATTTGGATCCTTGTAGCTTCATTTGCTGCAGTTTCTGGTCTATTTGTATTGCCAACATATCCTACAACACTAGGTGCGATAGCGATGGACGATACAGGAACTACAAGAGTTGGTAAATTTGTATTTAACCACTCATTCTTCATCCCAGGAACGATAATGGTTGCATTATCTGTTGTCCTTGGATTTATAGTAGCTCCAGTTCTTATAGAAAACTTAAGCCGAGAGATCTCGGCTTTTTATTCTTCTTTACATTTTTCCAATTTTTTTATATCACATTCAAATAATATCTCTTTTTAAATTTTTAAATTTTTATTTTTACAAATCACACAAAAATCGCTTTTCATTAATCCATCTTAATTCATTATTTTTGAAATTTGCTCTATTTTTGATATTTAATCTCACATATCATAAAAAAATAAAAACTAAAAATTATTAAATAAAATTTAATTTTTAGTTTCAACTTTAAATAATAAAAATAACAAAAAGTAAAACTTTTTAAAGGGAGAAAGATGAGCTTAAATAGAAGAGATTTTAGAAATTCAGTGCAGGGAGTTAGCGCGGCTGCATCATCTCTATCAGGTGGTGCTTTGCAAGGTGCTGCAAATGGAGGCGAAAGCACGTTCATAGCTTTTGTGAGATGTGCTCTTCAAGGTGTCCTATCGAAGCAAAAGTCGTTGATGGCAAAGTTCGCTTTTTAAGTGGCAATCCAAAAGCTGGCGGCACAGCAACCTCTCTTTGTGCAAGAGGTGGCTCAGGCTTAAGTCAGCTCTATGATGAAAATAGGATCAAAAAACCTTTAATCAGAGCCGGCGAAAGAGGCGAAAATAAATGGCGCGAGGTTAGCTGGGACGAGGCGCTTGACTATGTCGCTTCAAAAATGCAAGAGATCAAGCAAAAATATGGCCCTGAAAGCTTTATATTTACCTGTAAAAGCTCTCAGACCCATAAGTTAATGGTAAATTTTGCCTCAGCTTATGGCTCGCCAAATTGCTTTTCACACTTTTCAAGCTGCCCGATAACCTATCAAATGGTCTGCGAGCAGATGTATGGCATCGCTAAGCTTAAAAAGAGACTTTGCAAATGCAAAATACGTTGTAAAGTATAGCTACAACCTCTTTGAGGGCATCGTCATAGCTGATGCTAAAAAGCTGCTAAATTTGCAGCCAGCAAGGATACAAAGCTACTTGTACTTGAGCCAAGATTTAGCGTTGTAGCTTCAAAGGCCGATGAGTGGCTACCAGTTAAACCTGGCACTGACCTCGCCTTTGTGCTAGCACTTATCAACACTTGGATACAAAATGGCACTTACGATAAAGAATTTATTGAGAAATTTACAACTGGCTTTGATGAGATCGTAAAGAGCGTCGAGGGCAAAACACCTGAGTGGCAAGAGACAATCACTGGCATAAAAGCAAGTGATGTCAGACGCATCGCTGATGAAATTTACAAGGCTGCTCCAAGAGTTATTTTTGATTTTGGACATAATAACACCGACAAGAGCTGAATACATGAGGACAAAAGCCATCATGGTTGCAAAATGCTATGATGGGCAACTGGGAGGTCAAAGGTGGTCTTTTTGGTGGCAAAAATGCTAAAACCTTTAACAAGCTAGTTGGTGAGGATAAATTTCCAGTTCTTAAAAACCCAGATGATAAATTTAAAGTGCCAAAAGTTACCAGACTAGACTTCGCAGGCGACGCTGGAGTGCATAAATTTGTAAGCAGAAAACATGGCGTTTTGATGGATATCAATGAAGCGATCTTAAGCTCTAAACCATACGAGATAAAGGGCTGGTTCAATATAAGATTTAACCACCTTATAAACGTGGCTGGAACGATGAAGAGTATCGAGGCTATGAAAAAGCTTGATCTTATCGTAGTAAGTGACGTTTATCTAAATGATATGGCGACATTTGCGGACGTTATCTTGCCTGAGAGCAGCTACCTAGAGCGCGACGAAGGTATCGAGGATAAGTCAGGTCTAAAACCAGCTTATATGATAAGAAATAAAGTCGTTGATCCAGTTGGCGACACGAAGGATGGGGCGTTTATCTTTAGAGAGCTAGCTCGCCGCATGAATATAGATGAGCTTTACACTTGGAACGACATACGTGAGTTTAGGATGCAGCAAGCTGGTGGAGATGTAAATTTACTTGCCGCACTAGAAAAAGATGGCTTTATCACGTGGGATGAGCCGGGAATTTCTGTTTAGAAAAGAGGCATGATCGATACCTGTCGCTAAATATCCAGTCGCTGCTACAATTTACAGGAGAAAATGGACTAATGGACGATATGGCTAAGCTTAAAACAAAAAGCGGCAAGATAGAGCTATTTTTGCCTGATGTCGAGGCGCAGTTTGCAGGATATGGCGCGCTAAATGACAAAGATATGGACACATTTGACGGACACGATCTATGCCTAACTTGCGGCAAGACACCTATCCATACTAACGGACACACACAAGCCGTTCCTTATCTAAATGACCTTATGAGTGATAGTCCGATCTGGATACATCCAAATACAGCGAAAAGAAAATTAAAGATGGCGACACGGTCCTTGTCAAAAACAAATGGCGAGCAAAAAGGGCAAGCTTATGGTAACTGAAGGCATTAGAGAGGATACCTCTTTGTTTATCACGGCTTTGGACACATCACACCAGGCCTTAAGAGCATAGATCACGTAGGGCTTAACACGAGCGTGCTTCTTGACCCAGCAGAGGGCCCAGTAGCTGCAACTATGGTCACAAACGTTGGCGTTAGCATAAGTAAAAGCAAGGATAGAAAATGAAAAATATATGATGATACATGATGAAAAACCTATGCATCGGCTGTCAAAGGCTCGCTCGGTAGCTTGCAGAAGTGCAAACAACGTGCCAAAGGGGACTTTACCGCTTGCAGGGTGCATGCAAAAGATGGTGGGACATTTCCGATTTAAAGACTGACTTTTTACGTCAAAGCTGTGTTATGTGCGAAGATGCACCTTGTGTTGAGGTTTGCCCAACTGGAGCTAGCTTTAAAACGGCTGATGGCGTGACGCTGCTTGATCACAGAATTTGCGTTAGCTGCAAGTACTGCATCCTAGCCTGTCCATACGACGCTCGCTATGTCTTGCCAGATGGCGAGATAGGCAAATGCACATTTTGCTATGAGAGCAGGCTAGAAGAGGCAAGAGACCCAGCTTGTGTTAGCGTCTGCCCTACAAATGCACTAACTTTTGGCGACGTAAATGATGAAAACTCTAAAATTTCAAAGAAACTAAAAGAGAGCAAATACTACTTGCCAAAAGCGGAGTTAAACACAAAACCTTCACTTGCGATGATCGCAAATACAAAAGGAGCACACCATGAATAACATGTCAGGAAGCCTAGCTCAATACACAGAAATTTACTGGGGCTGGCCGATAGCTTTTTATCTATTTTTAGCAGGACTTAGTGCAGGTGCTAGCATCGTTGCTGTGCTTATATCAAATAAATTTGGCAAGGATAACTACTACTTTAAAGCAGCCGCTCTTATCGCTCCAGTGGCGATCATCCTTGGACTTGCTCTTTTGGTGCTTGATCTTGGCAAACCGCTTAGCTTTTACTGGATACTCTTGCTTTACAACTTTGACTCAGTTATGTCAATAGGCGTTGCGCTGCTTCTAGTTTATACGCCTCTTAGCGTTATATACGCGCTTGGTGCGTTTAAAAATGAGATAGCAATGCTTAAAATTTCTCTTTTTGACGTGGTTACAAATTTTGCTAGCAAGCTTTCAGGGCTGCTTGGAGTTTTACTTTTCATCTTAGGCATCGGCGTTGGCGCATATACAGGCTTTTTGCTAAGCGCAGCTCACAAGATCGTACTTTGGAACACGCCAGTTTTGCCACTATTATTCTTAGTCTCTGGCTTAAGCTGTGCTGGTGCTTTTACGCTGCTTCTTGGCGTGCTAAAGGATGAAAAGAGAGACCAAAATCAAACTGCACACTTTTTATTAAAATTTGACTTTTTAGCGATAATAGTCAAGTTTTTGCTAATAGTTGCTCTTTTTATGGTCGTAAAAGGTGCAAGTGCAAGTGGTGCGCAGAGCGTAGCAAACGCACTTAGCGCAAATTCTCTTGGGCTGATGTTTTTATATCGGCGTCATAGGCCTTGGTATGGCTGTGCCTATCATTTTAGACTTAAGCGTTTTAAAGGTGCATGATTTCAAACGCGAATTTGCCGTGTTAAACGCTATTTTAGTCATTTGCGGTGTCTTTTTGCTAAGATATTACATAGTCTATGCAGGACAAATCTATTTAATACTTAAAAAGAATTTCTAATTTGAATGTACCTATTAAGTATTACAATAGATAAAAATCTTATTAAAGTTTGTTTTTAGGAGAGCATTTTTGAAGATTTTTGCTTTTAGAAGATGATTTGGGGTTTCAAGAGAGCGTCTGTGAGTTTTTGCAGACGCTTGGTTATGAAGTTACAGCGGTGAGCGACGGTCAAGAGGCTTGCGACTTGATAGAGAAAAATTTCTATCACCTTTTTATACTTGACATAAAAGTGCCTGGAGTAAATGGCCACGAAGTCATCAAGTATATAAGAAGTCTAAATCCAAACGCTCCTATCATGATAACGACATCTTTAGTTGATATAGATGATATGGCGATTGGCTACGAGCTTGGCTGTAACGAGTATCTAAAAAAGCCATTTGAGCTAGCTGAGCTTAAATTTAGAGTTGCTGAGCTTATGAGAAAGTACTATGGCACTGACGATAAAAACATAGTTAAGATAAATGACGAGTTTAGCTTCAACCTAAATAAACGTGTGCTGCTTAAAGATGGCAAGATGGTTGATCTTAGCGCAAAAGAGGTCGCTTTGGTCGAGTGTTTGGTCTCACATCTAAATTCTTACGTCAGTATGGAGGAGCTTAGAGATCTTGTCTGGAACGACAAAGAGATCGAGGGCGCTGATATAAGGATGCACGTTTTAAAGATAAGAAACAAGACAAACAATAACTTCATCATCTCAAAGAGGCGCATAGGCTACAAGATAGATGCACAAGAGCTTTAAGATCCAGATCATAGCGACATTTGTCATAATGTCGCTTTTTGCTTTCAAAGCTTTGTGATCTTAAATTTAAGCCAAAAAGACAGCAGCTCAAAAGCCCTTTTTGGCGCTATGAAGCATGAAACCATCATCAAAAATTCATTTCTCAAAAACGAAAATATAGCTAGCTCATTAAAGTATAAATTTGCGATTTATGACGTAAATTTTAAACCAGTCATCTCAACGCTTAGCAAAGAGCCAAGCAGCTTTAAATTTGTAACCCTAGAAGAGGGCGGTTATCTTTTTTACAAGAGCTTTTTTATAAAAGATAAGACCCCTTACTACATCGTCGTAGAAAAGGAGCTTGACAACAAAAAGAACGTCTTCTTAACAGCCATCATGCTGCTTGTCATCCTTGTGGCGGTGCTTTTTATCGTCTATTTTTATATCTAAGTAGCGTTAAGCCTTATAAAGAGTTTCAAAAGTATATGAACAACTTCTTTAATGACGCCATGCACGAGCTAAAGACCCCACTTGGCGTAGCTGGTATGAACCTTGAGATGCTAGGGCTTGAAAACAAGTATATAACCCGCATCAAAAACGCTCTAAAACAGATGCAAATAACCTACGAAGATGTCGAGTACTTCATAAAGCGAGGCTACATCAAATTTCCACTTGAGAGGCTAAATTTAGGCGAATACGTTAAAGAGCGAGTGAAATTTCTCTCAAGCGTGGCTGATGTTAAGCACATCGTAGTAAAGACAAATTTAGCAAGCGAGGCATTTACTATGCTAAGCAAGGTCGAAGCTCAGCGCATCATCGATAACACCATCACAAACGCCATAAAATACAGCCCAAAAGAGAGCGAGATAATAGTAAATTTAGAGCTTGAAACAGATCGCATCAATCTTAGCGTGCAGGACTTTGGCAAGGGGATAAAGGACGTAAAAAGGGTCTGGAAAAGATACGTCAGAGAGGATGAAATCCAAGGCGGCTTTGGCCTTGGGCTAAATATCGTCAGCGAAATTTGCCAAAAACATGACATTTTATATGGCGTTGATAGCGTTTATAATGAAGGCCACCTTTTACTATAAATTTAAACGAGCTTAGATTAAGCATAAAAGCGTAAAATGAAGCCTTAAATTTAGAAGGAAAAACTTTGGATAGAATCGTTGAAATCGAAAAAGTAAGCTTTTGAAAATGACTTTGAAGTCTCGCTTAGACCGACAAAATTTGAAGACTACATCGGACAAGAAAAGATCAAGCAAAATCTAGACGTCTTTATAAAAGCAGCCAAAAAGCGAAATGAGTGCCTAGATCACGTGCTATTTTACGGCCCTCCAGGGCTTGGTAAAACTACCTTGCTCACATCATCGCAAACGAAATGGGCGTAAGTATCAAAATGACCGCAGCGCCGATGATAGAAAAGAGTGGCGATCTTGCGGCGATCCTTACAAATTTACAAGAGGGCGACGTGCTTTTTATCGACGAGATCCACCGCCTAAGCCCAGCTATCGAAGAAGTCCTTTACCCTGCGATGGAGGATTTTAGGCTTGATATCATCATAGGCTCAGGGCCAGCTGCCCAGACTATCAAGATAGACCTGCCAAAATCTACGCTAATTGGCGCAACGACACGTGCTGGCATGATCTCAGCACCTTTAAGAGACCGCTTTGGGATGGACTTTAGGCTGCAGTTTTACACAAGCAGCGAGCTAAGCCGTATCGTGCAGATAGCCTCAGCCAAGCTTGGCAAAGAGTGCGACAAAAACGCCTCGCTTGAGATCGCCAAACGCTCACGTGCCACGCCAAGGATCGCTCTTAGACTATTAAAGCGAATTCGCGACTTTGCCGAGGTAAATGACGAGCTAATCATCAGCCACGAGCGTGCTAAAAGAGGAGCTTAACGCACTGGGTGTAAATTCGCTTGGATTTGACGAGATGGATATTAGGTATTTAGAAATTTTGATGCAAGCAAGGCGCCGTCCTATGGGGCTTAGCACGATCGCAGCGGAACTTAGCGAGGACGAGGGCACGGTTGAGGACGTCATCGAGCCATATCTGCTTGCAAATGGCTTTATCGAGCGCACTGCAAAGGGCAGGATCGCTAGTGCGAAGTGCTTTGAGACCTTTAACGTCAAGATCGACATCGAAAAAGGGCTTTTTGAGTAGCGAATAAATTTGAGCAAAAATGAGCGAGCCACATCTCTGTCCTAAGTGCAAAGCAAAGGACGATTTACTTTGATGGGATCTGCTACTGGTGCAGGCAAAAAGAGAAGCTGGAGTTTTATGAAAATTTAAGCAAAGATGAGATCAAAAAGAGGCAGAAAGATATCCTCGCTCGCATTGACGAGCTATATAAATATGATGAAATTTACAGCGACCTCACATATATTTTTTATCTGCATGGCATTTGCGACGAGCAGATCATCGAAGAAGTGACAAAAAAACAGCGGGTACTACCCACCTGGAAATTTACAAAAAGGCTTCAATAAAGATCAGAGATGAGCTTATAAAGAGGCTTTCAAGCGAAGAAAATATAGTCAAGCTAAATCACATCCTATCAGCACTTGCATGGCAGGGTGATGAGGTGGTGAGAGAGCTATTTTTTAGGCTTTATGGTGCGTCAAAGCCTTGGACGGCAAAGCTTCACGTTGATATGGATGGATATGCACAGGTTGCTGGCTGGAGCTTTGATAGCAGTGGCAAGAGAAGAAGCTTAGTTTTTGATGGGTGCTTTACCGCAGAGCCAAGCCAAAGCGCAGAGGCAAGCGTTAAATTTTAGCGACGAATGATGAAAAATGTAAATTTCTGTAACGGCGAGATGCTAGAACTCACCATCAAAAGAGAGCCTAAAGCGACTTGGGCTAGAGCTTAAAAACGACGCCGTGCTTAAATTTTGCCCGACATGCATTGGCTTGGTGCAGTATTTTTGCCAAAATGACGGCAATAGCGTGCAAACAGAAGTAGTAGGCGAGGGCGAGAGCGAAGACTATGTAAGAGAGGCTGTGGCGGTGCTTGATGGGCAAAAATTTGAGCTAGCCAGCGAGGTTTGCGCTCACTACTCATATATGATAGATAGTGAAATTTTGCTTGGCGGATATCCGCAGTGGCTGCAAGACAGCGAGTATCTAGCCTGCCCAAAATGCGCTAAAACGATGAAATATCTAGCGCAAATTCCTTTTGGTGCTTTGATAGACGGCGAGGGCACGATCTATATGCAATTGTGATGAGTGTGAGGTTGTCGGAGCAAATTTTCAGTGCACGTAAATGGCTAAATTTATAGGAGCTTTTGAGCTAGAAAATTTACGTAAGGCATAAATTTATTAAGCTGTGGCAGGGCTAAAAATGCCAAAAAGCCTGCTCTTTGCAAATTAGCACCAAAGCGTTTTTAGTAAATTTATCAAGCAAATGAGTAGCTTTGATAAATCTGCTATAATTACCCCATTTTTAAGGGAGCGAGATGAATAACAGGCTGTTTTTGAGATTTTATGCGTTTTTGTGCTTTGGCTTTGGTGGTCTATCTTTTAAACCATTTTTACTTGACATTTTTATCGCAGCGCTGCTTGCTGTGGCTGTTGCAAACGTGCAGATCGCATTTTTAACGCTTACTAAAAACCGCAAAACGCTCTCGTCAGGTCTTACGACATTTGCGCTTCTTTGCCTATTTATCGCGCCGCTTCTTTACGCAGTCATCGAGATCGCGAAATACGCAGCTGGCTTTGATATAAACAACGTCACAAAGACGATTGAATTTATCAAAAACTACGACTTTTAGCCTGCCAGAATCGATAAATTTCTTAGAGCCAAAGATCAAAGGGAATTTATAGGCGGGCTTGATATCAAGATGCTCTTTTCGCAAGTCGCTGCTAATCTTGCAAATTTAGGCAAACTAAGCCTTAAATTTGGCGTTGATATGATCATCATCCTAGTCTTTTTCTTCTTTTGTAACCTTTATGGCAACGAGCTTATAAACTACCTAAAAGAGGCGCTTCCGCTTAAAAAAGAGGACACCGAGTCGATACTTAGCGAGGTTGGCAACGTGATGGGCGTCGTTTTTTACTCGACCATTGCAAATATGATAATTCAGGGCTTTTTAGTTGCCATTGTCACCAGTTTTTACGGCTATGACGGCGTGCTAACTGGCATATTTTTTAGCTTCGCTTCACTCATCCCAGTCGTTGGTGGCTTTTTGGCGTGGGCGCCTATTAGCATTTATGAGTTTGCAAATGGCAACACAGCAGCGGCTATCACGATCGCACTTTACACCATCATCGTGATCTCATTTGGTGCTGATACGTTGCTAAAGCCGCTTGTCATTAAATTTATAAACTCAAAACTAGTCAAGATACCAACAAAGATAAACGAGCTTCTCATCTTTTTTGCGATGATCGCTGGTATCACGACGTTTGGCTTCTGGGGCGTGATACTTGGACCTGCGATCGTGACATTTTTTATCTCAACGATCAAGCTTTACACGCTTTTGCGAGAGAGAAATTTCGTATAAAATAGGGGCAAAATATGATATATGAAGATAAATTATAAGAGTTGAGCGCAGAAAAACGAGCTTCCGTGGGTGAAAGTACTACAGCTAAAGCCCTACCGCGAGCTAAGTGACTGTGATGAAGCGAGTAGGGCGAGACTTTTGAGGCTATGCTGGTGGCTGAAAAGGCGATGCTTGAGTTTTTATAAACCGACTAAGATAAACATCGCAAGCTTTGGAAACTACGTGCCACACGTGCATATCCATGTTATTGCGAGATTTGAAAATGATGCATTTTTCCCAGATAGCGTTTGGGCTAGTCCCAAAAGAAAAAAAGCGAGCTTGAGCTGCCTAAATTGATGAGTTTGCTAAAGTCAGAAAAACTAAGGCTTAGTTTTGAGTAAATACAAAAATATTTTAATATCTATATCGTTTTTAGTCGTTTTGCGCGGTGCTTGGCAGCCTCTTTACTTTCTTTATAGCTCATACATGGCTGAAAAAAAGCAAAACAATATGCGTGTCTTTTTTGACTACCACGTAAAGCAGCTAAACAAAAGCATCGATGACGCGAGTACTCATCAATGGCGATCTCGATCCTGCTTGCTCAAAATGAGTCTATACAGATGTGTTTGCTGGGTCAAGACCGCGATGAGTGCGTAAAAATATCGGAAATTGACCAAAACTCTTGGTGCAGCGTCGATGTATAACAACATCAAGCTTCATCTTTACGACAAAGATCTAAAAAGCTACGTAAGAAGCTGGGATCTAAACAGATATGGTGACATGATCGCTAGTGGTAGGTTTTTAGTTCAAGAGTCAAGACGTCAAAATAAGCCCATGGTTGGCATAGAGGCGTGGTATGCTGGGGTGCTTATAAGGGCTGTTTCAAATGTGATGCATGAGGGCAAAAACATCGGTAGCATCGAGGTTTTGCTAAACTACGACTCGCTTGGAAATGTTTATAAAACGCAAGGCATAGACCTTTTTGTGCTACTATCAAAAGATAAGATGCCAGCACATAAAAAAGGCGCCGAGTGATCAAATTTCTAAGTGATTATTACATCGAGTATGCGCAGGTGCGAAATTTAAATATAGTTGGAATTTTGCGTGATATCGACCTTAAAAAGTATGAATTTTACGTATATAAGACGCACTATTTTTGCGTTGTGCCGCTACTTGATGCTAGCAACACGCAGATAGGCTACTACGTCCTTCATGTAAATACCGACGAAAAAGAGGCGAAACATCTCGCAAAAACTATCTTGAATCAGAGAGCTTTTTAAAAATAAAGGTAGCCAGGATGTATATGATTTTTGGCTTATTTTAATGAGAAATATAATGTAAGATGGTGGAAGCGAGGGGGATCGAACCCCTGTCCAAAAGCAAAATCCATACAGCCTCTACACGCTTAGCAAAAGTGAAAATTTCATCTAAAAAGGCTCACTTTCCAAAACCAAAATTTAGACTAAGACTAGACTTTCAGCCAGCAAGCAGTCACATTGCTGGCCTACTCTAGCTAAATTACTCACTTACATCCTAGCTAGAATGAGACAAAGCGAGGCTCAACTGAACTTACGCAGCTTTAGCGTAAGCAGGAGCGAAATTAACGTTGTTTGCGTTTAAATGTAATTTGAGCTTTTTACGCTTTGCTCAAAGCGACGTGCCACCGTACAAACTCTGCTCCTGTCGAAGCCAAGTCGCTCCCATAAAAAATGAAATGGTTTAGTTGGATTGTTTAGTCAAGCTTTGCAGGTACGTCAATGATCTTTGGCTCAAGGACGCTAAAATACTCTAGGTCTTTCTCGACGTCGCCTTTGTATTTATGAAACTGATCGCTAATAGCGAGCAACCAATCTATCAAATTTATCATTTGCTGGACCTTTTAAGCTTCTAGCCTCTTGAGTGACCTCTTCAGCCAAAGTCGTTAGTTTCAAGATCGGGTCAAGATGCATAAAACCTGCTGCTGATTTGATATTGTGAAAGATCCTAGAAAGCTCTAAAATGCTCTCCTTATACTTGTCAGCTCTTCCTAAATTTATTATCAAAGGCTCTAGCAAATCGCACATCAAAGTGTAGTGAGAGAGAAACTCCTCAACTATATCATAAGAATAATCGACTTCAAGCCTTTTTAATATACCCATTTTCATGTCCTTAAGAAATTGGCGTAATTGTAGCAAAATTTTGATAAAATTGTTAGCATTATCACAAAATTTACCGGACTTAGCCATGAAAGATGAAACAATCGCAAAGAAAAAACTCACCATAAATGATATAAAAAACCAAAAAGGCATCGAGCCTATCGTGATGATAACTGCCTATGATGCGCTATTTGCGAAGATTTTTGATGATTATGCTGATATTATCCTTGTTGGCGATAGCTTAAATATGAGCTTTAATATGAAAGAGAGCACGCTAAGTGCTGATATGAGCACTATGCTTTATCACACAAAGGCCGTTTGCGCCGGAGCTAAAAAGACTTTTATCTTAGCTGATATGCCATTTGGCAGCTACACAAACGAAAAACAAGCGATCAAAAATGCGATGAAATTTTTTAAGCAGACAAATGCCGATGCAGTGAAGCTTGAAGTTGGCATGCATCAGGTAAATTTAGTAAAACGCCTCTGCGAAGAGGGCATAAACGTGATGGCTCACATCGGACTAAAGCCACAATTTTATACGGTGAGGTGGATATAAGATAAAAGGCAGAAGCGAGCTTGAGGCAAAAAGGCTAGCTGAAGAGGCTTTGGCGTTTGAGCAAGCTGGCGCATTTAGCATACTGCTTGAGGGCACGCTTAGCAACGTGGCAAGCGAGATAACAAGGCAGGTTCGTGTGCCAGTTGTGGGCATAGGCTCTGGGGCGGACGTCGATGGGCAGGTGCTTGTCTGGTCTGATATGTTGGGATTTTTCGAGGACTTTAAAACCTCAAATTGTTACAGCGCTATCTTGACGGAGCCACCCTTGTGCGAAAAAGCGTGCAAAGCTACGCTAATGAAGTAAAAAAGCAAAGTATTTCCCAAGTAGCGAGTTTTGTTTATTAAGACAAAAAGTTAGTTTTTGGATAAAAACTGTGCTTGTTACAAATAAAAAGCACAGTTGATAAAAGTTTCACTCTTTATAGCCGACTATATTTAGCCCAAAACCAGCTAAAGCTTACACTTTATTTTTATTTGAGCTTAGAAGTTCGATATCCTTTACGCCAAAGTGATTTAAAATTTGCGCTCCGATGCCGTAGTCTTTGCTTGTGTTTGAGTTGTCGCTATCTAAAAAGATCAAAATTCCACCATTTTGGCTTAGAAATTTGATAGTTTTTAAAAGCTCTTCGTATTTTGGACTGCTCAAAAGCTCGTGATCAGCAAGGATCTTTTTGAAATTGACATTTGCCTTGCTCTTTGGCTCACCAAAAAGATAAGCTGAGTGGATTTTACCTTTGTGATCAGTGATATCGTATCTTCTGCAGCGCAGTCTGCGATCATAACGTCACTTTTTTCGCCAACTCTTATGAGGCTTTCATGGCTTAGTCTATACTCGACCAGATCAGAAACACTGATCATATTTAGCTCAAATTTCTTACAAAACTCCTCTAAATAATCGCGTCTTGCCATAGTGCCATCTTCTTTTACTATCTCGCATATCGAAGCCATCGGAGTAACACCTGCAAGCTTGCAAAGATCGACTGAGCCCTCGGTGTGGCCTGTGCGAACGAGCACGCCGCCATTTTTAGCGATGAGTGGGAATATGTGTCCTGGGCGCACGAAGTCTTCAGGCTTTGAGCTAGCATCAGCCGCAAGCCTGATCGTCATATCGCGCTCATATGCGCTAACGCCCGTTGTTGCGTCTTTTGCGTCGATCGTGACTGTAAATGCTGTCTCGTGGCTCGATGTGTTTTTGGCTACCATTAGCGGCAGATCAAGCCTTTTAGCGTTTGCCTCGTCCATCGCAAGACAGAGCACGCCCTTTGCATGAGTGATAGCAAAATTTACCTTTTGCATGTCGCTACTAGCTGCTGAAAAGACTAGATCGCCCTCGTTTTCGCGGTCCTCATCATCGACCATGACGACCATTTTTACCTTTTTTATATCTTCAATCGCTCTTAATACATTTTCAAGTGCCATAATTATCCTTTTATAAATTTTTCACGATTATATTGATATTTTTGATAATCAAAAGATAAAAATAATATTTTTTTCTTTTGCCAGTAATCACTTTTGAGAAAAAAATAGAATTTACACCAAATTTCAAAGCTTTTTGAGGGTTGATATTAGCCATTTGGCAGGATAAAATCTCATATAGTATATATGCTGCGCGATAAAACAAAATTTTTGACTAAGTACAAAAATATGCCTTAATGTCAAGCAACAACAAGTTGTTATTTTAGCTTATTAATAGCACTATAAAGATAATTGAAACTTAAATATTATTCATTTAGAAAATCGAGTGAAAATTAGGGCTTTCATCGTTATTTTTTTGCTATAAAAACTAAAATTTACTAATAGAGAAAATATATTTTAAATTATTTCTAAAGACAATATTTTATGTATTATTTTACATATTATTTAACAAAAATATTTTTTTATAAAAATGCATTAAACTTAAAAATAAAAGACAAAAATAAAAAAATGAAAAATTTAAAAGTAGATGGCGCAGCGGACGGGGCTCGAACCCGCGACCTCCGCCGTGACAGGGCGGCATTCTAACCAACTGAACTACCGCTGCACCTAGAAAGTAATGGTGGTCGCTATAAGACTCGAACTTATGACATCCACCTTGTAAGGGTGGCGCTCTACCAACTGAGCTAAGCGACCTAAAATTTAAAAATATCTGGCGACCCTTAGAGGATTTGAACCTCTGTTTCCTACACAGAGAAAGTAGAGTCCTGAGCCACTAGACGAAAGGGTCATAAACCCAAAAATGGTGTCCTGCGTTGGATTCGAACCAACGGCCCCCTCATTAAAAGTGAGATGCTCTACCGACTGAGCTAGCAAGACATGATTATTTAAAAAGAATTGAGATTATACAAAAAAACATTATTATATGTCAAAGAAAAAGATCATTTAAATTACTAAAATAAGTTTTTGTTTTTCTATATATATTATTTTTAATATAAAATTAAAATCTAAAAATTTATTTTATATAATTGTCTATTTTTACAGAAATTCAGTTATAATCCATTTTAGCAACAAATAAGGAGCAAGGATGATCATTATAAAGTCACGCCTACCAACTCATTAAAAATAGCAAAGTCTTTATCTAAAGCTCATACAAGGCTATATTTATAGCTATTTGCCAAAGGCTGAACATGATGGATACATACATAAAAGAGAGCGGTAAAAGTACAAAAAGATCAAATTTTCGATTTTAGATTAAATGGCTTAAGCTTTAGATATAGATTTAGCTCATTTTGTGCCAAAGGTGAAAAACGATCGCTTTTGCTGTGCTAAAAAGATGGATTAAAAAGCTTGGCAATATTTATTTGCTTGATACGTCTGTCTCGGTAAAAGAGCATAAATCTCACAAAAATGAGGCTACTTTTTCAGGGGTGTGTTGCGTGTTCGGTCGTTGGACTTTTTGGGATATAAAGTGCATCTTGAGCCGCAAGACTCTAGACATCTTGAAATGATGAAAACCAACGCACTGCAAAAGATTTGAAACACTTATGGGGTATAAATATGAGGCGAGGTGAGCTCATTTAGCTTTTGGCAAAATTACAGCCATTATATTTTTTTACTGCAGTAACAACAATATGCCAGTCAAGGCATGGCCTGCAAAATGGCACATCAAAGCAAAAGCCAGAGCTTATCATTGATCCTTGATGTGGGAGTTGGTAGTGGATGTATGAACTATGGAGTAGGTTTTTATAGAGATAACAAAAGAAAAAAAGAATAAGGTTACAAACCATTAAAACAATAATTTCAAATCCTGTCAGGAACCTTATTCTTTAATATGTATTATAGTACTTTTTGTCAAAACAAAATCATTTAACTCGTTAAAACAATATAACTTGAAATATATTTTTATTCTGTATTATAATGATATGCAAATAAGATTTGGGAGGGTTATATTTGAAAATTAAAAAGCTTTTTAATCGCACAAGAAAATATATATATGTACTTTTTGTTTTATATTTTTAGTCCTATCGTGAGACATTAAGATACTTGACATAAATTTCGGGATGGATAGAGTTCAGTATTTGTTGTAGCTAATACAAAGCATAATAAAAATACTTGATTTATATTTTTATTTTTAAACTTGCAAAAATAAAGCTAATTTAGAGATATTTAAGTCGAGCATGCATAAAAATTAAAAATATTTAGATATAAGTTAAATAAAATAAGGAAAATATTTTTGGCTGATATAGTTAAAATTCTTGCTGACATAGGCGAGGGTATATGAAAAAGAAGAGCTTAAGCTCAAAAATGGCGCTCATAAATACGATAAGATCAAAAGTCTATCTTTTGCGACATAGCGACCAAGCAGATCGAGCCAAAGGGTAAACATAAGCAAAGACGACCTAATAATATGTAGTTTGGCGTTGGAGCAGATTCTGGCAATCTTTTTCCCCGATTCTCAATTTTTATCCAAAGAAATAAATAAAGACGAAGCTAAATTTATAAGAGTATTTTTGAAATCTATTTCAATTACTCTCCTTTTTGAGCCAAGCATTGTGAAAAAGACGCTATTTTATCCATACTATCAAGCATAAATGAAGAGTGTTTTTGCTGGTATTATAGATGAGATCAAAAGGTCTTGATGAGCTAAAAAACGAAAAAGGCAAAAAAGTCGCTACTTTTTCTCGACTCTCGTATGATGTAAGCCAGTTTCTGCATATTTTTAAGCAAATTTCTTGAAAATCATATCAATGTAAAAGAGCAAAAATCATCTTACGGATATGATATCTTGACAAATGAAAAAGGGTATCGGCGGTGATGCAAATTTAGCGTTTTGCTCGAGTAAAATGAGATGCCTGCTAATATGCAATTTATCAAATCAAAAGCTCCTGCCACTGAGCGCCAATAGCGCAAAAAGGTAGAAAAATGGCTTTAAAGCGATAAAAGATAAAGCTATCGCATAATTTTTATGGTATGAAAATGGCGATTTTTGCCGACTATTTTGAGTAGCTCAGTAAATTTAGAAGAGATTGTAAAAATACTTGAAGAAACTCAAAGAGCGACATAAAAATATTGAAATCGCCGAGGAAGCCATAAAATTTAGCATAGATTATTATCTCGAGGCAACAGCTAAAAAGCAGGAAAATTTGCCTGTTTTAAATACGATTTTATTTTATACGCAAAGCAACGCTGCTATCGATTTAAAGCTTACGATAGACGATGTTTTGCCATCTTTTATCTCTCGCATCTCAAATTTAATGAGCCGTTTTAACATAAAAGCCTTCTATGAAAAAAATAGCGGCACAGATGAGACGATTTATCTGCAAAATTTATTTGAAAGCAGGCTTGGCGTGATGAGCTTTTTGCTATCAAGAAATACGTGATTTAGAGTTATGATAGAAAGATATAGCGATCTGATTTATTATGGTAGCGTCAATAAAAGTTACGCAAAAAATTAGAATGGAGCAAATATTTTAACGATTTTTATAAAGAAAGAAAGTTTGAAAATATTGCAAAAATATCAAAACTCTTTAATGAGATCAATGCCTTAAACAAAAATTAGTCTTTCAAAAGGGATGCGATTTGGAAAAATTTAACCGATAAAAAGAACTGATCAAAAGAGCTAATCAAAAATAGCGAGTTTTTAATCAAAACGATGCGCTCATTAGCGCTTATTTGCTCGGTATGCTAAGTGCACCACTGATAAACTGGCAGCTTGGCGTGAACGGCGGCGTATCTTTTTAGCAACTGGCTCAACGACTGCGGATCGATAAGCATGTGTGGAGACGGGTGAGGACCAAGTGCGATGAGATGATTAGAAAACTTAAGAGCCGCTTCTGGCAAGCCGACTCTAACATTGAAAAACATAAAAGAGTGTTTGATCGAGATTTTACCGCAGGGTCTTTTCTAACGAGAAAAAGATAGTAAAAACCTCGCATACTACGCTTGCCTTGCTATGGGCGGAAGCGACTATCGTAAATTTATAAAGACAAAAATAAGGAGAATAAGATGCAAAAGAGATACTTTTTATGGGACGGAGAACTGGAACCCAAATGGCGACATGCTAAAGGATAACGCTCCTAGGCAGAGATGATGAGAACTGGCGTAGCTGAGGTGACGGACGTGCGTATAAAAGGACTATTAGAGATGAGATCATGAAAAAGATGAGGCGTCGATTTTTATAAAGGGTATAGGGATAGAAGATGCCTGACTAGACGCTAAAACAGCGATCAGACAAAAGTATAAATATAAAACAAAACAAAAGCGAACTGCAAAAAGTACATGCTAAATTATCGATATCCGCGCATGGCGGGAGTTTGCCTATTTCAGATAAAGACGAGATGAAACAAGACAAAGAGATAAAACCGCAGGCGTCCAGTTTACTGAGCCAGTGCAGTTTAGACTAAGCAAATCCCTAAACAAGGTCGAGTAGAGCATATTAAGGAACTGGCGCTTTTGCTAGCGACTACGATCCAAATGATCCACACACAAAAGATCAAGCGACTTTTTAGAGAAGAGAATTATAAAATACGCTAGTTTTTGCCGCTTACTGGCATCATAGATAACTATAATCGCGACAAAAAGCAGGCTTTAACGAAGCCGATGAGGGCTAAAACTGCAAAAAGCTTTGTGGCACGGTACTAAAAACTCTGACAACTCGCTCCAAAATCGGTCAGACTCCGAGGTTATGCTAATCATCAGCATACAAAAGACGATACCGTTTGCAGGCGATCTAAAACAATAGCATAAAGCTAAAAAGCGAAAAAGAAGATAGAGTGATAAGAGCATCAACGAATACACTATCGACTTTACAAATTTAAAAAATAAACTCGCAAGATACGCTGCAAATATAGAAAAAGATAGAGTATATGAGCGATTATGATTTTGAAACGATAAACAAAAAGAAAGTACTGACGGCAGTTGGAAAAAGATGAGAGGCATAAAATGAGCATTGTTGCTTTTGATTAGTTGGCGATTACGCTCATTTTTCTGCATCCGGCGACGATTTATTCTAAGCAACCTATCCAGTGCCGCAAAGACCACTATAATGGGCTTTTTAGGCGCCATTATAGGTGAAGAAGAGTACTTTAAGCTTTCAAACATCCAATACAGCGTAAAAATAGATGAGCCAAATTACAAAAGAGTTTTTGTTTTTAACGGCATAAATCGCGCTATCAAGCAATATGCACATGAGAGAAGGCTATCAAAACGCAAAGAAAAAAGCGGTTTTACAGAGAGTTAATCTGCTCGCCATCTTATCTCGTATTTTTAAAGTTAGAAAATTTGAGAGCAAAGTTATCAAGATAAAAATAATCTCATTTAAAAGAACATAAAAACTGCCTTTACGCCCTATCTTGAGGATACGTACTAGCTGATTTTAGCTGGATCGATATAAAAATATGCGAAATATCGCAAGATGAAAGCTTTGATAAATACATTTACGCTTATGGATGATTTTTGTTTTTGAAGCGCATTAATGAAAATGCGAAATTAACTACAGCTAGAATGCCTTGTAGCTGCGAAAATGGACGATACCCTCAAAGATTTTAAAGACTTTGTTGATGGAGATAAACGGCAAAAGAGCTTACATAAAATCTAAAAACCATGGAAAATATATATCAGATAAACGATGAAAAGAGTCTATTTTGTTTGACGAGTTTTGGTCTCATCCAAATAAAACTTTTAGAAAATCATATAAAAATATGATCTCACCCTAGACGATGAGTGAGCTGGGTAGGCAGGTCAAGCTCTTTTCACGACATCGCCATGAAAACTGAAAAATAATTTTCAGTCTACATCAGAGATACTTCAAGCGACAAGTGAGATAAAAAACCACTCGCTTTTGTCGGCATATTTTTCTTACTAAACTCAAATTTGATGAGATACCAACCCTGTTTGGCTTTCTTGACCATCGTTTCGCACCATGGCGACGTGGTAAAGTAATGACGCCTAGCCTGAGAAGCTATCGATACTAAAAACCAAAAAGAGCTAGAGCAGTGGGATGAGTGGCTGGCGCTGCTAAAAACATTAAGATCTATTCTGGATTATCTACAAAAAGATGAGTTTTAGATAGAGCAAGCTTCGTCAATACGTAGTTTTATCTGCAGTACAGCTGGGTATCCTTACGGACTTTATAAATTCAAAAGCCTATATTCAATTGATTTATAGCGATAATTGAAGCGATCTTTAGATGCCAAAACAAGAAAACTCAAAGATATACCGATAGATGTTTTGAGGTGATATCCGATTGCCGCCTAAATAAAAGCGAGATGCGTTTGAGAAATTTCGTCTTAAACAACTTTTGTGACAAGAGCGCAAAACTTTTTACTTTGACTGCTGCTCACAGGCTGCAGCAAGACCTTGACGGCATTAAATTTGCGTGAGTATAAACCTCGCATAATTTATGCGCTTCCTTTACCTCAATAATCGATCAAACCTACGATATAGTCACGGTACTATAAAAATAGCGATATTTTTGGTCAACAAGACATCACCACAAAACAACGATAGATGAAAATCTAACCAAAGAGGATAGATGCTCAAAGATCAAATTTCTAATGGAATCTTTTTAGTGGCGAGATAAAACGTAACTACGCTTTTATCAGCTGATATTTGCACTGTTATTTGGAATCAAAAACAAAGATAACGTTAGATTAATCAGCTAAAAAATGAGCGTCGTTATCATCGATGAGGCGCAAGCGATCCCATACTCTAGAAAAGATTTTTATCCTGCTTTGCGAGATCATTTCGCAGAGGCTTGGCACTATTTTTATATTTATGTCGGCGAGCGATGCCGGTTATCAAAAGCGAAAAGTAAAGAGAAATTTCAAATTCGAGACTATTTTTCAAAGCAGGATAGATACGTCATAAAATGAGCGATATAGGCGGCGAAGATGAGCTTTTAGAAAAAATTTGCGAGAATGCAAACGATAAAAATACTCTAGTCGTCGTAAATACTATCAAAAAAGCGCAAGAGCTTTTTACAAAACTAAGGGATAAATTTAGCTGTTTTTGCCTAAACGGATATGTATGATGATCACAAGCGTGCTACTACTAGGGGCGCATAGGTGCGCGATAGATAAAACAAAAGTTGATCCGCTCGCAAGCAGGTACTACTTATCTCCACGCAGTCCATAGAAGCTGGAGTGGATCTTGACTTTGACATTGGTTTTCGCGAAGTCTCGCCCATTAGCTCTATCATACAAACAGCAGGCCGTGTAAATAGGCATTTTAGAGCAACAATGGGCGAGCTATACGTCTTTCTGAAATAAGCAAATTACAAGTTGATTTACGGTGATTTATATAAAGTAGTGGAACTATTTTGAGCGATCTTAAGCAAAAAGAGGTGCAAGAGAGGCAAGGTACGAAACTTTCAAATTGTATTTTTCAAAAGATAAGCAATCAACTGGAAAAATTTGCATATAAAAAGCGAGATAGAAAAGCTGGGATTGAAAATATAAATCAAAAATCGAGGATATCATGAACGACAACTACGAAACAAACCATAATAATCGAACCTGAAAAAGATTTCATTCAAAGATTTTGAAGCTAAAATTTTCTTTGAGATCAAAAATATTCCGAGATGAAAGTACCATAAGAGATCTTTTTAAAAACCACATCAGAAAGTTGTCGAATTTAGCATAAACGTAGCGTTAAAAGATATGAATAAGCTAATGCCATTAAAACAGATAAGTGGGCTTAAAGATATGTTTTATCTGCCGTTTGGCTCGTCTTATTTTTATAGTGCCGAGTGTGGCCTTAAAAAGATACAAATTAGACATAACCGATGAGGTATTTGACTAATGTTCTCAAAAGATCAGATCACCGGCACGCTTGTGAATTACTACGTCACCTGTAAGCGCGAGGGCGTGGCTTTACGCGCATCAGATCCACGCAGATCAAGAGGATGAAAAACGTGCTAATGGGCAAGGCGCTGGCGGATATCAAAGAGCGAGATCTGCAGGATTTGCATGGCAAACGTTGAGTGACAAACTCTCAAAAGCAGCACGGTCACTACCTCATCACGGAGTATAGAAAAAGCCTAAAAACGAGCTTGCAGGCAAGATGCAACTGCTTTTTACATCTATCTTTTAAAAACAGGCTTAAATTAAAGAGGGTAAAAAGGCAAGCTAATAAGCGGTAAAAGGTGATATTAGTGGAGGATAGCAGTGAAAAATTCGCTCTAGTCGAACAAATTTTCAAGCGAGATAAGCGCACTTGCAGAATTTAGAAAAGCCGCCCAAGTTACGCAGTAGTAAATTACGCCAAAACTGCGCATATCGACTATTGCACTGTTTAGGGGAGAAGATGTATGTGATACTTTTTTACGACATCGCAGGACGCGAGCAAAAAGAGCGAAATAACGCAAATCGTATCAGAAAAGCAGTCGAGAAATTTCTGCCTCGCGTGCAGTTTTCAGTCTATGAGGGCGAGATCCGCGAGAGCGACTTTAAAAAGCTAAGCAAAGACGCTGCAAAAAGAGTGCGTAAGCGAGCTTGACTCCATCGTCATCTATACATTTAACTCGCTAAAATACTCCGAGCGCATCGTCATTGGCGTAGATAAAAATAGCCCGGTATTTAGCTAAGGAGCAAATATGCAAAAGAGCGACAGGACGCACTTTATACTTAGTCCAGGCAGGCTTTACAGGCAAGATAACAATATCTATTTTGAAAAATTGACGAGACGGGCGAGCGAGCTTCGTGCAAGATCCTGCCGATAAAGCGCGATCGATGAGATTTACATGCTGGCAAAAGTACAGATCGATACCTACACCATCGCATTTTTAGCGGATAATAACATCCTTTTGCACATCTTTAGTCCGTATCAGAGCTTTCGCGGGAATTTCTACCCAAACACACCAAACTCCGTAAATAAAAGCGGCTTTGTGTTGCTATGCCAGCTCCGCTCATTTGACGACCCGACCAAACGTGCATATATCGCGCGCGAGATCACTAGAGCCCACATCATAAATGACGCCGAAAACTGCAAAAGACACGGCGTAAAATTTGACGTGCAGCCTCACATCAAAGCACTAGATGCCGCCACTAACGTGCCTGCTATCATGGCGGTAGAGGGTGCATTTCAAAAGCTCTACTACGAAAAGTGGAACGAGATCATTGCAGATCAGCGAAGCTTTAAATTTACCGTCCGCTCAAAGCGCCCGCCCGCTGATAAGATCAACAGCTTCATAAGCTACGTAAATACGCGTATCTACAACATCTGCCTAAGCGAAATTTACAAGACCGAGCTAGATCCTCGCATCGGCTTTTTGCACGAGCCAAACTACCGCGCGCTAAGCCTTCACCTCGATCTTGCAGAGATTTTTAAGCCGATCTTGAGCGATACGCTGATATTTTAATATGCTAAATAAAAAGATCACCGCAAAAGACTTCCAAACGGACGCTGGCGAGGATAGAAATTGCAACGACGCCGTGCAAAAGATCGAGCTAAAGATGATCTCGCGCCTTTGCGAGACGCTCACGGTTGGCGGTAGGGAGCTAACGTGGAGGCAGGTGATCCGCCGCGAGGCAAACAAGCTCAAAAAGTGCATCTGCGAGGATGCGCCTTATGAAGGCTTTAGGGTGGGAGTGAAATCGCATTTTTAATAAAGCGTTTTTAAGATTTTAAAAAGCTTGAGAGTAGGGCTTTGTGTCTTTATGCATGGCTAAGTACAGTCGATTAAGGCGAAAAATATAGACTTCTTGCACTAGAATGACCTATACAATAGGCTTTTTGGTGCTATTAGATTACTCCGTTGGAGTTTGAGCATGCTGAGTTGCCACACTCAGCAAGAACTTTGGATTGGGTACTGCTCCGTTGGAGTTTGAAACTCTACCAAAACATGCAGGCGACTAAGCCGCCGACCATGTCAAAATTACCACTCCCGTTGGAGTTTGAAACCCTGAAAGCGTGCAGACTGGCACATTTGCTGTTTTAGATTAGTACTCTGTTGGAGTTTTCCAAATCTTAAAAAGATATCATAAGCACAAAAGCTTAGAAATTAAACTTTACATTGGTTTGATATATTAAATTATTAACGCCATAGTGTGCGATATTTTAAAATATTTCCTAAAGAGTTGGACCCAAATATGGGCCCGAGCAAGGTGAGTTATAGTTAGCTTCAAAAGGGTTTGAAAGCTACGTCTTTGCGATCAACTATATGAGTCTGATAGGCGCGCGAAGGCTCTTGCCAGGTGCTTTTCTACCATCTCTTGCATCTGAAGTGCCAGTTAGGCGTCACTTGGCATGATTTTAAATCTCTCCTGACAAGCAATACTTGCTAAAGTGAAGTATCCTTGTAATCTCTAAAATCCAGTCTTTGCTTCATAGTCAGTACACAATATTTGCGTGAATATTTTTCTTTTTCTGCTTTCTTTCTCCTTTAGAAATTAAAAACGGTATTTCGTTATCGCCTTCAGTATCAGCGTCAACATTTATATCCAGGGATTTTCTCTTCCTTATACTCTTGTTGCTTTTTATTTGTGGCTGTGCTTGCTGTCTTTGTGGTTGCTGAAGGTTTTGATATCCGCCATCTTACCATAGTTGTTGTTTGAGCCATAATTTCTTTGTTGTGATGCCGTATGAATTATGCAGTTAAATCCACCTTGATTTTGTGTACTGGCTCTGCCATTTCCATAAAGCATCATACACCATTTTCCACTATGGAGGTGCTTTGAGCGAGTTTTGTCCAGTGTTGCATCGGTCCATTGGTCAATTTAATCTTCCTTCAACAAGTAGCTTTGAGCCTTGTGCAGATACTGATTTGCTATCTCAGCTGCTTTTGCCAAAGAATGATATGTCAATAAAGCATGTCTCTTCGCGTTTCTGTCTACGTACGTTAAATCTTCTAGTTACAGCGATACCGAATTTCCCGATAGCTGACCCGCTAGTAGTATATCTAAGCTCTATACTCTCTGGTTATTCCAACTAATACTACTTTATTGAACATTTTTATCGCTTAGATTATTCTTCTGTAAATGTTTGCTCGTCTACTTTTTCAGCTCTTGGCTCATGCTGGTGCTCTTGGCTCGCGTGGTTCTTTTTATAGTTTGGCAGTACCTTTGCAGTCTTTCCCAAGCTGCGATTTCGCGTTTGTTTCATATTAACGCTTATCTTATGATATCTTCTGTGATCGCTACGTTTCTTGTAAGCTCTGCAAGAAGTGCTGGTGGAGCTTTGTAGTAGATAACAAAACATATTTCCACACTCATATGATGGTATAAGCTAGTTTTCAGTGCCCATCTCAACGACCAGTGGCGATCGCCGCCCGTTTTTGTTATGACTTCTTTTGCAAAATCAACCTTAGCTTAACTTCCTCTTCCGTCAATGTCGGCTAAGAATAAATAAAAGCTCGTAATGTTTCATTTTTCTCCTTATGGATATTTAGCTCACTTTGTGAGCAAAGGATTTACATTACAAGGGTGGATTTAGCTTCAAAGTACTTAATATTTGCTGTTGATATGAGTGTTGGAGGTTTAAAATGGTTGATAAAAACAGAAATTCATATCCATTTTTGTATTTTGTTTTTCAGCTCTAGCTCGGCTAAAATTAGCGTTTTTAAGATATCTCAAATAGGCTATTTTAAACTAGCTTTAAGCTATTTGCTTTTTAAATCGGTACTCACATTTACAGGCGGCTGATAGCCGATCGCTTCGTCATTAAGCGGCCATTATCTTGATGTGAAATCGTGCAAACAGCCTAAAAATGCTTTATAAAGTGGGTTTAGAGTAAAATTCATTAAAGGTGGATCTTCAAAGTAGGTAAAAAGTCGTTTTATATCTTTTGAGAGCCATAAATTGATTATCATCAAGTATCCCGCCAAGTCCAAAAACCAGCCTTTACATCGTCTTGTTCGATGTGAGAGTGTTTAGGCTCTCTGTTTTGTAAGCTCGCTTGCTGCCAAAGTATAAATTTTCATTATGCAGCAAAATAAAGAAACTCATAAAGTGCATTTTTGGTTATGTTTGAGGGCCTATCTTTAGCCGAGCTTTTTAGCTAAATAAAATTATCCTTCATCTGGGTTTGAGGCTTGAAAAATCTAGCGGGAATTGTCCCAAAAAGCCTTTTGCGTATCAAAAACTAGCTTCATATCGGCCTCATAAAGCTCAAACAAAAAGTAGTTGTCCTGGCTCTTTGAGCACAGCGAGATGAGATCTCACAAGCTCTTTTGCTGGGATCTTTTATGTCGCTTTTTACATGAGGATATTTTGCCGCCAAAAAGCGACTGCTCGCTTAGGTGAGAGCTTGCTTGCGCGTAGTTGTACTCGTCAAAATAAAGGCTTAATAAATTGCATCTTCACTGGTAAAAACTGTACTCTGCCAAAAGGCTCGATCTGAAAACTCGTCCGCGCCAAAAGCAAGAAGTAGTTAGCTGACATTGCTAAATTGGCTCAAATCTTTTCTATACATCGATCTTTCTTACCACTTTTGCAAAGTCCCAGCGCTAGCGATGTCGGCCTCTGTGATCTTTACGACAAGCTTTTGAAGTAAATTTGCGCTGTATCCAGTGATGAAAATCCTAGCTCCAACAAAGTAATCATCAAGCTTAGCGACCAAGACATTTTGGTTTTCGCTCACGTAGCAGCGCACCTCTTTGCCGATGTTTGCAGCTGCCCAGCGTACCATTCCTATCCATAGAGTCATAGGCTACCTTGTCAGCCTCTCTTTCAAGCTCGCTTAAGGTTGCGCAGGTGCTTTGGATGTTTAAAAGCGAAGTTGTAAAAGCTTCTCATCTTTTTGAGATACTAGCCTTCTAAAAGTCATGTAGTAAAATAAGGTCAGAATAGCGTCTAATAGGGCTTTGTAAAGTGCGTATATCTATCAAATCCAAGCCCAAAGTGGCCTCAATTTTCGCTTGAGTATTCAGCCTGAGACTTGATGATGAGCTTGTCTATCTCTTCGCGGTTGCCTAGTTCATCGGCCTTTGCTTGATCTTTCTTATCAAATTACAGGTCGCTCTCAGGTAAAGTCAAGCCCCAAAAAGCTGCAAGTCCTCAAGCAAAGGTATCTATCTTTTTAAAATCAGGCGAAGCGTGGTTTCTAAAAACGCCCTTTGTGATGAGCTTGCAGCGGCTTTGTTTGCTAAAAGCATGCAGTCCTCGACTAGTCTATGTGAGTCAGAGTCGCTTTTGCAAACCTGGTTTGCAATTGACCCTCATCATCAGGCTCATTTCTAAGCTCTTTTTGTCCTGAAGTCAAAATGCGTCAAAAGCCTTTTTGCGAAGCTTTGGTGAGTTTAAAAAGCGTATGCAATCCATGAAATTCACACTCTCTTTTGTCTTCTAAAATTTCATCGATCTCATCGTAGTTAAAGCGCCTTTTTGAAAGGATGATCGCCTCAAAAAGCTCCTCTTTTTTTACCTCGTTGTTTGCATCGAGTGAGATTATAAAACAAAATGCAAGGCGCGGCACGTCTGGCTTTAGCGAGCAGATATTTTCACTAAGCGCGCGGTAACATCGGCACTGAGATGTGCGGAAAGTAGATAGAAAAGCCTCTTTTTTTAGCCTCGCTATCAATGGCGCTATACGCGGTCACATACTCGCTCACATCGGCGATTGCTACGTAAATTTCGCGCTTTTTCTCATCAAAATATATGGCATCGTCAAAGTCTTTGGCATCGACTGGATCGATCGTGCAAAACTCTAAATTTCTTAGATCAACCCTGTTTGGATACATGCTAGCATCGACTTCATCGCCAAATGCCTTTGCCTCAAGCTCGCAAGCCTCGCTAAATTTATCATTTTTATTATAAATAGCAAGCGAAATTTTCTCATCGCTTAGTGGATCTTCTAAATTTCCTAAAACCTCGACTATTTCGTTGTTTAGGTTGTTTATCTTTAGTAGCGTCCCAAGCGGGAGCATCTTTAGGCTTTTTTGAGTTGCCTTTAGGGTTGTGCTTAGCCCAGTTTTTGCATTCTACCCCTAAAATGGCCGCTCCAAAGCGTTTTGTATAGACCACGCTTGTCTCATTTGCAAGCTTTAGACTCATCACTATCTTAGCGCTTTGGCGTTTTTCTTAAGCGGCAAAGCTTTCTAACACGATATCGCCAAGGTGAGAGTTGTTTAAATTTTCTATTTTTCGACGATGATATCTTGCTTGAAGCGCTTGTCAAATGGCATGATAAAGCCAGTTGCGTTTTTGGCTGATGTCTAGCTTTACCGCAGACATAGCCGTTGTTTAGTAAAAATTTATCTTTATGTAAGCTTACGGCACCAAGGTTTAGGAGATTACGTAAGACCTCTTTATCTTCGTTTGATATCTCTTTTTCTTTGATGCCAACGAGAAGTGATGTTAAGATCTTTTCTACAAATTGTCTTTGACCTTTGCTAACAGCCATTAAAAATGTATCTCTCAAAGCCATATTCGTTTATAAGAAGCTGTTGCGTTATTTACGCATCATCGTCAAGCTGGTTAAAGATATTAACCGCTGTTTTTACTACTTTTAACGCCCTTGCATACTCTTTTTATATGATCAGGTGCTCTTCTGGAGTGTTTGAGTAGAGTATGAATTTACTAGCTCTGATCTCAGATTCCACTGCTCTGAAATTTTAGCAGTAACCTCTTCGTTTGTGATGTCTAAAAACTCTGTCTCTAATAAGAGCAAGATCGATAGGTAGATGTGATGTTTTTTACTTTGTCTAAACTCCTGCAACTTGTTGTTTTCTGTGAGCTCATGAGCTAAAACTATCTTGCCAACTTCAAGCATAAAATGAAGCAGGAGAAAGAATTTCTAGATTTTTAGGGTTTGATCTTTTAGAATACCAGTTGATACATCAAAGCATTTTGCATGATTGAGATATTTAAAAATCTTGCTGCAGTGATGCCATATGGGCTCTAAATTATAGAAAAAGGTCTTTGTGAATGGCACTTGATAGCGCAAAACCGCGGATAGTAGCCATAGCCAAAAAGTGAAATAGCTCTTGCGATAGTTGTGATCTCTTGAGAAAAACCGTAAAGTGGTGAGTTTGCTGAACGCAAAGATATTTTGCATGTTAGCATAGGGATCTTTTCGACCACTTTGTGAGGTCATTTATCGAGCTATTTTTCGTCAGCATGTAGGCGCTGGATCTGGTATGACTAGTGTCGTCTAGTGGAGAAGCGCCTTGATTTTTTAAAATTGATTCATTCATTGAGTGATCTCTTTTGGTTAATTTTGTGCATTATAGCAAAAAGCTAAATTATCATAAAACTTAAAGATACTTTTCTGCTCTTTTTCAGCCGAATTTTTGCTGGCTAGAGTTATAATTTCGCCAAATTTTAACAACAGGAGAAACAATGGCTATAAATGTTTATTATGATAAAGACTGTGATTTAAGCCTTATTCAGAGTAGAAAAGTAGCGATCATTGGCTTTGGCTCACAAGGTCACGCACACGCTGAAAATTTAAGAGACAATGGCGTAAGTGTCGTAATCGGTCTTGCAAAAGGTGGCAAAAGCTGGGCAAAAGCTGAGGCAAAGGGCTTTGAAGTAAAAACTGTAAGCGAAGCTACAAAAGGCGCTGATGTAGTTATGATCCTAACACCAGATGAGCTTCAAGCTGAAATTTATAAAAATGAGATCGAGCCAAATTTAAAAGATCACGCTGCTATCGCATTTGGACATGGTTTTAATGTTCATTTTGGACAGATCAAAGCTCCAGCAAACATAGACGTCATCATGATCGCTCCAAAAGCCCCAGGACACACAGTTAGAAGCGAATTTCTAAGAGGTGGCAGCATACCTGATCTTATCGCTGTTGAGCAAAAATGCAAGTGGAAAGGCTAAAGAGATCGCGCTAAGCTACGCTTGCGGTATAGGTAGTGATAGAACTGGCATCATCGAGACAACATTTAAAGATGAAACTGAAACAGATTTATTTGGCGAGCAAGCTGTGCTTTGCGGTGGTCTTTGCTGCACTTGTAAATGCTGGATTTGATACACTTGTAGAGGCTGGATATGAGCCTGAGATGGCGTATTTTGAGTGCTTGCACGAGCTAAAACTAATCGTTGATCTAATGTATCAAGGTGGCATGGCTGATATGCGCTACTCTATCTCAAACACAGCTGAATATGGCGATTACGTAAGTGGCGTAAGAGTAGTTGGCGAAGAGAGTAGAAAAGCCATGAAAGAAGTTTTAAGAGAAATTCAAAATGGTAATCGTGCAAAAGACTTCATCCTAGAGAGAAAAGCAGGATATGTTAGAATGAACGCTGAGCGCGGCATAGCTGAGAGAAGCTTGCTAAATAAAACTGGCAAAAAACTTCGCGCAATGATGCCTTGGATAACTAACGGCAAACTTATAGATCAAAGCAAAAACTAAGCCTTGAGCGAAAAAAAGACTACAAAGAAGCGTCCTGCAAAAAAGTGTGCAGGTCGCTCTCATAATAAAATTTTCCTTGGTATCGGCGTCATTGCTGCTATTTTGATAGTAGCACTCATCGCAGCTCTTAGCATCAAAAACAAAGATGTTGAGCAGATAAGCAAAGTAAATGAGCCAAAGAGCGAGAAGCAAATTTCAAAAAAAGCTGAGCAAAAAGTTGTCAGCAAAGATAAAAAACAAGAGTACGAGAAGAGAAAATATCCTCTGAAATTTGATGAAGATGAAAAATTGATAAAGTACTTTACCGACCCTAAACATAAAGCGAGCTTGCTCTAAAGCCAAAACTGAGCCAAAAAGAGCAAAAAGATAGCTCCTGAGATAAAAGACTGAGGTAAAAGTGAAACTAAAAAGAAGAGCCAAGAAAAAGAGCAAAACGATATCGAAAAATCTTACGCAAATTTATATAAAAATATGCAAAGTAGGTAGATGCAAAGCCATGAAGCAAAGAGGAAGAAAAAGCCAGAGCAAAAGGTCGAGCAAAAGGTTGAGCAGGTTATCGAGCCATTTTATGCAGGCAAAATGAGGCAAAACAAATAGAGCAAAACAAAGAAAGCGCTGAAGTACATTTAAGCATAAAGAAAATCTAAAAGTATGGTGAAAGGTTTAAAAGCCAGAGCCTACTAAAAAGTGAGGTTGAGGCCTAGTAACAAAAGCCAAAAGCAAATCTACAGCGAAAAACCGCAAAAAGAGAGTGTGAAAAAGATGACTTTCGCTGTTGTGCCATTTACCCCCAAATAGCAGTGTCAAAAGGGCGTGCAAAGCTGGTGCTAATAATCGATGATGTGGCGACATTTGAGCATGCTAGCATGGTAAAATCAATCGGTCTAAAGATAACGCCGTCCATTTTCCCAGCGACAAAAACCCATCCAGATACACCAAACATCGCTAGAACGTTTGAGTTTTATATGATACATCTGCCGATGCAAGCAAAGCACTTTGATAGCCCAGAGATAGGCACTCTCACGGTAAATGAGAGCTTTGAGAGCATGCTTGAGAAGATAAAAAAGATACGAAGAGACTTCCCGCGCGCAAAATATACAAACAACCACACGGGATCACGATTTACCAGTGATTATGACGCGATGGACAAGGCTTATAGAGCGCTGATAGAGCAGGGCTTTATCTTTGTTGATAGTAAGACGATCGCTCAAACAGCAGTGGCAAGGGCTGCTAAAAAGTATAATCAGCCTTACATTTCAAGAGATATATTTTTAGATGATGATCCATCAGCTAGTGCTGTCAGGCGTGAGCTTGTAGCTGCTGTAAATTAGCCAAAAAGGGCTACGCGATCGCCATCGGACATCCCAAAGAAAAACACGATCGCGGTGATAAAAAGCTAGCAAAAACAATATCTTAAAAGATGGAAGTTGTTTTATCTAAAAGATATTTTTATGAAGCTTGAAATCATCCCAGAGGCGCTAAATAGGCTAAAAATCCCCCAAAAGAGCTACTTTCATAGGTGACACCTCGCTTTTAGCATGCCAAAAGTCGCAGTCGTTGGCTCAAGAAAAGCAAGTGTCTATCAAAAGAGTGTGTCACGGCACTTTGCGCAGCGCTAAAAAGCGCAAATGTCTGCGTGGTAAGTGGTGGGGCTATCGGCGTGGATATCACGGCGCACAAGGCTGCCATGCCACGAACTATCGGCGTTTTTGCAAATGGACTTGACATCATCTATCCAGCTGCAAAACATAAGCGGCGATAAAGAGAGTATGAAAAAAGGCTTGGCTCTGCGAGTATGACGAGGGCGAGCCGCCGATCGCGTATAGATTTTTAGAGCGAAACCGCATAGTTGTGGGGCTTGCGCAAGCTCTTGTGGTAGCTCAGGCTGATCTAAGAAGCGGCTCTATGCAAAGTGCAAGGCTTGCAAATGAGCTTAAAATCCCTCTCTTTGTCCTGCCTCAGCGCATAAATGAGAGTAGTGGGACAAATGCCTTATTGGCTAGCAAAAAGGCCGAGCTTATCGATGATTACGTTAAATTTGCCTCACTTTTTGGTGAGGTAAAAGAGCAAGAAAAGGCTGATGATGAGATCTTGAAATTTTGCAAAAATGGCGTTAGCCTTGATGAAGCATTGGCTAAATTTGGCGAGATCATCTACGAGTACGAGCTTGACGGGCTGGTTGAAATTTCACATTCAGAGTAAAAAGCGCGCTATGAGAGAGAAAAGTTTATGGCGATCGATGTTGGACTAAAGCGCATAGGGCTTGCTTTTGGCTTTGGCGAGGTCGTGACGCCCTTGAGCCAGTTCTTAGAAAAATAGAAATCAAGCCGCAAGAGATGTGAGCCAAAAAGTAAATGAATACGCTCCAAACACGCTAGTAGTGGGTGTGCCAATCGGCGGCAGTAGCGAGGACGAGATGAGAAGGCGCATAGAGCATTTTGTCTCGCTTCTTGATGTGCAGGCTAATATCGTCTATCAAGACGAGAGCCTTTAGCAGTGAGCGAGGCAAGTGAAATTACACAATACAAAGCGAGATGGCGGAGGCTGATAGCGTCTCAGCCACCATCATCTTTGAGAGATATCTTGAAATAAATTAAAAATTATAGTATTTTAATTGCATTTTTAAATGCTAGTTGAAAACTATCTGTGCTAAAAGGCTGTTTTAAAGTATAAAATTTCTACAGCAGAGTTACTTGCCTGGGTTGATCATTTTTGCAGACAACTATTATTTTTAAAAGTTTTTAAGATTTTTAAACTCGACTATCTTATTTAAAGTTGCTTCATCTTTTACTTTCACTTTTTCTATAAAAATAATAAAAGGCGAAAATATGGAATCAGTGACATGCCTCATTAAAGTTGTTTACATGTCCAATCACTTTTAACCCTAAAAATTCGCTTGAGCACTAATAGGTGTCAAACAATGAGTCTTCATCGCAAGCAATAAGTGCAGTAACATTTGTTTGATCCCAGATTTATTAGCGTTTTCGCAAATTATATTGTTTAATGTGGCGTTAAAAGATATTATAAAGTTCGTGCCGTCATTGATTTAGCAGCGTTGAATTAGCTAGTAAATATTCGTTTATTTTGTTTAAACCATACTGTTTTTGGATTGATAACGCTACGACCGACGTATATTGATGTTAAAATGTACTGCTTTAGAACTATAATTTTTAAGATGAAAAATTATTGAAATACTGCGTATTCCAGTAGGTAAAAGGAAAAATTTGCAGAAATATTTTCAAGTGCTTTTATAAATTGCCATCGTAAAATTTAAAAATCTTGGATACACGGTTGTAATCAAAAACAATTGGATTTTTAGTATCTTGTGCATCACGGTATAAGGCACTAAAGCAATGTTCCATCCTTTCAATTATCAATAGCTTTTATCTCTTTCATATCACAAAGCATCCCATCGCCATAAGAGTAAAATCTATACTTTTCACTAACTGCCGTTTTCGTAAATCCTCATCGTCTCTTCAAGCCCTATGAAGCTAGTAACTCAGCATGATTAGAGTTGATTTTGGCAGATGAAAATTTGTTAAAAGGTAGTTTTGTCTGATAGGTCTATTATTTAAATTTAAAAATAGCTTGCAAAAGCCACTTGGCTGCTTGCTCCTAGCAAATTCTTCAACGCACCTAGTAACCGTCGTGCCAACGCCAAGGATGGGTTTGTTTGAGTTTATGATCTCTGAGCTTTTTCGCTTAGCTCATAAAAACTCAGAGTGCATTTGTGGTCATTTATGTTTTGGCACTCACGCCCTTAAACTGTCCCAGCACCCACGTGAAGCGTGATGTAGGCGACCTCGTGCTTTGCCTTTATCTGCTCTAACATCTGCTCGCTAAAGTGCAGGCTAGCTGTCGGAGCTGCCACTGCGCCACTATTTTTGGCAAATATGCTTTGATACCAGCTCTCATCATCCTTTTGTATCAGCTCTTTTGATATATGGAGGAAGTGGGACGTGACCGATCTTTTCTAGCTCGCTAAAAAGTCGCGCCGTATCTAAAATGACGCCATTTTTGGTGAAATTTACCACCCTTGAGCCATCATCATTTAGCTCAAGCACATTTACCTTTATATCAGTGAAACTGAAAACGCTACCGACACTTTCACTTTGCCCTCTTATATAGACGCTAAATTTATTATCACCAAGCGGTTGATTTAGCATCACTTCGCAGGCTCCACCACTTTGCTTATGCCCTAAAATGCGGGCCTTAACTACCTTTGTATTGTTAAAAATGACCGCCGCGTCCTCTGGGATGAGGCTGGCTAGATCTTTAATTTGATAGTGTTTTATCTCTTTGTTTTTAAGATAAACAAGCAGTCTCGCCTCTTCTTTGGGCAAAACTGGCTCTTTTGCGATGAGCTCGTTAGGGCAGTAATCATAGCTTGAGATATCGTTTATATCACTCATCGCCCGCGTCGCTGTTTGTAGTCGCTATCTTGCTCATCGTCGTCGCTTTTGCCGGCTCTTTTTAGCGACGATGATAGAAATTCCATAAAGTCCGATGAGTGGCAGTGCCATTAAAATTTGACTTATAACATCTGGCGGTGTGACGATGGCTGCAAAGATGAAAGATGACGACTACTGCGTATCTGAAATAATCTTTTAGCATCTTTGTCATCGACTAGGCCTATCTTTTGCTAAGAAAAATGTAATGACTGGCAGCTCAAATGAAATTCCAAAGCCGATCAGCAGTTTTGTAAAAAAGCCCACGTACTCGCCTATGCTTGGCAGTGCCGTAAAGAGCTGACCGCCAAAATTTACCAAAAATGTAAAGCCAAGCGGGATGACCACGTAGTAGCAAAACGCCGCCCGCATGCAAACATAAATGAAGCAGAGAGCACAAATGGGATCACATATTTTTTTTCATTGTCATAAAGTCCAGGTGCGACAAATAGCCAAAACTGCCAAAAAATGATAGGCAAAGCAAGCACCAAGCCAGCAAAAAAGGCGACCTTCATCGCAGTGAAAAATGGCTCTTGAATCTGCGTAAAGATGATGTTTGAGCCAGCTGGCAAGACCTGTTTTAGTGGCTCACTCATCCATGCAAGCAGTGGATTCCAAAATGTAAAACAGATGCCAAAACAGACAAAAACGCTTACTATGCTTATAAAAAGCCTCTTTCTAAGTTCGATCAAATGGGGTCTTAGCTCTTCAAACATCACGCCTCTTTTTTATCGTTTAAGATCGCATCTTTAACTAAATTTGTTGGATTTTGTATATTTTCTACCGTTTTTTTCGTGTCGCTTACGACGTTTTGTATGCTCTCAGTGACGTCGCTTGCGCTTTTTGATCTCGTCAAAGCTCTTCAAAAAGTGAGTTTTTACGCACGCTTTGAGCACTTTGAGTTATGCTCTCTTTGTATTTTTGAGCGTCCTCTTTGAGCTCGGCTATCTTCATCTCTTGATCAAATGTTGATTTTGCGTCGTTTATGCCTTTTTTAAACATCTTTAGAAATTTAGCGATCTGCACCATAGCGCTTGGTAGCTTGTCAGGGCCCAAAACTAGCACGGCGATCACGGCGATGACCAAGATCTCAGAAAAACTCATTCCAAACATTTTTGCCTCTGTTAAATTTTATTTAAGCTTTGTATTTTATCTTGACTTTGCTCAAATTTTTATAAATTTAGCCCTCGATAAAGAGTGCGATCTCGTCGCTTAATAAGAAATTTGGGTTGTAGAATTTGCCATTTTTAAAGAGCAGTTTTTCATTTTCTACAAGTAAATTTGCTCTTTTTTTCTGAGCTTCATTTAAGCGCCCAGCCTCCACGCCCACGACGCTTCTAAGCCCTAAAAATATATGCTCTCTTGCTAGCTCGCTTTGGCTTAAAATTTCTCTTTCTCTATGCGTTGGCTGCGTGATGTAGGCATCTATGCTACTTTTTGCGTAGTATCTAGTGCCATCCACAAAGCCCACGCTAAAAGCCCCCACACCAAGGTAGTTTTTGCCACCAGTAGCCAAGATTGTGCCTGCAAATTTTCCAAAATTTGAAATTTCATACTGCCCTAAAAGCCAGCTCTTTGATCTGCTCTATCATAATTTAGCCAAAGTGTCGCTATCCTTTTATAGCTTTTTGCCAGCAAAATGGGAGTGTTTTCTTCAAGCGTGAGTGAGTAGGCGCTTAGATGCGTGATAGCAAGGCTTTTTAGAGTTTTCAACCTCAGCCAAAAAGGCGCTTTTTGTATCAATGAGTGTCATAGATGAGGTTCAATTTATGCTCTTAAAGCCAGCTGTAGTGGGCATTTTTCAACCGCTTTTAAAGAATTTGCCCTCTGCTGTGGATGCGCCCTAGAAATTTAAGCTTATCTTCAAAAAGCTTTGAGCGCCAAAAGCTTATGCGGTTTGCGCCTCACTTTTATATGCTTTAGCCAAGCCAATTGTAGAATTTGGATTTGCTTCAAAACGTGATCTCAGTTTCTGGCGTGCAAAGTGGAGCTAAAATGCTAAAAATCATCATAAAACTTAGCATTTACCGCGCTTGCGTGCCGCCGCCAAAAAATGGTTAGAATTTCCTTTTACATTTTGGCTTTTTAGCTGAAAATTTAGATCAAGCGCAAAAGCGCTTTAAAATAGGCGCTAACCTTCCATCATCATCGCTTGAGCCAAAAGGCGCAGTATGGACACTTGCTCTCGCAAAATGGCACGTGGATATAAATCCCGTACTTTCTCTTACCTTCATGATTATAAGAATCTGGCATTTAGCGCAGTTTAAAAAGTAGCTGCCTTATTAGCTCACTTGCAAAAAGCCAAAAAGTGCCTTTAGTATGCAAATAGCGCTGCATTTGTGTAGCCAACGATGCTGGCATGCCCTTTTTATGCTGATATCATTTTTGCTTTCAGAAGGGCTAAATGCCTAGCTTTTAGCCGCTCTTTTGCTAAAAAGCTGATAGATCGTATCTTTGAAAAAGAGTTTGTGAAATTTTCTTAAGCCAAAAGTCATTAGTGCCGCAAAGATGGGCAAGTTCTTTGATGCTTGGGGATTTTGTATGCGAGTAAGCAAGATTTTCTTAGCCTTTAAAAGCACTTTTTCTTCGTCACTACTAAAATACACTTTCATCTTTTTAAAGCTTTGCTCTTGTAGATAAGCTCTAGAATTTTTGATTCTATAAAGATCTCTCCATCATGCCATCATATAAATTTGTCGTCCTCAAGCTCGTTTAAAACGCAATTTGAGCCTTTATCTTTTTGTATTTTTATAAGATCGAATTTCTTTCTTCAAGCCTAAGCTCACTCAGTACTCTAGCTTTATTTGCGTAGTGCTCTTCAAAAAGCAAGGTTTTAGTTTTATGTACTTTATTTTGATATTCAAAACGCCTTTTAAGCTGTTCATTTACTAGTCCCTATGCAAAACTCATCCCTGCTTAAAAGATACTCTTTATCAAGTTTAAAGCAAAGATTATCTTTTGCTTTGCTAAACATCAAAAATAGATATTTTTATCTCCTCGGCTCTCTTTTTGATGATTTCGTTGCATTGAAAATCTTCGCTTTTTAGGTAGCTGATGCCATTATTTTGTTTGAGTAAATCTACATTTATCCGCTTGTTGCTTTTGTGAGATTTTACTTATGCCATATCTTTTATCTAATGATATCATTTTATCCCTTGAGCGTTAACCGAATCCTCTAGCGTTATGTCTGATATTGATAACGATTATTTTATTTTAGTAAAATGTGATTTGAAATTTTACTAGCGAGTGGTGAGAAGTCTATTGTACTTTTCGTTTGTGCGGCAGTTTTTATAATTTACCCTGCTTTTTGCAAATGAAGATAAAGTTCTGCCAGAGGTCAAAGTAGTGAGCGCAACTGGCTTTGAGCAAAATATAAAAGACGCCCCTGGCAACGCTTTAGCGTCATCACTCCAGATGCGCTAGAAAAGAGAAATCACAAGGACGTTGAGAGCATGGTAAAAACGATGCCAAGCCTTTTGGAGCGACACTTGGTGCGGCAAATAGGCGAGGTATCTCCATAAGAGGTCTTTCGCAAAGATATACAAAGATCTTAGTAAATGGCATACCAGTGCCAGGAGATAACGCTTACAGGGGGCTAAGAAGCGTTGGAGGCTCATCTAGCTTTCATCCCACCAGCAAGTGCGATAAGCCGATCGAAGTGATACGCTGCCCTATGAGCTCAGCTTTTATGGCAGTGACGCACTGGGCGGGCGTGATAAACATCATAACAGATGAGTTTAGCAACGACTTTCATGCAAATCTTGGCTCAAGCTATAAATTTGCAAGAAATAAAAACATAAGCGGCGAGTTTTATAACAGCCTCTATCTGCACTCTGGGCTAATTGACGATGTTTTAAGTGTTTCTGTTTATGGTAAAAATGTAAACAAGTCAGAGGATAAAATCTCATACGCAAACAGAGAGCAAAAAGATAGAAATTTCGGTACGAAGCTCTTTTTAGGCCAAATGAAAAACAACGACATCACGCTTGAGCTTGCAAGAAGTGATGTGAAATATAAAAAGAAGCAAAGGCAAAACTTTAGCCTCTGGCACAAATAATAGCTCAGTCGATCTTGAGCGCATAAAAGGCGATATGATAATTGAGCCACGAAGCAAGGCTTGATGATATCTTGCTTCAAAGCTACCTCTCTTACGGCAAGATAAAAAGAGATCGCACAAATGCAAACTTAACTCTAAAAACACTCAAATTTGACACAAAAGGCTCATATTTTTACTGATAATAACGCCTTTTACTTTAGGGACTAAACGCCAAAAAGAGAAAGCTTGATGAAAATGGCAACCACTGCAGACGCTGCAAAATGTAAAAAGATATGACGATTTTCGCTTTACGGCGAGGATGATTATCACCTTACAAAAGACTTCATCTTAAGCACTGGAGTTCGTTACAACTACGATGAGAACTATGGCTCGCATGTTTCGCCAAGGTTTATGGCGGTATCTACAGCTTCAATGACTTTTTGCCCTAAAAGGCGGAGTTAGCACAGGGATACGCGACGCCTGATATCAAAGCAACGCACGCAAGATCTTGCATTGCCGTTTGCTGGAGGGCTTGGAGCACAGCTTGGCAGAAGTGACCTCAAGCCAGAGACAAGCGTGAGCTATGAATGGCGGAGTTTATAATGACAATGAAGGCTTTGAAGGTCGCTAACTGGCTTTTTGCTAACAAGCTTTTAAAGATATGTAGGCACCGAGCGCATCTGCACTCCAAGACGGCAGCCCTGTGCAGCATAAAGGCGTACTTATCGATGGGATTTGGGAGAGTGTAAATGTCTGGTAAAGCTGAAAATTTTACGGAGTCGAGCTAACAAATGAGTGGCAGGTGACAAACGCTCTTAGGCTAAATCAAAGCTATGTTTATACAAGATCAAAGCAAAAAGATGGAGCGGAGATCGGCAAAAGTTTAAACAACTATCCGCTTCATACATTTAAATTTGGAGCAAACTACGAGCTAAACAGATGGCTAAATTTCTGGTCTCAGATAAATTATTATGGCAGGAGCAAAGACTCGCTTAGCTACGATGATGACATCAGACCTTACGTGATCGCTGATCTTGGCATAAACTACAACGTAACTAAAGTACTTTCAGCCCTAAATCTAAGCGTTTATAACCTCTTTAATGAGTACTTTACGACAAGATCTGGCAGATACGACATCTTGATAGCTGACGACAAAAAGATCGAGCTTGGGTTTTAATCTAAAGTTTTAAAATGATAAAATTTTGAAGAAATTTCATCTTATCTTGGCTTTTATCTTTGCCTTGCCGCTTCTTGTGCTTAGCATTAGTGGAGCGACTCATCTCGTATCACGATGAGATAATTGATATCTTTAGCAAAGATGAGGTTGTGGCTGGTAAAAACCTTTAGAGATAGATGAATGTAGTAATTTTTAGCAAAAAGCGAGCCACTCTAATCTTAGCTACCTAAAGATAAGAGCAGAGGCAAACAAAGCTTACGTCATAAGCGGAACCAATGAAAATGGCGAGTTTGAGTCGTTTTTTGTCGATCCTCATACTGGGAGAATTTCTGGCATAGCGCAGAGAATTTGAGTAGGACTGGTTTTAAATTGCATAAAAACTTAGCCCTCTCTCTTTTAAAAATGAAAAATTTGAGTAACGTGCAAGCGAGCTAGTAGCACTTTCTACGCTTGCGTTGCTTTTTGTCTTGATAAGTGGGGCGGTGATATATTTTTGGAGGTTTAGAAGCAGGGTAGGGGAGGCATTTAAACTAAATTTAAAAGCAAAGAAATTTGCATTTTTGTATTCGCTACACGGCTTTTTGGGTATCTATCTTGGCGCTGTTTTTAAGCGTGATTTGCATTAGTGGGCTTTACTTTTCTTATGAGAGCTTTGCTAAGGTTATAAATCAAATTTGTGGCGAAGAGAAGGTCTTTAAAAAGCCAAATTTTACAAACAAAAATGGCTTTAGCTTAAGCGATGAGCAAAAGGTGGCAAACCTTAAAAAGCTTGTGAAATTTTCATTTCTAAATTTGGGGACGAGTTTGATGCTTTAAATTTTATAGCAAATAGCGGTGGCGTCAAATTTATGCTCTTTTACTTGCCAAAGGGGGCTAATGAGAGAGATGGTGTTAGGCTTTTAGTAGATACTAAAAGCGAGCAAATTTCCAAAAATGCCATGCCAAAGTCATTTGAAATTTATAAATTTATGCTTGATCTGCACGCTGGATATATCTTTGGTGAGCTTGGTAAATTTATATTTTGCCTAGCATCGTGCGGTGTGGTTTTTGCTACTTTTTAGTGGAGGTGTGATTTATTACAAACGGCGTAAAAACTAACTCTTATTTATCTATCTCTTAACTCTTTTTCGTTATCATCTCAAATAAAAATTTTTGGAAAAAAACATGCATATAGACCAAATGTGCAGCTGTCATTTTGTCTAGCTCTTTACCCTTTTAAATGCGAAATTTTAGTCGCAAAAAAGGGTTGATATGGACGATATCTGGCAGTTTCCTCAAGGTGGCATAGATGAAGGCGAAAGTCCAAAACAAGCGCTAAAAAGGGAGCTTAAAGAGGAGATCGGAACTGATAAATTTGACTTCTTAGAAGAGTATCCTGAGTGGCTTAGCTACGACTTTCCAGCAAATGCGTCAAAGAGATTTTACCCATTTGATGGGCAGACGCAAAAATACTTTTTAGTTAGGCTTAAAAATGGTGCGAGCATAAATTTAAAGACTGAGCATCCAGAGTTTAGCGAGTATAAATTTGTAGATATCAACAAGGCTTTAGAGGGGATAAATCACTTCAAAAAGCCTATTTATGACAAGGTTTTGAGTTATTTTAAAGAGAAAGGATATTTTTGATGTTAATCGTTCAGTAATTTGGCGGAACTAGCGTAGGCACGCTTGAGCGCATCGAAGCTGTGGCAAACAGGGTCATAGAGACTAAAAACAGCGGCGCTGACGTGGTTGTGGTAGTTTCTGCGATGAGTGGAGTTACAAATCAATTGGTTGAATATAGTGAGTATTTCTCAAAGCACCCAGACGGCGTTGCTACTGATATGCTTTTAAGCTCTGGGGAGCAAGTAACCACCGCACTTTTGACGATTGCGCTTAATGCAAAAGGCTATGCGTGCGTAGGGCTAACTGGCGCAATGGCTGGGATAATAACAGATGAAATTCACACAAAAGCTAGGATAGAAAAGATAGACACCACTAGGCTAAAAGCTGAGCTAAAAGCTGGCAGGATCGTAGTCGTAGCAGGCTTTCAAGGCATAGACGACAAAGGTGATATCACGACACTTGGTAGAGGCGGAAGTGACCTTAGTGCGGTTGCATTAGCAGGTGCGCTTGAAGCTGATCTGTGTGAAATGTTTACCGACGTTGATGGCGTTTATACGACTGATCCAAGGATAGAAAAAAAGGCAAAAAAGCTAGAAAAGATAAGCTATGACGAGATGCTTGAGCTTGCTTCTGCTGGGGCAAAAGTGCTTCAAAATCGCTCAGTCGAGCTAGCAAAAAAACTAAATGTCAAACTAATCACAAGAAGCAGTTTTAACCACAACGAAGGTACATTAATAGCAAAGGAAGATAATATGGAAGCGGTTTTAGTAAGCGGTATAGCACTAGATAAAAATCAAGCAAGAGTAACTTTAAGAGGCGTAGTCGATAAGCCTGGCATCGCAGCTGAAATTTTCACAGCTCTAGCTCATCAAAATATAAATGTAGATATGATCATCCAAAACGTAGGACACGACGGCACGACAAATTTAGGCTTTACAGTGCCACAAAAATGAGCTTGACCTAGCAAAAGAGACTATGCAAAAGCTCTCAGCTGCAAAACATGTCGAGTATGACGATGCGATCGTGAAAAGTCTCAGTCATCGGCGTAGGCATGAAGAGCCACAGCGGCGTAGCATGTTTAGCATTTGAGACGCTTGCAAAAAGAGGGATAAATATCCAAATGATCTCAACAAGCGAGATAAAAATTTCAATGATCGTCGATCGTAAAAATATGGCGAGCTCGCAGTTCGCGTGCTTCACGATGCGTATAAGTTAGATAAATAATGCAAGATTTTATCCAATGGACGCTTGAGACTATTCGTGAGGAAAGGGTACTTTGATGAGCTGGATGGAGGAAAGGCGTCGAGTGGACGCCTTTGCTTGCATCTAGGCTTACTCTTTGCTTGATAGCAAGGCGTTTTATATCATCAGCGACGATGAGCGAGAGTGGTTTGAAAACTATCTTTCTAAGAAAGATGACCGTTCAAAAAGCGTTAGCGTCCTTTTTGCCATTTTTTTAGCCCTAAGATCACTCTATCCAGTCCTTTGATGAGCATCGAGACAAACGAGCAAAAACAGCTTTTTAAAAGATATGCTAAGTCTTGCTTTTCCCAAATGGCTACATTTTTTACATCGGAAAGAGCCTATGATAAGCGTGCAATTTGGCCAAAGACTGATGAAAACAGCTATATGTGGCTCTTTGACGAGCAGGCGCAAAAATAGCTTCACGCTAAGCTCGAGTGATGAAAACTGGACATCAAAACTTCATAAGTCTATCAAGCTTTTTGACAAGAGCATAGACGCGTGACTGTTTTGCAAAGGTGATACTCTAAATGCTTAATAAAATCGTCATACAAGCGATTTTTGATAATCGAAAAAGCCAAGCTTGAAGCCGAGTTTGGCGTAAATAATCTAAGATTTTTTATAAGCGATGATTTTTGATAGAAAATGCAAAGAGGTCATCGCCGAAGCCTATATCGCCGAAAAAGATGAGATATTTAGTCATAGAGGCAAAGTCTTTTTCGCACCGAGGCTCAAAAACGCACTTTTTAAAGATCATCGAAGAGCCCCAAGAAACATCAAATTTATAATAGTAACGCAGAGTAGTAAATTTACTTCTACCAACGATAAGATCGAGGATGCTCATAGAAAATAAGCTCACCAAAAAGCCAAAAATGAGTATCGATCTAAATTTAAAATCGCTCAGCCTAAAAGAGCTAACAAGCTTTTATCGATCAAAAAGATAGCAGAGGAGCAGGCGCAAAAATTTGGCAAAAACGAGCTAAAAGAGCTTGTCGGAGCCATCGTGACAAAGGCGGTTGATAGCGGGTATAAATTTAGCGGCGAGGAGATGGAGTATTTTTTCTCGCTCATAAAGCTTGCTGATCTAAACGCCAAGTCTCACGCTGTTTTAACGCCACTTTTGCTTACTATCTTTGAGAAAGGACGACGTTGAAATTTTATAAGATAAATAACAAAAGCGACTTTGATCAAATTGGTAAGGCTCGTCTCGCCAAGTCTGCTGGTGCGAAGCTTATGTATGAAAAGAGCGAGATAAATTTTATCTTTATCGACGAGATAAAGACCCCAGCGGCAAATATCCCAAAAGCAAGACGCCCTAAGTGTCGGCGCCGAGCTGGTGACGCATAGTGATACGATCTTGGGCAAAGAGAGCCTAAATAAAGCCTTGCTAATGGCGACAAATGCGCAGCTTAGGCAGTTAGCTAAAAAAGAGAAGCTACAAGACTTTGGGCTTAAAAAGCTTGCCACCTTTTTAGAAACTAAATTTGCAAAGCCTGCTAAGCCACTTATAATGGGCGTTGCAAATACAAATAGTGATAGTTTTAACGAGCAAAGCCGCATAAATACGCAAAATGGCATAGCAAAAATAGAAGCGATGATCGAAGCAGGTGCTGACTACATCGACCTTGGCGGCGTTAGCTCAAGGCCAGGGAGCGAGTATTGCGGCCGCGAGGAGGAGTTTAGGCGCATAAAAGATATCATTGAGGAAATTTACAAGCTCAAATTTACATGAAAAAGGCGAATTTAGCCTTGATAGCTTTGATCCTTATTGCTTAGAATTTGCGTTAAATCACGGCTTTAAGATGATAAATGACATCACGGCAAACGCAAATTTAGCCACGCTTGCTGCAAGATACGATGCCCAGTTTTGCATGATGCATATGCAAGGCGATCCAGCTACTATGCAGATCGCGCCAAAGCATAGCGACCTAATCGGCGAAATAACAGACTCGAGCAAAAGATAGCCCTTGCAAGGGAGCTTGGCGCTAAAAAGATAGTGCTTGATGTGGGCATTGGCTTTGGCAAGACGGCTGAGCAAAATTTGTTGCTTATTAAGCATTTGGAGCATTTTTTGAAATTTGACTGCCCTGCTACTTGTTGGTGCTAGCCGCAAATCAGTCATAAATCACTACTATAAAAGCGAGGTCAAGGACCGTTTGCCAGGCTCGCTTTATCTGCATCTAAAAGCTTTCGAAAACGGCGCGCAGATCATTAGAACGCACGATGTGGCAGAGCATAAAGCAGCTTTTTGATATGCACGAGGCGATGAACCAAGCCACGCTTTGGTAGGGCGCTTGGCTAAAAAGAGGCTAGATGAAGAACCCATTTCCACCGCCTTGGATCACCTTTCCAAGTATAGATCCATTTTCCATCGGCTGGAGGATGGGCGCTGGCGAGGATTATAAGTTTAAATTTAACGACTGGCTTAAAACGCTAAGCCAAGATGAGCAACGTCAATACGAGAAGCTCTTTGCTGAGCCTGCGACGTGGCGTGGATACTGGGATGAGAGGCTAGGCTCTGATGAGAGCACTCTTTTTATCAAGGGTGGCTTTGTCATAGACCTTTGGGAGCGCGAGCCTAGATATGAGTTAAAATGGCTTAAAAAGCGCTACAACGCTGGCAAGGCGGATAAATTTTTACTATTTTGGGGTCATCAAAAGAGCGCAAATTCAAGCGCAAGCTGCCTTAGTCAGTGGTACGGCTCTAGTTTTTGGGAAGATGAAACTAAATACATTTGCGCTGAGCAATATATGATGGCGAAAAAGGCTCGGTGTTTTGGCGATAAAGAGGCTTTTGAGCAAATTTTATCTGCCAAAGATCCAGCCCATATAAAGGCGCTTTGGCAGGCAGGTGCGTGGCTTTGATGCTAAGATCTGGGACGAGGTCACTCGGCGTCGTGCTAAATGCGAGCTATCTAAAGATCTAGCCAAAATGCCCTTTTGCGTGACTTTTTGCTACAAACTGGGAGCAAAAATTTAGTCGAGGCAAGCCCAGTTGATAAAATTTGGGGCATAGGTTTGAGTGCAAGCGATGAAAAATGCGCAAAATCCTATGAAGTGGCGAGGGGACAAATGTACTTGGCTTTGCGCTGATGAGGGCGAGGAACGAGATAGCAAAGGTCTATAAAAATGTCCATTTATGTGACGCCAGAGAGCTAAATTTGGATCATTTATAAAGTATGTTTAAGATAAAATGCGGTGTAAATCTGGAGCAAAAATGACAAAACAAGAGTATGAAAAAGCGGTAGATACGCTAAATGCGTGGGCAAAGGCCTACTACGACGAGGACGAGCCACTTGCAAGCGACGAGGAGTACGACGCGCTATATCACGCGGTGCTTGAATATGAGAGGGCAAATCCCAGTGAAATTTCGCTATTTTCGCCGACTAAGCGAGTGGGCGGAGGCGTAAAAGAGGGCTTTAGCAAGGCAAGCCACATAAAGCGCATGTGGAGCATGGAGGATATCTTTAGCCTTGGCGAGCTTGATGCGTGGCTAAAGCGCGGCGAGAAGGAGAATCTGACCTTTGTTGCTGAGCCAAAATTTGACGGAGCGAGCCTCAAATTTACTATATGAAAATGGCGTTTTTAGTTAGGGCGATAACCAGAGGCGACGGCGTTACAGGCGAGGACGTGACGCAAAATGCAAGGACGATAAATTCTGTTTTAAAAAGCATTAACTACAAAGGGCTCATTGAAATCCGTGGCGAAGTCGTCATAAGAAAAGATGACTTTGAGCTATTAAACGCAGAGCGCGCAAAAGAGGGCGAGGCGCCACTTTCAAACCCTAGAAATGCAGCCGCTGGAAGCCTTAGGCAGCTCGATAGCGCGGTTACTGCAAAAAGAAAGCTACTTTTCATACCTTGGGGCGTGGGCGAGCAGAGCCTTGGGCTAAAAAGATCACAGCGAGGTGATGAATTGCTGCGAGATCTTGGCTTTGAGAGGGATGATTTTTTCAAAATTTTAAAAAAAGATGAGCTTGAGGCTGCATATAACGAGCTACTAGCCAGCCGTGAGGCAAAGAGCGTGATGATGGATGGCATGGTGATACGAGTAAATGACCTTGCGCGCTGTGAAGAGCTAGGCTACACGGTCAAATTTCCAAAATTTATGGTGGCGTTTAAATTTCCAGCCATTGAAAAGGTGACTAGGCTCAAGAGACGTCGCACTTCAGGTTGGCAGAAGCGGCGTAGTAACGCCTGTTGGCGTGCTTGATGAGGGTAAATATAGACGGAGCCAATGTAAAATCCGCCACCCTTCATAACTTTGACGAGATCGAGCGCCTTGGCGTCATGAAAAACGACTACATCGGCATCATCCGCTCAGGAGATGTGATACCAAAGATCACAAAGGTTTTTAAAGATAGACGAGACGGCAGTGAGCAAGCGATAGAGAGGCCTAAATCTTGCCCAGTTTGCGGCTCGCACCTGCTTGATGAAGGGGTCTTTGTAAAGTGCCAAAATTTAAGCTGCAGGGCAAGAGTGGTGGGCTCAATAATTCACTATGCATCGAAAAAATGCCTAAATATCGACGGCCTTGGCGACGCGATCGTAAATTTGCTATTTGACAAGGGGCTGATCGCTTGCATAAAAGATATCTACGGCCTTAAATTTGATGATCTCATGGTGCTTGAGGGCTTTAAAGAGAAAAAGGTAAATAACCTTTTAAATGCCATTGAGGCTAGCAAAGGTGCGGAGCTATCGCGCTTTATCACGGGCCTTGGCTGCGAGCACATCGGCGAAGTGGCGGCTAAAAAGCTAGCAAGCAGTTTTGGACTAGGCTGGCTTGATGCTAGCTTTGAGGAGCTATCTCGCTTGAGGGCTTTGGCGTGGAGATGGCAAATAGTTTAACTGACTTTGCTGAGGTAAATAGAGATGAAATTTTAGCTTTAAGTCAGATCGTGCAGCCAAGCGTGACGCAGGTGCAGAGCATCTCAAACGCACTAAGTGGCAAAACGGTGGTGATAACTGGCACGCTAAGTCGCCCAAGAGATGAGATAAAGGCTGAGCTTGAGAGCTTTGGCGCAAAGGTTTCTGGCTCAGTTTCTAAAAAAACGGACTTTGTCCTAGCTGGCGAGGAGGCTGGCAGTAAGCTAGAAAAAGCAAACGAGCTAGGCGTGCTGGTGATCGACGAGAGCGAATATGAGAGGTTAAAACTTGAGGTTTGATAACTACGTCGCAAGCGTTTTAAATATAAGCAGAAACAAGGCGATGAGCTTAATAAAATCAGGCAAAGTGCTAACAAACGGCGAAATTTGCACTAAGGTTTCAAGCGAGGTTAGGAGGCTAAAATTTCGCTACTTGATGAAATTTACGTTGGGCGAGGCGCGCTTAAGCTAAAGAGCTTTTTAGAGGCGATGAAATTTGACCTAGCTGGCAAAAACGCACTTGATATCGGCAGCTCAACTGGCGGCTTTATGCAAATTTTACTTGAGCGTGGCGTAAAGGGCGTGACTGGCGTCGATGTGGGCACTGATCAGCTAGACGCCAGCCTAAGAAGCGATGAGCGAGTGAAAATTTATGAAAAAACTGACGTCAGGGAGTTTGCCAAATCGCACAAAAATGAATTTAACCTCATAACCTGCGACGTGAGCTTTATCTCTTTGGCTGAAATTTTGCCTGCTATTTGTGAGCTAGCATAGCGAGTCCGCTCATCATAACGCTTTTTTAAACCGCAGTTTGAAGTGGGCGTTGGCGTAAAACGCAACAAAAAAGGCGTTGTCACCGACGCTAAGGCTGTAAATTTAGCGATGAAGCGCTTTGAAGTGCTAGCAAGTAGCTTGAGATTTGAACTGATAGCTTGCAAAGAGTGCGAGGTCAAGGGAAAGGAAGGAAATGCCGAATTTTTCTACGCTTTTAACAAAAGATAACATCACTGCCGTTGCGATAGGGCACTTTGACGGCGTGCACAGGGGGCACAAGCAGCTTTTTTAAAAAGCAGCTTGGCGAGTTTGGCGGACTTGTCGTGATCGACAAAAACAAAGGCAAACATAACGCCAAAGCTAAAGCGAGCCGAGTACTCAAAACTATCCTTGCTTCTTGTATGATTTTGAGAGTATAAAAAGGGCTTTAGCGGCGAGGAATTTATCGCACTTTTTGAAGAGGGATTTTAAAAATTTAAAAAAGATCGTTGTTGGGTTTGATTTTAGGTTTGGCAGAAACAGAGCGTGGGACAAGCACGATTTGAAAAAGGATTTTTTGATGGCGAGGTAGTCGTCGTTGATGAGGTTTGTTATGACGGCATGGGCGTGCATAGCTCATCAATTAGAGAGCTGATACGCCAAGGCAACATCGATGAGGCAAACAGGCTAATAGGCAGAGAGTACTCGATCGAGGGCAACGTGATAAAAGGGCAGGGCATCGGCGCAAAAGAGCTGGTTGCTACGCCAATTTAGATATAAAAAGCTATCTTTTGCCGCGCGAGGGCGTATATGCGACAAGAACGAGGATGGGCTCATACACTCATGGCTCGGTCACTTTTTATAGGCAACAGGCTTTAGCACGGATGGAAATTTTAGCGTTGAGACGCACATCTTAGACGAGGTAGCGCTAAAAGTGACGAAGCACGTTGCCGTTTGCTTTACAAAACGTTTGCGAGATAATAAGAAATTTAATAATCTTAGTGAGCTAAAAGAGCAGATAAAACGCGATATAAACGAGGCTAGACAGTGCGTTGGCGTGTGCGATCTCTTTTTTGGAGAGACGATGAGATACTTTGACGGATATGGAGCTGGTATATGAGAGATGAAATTTCTAAAGAGCCTATAAGCAAGCAGTTTGGATTTGATGACTTTGTGGCGAGCGTTTTTGACGATATGATCTCGCGCTCGGTGCCATTTTACGACGTTAGCTCAATTAAAATGCAAAGTTGCTTGCTGAAAACTCTGCCAAAATCAGCAAAAAGTGTGCGACCTGGCTGCTCTACGGCAATAGCCTGCTTTTGCTAAACAACCTTAGAAACGACCTCGTGCTAGCGGTGTGGATAACTCTGAGGCGATGCTTGCAAATGCAAAAAACAAGGCAAAAGCTTATGGGGCTGATATTGAATTTGATTTTAGATGACATTTTAGAGTGCGAGCTAGAGGGGCTTTGACGCGGTTTTTGGCAAACTACACTTTGCAGTTTATCAGACCGCCAAAAAAAGGGCTGATCTGGTGCAAAAATTTATAACGGACTAAATGAAAATGGCGTCTTTTTGTTTAGTGAAAAGATCATCTTTGAAGATAAAAAGCTTACTAAAAGCGTCATAGAAATGTACGAGGACTACAAGCAAGCGCAAGGCTACTCACGCTACGAGATCGCTCAAAAAGAGAGGCGCTTGAAAATGTGCTGGTGCCATACACCGAAGAAGAAAATAGAAACTTAGCCCCTAAATGCTGGCTTTAAGCGTGTCGAGAGCACGTTTAAATGGGGAAATTTTCATGAGTTTTTGGCGTTTAAGTACTGTAAAAATATCTGCTTTTGTATTTAAATATAAAATTTAATCACAAACAGTGAATTGAAATTTAGATTTTGCTTGCAATGTCAGCATTTTTGGATAATTAAATTGAGTAGTAAAGAATTGTAGCGGGAGTTACCCGCCACCTTTACTCATTTATCGCTGCGTTTCCGTGGTGGTGGAAGTCATCAGATGATCTTTGAAGTTTGGAATTTCTCGCGTTTTAGCTCGCGAACTCGTAAAAATTCCTCTTCATCGATCTTTTTGATCTGGATAGCTGCTTTAAATGTCGGAGTCTTACTGATGTAGTCCCAACCGCTGCTTGTTAGCTCGTTGCAAGAGCTCTCCCAGTAGTGGAAAGTCATCTGGATGATGCCATCAGGCACGATGTCAGTTACTTCAGCTTTTACGACGATGTAGCCGTATCTACTCCAAGCTTTGATAAAGTCGCCTTGTTTTAGTCCGTATCTTTCTGCAAGCGCTGGGCTCATCTCAGCGATAGGTCCGATGCTATCTCCACCCTCTTCGATGGCACGTGAGCGTCTTGTCATGGTGCCAACTGTGTATTGATAAACTTTTCTTGTAGTTAAAAGCTGTATCGGATACTCAGCGTCAGTCTTCTCATCGACTGAACCAGCCATGATAGGATACTCAGGCGACATATTCATCTTCTTAGCAAACTCAAGTTTTGCGCTCTCGATCTCATCAGCCTTATCCACAAATAGGCATGGTACAAAGCGACCTTTGCCATCAGGGGTAAAGAATTTCTTATCAAGATAGAGGCTTTGACCACCCATATCATCTTCAGTTGGGCATGGCCAGTGAAGTCCGTGATATTTTTTAAGTCTATAGTAGCTCATGCCGCCGTAGCGTCTAGGGTCGCATTTTCTAACTTCTTCCCAAATCTCTTCTGGTGAATTGAAGTTAAAGCCCTCAGTTGCGCCCAAACGACGTGCGATCTCGCAAACGATCCACCAGTCTTGTCTAGCATCACCTGGAGGTGTTATGACTGCTTCGTTGTGCTGGACACGGCGCTCTGCGTTTGTGTAAAGACCCTCTTTTTCACTACTTGCAACGCCAGGGAGAACGACGTCAGCTTTTAGTGAAGTCTCAGTTAGAAAATAGATCTTGAACCACGTAGAAATCGACATTTGCGATGCCTTTTTAAGAAGTGGTTTGTATTTGGCTCAGAGATGACTGGGTTTTTCGCCGATAGTCCAGAAGAAATGAACTCTACCATCAAGGATCGCATCAGGTACTTCAGTTTTATGGATACCTATCTTTGAGTTTAAAAATCCAGGTTCTAGGTGCCACATTTTCTCAAACCAAGCTCTTTGCTCTGGGTCAGTTACTGAGCCAAGATTTGGGAATATGTTTGGTAAAACGCCCATGTCGCAGCAGCCTTGAACGTTCTCTTGGCCTCTAAGTGGCAAGTCGCCTGTGCCAAGCTCGCAGATATTACCAGTGATCAAGAATAAATTTGATACATCGCAAACTCCGCCAACGCCGTGGTTGAAGTGAGTTACGCCCATGCCGTGAGTGATGACGGCTGGTTTTGTGGTAGCATACATTCTAGCAGCTGCTCTGATATCCTCTGGATTTAGCCTTGTGTATTTAGCTACAACCTCTGGGGCATAGTCTTTTACAGCTTCTTTAACGTACTCGATGCCTATCGTGTGGTCTCTTACAAATTCCTCATTTACAAGGCCTTCTTCGATGATAGTGTAAAGAAGTGCGTTGATAACTGGGATGTTGTGCTCAGGCTCTAGCTGCAAGTGGATGTCTGCTCTACTTGCAAACTCAGTCTTTGATAGGGTCGATAACGATCAGTTTTGCACCGCGGTTTAGCGCTCTTTGGATGTGCATAGCTGCGATTGGGTGACCATTTTCTGGGTTTGAGCCTATCATTAATATACAGTTACTATAAGTGCCAATCTCTGTAAAGCTATTTGTGGCAGCTCCGTTTCCGATTGTTTTAGCAAGTCCTGCTACTGTCGGAGCGTGTCAAATTCTAGCGCAGTGATCGACGTTATTTGTGCCAATGACTGCACGCATTAGCTTTTGAGCGACGTAGTTGTCTTCAAGTGTACAGCGTGCTGAGAAGTTTCCTGCTAGTGAGTCAGGGCCGTATTTCTCTTTTGCCTCTTTCATCTTTTCTACGACAAGATCAAGCGCCTCGTCCCAGCTAGCCTCTTCAAATTCACCATCCTTTGAAAAGACTCCATTTTTCTTTCTAATAAGCGGCTTTGTAAGTCTGTCTGGACTTGCAACGTAGTCCCAGCCATAAAAGCCCTTTAAAACATAACTCTTGATTGACTGGATTGTCTTCGACGCCAGTAGCGGCACGAACGACGTTGTTTTCCACGTGCAAGGTTACTTTGACAGCCTGTCCCGCAATAAGGACAGATGACTTTGCCTTCTTTCATCACTTTCTCCTTCTAATTATGCATTTTTCTGCATATTTATTTTGAGTAATATTACTAGTGCAAAACTTAATCTTTATGAAAAATCTTTATTTAAAAAAATAAATTTTAATTTTTAGTTATATTTTTATATAAAAATTTAAAAAGCCGAATATATAGGAATTTAAAAATATGCTAAATTTGCATGAATTTCTAAAATTTATCAAATAAGAAATAAATTGTGTAATTGACAGAAGCTGAAAGATGAAAAATTACTTTAAATTTAGTTTGTAGCAAGATATTTAAACTATAAAAATAAGAGAAATTTTGAAAGAGTAAAAAGTGAATTTAAAAAGGAGAGCAGGTCGCTCTGTGGGATTATTTATCTCTTGCCAAGCTCAGAGATTAGTTTTGAATATGTAGTGTAGTCTTTGTTTTTAAGATACTTTAAAAGTCTTTTTCTTTGACCAACTAGTTTCAAAAAGACCCTAAACGTGATGAAAAAGTCTTTTTGAGTAATTTTAAGGTGTTCTGTAAGTTCAGTTATTCTAGCTGTTAAAAAGAGCTATTTGAACTTCTGGAGAGCCTGTATCTCCTCTTTTCTAGCGACTTGCAACTATCTGAGCTTTTTTTAGCCGAATCCAAAGCCATGATGACCTCCCTGATTGCGTGACTTGGAAGTTAAACAATTTTTGCTTTTATACTTTTAGCACCATGATGACCTCCCTGATTGGTGAATTTTTGAAGAGCGATTATAGCATTTAAAAACATAAAGTTAGATAAAATTACGCTTTTTAAAAAAATTAATGAAAAAAATGCAGTAAAATTTAATAAAAATTAGGGCTATTTAAAGAGTTAAGGAAGATAAATGCTTTTTACAAAAGGCAAGCGAATACGCTCTACTTTCGCTTATTTTTAATATCTCAAAAATCATCGCCAGTTGATGTTGATACGATCTCAAATGAGCTTTGTACCAAAAAGTTTTTCTGCGTACGTTTACAGTATTTGGCAAAAGATGGAGTTTTAAAGTCATTTAAAAGGAGCAAATGGCGGTTTTGCACTAAACGGCGAACCCTGGTAATCTGAGCATAAAAAGATAATCGAATGCGCTGAAAAGCGCGAACTAAGCGTCTTTGAGTGCTCATCTTCAGCGCTTGGCTGCCCGTCAAACAAAGCCTCAAGCTGTCACTTTGGTCGATGTTTAGCGGCCTTCAAGGCAAGATCGACGAGATGCTTGACGCGATCAAAACCAAGTGACATCGTTAAGAAGTAAAGTTGGCAAAGCAAAAATAATATCTTGACTCTTGTCGCACCGTTTCTTGCGCCAATTGTCAATTGAAAGTCTTAGCATCGCTGGCATCATCGTTGCCATCCTTGCTATCATCATCGTGCCGCTTCAAGCGCGGTGCTTGACTTTTCTTAGCACTTTCGATCTCGATTTCAGTGCTTATTATTTTGATATCTATTTACGTGCCAAAAGCCGACTCGATCTCTAGCACGTTTCAACGCTCATTCTCATCATCACGCTTTTTTCGCCTCTCGCTAAAACATCGCAACCACGCGTATGATCTTAAGCGAGGGTCACAACGGCCCAGAAGCGGTCAGTGAGATCATCTCAAGCTTTGGAAATTTCGTCGTTGGTGGCAACTTCGTCATCGGCACTATCGTATTTTGTATCTTGGTGCTCATAAATTTCATGGTCGTAACAAAGGGTTCAACCCGCGTGAGTGAGGTGCAAGCGCGTTTTACACTTGATGCGATGCCTGGTAAGCAAATGGCGATAGATGCGGATCTAAACGCAGGTCTAATAGACGAAAAAACGGCGCGCGAAAGACGTCAAGCCATCATCGGCGAGGCAAATTTCTACGGTGCGATGGATGGTTCGTCTAAATTTATAAAAGGTGACGCCGTCGCTGGTATCATCATCACTATAATTAACATCATCGGCGGCTTTGCTATCGGCTCGTTTCAACACGGCCTTGATATGGCGACATCGGCTCAGTACTATACGATCTTAACCATCGGCGATGGCCTTGTGAGCCAGATCCCAGGACTTATCACTTCAACAGCGACTGCTATCATCATTACAAGGGCTAGCAAAGACGACGAGGACTTTGCAGAAGGCACGCTAAATCAACTATTAGGCGATTACAAAACCTTGCTGATAGTGGGCTTCATCATTTATGTTTGCCCTTGTGCCAGGGCTTCCAACCCTATCTCTTGGCTTTATAGCGCTGACTATTTTTGGGGCTTAGCTACATCATCAAGCAGACCAAAAGATGGCGGGACTAAACTTAAGCCTTGCACCAAAAGAGAAAAAACTGCTTCTAAAAGGCTGGAGCGCTGCGCTAGTGGGGCAGGGGCGACAGCTGCTGGTGGTGGGGCTGCTAAGGCACCAAAGAAGAGCGACGAAGAGATCGCAAGAGAAGAAGAGACAAAGATAAATGACATCTTAAAGCTTGAAATTTTAGAGCTTGACCTTGGATATGGCCTACTAAAGCTAGCTGATGTGGATCTCATTGAGAGAATTCGCGCTATGAGGCGAAATATCGCTTCAAGTCTTGGCTTTTTGATGCCAAAGATAAGGATCCGCGACAACCTCCAGCTACCGCCAAACGAGTACCGCTTTAAGCTAAAAGGCATCGTGATCGGTCAGGGCGAAATGTACGCGGATAAATTTCTAGCGATGGATAGCGGACTAGTGAGCGAAGATATCGAGGGAATTCCGACAAAAGAGCCAGCTTTTGGGCTAGATGCTCTTTGGATCGATGCTAGCGTCAAAGAGGACGCCATACTTAGCGGCTACACGATAGTTGATCCTGCAAGCGTCATCTCAACGCACATGAGCGAGCTTATAAAGCAAAACGCAGCCGAGCTTTTAACTCGTCAAGAGACGCAAAATTTACTAGACAAACTAAAGATCGACTACCCAGTCGTGGTCGAGGATACGTTAAGGATCGCACCTATAAATTTGATCCAAAAGGTTTTAAAAGCGCTGCTTAAAGACAATATCCCGATCAAAGACCTACTTAGCATACTTGAAGCCATCAGTGACATCGCCGAGGTTAGTATTTAGATATGATCATCGAGCACGTGCGTGCAGCGCTTTCACGCGTCATCACCTCGCTTTATGTAGATGAAAAGGGACAGCTAAATTTCTACATCCTAGACACCGCCGCGCAGCAAAAGCTGATGGACGCAGTGCAGTATAAAAGACGGAGCATATCATCTGATGATAAACGTAGCGCAGACATCATCTATCGTGCAAGCACTTAGGCGTGAAAAAGAGAAGCGACCGATGAGCCAGCACGGAGAGATGGTGCTTTGCGTGGAGCCAAGCTTGCGCAAATTTATAGCAAATATCTGCGCAAATTTTGCCATCGATATAGTGGTGCTAAGCTTTGCTGAGATCTCGGCAAATACGCCATTTGAAACAGTTAGCGTCATAGAAATAGGAAAATTTATAAAGGAAAAAAAGATGAGTACTGATCACCTCTCTCACACCGATCTTGACGGATACGGCGCGCAATACATAACAAATTTTACTTCAAAGATGTGAAATTTTCTAAACTCAAACTACGGCAGAGAGATAGATGATAAATTGCTCAAATTCTTAGATGAGATAGATGCTTCAAATGATGATAAAAACGTCATTTTGATCACCGATCTACCGAACTCCTGGCTCAGTGTGAGAGCTTTGAGGAGATGATAGAGGGTAAAAATATAAAGCTATTTTTGCTAGATCATCACCAAAGCGGCGCTGAGTGCGCGAGCGCTACTCATGGTATTTTTTAGATAGTTCAAGGTGCGCTACAAAGATCACTTATGATTTTTTTGCGGGCATTTTTGGTCAAAACAAAGAGCTTGAAATTTTTAGTGACGTCGTAAATGCCGTGGATATCTGGCTAAAAGATGATAAAAATTTCGAGATGGGCAAGGTCTGCTTGGGGTCGTGGCAAAATGCTAAAGAGATAAATAAGGTGATGTTTGAAGCTGAAAACAACCTCTATATGGATCACATCTTAAAAGAAGGAGCAATGCTTTAACGAAAAATGACTATATCGGCCTTGATATGCAGGTGCATGCCATTAAAAAGTCATTTTTTTCAAAGAGGATAAAGACGATACGCTACAACCTGATCTCAAACTACGTCGTAAAAACTTAGTGAAAATAAAGAGACTAGCATCACTTATAAAGATCATAGCGAATTTTAACCTACAATGTCGGCAATGTTTCGGTTATCGGCAACGACTTTTTGGTGGCAAATCCTGAATTGACTTCTTTATCGACGTGACAAATACGCTAAGCTTTCGCGCAAATGGCAAGCTAGACGTTAGCGCCATGGCAAAACACCCTAGCTGGCGGTGGCGGATACGTCAATGCAAGCGGCGGCTATGCGGTATTTCAAAGATGGCTTTAGCTATGAGCCGATCAAGCGCAGATAGTTGATCTAATAACTAAAAACACAGGAGGAGATATGGAAAGAAGAAGAGGTAAGCGTAGAGAGCTTTAGCTACGAGCTTAGCATGGTGCTTGAAGCGATGTTTTACTATGCTGGAGTGAAAAAGATAAGCTTGAAGAGGCGGCAAAATCTCTATGTAGAGTGCATCGACGATGCGCTGAAAACTCTGATGCTAGCGGTAGCGACGAGGTCATAGAGATAGTTGAATATATGAAAAACACCATCTCAAAGTTATTTAAATAAGGAGAAAATATGAAGAAAAGTATTTTAGTTTTTAGCGGCGGCGCTTTTTGCGTTAAATGCTATGGCAAATGAGAACTTAGACAAGGCAAATGAGCTTTATGCAAAGACAGTACTTTAACGAGGCCTATCTTGCTTTTAATAAAGCTTGCGGCGAGGGCGAGAAAAAGGCTTGCACGATGAATGCGATCATGCTATTTAACGGCGATGGCGTGGCAAAAGATAAAGCTCAGGCTGAGAAAATTTTTACAAAAATGTGCGACGAAAATGAGGGCATGGCGTGTGAAAAGCTAGGCGAAATGACAGCTTATGGCCTTATAAAAGACAAAGATGATAATGAAGCAAAAAGCGAAGAGAAGGCAAAAGCTTTGTTTAAAAAGCTTACGACAACGGCTACAAACCAGCTTGTGACTTGTAACAAAAATAGATCAAAAAGGGCTTAAAATGGGCTACAAACATAAAGATTTGATAGGAACTAGAGAGCTTAGCAAGGAAGAAATTTTATATTTTCTAGAGGCGGCGAAAGAGTTTAAGGAGCTAAATTTACGCCAAGTGAAAAAAAATGACTACCTTCGTGGAAAGACCACGATCAACGCATTTTATGAAAACTCGACAAGAACTAGAACATCCTTTTGAGATCGCAGCAAAGAGGCTTTGGAGCTGATACGATAAATTTCAGCTCGTCAAGCTCTAGTGTGACAAAGGGCGAGAGCCTAAATGACACGATGAATAACATGGCTGCTATGAGAACTGATATCATCGTGCTTCGTCACCCAAGCTCTGGAGCGGCGAAATTTGCAGCTGATAGGACAGAGGCTAGCGTCGTAAATGCAGGAGACGGCACAAATGAGCACCCAAGCCAAGCTCTGCTTGATCTTTTCACACTAAGAGAGCATGGTAAAATTTTGGATAAAAATTTAAACGTGGCGATCATCGGTGACATCGCTAGAAGCCGCGTGGCAAGGTCTGACATCTGGGCGATGAAGAAATTTGGCATAAATTTAAAGCTCTTTGCGCCAAGGATGATGATGCCAAAAGACGCTGAGGTCTTTGAGTCTCAAATTTGCAAAAATATGGAGGAGGCTTGCGAGGGCAGCGACGTCATCATCATGCTTCGCATCCAGCTAGAGCGTGGCGGTGCGGACGTGGCATTTCCAAGCTCGAGGGAGTACTCGAAATTCTTTGGACTAAATAAAAATAGGATAAAGCTAGCAAAGCCTGACGCGATCGTGCTGCACCCAGGACCGATAAATAGGGGCGTGGAGTTAAATTCAGACGTGGCTGATGGCACGCACTCAGTCATACTAAATCGTTGAAAACGGCGTTGCTATAAGAATGGCGATACTAAATACGCTTGCAAAAAATAGGGGCTAACGATGAAAATAGCAATAATTAACGGCACTATCGTAAATAGCGACGAGAAATTTAAGGCAAATATCCTAATAGAAAACGGCAAAATAGCCAAAATCGGAGGTGAGAAGTTTGAGGCTGATAAGGTCATAGACGCTACAAATAAGCTCGTCATGCCAGGGCTTATCGACATGCACGTGCATTTTCGCGATCCTGGTCAAGAGTATAAAGATGACATCATCTCAGGCTCGCAGGCGGCCGTGGCTGGAGGAGTGACGACCTGCCTTTGCATGGCAAACACAAACCCAGTAAACGACAATGCCTCGATCACAAGAGCGATGATAGAAAAGGCTAAAAACTGCGGACTGATCGACCTTTTGCCGATCGCTGCTATCAGCAAAGGGCTTGGCGGCAACGAGATCGTTGAAATGGGCGATCTTATAGAAGCTGGCGCAGTTGCATTTAGCGACGATGGCTTGCCAGTTACAAGCTCAAGCGTGATGAGAGCGGCACTTGAGTACTCAAGTATGTTTGGTAGCTTTTGTATAAGCCACTCAGAGGACTGCTCGCTTTGCAGGCAGGGCGTCATGCACGAGGGCAAGGTCTCAGCCATACTTGGACTTCGCGGCATGGCGAGAGAGAAAGAGGAGATCGCAGTGAGCCGTGATATGCTGCTTGCAAAACTCACTAAAGCGCACATCCACATCGCTCACGTAAGCTCAGAGTACTCGCTAAAGATCATCGAAATGGGCAAAAAAGAGGGCATAAACATCACTTGCGAGGCGACACCTCACCACTTTAGCTTTAGCGACGATGAAATTTTGAAAAATGCCTACGATACAAATTTCAAAATGTCACCGCCACTTCGTGAGATAAGCGACGTAAAAGCGGTGAGAGAGGCGCTAAAAAGCGGTCTTATAGACGTTATCGCCACCGACCATGCCCCACACCATACAGACGAAAAGATAGTGGAAATTGACAAGGCGCCATTTGGTATCATAGGACTTCAAACCCTTGTGCCGCTCACTCTTAAGCTCGTAAATGAGGCGTTATAAGCTTAGAGCGCATGGTAGAGCTAACATCTACCAATGCAGCTAAGATGCTAAATTTAAAAGATAAAGGCAGACTTGCAGAGGGCATGCTAGCTGACGTCGCGGTGATAGACCCCTGAGATCGAGTATGTTTACGACGAGAAGATAAACCGCTCAAAATCGGTAAATTCTCCACTCTTTGGCAAAAAACTAAAAGGCGCAGCGACTACCACGATAAAAAGTGGCAAGATCGTTTATGAGTTTGGAAAATAGTCAAACTTGCTCGCGTTTGCGCGCAATTTGCTTTTAGATGCTTTGAGATATGATATCTGCTAGAAATTTCTAGCAAATTTTGTTTTTCATGAGTTATATTTTTTAACGATACCGCGAACGACTTTTTCTATAAAAAGCGCAGAAGCTACTTCGCAGTGCTCTCTTGTAGAGTGCGGTGAGTAGATGTTTGGTCCAATAGAACATGCACTAAGACCAGCCTTTTTCTCCAAAAGCACTCCACACTCAAGTCCAGCATGCACGGCTGTTATCCTTGCATTTGGCTTATAAATTTTAAGCTCATCCAAGATATCGTTTGCAAATTTATCGTTTATATGGTTTCCAAGCTGGGTTTCTATCTTTTGAAATGACATTAAAAACCGACCGCTTTTGCAAGCTCTGAAATTTTCAAATCCCATTCTATTTAGGCCGTCTTTACTCATTGATCTTGCGAAAAACTCCACTTCAAGCGTGCCATCGTCTTTGATCTTTGCAAGTGAGAGATTGACACTATCTTGTGGTATGCCTAGCTCGCAGTTATAGGCTCTTACGCCTCGGAGAAATGAGTTTATTAAAGCTGCTAAATTTTTCTCGCCATTTTCGTACTCATCCCCGCGCAAGCTTTTTCACGCTTATCCCTTACACTCGCTCTTTTAGCTCTTTATCACTAAACCAGTGCAGTTGCGCCGCTTTGGGATAGAGTTGCTTCGCTCGCCACCTTCAAATCGTAATAGCTTTGCAGCTATTTTTGTCACAAATGCCGCTAAAACCTTGATCGCATTTGGGATATTTTTATGTATCCTCGCTGCCAGAGTGTCCGCTGCAGGCTGCCCACTTTACTTCAGACAGCGTGCCTCTTTTGTCTTTTTGCTATTAAGCGCGATAGTGGCAACAAACTTGTACACCGCCAGCGCGACCTGATAGTACGCGGTCGTCTTCTTCGCTGTTCTAAACTGAAAGCCTATCGGCTTTTAGATCACCGCTAAAGCCAGCAGCTCCGACCATGCCGACCTCTTCGTTGTTTGTAAAGAGGCACTCAATGTCGTTAAATTCACTTATCATCTGCATCATGATAGCCACGCCTATGCCGTTATCGGCACCCAAAGATGAGTTTTTAGCCCTCATGTAGCCATCATCGCCATAAACTATCTCGATCTTTGGAGCATCACCCATGCAGACCATATCATAGTGGCTTTGCAAGCAAATTTTTGGCTTGCCTTTAAATGCATGAACGTTACCAAAAATATCGACCACGACTTCACAGCCCTTATCTTTTGCATAGCTAGCCAGAAAATCACGCATCTTATCAGTCTCGTAACTGCAGTGCGGTATCGCCGCAAGTGTCTCAAATCTCGCTAAGACTTCGCTCTTGACATATTTGCCTCCCTTAACTGATTTTATCTCGCCCTTATAGCCAGTCGCATCGACCGCCTTTTAAAAAGCTCTTTTTCATCGACCTTGTCATCTGCCATAACGACAGCTTTTTCGCTCTTTTAGCGATACATCTGCCTTTTTACGCCCTCAACGCTAGTGCGGCCTTTCGAACAATCACAGTGCAAAGGGGACAGTGCATGCTAGGCACTGAAATTATAGTTTTCTAAAGCGTAGCAAACTATGTAAGAAGGGCTAAAACTAGTAATTTACGCATAATTTTCTCCCTAAAAGCTCCGGATATGTAAGGAGTAAAGTAGTATCACTCCAAAAAGTATATATATAAGTATCCATTTTTCTTTTTATAGCTTAGGTTGCAGCCTTTTTGGCTTGTAAAATAAAGCCACACTCTGAGATCACAAAGCAAATGACAGCCACGACGCTTAAAGGGACGCGGTAATTTGTATAAATGTTTGTGTCCAAGATAGAAAATGAAAAAGATGTGCCAAAAGTAAGAAAAAGAAGTGCCGGCAGCAGCACAAGGTAGCGCTGATAGCACTACCTATGGATGTTAGTATCAGCCAAAAGGCTCTCATTTTAGCTCTGCTGAGACGTAGTCGTAGCTAAATCCTTTGGCGAATAATAGTTTTGTGTGTTGCCATCAACCGCAGCGTATGGATAGCCAAAGTTGTTTAGCGGAGTTTGCTCTGGGGTTGGCTTTAGATAAAGTCGCGTCCGTAGTTAAAGCCTATCCAGCACATCTCCCAGTTGCCAAAGCAATAGTCCCTAACAGCTTTGATCTTAGCGTCGTCGTTTGTTAATTTCTCGCCCAGTCTTACCTTCGTAACGTCAGCTGGATCAACCGGTATCCAACCATAGCCCTTTTAGGTAAAACTCAGCCCCTGCAGTGCTGTCCGCCTGAAATGTAGCCACGCCATCTTTGCGCTGCCCATCTGATCTGGCAAAATCTAGACTGACCAACCCTGATACCAAAATTTCTCTTGCTGGGATGCCAACTGATCTGCAAAGTCCCACAAAAACTGAGTTTATGTCGGTGCATTTGCCAACTAGTTTGCCACTTTCTAGTATCGCTTTAACGTCGCCTGTGCCACATCCAAGGATGCTGTTATCGCGCTGCATAGTGTTTGCAACCCACGTATATATCGCTTTTGCGCGCTCCAAGTCGCCTTTTGGTGCTGCTGATAATCTCTAACGCTTTTTGCCTCACGACGCCGTCAGTTGGGATGTGTGAAGTTGGTTTTTAAAAACCCAAAAATCGCAGGATCGACCTTTCTCGTTTGATCGGAAATTTACCTTGCCAAAGTCGGTATTGCGCTCTGTTGTTTGGATTTTAAACTGGATATTTAAAATAGGTCTTTGCTCGTTTTCTTCAAATTCGCCATACATTGTTGGTATTAGCGTGTCTGAGATATAGACGTTTTTAGCTGTTGTGTTTATGACGTAGTCTTGGGTTAGTTGCTGATAAGTGGCGCTTAGTGAGCGGTAGCCATCTCGAGCTTTTGCCCTTTTTCAAGCAGCTGGATATGTTTGAAATTTACGTCGAAATTTCTAACCACTGGCTTTGCTGGCTCGTCGCCAGCTAGAGTGACACTTGGAAGCAGACTTGCATGCACCTAAAAACCACTGAATTTAAAAATCTCTTCTTTGCATAAAATGCCTTTGTTTAATCTTAGCCAAACTTGGCTCTAAAACTGCCTGCTATTCTAGCATAGAATTTTTATTTATGATAAAAATCCGCCACATGAAAAAGATTATATTTTTAGGCTTTATAGCGCTATTTTTGCAATGGTTGTCTTTATATGAATGAGCGCGGAGTTTCTGACGCAATATTATAATGATTGTAAAGAGTATTCATGACGCGACTGGCACCTACCAAAAAGAGTGTCCGCACTAACATCGTCGTCGACTGGAAATAGCGTGGATCTTAGCAAACTAACGAGCAACAAAAGCCAAATTTATAATAGGATAGAGAAATGTAGTACTTTTGATTGCGATTTGAGCCTTAGTGAGAGCGTAAATGTCACCAAAGAGCTGAGCGCATGAGCAAAAGATGAATTTACAACCCTGCCCTTAGCCTAAAGCTCCTGGCGAAAAAGGGCCATTTTTACTTGATGATATATATATAGATAGCGAGTGGCAAAGTTTTATTAAATTTAATATCCTTGCCCCACACCTAAATTTAGCTGGCAAGTGCGTAGCTGACGTGGGATGCAACAATGGATATTATATGTTTAAGATGCTTGAGTACGGCCCAAAAAGCATAACTGGCTTTGATCCTAGCGTGCATACATATTTGCAGTTTGCTTTTTTAAATAAATTTATCCGCTCAAATATCACTTATGAGCTTCTTGGAGTAGAGAGCTTGCCAGAGTTTGGAGCGAAATTTGACACCATTTTTTGCCTTGGAGTGATATACCACAGAAGCGATCCTATAAAGATGCTAAAAGAGCTAAAAACCGCGCTAAATCCTGGCGGCGAGCTATTTTTAGATACGATGTATATAGATATGGATGGATGACTTTGCCCTAAGCCCAAAGCGATAGATACTCAAAAATCCCAAATATCTACTTTGTGCCAACGCTTAGCGCGCTTTGCAACTGGTGCGAGAGGGCTAAATTTAGGGACTTTAGCTTGCTTGATACAAAGGCGACTGATCTAAATGAACAGCGAAAAACGCAGTGGATAGATGGCGAAAGTCTTTCGACTCTTAGACCCAGACGATAATACAAAGACCATCGAGGGCTACCCAGCTCCAAAAAGAGCCTACGTGAGAGTTAGAAAATTTAAGGATAATATGCAGATGAAAATATTTTTGAAGCAAAAGATGAATCACAAATAATCCTCCCAGAGGACGAAAAACCACTAAGAAACGAGATAAAAACAGCAACTTTAACAAAGCTAAATTTTAGTGGAACGGCATTTTTGCTTGAGAAAAATCACGCAAAAACCAGATTTTTACCACAGCTGATATGGTAAGCGACGCAGAAGGGCTCATACATAGCGGTTTTTGTCTTTATAGGGGGCAACCACGCGCTTTTTAGCTATAAATGAAGAATTTTAGCGTTAGCATCGGTGCTAGGATAAACTTTTTGGGACTGCTCAAACTTGGCGATGTGGTCGAATTTGACTGCACAAGCAAGGTTTGAAGAGAGAGAAAAAGAGAGGAAAAGTGATAGGCTACGTAAAAGAGATCAAGATCTTGAGGGCGTCTTTCAGCTAGTCACGCTTGAAGAGCATATCTTTTGTAACTCAGCAAAAATATCCAAAAAGAAGCCGCTATAAGACAAAAAGAAAGAGCGCGAAGAGGCGCAGGCTAAAAACAACGGCTAATGTAACTGATGAGATATAAATCTCATCTTTTACTTCAAATAAAACTCAAATTTCTTAAAAGACAAATCTATCTCATTATCTTATTTTTGGTAAACGATCGGTAATAATTATTTTTAACGAAATTTAAGCTATAAAATTAATTTTCTATGATAATATCCTTTCAAAACATTTTTTTATCAAAAGGAGATTTAGATGAAACTACAAAAGTTAGCTTAGCTGCTTTGGTTGCTTTTAGGTGTATTTTTCAAGCGTTGCAAGTGCAACTCCACTTGAAGAAGCTTATAAAAACGTAGATCTTTCAGGATTTGGTAAGATATCGTTATACAAATGATAACCGTGACAGAAAAGCTGATACAAAAGCTGGTGCAAAATGATACTGCTGGTCATGCATTTAGAATGGAAACAGCATTTAAAGCTCGCAGATCGATGATAACTTTTGGTGTTTTAAGACCAAGATATCTGCTACAGATGGTTCTGGTGACAACAACGAACAAAGAAAAAGCTGGTGTTGAAACCAGTGATGGCACTGACAAAACAAATACAACACACTTTTTCGGTGTATAGCTGAGATGTATCTAGGCTATAAAGTAGCTAATACCACTATTACAGCTGGTAAAACAACTCATCAAAGACTTTCTATGATGATGGCGATAGCAGCTACAGGTCTGAGTAGTGCACTGACGTACCGGTCTTACTTTAACAGCGGCAAAGATACGATGCTATTGAGACAATGAGATGAAGTAGATGGACCATTACTAGCAATGGCTAAGACTACAAAAGTTTAATAATGCCCCGAAATCTTTATTATTTAGGTGCAGCTGGTAGTTATAGTCCAGTATCATTTAAAGCTGCTATAGCTAACCTTCAAGAGATAGCAACACTTTATGGTGCTGAAGCTGGTGTCAGCTTTGATGTAACTGACGATATTAACCTAAATCTAAAAGGTCAATATGTTTATAGTGATTCAGATCATAAAGATGTAGCTGACGCTGATTTCTGGGCAGTTCAAGCTGGCACAAAACTATTTGGTGTTAAACTTGATGCTGGTTACCTAGACTTTGATGCTAAAAATAAGAAAAATGATAAAATTGCATTTACATCAATTGATGCAAATGGTCAGTTAATCAACCCAGCTAAGATTTTAAATGGCGTAATGGCTAGTAGTGGAAGACAATATTATAACAACATCAAAGGTGATAACGACTATTGGTTTGCAAAAGCTGGATATGATATAGATAAATTTGGCTTTGGCGCTGGATATACTCAAGGTAAAGGTTACAGTTGGACTCTTGGTAAAGAGAGAGCAAAAAGAAACGAATGGTCTCTTTGATGCTAGCTACAAATACAGCAAAAAGCTTACATTCCTTTCTTGGTATGCAGCTGCTAAAGACAAGAAAGATGTGCGAAAGCTACAAACAAAATCGTATCAGATTTGAAGCAAAATATAGCTTTAAAAACATTTATCCGAGCTGAGCTTTCGCTCGATCTTCTTTTTAAATATAAATCTTTTTAATAAAATTGTACTTACAAGCATTTTATATAGTTATTTAATCTAAAAGTTTTTACTAATAAGAATATTAACTTTTCTACGATCTTTATCCATCTATCAAGCTCTTGTTGCTCGGCTTTTAGCGTGCTACTTTCGCCGTGTCCTGGGTAAAGTACAAAGTCACCCTTTAGACTTTTTGCATTTTTCTAGGCTTTCTAGCATCTCGTTTTTGTCTGAATATGGAAAAGTCCCAGCGTCCGATGCTACCTTTAAATAAAAATCTCCACTAAAGATCGCGTCATCTATCTCTATCATCGAGCAGCCTGGTAGTGCCCCGGGAAATGGTGAAATTTAAAAGAAAATTCATCCACTACAAAGCTCTCATCGCCTTGAGCCAAAACATCTGGCACAAAGGTGTTTTTTCATATAGCCAAAAATGTCACTCGCACATAAAAAGCATCAAATTTATTGATATAAACTGGATTTTTAGCTCATTTTTAGCTCGCTCACGTCGTAAATATGGTCAAAATGCCCATGAGTGCAAAGTATCGCCTTTAACTTGTGCATTTTTGTAAAACCCACTCTTTTTGCCCCATCGCTCTGGATCTATCACTAAACTTGAGCCATTTTTGGTAACGATGTAGCAATTTGTCCCAAAATCGCCAAAACTTTTATGCATTACTCTCATTTTTTACCTTAAATTTATCATTTCTTAAATATTTACATCTTTTTACTTAAACTTAAAGAGAAATTTCTAAATTTAATTAGTATAATTTTTGCAGAAGGAAGCAATTTGAGGCAAAGGACAATGAAGGGGTATCAAAAATAGAAGAAACCTTAGTTTTTTAGCTTAAAAGATAAAACTAAAGGTAAAAACTACTATTAGGTGTAAGTGGCGGTATTGATTCTGCTGTGGTTGCGACACTTTGTGCGAGAGCAAAGCCAGATGAAACTCACGCACTCATCATGCCAACAGCATCATCAAACAAAGAAAAATATGGACGACGCCTTAATTGATGTGAAAAAAATTAAAACATAAAATATAAGGTTTTTATCCATAGATGGCATTTTAAATGCCTTTTACGAAAACAATAGATGTACTGGCAATTTAAGAAAAAGGGAATTTAGCAGCTAGAGTTAGAATGAGCTTGCTTTATGATTATTCATCTAGTATAAACGCTCTGGTCATCGGCACAAGCAACAAAAGTGAGCTTATGCTTGGTTATGGCACGATATTTGGGGATTTGGCTTGCGCTATAAATCCTATCGGAGAGCTTTATAAGAGGAATTTTTGATTTGCAAAACATCTTGTGTTGATGAGTATCTTTATCAAAAAGCACCTTCAGCTGATCTTTGGGATGGGCAAAGTGACGAGGGCGACATAGGTTACAGCTATGCTGTCATTGATGAAATTTTACAAAATTTAGAAAATAACAAGGAGCAAGCCATCAAAAAGTTTGGATTAAAAGCGGTCTTGGATATAGAAAATAGAGTTGTGTCAAACAGGTTTAAACGACAAATGCCGTTGATAGTGGTGACTGAAGGATTAAAGATGAGAGAAATTCTGTTTTATTAAACCAACTATCACTGAGCGTGAGAGTGAGCTTATCGAAGAGGCTTTGCATTCTGAAAATGCTACTGATACGGTTGCTAAATTTGAAGAAAAGATCAAAGAGTACTTTGGTGCGAAATTTGTAGTTACTACAAATAACATCGCAGCAGACACCACCCAGCGCTAAGTGCGATGGATACAAAGCGCGGTGACAAGGTCATCTGCTCGGTAAATGCCTTCCCTAGCGTGGCTCAGGCTGTTAGACATTTTGATGCCGAGCCTATCTTTGTTGATATCGATGAAGAGGACTTTAACATCAGCCCAGAAGCCCTTGAAAAGGTGCTAAAAGAGCAAAATCACAAAAAACTAAAATGTGCTTTTATCTCGCACATCGCTGGACAAAGCGCTAGGCTTGATGAGATAAAGGCTATCTGCGAAAAATACGGCATCGTCGTTTTAGATGACGCAAACAGAGGCATAGGACTAACATATAATGGTAAAAAGGTTGGTTCAGACTCGTTTTTATCATGCTTTCAGACAAACTCACGCGTGCAAAATCCTATCTCAACAGTTGGATTTTTCACGACAAATGACGAAGAGGTCTATAAAAAAGCAAAACTACTTCGTAACTACGCCCTTGTAAATGGTATAGATAAATTTGGTAGTTTAAGCTACATCTACGACGTCGTTGATATCGGTTTAAAATACGACATAAACTCGATAAATGCGGCATTTTCTATCGCTCAGCTTGAAAAGACAGACGAGCTTATAAAACGTAGAAAAAAGATTGCTGGAAATTTACGATAAAGAGCTTAAAGAGTGTCACAACATCACAACTCCAGTCAAAAAACGCGAGCACATCTACACTCAGTACATATCATCAAGATAAATAAAAACCGCGACAGCTTTGCTAGAGAGCTTTTGGAGCGTGGAATTCACACTTCGCTGCACTACATACCGATACATTTGCTAAGCTATTATAAAAATAAATATTCGCTTAAAGTAAATGACTTCCCAAATGCTCTAAAAGCGTATCATCAAGTCTTGTCGCCACCTATCTATCATAGTTTGAGCGACGAAGAGGTGCAATACATCTGCAACACGGTAAAAGAAATTTTCAAATCTCGTGTTTAAGAAATTTAATATCCTTTTACACCCTGGGCGAATGACTACTTCTTTCGCCCAATTTCTTTCAATTTTACTAGCATTTTTTTACTTTTGCCACTAAGTCTTATCTACGCTTTTAGTCGTTGTTTGCTAAGAATTTGAAAGCGCACAAAAAGGACTTTGGTATAAAGATAATAGCGTTGGAAACTTAACCCTTGGAGGAAGCGGCAAGACCCCACTTTTGCGTCGCTATCGCTAGACTTTTCGAAGGCGCTTTTATCATCCTTAGAGGATACTAAAAGAAAGAGCAAAGGCATGCAAGTTGTCGCAAGAGATGGCGAAATTTTACTTGACGTGGCGGCAAGTGGCGATGAGGCGATGATATATGCCACAAGCCTTAAAAACGCAAATGTGATCGTAAGCGAAGATAGAAAAGTAGCCATAGACTACGCCAAAAAGCAGGGCGCAAAGTATATCTTGCTGGATGATGGATTTTCTAAATTTGACATAGCCAAATTTGACATCTTGGTGCGTCCAAACCCAGAGCCAAAGCTAAAGCTTTGCCTGCCAAGCGGGGCTTATAGATATCCATTTAGCTTTTATAAATTTGGCAATTTTATAGCGTGCGAGGGGCAAACTCACTTTAGAAAGAGTGAAATTTTAAATAAAAAGCGAAAAATGGTGCTAGTTACCGCCATAGCAAACCCAGCGCGCCTTGAGGCATTTTTAGCGAGTGCGTGGGACAGGTCTTTTTCCCTGATCACTACGACTTTTTAAAAGAAGAGCTAAGTGAAATTTTACAAAGTTACGGCGCTACCTCGCTTTTGATGACACAAAAGGACTATGTAAAGGTAAAGGATTTTGGGCTGAGAGTATCGCTTATCACGCTTGAAGTTACGCTAAGTGAGGAGTTTAAAAAGGTTTTGGCGAAGCAAATTTAAGCCCATTTTGTTATAATGAGCCACTTTTTAAAAAGGGAAAATTTAGATCAAAATGAGAATTTAATCACCTCAGTCGCAAAGAAAAAGAGGCAAAAATAAGTAAAAAGCTCGTGAAAAAGGGCCTTGCAGCTTGTGTGAGTAGCTTTAGCGCAAAAGAGCATTTATCTTTGGCAAGAGAAGCTTTGTGATGAAAAAGAGCAAATTTTACTCATAAAAACGGACGTGAAATTTAAAAAAGTAGCTAATTTATAAAAAAGCACCACAGCTACGAAAACCCCAGAAATTTTGGCACTTAAGCCAAAAAGAGATATTTAAAAATATGAAAATTGGATAAAAAAATCAACCAAAAAAAGGCAAAAATGAGACTAACACCAACTAGAAGCGTGAAAGATGAAAAAGGTAAAAAAATGTAAATTTAAGCACAGCTATGCTTTAGCCCAAGCTCCGCTCACGGCGGACTTTACGCGCCAAAGAAGCTACCAAAGATCACAAAGGCAAAGTGGCAAGAGCCTCAAGCTTTGAGCTACGAAAAAGCTCGCACTCACATCATCTCGCTATTTAATTGATGCTATCTGAGGCGTTTTTCAAAAAGGCGGTCAAAGATATGCAAGCTTTGATGATCCAAAGCACCCAGTCATTTTTAAAAATAGATAGTACTTATACGTAAATGAGCTCTCATCACGGCCCAACAAGGGCGTTTAAGGATATGGCGCTCAGCCTTTTGGCTCTGCTGCTTAGCCAGCTAGCAAAAGAGAGGGGCGAAAGATACCTTATCATGTGCGCAACTAGCGGTGACACTGGACCCTGCGACACTTCAAACCTTTGCAAACGATGAAAATATCAAGGTCGTCTGCCTCTATCCAGATGGCGGCACGAGCGAGGTTCAAAAGCTTCAGATGCAGACCATGCAGGGTGAAAATTTAAAGGTTTTTTGGCATAAAGGCGACTTTTGACGACGCTCAAAGAGCGCTAAAAACGTTGCTTGCAAAATGATAATTCGAAGGTCGAGCTTAAGAAAAAGCGCCTTGCTCAAGCGCGGCAAATCCGGTATTTTGGCAGAATTCTCTTTCAAATCATCTACCACGCCTATGCCTACGCAAATTTACTAAAAACAAAAGGCGCTTAAGGCAAACGAGAGCTTTGACATCATCGTACCAAGTGGAAATTTTGGCAACGCTCTTGGGGCGTATTACGCTAAAAATGGGCGCAAAGATCGGCAAGATCAAGATCGCCTCAAACGCAAACAACATCTTGACGCAGCTTTTTTTCACCACTGGGCGTTTTACGACCCAAGAGATAAAAAGCTAGTTAAGACGATAAGCCCAGCTATGGACATTTTTGATCAGCTCAAACGTCGAGCGCTTGCTATTTGATAACTGGCGGCGTTAGAACTAATGAACTCATGCAAAGCCTTGCAAAAGATAAATTTATAAGCTTTAGCAAACAAGAGCTTGAAGCGCCACAAGAGGACTTTGAGGCCAGCTGGTGCGATGATAAAGAGTGCGAGGCATATATCGCAAAAGCTCGCAAAAGGACGGTTACGCGATCGATCCGCATACGGCTACTTGCTTTAAGATGGTGGATGCTGGCCGCATAAACGTCATCACATCGACCGCGCACTGGGTGAAATGTACGCCAAGCATGATCAAGGCGTGCCAGATCAAAGATACAAAAGATGAAAAAGATGCTTTGGCAAAGACTGCTAAAATCTTAAATGACAGCGTGCCAAGCTCGATAAACTCGCTATTTAGTGCGAAAATTTGGCAAAAATATCATAAAAGAGGACGAGATCGAGAAGTGCGTCCTAGAATGGATCGAGCGATGATAATCATCCCAGCCCGCCTTGCCTCAACAAGGTTTAGTACGTATTTAAAAGAGATAAACGGCGTGCCGATGTTTGTGGCGACGGCTCCAGAGTAAGCGGCGTGGACGATGTGGCGGTTGCTGTGGATGAGCCAAGCGTGCTTGATATCGCCAAGGCTCACGGCATAAAAGCGGTGCTAACTAGCAAAGATCATCAAAGTGGCACTGACAGGATAAACGAAGCGGCGCAAATTTTGGGGCTAAATGAGAGTGAGATCATCATAAATGTTCAGGCTGATGAGCCATTTATCGAGCCTGAAAATATCGCTAGATTTAGGGCATTTTGCGAGCAAAATAGGCAAAATGCCTTATGTTTTCTTGCTACAAAAAGATGGACGATGAGTTTGCGGATGATAAAAATTTAGTCAAAGTAGTGACTGATTTTGAGGGCTATGCGCTTTACTTTTCAAGGTCAAGGATACCATTTAACAGAAGCGAGTGCAAAAGCTACAAGGCGCATCTTGGCATCTACGGATACAGCGTAAAGAGCCTAAAAGAGTTTTTGTGACCCTCATGCCTTCAAGCCTTGAAAACACCGAGAAGCTCGAGCAACTGCGCGCCTTAGAAAATGGCAAAAAAGATAGCGATGCTAGAGGTTGAAAGTCAAAGCATTGGCATCGATAGCGAAGAGGACTACCAAAGAGCGCTTGCTAATGTGCAAAAAGTAATGTAAATACTCTTTAATAAACATATGTATTAAAGAGACTTTGGTGTATTTTATAGTTTTATTTTATAGACCTTGATATAAAAATATTTTTGTAATAGAGCTAAGAGTAGAGCTTCAATTTTAGGTTATTTTTCTATCTTCTTACTTTATTTTTGATCTTATTTTTAACTACATGAAATTTTGAAGCCGCAGCCGAGCATAGATCCTTGTAGGTAACTAGTACTTGACTCTTTTTAGTGCAAATGACTGCAAAAACGCTCTCAAGGTCGATTCTCTTTTTGTGTTAAATTTTTCCATCTATTTTCCTAGCAATTTTCTCATCTTATTGACAACAAATAATATTTCATCATCGTCAAGCTCACATAGCAGTTTGCAAACAGCAAGCAGCAGCTTGTGGCTTTGAGTTTCCAAGTCTCCAGTCCTGATATGTCCTCATAGGCACGCCAAGATCCTCTGCCATTTTTGCTTGTGAATTTTTCTTACTGATATTTTTTTGCTTTCAACTGCATTGTGAAGCAAATTAAATATATCACTTGTTTCAATCATTGAAGAATTATACGTTATTTATCATTAAATATACCTAAAATATTATATAAATAATGTAAAATAGTATATAAATATCAATATTAAGTATTAAATATACTAAAAATTATTTATAATATACGCTAAAACGTATAAAAATCTTTTAAATTTTTGAATATAAATTAGAAGTCTGGGTTTTATGTTGAAGTTAAATTTTTATTTTTGCTTTAAATTTTATTTGTTTTTTTACGCAAAGCTTATAATATAGGCATTAGAAAAGTTTAGTTATATAGGCTAAATATATATAAATAAAATTTTTTAACTTATATACTTGACATTGATAAACCAGTTGTATAATCCGCTTAGCAATTAAAAAGAAAGAGTGCTAAAAGTGAGTAAAAACAAATAAACGCGATTTGATACTAAATCTATCATTGAAGCCTATTTTGCAGGACAATGCGCCTATTGGCTCAAAACGAGCTTTGGCTCTCGTATGAGCGTGGCGATACCGGCATCTACGATACGTGTTTATTTTAAAAAGCTTTCAGATGAGGGCGAGATCACAAAGCTTCACATCAGTGGCGGCAGGATCCCAACTATCGCTGCGATGAGAAGATATTGGAGTGAAATTTTTACCGAGAGCGACATACATTTAGAGATAAATGATCCAAGAAGCCTAAAGATGCTCTGTGATGAGTTTGAGCTTTATTGTATGATTTTTGGCACGATCGATAAGGAGTTGCTAGAAAATTTTACAATTAAATGATAGATATCTGGTTTTAAATTTTAGCGGCGATGAGGTCGTCATCAAATTTGACGCTAGGATGTATAAATTTTTAAACAACCTTATCGGAGTTAGTTTAGACAAGCTTGAGCTTATCTGTTCTCAAGTTGGCTTAAGCGAACTAAAAACAAGATAAGAGAGCTTAAAAAGGACTAGAAATTTACTTCCAAGAAAAACGAATGTAGCCTTTGATATGTTTAAGGATAGACGCTTTAAGATGATTTTTGACCCAAGTTTTAGCTTGCAGATGGATGAAAAACTTACATTTTCTCCTATGTTTGACGAAAATTACATGGGGCTTAAATTTAAAGCAAACTACCTTGGTAGCGAGGCGCAGATGATCTGTGCTGGCAGTGTTTATACTGATTATGTGAAATTTATAAATCTAATAAAGGAGGCCGCGTGAGCGAAGAGGTAAAAGAGCAAAATCTACCTGAGGTTGAGCCTGTGCAAGAGGCAGCTAGCGATAGCGTAAATTTAGACGCACTTGGCGATATCTCAAAAAGTGGAGAAGCTCGAAAAAGAGCTTGGCGAGATCACTGATAAATATTACAGAGCAAATGCTGAGTTTGAAAATATCAAAAAGCGTTATGAAAAAGAGAAAGCAGACGTTGCAAGCTATGCAAATGAGAAATTTGCAAGGGACTTGCTACCAGTCATCGATGCACTTGAGATCGCTGCAAATTTTGACCCAGAAGATGATGAATTTGCTAAAAAGATCAAAGAGGGCATTTTGATAACGATAAATCAGTTCAAGAAATGTTTTGAAAAGCATGGCGTGAGCGAGATCGCAACTGATGCCGAGTTTGACCCGAATGTGCATAATGCCGTTTTAAGGGTCGATAGCGAGGAGAAGCAAAGCGGTCAGATCGTGCAAGCTTTACAAAAAGGCTATATGATAAATGGTAGGGTTTTGCGCCCAGCTATGGTCAGTGTGGCAAACTAAATTTAAAAAATAAATCTAATAAAGGAAAAATATGTCAAAAGTTATAGGTATAGACTTAGGTACAACAAACTCTTGTGTGAGCGTTTTTGAGCGCGGCGAGAGCAAGGTTATCCCAAATAAAGAGGGCAAAAACACAACTCCATCTGTTGTTGCTTTTACAGACAAAGGTGAGATTTTAGTAGGCGACGTCGCAAAACGTCAAGCAGTTACAAACCCTGAAAAAAACGATATATTCTATCAAACGTATCATGGGTTTGATGAGTAATGAAAAAAATGCTGAAGAGGCAAAGGCTCGCTTGCCATATCACGTCGTAGATAGAAATGGCGCTTGCGCGGTTGAGATCGCTGGTAAGGTCTATACTCCGCAAGAAATTTTCAGCAAAAATTCTTATCAAACTAAAAGAAGACGCTGAAGCATATCTTGGCGAGAGGTGACAGACGCGGTTATCACTGTGCCTGCATACTTTAACGATAGCCAAAGAAAGGCTACAAAAGAGGCTGGAACGATCGCAGGACTAAACGTGCTTCGTATCATCAACGAGCCAACAGCTGCGGCACTTGCTTATGGTCTTGATAAAAAAGAGGCTGAGAAAATTTTAGTTTATGACCTAGGTGGTGGTACATTCGACGTTACAGTGCTTGAAACTGGCGATAATATCGTTGAAGTTTTTGGCAACTGGCGGTAACGCATTCTTAGGTGGTGATGACTTTGATAACAAGATCATCGACTGGCTAGTAAGTGAGTTTAAAAACGAAACTGGTATCGATCTAAAAGGCGATATCATGGCACTTCAACGCTTGAAAGAAGCAGCTGAAAATGCTAAAAAAGAGCTAAGCTCAGCTCAAGAGACTGAGATAAATTTACCATTTATCACAGCTGACGCGACTGGTCCAAAACACCTTGTCAAAAAGCTAACTCGCGCTAAATTTGAAGGCATGATCGACTCACTTGTGGGTGAGACTATCACTAAGATAAATGAAGTCATCAAAGATGCAGGTCTAAGCAAGAGTGACATCAAAGAGGTCGTAATGGTTGGTGGTTCAACTCGTGTGCCACTTGTTCAAGAAGAGGTTAAAAAGGCATTTGGCAAAGAGCTAAATAAGAGCGTAAATCCAGATGAAGTCGTGGCTATCGGTGCTGCGATCCAAGGTGCGGTTATAAAAGGCGACGTAAAAGATGTGCTACTTTCTGACGTTACGCCACTTAGCCTTGGTATCGAGACACTGGCGGCGTGATGACTAAGATCATCGAAAAAGGCACAACCATACCAACTAAGAAAAGTCAAGTCTTCACAACTGCTGAAGATAACCAAAGTGCCGTTACTATCATGGTTTTTACAAGGTGAGCGTGAGTTTGCAGGGATAATAAATCACTTGGTAACTTCAACTCGAAGGCATCCCAGCAGCTCCAAGAGGCGTGCCTCAAATCGAAGTTGACTTTGATATCGACGCAAACGGAATTTTAACCGTTTCAGCGAAAGATAAAGCGACTGGCAAAGCCCAAAACATCACTATCTCAGGATCAAGCGGTCTTAGCGAAGATGAGATAAATAGCATGGTAAAAAGATGCTGAGCTTCACAAAGAAGAGGATAAAAAGCGCAAAGACGCAGTTGAAGCTAGAAACCAAGCAGACGCGCTTGTTCATCAAACTGAAAAGAGCATGAGCGAGCTTGGCGAGAAAGTCCCAGCTGAAGATAGAAGCAACATCGAAGCTGCGCTAAATGACCCTAAAAAGAGGTTTTAAAAGATGAAAACTCTTCAAAAGAGCAAATCGATGCAAAAAGTAGAAGCTCTAAGCAAAGCTAGCCACAAACTAGCAGAAGCTATGTATAAAAAGATGAAAACGCTGGTGCAAACGGCGGAAATAACAAAAAGACGACGACGTTATAGACGCTGAAGTCGAGTAAAACTCTTAGAGCAGGGCAACCAGCCTTGCTCTTTTAATTTTTACATCCACACCCATTAATCCAAATCAGCAATCCTTTCAAATAAACCCAATATAATGCCAAATAAAAAGGCAAAAATGTATCTTTTTCTCTAATTACGCATTTAGTTTGCGCCATTATCTTTATAGGATATGTATTTTTGATGTTTGTATATATCCATTTGCCAAAAAAACGATAAGTCCACAAACCCTTGAAGCTGTCAAAAAAGCCTACACAAAAGGCAGTGCAAAGGTTTTTGGCACGGCATTTTTACTACTTTTGATAAGTGGGGCATATATGGCAAAGGACTATCTTGGAGGCGAGCATGGTTGGTGGCAGAGCAACTTTCAAAAGCTCTTTACTAGCAAAGATCGCGGTTTTGCTTATAATGTGCCTTATCACTTTCATCTCTGTTTTTAATGTCACTATCTTAAAAAAGCCAGATCCATTTGGTAAATTTTCACATCTCATAGCTCTTGTGCTTTGTCTAGTAATGGTCATTCTGGCAAAACTTATGTGGTGGCTTTAGCAAAACTTGACCGTAAATTTAAAGCACAAAATTTACAGCCAAGCCTAAATAAATTTAGTCAATGCTCTTTAACTTATCTTTATTTAACCCCTCTTCTATGCGCTTGATCTCTTCGCTTCCATCTCTTGACACTTTGTCGTATTTTTAGATACTCATCTATCTTTTTGGATACTCGACATGAGTTAGGATAATGAAAGACATTTAGCCTTGCCTCTTTTTATTGTCGCTTGAGACGATCACCCACGGCGAGATGCTGTTGTGAGAGGCAAGTAGCATCGAGTATTTGGCGATGGAGTACTGATCCCAAAGCTCTTGCGCTTTTTGATCTACTGGAGAGATCTTAAACTGCTTTAGCGGGTCGTTTAGACGCTCTTTAAAGCGCTTTTTGCTCCTCTTTTGTGATCGAGAGGTAAATTTTAAAAAAATGATGCCTGAGTTTATGATCATCTCTTCAAATTTTGGCACTTCACGCAAAAATTCTTTATGCTCAGCCTGCGTGCAAAAGCCCATCACTGGCTCAACCCCAGCCCTGTTGTACCAGCTCCTATCAAAGATCACTATCTCGCCAGCGCTTGGCAGATGTGTTACATACCTTTGAAAGTACCACTGCGTCTTCTCGACGTCGCTTGGTTTTGTAAGCGCTACGATACGGCAACCACGTGGATTTAGAATGTTCTGTTAGGCGCTTTTATCGTGCCGCCTTTGCCAGCCGCGTCTCGACCCTCCATTAGCATGAGCACCCTAAGCCCCTTGTCTTTGACATGATTTTGGAATTTTAAAAGTTCTATCTGAAGCGCCTTAGCTCTTCTTCATAGCCAAGTTTATCGCTCTTTTGGTGCTTTTTATCTTTTGACATCATCGCTCCTTTTTAGAAATTCTCACGCTTTTTCACGATTTTACTATAAAATAGAATCAATGGGATAGACTAAAATCATCTCTTTTAATTTAGCAAGGATTAGCATGTTTTTAAAATTTATTTTTTCTCATTTTGTTTGCAGGCTCGCTTTTTGCCGAGGTTTTAGACGTTAGTAAGGCGTTTGTTTTAAGCCCAAGTATCGATGAACAAGGCGCGGAGATCAAGTTTCAAATTGGCGAAAATATCTATCTTTACAAAGATAGCTTTGAGGTTAAACTCAGCGAAGAGAAGATAAACAGCCTCTTAAATATGCCAAAGAGCGAAAAACACCGGCGAATATGAAATTTACCCAAAAGATTTTTTTCACTGTTTATCCCTATCAAATTTAGTAAAAAGAGCATCTTAAAAAAGTAGTGCTAGGCTAAATTTAAGCTATCAAGGTTGTGCTAAAAATGGCATCTGTTACCGCCCGCAAACTAAAATTATGACATATTTGAGAAATTGGCAATCTAGCATCATAGCCTTTGAAAAAGAGCAAAAGACGAAAGCAAATCCTGAATTTAGCGAGCTTTCAGAAGATCAAAGCATCGCAAACGAGCTAAGTAGTAAAAACTTTTTTATCTCACTTGCGACATTTTTTGGCTACGGCCTTTTGCTCTCGCTCACACCTTGCGTATTTCCGATGATACCGATCTTATCAAGCATCATCGTCTCAAAGGCGGCGACCCTAAATGCCAAAAAGGCTTCTTGCTCTCGCTAGTCTATGTCGTTGCGATGAGCCTTGCCTCACGCGCTTGCTGGTGTTGGGAGCAAGTCTGCTTGGCTTTGGCATCGCAGGGGCACTCCAAAACATCTACGTGCTCGGCGCGTTTGCGGCCATTTTTGTCATCTTAAGCTTTAGTATGTTTGGCTTTTACGACATCAAACTGCCCCTCAAAATTTGAAAACCCTAATCAGCAAAAAGTCACAAAACAGCTCAGGCCTCGTCGGCGTTTTCATCATGGGCTTTGCCTCAGCGCTCATCGTCTCGCCTTGCGTGGCAGCACCGCTAGCAGGCGCACTCTTTACATCGCGCAAAGCGGAGATGCCATCTATGGGGGCATCATGCTCTTTGTCATGGGGCTAGGTATGGGCGCGCCGCTTCTTGTGATAGGGCTAAGCTCTGGCAAACTCCTGCCAAGACCTGGCGGCTGGATGGATGAAGTTAAAAAACTCTTTGGCTTTTTGATGCTCATCATGGCTGTCTGGATCCTCGCACGCGTGCTTGGAGCGTTTTTTGAGCTACTTGGTTACGGCGTCATAGGCGTCTTTGCGGCCATTTATCTTGGCGCTTTTGAGGCAGCAAATAGCGGCTGGGCTAAATCTAAAAAAGCGCTTTGCGTGCTAGTTTTTATCTACTCACTCATGCTACTAATTGGCGCATTTTTGGGCTCAAAAAGATGCCTTTTTCGCCACTTTCTGGGCTAAATTTAGCCAAAAACGAGAGCGAGCTAAATTTCAAACAAGCTAGAAATTTAAACGAGTTAAATGAGATGATAAAAAGCTCAAGCAAGCCAGCACTTGTAGATTTTTATGCCGACTGGTGCGCGAGCTGCAAAGAGATAGAGCACATCACTTTTAAGGACGCTGGCGTGAAAAATGCTTTGGCAGAATTTACGCTTATTCGCATCGATGTGACAAGTGGTCGGGTGCAAAATGATGAGATGCTAAGAAATTTTGGGCTCATCGATCCGCCTGCACTTCTACTTTTTAAAGACGGCGAGGAGCAAAAGCACTTAGAACGATCGGCTTTTATAAATGCTGCACTCATAGCAAAGCTTGAGAAAAATTTTTAAATAGCCTTATCCTTGCTCTTGCAAAGATCGCTTAATATGCACTCAAAACAAAGCGGCTTTTTAGCCTTGCAGGTGTAGCGCCCAAAAAGAACCATGCCTTGATGAAGCTTGCCAAGCTCAGTTTTAAAAGCAAGAGTTAGATCCTCTTCTGTCGCTTCTGGCGTCTTTGCGCTGCTTAAGCCCAGTCTATGTGATACCCTAAAAACATGCGTATCAACAGCCATTACGTTTGCATTTGTCGCCTCTAAAAGCACGACGTGAGCGGTCTTTTGCCCAACTCCAGCAAGGGCTTTTAGCTTCTCTTCATCAAGTGGAATTTCTCCGTTATAAAACTCAACCACGCTGTTTGCCATCTTGATCAAATTACTGGCCATTGTTAAAAAAGCTGCATGAGTTTATCATGAGTTTTTAGACTGGCTAAATTGCACTAGCTAGCTCAAAAACATCTTTTATATGCTTCAAATAGGGCAGGTGTGATCACTTTACCCTTTGTCTGTGCACTGAGCTGAGAGCATGACGCAGACAAGAAGTTCATACTTTCTAAATTTAAGCTCGCTTTTGGCGTCTTTAAACTCTTCTAAAAGCCTCTTTTTTATCTCTAAAATATCTTTTTTTGTTCTCATTTGGCTATTTTACCTAAAATTGCAAGTTAAACGAAAAGTTACCGCATTATTTGATATAATCCTCGCCCATAAAATCAATTTTTAAAGGATTTATATGAAAAAAATTTTTGTTTCCAGCAGTTTTAAGTTTTAGCTGCAGCTGTCACTCTAAACGCGCAGAGTAGTTGCAACAGTTGATGGCGATGCTATAAACGATAGCGATATCTCAGCACTTTTATCAGCGGCTATGCTGTGTTTTTGACGCCAGCAAGCTTCAAACCAAATGAGAAAAAAACGTATAATCGACGATCTAATCAACAGAAAACTTCTTTTAAAAAGACGCAAAAAGCGACAGGCATTGAAAAAGATGTTGATTACATCAAGGCTGTAAAAGCTGCACAAGAAGGCATCGCAGTTGAGCTTTATATGAGAAAACTATTTGACGGTATAAAAGTAAGCGATAGCGATTTAAGAGATTTTTACAACAAAAACAAAGCTAGCATGAACCAACCAGCTCAAGCAAGAGCAAGACATATCTTAGTTGAAGATGAAAAACAGCAAACGACATCATCGCTCAACTTAGAACTGAAAAGTGAGGCTCTAACTAAGAATGGCAGAGCTAGCGCTCCAAAAATCAATCGACAAAGGTTCAGCGACACGGCAGCGAGCTATGGCTGGTTTGGTCAAAGCCAAATGGTAAAACCTTTTGCAGACGCAGCATTTTCAATGGCTAATGGCACAGTTTCAACTAAGCCAGTTAAAACTCAGTTTGGCTACCATGTTATCCTAAAAGAAGATGGCAAGGCTGCTGGTACTGTAAGCTTTGAACAAGCAAAACCAGAGATCGAGCAAGCTGTAAAAATGGAGAAAATCTAAAGCTGCTGTTAGACAAAAAAAGTGAAGCTCTACGCCAAAAAGCAAAGATAGAATACAAATAAATTTGGAGGATAAAATGGGCGTTTTAGATATCGTAAAACCTGGTGTTTTAAGCGGAGATGATGTAACAAAACTTTATGCTTATGCCAAAGAGCAAGGTTTTGCAATACCTGCTGTAAATGTCGTAGGCAGCGACTCAGTAAATGCTGTTTTAGAAGCGGCAAAGGTTGCTAACTCGCCTGTTATCGTTCAGTTTAGTAATGGCGGTGCAGGTTTTTACGCTGGTAAAGCCTGCGAAAACGCAGCCGTTCTTGGTGCGATCGCTGAGCAAAGCATGTTCATTTGCTAGCCAGCGCTTTATGGCGTGCCAGTCATTTTGCACACTGACCACGCCGCTAGAAAGCTTTTGCCTTGGATAGACGAGCTAGTAAAAGCAAGTCATGAGTATAAAAAAACTCACGGCGTGCCACTTTTTAGCTCTCACATGCTTGATCTTAGCGAAGAGAATATCAACGAGAATTTAAGCACGTGCGAGAAGTATCTAAAAGAGCTTAGCGAGCTTGGCATCAGCCTAGAGATCGAGCTAGGCGTCACTGGTGGCGAAGAAGATGGCGTAGATAACACAAGCGTTGATAATGCACTTCTTTACACCCAGCCAGAAGATGTCGCGCTTGCTTATGAAAGACTAAGCAAGATAAGTGATAAATTTAGCATCGCAGCTAGTTTTGGCAACGTTCATGGTGTCTATAAACCGGGCAATGTCGTGCTAAGACCAGAAATTCTTAAAAACTCACAAGCCTATGTCGCTAAGAAATTTAACACAAAAAGCGACAAGCCAGTAAATTTTGTATTTCATGGTGGTAGCGGTAGCGAGCTAAAAGATATCAAAAATGCTGTGAGCTACGGCGTTATCAAGATGAACATCGACACCGATACGCAGTGGGCTTTCTGGGACGGCGTGCGTGAATATGAGGCCAAAAATAGAGCATACTTGCAAGGTCAGATTGGCAACCCAGAGGGCGATGATAAGCCAAATAAAAAATACTACGATCCAAGGAAATGGCTAAGAAGTGGCGAGGAGAGCATGGTTAAGCGTCTTCAGACTGCTTTTAGCGACTTAAATTGCCTAAATAGGAACTAATCCTATGCAAAATCAAAATGATTTTAGTGAGCTAAGCGTGCCAAAAGAGCGCCAAGCTCACTCTTTCTTTGTCTTTTTTAAAGTTATCTTTATCCCTTTAGCTATCTACATCTTGGCGATACTAGCGTATCTTGGCGTTATAAATTTTCAGATGAAGCTTCACACCATCGTGATGATGGGCGTTATACTCTTTGTCGCTTTTATATTTTTCACGCCACAGCGCCTTGGTGGCCTACTCACCTTTTCTTTAGCAAATGCCAAAGATTACAAGATAAGGCTAAAAGAATTTATCATCGCTCACCTTTTTGAAATTTCAAGCGTCAAAAAGGCAAACGCTAAATTTGAAGATTTTTTTGAGAGCTATACAAGAAATTTTAGAAATGACAACCTAGCAAACATCGGCCAAGCAGTCTTTCCCTATGCTTGATTTTAGGTACATTTATCAGTATCGCTATCTCTATGCCAAGCTTTTAGCTCAAGCACTGCAAACGGACTTGAAAAAGAGATCGCTATACTGCTAAACGGCGTGGCTACGGCGTTTTATGTATCGATTTACGGCATATTTTTAGCGCTTTGGTGGATGTTTTTTGAAAAGATCGGCATTAGTAAATTTGAGAAATTTTACAGCGAGCAAAAAGAGCTAAGCCGTGAGTTTTTCTGGCAGGAAAATGAGCTAAATGCAAATTTCATGAAAGCAAGTGTGGGCTACTTTAAAGATAGTCACGACACCTTTAAAATGGTACTTGATGATAAATTTGTAAAAGAGCTAAGCGAGCAGACAAATGAGAATTTAATAGCCTAAAAGAGCTTTGCGAGGTTGAGAAAAATATCATCAATCAAAGCAAGGCAGAGCTTAGCGCAAGTTTAAAAATGCTAAATGAATCTGGGCTAAAACAAGATGAATTTGTAAAAATCCACTCCGATATATTAAAGGCTGTTGGCGCGTTTTCTAATGCCTTTAAAGATATGGAGGTTAGTATCTAACCGAGCATGCAAAACTTGGCGAAATTTTTAGTAGAAAATTTAAACGCTACAAAAGAGAGCCAGCTAAATTTGAGCAGACTATCAAGAGTTTTGACGCCATTTTTAAAAAGAATTTTTCTCTTTGATGAAAGAGCAAAACGAGGCACTAAAGGCATTTAGAACCCTCGCTCGTGGAGAGTGCGACGATATTTAAGGCGGCTTATGAGCAAGAGGGCAGGAGCTTGGAGCGCGAAAAAGAGCGCGAGAGCCTCATTGCTGAGCTTAAGAAGAACATAGACGAGATCGATAAAGAAGCATTCTGTAATAGAAAAAATCGAAAATCTAGTGCAATGAAAATAAACAAAAATAACGAAGATCAATCGAGCTTTTGGGTTTCGTACGCGGACTTGATGGCGGGTCTGCTCTTTGTTTTTATGCTGCTAATCGGCGCTGTCGTCGTAAAATACGTCCTAACTCAAAACACCCTTGAAAATAAAGAGCAAGCTATCATCACAGCTTTAGCAAATTTAAAAGACGCCCAGGGCAGAAATTTCACCCTTGAAGAGCTAAATGACGCTCCAAAAAGCGAGCTTTCAAAGATAAGCGACGAAAACATACTTAAAAAATCAAATGAATTTTTGTCATCCAAATAGACGCCCTAAAAAGAAAAAAACTAGCCCAGCTCATAAACGAAAACAAGGACGCAAATGCGAGCATAAAAGAGCTAAATGCCAGCATTTTTGATCTAAAACCAAAAAGATGATCGTGCTAATGATGAAATTTTCATCAAAAGATAGAGCGCTAAGCGACGCAAATGCAAGCGGCGAGAGAAATTTAGCTAAGATCGCCTTTTTGCTCGAGCAAGTGAGCCAAAGAGAGGCTAGATATGACGAGCTTTTTAGGGATCTAAACGTCACTCGCGACAGGGTTAAAAACCCAACTGGCATAAGGGTAAAAGTGATCTCAGCCTTTAAAAGATAGGCTAGGATCGAGCATTGAGATCGACCCAAACTCAGGCGCGCTAAAGCTTAGCTCCTCAGTGCTTTTTGATAAGGCCAGTGCGGTTTTAAAAGAAGAGGTCAAAGAGGAGTTAAAGGCCACGCTTAGTAAGTATTTTGACGTGCTTTTAAATGATAAAGAGATCGCCCTCAAATATCGATCAGATCGTCATAGAGGGCTTTACAGATAGTGACGGAAGCTACATTTACAACCTAGAGCTTTCACAAAAAGAGCCTACGCGGTGATGGAGTTTATAAACTCATTTAGCGATGATGCACGCCTTAGAAAGCTGCTTGTTGCAAGTGGCAGAAGCTACAACGAGCTAGTTTTTAAAGACGGAGCCGAGGACAAGGACGCTTCAAGGCGTATCGAGATCAAATTTTCACTCTCAAACAAAGAGGCTATCAACGAGATAGAGAAATTTTTGGAGTTTAAGGGTGATTGATAAAATTCACTTAAGAGAGCGAGAATTTTGGCTTTTAAGAGATGATCTGCTAGGCGAGTTTAACGGCAACAAAGCAAGAAAGCTAGAGTACTTTCTAAAGGCCGATCTAGGCGGCATCAAAGCCATCGTATCTCACGGCTCAAGCCAGTCAAATGCTATGTATAGCCTAAGTCTTTTTGCCAAGCTAAAAGGGCTTAAATTTTACTACGTCGTCTCTCATCTTAGCTCAAATTTAGAGCAAGATCCAGTTGGAAATTTCAAATTTGCACTTGAAAATGGCATGGAAATTTTTGTAAAAGAGGAGCGTGAGAAATTTGCTAAAGAGCTAGCAAAGAGCCAAAACGCGCTCTTTATAAACGAGGGTGTAGCGCAAAGTGAGGCTGAGCTTGGCTTTATCACGCAAGCAAATGAGATAAATGAGTGGAGCAAAAAAAGTGGCATAAGACCTGATATATTCTTGCCCTCAGGCACTGGCACAAGCGCATGCTACCTAGCAAAGCACACCGATCTTAGAGTTTTTACAGCACCTTGCGTAGGGGACAGTGACTATCTAAAAAAGCAAATTTACGAGCTAGATAAAGATAGCAAAGTGCAAATTTTAAATCCCCCAAAGAAGTATCATTTTGGAAATGATACCCTGAGCTTTTATGAATGGCTTGAGGTGTGCAAGAGTGGCGTGGAGTTTGAGCTTATTTACGACCCGTGGGCTTTTATGACGCTTTTTGCACATTTAGACGAATTTGGGAGCGAAATTTTATATATCCACCAGGGCGGAATTTTGGGTAACATTACACAAAAGCAAAGATATGAGAGAAAAACCAAAAATAAAGGATCATAAATGAAGTTTTTACACAGCAGCGACGCTGACTTTGAGAGTAAATTTTCACAGCTTGTTAGACGAAGTGACAATGATATGAGTGCCGTGATGCCAGTGGTTACAGGCATCATAGACGAGATAAGAAAAGATGGCGATAGCGCGCTTTTACGCAGATAAGCAAATTTGATAAATTTAATGTCACAAGCAAAAACGACATAATAATCGACGTAAAAGAGATGGAGGCAGCCTACAATTCGCTAGATAACGCCCTAAGAGTGGCTCACTGTAGCCCACGACAGGATAAAAAGCTATCATGAGCGCACAAAGCCGCTGACTGGACCCATAGGACGAGCACGACATATTACTTGGCGCAAAATACACTCCAGTTGATCGCGCTGGCCTTTATATCCCAGGCGGCAAGGCAGCATATCCTAGCTCGCTTCTCATGAATGCCATCCCAGCAATCGTTGCAGGCGTAAAAGAGATCGTAGTTTGCACCCCAGCACCAGGCGGCAAGGTAAATCCCCTGCTTCTTGCGCTGATGCATCTATGTGGCATCAAAACAGCCTTTAAAAATAGGCGGTGCAAGTGCGATCGCAGCGATGGCGTACGGCACAGCGACCGTGCCAAAGGTCGATGTCATCACAGGACCTGGCAACATCTACGTAGCGACTGCTAAAAAGCTAGTTTATGGCGACGTAAATATCGATATGATCGCAGGTCCAAGCGAGATAGGCGTGATCGCTGATGATAGCGCGGATCCTCGCCACATAGCGATCGATCTACTCTCACAAGCCGAGCATGACGAGATCGCAAGTGCCTTTTTGATAACGCCAGTGGAGGCCTTTGCAAGGGCTGTGCAAAGACACATAGAGGACGAGCTAAAAACTCTAAAACGCGAACCAATCGCAAGTGCTAGCATGAGAAATAAAGCTGCTATCATCGTCGCAAAAGACTTGCAAGAGTGCTTTAAGCTAATGAACGAGCTTGCTGTGGAGCACCTAGAGATCGCTACAAATGACGCTTTGAGCTATATGGACGAGGTAAAACACGCTGGAGCGATATTTTTTGGACACTTCACGCCTGAAGCGATGGGCGACTACATCGCTGGACCAAACCACACCTTGCCAACTGGCGGAAGTGCGAGATTTTACTCACCGCTTGGAGTTGAAAATTTCATGAAGCGAAGCTCTATCATCTCAGTTAGCAGAAAAGGCATCATGCACCTTGGCAAACCATGCATGCAGCTAGCCGAAGCCGAAGGACTAACAGCCCATAAAAGATCAATCGCCGTGAGGTTAGAGGATTAAAAATGAAATGGATTTTAGAAAATGTAAAGATTTTCTAAAATCTTTTAAAAATATTTTTTTGCTTTTAAGAAATATTTTTGCAACTTTTTACGAAAATTTATAGTAAAATCCATCACGAAACTACTAAAAAGGAGTTGATATGAAGTTAGAACTTATACTGCAAACCGTGCTTCAGGAAACTATTATTTAGATCAAGCTAAAAATAGCGAGAAAAAGGCGCTAAACGCCATCTCTGCAAATAGCGAGATCAAAGCATCAGGTGCAACTGGCAAATCGCAGAGAGCTTACTCGCAAACAAATGTCCCTAAATGAGGGCATGGCAAATGCAAACGATATGATCGGTATGCTTCAGATCGCCGACTCAACGCTTTTTAATCGAGCGAGAGTGCTGATAAGATCGGCGAGCTATCAGCAAGCTTTTCAAATCCAGCTCTTTCAGTTAATGAGCAAAAAGGGCATAAAAAGGCGAGATAAATGCGCTTAAAAATGCGATGAGTGACAGCGTAAAAGAGGCCAATTTAACGGTAAAAACGTTTTTGACGCCGAGCTTGGCTTTTTTTCATAGGCGAGGCACAAAAATATAATGAAGCACAAATGCTCTTTTAAATGTTAAAGAGGATGGCTCACTCTAGCGATATTTTGAAAAATATAAATCTCACTTCGCTCAGAGATCGGCTCGACACAAAATGCTGTATTTATGGGTATGAACGCTCTAGCTGCTAGAAGTGTAGCAAACGCTAATAGCGTAGAAAATCTTGATAGCAGCGACATCGCAAAGAGCTTGGAAGAAAAATTTCAAGCGACTTAAAAACTACATGTCGCTCTTTAGCTAAAGCTCACGATACTACGAGCTTTGGCTGCAAAACTAGATAAACTTTAGGAGAATAAATTTTACCGGTCTTAGTGCGGTAAAACTCTTTTTATTTCTACTTTTTTAACTTATAAAACATATTTGTAAATTAAAAACTTTTTATACTTCTTGAGTTGTTGTTTTTGAAATTTGATTAGACTTATAGCTAATGCACTTTTTAAAGAAATAATTTTTATAGCAAGTGTCCCTCAAAAACGAAGGTTAAGTTAATTATGCTTTTAAGATTAGAGCTATATGTAATGTTTAAAATAATTTTTGGGCGTAGATGCTATACTTTTCAAAGAGAAAGTCCTTTAATGGTATAGATGCTAATAATTTATCAAAAGAAAAGCTGTCAAAGCAAGAGTATATACACCAAAATAGGGCATAACACTATACAAAAACATTAACTTTACTTGTATCTTTTTGAGTGCTTTGGTCGCAAGAATAGCTTAATTATAGACTAGAGAGTACATTTCAGAAATTTGCAGAGTTTAGGTACAGATGCCTCAAAAGGGCAGGGCTTGTTAGCCCTCTATGTAGTTTTTGAGTTTTTCACCAACTTTTGGGTGTTTTAGCTTTTGATAGCCGAGCTTTTCATCTGGCGGACGCGTTCACGAGTGACGTTTAGTGCCTTGCCGATCTCTTCAGCGTGCGGTCACTTTCATCTTCAAGCAAGCCAAACTCATAGAAATAACCGCCTTTTCGCGCTCATTTAGCTGCGAAAGCACATCGTCGATCTGCTCTCTAAGGTCACTTTTTGTAATCTGATCTATCGGTGATAGTGAAGTTTTGTCCTCGACAAAAATCTCCACCTGCCATCCTCTTCGTTTGCGATCGGAGCTCAAGGCTGATAGGCTCTTTTGTGATCTTGATTACCTGTTTTCACCTTATCAACGCTTAGTCCGACCTCTTTGCGATGACGCTTACGTCAGGCTCTTTTTCCTCTTCTTGGAGGTATTTGCGGTTGATTTTGTTGATACGGTTTATCGTCTCTATCATGTGGATAGGTATCCTGATCGTCCTTGCCTGATCAGCGATCGCGCGCGAGATAGCCTCGGCGGATCCACCATGTGGCGTAGGTTGGTATCTATAGCCTTTTTCTATATTCACTATCAACCGCTTTCATAAGTCCGATGTTGCCCTCTTGGATGAGATCAAGAAATGGCAAAGCCCTCGTTTGTATAGCGTTTTGCGATACTTACGACTAGACGGAGATTTGACTTAGCCATTCTAGCTTTTGCTTCATCTGAAATCTTTTCTTTCCGCGCTTGATCTGCTCTAAAATCTCTTTTAGTCTTGCTGGCTCAAGGTCAAAGCCTTGTTTGCTCAGCCTCTTTTGTCGTAAAAAGCTTTTTGATCTCGACGTAGGTTGAGACCATCGTAGCCTCCGGCACGCGAGCAGCGATCTCTTCTTTGCTAAGTTTGATGATATCTTTTAAGATGCTTTTGTGATTTTTCTTTAGCTCGTCACTAAACATCGGCAAGCGATACTCCAAGCGCTTTAGCTCTCTGTCAAATCCATCATCGCTTTTTAAGAGCCGTTTCCATTGATTTTTACGATCTCGCTGATTAGCTTGCTTGTTGGCCCAAGGTCCATCAGCTTCTCTTTTAAAATTTTCTTTTTAAATGCAAGTGTCATCTTTGAAGCTGTGTCGTCGCTTTCTACTTTGTCTTGCTTGTTTGCAGTCTTTAGCCACTCTTTTTTAGCCTTTTCAAGGGCCTTAAAGCTCTCTATAACTTTTTCTGCGCGCTTATCGTTTTTGGCTGATTTCTTAGGAGTTTCGTTCTCTCGTTCTCCTCATCCTCTCGTCTATATCCTCTTCGCTATCTTCATTTTCGTTTTCGCTCTCATCTTCAAAAGCTTTTAAAGAGCTCTTTACGCGGCGCCTCTGTTGATAAGCGGCTCTTTATAATCAAGTATAAAATCGATCAAAAATGGCACCGAGCAAAATGCATCGATGATGATATCTTCGCCAAGCTCGATCCTCTTGCTGATCTCGACCTCTTCTTCTTTTGTAAGAAGCGCGATCTGGCCCATCTCTCGTAGATACATCCTTACTGGGCTATCTGATCTTGACCACTCTAAAAGGTCGCTCTCGCTTGAAAGATCGAGATCCTCGTCGATATCTTGGTCGCTTTTTTGAGCATTTTCTTGACGTTTTTTAGCATCGGCTAAATTTCTAAGTTTTGCAGCCTCAGCAGACGTGATGAGCTGGACTTTGTTTGTTTTTGCTAGTTGTTCTATCTTTTTTACTACCGTAGCCGTCGGGGCTTTGTCTAATAATTTTACTAATTTTTCGTATGTCAAAAAGCCTTTTGCATTTTCAACAAAAAGCTCTTCTATCTGAGAAAAAGAGTCTTTTGCGGCGCTCATAAATTTCCTTTCAAATCGTATCATTGTGATTTAAGTGTTGGTTAAAAGAAAATGGATTATACCCAAAGTACTTTTAAAAGTGTATAAAAAGAAAGTTGGAACGATGATTGCTTAGTAATTCTAAAAATCACTTGATTGTAGGTACTTATGCAAAATGGTTATTATCAAGCCACTGCTGGCATGGTAACGCAGTTTAACAGACTAAATGTCATCTCAAACAACCTTGCAAATGTAAATACGATCGGCTACAAGCGAAATGACGTAGTCATCGGTGACTTTGCGAGATTTTTAAAGAGACGCAAGATGAGCTTCCACTTAAAAATCACACAAAAGACGGAGCTAATTTCTAAATAGAACGCTTGATCGTGCCACAAGTGAGCGAAGAATACACCGACTTTAGCGCTGGTGGCTTTAAATACAGCTCAAAACACGCTTGACTTTGCGATAAAAGAGACGATGCCTTTTTTTCTTAGTCGATACTCCAAATGGCGTAAAACTAAGCAAAAATGGCTCTTTTAGCCTTGACGCGGACGGATATATCGTCACGAAAAGAGGGTTACAGGGTGTTGCCAAGTGGCTATGAAGCGCAAAATCCTGGTCAAAGAGGCATCCAAGTGCCACAAGGCGAGGTGCTAACCGTTGATAAAAATGGAAATTTATACTCAAATAACAATCAATTTTCTAAATTTTACATCGCTCAGCCAAGAGAGATAAGGGATCTAAAAAAGGTCGGCGATAATCTCTTTGAGAGTAGAAATTTTGACGATATAACCGAGCTTGACGAGGCTGATAGCGTGATGCAAGGCTACGCTCAAATGTCAAACGTAAATCCAGTCTTAGAAATGGTGGGTCTAATAGAAACCCAGCGCTTAGTTGATATGTATCAAAAGGTTATGACAAGCCACATGACTGACCTTAACCAAGATGCTGTTCAAAAACTAGCCCTAAAAGCTTAATAAAAGGATAAAACTATGATGAGATCACTTTACACTGCGGCCACTGGCATGATCGCCGAGCAGACGCAGATAGACGTAACCTCACACAACATCGCAAATGTAAATACCTATGGATATAAGAAAAATAGAGCTGAATTTGCTGATCTTATGTATCAGTCATGGAGTACGCAGGCACGGCTACTAGCCAAACTACTACAAGCCCAACAGGTATCGAAGTGGGCCTTGGCGTGCGCCCAACAGCGATAAATAAAATTTTCTCTCAGGGTTATTTTAAAGAGACTAGCAACAACCTAGATATGGTCATAGCTGGCAACGGCTTTTTTCCAATTCAACTCCCTGATGGCACGACTGCATACACCAGAAACGGCGCATCTGAGCTTGATGCAAACGGCACGATCGTAAATAGCGACGGCTACCAGCTCATCCCGCAGATCACTGTCCCTGCAAACGCGACGCAAATTTCAATAGGCACAGATGGCACCGTCTCAGTGCTTCAAGCTGGCGAAACCGACATGGCTCAGATAGGTCAGATCGAGCTAGCACATTTCATAAATCCCAGCCGGTCTTCACTCGATGGGCGATAACAACTACCTTCAAACAAGCGCTAGTGGCGACGTGGTGGTAGGTGTAGCAGGCCTTGATGGACTTGGCACCATTAGACAGGGGTTTGTCGAGATGAGTAACGTGCAGCTTGTTGAAGAGATGACTGATCTCATCACTGGTCAGCGCGCATACGAGGCAAACTCAAAGGCGATAACTACGAGTGATTCTGATGTTAGAGATAGTAAATGGACTTAAAAGGTAGGTATATGGACGCGACTTTGGCTATTGTTGGACTCATACTCGTTGCTTTTACGCTTGATGTTTTTTTACTTTTTCACAAAAACCCCAAAGGGCAAGGGTCCAAAAGGGCAGGTGCATTAAATTTATAGGCCATTGTAAATTTGGCAGTCTTCGTCGTTGCCCAGCTCGCAGGACTTGCCAAAGTACTTTTTGGCTAAATTTTTATCGCCTTTTGCTTCAAGATAGATAACCCCAAGGTTGTGACAACCATCGCCAAAGTCCATTTCGCAAGCTTTTGTGAAGAGTTTGCTAGCTCTTTTTGATCTTTTTTTCTACGTATTTTTCCGCTATAAAGCATCATACCAAGGCTATTGCAGCCAGCAGGGTGGCCCAGTCGCAGCTTTTTTCAAAGAGCTCTTTTTGCCTTTTTGGCGTCTTGCTCTACGCCATTTCCGTCATAGTATAAAAGTCCAAGTCCGTAGTATCCGTCGCCATCTTTTAGCTCGCAAGCTCTTAAAAATAGCTCTTTTGACTTTTGATAGTTTTTATCTAGCGTATAGACAAAGCCAAGTCTAGCGCAGCCAAAACCGTCATTTTAGCTCGCAGCCTTTTGGTAGTGGCTCATGCATTTTTGTTATTCACATCTTTTATGTAGTCCATGTCATAAAGCACGCCCACGCTACTGCAAGCGCTCTGCGTGTTTTTAGCTCGTAAGCTTTTTGTAAAAACTCGCCCGCTTTTTTTGGTAGTTTTTGTTCTCCTCAAATGATACCAAGCTTCGAAAGCAGCTTTTAGCCTCTTTGTCTCGCACCCTAGACGCAAGCGTTTTTGTCTCAATTTGCGCCCCACAAAAGCACCTGCAGAGGCTAAAAAAATAAGAAAGTCTTTTTCATTGCCTGCCTTTTTTAGAAAATTTAAATAAGTTTAGATAAAAAGGTTTCAATTATAGTAAATATCAATTTAATACCTAAGCTTATCTAATAAATTTCTCATATCACAGCCCTTTTTAAAGCCTAGCTCACATGATCTTTGAAAGTAGCTTTTGGCAGTCGTTTTGTCTCCTTTTTTGCCGTTATCTAAAAGCACGTAGTTTAAAAATCTTGCATATCTATTTAATATGATAGTTTGATTAAGCTCGCTACCCACGTCGTTGTAGCCATTTAGATAGATGAGCGCAGCGCTGTAACAACCCTCTTTCATATCATTTTCGCAAGCTAGTAAAAATATCTTTTGTAGCTTTTTAAAATCTTTATCATCGCTTGATGAGTTATAAATTTTTACAGCGGCCTTGTAACAGCTTGTTAACTTTGTTTTTATATCGCCCTCGCTTTGGCATATCTCGTCTACTTTTCTGCATTTAAAAAGCATAATTAGGACAAAAACAAAATCAAATTTTTCATAAACGCTCTTTAGTGAAAATCTCTAACTATCTCGCAAGCCTCTTTAAGACCCTAGTTTGCAAGCTTTTTCAGCCATTTTTTTCTGCCAGATTTTTATCCTTTTTGTCCCTATGCCATGATAGTAAAAGTATGCAAGATGTTTGCACCCACTTGCGCTATCTAGCCTGCACGCTTTGTTGTAGTATCTAAACGCCACTTCATCATCTTTTTCTACGCCAAGTGCGTCTTCATAAAGGCTGGCTAGGTTATTGCAAGCATCGGCAAAGTCAAGCTTGCAAGCTTTTAAAATAGAGCTTTGTTAGCCTTTTCATACTCTTTTTGATCTTGATATAAGCTCGCTAGGTTGTAGCAAGATATACTAAAAGTCGCTATCACAAGCCTTTTTGTAAAACTTTACCGCTTCTTTGTAGTCGCGCTTTACGCCTGGAGTGTTGTGGTATAAAACCGCTAGGTTGTAGCATCCTTCATAGAAATTTTGCTCGCAAACTTCTTTGTAAATTCTAGCAGCCTTTTTGTAGTCTCTTTTTACGTCGCCGCCGTTATTATATAAAACTGCGACGTTAAAACAGCTTTGTATAAAAGCTAGATCACAGCCTTTTTTAAAAGCATCTAAAGCCTTTTTGTGATCTTTCATCTCTTGATACTCAACACCAAGGTTGTGGCAGGCAAATTTGTTATTTTCGTCGCAAGCTTTGTTGAGAATTTCTAGTGATTTTGTCGCGTCTTTTTTTACGCCAAGTCCGCTTTTTGTAAAACTCAGCCAGATAGATGCATGCGTCTACTTTTAAGCTCGCACTCACTTTTATAAATTCCAAATAGCCTTTTATACTCATCATCGCTGTATCTGCGGCTAAAATCAATGCAATTATCCTCGATATTGCAGCTATTTTGTTTGAGGGGTTTTTGATCTTTGGGTTTGTTGTTAGGCTATTAAATTTGAGTGTTAAAAATATTAGTAAAACTATCTTTTTCATAGAAATTTTTCTTTATAAATTTTTGTTGTTATTTTTATAAAATGTAGTTTTAAAAATGCGAGCAAGCAGTTAATTTATAAAAGCAAAAACGCCTCTTTAAACTTTAATTTTAAATTTTTTGCTAATATTTTTGGCTTTTTTATGAAGGTAATTTGACATTTAACTACGTTTTTAAACCATCCATTCCCTATCTTTATGGGCTATTTTTCCGCTTGGTGTCGCTTTTTGGCGTGCTGGCAAAAAGCATGGGAGTGAGCGCATTTATCGCCATGGCGCTTAGCATGCTTGGATACGGCGGAGCAGCGCAGTTTATGATGCTCTCGCTCTTTAGTGTGGGCACGAGCTACGTTGAGGTCTTTATCGTGAGCTATCTTGTAAATTTGCGTCACACTTTTTATGGGAATTTTCACTTTTAAAAGAGTATAGCGGGATCACTTTAGGTCTTAAACATCGCTTTGCTAACAGATGAGACCTTTGCGATATTTAAGAATTTAGGACTAAAAGAGGCTAGTGATCGAAGCTTTGTCTTTACCTGGCTAAATTTGCTTTCTTGGTCTTACTGGGCGGCTGGAACGCTGCTTGGAGCGATACTTGGTGACTTTATCAAGGCCGATACAAGGGGGCTTGAGTTTAGCTTAACAGCGCTTTTTACAGTAGTCGTCATCGAGATGTTTAAAAATGATAAAAATTACCGCGTGCTCTTTTGCGGCGGTCTTTTTGGCGTGCTTGGAGTGAGCCTATTTCAGCCAATGTGTGCTTGTTGGCTCGATGGCGCTTTGTTTTGTATTTTTGCTTTTGTTTAAGGATGTACTTGATAAGTGTAAGCTCAAGCGAGATGGTGCTTTTTGTGGCGGTGCTTTTAAGCGCCTTGGCTACTTTTATAACGAGAGCGACGCCATTTTATGCGTTAAGAAACCATAAGCTCAAACCCTTATTTAGACGCCATTGAGAAGCTATATGGGCATGATGATAATGGTCGTTTTTGGTCTGCTACGGGCTAAAAGATACGAAATTTGAGCGAGTTTCCATACGGCTTAAGCGAGATAGTGGCGGTTTTTACGGCTATTTTGGTGCATTTGAATCCAAAAACGCCCTTTTTAGCATAGTCGTTTCAACTCGAATTTATATGCTTTTGATAAGACTTTTAAATAAATATACCTTAAAAATTAATAAATTTTTTAAATATATGACGTTATAATGCTCTAGCAAATTTTAATGCAAAGGAGCTAAAATGCGTTTAATCTTTAAGGCGGTGTTACTCATGATTTTAGGTGCTACTTTTAGCGGTTGCTAAGCCAACCATCTACATCCTAGCTACTGGTGGAACGATAGCAGGGAAGCGGCTCAGGTTCGCTTGACTCTAGCTATACTTCTGGAACTGTTACGGTCGATAAACTAATCGCAGCCGTGCCAGATATCAACAAGATCGCTACCATAAAAGGCGAGCAAATTTCAAATATCGGTTCTCAAGATATGAATAACGAAGTTTGGCTTAAGCTTGCAAATAGAATAAATGAGCTTCTAAATAGCGGCAAAGCTGATGGAATCGTTGTAACTCACGGCACAGATACTATGGAAGAGACAGCTTACTTCTTTAATTTAGTCGTTAAAAGCGACAAGCCAGTTGTGCTTGTAGGTGCGATGAGAAATAGCGGCTCACTAAGCGCAGATGGCCCGCTCAATTTATTTAACGCTGTAAATGTAGCTATCAGCAAAGATAGCGTAGGCAAGGGCGTTGTAGTTGTTATGAATGATGAAATTCACGCGGCTCGTGAGGTGACAAAAACTAACACAACAGGCGTTGATACATTTAAATCACCAAACAGCGGCAAAATAGGCACAGTCTTTTATGGCAACGTAAAATACTATATGAACCCACTCAGAAAACACACAGCAAGCTCAGCATTTGATCTAACTGGCGTAAAAGAGCTTCCAAGAGTCGATATCATCTACTCTCACGCAAATGACAACCCTGACTTTGTAAATGTAGCTGTTAAAAACGGCGCAAAAGGCATAATTAGCGCTGGTCTTGGCAACGGCAACCCTTACTTTAGCGTGCTAGAGGCTCTTGGCGAGGCTTCAAAAGGCTGGCGTAGTGGTAGTTCGTGACTCACGCGTGGGAAGCGGCGAGACAACTATGAACGGCGAAGTCGATGACGCAAAATACGGCTTTTAACATGCGACAACCCAAACGCTCAAAAAGCTAGAGTGCTTTTTGATGCTTGCTCTTACAAAAACAAGCGACAAAGCTGAATCCAAGAGTTTTTTTCCTAACTCACTAAGCTTTAATTTTACGAGATATCGCGAGTGCTTTTATGAGCTTTTGATTTTTCTCATTTAGTAGAAAAATATGCGTAACATTTAAAATCATCCACGATATCCGCTCGTGGCGGATCTATAATTTGATAGCTCCGTCCTCTTTTTAACACATTACCGAAGGCTCTCAAAATGGGGATTAGCGCGCACTACTACGCCTACTCGCAAGATGATATAGAAAAGATCAAAAATGGCGGTGACGGCGAGCTTTTGGACGAATACGACATGGACAAGATGTGGGACGCGATGTGTAAGATACTAACTGGCAAAAATTTCAAGCAGAGGCTTAAGACTGGCGATATTTTTAGCTCAAATGAGCCTTTTAGCTGGGCTTATTTTTGGACGTAGTGCGTTAAATGAAGAGCTAAGCGAGATGATCTCTTACACAAAAGCCACAGATGTAAAAGAGGTGGCTGAGACGTTGAAAAATGCTGATATTAGCGCACTTTTAGCAAAGATAAATTTAAAAGAATTTGCTAGCTCAAACACGTATCCTGATATCTTTGGGAGCGAGAGCGACTGAAGATATATGGGCGAGTTTAAAAGAGCACTTTACTGGGCTTTTAAAATTTTATCAAAATGCCGCCGACAAAGGGCTTTGGCGTGATAACAGTAATAGCCTACTTTCTAAATCTTAGTGAGCTATTTTGTGGTTTAATCTAGCCAGTTTTTGTGGCAAATAATTTGATAGAGTGCCCTACGTGGCAAAAGATAATTTACTATCTAGGTCTGCGTGGCATATACAAAATCGCCTTTTGTTTTTTGCACCACCGATCAAATTTATATGCCTAGCGCCAAAAGCCAAATTTATCACAGTCCAAAAAGCAGGCTAATTTGCTAATAAAGCGCTCTTTTATCATAATTTATAGATTTTTGATTTAGCATTTCATTGTACTCAAGGCATCTCATGCAATTTCTTGCTATTTTTTATCACCCTTGCGCCCATCTCCATGATGCCAGGCATCAATATGACTTATGCGATGAGCGTTGGTATGAGCTTTGGTTACAAGCACTCGTTTTTCGTGATGGCTGGGCAGCTTCTTTCGCTTGCTTTTGTCTCGTTTAGCTGTATGCTTGGCGTGGAGCGGTGCTACATCATTTTGAATACGCATTTAAGGCGCTAAATATCATCGCAGGCCTTTATATGCTCTATCTTGGTGTGATGCTCTTTTTTGGCAAGGGCGAGCTTAGCATCACAAATGTCTCAAATTTGCCAAGCAAAAAGCAGATGTTTATAAATGGCCTCATCGTTAGCGTCTCAAACCCAAAGGCGTGGATATTTTTCTCAGCCTTGCTGCCCACATTTTTGGATAAAGATGACCCATTTAGCCTCAACTCGTATGTGCGTGATCACCATAACGCTAGTTTTCATCGAGTTTTTTAGCGCTAAATATCTACGCGCTTGGCGGAGCTATGCTAAAGAAATTTTTACAAACACACCTAAGGCTACTTGAATTTTGCACCGCCATCATCGTCTGCACGATCGGCGTGCTCTTGCTTTTTAGATACATCTATCCCCTTTTACCTAGCTTGGCTAAAATCTGTCCAGTTTGCACCACATTTTTTAGCAAAAAGGACAAGAGATGAAAGACTTTTCATTTATATTTACAAATCAGCCATATAGTGGCACGGACAATGCTTACAACGCACTAAGGCTAGCTAGAGCGCTAAAAGAAAAGGGCGAAGAGGTTAGGATATTTCTCATGAACGACGCAGTCGATCTTGCGCGAAATAGCACCAAAAAGCCAGAAAACTACGACGTTGATCTAGTAGCGATGCTAAAGGAGCTATACGCTGGTGGCGCGATGCTTAAGGTTTGTGGTAGTTGCCAAACAAGGTGCGGTTTGCATGTGGGAGAGCCTTATTTTGAGGCTGAGGTGAAAGGCAGTATGGATATCTTGTCCGAGTGGGTGAGAGAGTGCGATCAGGTGATGACATTTTAGAGCAAAAAAGGAGAATTTATGAGTTTGACATTTAGTGTAAAAAACAAAAAGAAGCTTTTTGGCGGATATGCAAAAGGCGCTAAGCGAGCGTGAAATTTCAGCTCTTGTTGAGGGGCTTTTCTTTTTTAATAGCGAGCAAGAAGAGCCAAGCGCAAATGAGCTGGGTGCTGACGTGATGATAGCAGGCGGTGGCAAAAGAGCGCTCGTGGCTTTGAGCTAAACTACGAAGATGGCGAGTATATCGTGCGTTTATACTCCAAGTGGCGTTGGCGACTGGCAGATCGCGCTTGAGCTACTCTCAAAAGCTCTCAGCTCAAACAGGCTCAAAAACTAGAGTGCGACAACGAAAAGTACTGGCGATAGTGAGCAATTTGTAAATCTGACTACGAGGCTGACATCGCAGCTGGACTTGAAGCGTTAAAAAGATATAAAGAGAAAAATCAAACGCTTTATATCTCTGGCGTGGGCGTGACGTGGCGTTTGACGCGGTTATGGTAGATGAAATCTTTGCTAGTGCCAGCCCTGCGGCTAAATTTGATGAGATGATGAGGCAGGTGCAGTATCTTGACGCATACAGCGCAAAAGAGCACCTCTATCAAGACAAAGACGGCAACGAAATTTCTTTGGCGCATATACGCTTAGTGAAAATTTACCGACCATCTTGCCTTATGCCCCCTCTCCTTCGTGGCAGGCACAAGAGGCGCTCGGGGATCGCAAGGTCTCACGCTGGGTGCTTACGCTAGTTGTGGGCGTGGATGATAGTAACGCTCAAGTGCTTGATGAGTGCGAATATGGAGCTTTTCATGGCACGTTACCAAAAAGAGAAAATACCGCTTCATCGACGCTGCAAACGTGCTTGTTGAGCCACTTAGTGAAGATGAGATGATAGAATTTTGCAAAAGGCAAAGGTATACCTAGTTTTAGAAGCTAGTATTAAAAATTTGCTTTTATAAATATTTTTAGTCAAATTTTTCATATTAAGTTTTTATTTTATGCGTAATTGACGTATAATTTACGCCAAGAAATTTCAAAAAGGAGCAAACAATGAGAGAAATTTTAGGCGAAATTTTATGAAAATGGGAGGTTACTGGCGCATTGGCACTTGCTGCCAGTAGCAAATGCTGGAGTTTTTAGAGGCAAAAGATATTACTCGACGAAGAGTATGACGTCATCGTCACAGGCACAGGCTTTGCAGGCTCGATGGCTACTTTGCAAGCGCTAAAACGCGGTAAAAAGTGCTAATGATCGAGAAAAATGGGACGAAGTGGCGGCAACTCAGTCATAAATGCTGGCAATATGGCTGTCCCAAATAATGAATCTCAAAAAGCAGCAGGCATAAAAGATAGCAAAGAGGCTTTTATCGCTGACTGCCTAAAAGATGGTCAGAATTTAAACCATGTCGATCTGCTTGAAGTCATCTATGACCGCGCAAATGACGCTTTTGAATACCCTAAAAACGCTTGGCGTTGAATTTACTGGCAAGGTGATCTCAGCGAGCGGTCACCTATAAAACGTGCGGTTCAGTCTAAAAACACAAGTGGCGCAGGATACGTTTTGCCTATGCACGATGCGATCGATAAAAATCCAAATGCCGTGACAAAAAGAAGGACTAAATTTGATGATTTTATCATCGATGAAAATGGCAGGGTTGTTGGCATAAAATGCAGGGAGGATTATAGATTTGATCATCAGCTTGCAAATGATGATAAGGAGAATAAAACCGGCACGCCAAAATGCTTTTAAAGCAAAAGATGGCGTCATCCTTGCAGCAGGAGGTTTTAGCTCTGATAAGTGGTTTAGGATGCAGCAAGTGCCGTATCTAAAAGACAATATCGAGACAGTTAGCCAGCCAGGTGCAACCTCTGGAGCGCTAGTAGCTGCGATGAAGCTTGGAGCAAACCCTATCCAACTTAGCTGGATCCAGCTAAATCCATACACAAACCCAACTGAAAGAGGCTTTGGCACATCTGCACTTTTACAAATCACTGCGCAAACGACTCACGGCTTAAGCATCAATCCAAAAACAGGCAAACGCTTTATGAACGAGCATGCAGGCCGCAAGGTAAAGAGCGATGCGATCTTTGCTTGTATGGCGCAAAGCGACAAAAATGACAACTATCCAGTAAATATCTGCGATCAAGCGACCGTTGATGCAAACAATATCGCTTATACTAAAAAGGGCGTTGAAGAGGGCTCTATAGAAAGTTTTAACACACTTGAAGAGCTTGCAAAAGCTTACAATATCCCGCTTGAGCCATTTTTAGAGACTATTAAAGTACTTTCAACGAATATGTCAAAAATGAAAAAGACCCTGACTGGTAAACCTTGACAAAAGCTGATGTAAATGGCATTGGTATTACAAAGGCGCCATTTTACGCGAGTGAGACTACGCCAAAGATCCCTATACTGCATGGGTGGCGTTGAGATAAATACAAAAGCGCAAGTCATAAGCGCAACTACTCACGAGCCTATCGCAGGTCTTTACGCAGCTGGCGAGATCACTGGTGGCGTGCATGGAGCAAGCCGTCTTGGCACGATGAGCATGGCTGATTGTATGGTATTTGGCATGGTTGCTGGAGAGAATATCTAATTTATTTTTACTTACATTTAGCGGTTTAAATGCTGCCAATTTAGCTTTGCAAGAGCGCTTTTTGATTATTTATTTAGCTTCTTTTGGTTAAAATCAGCCCAAACTTTACAAAACTAAAGGTTAAAAATGAAACAAGGCAAAGTTTGGAAATTTGGCGATAACATCGACACCGACATCATCATCGCTGCAAGATATTTAAACACTTCAGACGAAAAAGAGCTAGCAAAAACACATCATGGAAGACGCTGATCCCTAAATTTAGCTCAAAAATAGCAAAAGGCGACATCATCGTAGCTGGCGAGTACTTTGGCTGCGAAGCTCAAGAGAGCACGCCCCATTAGCGCTAAAAAGAGGCTGGCATAGCGAGCTGTTGTGGCTAAAAGCTTTGCGAGGATTTTTATAGAAACAGCTTTTAACACAGGGCTTTTGATACTTGAGATAAAAAGAGACCGATGAGATAAATGAGGGCGACACGCCAAAGATCGACGTAGATAACGGCGTCATCGTAGATGAAAGCACAAAAAAAGAGTATAATTTAACGCTATCCCACCATTTATGCAAGAGCTTTTAAACGCTGGTGGCCTTATCGAATACGCAAAAGCGAAGATGAACTAAGGAGCGGCGATGAAAAACTATGAAATTTGCGTTATAAAAAGGCGATGGCATCGGCCCCTGAGATCATCGACGAGGCGATAAAGGTTTTAGACGTCGTAAGCGCTGAGTTTGGTATCAATGGAGTATGACTACAAGCTTATGGGCGGCGTAGCCTACGACGTTTTTGGCGAGCCATGCCAGATGAGACGCTAAGCTCGGCACTTAGTAGCGACGCAGTGCTTTTTGGTGCGATCGGCGGCGAGAAATGGGACAGCCTGCCAAGGCACCTAAGGCCAGAGAGCGGGCTTTTTAAAGATCAGAAAAAGAGCTAGAAGCTACGCAATTTACGCCCAGCCATCATCTTTTGACGAGCTAGTGGATGCTAGCACGCTAAAGCCAGAGGTTTTTAAAAGGGCGTTGATTTTGTCGTGGTTCGCGAGCTAACTGGTGGGCTTTATTTTGGTCAGCCACGTGAAAAAGGCGAAGATAGAGCGTTTAACACGATGGTTTATACTAATGGAGATCGAGCGCATCGCAAAGATCGCCTTTGAGACGGCTATGCTTCGCAAGAAAAAGGTCTGCATGGTCGATAAAGCAAATGTCCTTGAGACTAGCCAGCTTTTGGCGCGAGGTGACAAGCGAGGTGGCAAAGGGCTATCCTGAAGTAGAGCTTAGCTTTCATGTATGTCGATAACGCAGCGATGCAGCAGTAAGAGCGCCAGCAAATTCTGACGTCATACTTACTGAAAATTTATTTGGCGACATTTTAAGTGACGAAGCGAGCATGGTTTGTGGCTCGATAGGACTTTTACCAAGCGCTAGCATGGGCGGCAAAGTGGGAATTTATGAGCCTATCCACGGCTCAGCGCCAGACATTGCAGGGCAGGGCATAGCAAATCCGATCGCGACCATTTTGAGTGCAGCGATGATGCTAAGATACGCTTTTGGTGAGAGCGAAGCTGCAAATGCGATAGAAAATGCCGTAAAAACAGCGCTTGCAAAGGGATATAGAACAAAAGATATCGCCGCTTTTAACGCAGTTGAAATTTGCTCAACAAGCGAGATAGGCGACGTGATAGCAGGATTTATCAAAAAATGAAAAACACGATCACTGAAGCACTGATCTACGAGGCGCAAGGGCTAAAAGACGATGCGCTTGAATGTACAAGAATATCTTAAAAACAAGACCCATCAAACAAGGATGCCCTTAGCGCGATAAACCGTCTGAGCGGACTTCGCAAGGAGCGCGTGATAAAAAACGAGCAGATGAAAGAGTTTTTTATCAGGATGAAAAGTGACGAAGAGATAAATGAATTTAAAAGGTGGTTGATAAGATTATGAAGCTTGATGATATCGCTAGGATGGCTATTAGTGAGGTTAGCGCCGAGCTTGAGAAGATAGAGGCGTTGCAAAGCAAAAAGCAAGAAGAGCTTGAAAGGGAGAATTTAGAAAAAGAGCTTTTAGCTATGGAGGCTAGGGGGCAAGAGGCGACTGATGAGCCAGCGCTGAAGCTAGTGAGCAAAGCGAACCAGAGCCAAAGATAGCGTAATTTTCGCCAAAGAGCAGGGAGATAAGTGATGAGGAATTTTCTTAGCAAACCTTGCTGAGCGCATCGAGGTGCTTTTTGAGGGCTTAAACAAACTAGCGAGCAAGACCTCAGCCAAAGGCTCGAGCTAACGACTACTTTTAGATTTACCTGCAAACATCGAAAATAGACTACAAAATCTCTCAAAATAATAATTGAGGCAAAAACTGGTACAAGCATTTACAAAAATAGTGAGCTAGACTTTTTAGATCGCTATTTGCCCCTTTTAGCAAGCGCGTCTATCTAGTCGGTGGCTGCGTGAGAGATGCGCTTTTGGAAGCGAGAATGGCGATTATGACATCGAAGTTTATGACATAGAGCCTCTCAAATTTGACGAGCTGATGGCTAGCATAAGAGCTAGTGGTGTTGGCAAAAGCTACTTCATCTACAAATACAAAAACTACGATCTTGGGCTGCCACGAAGCGAGAGCAAGACTGGAAATTCGCACAAAGACTTTGCTGTAAGCTACATAAATGATCCAAGCCTTGCAAGTCTAAGGCGTGATTTTACAGTAAATGCCATGATGATGAATATCTTTAACGGCGAAATTTTAGACTTTCATGGCGGTAAAAAGGACCTTGAGAGCAAGACGCTAAGGCACATCGATAGTGAGAAATTTAAAGAAGATCCGCTAAGGGTGCTGCGTGGCGTGCAGTTTAGCGCTAGGCTTGGTTTTAGCATAGCTGACGAGACGATCGCACTCATGAAAACACTTGATCTAGCGCATCTAAGCAAGGATAGGATAAATACCGAGCTCATTAAATTTTTTCGCTCAGAGCATCTTGAAAAAGGGGCGTTTTATCTTTTTAAGCTTTCACTTTTTAAAGAAATTTTTGGCGTGCAAATTCACAAGAACGATGAGTTTTTGGCTGAGCTAAAGAGCGCTAGAAATTTCGTGGATGATGAGAGGCTATTTTTGTATATGCTTTTTGGCAAATTTGAGCTTGATGCAAAGGAAAATTTTAGAGAAAAATGCGCCTGCCAAAGAGCTACTTTTTCTATCTTAAAAGAGCCATTTTTTAAAGACATGCCAAGTGATAGAGAGCTACTAAAAATCGCTCTAAATATGCCCTTAAAATCGTGGCTTGGAGCTTATAATAAAGAGCGCATAGAGCGTGCAAAAGAGCTTGGGATTTATGAGCGTAAATTTGAGCCAAAGGTCGATGTGAGCAAGATCTTAGCGGCTGGCTTTAAAAACGAGATGATAGCAGCTGAGATAAAACGCAGACAGGAACTTGAACTCAAGCTATCTAGCCAAGCGCAAATTTAGAAAATCTTAATCTTTAAAACTCTTAAAAGCCCATTTTGGCTAAAATGAGCCAGTTTATAACACTTTTTAAGGCAAGAAAAACTTATGTTTAACATAGTCCTAGTCCATCCTCAGATACCGCAAAACACCGGAGCTATCGGCAGAATGTGCGTCAAATGCGAAATCTGAAAGTCTGCACATCGTTAAGCCAACTGTCTTTGATCTGAGCGAAAAGGCTGTTAGACGTGCTGGGCTTGATTATTGGTACTTAGATCCAAAAATTTGGGAAAGCCTAGATGAGTTTTTGGAGGCAATCGAGCTCACAAAGAGCGATTTTTCTTTGCTACGACTAAGACAAACAGACTTTTACTACGACGCCAATTTGAGCCGTGAGATTTTATATTTTTAGGAGAGAGCACGGGCTGCCAAGAGACTGATGGATATAATTTTCAAAAACGCCATAACGATCCCGATGGGAAAAGAGGGCAGGAGCTTAAATTTAGCCATGAGTGCTGGCATCATCGCGTATGAGGCGATCAGGCAAAACATCTCTAAATTTGACTTTAGGAGTGAGGTTTGAGAGCGCTCTTTGCATTAGTCTTTGCCGTTTTGATAGCGTTTGCGAGCGAGATAAGCATCGCAACTTATAATGTGCAAATGTATTTGACTGCAAAGGACGATGGCAGCTGAATATCCTGACTTTAAATCTAGTACTTCAAAGTGGGACTGCGAGGCGGCCAGTTCAAAACTAAAAAGAACAAGGCAGGTCATAGACGCTATAAATACCGACATCATCGCACTTGAAGAGGTTGAAAACGAGCAGGTTTTAAAGGCTTTAGTTGATGGCAGTGAGTATAAATCTATAGCCTTTAGCAAGGCAAAAAACCCTCCAGTTGGGCTAGCCCTTGTGTCAAAGATAAAGCCAAGCGGCAGTGAAATTTTTGAAGTGCCAAATGTAAAAACTAGAAATATTTTAAAGGTCATTTTCGAGGTGGAGGGTAAGAAATTTAGCGTTTTTGTTAATCACTTCCCCAGCTTACAAAAATGGCATAAATATGCAAAAAGGCCGAAAGAACACTAAGAGCAGTTTTTGGTAACGAGCAAAATGCCATAGTTTTGGGCGATTTTAACTCACCTTATGGGCAAAAATCCATCTTAAACGATATCATTGCAACTCGTGGATATTACGATCTTTATAGCTTTTTAGCCCCAAAAGATAGATACTCATGCAGTCCATGGCAAAAAGCGAGCTATTGACCACGTTTTGCTATCGCCTAGCTTTATGGCAAATGGCGATCTAAGCTACATTGATGGCAGTTTTGAAGTCTTTAAACCAAGCTTTGTGCTTGATGAGCATGGCTTTTGCAAAGAGTGATCTTTACTCAGACCACTTTTGCGCTTAACTTTAAAAAATCTCAACCAAAACCAAGTCCTGCTAAAAGTCAAATGAAAAGTAATTAAAAAGAAGCTAAAAAAAGTAGAAGATCAAAACTATAAAAAGCTGACATAGAGACGCTTTTTGAACGTCCTGAGGATGTGCCAGCTAGTTGAAAAAGCTGTTGTCATCTTTAAAAAGATAAGCATGGCTTTTATCATCTCAAAAAAATCGCCGTGGGAATTTACGTTTTTGATCCCAAAAATAGCGTCGGTGTGGGCGATGAGCTTGACATTTTGGTTAGGCGAGTGAAATGTCTACAAAGAGGCGCTTTGAAGTAAGCCTTATGAGATCATAAACGAGTACGGCTCAAAAAAATGTGAGTGAAAATTTACTTTGATAGCTCAAAGCTAAGCATTGCAAGAAGTGGCGATGTGATCGCTGTACTCAGGCAGCTAGAGAGTGGCTACTACATACGCCACATGGCAAGATCAGAGTTTATAGCAAAAAGGTTAAAAGATGGTGAGTATAGCTTTGAGCAGGCGAGGGTGAAAATTTATAAAAACGAAAAAGAGATCGTTGTGGAGTAGATGGTGCACTTTAGATATTTTTATGATCGCAGCTGTTTGTTTTGTTTGTGATATTTATGATAAGAGGCGTCATTTTGCAGGCGCAAGAGAAGGAGAGAGCAGAGAGATGATAAGAGAAAAAAAGAGAGTAAATTTAATAAAAAAAGAGTGAGATATGAAAGAGTTGTTACTAGAGATCGGAGTCGAGGAGCTTCCAGCGATACCATTTTTTAGGGAGCTACCAAACATCAACGCTAAATGGCAGGCTGTGCTTGAAAAATATAACATCAAAAGCGAGTTTACTCTACTACACCCGCGCCGTTTGGTCTTTTTCCATGAGAAATTCCCCGCAGGCTCAACCAGATAGCGTGGTAGCTTCGCTGGCGCGCCAAAGCAAGTAGCGCTAAAAGACGGAGCTTTTACAAAAGCGGCGCTTAGCTTTGCAACAAATGCGGCATAAGCGAGAGTGAGCTTAATTTAAAGAGATAGACGGCAAAGAGGTGCTTTTACTACGAAAAAGAGGTGAGGGCGAGCCGGTTGCTAAGATAATGGGCGATATGGTCGAGGAATTTTTAAAGAGTCTTAGCTTTGGCAAGTCTATGCGCTGGGGCAATGGTGAGTTTGAGTTTATCCGCCCGATAAGATCGTTTTTGTGCTTGCTGGGCGATGAAGTCATTACTGAACAATGGCGTAGAGAGCAAAGCAACTCTACCTATCCCGCACAGAAGTATCAGCTACGATAAGATAAAAGTATTTCAAATATAAAAGAGTATTTTGATGGCTCAAAGAGCCGAGGGGCCGTGCTTGAAGCGGACGAGAGAGAAAAGATAATCCTTGATGAGTTTGAAAAGATCAGCCAAAAAAGTGGGCTAAAGATCGAGACCGATAAAGACTTGCTAGCTGAAGTCGTGGCGATCACCGAGTATCCAACAGCGCTTCTTGGCTCGTTTGAAGAGGAGTTTTTGGAGGTGCCAAGCGAGGTCATCATCACTTCTATGAAAGAAAATCAGCGCTACTTCCCAGTCTTTAAAGACGGCAAGCTCGCAAATGGCTTTGTTGTCGTTAGTAACGCCATCACACAGGACTATTCGCTCATCATCAAAGGCAACGAAAAGGTGCTAAGAGCAAGGCTAAGTGACGCGATGTTCTTTTGGCAAAGCGACCTTAAGGCCGAATTTAGCCCAGAAAAACTAAAAAATATAACCTACCTAAAAGAGCTTGGAAGCATCTACGAAAAAGAGCTCAGAGAGCTAAAGGTAGCTAAAAAACTAGCTAGCAACTACGATGAGCTACTTAAAAAAGAAGCTGGCGAGTACGGGGCTAAGCTGGAGCGAGCTGTGATGCTAAGTAAGGCTGATCTTGCAACGCAGATGGTTTATGAATTTACCGAGCTTCAAGGCATCATGGGTGCTTACTACGCAAAGGCTAAAAATGAGGACGAAAACGTCGTTTTAGCCATAAAAGAGCAGTATCTGCCAGACGGCGAGGAGGCGCAGTGCCCAAGCAAGGTCTTTAGCTCGGTTGTGGCACTTTCAAATAAGCTTGATACGCTAATGGGGCTCTTTAGCATCGGCAAAATCCCAAGCGGCACGAAAGACCCATACGCTCTAAGACGCGCAGCAAATGGCGTGATAAAGATCGTTTTGGCGCATAATCTGTAATCGAACGTAAAAGAATAGAAGATGTCGCAAAAGGATTATAAGAATTGACGTTGAAGTGCTTATACTCATCCTTGATAGGCTCTATACCTTCTTTGACGCAAACGCTTCTATCGTAAAAGCTTGCATAAAAAGCGGCGAAAAGGACATCTTGGAGCTAACTAAGATGATAGAGGCACTTGCTAAAATTTCAAGCGAACCAATTTAGAGAGAATTTCTCGACATTTAAGCGCCTTGCAAAACATCATAAAAGATGATAATCTAGCAAGGTCGATGAAAGCTCTTTGAGATAGATGCTGAAAAGGCCTTAAATGATGCGTTTAAAGCTGTCGATAAGAGCCTAGCATACGAGCCAAGGCTAAAAGCGCTATTTGCTCTAAAACCACAGATAGATGAGTTTTTTGACAAAGTTATGATAAACGTTGAAAACGAGAAAAGTACGAAATAACCGCGTCGCGATCATCGGTCAAATTTATAGCGAGATACTAAAAGTAGCTGATATAAAAGAGATCAGCTTTTAAATTTGCGCCAGCTTCGGGCTTTGCCTAGGCTGGCTTTAAATTTACTCCCTAAAAATATCAAATTCTGGCTCGTAAGCCTTAGTTTTTACCCCAAAATATCCAAGCACTGAGCTAAAGATAAAATCATGCGAAAGGCTTTCATCTCTATTGCCTCTTAGCCTTTTTAAAAGCTCGCTATCGCTTGAAAAGATGATGGCTGGGATGTGCTTTTTGCTCATCTGGAGCGATAGAGTAAGGAAGGCCATGTAAATATATGCCATTTTCGCCTAGGCTCTCTCCGTGATCTGAGAAAAAGAACATGGCAACCTCAAATTTATCTTTTCTTGCTTCAAGGGCGTTTATCAGCTTGCTTTGCAGATAGTCCTCGTATAAAATGGTATTGTCATAGGTGTTTGCTATCTCATCTGGCGTGCATTTGTTTAGCTCGGCAGTGTCGCATGTTGGGGTGAATTTTTTAAATTTGCTTGGGTAGCCTTTGTAGTAGATAGGGCCATGCGAGCCTTGCAAATGTAGCACGATAAATGTAGTGGAATTTGCATCTTTTATGACCTTTTTTGCCTCATCAAATATCACTTCATCAAAGCCAGCTGGTCTGTGCTCTGAGGTGTGGTTTTGATCAAGATTGTCGCAAACGCCCTTGCAGCCGCCGCTATTGTTGCCAAAAAAGTATGTTTTTATGCCAAGTTTATTGATGATATCAACTAAATCTTCACGAGCTTTAGCCTCGCGGTTGCTAAAATTTTCTCGCTTTAAGTCTGAAAACAGGCAAGGCACACTAGTCTCTGTCGCTGTCCCGCATGAGTAGAAAATTTGTAAAACTTACCACATCTTTTTGCTTGGTGAATTTGTTTGTATCGTTTTTAGCGTAGCCATTTATCGAGTAGTTTTTACTCCTTTGTGTCTCGCCAACTATCAAAACTAAAATTTTCTTTTTATCGTTAGTAAGAGTTGCGTCATCTGCCACATAGGTAAAAGGGAGCGGTTTTTGTGCCAAAGACTTTGCCAATCTTATGCCAGAGTAGATGGGATAGTATGGGAGTAAAACGCTTATGGTTGAGGCGTTATGCTCTCTAAAAATGGTATGAAATTTTAGACATGAGAGCAAAGATTATAGCTGCACTTGCCAAAGTGCTAAGGGCTATTTTTATCCTTGATCTAAGCGCATTTTTAAAACTGCCATAGCTAATCTCTATAAGCGCAACATATATTCAAGACGTTTAATAGCATGCCTTTATCTATAATGACGCCATAAGTTTGCATAAAGTAAGCAGAGATGCTGCTAATTGCTATGAGAAAGATAGCAAGAGGTTTTAGCAAAAATGGCACAAGCAAAATGCAAAAGCTCCCTGCAAAGAGTAAAAGAAAAAAATATGCTAAGTAGAGCAAAAAGCAGTATAGAAAAAGATAAAGTGTTGCCCTGACAAAAATCCTAAAAATACGCCCTTGAATAAAAATATGAAGTTTATGAAAAACATATAAGCTACAAATAAAATTAGCATCTAACAAAGCTTATATGTCTTATTTTGTCGATGTTTAGCATTTCTAGCCACCTTCTTTCAGGGGCGTAATGATAGAGCTAAAATGTAGATGACTAGAAATTTAGAAGAGAAAAACTATTTTTTCTTTTTTTCTTGCTTTTTAGCTTCTTGTTTTTTGACTTCTTTTCAGGCTCAGCCTTTTTCGCTTTTGAGCCATCTTTTACACTAAGCTTTTTCTTTGACCTTTTGCATGTCGTTAAAGCCGATGCCTTGAACCTTCTCAAGCTCCTCGACACTTGTACCGGCAGAGCTTTTTCTATACTTTATGACGTTTAGCGCCCTGGCTTTTGTTTAGTCCAAGGCTCATTAGCTCGCTCTTGCTAGCTGTGTTTAGATCAGCGCCGTATGCAAGGCTTGCAAGCGCTAGACAAAGCAGTAATTTTTAAACTTTTTCATCTTATCTCCTAAAAATAATAATCCATCGTTTTTCTTGATCTTGAATGATGTCGTTTGTTGGCGTATTTTGCGGCAACGGCGAGTCGTTTGTGTAGTACTCATCAGCGCCGTTATAGTATCCTCTATAGACGCCATCAGGCTGTTCAAAAGCACGTCTTAGGGTAGGGTAGAGCTTGATGTAACCCTCCATACCTTTAAAGACAGGTGCAGCTGTCCTGCCGCCACCCTCGACCTTTTTCATAGGGCTGTTATCATCGTTTCCGTACCAGATGATGGCCTCGATATCAGGCGAATAGCCACAAAACCAAGCATCGATGTTGTTGTTTGTCGTGCCAGTTTTGCCAGCGATCTGGATGCCATTTACCTTTGCGTTGCGCCCAGTGCCGTTGTTTACGACATTTTGAAGCAAGTAGTCATCAAAAATGCCTGCTCAGGTTTTAGCACCTGCTTCTTTTGAGGCTCATAGTCCATCGACGCGCCAAAGCTATTTTCTATATGCTTAATGAGCGTAGGCTCGACTATCTCGCCATCGTTTGGAAACATCGAGTAAAATTTCGCAAAAGTCAAGTGGCGAAATCCCCAAAGCCACCAGCGCGATTGATACTCTTTCAGGGATGTCGTTAAAGCCCATATCTGTAAGCTGTTTGCGAACCGAGCTAAGACCAAGATCGTTTAGTAAATTTATGGTTGCGAGGTTGCGAGACTGGGTTAAGGCTGATTTTATCGTGATGTAGCCTTGAAAGCCGCCACTATAGTTTTTTGGCGTCCACTCTTTGCCGTTGCCCATGTCAAACGTCCTAGCGATATCAGCTACTTGAGAGACGACAGAGTAGCCGCTATCAAGGGCTATTTGATAGATAAATGGCTTAAAGCTAGATCCTGGCTGACGCTTGCTCTGGGTGGCGCGGTTGTAGCTACTTTTTGCGTAGTCGATGCCGCCAATTAGAGCTAAAATTTGTCCGCTTTGTGGATGAGTGACGACGATAGCGCCATTTAGCATCTCTGGATTTGCCTTTTTATCTCTTTTTAAAATCTCATTGTAGCCATAGACTAGAGCGTCTTGAGCGATCTTTTGCACGTTTAGATCGACTGTGCTTTGTATCTTGTAGCCGCCAGTTTTTATATCGTCAAATTTCTTTGAAGCCTCTTTTATGATCTCATCGACCACGTAGGGGGCTTTATTGCGTGTGAGCGTATCGTCAAAGACTGCTGGCTCTTCAAGCACGCCCTTTCGGTACTCGTCCTCGTTTATCCAGCCGATGCTATACATCCTCTCAAGTACCCTGTTTGCACGGCTAAGCGAGAGGTCGAGGTGCTTTGTAGGATCATAAGTACTTGGCGCTTTTGGCATGCCAACTAGCATCGCTATCTCTTTTATACTTAGCTCATTTAGCTCTTTTCTAAAGTACCCCTCTGCAGCCGTTTTGATGCCGTAGTAGCCATGACCGAAATATACGTGATTTAGGTATCTTTCGATGATGTCCTCTTTGCTAAGCTCGCTTTCAAGCTTCATAGCAAGCACAACCTCTTTTATCTTTCTTGTAAATTTCTTCTCGCGGCTTAGGGCTAGGTTTTTTATGAGCTGCTGAGTTAGCGTAGATGCGCCCTCTACCAGCTTTCTAGCTTTGATATCCTTTATCGCTGCTCTTGCCATGGCTTCTACGTTGATACCGCCATGCTCAAAGTAGCTCGTATCCTCGATAGCAACGAGCGCTTCGATGACACGTGGCGGGATGTCGTTATATTTGACGTAAATTCTATTTTTCTTCAAAGATATTTGCGATAAGCTCGTTGTTTCTATCGTAATTTGTGTCGCAAGCTTTGGCTTTGTAGTCGATGATGGTATAAGCGTCAAACTCACCTGCGAATAAAAGTATAAAAACGCTCCACCAAGCGCGACGGCAACTACAAAGATAAATGCCAAGATATATTTCATAAAAATGCCTTTTAATATTTTTTAATTTAGCCCCATTGCCGTGCTTGTCTCGCCGTGCTGGGAGATTATGTATTTTTTATTGTACTTTTCTATCGTCATGGCTCCAGCTTTGCCTCGCCACTCGCCACTTTTCTAGGTAGCTTTTTAGCTCTTGCTCGCTCAATTTAGTAATTTATATGTAGTCTTGCTCACATTTATAAGCTCACCCGCCTAAAAATATCATCGCCGTATAGACGCTACACTCATTGCCACTTTGTAAATCTAGCATAGCAAGTGCCTCGTTTTCGTCCTTTGCCTTGCTCTGACTTTTATCCCCACACGCCACGCAGCTATCTGCAAAGAGTAATTTATAAAGCTTGCCATTTGCCATTTAAAAACTGCTCTTTTTTAGCTTTTACGACGTTTTGGACGTACATTTTAGGTTTTAGCTCTTTTTGCTATCATGCTCTCATCAAAGCTGCAAAGAAATTTGTTTAAATTCTATCCCAGCATTTTTTTAGTAACTGCTCTTGTTGGCGAGCTAGAAGCAAGAGTGATCATCAAAAGCCCCTATAGCTCACGCCAAGATAGACAGCCGCAAGCGAGGCTAGTAAACTAGAGGCGTAAAGTAGTAGATGATGACGATTAGGCTCTCGTTTAGCTCGATCATCTCGTGTGATCTTAGAGTTTTTAAAGCCTTTTTTGTATCTATAAAAGATATAGCTTAAATTTAAGAGTAAAAATATCTCTATCGCCCATTTGGTCGCTACTATCGCACTTGTCATCGGATTTTGCATTTTGCCATCATCAAAGTAAAAGACAATTATCAGGCTAGTTAGTGCGATGCCAAGAACCAGCGCAAAGATAGCTAGTCCAAAGCGTCTTATGATGTGAAGCAAGATGTGATAGCGCTCTTTATCTTCAAATTTATTTTTTTATAAAATAGCTTCCAGTAAGCACTCAAAACCAGCTTGTAGCCCCTATAAAAAAAGAGCTACGAAGCTAATGTGCAAGAAGATGATTAGTTGATCACATTTAAAAAGCGATCTCTTGATGAATCATTTTTTTCTAAAGCTTGCCTTGCATACTCAAGTGAGCTTTTTATGGCGTCTTCGATGGCTAGAGCGTTTTTGCCACCAGCTGTTGCAAAGTCGTCTTTGCCGCCGCCATTGCCGCCTAGAATTTGCGCTGCAATTGAACCCTAAGCGCCAGCTTTTATAGGAGCATTTTTCACGCCAGCTGCAAGAGAAATTTTACCCTCTTCATCTGTTTGGATCAGTAAAAATAGCAGCCTTTTTTCGTGCCCGTTTTTAAACTCATCTATCAAAGTTTTTATGTCGCCACCATCGATGTGTGCCACACAAAGCTTGGTATCATTTACATTTATAAAGGCTAGCTCCCCTCAGAGCTTTTTAGCGTTTTTAGCTTATCTTTTAAGCCCTTTATCTCGCCTTTTAGCTTTTTAATGGCATTTAGCGGCTCTGTGCTTTTTAGCTCATCTTTTAGCTCTTCAAGCTCAGCTCTAAATGACCTTGCTAAATTTAGCGCAGCCCTTGAGCAAACAGCCTCTATACGCTCTAACGCCAGCGCTTACGCCACTCTCTTTTGTGATGAAAACGCTCCGATCTCATCTATATTTTTTTCACGTGTGCACCGCAAAGCTCTTTTGCTGACATCGCCAAAGCTCACAACCCTTACTTTGTCGGCATATTTTTCGTTAAATAGCGCGATCGCTCCGCTTTTTTTGGCCTCTTCAAGTTCCATAACCTGCGTTTTTTTGCATTTGCACCATCTAAGATCCACTCATTTACAAGGTTCTCAACCTTTGAAATTTCTTCGCCAGTAAGCGCCTTTTGGATGAGAGAAGTCAAACCTTAGCCTATCTGCCTCGACGTTTGAGCCAGCTTGAGCGATGTGTGTGCCAAGTACGCTTCTAAGGGCTGCGTGAAGCAAGTGTGTAGCGCTGTGATGTCGCGCAGTCTCTGCTCTGTCGCTGCACACTTCAAGCTCAACTTCGTCGCCAACTTTTAGTGCCGCGCTAGTTTTTACTAAAGATAATTTAGCCCATGAAATTTTCTCAGTATCAGCACATTTGCTTTGCCTACTATCTTACCGCTGTCGCCGCACTGACCGCCACTTTGAGCGTAAAATGGAGTGACATCAAACATCACCCAGCCCTCTTTGCCAGCATCTAAGCTATCTACATTTTTAAATTCTTCATCAAGCAAGGCTAGAATTTTACTTTTACTCTTAAGCTCTTCGTAGCCTATAAATTTATTCTCGCCAAATTTCTCAAGTAGCTCTTTAAAATCGCCCTTCGCACTCTTGTCGCCACTGCCTTTCCAAGCAGCTTTTGCACGTGCTTTTTGCTCACTCATAAGCTCATCAAACCTTGCCTCATCGACCTTTAAGCCCTTTTCTCTAAGCATATCAGCCGTTAGATCAAGTGGGAAACCAAATGTATCATAGAGCTTAAACGCAGCATCTCCGCTAAAAATTTCTTTTGTATTTTTTAAGCTCGTCTCAAATAGCTCTAAACCACCAGCGATAGTCGCTAAAAATCTCTCTTCTTCAAGCTTGATCTGCTCTTTTACAGCCGCTTTTTTATCGTTTAGGTAGGTGTAGTGTCCGCCCATAAGCTCGCAAACTTTATCGACAAGCTTTATACATAAATGGCTCTTTTATGCCTAGCAAGTATCCATGGCGGATCGCACGGCGTAAGATACGGCGAAGCACGTAGCCACGGCCTTCTTTGTCAAATGTCGTGCCTTGAGCTAGCAAAAATGTGACTGAGCGGATGTGATCGCTTATGACGCGGTAGCTAGCGCCACTTTCATAGACGTATGGCTTGCCGCAAAGCTTTGCTACTTCGTTTATGAGCGGCATAAAAAGTGTGCTGTCGTAGTTGCTAAATTTACCCTGCAAGATAGCAGTAACGCGCTCAAGTCCCATGCCAGTATCGATGCTTGGCTTTGGTAGTGGGCTTAGTTTGCCATCCGCGCTTCTTTCATACTGCATGAAAACAAGGTTCCAGATCTCTAAAAATCTATCTCCATCGCCGCCCATATAATCTTCTGGTGTGTTAAAGTGTTCAGCGCCTTGATCGTAAAAAATCTCACTGCAAGGACCGCATGGTCCAGTATCGCCCATTTGCCAGAAGTTATCGTGGTCGCCAAAGCGGTACCCTTTCTTTTGCGATGTGAGTGCTCCATCTCAAACGCCTCATCGTCGCTTTCTGCGAACGGTTACATAAAGCTTATCTTTTGGTAGTTTTAGCACCTCTGTGACAAACTCCCAAGCGTAAGCGATCGCCTCTTTTTTGAAGTATTCGCCAAAGCTAAAGTTGCCAAGCATCTCAAAAATGTGTGGTGGCGCGCTGTGAGCCGACGTTATCAAGGTCGTTGTGCTTGCCTCCAGCTCTTATGCAGGTCTGACAGCCAGTGCGGATAGGTGGTGTTGGGCGTGGCACTTCGCCTGTGAAAAATGCTTTCAAATGGCACCATGCCAGCATTTGTAAAAAGTAGTGTTGCATCGTTTGGCACAAGTGGTGCAGAAGCTACGACTTCGTGACCTTTTGATTTAAAAATCAAGATATGCCTTTCTTATATCTAGCTTTTGCATTTTTATCCTCGTTAGTTTTAGTAATTTTGCTTGATTTTTAGCCAAAATCTGTTTGTGAAATTTATAAAAAGATATAAAAATAGTAATATTTTTCTAAGATATTTTGATAAATTTATTTGTTTAAAAGCGATTTGTAAATAAAATAATTGTACTTCAAAAGTAAAAGGTTTTAGTGAAACTCAAAAATTGGTATTGTCGGATATAATTTAGTCGGTAAGAGACACTATATGGAACTTAGGCGTTCTGACGAATTTGAAGTTTGTGGAGTTTTTGATAGAGACAATGTAGATGAGTGTTGCAGGGCTCCATTTTTATGACTGATTTTAAAGAATTTGATAGAGAATGCACAGCCTCAGGCGAGTGGTACTTTGCTTTGCCACAACATGAGATGGTGGAGGCATTTTTGTCAGTGTGCAAAATACTGTCAAAATATATTAATTTCACGACCCAGTATTTTAAAAGTGTCAGCGAGCTTAAAAGAGATAAAATACGCAGCAGGTGTAAACAAAGGCATAGGGTTTGTACTGGGAGTTGATGAACGTTTTAATCCAACTGTCTTTGTCACTCAAAAAGCGCTTTTAAGAGAAGAAGAATGTATAGCATCTCAATTGCTCATTTTAAGCCACTTTGTGAAGGAAATATTATAAATGAACTCTCTTTGTGACATTGATCTAGCTAAAAATATCATGGCAGTGAAGTCAGTGACTTTTTACACTCAAACAAACAAGACAAATGCAAAAGGTTGCTGATAACGTTGGCATTAGCTTTTAAAAATGAAAAATCAACTTTAGTTAACATTACTGACTCATTTTTGTGGTTCTCTAGAGCGTTTTAAAGATAGAAGTAAATGCAAAAAGACGCGTTTATTTTTGAGATTTGATTGATTACAAACTTCACAGAGTAAGCGAAAATGGTCAGATGAATTTAAAGACAGACTCTCAAATAATGCGAGCTAAAAAGCACAATACGAGGCCTTTTACGATCTTTTGCCAAAGTGGCGAGAGTAGCGAACTTTCAAACATCGATGATGCGATAAAAGATTAAAGAACTATTTTGATGAAAAAGCTCTTTTGCTTTTTAAATATGGGCGGTGCAAACAGCCTTGACGATGTCGAAAGTTTTTAACAAATATGTTTAATGACCCATATATTTTGGGTATAAAAAAATACTCTAGCAGTAAAATTTGTAGCTTTTTCATGATCACAAAAGGCAGGCTAAAAACTGCGAAGCACAACTACGAGCAAATAGGCGGAAAGTCGCCACTTTGCGAGCTTACAGCTAAGCTTTGTAGAGAGTACTCAAGCCTTAAAAAGCGAATTTGACGCGGTTGATTTTGCGATGAACTACACTTCGCCATTTGTAAAAGATGTGCTTAAAAAATGTATGAGAAATTTGATGAGATAGTGCTTTTGCCGCTCTACCCTCATCACTCACAAACTACGATAACCTCGAGCTTAGCTGATTTTTTAAAAAGGCAAAAGAGGAGCTTAATTTTAAAAGCTGTACTTTTCACTTTGCGAGCCATTTTATGATGATGACGCTTACAATAAGATCATTATCTCTCACATCCGTGAAGCGATAAAAGATACCGATATAAGCGATGTTAGCCCTCATCTTTTCAGCTCACTCTTTGCCTCGCAAGATCATTGAAAAGGGCGATATCTACGAAAAACACATAAACGAACATGTGCAAATCTTAGGCAAAATGCTAAAAGAGCAGGGGCTAAATTTTAAAGATGTAAGCCTTGCTTATCAGTCACGCCTTGGCCCTGTTAAATGGCTAGAGCCATCACTAAACGAGGCTTTTGGCAAAGTGCGAAAATAAAAAAGCGCTTATCTATCCGCTATCTTTTTGCATAGATAACTCTGAGACCATTTTTGAGTTAGTTATCGAGTACGCTAAGCTTGCAAAAAGAACTACTCTAGCTTTTTACAAAAGTAGTAGAGTGTCCAAATTTAGTGATGAATTTGCTAGTTTTATCCCTAGAAAAAGTCAAAAAGCGCTAGAGACTTAGCCTTTTAGGAATAGATCTTGCTTATAAAAAGCATCTCAAATTTAAAAAGGAGATGTATGAAGGTTCAAAATAACGATATTATCGATTATTTGTTGCAGTCAGGCTCAAGCAAAGCTAAAGATATAGTTTTGATGAAATTTTAAGTCTAACGCTTGATAAGATCACAAGCGAGGCAAAGGTTTCAGATAAGCTTGAGCAGTTTAAGAAAAAGGCTTACAGAGATTGGCGCTGCTGGCTTTTATAAATGAGCTAATCCAAACAAGATAGAAGAGAAGATAGCTCAGAAAAAAAGAGGAGCTAACTGAGCTTTTTAAGCATAAAATGATCCGACCAAAACGCAGGATCAAAAATGAGCTACTTAAAATCATGGATATAAATTTAAGTGACTACCGCAAAGAGCTAAACATGGCACTTACGAGCCAAACACTGCTTGAGAAGCAAAATAGCCTTGGCAAAATACAAATAATTCTGTAAATTTAAGCTCTGTCTTAAATGAACTTGACTTGCATACCTCTGGATTTAGGCCGCTTGCCCAGATCCAAAAATAAAATTTAGCTCAGCTTACGGCAAAACTACGCCAAACTCATAGCCACGCCATATATCATCGCGCTAATAATGCCAGCGAAAAATCCAGCAACCATATCATCGCCCATGACGCCAAGTCCGCCCTTTACGTTGCGGTCGATCCTGCCAATGATCGATGGTTTTTTGATATCAAGTACTCTAAAAAGCACGAGCGAGAGAACTAGCTGTGAGATCGTCGCTCGCTAATGGCGATAGCAAGCCAAACGCCAGCAACTTCGTCGATCACGATAAAGCTCTCGTCGTGTGAATTTACCTTTTTTTCAAAATCATCAATGACACTGATGCTCACCAAAAATAACAAAATGCTAGCTAGCAAAAGCGTGGTCGCTGAGAAAAAATATAACACAAAATAAGCCACCACAGCTCCAGCCACCGAGCCCCAAGTGCCAGGTGCCTTTGGTAAAAGTCCAAATCCAAAAAATGTCAAAAATAGCTTTTGCATAAAATTCCTTAAGTGAGTGATGATGTCTGGTAGAGCTTCATGAGCTCCTCGTAAAAGTCGCGGTCGGTCTTGTTTTCAAGCAGTCCAGAATTTACAAAGAGATCGTCGCAGAGCTTTTGTATATCTTTGAAGCGATTTACATAGAGCTTGCTTAAAATGAGCGCTGAAATTTCAGGCCTAACGAGTATGGCTGGTGGCATGATGCCGTTAAATAGTAGCTCTTTGATCACGTCTGGGTGGTATTTGATCTGGTGGTGCTGTCCGTGTGGGCAGCTTTTGGTGCTAACTAGCGTCTTGCACTTGTTGCAATAAACTAGCTCTGGCAGGACGATCACATCTAAATTTAGATCGTTTTTGTAGATGTCAAGTATCGTATGAACTTCGTTGTGGTCAAAAAACATGCCAATACCAGAGTGGTTTTGCCCGATGACTAGCTTGTTTGCGCCAAGTCTTGAAGCCGCGATGCACTCAAGCGTTGGGTTGGCGTGCGAGCTAAAAAGGGTCGTGTTTTTCAGCGCAAAGACAAATACCTTTTTTGTCGGCAGGTAGTTTTGGTTAAAAAAGTCAAGCACCTGCTTTCTGATCTCGTAGTCGATGTGCCTCTCTTCGCGCGTTCTTATTAGAAAAACGACCACGAGATCGGCCTTATCGATAGTCATCCTAACTAGGCGTTCATGCGCGCGGTTAAATGGATCAGCCGTTAAAAAAACAGCCGTTATCTTCTTGGCGCCACTCTCTTTTATCAGCTCATTTAGCGCATCTTTGCTTATTTGTAGGCTCTCATCATATAGCTCAAACTCGCCACTTATGCCGTATTTGCCTAAATTTAGCGACATTTCGCTGTTTGACTCATTTGCTAAAAATATATTTTTAGCTCGCATGCTCTCGTCAAATTTAAAGACCTTTGCCACGTCGATGTGCCCAACGATCTTACCGTCCATATTTAAATTTACTCTTTGGCCAGCATGCAGCTTGCTAGCGATATTTTGATTGATCTCGCCAAATGGAGCAAAGCCAAAAGAGTAGGGCATCGGCTCGCCGTTAAAGTAGCCCTTTTTTGCCACCTCTTTGATCTGCTCGTCGTCCATCAGGGCGCTAAAATTTGAGAGAATTTTGTTTTTGATAAGCTCTAAGGCGCCATAAACTTCGGTGTTTATAGAAATTTTCACTATTTTTTCTTGCTGACGTCATATTTCTTTCTCTTTTCCCAAAGTGATTTTCTAGAAATTCCAAGCTTTTTGCTTAGCTCGGTGTCGGGGAATTTATCTTGATAATTAACGATGATATATTTTATATATTCATCGATCGTGACGATCTCGCCGATATCAAAGTTTTTTTATCTCGGATGGAGAGTTCAAGCACCTCAAATGGCGCACTTTTGCGCAAAATCGCTAGTTTGGATAGCCACTTTTTTTCTTTTTGCAAAGCTCTGTACTTTTCTCTTTTTCATCCTCTTTTAGCTCTTCAAGATTTGTGATGTATATTAGCTCGTCGCCACTTTGAGCAAGTGCTTTTTCAAGTTCACTAAAACAGGCTTTGCCTAAAAACAAAAATGGCAATTCTCAGCCTTTTGCGTAGTTAAAGATAAATTTATCGCTGTAGCCATTTTTGCTTGATTTTAAAAGAAGTGGAAATTTGATCTTTTTGGCTTCAAAACAAGGTATCTCGTAGTCTTTTAGAGCGAAATTTATATAGTTTTCGTAGTTTTTTTATCTCGTTTTTAAAGCCTCTAAACTCTTCAAAATGTCTTATCTTTCTAACAAGCTCTTCTATCATAAATGGCTTTTGGATGTAATCCACCGCACCCGCTTGTATCGGCTTTAGCACGGTGTCGCTGTTGATGTAGGCGATGAGTAAGATGATGATAGAGCTTTTAAATTTCTCTATGACTGGGTAGAAGTCCTGCCCTGGGAGTGTGGTAGAAAGTAACACTACGTCAAAATTTTCAAATTTCAAAGCCTCTTTGACGCTCTTTGCGATCTCGCAGTCGTAGCCAAAGTCAGCTAGTTTGCTAGCCATCGAGCCAGCTAGGTAAATTTCGTTTTCTACTATTAAAATTTCTCATATTTTGTGTCCAGTTGTAGATTTAAGGCTAGCGCTTGCCATGACAGCGATCCCTCGCATCTGCCCACAAAGCCAAGCCCCTCAGTCGTCGTCGCCTTTACATTTATGCGGCTCTGGCTTAAATCTAGAGCCTGCGCGATGTTTGCCTCCATTTTTGATTTTAGCTTTGAAAGTTTTGGCTTTTGCGCCATTATCGTGATATCAGCGTTTGTTAGCACAAAGCCCACGCTTTGCACCCTTTTATAAGCTTCTTGCAAAGCAAATAAATAGAGCTAATATCTTTAAATTTAGCATCCGTATCAGGAAAGAGCTCGCCTATGTCGCCAAGTCCCAGCAGCTCCCAAAATGGCGTCTGTTAGCGCATGAAGTGCCACATCGCCGTCGCTGTGCGCCTTTAGCCCAAACTCGTAGTCGATCTTTTTCGCCACAAAGCACAAGCTGGCGCCCTTTTCAAACTCATGCACGTCAAAGCCGTTACCTACAAAAACCTCATTTTTCTGGTGCTTTTAGGGCTGAAATTACGGCAAGATCCTCTTTAAAAGTGATCTTTCTAGCCATCTCATCGCCCAATATGTGCCAAACGCTTGCGCCAATGGCTCTCATAGCCGAGCTATCATCTGTGTAAATCTCGCCGCTACTAAGAGCCTTTTTAAGAAGTGCTGTGCGAGAGCTGTGGCGTTTGGATAAGTTTTACCTTTTCTCTGTCTATTGCATTTTTCGCCAAGATAGGCAGTGTCTGCGATCTTTAGCGCAGGTACTACGCAGTCAGCCTGAGCGGCCGCCTCGATGATCTTGTGAAAGAGCTCGCTTGATATGCAAGGGCGCGCGATATCGCTAACTAGGACAAATTCGCTACTTACTAGCTCAAGTGCGTTTTTTAGGCTATCTTGTCTTGTCTCGCCGCCATCAACAAATTTATAATTTGGAGCAAATTTAGACATATATTTGCACTCTTTACTAACGACGATGATCTCTTTAAATGTGTAAAAGTTACTCAAATTTTAGTGGCAAATAGCCAAAGTGGGTCGCTGCCGATGCGAAGCCATTGCTTCTTTACAGGTAGCTCAAAACGGCTGGAATTTCCTGCTCCTAGCATTATAAGTGATATATCAAGCAAGGTAGCTCCTTTGAAGATTGTTACGGAATTATACACCTAAAAAGCTAAATATTTCTTTTTATAGAAATAAATTAAGGCTAGCATTTAGTTGAGATCAAAAACAAAAAGGACTAAAATGAGCCTTTAATTTTAAAAAAGGCTAGTCATGACAAAGACACAGATGTACTATGCTAGGCGAGGCGAGCTCACAAAGCAGATGAGCTATGTGGCAAAGGTCGAGGGATAGGCGAGATTTGCTTATAGATGAGGTGGCAAAAGGCAGCATCATCATCCCAGCAAATGTAAATCACACAATTTAAAAGCCTATGGGCATAGGCAGAAAGCTAAAGACAAAAATCAATGCAAATATCGGCAACTCAAGCCTAAGCAGCGACATTTTGCGCAGAGCTTAGAAAGCTTGAATTTGCTCAGATTTGGCGCTGATACGGTTATGGATCTAAGCACGGACGGCGATTTGGATGCTATTAGAAGCGCTATCATTGAGCACTCAAGCGTGCCAGTTGGCACAGTGCCTATGTATGAAATTTTAAAAGAGGCAAAAGAGGTTACAAATATCACAAATGAGCTAATTTTAAGCGTGCTAGAGAAGCAAGCAAGGCAAGGGGTGAGTTACTTTTACGATACACGCTGGATTTTTGCGTGAGTTTTTGCCGCTTGTCAAAAAGCGAAAAATGGGTATAGTAAGCCGCGGTGGCAGTTTAAAGCGCAAGCTACATGTCAAAGTTAAATAGACAAAATCCTTTTTACGAAATTTGTGATGAAATTTTAGAAATTTGCGCAAGATATGATGTATCTCTATCGCTTGGTGACGGACTTCGCCCAGGATGTCTTTATGACGCGACAGACGAGGCGCAGCTTAGCGAGCTAAAGGTGCTTGGAGAGCTTACGATTAGGGCGTGGGAAAAAGATGTGCAAGTGATGATAGAAGGCCCCGGCCATGTGCCATTAAATCAAATTGAGTATAATATGAAAATCGAACAAGAGCTCTGCCATGATGCCCCATTTTACGTGCTTGGGCCGCTTTGTCTCGAGATATAGGTGCAGGATACGATCATATCACCTCGGCGATCGGTGGCACAATGGCAGCATATCACGGCGCTAGCATGCTTTGCTACGTGACGCAAAAAGAGCACCTTGGCTTGCCAAACGAAAAGGACGTTAGAGAGGGCATCGTAGCTCACAAGATAGCAGCTCACGCCGCAGACGTCGCACTTGGTAAGGCTGGAGCTATCGAAAAAGACCATGCGATGAGTGATGCTAGGTATGCATTTGACTGGAACAAGCAGTTTGAGCTTAGCTTTGATCCAAAAAGGCTAGAGAGCTTCACGATGAGAGCTTGCCAGAAGATGCGTTTAAGAGTGCTCATTTTTGTTCGATGTGCGGACCAGTACTTTGTGCATATAAAATTTCAAAAGATCTAGAAAAAGGAGAAAATGTTAAATAAAGAAGAGGTCTTAACAGACTAAAAGGCGTCATATATCCGGATTTGAGAAGGATATAGTTAGCTTTGGCTTTGTGAAAAAACATTGAGATCGGCGATAAAATCTTAATCGAAGTCGAGATCGTTAGCTCAAGCCCAGAGGTGGCAAACGAGCTAAAAACAGACATCAAACGTGTCATGGGCTCAAACGAGTACGTGCTAAATTTGATCCAGCCAAAGATACCTGAGGAGAAAAGTAACACTCAAAGTGGCAAAAATATCGCGCCACAAGTTAAAAATTTCGTAATGGTAAGCTCTGGCAAAGGTGGCGTTGGTAAATCAACCACAACGCTAAATTTAGCCATCTCAATGGCAAAACTAGGCAAAAAAGTGGGAATTTTGGACGCTGATATCTACGGACCAAATATCCCAAGAATGCTTGGCGAAGTAAATACCCAGCCACAAGTCGTTGGCAACAAGCTAAAACCGATACTTAGCCATGGCGTGGAGATGATGAGTATGGGCGTTTTGATGGAAGAGGGCATGAGCCTTATCTGGCGTGGCTCGATGATCATGAAAGCGATTGAGCAGCTGCTAAGAGACGTGCTTTGGAGCGAGCTTGATGTCTTATTTCTCGACATGCCTCCAGGAACGGGCGACGCGCAGCTAACTCTAGCTCAAAGCGTGCCAGTAACGGCAGGTGTATGCGTCACAACGCCTCAAGTTGTAGCACTTGATGATAGCAAACGTGCGCTTGATATGTTTGAGAAGCTTCACATCCCAATCGCTGGCGTCATCGAAAATATGAGCGGCTTCATCTGCCCAGATAACGGCAAAGAGTATGACATCTTTGGCAAAGGCACGACTGAAGAAGTAGCAAAGGCTTACAACACTCAAATTTTAGCTGAAATTCCTATCGAGCCAGCTGTTAGAGTGGGCGGCGATAATGGCAAGCCAGTTAGCTTCTATGAGCCAAACTCAGTCACTGCAAAACGTTATGAGAGCGCAGCTGCAAGGCTTTGGGAGATAATAGAAAATATAAATAACGGCGGCGGGGCTGATAACTCAGCGATCCAACCAGTAAATGACGGCAAGAGTGCTTGCTCGAAGTAAATTTACAAAAGATAGAAATTTAGAGCAAATTTTGCAAACTTTGCCAGTTTAAATTGGCTACCAGAAATTTAGCTTTGCTTGATGCGGAGCTTTAATTTTTGTAGTCAAAATGCAATCATTAAAAAGAAAGAAATTTAACAGGAGAAAAGATGAAAGCGATCGTAACCGTAGTCGGAAAAGATAGAGTTGGCATCGTTGCTGGCGTCTCAGCAAAGCTTAGCGAGCTAGGTCTAAACATAGATGATATAAGCCAGACTATTTTAAGCGACTTTTTCACAATGATGGCAGTGGTTTCAAGCGATGAAAATAAGGACTTTACAGCCTTAAGAGCGGAGCTAGATAAGCTTTGGAGAGAGCCTAAAAGTAAAGATAAATATCCAAAGCTCAGCCATTTTTGATGCGATGCACAAAATTTAAGGACAAAAGATGGATATCAAAAATGTAACCGAAACTATCTCGATGATCGAGGAGCAAAATTTTGACATCAGAACGATCACGATGGGCATTAGTTTGCTTGACTGCATCGATCCTGATATCAACAAAGCCTGCGACAAAATTTACGCAAAAATCACCACTAAAGCCAAAGACCTAGTTAGAGTGGGCAACGAAATTTCTGCCGAGCTAGGCATACCAATCGTCAATAAAAGGGTGAGCGTGACGCCTATCTCAATAATCGGCGCCGCAACGGATGCAAGTGACTACGTGATGATCGCAAAGACGCTTGATAGGGCGGCTATTGAAGTTGGTATTGATTTTTATAGGTGGTTTTTCGGCTCTAGTTCAAAAGGGCTATCAAAAGGGCGATGAAATTTTGATAAATTCTATCCCGCAAGCACTCGCACAAACCGCAAAAGTGTGCTCAAGCGTCAATGTCGGCTCAACAAAAAGTGGCATAAATATGAGCGCGGTGCGTGACATGGGGCGCATCATAAAAGAGACGGCAGCAGCTTCAGAGATGGGCTGTGCGAAGCTTGTTGTCTTTGCAAACGCAGTTGAAGATAATCCTTTCATGGCTGGTGCATTTCACGGCGTGGGCGAGGCTGATGTGGTGATAAATGTCGGCGTTTCAGGCCCAGGCGTCGTAAAAAGAGCCCTTGAAAAGGTGCGTGGCGAGAGCTTTGATGTGGTGGCTGAGACTGTGAAAAAGACGGCGTTTAAGATCACTCGTATCGGCCAGCTCGTTGGCCAAATGGCGAGCGAGCGCCTTGGGGTTAAATTTGGTATCGTCGATCTTTCTCTTGCTCCAACACCAGCTGTGGGCGACTCGGTGGCTCGCGTGCTTGAGGAGATGGGGCTTGAGGCTGTCGGTACGCACGGCACGACTGCGGCACTTGCTCTCTTAAATGACGCGGTCAAAAAAGGCGGCGTCATGGCATGCAACCAAGTTGGTGGCTTAAGCGGTGCGTTTATCCCGGTCTCAGAGGACGAGGGCATGATAGCTGCGGTGCGCGCAGGATCACTAGATCGAAAAAGCTTGAGGCGATGACAGCGATATGTTCGGTGGGGCTTGATATGATCGCCATACCTGCGGATACGCCAAGTGAAAGTATAGCTGCGATGATCGCTGATGAGGCGGCTATCGGCGTTATAAATCAAAAAACAACAGCCGTTCGTATCATACCATTAGGCCGCGAGGGCGATATGATCGAGTTTGGCGGCCTTTTAGGAAGAGCGCCTGTGATGAAGATAAATATAGCCTCAGCGCCGGCTTCATCGCTCGTGGCGGACAAATTCCCAGCACCAATTCATAGTTTTAAAAACTAATCTTCAAAGTCCGCTTTAAATTGCGGACTTTCTTTCACTTTACTCTAACCTTTCAACTGCTTTTTAGTTAAAAATAATAGTACATCAAACTCAAGGAGCTAAAATGGTAAATTTTATCACTGCTTACGGCGCTACTTTTTGGAGCAGTATGTGGCTTTGCAAACGATGGCAAAGTAAGAACTATCGACATCTACGTCACGCCATACTATTCAGCAAATGCTGGCAAGGTGGAGTATGTCAAGGTCTATGACAAGATAGATGAGCTTTTTAAAAGTGGCAAAGAAGAGGACTTCAAAAAGGCTGAAAAAGATCGTGCAAGACGCCCCACAAATGGTCTCTCCGATAACTCTTTTGTCCTCTCAGCTCGCGCTTATGATCTTGGACTTCGCGATGATGCGGTATTTTGGTTTTATGCGGCAAAAAACCGCGCGATCTTGCTAAGAGGCGTCATAGACATGGAGGGCGAGAAATTTACTGACGTGGTGGCTGCGATAGGGGCGTTTATGAAGCTTGTTGGCGACGTGGTCAATCCTTATGCATTTTGCGATATCAAAAGCAACAAGAGATCGCTGATAAAGCGCTTGAATGGACTAAGAAAAATGCCTATGAAGCGATGTTTTTCTCCAGAATTTAGCTCACCTCACGAAGATAGAAAAGCAGCCCTTGCAAAAGGTATAGAAAAGCTAGAAGCGCGCAATAAAAAAGAGAAAGATTACTTTTTAGACAAAGACAATCTTGCTAACTTTAAAGCTATGCGCAAGCAAAATGGTACTGATGAGAAAGTTTTGCTTTTAAGTAGCGAGATAATTGAGAAATCTAGCTTTGGGAATTTAGCTTTGCTTTATGCTAAAAATGGACAAATTACAAGCTATCTCTATTTTAAATCACGACAATTTACTTTGTAATGGCTCTTTTTACAAGAGTAGGGAAACTACAAAAAAATGAGAATAAAAATGACTTTAGAATGACGAACTTGAAAAAGTTGCAACAGATGATGGCTTTATCTGGTATGGGGAGACGGTGCTAAAAAGTGAAATTTTTGGACAGGTGACATTTTGCCTCGTTAGCACAGACATGGCAGACGTAGATGATGAGACTACTTTGCTAGCAGAGCGCATCGCCAGTGATATTGACCAGTACATAAAAGAGGCGCTTATCTTTTTAAAAGATGAGCTTAGGCGAGGGTGCTTTTTGAGCGAGGACGAGTTTATCTTGCTTGACGTGCCAGTTTGCAAACTGCCCTTTAGCGCGCCTCAATGCACCTTTTATACGCACGATAAGCAGTGGCTGATGAGATTTGCCGAGGGCAAGCTTGATATCTGCGAGCCTTACGGTATAGGGGTGATCTTTGAGGGTGAAAAGCCGCTTTGTTTAGAAAATATAGAGCTTAGCAGTGAGTGCTAAACGTTTAAATTTACGCATTAAAAGCTAGTTAAGATTTTCAAGCCTTGCAAAAATGATGAAATTTTGTTTTTGGGTATTACTGCGATCAAGAGGCACTAGAGTTTTTTTAAATGATTGAAATTTGCTGTCTTAGGTTTTGCGCCCAAAACAGCAGTAATGTATAAGCTATGCGTTGCAGCAGTCGCTTGGATCTTTTTCTTTTGTGATCCTAGCTCTTAGGTCGTGGCGGATGACCTCTATCGACCAAAACCAGACCATGTGACCCTACAAACTCAGAGACATACTCATACCAAGCGAAGTGTCCAAAGTGGCGGAGTGAGGCCAAGAAACGGCAGTGAGATGCCATGAACTGCGATAGTTGCTAAGATACCAGCCATCACGCCTTGCCACATCGTGATCTTTTGGAAAATTTTTCAGCCACGACGCAGTAGCCAACGGCAAAGACTATTGAAAATATGATGTGCGTTAGCATCACGTAGTTAAATGCATGTCCTGCAAACTCGTAGATAGCGGCGTTTGGATCGGCGATACCGACATAATCTCTCAAAAACACATAAGGTGGGTTTAAGAAAATTTCTCGAGCAGTCGATCGCATCAGCCGCTCTGATGGCACTTTTCTGATCCGCAAGCTGCGTTAAACATATCCATAGGGCTTCTGGCGGAAGCGGCACTTGCGCCCCATTTTACAAAAGCTGAAACTACGCCAGCGATTAGGCCGATTAACGCAGCTAGGGTAATTTGGTTTGGTAGCTAAATTGACATTTTGTCTCCTTGTGTAATTTGCGACATTTTATTTCTATTTTTTTATGATAAGGTTAATCATTATTATAATTTATACATTTATCAAAGTTCAAATGCTTTAAAAATCATAAATACTTTTAGCCATTTTTGGCTAGACTACAGTAAAACATTAAAAGGAGAATAGATGTCTAAAGAGTTTAAAGACGCAAACGAATTTAAGGAATTTTTTGAAGAATTTAGAAAAAAAGATGGCTACAAAGATCCAGTTGCTTTTGGCATCGCAAGAGTCGATCGCGGACAAAAAAATAGCGACAAAATTTTGCAAGCAAGCTATGGCGTTGTAAATTATAAAGAGAGCTTTTTTAGCGCAGCTGCTTTTATCTACGCTTTGCAAAAGTGTGATGTTGAGGTTGATTTTTGCGCTCACGAGTTTGTCGCTGATCTCGCGCCAAAGGTAGCAAAAAAAGCTAGCAAGCTCTTTAGCGTCTTTGAAAAAGATATAAAATCGCATAAAAACGTGGAGAATTTACACGCTGTGAAGATGGCATTTGAGGACGACCTTGAGCTAAATGAGAATAAATCTAAGCTTGTATTTTTATTTGATGACGCAAAGCCACTTAGCGTGGAGGCCGTCTATCTCAAGCTCTACCTGATCTCGCTTGGCAAGGTCGCACCTAGGACGGTCGTGCTTGATGGAGCCTTTGGAGTGCTACCAAATGTCGCATGGACTAGCCAAAACATCCCGATCGAGCTTGAGTGGCTAAGAGAAAATGAAATTTCTCTAAAGATGTTTGGCGAGTATCCAGCGATCGTGAGCGTAGATAAATTCCCAAGATTTTTAAGCCACATCATCCCAGCTGATAACACGAGAATTTTAGACGCTGCCAAAGTCCGCATGGGCGCTGCTGTGCATCCTGGCACAGTCGTCATGCCAGGGGCTGCTTATATCAACTTTAACGCAGGCACGACTGGTGGCGTGATGGTTGAGGGCAGGGTTAGCAGCTCTGTTGTCGTGGGCGAGGGCAGTGACGTTGGCGGCGGAGCTAGCATACTTGGCGTGCTAAGCGGCACGAATGGCAAACCCTGTAAGCATCGGCAAACACTGCTTGCTTGGCGCAAACTCAGTTACTGGCGTGCCACTTGGCGATAACTGCATCGTGGATGCTGGTATAGCGGTGCTTGAGGGCACAAAGGTCTATATCTCGGCAAGCGAGCGCGAAAAGCTAGCTAAGCTAAATCCTAGCTTTAAATTTGAAGCTGAAATTTACAAGGCGCTTGAGCTTGGCGGGCTAAACGGGCTTCATTTTAGACAAAATAGCCAAACAGGTCAGATCACTGCAAGTGCGAGCAAAAGAGGGCGATCAAGCTAAATGAGGCACTTCATTAAAAAGGAGCTAGCATGAAAGTTGGCATTTTGATGTTTGACAAGATAATTTGTTAAGCTTTGCCAGGTCATGATTTTTGCATAAATTTGAAGGTTTTAACATCAAAACCTACGCCCCTAAAGCCCTGAGATAGTCGATGACCTGGCGTCAGGCTTCATCCTGAGATTTACGCTGAAAGCCTTTACGGCGTGGATATCTTGGTCGTGCCAGATGGCGTCGGAGCGCTTGGGCTAAGATATGATGAGATATTTTTAAGCTGGATAAAAAGCTCAGCGAGCGCGAATGAAGATCGGCTTTGACCTTGGCGTGCTGATCCTTGAGGGGCTGGATTTTTAGAGGATAGAGAGGCTTGCATAAGGGCGGATACAAAAACGCGCTGAGTGGCTACTGTGAGGTAAATGACGCTAAGATGTGGAAAGCAGAGGCGTGATAAGTGTTAGCGAATGATGATGAGATCAAAGAGCAGCTCGCAAAAATCCTAACTAAAGATAAAATTTAAGGGCTTTGGCTCTTAATTTGATAGAATTTTATCTTTTTATGAGCTTATGGTTTGTTTTATGGCGCTATTTACCGCTTCTAAATGCCACTTTATCCACGCTGTGGAGTCAAAGTTTAAATTATTTTTCAAGCTTTGTTGTCTGTTCTAAAATCTCATAATAATCTTTTTTTATTTGCATAAATAACGCTGGTGATAGAAAATAGCTCAACGCTCTGCCATGCGTCCGTTGCCGCCCCTCATAAGGATGGATGATCGCAAAACCAAAGGTGCGTCAAGGCACTTTTTACATAGGCGTTTTTCGGAGCTTTTTATTGATAAAACCTAAAGAAATCTTTCATCTCATCCCCTACGCATTCTGCTGGCAAGGCTTCGTAGTGGATTTGCACATTTTTGAAGGACCTGAGACGACGCTCATCTCATCATCTCTAAATTTAGCTCTTTTTATCTTGTAAGTTTTGCTATGGCTATATTCAAACAAGGCATTGTGTCAGCCATGTAACCGTTCGAAGTTCATAGGAGCTTTGTTTAAATTTGCTTCCAGCATTAGCGAGACTAGATTATCACTGTGTCTAGTCGCATGAGTGTCGGCTAGCCAGTCAAATTTTCATCTAGTCTCTTTTTTATCGATGAGCGAAGGCTTGATCTTTTTAGCCTCTCGCCCTCTATGAGAGATGAGTAAAAGATCTCATCTCTAAGGCGCTAATTTGCGCCTTTAAAAGATCGTTTCTGCTAATATTGCTTGCTATCTCCTTTAAAATTTCGTGATCTTGCTCTAGTTTATTTATGATGGTACCTATTGCACTTTTGTCGAAAGAAAAATTTGGATAGTTGGAATGTTGCTATATCCACAGGTTTTGCATCAAATTTCTTTAAAGATTATGGCTTTTGTGCCTATCTATAAGGTCTTCTATACTCTCTTCTAGCGTCATTGTAGCCACGTCTATATCCACGCTCAAAACCATCGTCGTAGTCATCGTCGTTATAGTAGCCTCCACGGTAACCACGCTGAAATCTATCAAATCTTTCGTACTCATTTTGATAGTATGGGCGATAGTTAGGCGGATATGGTGCATAGTTTGGATCAACAGGATAGTAGCCACTCATGCGGCAACTATCCTCATCAAAATCTTTCAATCCAAAACGAAATTTATATCCGTCTATCTTTTTACTAAGGGCGTCATAGTTTCTCGTGTCGCCATAAAATTTAGCCATTTCTCTTTCGTTTATAAGTTTGCAAAGCCCGATCTCTATCTTTTTAGTATAGTTAGCAGCTAGCAGCATCGTAAATGTACAAAACAAAATGGCTATAAATTTCATCCTAGTCTCCTATTTTTATATTTCCGCCTTTGCCAAGACCACCTTTTACATTTTGGACTTTATAATCTTTTAGCGCGACTATAAGTTGGTTCATCGCGTCCATAAAGGCATTTACGATCATTCTGCCCTCTGGTCTCTTTGTGTAGCCACCAAGTCCAGCGCTCACACGTGAAAATGAATTTGATCCCATGCCAAAGAAGTCAGTTACTATCACTGCCGACTGCACCAGCGATTTAGTACGCCTGAGCGATTGTCTATGAGAAGCAAAGATGTTTGTGTTTCGCTCTTGAAAAAGCCTCCGCTACTTTTGCCAGCAACGTTGCCAAAGACAGCGCCTACAAGTCCGCTGATACCGCCAGTATCCTCTTTGCTAAATGTGATCTCTGGTTGCATGGTATAATCAGCCGCTACGACTTGACCTTTGTGAAATTTAGACTTTTCTTAGCTCGCCACTAGCTTCAAGCGCGCGCTCTGCATCATATTATCCATACTTCGCCACGCTCTACGATGACGAAGCTGCCCAGTTTGCTGAGCTAAGATCCTAGCACCGGCACGGTTGAGCCAAGCTGATAATCTCTAGTTAGATATGAGTACCATGAGCTACTTTTGATCCTCGTAAAAAGACAATGTTCCTAGCGTTCTATCGCAACGCCTCGATTTTTCGTGTTAGCATTTTTGGCTGTATCTCTCGTCGCGGCACCAGTTACGCTGCTGGCTATTGCTGCTAGCGCATCCAGCAAATAAACAAAGAGTGGCAATGTCTGCTAAAGACCTTAGATGCTAAAAATCTCTTTTTCATGAAGATCCTTTTTAATGTATTAGAAGTGCAAATATTATAAGAAAAATAATATTTTGTGAAAACTTAATGTAAAAGAAAAATATCAAAGTAGCGTAAGCGGCCAGCAAGATGCCAGCCACATAAATTATTCGACAGTTACGCTTTTTGCGAGGTTTCTTGGCATATCGACATTGTTGCCAAGTCTCAACGGAAATTTCAGTGCAAGTAGCTGAAGCACTCAGCATCATCTCGAAAAATTCGCTCATATAGTGATCTTGAACGCTTGTTTTTACGTAGTCATCGCTTAGTTCAAACTCAAGCGGGCTGATCGCTAGGATATATGCATCTCTTGCAGCAGCTCTTCGACGTTACTTTTTGTCTTTTCATATAGTAAGTTTTGAGGCATTAAAGCGATCGTAAATAGCTTCTCATCTGCAAGCGCGATAGGGCCGTGCTTCATCTCGCCTGACGGATAACCCTCGGCGTGAAGATATGAAAATTTCTTTAAGTTTTAACGCACCTTCAGCGCTAGCGGATAGAAGATATCTCTACCGATAAAGAAGAAGCCATGACCGTGCAAATAGTGCTTGCTTAGGCGGTGAAGCTTCTCTTGCAAAGAGTTATCTATATTTAAAATTTGTGGTATGTGAAGAAGCGTTTTAATCTCGTGATCAAGCTCTTTTTTGCTGATAGATCCCTTTGCAGATGCCATTTGAAGCACAAGCATCCAAAGTACGATGATTTGCGTAGCAAAAGGCCTTTGTACTTGCCACACCTTTTTCGATGCCAGCGCGAGTTAGAAGCGTATTATCAGCTAGTCTAACGATAGATGAGTTATCGACGTTGCAAATTGCAAGTGTCTTTAGCCCAGCCTCTTTTGCTATCCTAAGTGCCTCAAGAGTGTCAGCTGTCTCGCCACTTTGCGAGATGACGATGAAGAGCGAGTTTTTGTTTAGATAAGGCTTTTCTATATCTACACGCTGCTACTTCGACCTTTGTTCTAACTTTGGCAAGCCTTTCAAAAGATAGCTTGCAACAAGTACGCATGGTAGCTCGTACCGCACGCACAAAGCACGACATCATCGATACCTTTTTAGGTATTCATCGTCTAAATTTTCAAGGGTGACTTTGTGGTTTTTAACCCTGCCCATGATGGTTTCAGATACGACTGCGCCTTGCTCGTAAATTTCTTTCTCCATAAAAAACGTATAACCCTCTTTTTGGGCATAGCTCTTATCTTTTGGCAGTGCGTTAAATGTTATGCTAGCCTTTTTGCCGTGTTTAAAAACAGCTATCTCGTCTAAGCTCACGTAGCCGTAGTTGTTATCATCAAGGTATGCCACTTCGGTTGCGTTGCCGATAAGTGGGGCATCTGATGAGGCAAAATATAGCTCTTTTTTGTCGCTTTTGCCTATCGCCATAGGAGCGGCATCTTTTGCGAAAAATATCTTATCAGGTGCAGTTTTGGTGATAAGCAGCGTCGCATAAGCGCCTCTTAGCTTTGCGATAGTCGCCTCATAGGCCTTAAATGGGTCTTTTTTCTCTTTTAAAATTTCTTCAAAAAGGTGCACGATCACTTCGGTGTCGGTTTGACTGACATTTCACACCCTTTGCCTCCAAAGCTCATCTTTAAGCTCTTTGTAGTTTTCGATGATGCCGTTGTGAACGACAAATGAGTGCTCGCCAAAGGTGCGGGTGAGCGTTTATCTCCAGTTGGTTTGCCGTGAGTCGCCCAGCGTGTGTGACCTATCGCCACGCCAAAGCCCTCTGATGTAAAGTCCTTTGTCTTTAGGGCTAGATTTTCAAGCTTGCCGACCGCTTTAAAGAAGTCGATCTTGCCATCACTCATCACAGCCATGCCAGCGCTGTCGTATCCGCGATACTCAAGCTCTTTTTAGACCGCTTAAAATGACCTCTCTCTTTATCTCCGATGTATCCTACGATTCCACACATGTTTTACTCGCTTATTAATAAATTTAATATCTCTTCGCCTTTACTCTCAAGTCGCTCGTTTTTCTCGATCAAAAAGAGATTTCTCGTTCTATTTTTAACCGTCTGAATTCTAGCACTCGTGACTTGAAAATGAAGCCTGTCAAAAACACTCATCACATAAGCCATTAGCCCACGCTGATCTTTTGCGTTGATGCTAAGTTTGGCGTAATCTTTTGAGTGATTTAGCTCGAAGTTTATCTCATCTTTGTTAATATTTGGTTTCAAAGGCTCTCTTAAAACCTCGCTATTTAGGGATTTTAGGGCTAAAATTTTAGTATTTTCAAGCTCATGATTTTTTACATTTTGGTTAAAGTCAAGCCTGATATAAAATTTCTTCTCAAAAAGCTCAAATATCTCCATATATGCAAGGTCAAATTTGGCAAATTCATAGAGCAGGGCGCTTAATTTGAGGCTCTTTGTTTGTATAAATTTGAATGCTTAAATTTTAGTATTGTTTATGAAAATTTCGGTTTTCGTTTAGCTATCAGCCACTTTTGCTTAATTTATGATCTCGCTCGCGCTATATTTTGTAAAGACCAAATTTGATGTGATCTTAAAAATTTTATCTTGCAGCTTTGGCTCAAGCGCCAAAAACTCGCTATTTCGTTTTTTATAGACTGCTCTTTTTACTCGCCTTGTCGCTTCATCAAGTAAATTTTCATCGCTAAATGCGCTAAGAGAAAATTTCATAAAGCTCTCTTAAAAGCTTTGCTGTGTAGGCGTTGTAAAGCCTCTCATTTGTGGCGTTTATCACGCAGTAGCTAAGGATGTAAAGTAGCTTTTAAAACCCTGCTTGTCGCTCAGCTTTTGAGATAAAGGCAAAAGATGACGCGCTGTGAGTAGATGTCCTCTCTGTTTGAGACGTTGCTCATTAGGGTGTGGTATTTTATCAAGATGACGCCGATGTTGATAGCTTTTTGGCTTAATTTAGCTTGTTCTGCATAGGCTCCAAAGATGTTTGCGCCTATGTTTGCGTGATCTTTGCCGCCCAAGTCCTCTGCCAACGTCATGCATAAGTGTCACGATCTTTAAGCATCGTTTTGCCCTCCAAGCAAAGCTCAGCGTAGAGATTTTTTATAATTTATCTTTTATATTTTCAAGAAAATTTGACACTTAAGATGCTATGCTCATCAACCGTAAATTCGTGATAGCCGTCATATTCTGCTAGCTGGGAGATATGCTCCATCGGTTTTATTAAAATTTGTATCATCTGCGCATCGAGCAAGGATTTTAAAATGGCGTAGGAATTTTCTCTTAAAAATATCTTCTTAAACTCGCTGATAGCGCGCTCTAAAGCCATCTTTTGTGATGATGGCTCGCTTGATATAAAAAGATCGCGCTTATATCACATGTATAATCCACATCTTTTAGCTCTAAAAGCTCATTTATGAGATCCTCGATAAGGGCTGGCTTTTTGTGAAGTGGCACGTAGATGACGCCATTTATCTCATAAAAAGCCATTTTTAGCCTAGCAAATTTTTCTCTGATCGAAGCTTTAGCTCGCTTTTGAAAAATGGCCTGCAAAGCGAAGCCGCGATAAATCTTGAATAAATGGCTACATTATTCATCGAGCTTAGCATCTTTTGGCTGATGACGCTTTCGTTGTCTTGAAGCTTTTTTGACTTTGTCTGCATGAAATTTGTCGTGATCTCGACACTTGAAGCGCTGAACGTATCGGTGTTTTGAGTTACTGAAAGCGCTTAGCAAGCTTTAGTAAAAATCCACATTTAGGTTAAAACTAGCGATCTCTTTTTCATTCATCACTTTAAGGGGCTTGTGATCTAACTGAAACGTCGCTATCAAGGCAGTTTAGTATGCAGTTTAAGCGGTAAATTCATCGATCCCGCCAAAGCCACTTTTTAAATGGCTCTTGTAGCAAGTAGCTTATGCTAGAAAATGGCAAAAATGCCTTTAAATGGTAGTTTAAAAAGGCTTTTTATCAAATTCTTTTATCTTTATGATCTCGCTTTTTACTAGGGCGGTAGAGGCTTTTTGAGCCGCAAATGTAGCGAAGTTGCGAGGTTTCGCTTTTAACTTAAGGTCATCTTGAAATTTCATGTACTCTCATCCACTTCGGCAATTTTTATCATACTCATGCCAGAGCTATCTAGAACTTTCAGAAAATCTTTTAAGAGATTTTTATATTATAACCCTTAAATTTCTTTATAAACTAGTAGAAATTCCAAGCTCACTATTTGCGCTAAGTAGCGTTTGAGCGTATTTACAGTGGCTAGAACGCTAAAAAGCAAAGCTGTCATTTGTGGCACAAACTCATCAAAAATTCTCGCATAGTTTCATTTAAATAAGATTTTATAAAATCATCATACTTTGGCTAAGAAATTTGTGAAAATTTTCTGCCTTGGTTTTTGAAAATGTTTTTGGCAAATTTGGTCTTTAAAATCAAGAAACTTTCTCTTTGATCCTTGAATAATTATCGCTATTTTTGGCACTTTTATCAGCTAGCACTTTAGTGTTTCCATTGTTAGAAAATATCTTGGCAAATGTTACATAATTTTTTGCAAAAACAAAGCTTTATTTGCTTATAATAAAGCCTTAAGTTCAGCTTTAGGACGATATAAATAATGAATCTATTACAAAAACTAGAAAGTGGCGAGAGATTAAGTAAGCAAGAGGCTTTTTTTCGCTTTATGAGCTTTGATCTTTTACCTTGGCTCAATTTGCTGACAAAAAGCGCAGAAAACTGCACGGCAACAAGGTCTTTTTTTAATGTAAATCGCCATATCAATCCAACAAAATATCTGTGCGACATCTGTAAATTTTTGCGCATTTTCAGCCCACAGAAAAATCCAAATCCATACCTAATGAGCCACGAAGAATTTAAAGATCGTTGATGAGAGCGTGAGCCACGGCGTAAAAAGAGATACACATCGTCTCCGCTCATAATGCAACCAGCGGCTGGCAGTGGTATTTTAGTACTTTAAAAAGATAAAGGCAGCTCATCCAGAGCTTCCACGTAAAGGCGATGACAGCAGCTGAGATTGATTTTTATCAAGGCATTACGGCTTTAGCTACGATGAGGTGATAGAAAAGATGCTTGAATACGGCGTCGATAGCATGCCGTGGTGGGGCTGAATTTTGATGAAGAGGTCAGGCTGAAATGTGTAAAGGCAAAGTTAGTAGCGAGAACTGGCTAAAGATCCACAAATGTGGCACGATAAAGGCAGGCAAAGCAATGCGACAATGCTTTTTGGACACATAGAAAGCCGTGAAAATAGGATCGATCACATGCTAAGGATCAGAGACTTGCAGGACGAAACTGGGCGGATTTTAACGCATTTATCCCGCTTGTTTATCAAAGAGAAAATAACTACTTAAAAGATGTGAAATTTTCTAGGATCGGCTGAGATTTCTAAAGACTATGGCGATATCTCGCTTGGTGCTTGATAACGTCCCACACATTAAAGCTTACTGGGCCACTTCGACGCTCATTTGAAGCGATGATCGCTCGAGAATTTGGCGCTGATGATCTTGATGGCACGATAGAAAAAGAGAGCATACAAAGTGCAGCTGGTGCAAATAGCGCAAATGGCGTCACACTAAAGACATTTTGTGATCTCATAAAAACATCTGGTTTTACGCCGGTTGAGCGTGATAGCTTATATAACGAACTTATAAATTTACTAAAAGGAGCTTGGGGTGAAAATTTTTGACTTAGCACAAAACAAAACGAGTGTGAAGCAGGAATTTGGAGCGGGACTTACGACATTTTTAGCGATGATGTATATTGTGCCGGTAAATGCGATCATTATGAGCAAAACTGGCATGCCTTATGAGGCATTAATCACTGCAACAGCGCTAATTACCATATTTTCTACTGTATTAAATGGTCTTTGGGCGAACACGCCAGTTGCGATGAGCGTTGGCATGGGGCTTAACGCCTACTTTACATTTGGTCTTTGCATCGGTATGAAAGTGCCTTGGCAAACGGCTCTTGGCGTTGTTTTCTTAAGTGGCGTGATATTTGTCGTCTTATCTTTTACAAATTTTAGGATGTGGATAATAAGATCCATTCCGCTTGATCTAAGAAGAGCGATAAGCGCTGGTATAGGCACATTTATCAGCTTTGTGGCATTTCAGCAAATGGGCTTTATCGTAAATAACGACGCAGTTTTAGTCGGCATAGGAAATTTCAAAGATCCAAACGTGCTTCTTGGCGTTTTGGGGTTATTTTTGGTTGTTTGCTTTTGGGCATGGAAGATAAAGGGCGCATTTATCCTAGCTGTGCTTGCTACTTCAGTGATAGCTTGGGTGCTTGGCATCGCTCCTCATCCAAAAGAAATTTTCTCAACTCAGCCTCTATCTCACCGATATTTTTAGAGCTTGATATAAAAGGTGCCTTTAGCCTAGCCTTGCTACCAGTTGTCATCACATTTTTTGTGACCGATCTTTTTGACTCGATAGGCACGCTAGCTGGCGTTGGCACGAGGGCAGGGATAGTTGACGAAAACAGATGGCGTCGTCAAAAACTTGAAAAACTCTTTAAAGCTGACGCTGTTGCTACTGCAACTGGCTCGCTTGTAGGTGTGGCACGACACATCGTTTGTGAGAGAGTGCAAGCGGCGTAGAAGAGGGCGGTAGGACTGGTCTAACGGCTGTATTTTGCGGATCTTTATTTATACTTACACTATTTATGTTGCCACTTTTTAAAGCTGATCCTCGGCAACGCCATCTATCCGATCCTTGTACGGTTGGCGTGCTTATGTTTGCTGAGCTTGCAGCATATATTTCAAAAGATCCAGCCATCGCCGTTGCGACATTTTTCATAGTTGTGCTCATCCCGCTTACTTACTCAGATCACAAACGGTCTTGCATTTGGCTTCTTTATGTCATACGTCATAGTTAAGCTCATAAAGAGAGAATTTAGCGATATAAATTTAGGGCGTAGTTGTGCTAGCGCTCATTAGTTTTATCGTATTTTTAGTGCATTGATAAGGATGAAAGATGATATTTTATAGCTACGATGAATTTGCCGTTGATGCTAAAAAGATGGCAAAACAGATAAAAGATGAGTTTGATCCAGAGGTGATACTAGCTGTGGCAAGGGGTGGTCTAACGCTTGGTCACTGCTCAGCTGTCGCGCTTGAAAATAGAAATTTATTTACATTAATCTTATCCACTACGAGGATACAAAACAAGCTTTGATACGATACAAATTTTAACGTGCCAGATCTTAGCAAATACACTGAGACTTTGCTTGTTGATGATATCATCGATAGCGGCGAGAGCATGGTCGAGATAAAAAGAGAGCTGCTTAAACGCTATCCAAATTTAGATATAAAGATAGCGACCGTATTTTTATAAAGAAAAGGCTCTGCTTTTTGCCTGAATTAAGGTAAAAGAGGCTCATGACTGGGTTGAGTTTTTCTGGGATATACATATTTAAGGGCCAAATTTGTTAGAAGAGTTAGAGAATTTACTAGCAGACACATCGCTTTTTAGCGTATTTTTGATATGTTTGATTGATTTTGTTTTTTTACTTTATGCGGCAAAATCTCTTAGCATAAGCCACAACGAGGCTGACTGTTTTTCAAAAGCACAGCCTTTAAGCTATATCTTAAAACTAAGCACCCATTTTTGGTCAAAATGACCTTGCTGTGCGGGGCGTGATGATCTTTTTCACATCGCAAGCGTAGTTTTGATGTATAGGCAGAGTAATTTACATTAAGCTCGAGTTTGACAGGATCATAGCGGTTCTACTTTTTGTCGCTTCTCGGCATCGCTAGCTTCAGCCCTTATCATAAATAACGCTGGGAATTTGCATCACTCTAGCGCTTTTATGCATATATCTTTTCATATTAAAAGACAAATTTTATTTAGCCTCTTTTTCTGCCTAGCCTTTTTCATAGATGGCGATTTCTTGATATTTTATGCAGGATTTTTTATATTTGCACTTTACAAAAGAGCCGCCCTGCTTGGCCTAGTGCCATTTTATTTTTGCTGACGCTTTACTTTTTGGCTTTGAAACAAAATGGCAGACCAAGTGGGCATTTTATCGATACCTTTTGGCATATTTGCCGCTGTATTTTCGCCATTTGTCTTTATCTTTTTGTATATACGATTTATAGAATCGGGTTAAGGAGAAGAAGGATCTTTTGTGGTTTATTGCCATTTGCTCATTTTGCTTTTGCATGATAGTCTCTGTGCGCCAAAGGCTGGAGCTTGAGCAGTTTTTGCCATTTTGCGTGATCGCAACGCCACTTATGGTGAGAGTTTTTTTCAACTCATATCGCGTGAGGTCGCCAAAATCTAGAAAAGGTCATGAAAACTTTGTACTAGCTTAGTGATGCTTTTTGATATTTAACTGGTCAGCGATCATCTTTAATCAAATTTTTTACCTATTTTTAAACGATCCTACAAAACATCTCACTTATAAATTTGATGTAGCAAAAGAGCTAGCAGATAAGCTAAAAGAGGCTGGAGTGCAAGATATAGCGACCGAAGATACAAGGCTTGCGCTAAGCTTAACTCATGGGATAAAAACAAAAGCTACTCTAGAAATTTATTAGCAAGTGCCGATTTAGATGAGAAGTCGAAATTTAGTATAGAAAAATGGGAAAAAGTAGTTGTACATTTTCAATATCAAGGAACGATAAAACTATGAAAAAGAGCTTTTACGATGATAGAGCTTATTTTTGTTATTGTTGTTGCTGATACTAGCAGCCATTATGATCCCAAGACTAAACAGAAATGCCTGCAAGAGAAGCTGCTAAAATCAGATGCTAACTCACATAAGATACGCCCAGCACCTTGCTATGCAAGATGATAAATATGTCTACTCTAAAACAGTGAAAAAGCTTTGGTTTAAAATGAGATGGGGATAACTTTAATGATACTAGTTTACAACAAACATGTTCTATAGATGAGCTCAGGGTTAAGACACTTGGAAATATAGTGTTTTTTTGATAAAAAAGTGCTGGTAATAAATGGAAATATAAATTCAGAAAGATGAAGTTGCTAGTGATATTCACAAAAACGGAAACTCTAGTGGCAGGCTGGAGTGGAATAGCATCAGATCTACTTGCACAAGATGAATAAAGAATTAAACGTAGTGAAAAAGATATGGGATAAACATCAGTTGATTTTGAAGATGGTCTGAAATGGATGCAAACTATTAATTTTGATGAAATGGGTCGTCCAATGAGAGTTGTAAGCTACAGCTATAAGGAGCAAAACGACCTTATGATAGACTGTTAAAAAAGATTGCATAAATAGTTTTAACAGATAAAAAGTAATAATACACAGCATATAATATAGAAAAAGAAAGTGGATTTTGCGTATATAAATAAAAGATAGTTTGTATAAAACTGATTTTATTTCATCTCTATTATTTCATCTATCTTTAAGCATCCCTCATATATAATTCCAGCTCACGAAACGAGAAACCACCTTTTAACTTCAACGTTAATAAAGCCTTTTTTCTTATCGTTGTTCTTTTTAACTTACAATTGTTAAACTATTAGTCAATCTTTGAAATCTAAACAAGTGATCGATTGAGCCAGTCTATTATGATTAAATAATAGATTAGACAAACTAATATATAAAACTAAAAAGTTTTTTTGATTAAAAACTTCATAAATAAAAAAAACTTTTATAAAAAATATTACTAGATTGCATTAGCATCTAGTCTTTAGTGTTGTATAGTGCTTTACGCAAAAAGGTTAATATGGAGAGTTTGATCCTGGCTCAGAGTGAACGCTGGCGGCGTGCCTAATACATGCAAGTCGAACGGACAAGTAAGAGCTTGCTCTTATGAGTTAGTGGCGCACGGGTGAGTAATGTATAGCTAATCTGCCCTACACTAGAGGACAACAGTTGGAAACGACTGCTAATACTCTATACTCCTCTCTAGCATAAGTTAGATAGGGAAAGTTTTTCGGTGTAGGATGAGGCTATATTGTATCAGCTAGTTGGTGAGGTAATGGCTCACCAAGGCTATGACGCATAACTGGTCTGAGAGGATGATCAGTCACACTGGAACTGAGACACGGTCCAGACTCCTACGGGAGGCAGCAGTAGGGAATATTGCTCAATGGGGGAAACCCTGAAGCAGCAACGCCGCGTGGAGGATGACACTTTTCGGAGCGTAAACTCCTTTTGTTAGGGAAGAACAATGACGGTACCTAACGAATAAGCACCGGCTAACTCCGTGCCAGCAGCCGCGGTAATACGGAGGGTGCAAGCGTTACTCGGAATCACTGGGCGTAAAGGACGCGTAGGCGGATTATCAAGTCTCTTGTGAAATCCTATGGCTTAACCATAGAACTGCTTGGGAAACTGATAATCTAGAGTGAGGGAGAGGCAGATGGAATTGGTGGTGTAGGGGTAAAATCCGTAGAGATCACCAGGAATACCCATTGCGAAGGCGATCTGCTGGAACTCAACTGACGCTAATGCGTGAAAGCGTGGGGAGCAAACAGGATTAGATACCCTGGTAGTCCACGCCCTAAACGATGTATACTAGTTGTTGCTAAGCTAGTCTTGGCAGTAATGCACCTAACGGATTAAGTATACCGCCTCGGGAGTACGGTCGCAAGATTAAAACTCAAAGGAATAGACGGGGACCCGCACAAGCGGTGGAGCATGTGGTTTAATTCGAAGATACGCGAAGAACCTTACCCGGACTTGATATCTAACAAATCATCTAGAGATAGAAGAGTGTCTGCTTGCAGAAATGTTAAGACAGGTGCTGCACGGCTGTCGTCAGCTCGTGTCGTGAGATGTTGGGTTAAGTCCCGCAACGAGCGCAACCCACGTCATTAGTTGCTAACAGTTCGGCTGAGCACTCTAATGAGACTGCCTTCGTAAGGAGGAGGAAGGTGTGGACGACGTCAAGTCATCATGGCCCTTATGTCCGGGGCGACACACGTGCTACAATGGCATATACAATGAGAAGCAATATCGCGAGATGGAGCAAATCTATAAAATATGTCCCAGTTCGGATTGGAGTCTGCAACTCGACTCCATGAAGCCGGAATCGCTAGTAATCGTAGATCAGCCATGCTACGGTGAATACGTTCCCGGGTCTTGTACTCACCGCCCGTCACACCATGGGAGTTGATTTCACTCGAAGCCGGAATACTAAATTAGTTACCGTCCACAGTGGAATCAGCGACTGGGGTGAAGTCGTAACAAGGTAACCGTAGGAGAACCTGCGGTTGGATCACCTCCTTTCTAGAGTACATATAGATATTCTCTCACAAGATATCTATAAGAAAGATATTCTCAATCATCCTTGTTTAGTTTTTGAAAGATTGATAGACCCATAGGGGCCTATAGCTCAGCTGGTTAGAGTGCACCCTGATAAGGGTGAGGTCACAAGTTCAAGTCTTGTTAGGCCCACCAGAGAGTGAATTGGGGAATTAGCTCAGCTGGGAGAGCGCCTGCTTTGCACGCAGGAGGTCAGCGGTTCGATCCCGCTATTCTCCACCATAAAAATAGTTTAACAGCATTAAGTCTAATTAGAGAGCTTAAAATTAAACTTTCTAATTAGACTTTTGTCTAAATGTTCTTTTAATTAATATTGTTAATAGTCACAAGCAAGTTTTAAAAACAATTTTACAGGACTTGTTAAAGATTTAAATTCTATTCTCTTTGCATTTAATGCAAAAAGTTTGACATCACAATCTATTTAGGATTTAAAACTTATCTAAATAGTAGTCAATGCTTTCCGTCTTGAGAGTTAGAATTTAAATGTAGTAACATAAAGTTATCTTTAACAAGGAAGTGATGCGAATTAGAATAATCTAATATAGAAAAGGTAAGCTACAAAGAGCAAGTGGTGGATGCCTTGGCTAGTAGAGGCGATGAAAGACGTGCCAGGCTGCGATAAGTCTCGGGGAGCCGTCAAGGGGCTTTGATCCGGGAATTTCTGAATGGGGCAACCCAACTAATAGAGATATTAGTTACCGTATAACGGAGCGAACGAGGGGAATTGAAACATCTTAGTACCCTCAGGAAAAGAAATCAAAAGAGATTACGCTAGTAGCGGCGAGCGAACGCGTAAGAGGGCAAACCACTAGTTTACTAGTGGGGTTGTAGGACTGCAATATAGACTAAACTTAGCTAATAGAACAACCTGGAAAGGTTAGGCACAGAGGGTGATACCCCCGTATATGAAAGCTTTGTTTTACTTAGCAGTATCCTGAGTAGGGCGGAACACGTGATATTCTGTCTGAAGCTGGGTAGACCACTATCCAACCCTAAATACTACTACTAGACCGATAGTGCACAAGTACCGTGAGGGAAAGGTGAAAAGAACTGAGGTGATCAGAGTGAAATAGAACCTGAAACCATTTGCTTACAATCATTCAGAGCCCTATGATTTATCAGGGTGATGGACTGCCTTTTGCATAATGAGCCTGCGAGTTGTGATGTCTGGCGAGGTTAAGGAAACCCGGAGCCGTAGCGAAAGCGAGTCTTAATAGGGCGTTTAGTCAGACGTTGCAGACCCGAAACGATGTGATCTATCCATGAGCAGGTTGAAACCGGTGTAAGAGCCGGTGGAGGACCGAACCCGCTAGCGTTGAAAAGCTATGGGATGACTTGTGGATAGGGGTGAAAGGCCAATCAAACATCGTGATAGCTGGTTCTCTCCGAAATATATTTAGGTATAGCGTCATGTAGTAACACTAGGGGGTAGAGCACTGAATGGGCTAGGGCATACACCAATGTACCAAACCCTATCAAACTCCGAATACCTAGTGTGTAATCATGGCAGTCAGGCGGCGAGTGATAAAATCCGTCGTCGAGAGGGGAACAACCCAGACTAACAGCTAAGGTCCCTAAATCTCATTTAAGTGGAAAACGATGTGGAGTTACTTAAACAACCAGGAGGTTGGCTTAGAAGCAGCCATCCTTTAAAGAAAGCGTAATAGCTCACTGGTCTAGTGATTCTGCGCGGAAAATATAACGGGGCTAAAATGAGTACCGAAGCTTTAGACTTAGTTTTACTAAGTGGTAGGAGAGCGTTGTATTTGCGTTGAAGGTATACCGGTAAGGAGTGCTGGAGCGAATACAAGTGAGCATGCAGGCATGAGTAGCGATAATTGGGGTGAGAATCCCCAACGCCGTAAACCCAAGGTTTCCTACGCGATGCTCGTCATCGTAGGGTTAGCCGGGTCCTAAGCAAAGTCCGAAAGGGGTATGCGATGGAAAATTGGTTAATATTCCAATGCCAACTATAATGTGCGATGGAAGGACGCTTAGAGTTAGAGGAGCCAGCGGATGGTAGTGCTGGTCGAAAGGTGCAGGTTGGAGTTCAGGCAAATCCGAACTCCTTTAAGCCGAGGCCTTATAGGTGCGTGAAGTTCTTCGGAATGAATCGTAAATCCTTGATACTGTCGAGCCAAGAAAAGTTTCTAAGTTTAGTTATAGTTGCCCGTACCGTAAACCGACACAGGTGGGTGGGATGAGTATTCTAAGGCGCGTGGAAGAACTCTCTTCAAGGAACTCTGCAAAATAGCACCGTATCTTCGGTATAAGGTGTGCCTAACTTTGTGAAGGATTTACTCCGTAAGCATTGAAGGTTACAACAAAGAGTCCCTCCCGACTGTTTACCAAAAACACAGCACTCTGCTAACTCGTAAGAGGATGTATAGGGTGTGACGCCTGCCCGGTGCTCGAAGGTTAATTGATGACGTTAGCTCTGCGAAGCGTTTGATCGAAGCCCGAGTAAACGGCGGCCGTAACTATAACGGTCCTAAGGTAGCGAAATTCCTTGTCGATTAAATATCGACCTGCATGAATGGCGTAACGAGATGGGAGCTGTCTCGAAGAGGGATCCAGTGAAATTGTAGTGGAGGTGAAAATTCCTCCTACCCGCGGCAAGACGGAAAGACCCCGTGGACCTTTACTACAGCTTGACACTGCTATTGGGATAAAAATGTGCAGGATAGGCGGGAGGCTTTGATCCATAGACGCCAGTTTATGGTGAGCCATTGTTGAGATACCGCTCTTTTTTATTCTGATAGCTAACTAGCTTGAGTTATCCTCAAGTAGGACAATGTCTGGTGGGTAGTTTGACTGGGGCGGTCGCCTCCCAAAATGTAACGGAGGCTTACAAAGGTTGGCTCAGAACGGTTGGAAATCGTTCGTAGAGTATAAAGGCATAAGCCAGCTTAACTGCGAGACATACACGTCAAGCAGAGACGAAAGTCGGTCTTAGTGATCCGGTGGTTCTGTGTGGAAGGGCCATCGCTCAAAGGATAAAAGGTACCCCGGGGATAACAGGCTGATCTCCCCCAAGAGCTCACATCGACGGGGAGGTTTGGCACCTCGATGTCGGCTCATCGCATCCTGGGGCTGGAGCAGGTCCCAAGGGTATGGCTGTTCGCCATTTAAAGCGGTACGCGAGCTGGGTTCAGAACGTCGTGAGACAGTTCGGTCCCTATCTGCCGTGGGCGCAAGAAGATTGAGGAGAGTTGACCCTAGTACGAGAGGACCGGGTCGAACCAACCACTGGTGTACGAGTTGTCCTGCCAAGGGCACCGCTCGGTAGCTATGTTGGGATGTGATAACTGCTGAAAGCATCTAAGCAGGAAGCCAACTCCAAGATGAATCTTCTTTTAAGAGCTCATATAGACTATGTGTTTGATAGGCTGGGTGTGTAATGGATGAAAGTCCTTTAGCTGACCAGTACTAATAGCTCGTCTGCTTATCTTTTAATAAGCATCACTTCCTTGTTAAGGGATAAAAACTTAATAAGATATGTTTTTTATAAAAACTTTGTTTATGACTTTTAACTTTATCTAGTAGTGTTAAATAAGAGATTTATCTATTATATCTTTTATTTAACACTGCCCGTGACTATACAGACGAGGAAACGCCTTGCTCCATCTCGAACCAAGAAGCTAAGCTCGTCCTGGCTGATGATACTCTCCCTTACTGGGATGTTGGAAAAAGTAGGTCGTTGCGGGCTTTGTTATTTATCTGCTTTTAATTCTTATATTATTAATCCTAGTTGTTATTGTTATTTTTATATATGATAAGATTCTTATATTTATTTTTTATGATTTTTCTTGTTTTTTTAATTGTTTTGATGGATTTTTATGGACTGGTTTAGGTTTCTGAACTTTTTCATTATATTCTAATGCTTTTTGAGAGTAGAGTGTTTTTATTAACAATGTACACTTTCTATGAGATATTTAGAAAAGATATTTTTTTAAATATCTTAATAGATTTTGAATATTAGTAATTTTGGGATTATATAAACAAATAGGTTATAGAAATATAGTCAGTTAAAGCGTAGTGGCAATATAACAAACTCGCTCTTAAAAAGCTCTTAATGCGGAAAATGGCTTAGATTTAAAAAGCTCTTACAGCTAGATTAAGCAGTAGCGAACAAGAAGCATTAGAAACTAACCTGATCCGTGGCGTAATGAAAAATTTACCAAAAGATGGGATAACTGACTTTTCTAAAGTAAGCAATACTTTAAAAATGCTCCGTTTGAGAGACAAAAAGAGCGGTGGAGATAATGGGAGAGCTAAATAAAAAGCTCCTATACTAAATAACACATCATCACTGCTTGAAAAACTAACAGCTATCAACCCAAAAGGCTAAAGAGCTACAACAAGGCATAGGGCATTCAGTAACTGGAGCACTTATGACAATGAAGAAAATTAGCCGTTGAAAGGTTAAAATCACTGCTCCCAGTATTAGGCAATGACGCATCTTTAAAAATCATATAGAAAATGCAATTAATAATGCAGGCGATCTAAAAAGTGTTATTAATAATCTTGAAAAGATAGAGATAAAAGATGCGCCAGAGAACTCAACTAAACTACTAGAAGCTTTTTAAAAACGAGGTAAAAGGCGCTAGAGAAGAGGCTCAAACTGGAGAAATAAAAGGGATAATTTCATCACAAAAGAAAGTCCAGTGCCAAAGTGATTTAAAATGTAAAAATGGACTTAGCCCCAAACATAAGGGATTTATCAAGATAACAACTGAAGAAATAAGCGCGGATTTAGATTATATCAGCTAGCAAACACCCAGAGATGTTTAGTAGGCCAAGCAGATGTTTTTAGGCTGATTAGAGAGATCAAAAATGAACCAACACATATAATAACAGACTAGACTATGCTTTGATAGTAAAACAGATGGACGAAAACAAAATTGGAAAGCTTGCGATCGATAAAGAAAGTGGAGAAGTAAAACATGCAACAAAAGTAAAAAGAAAAATTTAAAACATGATAAAAGTTAGTAGAAGATCTAAAGATGCTGGCATTATCCAAACTTTCATCCAGCCGAGGGCAGCAAATCAAATAGCGAGCTTGGGCTGCAAATGAGATTATACCAAAACAAACACAAGAATTAGATAAAACTTTAAAAATCAAAAGAACAAAAATACTAAAACAATAAATGCAAGCCCACATATAGCAAGTGGCTTACTTGGTGGCACAGCAAATGGAGCTGATGAAAATGGCAACGTTAGCCCTGGAAAGAGTTTGCAAAAGGTTTTATATATGCATTGTTTGGGTCAAAAGATAACAGCTGAGGAGTAAAAAGAGTAAGTCCTGAGCTTTATAATAAGATACTAAGCATATCTAAAAAGCCAAGCGAAGAGATAAAAAGATGATAGATAATGCAGGAGTAGATAAACTTGCTAAGCAAGAGAGAGGTATCTATAATGTTACATATAATGGCAAATTCTCAACGCCAGTTTATAAGGATTTAACCACAATAGATGATGCTATTAAATATGCAAAAAGGCGACAAAAAGCAAGGGCTAAACATATAAGCATAAGACATCTAAATGATGAAAACAAAGAGGGATGTATGTAACTAGACAAGAGCTTTTTAAGCTTGGGTGAAAATATAAGGCTTATTTAAAAGAGAATAAAGAGCCTTTTTATTGATAAAAGGGGCAGACATATTTATGAGTGGGAAGATAAAGACGGAGTAAGATTTGAGCCGTCATCGGTCAGGCTAAAAGGGAGAGCGACGACCGCTCAATTACTTCGACCTTAAAGCCTACCGATGAAGCCACCAAAAGTGGGATAATCCCAAATAGCAGCCTTTACAGCTCTAATGACATTATAACCTTTTATTCTGATAGAAACTTAAAAAGAGCCTATGAAGTTTGAGAACCCAAAACTTAAACTACTTGATGCAATAGATACAAGTAGCGACAAGGTAGGCTTAGTTAAGAAAGTCTTGTTAAACAAAGATATAAGCGATGGGTAAAAACTAAAAAGCAGTTAATGGGCTAACTAAAAATAAAATTAGTCAAGGTGCAAAAATAGTTATATTCCTCACTTTAGCATTTTTGTGAGGCTATAGTAATATGGGTATTAAAAATAATTTGATAAACCTCAATCTTAGTCTAACATGAGTAAAAATAAAGTTTCTAGGGACAACTTTTGCATCCTAGAAACTCTGATTATCTTTGCGTGTGTTTGCGTCTGGAGTGAAAAGTGGCTTTATCAAGAAGTTTGAAATCGCTCTATATTTTCTGACCCTCTTCGCTTGTCGCCCATTTTATAAATTCTCTGCATTTTCAATGTCAGTTTTTAGGGCAGTGTTTTTGGTTTACTGCGATTAGAGAGTAGAAGTTTTTAAGGTCGTTGTCGCCCTCGTTGATGATGACCATCTCAGGATGACCTTTTGGTTTGCTTCATATTTAATGTAAGTACCGCGATCAGTAAATGTGACGCCTTTTTGCTCAGCGAGCATTTATCGTAGCTAGCATGCCTTGACCTGTTTGCATATACCAGCTATCTTTTTCAGGGACTTCGCCAGCGATCTTTTTCCAGATGCCTTTTCTTTATTATCTGTGCCTGATTTGTCGCCACGTGAGAAAGAATTTGATACCATCTTTTTGATAAGCTCAAAGCTTTTGTTTGATATCTTTACCTTCAATTTATCAGCGATTGATTTATCAGCGATAACGACGAAATCATTGTACATTACGGCATTTCTTTTTAAGCCAAAGCCTTTTTCTACAAATTCTTTCTCAACTTTTGGTGAGTGAACAAAAAGTATGTCAGCGTTGCAGTCTTCGCCAAGCTTTAGAGCGCACCTGTACCAACAGCTGTCCATTTTATATCAACACCTGTTTTTGCTTTATAAGCTGGGTAGATCGCATCACGTAGCCAGTGTTGATCTGTACTTGTTGTAGTCGCCATGATTGGTTCATTATCAGCGCCAAACGCCAAAAACTGCAGCGCTAGTGAGCCTAAAATAATCTTTTCATTTTCTCCTTTAGAAAAATGTGATATTATAGCACATTTAAAAATAATCTTAAGAAATATGCTAGGAAAGAATAATTGGATTTTTACTTAATGGCTTTGCAGAAGCCTTTAATCTACTTTTTAAAGCAGCAACCTTGAAACATATTCAGCCATCAAGGCTACCCTACACATCAAGCGTGTCGATACTTTTGCTGTTGTTGTGGGCTTTCCACTTGGTTTTCATGCTTGGCTTTTTATGACTTTAGGGGCCGAGCATTTACGCCTTTTAAGCGACACGGCTCTTGCCATGCCAACAGTTGCGATCGGTCTTATTTTATATGCATTTATCACTAGAAACGGCCCGCTTGGCAGCTTAAATTTACTCTTTACGCTAAAAGCGGTCATGCTAGGTCAGTTTGTGCTAGCCCTTCCTATCATCATCTCGCTTACTGCAAGCGTGGTTGAAAATATGGAGAAAAAGCACTATCTAACTATCCTAAATTTACGCCTTGCACCAGCAAAGCTAGTTTGCTGTGTGCTTTACGAGCTGCGTTACGCTCTCATGGTAGTTATCGCCACCGCATACGGCAGGATCGTGGCTGAAGTGGGCGTTGCGATGATGATAGGTGGCAACATCAAGTATTTTACTAGAACGATCACCACAGCCGTTTCGCTTGAGACGAACAAGGGACAGTTGCCATGGGTATAGCGCTTGCCATGGTTTTGATATTTATCGCATTTTTGAGTAGAATTGGCGATCTTTGCGCTCAAAAAACTAGACAAATAGGGCAATTCTGATAAAGATAAGAATTACACCTAAGCTACGGCAAAAGCGAGATCCTAAATATCCCAAGCCTTGACATAAACACAAAAAAGATAACCGCTCTAATGGGCAGTAATGGCAGTGGCAAAAGCACGCTAATAAGAGTGCTCTCGCGCTGCAAAGCCAGATAGTGGGCGAAATTTCCCACTTTGGGAGAAAAATGACTAGCCTTGAAATGCTTGCGTAAATTGCGTTTTGCTGCCTGAGCCTGCCCTTTTAAAAAGAAGCGTTAGAGAAAATTTCAAAGTCATCTTAAAAAGTAGAAATTTACTAAGCGAATTTGAGGAGCGAACCAGCGAAGCACTCGCTCTTGTGGGACTTGATGAGAAATTTTTAAATAAGCGCCACTTTGAGCTAAGCTCTGGTCAGACCTGAGCGCATCGCATTTGCGCTTGCACTTTCTTTAAGGGTGCCATTTTATCTACTTGATGAGCCGACAAATAGCGTTGATATCGCCACTTCAAAGCTCTTTAGCAAGGCTATAAATTTGATGCACGAGAAATATGGCTGCGGCTTTGTCATCGCAAGTCACGACGAGAAGTGGCTTAGCATGCTAGCAAACGAGTGCGTGTTTTTGCACAAAGGCAGGGTCTGCGAGTTTGAATACAAAAATATCTTTGAGATAGAAGGTGGCGTGCTAAGCTTTGGCGATAATGCGAAGCTAAATTGCCTTCAAATTTTTAAAGGTAAAAAGCAAGATCACGATCAATCCAAGCAAGATAAAAATTTCTAAAACAGGTGGTGAGGGTCACATTCAGGGATTTTGCACTCGGCCTCGCTTTACATGGGCGATGAAAAGCTTTTGAAGGTCAAAGTTGGCGACTTTTTGATCAAAATTTTTAGCCATGATGATGAAATTACAAAGATCGGAGAGAGGGTATTTTTAAATTTGAAGATGGCTCGATGCTAGCTTTGGAGTAAAATTACTCCCACTCTTCAAATTTAGTCCAAAAATAAAAATGGATATCAAAAAGAGCTAAATTTTCAATAATCCTGCTAAAAATCATATCTTACATAACTCCCTAAAAATGAGCGTTTTTAAATATGCATATAAGGTATATTTAAGCTTTTTTTAACTTTTTCTAATTTATTTTATTTTTAAGCCAAATTAATAAGGCAATTAATTGTATAGTTTCAGTGTCGTTAAAAACTATTTAAGGAAAAAGGTGAGCACAAAGAGAGATTTGCAGCTGGCAGAAAACTTTACTACGCTACTTTCTCTAAATTCTTCGTATTTAGTGAAGATGAAAAGAGATTTGATGGCCTTAGTAAAATGCTTGATCTCATAGAAGAATACAGCCTAAATGATGAAGTCTCACATGCTGTTGCAAATATCAAAAAGTAGATTGATGAAAAAAATCCAGAGAATTTGATCACCGAATTTGATGACATTTTTCACACTCCGCCAAGTCCGCTTCGAAACTCGCTCTCTTTTTACGATGAGGGATATGAAGTGGGTCATGCTTTGCGCTGATGTGCGTGAAATTAGCTAAGACAAACATCAGAAGAGATGAGAGTAAAATGTAAAGAGAATGAAGATAACGTGGGCTTTGTCTTTACGCTTATGAACGAGTTTATCAGTAAATTGACGAGTGCGAAGAGGAGCTTTTTAAAAATATTATAAATCAAACATTGATGAGTTTATAGAAGAAATTTATATGAGCATAAAAATAGTGAAAGTACAAGGATGTAGCTATTTTGCTAAACAGAATTTATCGCGTTTGAGCGCGTGGCACTAAACTCACCAAAACCAGTCAAGATAGACCACAAAAAGAGCGATGGTCTTTCCAAGATCTGAAAGCATAAGAAGAGATAGGATAAGAAAACTAAGAACGGAGGGTACATATGCAAAATAGACGCGAATTTCTAAAAAGTCGGTCTAGTTGGCGCTGTGGCAAAGCAAGTGGTGCGGTAGCGAGCAAATGCTAATGAAAATTTAAAATCAGGGAAAGAGTAAAAAGACCGAGAGTGCTTTACAAAAAGAAGCAAAAACTGGGAACTTTACTACAAACAAGCAAAATAAAATTTGATAGAAATTTAAGAAAGGATGAAAATGTCTGAAGCTAGATTAAACACTACGCCAAACAACATCGGCCGTAGATCGTTTTTAAAAATGGTCTGCATTAGCAGAGTACTTGTGGCGCGGCCGGCTGCAGACAAGCAATGTCACAAGAGAAGCAACAGCTCAAGAGATGGCAAACCCATTTCCAGACTCAAAAATAGTAAAAACTGTCTGCACAGTTTGCTCTGTAGGATGCGGAGTGCTAGCAGAGGTAGAAAATGGTGCATGGGTACGTCAAGAAGTAGCACAAGATCACCCAGTAAGTGCTGGTGGTCACTGCTGTAAAGGTGCAGACGTTATCGATATGGTACGCTCACACTGCCGTGTAAAATACCCGATGAAAAAAGTTGGTGGCAAGTGGCAACGCATCTCTATGACGCAAGCACTTGACGAGATCGGCGCAAAGCTAAAAGCTTACCGCGAGAAAAATCCAGAGCAAGTAATGTTCTTAGGATCAGCAAAAGATAGCAACGAGCAGAGCTACTACATCAGTAAATTCTCTGCGATGTTTGGGACAAACAACCTAGATCACCAAGCAAGAATTTGACATAGCGCAACAGTCGCCGGTGTGGCGAATACGTGGGGTTATGGAGCTATGACAAATCACCTTGGAGATATCCAAAACGCGAAGTCTATCTTTATAATCGGCGCAAATCCAGCGGTAAATCACCCAGTTGGCTTTAGACACTTTTTAAAAGCAAAAGAGAATAATGGCGCAAAACTAATCGTTGTCGATCCAAGATACACAAGAACTGCGGCAAAGGCTGATTATTTCGCACAAATTCGCCCAGGCACAGACATACCATTTATGTATGGCATGATGAATCTCATCTTTGAAAATGGCTGGGAAGATAAGAAATTTATAGATGAGCGCACATACGGCATCGATGAGATCCGCAAAGAGGCTGCAAAATGGACACCAGAAGTCGTTGAAGATGTGACTGGAGTGAGCGCTGCAACGCTAAAAGAGATCACAGAAATGTATGCTAAAAACCGCCCTGGCTCCAGTCGTTTGGGCGATGGGTCTAACTCAGCTCACAATAGGCAGCTCAAACACTCGTATAGCTCCGATCTTGCAACTAGTTCTTGGCAACATGGGCGTAAGTGGCGGCGGATGCAACATCTTAAGAGGCCACGACAACGTTCAAGGTGCTAGCGACATGGCAAACGCGCCTGATAGCTTGCCTGGATACTATGCTAAAAACGAAGCTACATGGAAATATTTTGCCAAAATGTGGAAAGTGGATTACGAGTGGCTACAAGGAAAGTTTTTCGTAAAACCAGAGTGGATGATGAAGCCTGGATTTACCCTAGCTCGCTGGTGGGCTGGTGTGCTTGATGGCAAAGATGGCAACGACGCTATTGAAAACGCAGGCGATAGCCTAAAAGCTCTTGTAGTTATAGGCAACGGCATAACATCTACTGCACAACAAGCAAAGGTTCAAGAGGGTCTTGACGGACTTGAGCTTTTAGTACTTATGGATCCATTTGTAAATGATGCTGGCGTTATCACTAATAAAAAAGATGGCGTTTATCTTCTCCCTGCAGCAACTCAATACGAAACTAGCGGCACAGTCGTAGCTACAAACAGAAGTGGTCAATGGAGAAGCCAAGTATGTAAGCCACTTTATGAGAGCATGCCAGATCATGAAGTTCTATTTGAACTAGCTAAACGCATAGGTTTCTATGATGAGCTAACTCGCACCATAAGGGACGCTGATGGTAAGATAGAGTGGCCAGAAGCTGCTACCCGCGAGATAGCAAATATCGTAAAAAGTATCGGACTTACAGGCTGGACACCTGAGCGCCTAAAACGCCACCAAGAGAACTGGGATAAATTTGATGAAAAAACACTTATGGGCAAAGAGGGCACTGACGTAGCTGGCGAGTATTACGGCTTGCCATGGCCTTGCTGGACGGAAAAGCACCCTGGTAGTCCAAATTTATATGATATAAGCAAACCAGTAATGCAAGGTGGTATGGGATTTAGAAACCGCTTTGGTTTAGAGCACAACGGCGTTAATCAGCTTTGCAGCAATGGGCTCTGCTCCAGAACAAGGCGCGGTAAATGGCGGATATCCTGAGATAACAAAGAAAAATATCGAAGAGGTTCTTGGCATAAAACTTACAGATGAAGAGCGCGAAAAAATGGGCGCTACGTGGGCGACTGATGGCAGTGGCATAATCGCTGAAAAATGTATGCAAAAGGGCATAGCTCCATACGGCAATGCACGTGCTAGAGCGATAGTTTGGACATTTGTTGATCAGATCCCTCAGCACAGAGAGCCGATCCACTCACAGCGTCAAGATCTTGCGCAAAAATATCCAAGCTTTGAGGATAAACCAAATCACTACCGCGTATATACGAAGTATAAGAGCTTGCAACAAAGTAAGGACTTCTCAAAAGAATTCCCTATCAACCTAGTTACAGCTCGTCTCGTAAATTTCAGTGGTGCTGGTATGGAGACGCGTGCTAGCAAGTATCTATCACGCATTACGCCTGAGATGTTTGCCGACATTCACCCAGAGCTAGCGGCTAAACATGGCATTAAAAATTGGGATTTTGTTTGGGTTTATTCACCTGAGGGCACTAAGATCAAAGTTCGCGCAAGGATCGTACCATCGGTTAAGCCTAATATGATCTTCTTGCCATTCCACTGGGCTGGATATATGCAAGGTGTTGATATGACTGGAAATTTCCCTGAGGGAACAAGACCTTTTGCAGTTGGTGAGAGCGCAAATACCGTAACAAACTACGGATATGACATAGTCACTCAAATTCCAGAAACAAAAGGCGGTCTTTGCCGCATAGAAAGGGCATAATATGAGCGCATTTAACGATAACAATAGACTTAAATTTTACTGCGATACAGATAGATGCATTGATTGCAACGGCTGCGCAGTAGCATGTGATGAAGCTCATGAACTACCTATAGGCGTTAGAAGACGCCGCGTTATAACGCTAAATGAAGGTGTGCCAGGTAAAGAAATTTCAACGTCAATCGCATGTATGCACTGCGAAGACGCGCCTTGTTCGCTTGTTTGCCCGGTTGATTGTTTCTACATCAGAGCTGATGGCATCGTACTTCACGATAAAGATATCTGTATAGGTTGTGGATATTGCTTATATGCTTGCCCATTTGGTGCGCCACAATTCCCTAAAGATGGTGCCTTTGGTGCAAGGGGCGTAATGGATAAATGCACCATGTGTGCAGGCGGTCCGCTACCAACTAATAGTGAAGAAGAGCGCGAAGTATATGGACAAGATAGAATTTCTGAGGGCAAAGTGCCAGTTTGTGCTGCGATGTGCTCTACAAAGGCTCTACTAGTTGGTGAGTCAGATGTGATCGAAAAAATCTACAATGACAGAGTTGCTGCAAGAGGTTATGGCGAAAAGAACCTAAAACAAACTACTGTTTGGAAGATCGCTTACTACGGCGACAGACTAAAACTAAAAGCGTAAATTTATAAATTGGCGTGAAACTCTGCGCCGACTCTACATTCTTTCTATAATTTTTGACTTTCGAGACTAAAAACAAGAGACAAAAATCATATATGATACATATACCATAACTGTGATATTAACAGCTCGATGCACAAAAAGTGCATGCGAATATATGATTGATATGCGAGGAGAGTGAAGTAAACTAATTTCAAGGGCATTGCGCCCTGAAATTGTGATCTATCAGGTGAAAGATAAGGTTTTTCAGAGTGCATAGACATCTCGTTTTGTTGTCTAAATGCTATATACTCCTCTTCGCTTAACCTTTTTATGTTAGCTATAGTGATCTTAAGAGGTGTGATACCTGATAATGGGTCGTGGTCTTGTGCGTTTGCAAGCTCGTTACCGTCAGCCTCACTATAGTGGAAAGTCGTAAATATCGTGCTTTCTCTAAGGTCAGGATTTACGCGAAGTTTAGCTGCGATCCTGCCACGTTTATTCTCTACCATTGCGTAGCAGCCATCTTCTAGCTCTCTTTCTCTTGCGATATCAGGGCTTACTTCGATTAGCGGACCTTCGATACCAGCGCCATACTCTAGTGGTGGGCACTCTCTTGTCATCGTACCAGTGTGGTAGTGATAAACTTTTCTACCTGTTGTAAATAAGCAAGGATAGACCTCATCTGGTACTTCGCTCATCGCACCTGAGCCTACTGGATAGCCATCAGGTATATGCATTTTGGCTTTAAATTCAGCCTCCATGCTCGCACGCTTATCTTTATCGTCTGCGTAAAGTACTGGAGCTAGGCGGAATTTACCATCAGGTAGCATTGATTTGTGATCAGTATAAAGATCAGGTGTGCCTGGATGATCTTCATCAGGGCATGGCCAGCTGATGCCACCTAGTTTTTCAAGTCTATAGTAGCTGATACCGCCAAAGAATTTAGGCATTAGTTTTCTAAGCTCATCCCAAACCTCTTCTGCACTTAAGAAGTCAAATCCCTCAAGTCCCATCGCTTTTGCGATGTTGCAAACTACTTTCCAGTCAGGCTCTACACCACCTACTGGTTCGCTTGCTTTTTCTAGTTCTTTGAACGCGGCGAGATGTGTTGATAAATGTTCCATCTTTTTCGCCCCATCCAGCTGCAGGTAAGACGACATCGGCCTTTTGAGCACTTTCAGTAAAGAATAGATCTTGCACGATAAAGCAGTCTAAGTGGTGCGTAGCATGCACAAAGTGCTCTGTCCAAGGGTCACTCATAACAGGGTTTTCGCCGTAAACGTAAAGCACTTTTAGCTCGCCGCTATCCATCTTATCAGGTGCGTATGTTAGTTTAAAGCCGGGCACTGGATTAAGCTCAGTGCCAAACTTTGCGAGCTTGCTCTTGTGCATAAGCGCTATTTACTGCACCTGCTGGGATGACGTTAGGTGGTGCGCCCATATCACATGAGCCTTGAACATTGTTTTGTCCACGAAGTGGATTTACTCAACGCCTTTTTACCCTAAATTTCCTGTTAGGATCGCTAAATTTGAAAGCGAGAATACATTTGATGTGCCGTCGCTAAACTGAGTGATACCCATAGTGTAGCAAATAGCAGCACTGCCAGCTTTTGCATACATCCCTAGCAGCCCTCAGTGATAAGCTCTTTTCTGACGCCAGTCTCACGCTCAAATCTCTCAGGAGTGAAGTCTTTTACCGCTTCTTTTAGGGTACTCAAAACCCTCTGCATATTTTTTTCGATAAACTCTGTATCTTGTGAATTTTTCAGAGATGATGACGTTCATCATTGTGTTTAATGTTTTGATATTTGAGCCAACTGGAATTTGCAAGAATATATCGCTTTTTAGCCATATCGGTGCGTTTTGGATCCACAACGATCATTTTTGCACCGCGCTCTAAGCCTCTTTGCATCTGCATAGCGATGATCGGGTGGCATTCGCTTGTGTTTGTGCCTATTAGTAAAAATACATCTGTATCAGTCGCAAATTCAACAAGATCGTTTGTCATCGTTCCGTTTCCAAGGGTGCTGGCAAGACCTGCCACTGTTGGAGCGTGTCAAAGACGAGCGCAGTGATCTACGTTGTTACTTCCTAAAGCACGAAAGAATTTTTGAAATACATAGTTATCTTCGTTGTTTGAACGAGCCGAACTAAAGCCCATGATAGAGCTTGGACCATATTTTTTCAACGCTATTTTTTAAAAGTCTTTCCTAAAAATTCATAAAACCTCTTCAAAGCTAACCTCTTCAAGTTTGCCCTCTTTGTTAAACTCTCCGTTTAGTTTTCTCATCATTGGTTTAGTTAAACGTTTTGGAGAATTACAAATTTCAACCAAACATACCTTTTAGCACAACTCGCCATCATTTACATGGTGGTTCTCAGTCGGCTTTGTATCGACTATCCTACCGTTTTCTACGATAAGGTTCTATGCCGCAACCAGTTCCGCAATACGGACAGGTTGTTTGAACAATCTTTTGCATAGATTTCCTTTCAAGTAATATTTCTAATAACTCGGTTATTATATACCTTAGAATATAAAATTATTTTTAAAACTAATATAATTTTTCTTTTAAGTAAATATACAAATGCATATTTAAAAATACATAAATTTACTATTTAATGTTGCATATAATGAGCTTAGCTAAATTATAAAAACTCTATTTAGATATAGCCCTTCAGCAGGTGCTGGTATGCGAGTTAGAGCAGGACGTCCGTTTAGCGAAGATTTGATGAGATCGCCGCCGTCTTTTTGTTTTAGTGCCTTTAGTAAATCTGTAAACCATGAGCCGCACCTGACCGCGCAAAAAGCCATTTGCTTTAAAAATGATGATAGTTTGCTCTTTGTGTGCGTAGCAAAAACGCTTTGTAAATTCTCGCACTGGGCTTTTTGTGTCGCTTCCAGTTTTCATATATGCGCTAAAATCATGCTCGCCGATAAAATTACGCAAAATTTCATTTGCTTTTTTGATATCAATTGAAGCAAAAATACCTTGTAATTTGAGCTAAAAACATCAAATTGCCGTGATCTATCACATATCTATATGACCTTGCGACCGCATCATATCTTGCTTGAAAGCTATCATCCACCAAATTTATGCGTTTTATATGAATGCTTGGGTGTGCGTGGCGGTTTATAAGATCTTGCAAGCGTCTCAAGTCTTTAAAGTGATCGCCGCAAACGACGCTTGAGCTTTGGTTGTTTGCGTGCACGCTTTTATCGGTGCGCGAGCTGAGAGCACTCTTTCGAAAAATGCCAACGTGAGCTAGGGCGCGCTCTAACTCATCCTCTACGCCATTTTTCATGCGGCTGAGTCTGCGAGCCTTGAAAATTTCGAGCCATCATAGCTGTAGATTAGCTGAATTTTCATCAGTATCTTCGTGTGATCTTGGCTTTATAAAGCAAGACACCAGCTAGTAAAAATACGAAAAATATGAGCGGTATCGCAAATGATGGCTTTGATGAAAAGAGCATTATGAGCGTAAAATAGCCAAACAAAACGCCAAAAGTGCCAACATAGACCATGCCCTTTTCATATCTATATGTGACGATGCCAAGGCTGATCGCAAAGAGCGTGCTAGCAAGCGGGAATAGGGCCACTAGGACGTAAGTGCTAAGGTCTTTTCTGCGCTTATCGCTGCTAGCTGCATCCATCCAGTACTCTTTGATGCTGCCAACGTCGCTTATCTCCTCGCTTTGGGCGGTTCTTATCTTCATTGATTTGAAGTTGCTTTGGTGATAAATTTCATCTCTGATGTCATACATTTTGCCCTCGTTTAAAGAGAGCTCTACGCTTTGGCCCACGTTTATGATCTTTGCGTTTTTGGCGGTTATTAGGCGCTGTGAGTCTTTGACAAAGGGGTTAAACATCACGATATCTTTGTAGGTTGTGCCATTTTTGTCTTCGCTTTCGCTACCCACATAGACCATCCAGTCGGAGAATTTATGTCCAAACTGGGTTGGCTTTTCAGTTAACAGCAACCGTCTTTTTGTAGTCGATGAAAGTTTGCATTTAGCTGGGCGCTATTGGTATCATGACGATGGCAACTACCAGCAAAGGCGGCGCTTAAAAAGGGCTGAAAAAGCTAAGAAAAATCTTGCGATCTTATTTGGCGAGCCACCAAGTGTGAAGATAACGATGCTTTCATTTTCTTTTGATAGCCGAAAAAGCGTCATCGCAAGCGAGACGAAAAAGGCGATAGGCACGACAAAGAGCAGCACGCGTGGAAGCATAAATGAGTAGAGTTTAAAGAGCTCTCAAAGCTGATCTCGATGTATGAGGTGATGCGCGCGATCTGGATAAAAAGACGATCGACATGATCAAAAAGCGTACTAAATAGCGATGCGAACGTGCCTAAAAAGTTAAACAAAAGATATTTGTTACTCTACTCATAAATGAACCTTAAAATTTCTAAAATTTGCGCGTCAAAAGCGTAGGTGACAAGCAGCCCCAGGCTTAAAAATGGCACAAAAGGCTAGCTCGTAGCCCTTTTTGCGAACGAGCGCATAGACTGGAAGCGTAAGAAGTGCCGCCAGATAGATCGCCACAAGGGCAAATTTAGCTGGTAAAATGGCTCCGATGATCGCCGCGATAAATATGTCAGCACTTCCCATGGCTTCTTTTTTCATCGCATAGCTCACGACAAATCTAAGTGCCCAAAACAAAAAGACCAAAGAGGATTAATTGTAAATTTGAGCAAAAATTTCCTTTAAAGATAAAAAGTAGCAGAGCATAGGCAAATGCAAAAGCGCTGTAAAAGGAGCGCATCTGGCACGGCTTTATACCTTATGTCTATGACGCTAAGGGCTAGTAGCATGATAAAGCAAAGCCCTAAAAATAGCGCATAAAAGCAAGGTTTCTACGCTTAAAACTCTGCCGCACTCTTTAAAAAGCAGATCAGAAAAAGCAATCCAGAAGCTAACTCAACTAGCGGATAGACAAGGCTTATCTTTTGCTTGCAAAAGGCGCATTTGCCGCCTAAAAATAGCCATGAAAAAAGCGGAATATTGTGATAAAAATTTAGCTTGTGAGAGCATTTTTGACAGTGTGAGGCTGGGAAATTTATGCTTTCATTTCGTGGCAAGCGGTAGATTAGCACATTTGAAAATGACCCCACACAGATGCCAAAAACAAAAGCAAAAACGGCAAAAAAGATGACCAAAATATCCATTATCTCACTAAACCCCGCCAAATCTTCGCTCTATATCTTTAAATGTGGCAACGATGCTTGCAAGCTCATCCTTGCCAAAGTCAGGCCAAAGTGTCGGCGTGAAAAACAGCTCCGCGTAGCTTGCCTGCCAGAGCATGAAATGTGAAAGTCTGCTCTCGCCACCAGTTCTAATGAGAAGATCCACCGGCTCACTCTCATCAAGTGCCGCATTTAGGCTTGCTTCATCTATCTCGCAGCCTTTTAAATTTAGTTTTCGCACAGCTCTTATGATCTCATCCTTTGAGCCGTAGTTTATCGCTCAGTTTAATAATAAATTGCGTTCTCACGTGTTGCATTTTTGGTGGTTTGCTATCTCATTTTTAGCTCGTCACTAAATGGCGAGATATCGCCGATCGTGTTAAATTTGATCCCATTTTTTATAAAATCATCACGCTTTTAAAAGAAGAAATTTTTCAGCAATTCATCAAAAATCAACCTCTTTTTGTGGTCTTTTTCCAGTTTTCGGTGCTAAATGCGTAAAAGGCTTAGTATTCACACCATTATCTATGCAAAATCCCTGCACATATCGCTCACCACATTTGCTCCCAGCCTCGTGCCCATTTGTCCGCAAAAATCCACGCTTTTTCGCCCAGCGTCCGTTGCCGTCCATTATGATAGCGAGGTGGTTAAGTTTGTTCAATATTTAGCCTTTAAAGTCAATTATCTGCTCTTTTTTGCTCCAAAGAGCGCTTACGTTTTGCACTATAACTGCGGCGTTCAGATTCGCTTTTTAGCAAGCTTACGACGTTGCTAAATGGAGTTGTGATCTCACATACTCATCTTTGATTTAAAATAAGCGGCGAAAGAATTTGAAAAAACAAGAAAAACTCTCATCTCACTTGCCTCTTTTTAAGCTGGAAAATGCCGTTTGTGCCGCTATACGCAAATGGTATATGCACGACGTTTTCCTGCAGAGCAAAGAGCATTTTTGCTAGCACTCTCATCTCATCTTTTGTTTTAACTTCGCTTAGGTTTTTAAATAAATAGCTGTAAAGCCACGATAATCTCATTTTTACCAATTTTCTATCAAATTGTCCGTCAGACAAAAACGTCCTCATCTAAAATTTTTCGGCTTTTTCGTATAAATTTTTATGACGATGTTTTCGCCCTGACTATGCACCTCGCCCCCAGTATCTAGAGCCCACATTTAGCTCTTTTTACGCTTTTTGTGTTTACTCTATTTGCGAAATTTTAAGATGTATCTGTTAAAGCCGACCTTTTTGGCTAACTAAAAATGCTAAGCGGCAAGGACAGATCTATCGCTACTAGCGGAGCTTTGGCTGTTTTTGCTATCTTTTGGACGCGTGAGATTTGCTCTATCATAACGTTGCCGCTAGCTCCACTGATGCGCCCTGCGATCTCATCTTTTGAGGCAAGCGGCAGAGGGTTTCGCCGCCCCTTTGTAATGAGTATCCCTGTTTTGCTCGCTTGCAAAGCTCATTTTTCTCGCCCAAAATATTTAGGCAAACTGCATCAAGCCCTTTTTTCTCTAACATCGATCTAGCGCTTTTTTAAGAGCGTTTTCGTTTGAGATTTCAAGCTTAAAGCCGATCTTTTTACATTTAAGCTCTTTTAAGCTTTGCAAAATATCGACATTTCTCTTTAGGCTTAAATTTAAGCTCTCTCCAACGTCCTCTTTTTTTATCTTGCCATCTATCTTTGTCGGTACAAAATCACTCACCGCAGCGCACATTACAAAGTAAATTGCCCCTCGCACTCACTCTTGCAAAGCTCTAAAAGCTCGCTACTTGAGCTAAATTTAAGGCTATCAAATGGCTCGTTTGCGGTTTCAAAGCTAGCAAGCAGTTTTACCTCCGCACCTGCGTAGTAAAAGGCTCTAGCCAAAGCTCTTGCCATTTTTCCGCTTGAGAAATTTGTAATGGCTCTTACATCATCTATCTTTTCAGTAGTTGCGCCACCAGTTATCACCACTTTTTTGCCTGCAAAAAGTGGCTTGCTAAGCCTTTTAATGGCAGCTTCTACTATAACTTCAGGGCTTGCAAGACCGCCCTTGCCAACGTCGCCACAAGCCAGAATTTTAAGCACTGGCTCAACTACTAAAGCGCCGTTTTTCTTTAAAATTTCAAGCGAATTTTGCGTCGCGAAGTGCTCGATCATATTGTTATTTGCAGCTGGGAGCGACAACCAAAGGCACGTGCGAGGCGGCGATTAGCGTTTGCATAAAGACATTGTCGCAGATGCCAGCTGTTAGCTTATTTATCGTATTTACCGAGGCAGGTGCGATGAGGACTAGATCCATTTTAGAGTAGGATATGTGATTTACGCCATCTTGCCAGTTTTGCGTTTGTGAGCTTAGTACATGCTCACTTAGCGCCTCAAAGCCACTCACACTGCAAAGATTCAAGCGCTCCGTCACTTAAAAGCCACATAAACATCAGCGCCTTGCTTTTTAAGCATCGATACTCGAATGCCTTATAAAGGCGATACTGCCGCAAACAGCAAGTAAAAATTTTCTTATTTTTAACATCGTCTTTGCCAAAAGCACCTTTCTCAAAAAGCCGCTTTTTATTCTCTTGGCGACCTCTGCTGATAGCTAGAGCGCCGCTCTCAACATCTTTTTGTGATGGTGCTGCCAGCTGCGATGATGACGTTATCAGCGATATTTACAGGGGCGACTAGCTGTGTATCTGAGCCAACAAAGACGTTTTTGCCGATTTTGGTTTTGTATTTTGCCTTGCCGTCGTAGTTGCATGTGATCGTACCACAACCGATATTTGTGCCACTTTCTATCTCGCAGTCGCCAAGATAACTCAAGTGTCCAGCTTTTACGCCGCTAAGAATGCCTTTTTAACCCTCGACGAAGATTTCCTGTGTGCGTGTCGAAAATTTTGCGGGTCGGCCTTTATGTGAGCTGAGTGGGCCGATGTCTGAGTTTTTGATGATGCTACTTTTCGATCACTGATGAGCTTTTGATGATGCTCTCCGTGATAACGCACTCGCCAAGTATGCTTACATTTTCTTCAGCACGCACTCGCCTTCAGATTTAGCCCCTGCTGTCTCATGAAAAATGCTCTCAGGCATGCGCATCAAAACGCCAGCTTTCATCACTTGCTTGATCTCATCTTGCATTATTTTTCAGCGATGCTTAGCTGAAATTTATCATTTATGCCCATGAAAATTTTTGCTCATTAACATTTACTGCAACGCACTTTAAGCCCTTTTCATTTGCTATTTTTTATGGCGTCAGTTAGGTAGTACTCTTTTTGTGCGTTTTGGTTGCTAATAAGCGGTAAAATTTGCTCCAGCGCCTCGCGTTTAAAGCAGTAGCAGACCAGCATTTACGCTCTTTTATGGCAAGTTGCGCTTCGCTCGCATCTTTTTGCTCGACGATGGCCTCAACTTTGCCGTTTTTTATGATGACTCTGCCGTAGCCAAAAGGATTTGCCGCTTCAAATGAGCTCATAACCACGTCTGCTTCGGCATTTGCTAGGCGCATAAGATCAGTTGATCTAACAAGTGGCATATCGCCGCAAGTGACAAGCACCTTTTCGCCGCTTAGAATTACGCCTTTTATCGCGCCGGCAGTGCCTGGGGAAATTGCTAGATCTTGCTCGAAATTCTAGTTTGAGGAAAGTATTTCTTTTATCTTTTTGCTAATTAACTCTTTTTCGTAGTGAAGCACGACGCTAACGTCGTTTGTGATCGCATAAGCTTGCTTTTAAGATGTGAATGATCATCGGCTCGCCGCATAGTTCAAATAGGACTTTTGGGCGTTTTGATTTCATCCGGTACCAAGACCAGCAGCTAGGATTATGATTGAAGTATTATTGTTCATTTTTAAGCCTTTTAACGTTAGATATCTGCAGATTGTAGCAAAAATGGCAAACATAATTTAACGATTGTTTCAACAAAAGCTAATAAAACAGCAATTCTTAAGAATTTATAACAAAGCGAGTTTAAATGGATTTAGGAACCGTCGTCGGCTGGGTTTTGACCCTGGTGCTTTTGTTTGGATCAATGGCGATAGGCGTTGGTATAGGACCATACATCGATATCCCTTCTGTGATGATCGTTTTTTTGGTGGTACTATCGGCGTTATGATGGTTGGCTTCAAGATGGAGACGCTTAAAGGCGTTGGTAAATTCTATGGTGTCGCTGTTAAGCCATCAGTCGTTGTAAATTTACCTGAGACTATAAAAAAAGTAGTTGATTACTCAACCAAAGCTGAGCGAGATGGCATCTTAGCACTGAGAGCGAAGTAAATAATGAATCAAATCAGTTTTTAAAAAAAGGTCTTTCAATGGCGGTCGATGGCAATGAGCCAGATGCGATCAGAGCGCTTTTGGAGATCGATATCGATCAGACTAGCACAAGGCATGCAAATAACATCAAAATTTTCGAGCAAGTCGGTGGTTTTGCTGGTGCGATGGGTATGATCGGTACGCTGATCGGCCTTGTTGCGATGCTTCTTAACATGTCAGACCCTAGTGCGATCGGTCCATCTATGGCGGTTGCTTTGCTTACGACACTTTATGGTGCGATGATAGGTAACATCATCGGCTCACCTGTTGCAAATATCCTCTCGATCCGCGATGCTGATGAGGCGCTTGAGAAGCAAGTCATTTTAGAGGGTATCATGGCGATACAAGCAGGGGATAACCCAAGAACGCTTGAGGCTAAGCTTTTAGCATTTTTACCTCCAAAAGATAGAAAAAGTCAGTTTGAATAATGGGTAAATTAATAAAACCAGAAGAGTGCCCAAAGTGTATGCCTGAGTGGCTGGCTGCCTTTGGTGACCTTATGTCGCTCCTACTTTGCTTTTTCGTTTTGCTTCTTTCTATGGCGACGATGGATGCTAAAAAGATGGAGGCTGCTGTTGGCTCACTAGCTGGTGCGCTAAGCGTGCTAGAGGGTGGCGCAAGACCAGATAGTCAGGTAGAAAAAGAGACAGATCCTGAAAGCAGACGCACTCCAAAGCCAAAAGCTCAAAAAGGCGCTCAAAACGAGGTCACTTCGACTGTTAAAAAGATAAATGAGCTACTAACGGCTAGCGGGGCACCTGAGATCACGATGGAGGAGAGCGAGGGATGGCTTTATCGTGAGACTTCCAGCTGCGATGCTCTTTGACAAAAGATAGTGCTGAAATTTCTGGCGAGGATGCGAAGCTCTTTTTAAAGCGAATAGGCATGATCATAGCCAAAATGCCAAATGAGGTAAAAACAGATATCATCGGATACACTGATAATACAAATCCAAGCAAAGACTCTATATACAAAAACAATTGGCGCTCTCACTGCAAGGGCGCTAAGTGTGCTTGAAGAGCTAGTTAGCGATGGCGTGCCACAAGAGAGGCTTATCACTTCTGGCAGAGCCTCTTTTGATCCGATCGCTAGCAACAGCACAGACGAGGGCAGAGCTAAAAACAATAGAGTGGAAATTCACTTCGTCTCGCTCGAGCCAAAAAATAAAGAGGCTACTAAGAAAAGTATCCTTGATACGAGGAATTAGTCGTGAAAGCACTGCTTAGTTTAGCGGTTTTGTTTTGTGTGGTTTTTGGCGCTGATCCTGCGCTACCAACGATAAATTTAAGCCTAAATTCACCGCAAAATGCCGAGCAGCTTGTAAATTCACTAAATGTTTTACTAATCCTCACCGCACTTGCACTCGCTCCTTCGCTCATCTTTTTGATGATGACGAGCTTTTTGCGCCTTGTCATTGTATTTTCATTTTTGCGTCAAGCAATGGGTACACAGCAAGTGCCGCCTTCAACGGTGCTCATCTCGCTTGCGATGGTGCTTACATTTTTTATCATGGAGCCAGTTGGGCAAAGAAGCTATGATGAGGGCATAAAGCCTTATATAGCCGAGCAGATAGGCTATGAGGAGATGCTTGATAAGAGCTTAAAGCCCTTTAAAGAATTTATGGTTAAAAACACTAGAGAAAAAGATCTTGCGCTATTTTTTAGGATAAGAAATTTGCAAAATCCTGCAAATATCGAGGAGATCCCGCTAAGCATCGCGATGTCAGCCTTTATGATAAGCGAGCTAAAGACATCTTTTGAGATAGCATTTTTGCTCTATCTGCCATTTTTGAGTTATCGACATGGTCGTAAGCTCTGTTTTTGATGGCGATGGGTATGATGATGCTACCTCCTGTCATGATCTCGCTGCCATTTAAACTACTCATCTTCGTGCTAGTTGATGGCTGGATTGCTAATAGGAAACCTCGTAAAGAGCTTTCACTGATGAAAAAAATTTTATTAGCACTTTTGCCTTTGGCGCTATTTGGATCAAATTTAAGCGAGATAGCAAACAAGGCCACTCAAAACGAAAATTTTCAAGATCAAAGAGCTTGAGCTAAAAAGAGCAAATTTAAGTGATGAAGCGACATCAAGCGCTTATTTGCCAAGCCTTAGCCTAGAGGGCTCATACGGCAAAAACGCAAGCACCTTCCCAAGCATAGTCGCCAAAGAGTCAGCTGGCGTGCTAGCAAGGATCGATTTTTTACTATATGATGGTGGGGCGAGAGAGGCTAGGGCTAAAGATGAGCCAGCTTTTAAAAATAAAAGCGCTATCGCAAACGATGAAGCCAAAAACTATCTTGCTTTTAAGGCTGTAAATTATACTTTAACGCCTGCGCGCTTGAAAATATAATAGCGACTAAAAACGCTCAGGCAAATTTCTTAAAAGGCGTCTTAGAGAAGCTTGAAAAGGCGAACATTGCAGGACTTGCCCCAAAAGATGAGCTAGAAAACGTGCGAGCAAAATACCACCTAGCAAACAGCGCGGAGCTTGAATACAAAAATAAAATGGAGCAAATTTTAAATGAGATAAATTTGCTAACAGGCGAGCAAATTTCGCCTATGAGCGGGGCAAAAATGGCTCGATGATTGGCTCAAATTGGCTTCAAAAACGCCGAGCTTGACAAGCTAAGTCAAGATATATCTTTAAGCGAGGCTAAACTTAGCGAGACAAGAGCTGGCTTTTTGCCCCAAATTTCGCTTTATGACACCTATGGATTTTACAAAAATAACTACGACATCGACCTTGGCAGGTATAGCGCTTACCGCCCATATCTTGACAAATATCTAAAAGAGGACACACAGGCAATAAATTGGCGTTAGCTTTAGGTGGAGAAAAATTTCGACTTTTTGCCACTAGCAAGATGAGCCAAGCTGCAAGATCGCGCTTGATGAGGCGAGGCTAAATTTGAGAGTATAAAAAGCGTGAAAACGAGACTAAACTTAAAATTTACAAAACGAGATCGCAACTCTTAGCTCAAAGATCGCTTCGCTAAATGAGTATGTAAAAAGCAAGCGATCTAGCACTAGAAACGAGCTATGAGAAAATATAACTCTGGGCTTTTTAGGGATATAGCGACCTGCTTGAGGCGCTCTCATAGTGAGTGCCATTAGCCTTTTTGAAGGGGCGAAAGATGAGCTAGAGATAAAAAAAGGCGGAGTATGAGAGCGGAGAGAGAGCATTTTAGAGAGATTAGGGATTGAAAAAGCTGATAATTTTTAATGATATTTTGCATCTTTTTCATTTGCAGGAGGAGATTTTTGCTGATTTTGAAGTCTATGCTAAGCAAAGCTCAAAGCTTGCATTTGAGGAGCAGCGGCAAGGTGGATAAAAGTACTGTAGATGTCTCAAGCCACGTTAAAAGGGCGACGCTGTAGCTAGCCTTGATCAAACAAGCCTATGAGATCGCTCTAAAAAGGCAAAAACGACCTAGCGCTTGCCAAAAATGCCAAAGACACTGCTAAGCACCTTTAATAAATGTAGCCAAGTAAAGGACGTCACTTCAAAGCAAGAATTTGATGAGGTAAAGTATAAATTTGACGAGGCAGCTCTTAGGGTGCAAGCAGCGGAGATTGCCATTTTAAATGCAGAGGATCATCTTAAAAAGGCTCTTTTAAAAGCTCCTTTTTCGATGGCGTCATAGCTAGTAAAAATGTCGAGCTTGGCGAGAGTGCTTCGCCGCTTCAGCCAGCCTTTGTTCTAAACTCTGAGGAGGCTAAAATTGTAATAGCGATCGACGAAAAATATGCAAATGTAGTAAAAGTTGGCGACATTTTTAAATTTAAGCTTGACGCAACAAACGAGGAAAAAGAGGTTAAAATCGCGCTCATTCATCCAGAGATTAAAAGAGAGACCAGGAAATTTTACGCCCAGGCTTATGACAGCGGCCTAAAGCCGGGCATGTTTGGTCAAGGAAAAGTGATAATCGGCGAAAATAAATGATAAAAACAGCCATCAACCGCCCCATAACTACGCTTATGATATTTTTAAGTCTCGTTGTCTTTGGCACATACTCGCTAAAGACGATGAATGTAAATTTATACCCGCAAGTAAATATCCCAATCGTTAAGATCACGACCTACGCAAACGGCGATATGAACTACATCAAGACAAAGATCACGCAAAAGATCGAGGACGAGGTCTCAAGCATCGAGGGGATAAAAAAGCTTTACTCAACCAGCTTTGACAACCTAAGCGTGGTAAGCATCGAATTTGAGCTAAACAAAGACCTAGAGAGCGCTACAAACGACGTCCGCGACAAGATGCAAAAAGCAAGGTTAAACGCAAACTACGAGATAGAAAAAGCTAAATGGCCTCTCTTCAGCCGTCTTTAGCCTCTTTATCACAAGAGCTTGATGGCAACGAAACTAAGCTCATGCAAAGATATCGATGACGTGGCAAAAGCCATTTTGGAGCGCATTAGCGGCGTCTCAAAGGTCAAGACAAATGGCTTTTTAGAGCCAGCGGTTAAAATTTTACTAGATAGATTTAAGCTTGATAAAAACGCTCTTAGCGCAAACGAAGTGGCAAATTTGATAAAGGTTGAAAATTTAAAAGCACCTCTTGGCAAGATAGAAAATGAAAAAATCCAAATGGCGATCAAGTCAAATTTCAGTGCCAAAAGCATAGATGAGATAAGAAAGTTTAACGATCAAACAAGGGGTCTTTTTAAAAGATATCGCAAGTGTTGATCTCTTACAAAGACGCAAATGAAGCGGCGATAATGGATAAAAAGTGGCGTCTTGCTTGGTCTTGAGCTAGCTCCAGATGCAAACGCTCTAACAGTGATCGCCCTAGCTAAGTCAAAAGCTAGATCGGTTTAAAAGCCTACTTGGCAATGAGTATGATGTAAAAGTAGCCTATGATAAGAGCGAAGTGATACAAAAGCACATCGATCAAACCGCCTTTGATATGATCCTTGGCGTCTTGCTAACCATCGTGATCGTATATCTATTTTTAAGAAATTTTTCGATCACCATCATCTCAGTCGTGGCGATACCAACTAGCATCGTGGCGACATTTTTCATCATAAATGCCCTAGGCTACGACATCAACCGCTTAAGCCTCATAGCGCTGACCCTGGCATCGGGATTTTCATCGATGATGCGATAGTTGTCACTGAAAATATCGCTAGCAAGCTAAAAGATGAGCCAAATGCCCTAAAAGCAAGCTTTGCAGGCATAAAAGAGATAGCATTTAGCGTCTTTTGCGATCTCGCTCGTGCTGCTTTGCGTCTTCGTGCCAATAGCCTTTATGAGCGGCATCGTTGGCAAGTACTTTAACTCATTTGCGATGAGCGTGGCAGCTGGCATCGTCATCTCGTTTTTCGTGAGTATCTTTCTCGTGCCAACGCTTAGTGCTAGGTTTGTAAATGCCAAAGAAAGCGGCTTTTTTCTAAAGAGTGAGCCCTTTTTTGAAGCGCTTGAAAATGGCTATGAGAAGCTTCTAACTTTAGCGCTTACATTTAAACTCATATTTTTAGCCATAACGCTTGTGGTCGTTGTTTGCTCGTTTGGGCTGGCTAAATTTGTAGGGAGTGACTTCATGCCAAGCGAGGATAACTCGGAGTTTAACATCTACTTTAAGCATGATCCCATCACTTAGCCTGCAAGCTAGCAAAGAGGCTAAAAGATAAAATTTCACTCATAAACGCCGATCCTCAGGTCGCTTACGCCTACTTCATCCTTGGCTACACAGACGCCAAAGCAGCCTTATCTTGTAAAAGGCTTACGTTAGAGCTAAAAGGAGCTAAAAGATAGAGCTAATCACGAGCGGCAAAACGCTATCATGCAGAGGTTTTCGCGACAAGCTAAAAAGTGACGATATGAGCGTCATTGTGGCTGATCTTCCGGTGGTTGAAGGTGGCGATGTGCAGCCAGTTAAAGCTTACTATCACCTCTGAAAAATGGCAAAGAGTCTAGAGAAATTTGTGCCAAAGATCAGCAAGATGCTAAAAGAGATAAATGACGCAACGGACGTAAATTCGCCCGAAGAAGATCTGCTAAAACGCGTGCAAATTTCTATCGATGAAGATAAGGCTAAGAGGCTAAATTTAGACAAAGCCAGCGTTGCAAGTGCCGTTTATAGCGCATTTAGCCAGAACGAGGTCTCTGTTTTTGAAAAACGAAAAATGGCAAAAGAGTATGAGCTTTACATGCGCCTTGATGATAAATTTAGAAGCGATACAAATGATATCTTAAAGACCAAGATAAGAAGCAATGAGGGCTTTTTCGTCACACTTGGCGATGTGGCGACGATTAGTTTTGAGCAAAAGCCAGCTAGTATTTCAAGGTTTAATAGAGCCGATGAGATCAATTTCAGCAAAATACCAAAAACAACGCTCCGCTAAATAGCGTGGCAAATGAAAATTTCAAAAGAAGCTTTGATGAAATTTTGCCAGCAAATTTCAAGTATAAATTTCTTGGATTTGTAGAGCTGATGGACGATACAAACGCTTCGTTTATCTTTACAGTGAGCGCTAGTGCGGTGCTTATTTACATGGTGCTAGCTGCACTTTATGAGAGCTTTTTGCTGCCATTTCTCATCATGCTTGCCATGCCGCTTGCCTTTTGTGGCGTGGTGATTGGACTTTTTATAAGCGGCAATCCATTTAGCCTATTTGTCATGGTTGGCGTCATCTTGCTCTTTTGGCATGGTCGGCAAAAACGCCATCTTTGGTGGTTGATTTTGCAAACCACTTTGCAAATAGCGGCATGGAGGCAAACGAAGCTGTGAAAATGGCTGCTAAAAAGCGACTAAGGGCTGTTTTGATGACCACTTTTGCGATGATATTTGCCATGCTGCCCTCTTGCTCTTGGCAGGGTGCTGGCTATGAGCCAACTCACCCTATGGCTATAAGCATCATCTTTGGGCTCATTAGCTCGACCTTGCTAAGCTTGCTTGTCGTGCCAGTGCTTTTTGCATGGGTCTATAATCTTGATAAATTTATAAGAAAAATATTTTATGAAAGGGAGAGAATTTGAAGAAGATTTTGGCTGTTTTGCTCTTTGCTTTGCCTCTTTGGGCTGGAATGTACTAGAGATCATCGCTCTGGCGCAAAGTGCGAAGCTTGAGAGTTTGAAAAGAATTTAATCAAAAATGAATATATAAACAAAAATAAGAGCAACAAGCTAAATTTATCCCTTGATGGCAGATATACCTTTGTGCCTGACGAGCTAAAGGGCGGATATATGACAAAGGCTGGATCGATCACGGCAAAGGTCGAGTATCTCATCTTTGACGGGGGTGCGAGCGAGGCTTCGGATAAGATTTTAGACCACAAGGGCGTGGAGAAAATTTACAAAGATGAAGAGCTGATGAATCTCACTGCTTTTCAGGTCGCAAAGGTCTATTTTAACGCTGTTGCGCTAAATTCGCTGATAAATTTAGAGACTAAATTTGTAGATAGCTTTTGCAAAGGCTGCTGCTGAAAATGAGTTTTGGTTTGAGTATGGCGAGATAGATAAGAGCGAGTGATGCGATACATTTCACCTTAAATAAAAAAAGAGCCGAGCTAGACGAGCTTGGGCTTAAGCTAGCTGAGCTAAACTCAAGGATAAATTTGCTCTCAAACGGCGAGATCGGCTTTAATGCTGGCTCAAAGATAGTGATGCCTGATTTTAGCAAGGATGATCTAAGCGCTAAGCTTGGGGCTATGGAGCAAGAAAAATATATAAAAGAGCAAGAAAATGAGAAGCAAAAGAGCAAATTTGCTCCAAAAATTTACTTAAAAGATACGCAAAGTGTGAATAATAACAGCTTTAAAAAAGGCGAGAGGACGGCTTCGCAGATGGTTGATGCGTATGCTGATGCAAACAAGCCTAGAGTGGAGTTTGAGTGGAAGCTGCCAGATAGCCTAAGCCTTAGCAAGCAAAGCCAAACTAAGCGCATAGAGGAGCAAAAGGCCGCGCTTGATCTAAGCGACGAAGAAAAACAGGATAATGGCTAGCTAAAGGATCTAAGAGGCGTGATAGAGGGCTTAAGCGCTGGGCTACATTTAGACTCGCTAAAAGCAAGATAGCCTTGATAGCGACTTTAATGACCTGCTAAATGGCTATCTTAGCGGCAAGGTAGAAATTGAGCAGTTTTTTTGTTTGTGAGTGAGAAAAATTTTAGCGACAGAGCATTCATCCTAAATGGCGATTTGCTCGAGCTAAACAAGCTTGAATACTTTTTGAATGCGCAAGAAATATAAAATGAGGTGGTGATAGAATGAATAAACTGATCTTTGTGACCATTTTGTGGGCGTTTAGCTTTAGCTTTGATAGGCGAGTTTTTAGCTGGCAAGGTCGATAGCTATCTGGCTGTTTTTGTGCGCGTGACGCTTGCAAGCCTAGTTTTTTTGCCATTTACGAAATTTCGAGGCGTAAATCCAAAGCTAGCCCTTGGCATAATGGGCATAGGAGCGGTGCAAATAGGGCTAATGTATCTTTGCTACTACAACTCGTTTTTGTATCTAAGCGTGCCAGAAGTCGCGCTTTTTACCATTTTTACGCCGTTTTATGTCACGCTCATATACGATGCGTTTAGCTTTAAATTTAGACCGCTTTATCTCTTTAGCGTTGGCGTGGCGGTCTTTGGCGCGCTTATCATCAAGTATGGCGCGATAAACGAAGGGGCGATAAAGGGCTTTTTGCTGGTGCAAGGGGCAAACATCTGCTTTGGAGCAGGGCAGAGTGCGTATAAAGCGCTTTTGGAGAGATATGACGTGGATCAAAAAAAGGTCTTTGGCTACTTTCACTTTGGAGCGTTTTTTGTAGCTGTGATCGCACTCATAACCCTTGGCAATCCAGCTAAATTTCACGTTGATCTAACCCAAACTTTGGTGCTTTTGTGGCTTGGAGCGGTCGCTAGTGGGGTTGGCTATTTTATGTGGAACAAAGGCGCTTGCGAGGTCGATAGCGGCGTGCTTGCCATCATGAACAACGCCCTCATACCAGCTGCTATCATCGTAAATTTGGTCTTTTGGCAAAAGGACACTAATCTAACAAGGCTCATTTTGGGCGCTGTGATAATGTATATCTCGCTATTAATTCACAATAGAGTGATGAAATTTTACGGCGTAAAGACTGCGTGAGGTTAGAGTTAGGTTGAGATTTGAGCTATTTAAGCGCCTTGCATCTTTACAAGCTGGGCGTTTAGCTGCATTATCTGAGCAAAGATAGCTCCCTTTTTGGTCTGAAGCGAGGCGACCAGCTCTTTTGCGTATGGATTTTTTGCTAGCACTTGCTTGCTTTTATCGCAGCTTCAATCTCTTTTAGCTGTTTTTGCAGTTTTTCTAGCTGCTTTTTATGACATCAGCGCTACTCTCGCTCTGGTTATTTGTCTCGCTAACTACACTGAAGCGTCATGCAAGATAGCGCTTTTTGTCGCTTTTGTAAATTTTCTCGCTCTTTTAAATTTGCTTCATCAGCCTTCAGTAGCCCATGTTTTGAGGAGTGCTTTTTGTTTAAATTATAGAGTGAGTTTATCTGCATCGCCTCGCCTTTGAAATTAAAAAGCATATCGGCAAATTTAAATAAAACTTTGACTACGAGAAAATTAGCAAAAAGAGCAAAAAAACGATGCCACGCCAAAGAGTGGTGGCAAAAATGCTGCTAGCTTAAGTTTAACGCATAAAAGCGTGATGGCGTTATAAAGTAAAAAGACAAATGTGCTTATGTGAAGATTGTTTGAGCTTAGTCTAAAAAGCTAGCATCTTGTTTAAAATTTTCATCAAAAATGCCGCCATATCCAAAGAGATGAAGTAAAAAGCTTAGTGGATAAAAATACGCCAAATAGGTAGTTGATAGCTAGCACGCTAAGCTGTAAGAGGCTAATGAGGCAGGAAAAAGTAAAGCACCGCAACCTCCATAGCAAAAAGACATATACATTAAAAAGTAGCGAGTTTGCTAGCAGGCTAAATCTGAGCGCAAAATAGAAAAGATAGACGAAGATATAAAAGACGCCAAGGCATGAAAATAAAAAGCCAACGCTAAAAAGAAGCTGCGGAAATAGGGCGACGCTAAATAAAATAACGCCAAAGAGCGTGTAGAAATTTAATATCTTTATCTTTTTACATATCATGTAAAAGCCAGCCACGCTCATCAAAAATGCCCGCAAAAAGCTTGCTATAAAGCCGATCATGTAAAAAGTAAAAGCAAAGCACCAAAAATACGGCGATAGTAAAGTCAAAAATGTATGAGCGGTGAGGCATATATCTTGCGTAGATGGGCTTAAAAACGAGCTTTAAAATAAAAAGCAAAACCGCGCTTATGACGCCAAGATGATAGCCGCTAATGGCGATGAGGTGCGCCACGCCCCAGTTTGAGACGTCATCTCTTAGCTCGCCATAAACGACATTTGTGCCTAAAAGAAATAGAGCGCTGAATAAAGCTAGCGATTTTAGCTATTTTTCGTGTTGGGCGTAGATTAAGGATTGTACTTTTGCCTTTGAAGCTGTCGTGCTCTTTTTGATGACGGCTCTCTCGCAGCTAGGCATATAAAATGTGGCAGCAAAGATAGTCTTTAAAAACTAACGTCTATTGGCTGAACGCTAAAAGTGCTACTATCACCAGCTCAAAGGGGATCATCATCTTTTTAGAAGCCTATGGTGTAAAAAGCTAAAATCATCTGTGTGTCGATCCTGATGATCTGGCGCTTTTTGCCGTCTCTACTCATTTGATAGCTAGAGATGACTCTTGCTAGTCGATTCTTGTTCGCCATCTCCATAAATGCATTATATTTCATGAATAGCTGATAGTCGAATTCATAGAAAAAGCAAATATGCAAAAGCAGGAGAAAAATAAAATATACGCCTGCTTTTTGTAGATACTTTTTGATCTCATCAGTTGATGTGACATCTGCAGTGTGCTGGTGATATCTCAAACAGCGAGTGCTGCTTTTTGAAAGAGCACATCGACTGAGATCCAGTTTCACCGTTTCTGTTTTTGCCAACGATGATCTCGGCGTTTTTCTTGAAGCTTGTTAGAAACATAGCTCACTCTTGATACTCTTTGCCTTCAGCCACTTGCCTTCTCTTTTCTCTTTCTCTCTTGCTCTAGATAGACCTCGTGCTCTATAGACAAAAGAATGATGTCGGCATCTTGCTCGATTGCTCCTGACTCTCTTAGGGTCACTTAGCATCGGGGCGTTTGTTCGCACGATGACTTCAAGGCCACGGTTTAGCTGCGAAAGCGCGATGATAGGCATATCCAGCTCGCGCTAGAAGCTTTAGTCCACGAAAAGTTTCAGCTATTTGTATGTGACGATCGGCGAAGTTGTTTGTACTCATCATAAGGCCGATGTAGTCGATGACGCAGAGTGAAAATTTCGGGATGCAGCTGACTTTAGCTTTGCGCATTGTGTCCTTACTTGGTGGATATTTTACGTAGCCGCTATCGTGCACGAAGAGCTTGTATGCGGAAAAACTCACCGCAAGCGTGGCTAAAGCGAGCCAGCTTCATCGTCGTCAGGTTTTCGCTGTCATTATCTCTTGAAGTGGGATCGATGTCTTATGCTGCAAAGCATCCTCATCATGATCTGCTCTGCTGGCATCTCAAGCGAGAAAAAGACGACGCCAGCGCCACTTTTAAAACGTGCCCTCATAGAATTGAGACAAAGCGTCGTTTTTACCCATGCTCGGGCGCGCTGCATGATGATGAGATCGCCGTTTTTAAAGCCTTTTATCATCTCATTTAGCTTTTTAAAGCCAGTATCAAAGTCCGACGATATCTCGCTCGTAGAGCTCTTGCTTTTTGCATGTGCTCGATCAAGCTTTTAAGATATCTCTTTGCCTTCTCTGATAGCTGCCAGTGCCGCTGCCATCGACTAGAGAGTAAAACTCTTGACTTAGCTCATCAACCATGTCGCGACTAGCTTTGTCTTCATTTACTTTGCTAGGATGTCGTGGGCGATCTTTGACTAAACTTCGTTTTATCGACTTTTTCTTTTAGCTCGTTTGCATATCTTTCTGGATGTCGATGATCGAGTTTGTGGCCATGATACTCGACATGACGTGTGTCATCATAGTTTTTCGCCAAGCTTGTTTTTGATAAAATGTCGATGCGATAGGCACGTCGCCGTTTAAACAATCAACCATCGCTTTCATATATTTGCGTGAGCCTTTTAGAGTAAAAAGTCTCCCAGCCTTTATCGTGTCAAAGATTTCGCCCAAAAGCGTCGTTGTTTTGCGATGATCGAGCTTAGTATGGCTCGCTCCATATCAAGGTCGTAAAGGTTGCTAAAATTCTATCTCGTTAAGTCTCTCTTTTGCCACTGCTTTATCCTCTGCTCTTTATCTCGTCGTCGATCTCTTGTAAAAATCTATCCACAAGCTCGCTCTCAGGCAGCCCTTGCGACCACTTCGCCGTGGCGCATGATCATGCCATTGCCTTTGCCAAATGCTATGGCTACATCTGCGCCTTTTTGCCTCGCCGATCGCATTTACCACGCAGCCCATCACTGAGACGTTTAGCGGCTCTTTTATCCATTTTGTCTTTTCTTCTACGAGCTTTACTGCTGCCATGAGGTCAGCTTGCAAACGCCCACAAGTTGGGCATGAGATGATGTTTAGCCCCTCTTTTTGGCGGCCGCTATCTTTTAAGATCGCCTTTGCGACTTTGATCTCCTCTTCAAGCTCGCCAGTGATGCTAACTCTCATCGTATCGCCGATGCCCTCAAGTAGTAACCCGCCAAGTGCGATCGCGGACTTGATAGTCGCGTGAAAAGTGGTACCTGCCTCTGTTACGCCTAGATGAAATGGGTAGTTTGTCTTTGGGCGAAGCGCTCTATAAGCTTGCATCGTGCGCTCGACGTCGCTTGATTTGAGCGAAATGTTAATGTCCGTAAAGTCAAAATCCTCAAGAAGCTTGATGTTGTATAAGGCACTCTCTACCATTGCCTCAACCGTGCGGCCGTAGCGGTCCTCAAACTGCTTTTCAAGCGAGCCAGAATTTACGCCTATGCGAATAGGCAGATTTCGCTGTTTGCAAGCATCAACGACTGCTTTTATGTTTTTAGCTGAGCCTATGTTGCCGTGGTTTATGCGGATAGCATCGACAGATCCGCTAACGATGAGCGCGTAGGTGTGGTTAAAAATGTATGTCTGCAACGACTGGGATGGGTGAGCCGGCGACGATTTGCTTTAATGCGCTGGCGTCCTCTTTGTCAAAAACTGCGCAGCGCACGATGTCACAGCCTGCAAAATATAGCCTTTGTATCTGCTCAAGCGTGCCTTTTACGTCTTTTGTCTTTGAAAATGTCATCGACTGCACGGAGATCGGTGCGTCACCGCCTATTAAAAACATCGCGAATTTTTATCTGTTTTGTCGGGTATCGTTGCAAAAATTACCGCTTCACTTTTATTGGGGATTATATGGCTTTTTAAAAAGGCTTGAAAAAGTTAATAAAGTTTTTAAATGCAGGGCGGTTTGCAATTTAAGCTCCTAAATCGTAAATACACGTTTAAAATTCCATTCACTTCTAAGAATTGACTACTAAAATTACTCGTTCATGAAATTTACTGTACATCTACTTGCGCTCACTTTGATTTAACAAAAAGCAAAAGTACCGGTAGAAATTTACTCCACTCGCCTTAGCAACTTGCTAAATTAGTAATTTGCTTTGATTAAATCGTCTTCTAACTAAAATTCACCGGATCTATATCGATATCGCTAAGTTCGCTTTTGCAGAGGTTTGCCGCCTTTTAAAAGCATGGTGTGAGAGTTTGAGCGAAGCAGAATTTCATATCTAAATTTACCCACAAGATACTCAGCCTGGCATTGCCGTATCCAACGATCTCTAGCTCATCGCTTTTTAGTGGCTCTAGCCTTTGCATAAATTCGTTCATTGCGCCCTTTGCCGTGCTCTCATCTTTGTGTGAAACGACCACGCGAAGCAGCCTAGTAAATGGCGGATACAGCCCCTCTCGGTAGCCGATCTCCTCCTTTAAAAATGCATCGTAGTCGCTGATATAACTCTCAAAAACTCCCTTTGTTTGCTTTTGGATGATGACCCTGCCAGCTCCGTTTCTACCGGCTCTGCCAGCTACTTGCATGGCAGGGCTAGTGTCCGCTCTCTAGCTCTATAATCAGGAAAATTTAAAAGCTCGTCAAAGCCCATGATGACGGCTAGCTCGACGTTGTGATAATCATGCCCCTTGCTTAGCATCTGCGTGCCAAGCAGGATGTCTATCTTGCCATCGTTAAATTCTTTTAAAGCTTTTACGAGCTTGTTTTGCGTCGTGATCTCGTCTCTATCACAGTTTAGCGATCCTAGCGTTTGCAAACTCAGCTTGCAGCCGCTCTAAAAGCTCGCTCGTGCCGATCTTTTTAGCCTCTATCATCTCGCTACCGCACTGGTGGCAGGTATTTGGCACGGCCATTTTGTGCTCGCAGTATTGGCACTTTAGCACGTTTTGCTTTTTATAGTAGCTCATGCCGATGCTACAAAAACGGACATTTCACCGTCTCGCCGCAGTTTTTGCAGACAAGATATTTGAAATTTGCCCTTGTTGGCAGGCAGATGACGGCTTGTTTTTTGGTTTCAAGCGTCTTTGCGATCTGCTCTTTTAAAATTTCGCTTATGCCAGTCTCGCTCTCGTCAAATATATAGCTCTTTTGCGACGCAAAATATGTCCCCTTTAGGCGAAAACATTCTTGCTTGTAAAAGCTAGTAAGGCTTGGCGTGGCGCTTCCAAGTACCACTTGCAGGTCAAATTTACTAGTTAAAAAGAGGGCTAGGTCTCTTGCGTTGTAGTGGGGCTTTGAGCCTGTGTTTTTGTAGCTATCGTCGTGCTCTTCGTCGATGATGATGAGTTTTAGCCTCTCAAGTGGCAAAAATAGGGCAGACCCTAGCTCAGCAATAAGCCTAGCCTTGCCGCTTTTTAATGTCCTTTAAATTTGCTCTTTTTCTTTGGCGTGATCTTTGAGTGCCACACAGCCACAGCCTCGCCAAAGAAGCTCTCTAAGCGCTTTTGCATCTGCGGTGTTAGTGAAATTTCAGGCATTAAAAATAGCGCTTGAGCGCCTTCGTTTAAAATTTCTCTGATTTTAGCTGATGTAAATTCACTTTTGCCACTTCCCGTGTCGCCAAAGATGAGTGAGACTGCGATTGTTTATAAACTCAGGTGCTTCTAGCTGGCGCTTATTTGAGATTTGGTGCAATAGCAAAGTCTTGTTTATCATAATGTCACTCTCAAGACTGCTATCTATTTGTGGCTCAAACAAATTTATAGCTAATACCAAGCTCGCAAGTGTAGTATCGTGAGATGAATTTGCCAAAGTTCGCTTGGATAGGGTTTAAATTGATGGGTAAAATTTCATCAATAAAAGTTTGTTTTAAACGCTGGTTTGCTGCTTTCACGCGACAACAAAAGGCAGTAAACTTTGCCTCGTAAAGCCTTTTGACTGCGCTTGAAATGTCGCTAGTATTAGTCTCGCTTTTCGTATGAGTAAGGCACGCTAAAGTTACCCACTAAATACAAGTATCGTAGTAGTGCATTACTCGAAAGTGATCTGCAAAATCCGTCGTTTGAATCACTACAGCTAAAATCACCACTGTTTTTGTCATATTTGAAATTTGCTGTTTGCCGTCTAGCTTAAATGTATAGTTTATCGTCCTTACTCTGTGCCAGCCGTTTTTGTGCCCACTATCTTTTTACGCTATGTCTATAACTTTTGAAAAATAGTTTATTTGGATCGCCATCGTCTGGATATGGCTGGAAAGCTGCTGCCTGTAAGATATTATCGTTGTATCTTAGTGAGATACCGCTTCTTATAGCTGCTAGCTGTGTTTTGCATTTGCCACTATGGCGTCACTTCTACTAAAAAGATAATCTGGTATAGCAACAGCGCTCAAGACACCAAGGATAACTACTGACAAATATTAGTTCTATTAGGGTAAAGCTCGTCTTTTTCATCTCTTTCTCGCTTTAAAGTAGTTTCTTCAACATCAGTAGCTACTCGTACTGACGCGCTTTTTAGCGTACTGTAATTTCTCATAGCTACTTTTTCGATAAATGCGTTTAGAAGTTCACTTTGCTCGATAATTGACGTCCGCCCATAAATTTCTGCCAGTCATCTTCAAAAAATTTCAGCAAAATCATCATCAAGCGTGATACGTGTAGTCGCGAGATGATACGGTGAGCGTGATCTTTTCTTCATTTTTATGCAAAAATGTCGAGCTTATCTACCAAGGACAGCTTCGATCTTTTCATTACATCATCAGCTTCAGCTATTTTTCTTGTCTAGGTCCTCTTCTAGGCGCATGATCTGATTAGTCTTTGCCTCATTTTGTGCTTTTTAATGTTACGATCTCGTTACGTAGCTCTTCATTTACTCTGCAAACTTCATCGTATTTTTGTGATGAGGTCATTTGCTTATCGCTTAGTGTGGTTAAGATCGCATTATCTTCAAACATAAAGGTTCCTTTAAAATAATAATTAATGCCGTATTCTAACACGCAGAGGCTAAATTCTTTTTAAAATTCTCATTTGACAAAGCACTATCTTTGCTATAAATTCAGCCCAAATTTAAAGGTAGTTAATGAGTAAATTTGAAATTTCATCTAAATTGGCCCAAGCAGCGACCAAGCAAGAGCGATAAAAGAGATAGTAAAAAGTATAAAATCAGGCAATAAATACCAAACTCTTCTAGGTGTGACAGGGTCTGGCAAGACCTTTACCATGGCAAATGTCATACGCGAGCTAAATATGCCAACGCTTATAATGACACATAATAAATCCTTAGCCGCGCAGCTTTACAGCGAATTTAAGGGCTTTTTCCCAAAAAACCACGTCGAGTACTTCATAAGCTACTACGACTACTACCAGCCAGAGGCCTACATCCCAAGAAGCGACCTATATATAGAAAAGGATAGCTCGGTAAATGAGGAGCTTGAGCGCCTGCGCCTCTCTGCGACGGCTAGCTTGCTAAGCTTTGACGATGTCGTCTGTGTGGCCTCAGTCTCTGCAAACTACGGCCTTGGTAATCCAAGCGAGTATAAAGGGATGGTGGCATATCTTAGCGTGGGCGAGAAGATAAGCCAAAGAAAGCTTTTAGAGCAGCTTGTAGATATGGGCTACAAGCGCAATGACAACTACTTTGACAGGGGCGACTTTTCGTGTAAATGGCGATGTGGTGGATATTTATCCAGCTTACTATAACGACGAAGCCCTAAGGGTCGAGTTTTTTGGTGATGAGATCGATGCGATGTATCATTTTGATGTGCTTGATAACAAAAGGCTAAAGGATATCTCTAAATTTACGCTTTATGCGACTAGCCAGTTTATCGTGGGTGCCGATAGGCTAAAGATCGCGATGAAAGAGATCGAAGAGGAGCTTGATGCACGCTTAAAAGAGTTTAACGAGCAGGGCAAGCTAGTCGAGGCGCAAAGACTAAAGCAAAGGGTGGAGTTTGACCTTGAGATGATGGCAAGCACTGGCATGTGCAAAGGCATCGAAAACTACGCGCGCCACCTAACTGGTCAAAAGCCCGGAGAGACGCCGTACTCGATGTTTGACTACTTTGAGATAAGCGGCAAAGACTATCTAGTCATCGTCGATGAGAGCCACGTGAGTTTGCCGCAGTTTAGGGGTATGTACGCAGGTGATAGGAGCCGTAAAGAGGTGCTTGTGGAGTATGGATTTCGCTTGCCATCAGCGCTTGATAACAGGCCGCTTAACTTTGATGAGTTTATAAGTAAAAAGGCGAAATTTCTCTTTGTCTCAGCCACGCCAAACGAATACGAGCTTGGTATCAGCCAGGGCATGTCTATGAGCAGATTTTGCGACCTACTGGGCTGCTTGATCCTTTGATTGAAATAAAAGATAGCGACAACCAGGTTGAAGCGCTATTTGACGAGGCAAAGGCTGTCATCGCTAGAAATGAGCGCGTGCTAGTTACGGTGCTAACTAAAAAGATGGCCGAGGAGCTAAGCCGCTACTACATCGAGCTTGGCATAAAGGTCAAGTATATGCACTCAGACATCGACGCGATCGAGCGAAATGAGATCATTAGAGGGCTTAGAAGTGGCGAATGTGACATGCTAATAGGCATAAATTTGCTCCGTGAGGGGCTGGACCTGCCTGAAGTGAGCTTGATAGCGATAATGGATGCTGATAAAGAGGGCTTTTTGCGCTCTACCACGAGCCTTATACAGACGATGGGGCGTGCGGCTAGAAATGTAAATGGCAAGGTGCTAATGTTTGCCAAAAAGATCACACACTCGATGAAAGAGGCGATCGATACGACGACTGCTAGGCGTAAATTTCAAGATGAGTACAACAAAGCTCACGGCATAACGCCACACTCTGCCAGCAGAAATATCGAAGAGAGCCTGCATGTCGAAGATGATGGTGAAATGTATAAGCGTGGTAAAAATGTAGAAAAGATGCCAGCTAGCGAGCGAGCCGCGATCGTAAAAGAGCTAAGAAAGCAGATGCTTGAAGCGGCTGCGCAGCTGGAGTTTGAGAAGGCGGCGGCACTGAGAGATGAGATAGCAAAGATGAGAAAACTATAAAAAAGACAAGCCCTTTTTGTTTTATACTGCGTTGGATATCGCTTCAAACTTCGGTCACGTATTGAGAGATGAGATAGCAAAGATGAGAAAACTATAAAAAGGCTCGTCTCTTGCGCGCTTTTAAATGAACTAGAAATTTTCTCCCTTGATGAACTATGTGTTCTATCTTCGGTCAGAAATTCTTCGTACATTTAAAATCATCTCAAAATACTTTGCCTTGATATTTGGTTTGTCAAATTTCAAAGTTACTGACTATCTAAATCTACTACAAAATACTGCCGTTATATAAATTCAAAATCTCTATGCTTTTTAAATTTAATAAACCATGTTTTTGTTGCTTGTTTTTGCTCATCCGCTTTGTCTCCTCGTAGTGAAATCTCGTTGTGAGCAAGGCGGAAGCAAAACTCAAAGAAATTTTTCTTGGTGACTTCGGTATTTGTTTTATCTTCGGTCAGGTTCTTCGTTTCTGCTTACAGTTGCGAGCTTGCAAAGCAAAACATTTAAAATCATCACAAGATACTTTACCTTGATGCTTGGTTGTTAGATTACAAAATAAAAACTACTGCAAAATACTGCCACCCTAAAGCTCCATGGTTTCGTTTCTTTTTACATCTTCAAATTTGCTTTGCCTTTATAGAGGAGCAAGTACTCTTCTCTTTGACAAGTTTTGTCTAAAATCCAACTCACATCAAATTTATCTACTAAACAAAACTTAAAGTCTAAAAATAAAATTTACAAAATCATCTCTAAGGGCGAGAAATTGACCGCGTCTCATCGTAGCTTTGCGCCAAGCTGGGTGTGCAAAGGGTTCTGGTCTGTGCTCAGAGGCATTGTCATCTGATGCCATTTTGGGCAAAAAGAGCTTGGAGAAAACCGCATGACATTTCAGGCGTCAAAAGAGGTAGCAAGATCGCTTACAGCATCAGAGACGACGGCAAGGCTATTCTATACGCTGTTAGCAAGCTATTTTTATAAATTATATCTTGCTAACTGGCTTTTAAAAAGTAGCTAGACACCGCGCAGATGAGCGAAACTGCGGCGATAAAGTAAAACGAGTGTGTTAGGGCTAAAGATATCAGCGATCTTGCCGATGACCGTCGCAAATATACCGCCGATTGTTATGCTAAGCCCAAGCGTTACGCCAGAGGCTGAGGCCGATTTGATTTGGCAGATAAAAAGCTGTGCAAGGGCGATTGAGGGGCTAAAAGATAGGCTGATGCAGGCACTCACGCACATGGAGGCCGCGAGAAATAGCGCGTAGCTGTCGATAAAGAGCATTAGCACGACTAGCGGCGCGGCGATGCTTAGGCTTATTTTGATGAGCCTAACTAGGCCGTATCTATCCGCTAGCGCTCCGCCAAATAGCGTAGAGATCGCACCTGCAGCAAAAACATACTTAAATTTACATTTGCAGCCTCTTTGCTAAGACCAAAGATTACGATGAGGTAGATGCTAAAAAATGCCGCAAAAGCCAAAAAGCGACGATAGAGCGTGAAAATATGCACAGACAAAGCCTTAAAAATGCGCCCAGATCGTCTTTTAGAGCGCTTGTTTTTTGTGAAATTTGCTTTTTGTGATTGCCTTCTAGCGCTTTTATAAATGTGCCCTTTTTAAGGTATAAAAGTGTCAGAAAAATTTGAGGGATGATGAAAATTAACGTCCCTTTTGGGCCAAAATTCCCCCACAAAAACGGCGACTAAAATGGGTCCAACCGCAAAGCCCACATTGCCACCAAATGAAAATATGCTTATGCTTTTGGCTCTATTTTTGGTGTTTGAGGCATAGTTTACGATCCTTGCGGCACTTGGGTGAAAAGCGCGGCGCCGATACCGCTTATCATCACGCAAACCAAGATGAGGTAGTAGTTTGTCACAAAGCCAGTGAGGCTCATGCCCCCGGCCTGCAAACAGTAGCCCAAGCGGGATGACGTAGGGCAGCTCTTTTTTGTCGCCAGGCGTGCCGATTATCGGTTGGATGAGCGAGCTTGCTAAATTTGTGGCTGTCACGAGCGAGGCGGCTGTGGCGTAGTCGTGAGTGGTAGCTAGCGATGAAAAATGGCAGCATCGCACCAAGCGCACTTTTGGTTTATGTCGCTACAAAAGTGCCCAAGCCCCATTAGATACTTTAAATTTTCCGCCTTTTTCATCTAAAATAGCCCTTTTAAAAGCCCCTTTAAATTTTGCTTTTCGCCGCTTGCGTCATCATCTTTGCCAAGCTTTTTGTCTAAAAATCTACCTATCTCTTTTTTGACCTTATTTTCGAGATATTGCGATCTGACGTCGTATTTTTAGCTTGTCTGTCGTGCCTGAATGCACGTTTAGATCGGTCTTTTCTAGCCTGCAAACAAGCGGCGCATTAAGCATTTTTGTCGCGGTATTATAAGTGCCGTTTGCAACCTTTATGTCGCTCTTTGGCGAGCTTAAATTTACGTTAAAGATGACGTTATCACCCTTTATATCGCCGTAAATTTTGCCATCTTTGTAAAATTTCTTTTGTGATGTCCTTGCCGGTGAAGGTTTTATATTGTTTGTGAGATTTGTGCTGGCTAGGGTGACCCTCTTTTAGCAAGATGTCAAATTTACTGAGCTTTTTGCTTTGTCTCGTAGTCAAATTTAGCATCGCCGTTGCCATCATAGAGATGCTCTAGCTCAAAGTCTGCGTTAGCCCTTTGACTTCGAAGTTTTTAGCACCGCATCAAGCGCGCCACCTTTGTAGTTTGCCTCTGGTTTTGCCTTAAATAGATCATCTGAAGTGGCTTTTACGCTTAGATCATCCACTTTGCCATTTGCCGTTACTAGAGCTGCCGATTTACCGTGAAGCTCGCGAGCCAGCTAAAAATACAAGCTTATTTAGCTCTGAAACTACCGCTTGAAGCTTTAAGTTTAGCGTGCTTTTGCTAAGATCAAAAGCTGCCATCTATGCCCCTTTTATATCAGCTAGCGAGCTAAGAAAGTCGCCACTAAATTTTGCTATGTCGCCTTTATAGTCTAGGCTCAAATTGAGCTCAAATTTCTCGTTTTCAGAGAATTTTTATCAAGCATTTTGCTAAGCGCTGCGGCGTTACATTACCATCATTTAAAGCGATCGTTGCGGTGACGCTTGGGCTTTTACTAAAGATATTTTGCCCTTTGCTTTGGACATTTGTCTTGGCGTTTGCCAGCCTGTCATTGCCGCTAAGCGCCAAGATCTCTCTAACTGCGCCTCTTTTTAGGCTAAGATTAAGATTTTCATTTTTTTATGGTGGCGTTTAGCTTGCCAGCAAAGACATCGCCGCCCTAAATTGTAGCTCATCTATCTTGCTATCTTTGACTTTCACATCGCCCTGCAAGCGCCATCTTTGAGCCAACTTCAAAGCCACTAACCGCTTTAAATTTCTCAGGGTCGCTAATGAGCAGGGCACCCATTTGCTAAGTTGGCTGTTTTTAGGTCGAAAACGCCCTTTACATCCTTTAGCTCGCCAAGGTCGCTAAGCACGTTTGCGTCCCGAAATTACAAGCTCACCTTTTGCTGTGGCGCCGCCTTTTAGCTCAAATTTTGCCGCATTTTTAAGCTTTGCAAGCCCTTTATCTATAAGGCCGTTTTTTATCTCAAATTTAGCCTCGCCTGCAAGCTTTTTAGCTCGTCAAAGCCGCTAAAATTTGCGTTTAAAGTTTATCTGCCCATCTGCGTAACTAGGGCTCGCAAAGGCAAGCGCTAAAAGCTCTTTTAGCTTTGATGTTAGCCGCATTTAGAGCTAAGTTTTTGCTATCAAAATGTGCATTTATCTTGCCGCCAAGGCCGTTTATCTCAGCTTTTAGGTTTTTAAGGGCATTTTTCTTGCATTGTAATTTCGCCGTTTGCATCCACAGCGCCACTTAGTTGTTGATTTAAGAGCTTGCCAAAAAGGGCAAGATCAGGCACATTTAGCGAAAAAGTCACTCTTTAATTTTTTGCTAGCTAGATCATAAGTCGTTTCATTTGCTTTTAAAGTGGCTTCAGGTGCGATGATAAGGGTTTTTGCGCTCACTTTTTCATTTGCAAATTTAGCATTTACGCCACCTTTAAAGTTTATATCTTTTGCTAAATCTAGCCCAAATTCATTTTTAAAGAATTTCTTTGTTTATCGCCGCGTCGCTTACTAAAAATTTGAGTATTAATGATGGGTTCATTTTTCTCATCAACTCCTTGCATATTGCTCGTTAGATCAAGCTTGCCGCTAGCTAAATTGGCTTTTTGGCAAGAGCTGAGATCTCAGAAAGTTCGATGTTTTTAGCGTCAAGATTTAGCGCTTTTGGCAGGTAGTCTTTTAAATTTGCGTTTAAATTTATGTTTGAACCAAGCGCCGTGCCAGTTGCTGTTAGCTTGAAGTCGCTAAAATTTACCAGCCACGTTTGCTTTAAGCGCGACATCCTTTTTAGCCCAAGCTCGCTAGCCTTTGCCTTGTCGGCGTTTATATCTATGTTTAAGCTCATCACTTTGAGCAAGCAGATGAGCTCGCCATTTTGCCTTTAAATTATGGCATCCATCACGGTCGCTTCTAGATTAGGTGCTAAACCCAGGTTAAACTCTTCATGTTGACATCGATACCACGAGCTAGTGCCTCTTTTTCTATTTTACTGGCTATCAAATTTATTGCCAATTGAGCTAAAGATAAAGCCAAAAAGATGCAAGCCACTATGAGCACAAGCGCGCCAACTATATGAGCTACTTTTTCATAAAATCCTTTATATTAGTTTTACATATCATAAAACTTTTAGTCACTTAGACTAAAAGTTTTTAATAAAACTCACTATAAATTATTGACTTTTTCAGAAAAATGCTAGGATTTCATCACTCAAAAATAAAGAGTGCTAAAAGACAATTAAACTAAAAGGATGAACAATGAACTTTCAACCATTGAGCAAGCGTGTCCTAGTCGAACGCGTAGAAGAGACAAAAGACGACAGCTTCGGGCATAATTATACCTGATAACGCAAAAGAAAAAAACGCTTTAAGCGTGAGGTAAAAGCAGTTAGGCGCTGAAGCTGAGGGGCGTAAAAGTTGGCGAAAAAGTAGTATTTGCTAAATACGCTGGCACTGAGGGTAAATTTAGATGATAAAACATATCTTTGTTTTAAACATCGACGACATTTTAGGCGTGATTAAATAATTTAAAAAGGAAAGACAATGGCAAAAAGTATCTACTCTGATGATGCAGAAACCGCCTATACGAGGGGCGTAAAAAAACTAAAATGACGCTGTAAAAGTGACAATGGGACCAAGAGGCGAAATGTCCTTATCCAAAAAGAGCTTTGGCGCTCAAACATCACAAAAGACGGCGTTAGCGTGGCTAAAGAGGTTGAGCTAAAAGATACTATCGAAAACATGGGTGCAAAGCCTAGTTAGAGATAGCAAGCAAGACAAACGACCAAGCAGGTGACGGCACTACAACAGCGACTGTGCTAGCTCACGCGATATTTAAAGAGGGTCTTAGAAACGTAACTGCTGGTGCAAATCCTATCGAAGTAAAACGCGGCATGGATAAAAAGTAGCAGCTCTTATAGATGCACTAAAAAACATCTCTAAAAAAGTTTCTGGCTCAAAAGAGATCGCTCAGATCGCTACTATCTCTGCAAATTCAGACGAGAGCATCGGCAAGCTTATCGCTGATGCGATGGAGAAAGTCGGCAAAGACGGCGTCATAACAGTAGAAGAGGCAAAGTCTATCCAAGACGAGCTAAGCGTTGTTGAGGGTATGCAGTTTGACCGCGGATACCTAAGCCCATACTTCATCACAAACCCTGAAAAGATGCAAGTTGAGCTAAGCAATCCATTCATATTGCTATTTGACAAGAAGATCACAAATTTAAAAGACCTGCTTCCAGTGCTTGAGCAAGTACAAAAGAGTGGCAAACCACTTCTAATCATCGCTGAAGATATCGAGGGCGAGGCACTGCAACGCTTGTTGTAAATAAACTTCGTGGCGTGCTAAACATCTCAGCTGTTAAAGCTCCTGGCTTTGGCGATAGAAGAAAAGCGATGCTTGAAGATATCGCTATCTTAACAGGTGGCGAAGTTATCAGCGAAGAGCTAGGCAGAACACTTGAGAGTGCCACTATAAACGACCTTGGACAAGCTTCAAGCGTAGTTATCGACAAAGACAACACAACTATCGTAAATGGTGCAGGCGAGAAGTCAGCGATCGACGCTAGAATAACTCAAATAAAAGCGCAAATCGCTGAGACTACAAGCGACTATGACAAAGAAAAAAACTTCAAGAGCGCCTTGCAAAACTAAGCGGCGGCGTGGCAGTTATCAAAGTAGGTGCTGCGACTGAGACTGAGATGAAAGAGAAAAAGACCGCGTAGATGACGCTCTAAGCGCTACTCGTGCAGCTGTAGAAGAGGGCATCGTAGTAGGTGGCGGTTCAGCTCTTATCCTCGCTTCAAAGAGTGTAAATTTAAATTTACAAGGTGACGAGGCAATCGGTGCTGAGATCGTTAGAAGAGCGCTTCGTGCTCCACTTCGCCAAATCGCTGAGAACGCTGGCTTTGACGCAGGCGTAGTAGCAAACGCAGTTGAGACAAAGCAAAGATGCAAATTACGGCTTTAACGCTGCAACTGGCGAATATGTAAATATGTTTGAAGCTGGCATCATCGATCCCAGTTAAAAGTTGAAGAGTTGCGCTACAAAACGCTGTTAGCGTGGCTGGCTTGCTACTAACGACTGAAGCAACTATCAGCGAGATAAAAGAAGAAAAAGCAATGCCTGCAATGCCTGACATGGGCGGAATGGGTGGCATGGGCGGCATGATGTAGCAGCCCTTTTCGAGCTAGAGCCTTTTTCTGGCTCAATTTCATATCTAACCTCACTAAATTATAAAAGGTATTTACTCCTTTTTACACTTTATTCTTGTATCATTTTTGCATTCTTTTTAGGGAGAGATTACAATGAAATATGATGAGTACTAGAGAATACGACATCCGCGGCATTTTGAAAAAGACTTGACAGAGGACAGCGTCAAGGCTATAGGGACTACTTTGGGTAGAAAATTTAACGAGTGGCGTGAAAACTTTTAGCGTTGGCTTTTGACGCAAGGCTAAGTGCTAGCACGCTTTTTAGGTATCTGCTAAGCGGCCTAAACAAGGCTGGTGGCTTTTAAAATTATAACATCGACTTTGCTACCAACTCCTGTTGGCTACTTTAGCGTTTATGCTGATTATTTTGACGCAAAACATCATGATCACGGGCTCTCACAACCCAAAAGATTATAACGGCTTTAAGATTACTATCAAAAAGATAGTTTTTTTGGCAAAAGATCTGCAATTTTAAAAGATAAGGTGAATGAGATAATCGCCTCTGGTGAGCAAATAGCAGACGATGAGAGCTGTGAGAAATTAATATCTTAGAAAAATACGTTGAGTTTTTGTAAAAGAGTAGTGAGCTTAAAATTCAAAAAGCCTTTTTGTTATCGACTGCGCAAATGGCGCTGTTGGCGTGAGCTTGGTGCCTATCGTCAAAGGCACTTGGGACTAAATGCGAAAGATTACATATGAAGATCCAGACGGAAATTTCCCAAATCACCACCCAGACCCAAGCGAAAAGAGATTTAAAAGAGATATTTTCGCTCATCGAAAAGAAGGAAATTTGACCTTGGATTTGGCTTTGACGGAGATGGCGACAGGATCGCCGTGATAACGCCAAAAAGAGATATAAAAGGCGATGAGCTAGCATATCTTTATGCGCTAAATATGAAACATCCAAAGGTGCTTGGCGAGGTAAAATGCTCACAAAATATGTATGATGAGATCGCAAAAATCGGCGAAGTTTTTATGGGTAAGACCGGACACAGCAACATCAAAAAGATGATGAAAGAGCTAAACGTAGATCTCGCGGCTGAAGTGAGCGGTCATATCTTCTTTAAAGAGCGCTATTTTTGGCTTTGATGATGCGCTTTATGCGATGATGAGGGTGCTTGAGCTAGTTCATAAGGGCTTTGATCTTGACGGCGAGCTTGATAAGATGCCGCTTGTCTTTAGCACCGATGAGATCAAGATAAAGACGACTGACGAGGCTAGAGTAAGATAGTTGCTAAGCTAAAAGAGTGCGTGAAAAACGAGGGTTGCGACCTGCCAAAAGATAAAAAAATATCATCGACATTGATGGCATAAGAAATTCAGTTTGAAAATGGCTGGGCACTGGTGCGTGCGTCAAATACAACGCCAGTTATCGTCACTAGATTTGAAGCTAAAGAGCAAAGAATTTTCAGAAGAGATCGAGCAAAAAGTGACAAATTGCTAAAGAGCTTAATGTAGCTATGAAAAAAGCATTTTTAGGTAAATTGGCTCCAAAAATGCTTTTTCAAAATTCTAGTTTAAACATTCAAAAAACCTAGCTTTCTCTTTCTTTTGCGGTTTTTCTCTGCATACATGCTTCGTAGTATTAACTATCAAATATATAGAATTTCAAATCAACAAATAGCCTATCGGTATCAGCGTTTTTCAAAAGAGTTCATTTCACTATAAGCTATATGCTCGTTTGGCGCTCAGGTATGCAAAATATCTGCTCATCATAGATTTTTAAAAGCAGTTCTACTCTGACAAAAAGTGAAACATTATCGTACAAAGCTTACCTATCAGCTTTAGCGCCAAAAATTAGCAAAGACCGCCGATCATGGATTTTAAAGTGATGTCGCCTGCTGTAAAACTTCGCGAATATATTTACAAATTAAAAGAGATGGCGTAAAAGATTACTCATTGAAATTAGAGTTGCCGCCTTCGACGACTAGAGATTCAGGGATTGACGCTATCGCCATAGATCGGTTTTAGCGTTGCGTCATAGTCTTTATGGAAGAAAGTCTGCTTTTTCCAAGCTCGATGATCTCGTTGTTTAGCCACTCAAGCAAGGCTTTGTTGCCCTTTTTGACAGCTGGAGCTATCACATCCACATCGCCAAGCGCTTCAACACCAACGACAAAAGCCGGGAGTCTCTTTTCGCCCGGGCAAAAAAAGTAGGGCGTTATCATGCGCTAGAGCCGCACCCCTTTTTATCAACCAAAGCTGCGAAAGTTTCGGTGTTTTTGATCGCACTTTTAAAAGCTTGATATCAGGATAATTTTTGTAATGCGTCTGCTGTTGTGCCTTTATTGACGATTAAAGTTTTATCTTTTAGCTCATCGACGCTCTTTATCACAGCGCCCTCTGGGCTAACGATACCAAGTGAGACCTTCATATATGGAAGCGCAAAATCAACAACTTGCGCGCGCTCAGGCGTCTTTGTGAAATTTGCAAGCGTGATATCGACCTTGTCAGCTGTGAGCACTTCGACCCTGCCAGCAGCCTCGACTAGCTCAAATTAACCTTGCTCTCATCGCCAAGCAAGTCTTTTGCGATGCGTTTTTGCAAAAGTAGATGTCATAGCCTTGGTTTTTGCCGTCTTTATCGACGTAGCCAAATGGCGGTTTGTCGCTGAAAAACGCCTATCCTTATATCCACGCTCTTTGATCTTTGCGATCGTATCAGCTTGATTTTGAAGCGGCTGCTTTGTCCGCACCTTTGTCATCACCACAACCCGTTAGAAAGACGGTGGCGACTAATGCTAATAAGAAAAATTAAATTTCTCACTCTTTCTCCTTTGAAAAATTGAGTAAATAAGAGCGGTCAAATCTCGCTCTAAACGCATTTTGAAAAACGGCAAATTATCTCTTATTTTTTCTAAAACGAGAATAAATTGAAAATTCTTCGCTCGATCGCTCTTTGGATTAGTAAAAACTCCTCTGGCTCGCTGATCTCCACGATCGCTCCAGCGTCCATAAATACGATCTTGTTGCAACCGCTCTTGCAAAGCTCATCTCGTGGGTGACTATTAGCATCGTCATGCCATCTTTGGCTCAGTAGTATCACATCAAGCACTTCTCTAACGATCTCTGGATCAGAGCGCAGCCGTAACCTCGTCAAATAGCATGATCTCAGGGGTTTCAAGCAAAGGCTTCTAACGATTGCTATGCGCTGCTGACCGCCGCTCAGCTCCTTTTGGATAGGCAGTTCTTATCAAGCAGCCCAACCTTGCTTTAGCCACATATCAGCCGTCTTTTTCAGCCTCAGCTCTATCTCTTTTTGCACCTTTAAAGGCCCAAGAAGGACGTTATCTATGACGTTCATGTGATCAAAATAGCTCGTAGCTTTGAAAGACCATGCCGACCTTTTGGCGGATCCTTTGCCACTCTTTAAATTGGCATCTATCACTTCGCCGTCTATGACGATCTCGCCGCTTGCTATGCTCTCAAGGCCGTTTATGCACCTAAGAGTTGTGCTCTTGCCACAGCCTGATGGTCCAAGAAGCACGACCACTTCGCCACTTTTACCTCTAAGCTTTATATCCTTTAAGGCGTGAAGCTCTCCATAAAATTTATTGATTTTTAAGTTCTAAGATATTTTTCGCTCATTTTAGCTCCATTTTTCTTCTAGTTTTTTTCGATAGTTTTTGAGACTGGATAGCAGATCGCAAAATATAAAAAGAATATGAGCGTGTATATCCAAAATGGCGCCATAGGATTTGTAAATACATTTTCGCTCGATGATCTGCTGGCCGACCTTTGACCACTCTACGACGCCGATTAGCACGACGATAGAGGTCGTTTTTATCATACGGCTTAGTAAAGTTACAGCTCCAGGCACCAGCCTTCTTGTAGCAAGCGGGATGATGACATAAAAGTACATTTGAGTACTGCTAAGTCCCAAGCGAGGCGGCTGACTCAAACTGGTGCTTTGGTATCGAGGTGATCGCTCCTCGCACGATATCCATCATCTCAAAAACGCCCCAAAGGCTAAAGACGATGAGCGAGGCGGTAAATGCTGAGATGTGGATATCAAAAGCCTTGCTAACGCCAAAGTAAAATAAAAATAACCAGACGATCTGAGGCATGATACGAACGATCTCTAGGCAAATTTTTAAAACAAAATAGATAAATTTGTTTTTCATACTCATCAAACGCCAAGGATGAGTCGCCGATGACGGAGATGATGATCGAGATGAGTGAAATTTCAGTGCTTACCACAAGACCTTCAAGCAGCCTTAGTAAATTTTGCGTGTCAAATAATATACTAACTCCTTGCATTTCTCACCCTTTTTTCGACGTAGCTAAGCGCCAGCGAGACTGGCAAGATGATGACAAGATAGCTAATAACCAGCATAAAAAGCGCCTCATCTGTCTTGTAGTAAAGCCCGATGAGATCCTTTGCGACGTAGACTAGATCAGCAAGCGCTACGATACTAACGATGCTTGTCTCTTTTAGTAAAAATATGACGTTTGCGCTGATACTTGGAAGTGCCACGCTAAAGGCTTGAGGTAAGATGACATATCTTAGGAGCTGATTTTTACTAAGTGCGATACTAAGTCCTGCTTCTATCTGCGACTTTCTAACCGCCTCAAAGCCAAGTCTAAAGCTCTCGCTCATATAGCTGCCACCAAGAAAGCTAAGTCCCAGCGACCGCACAGGTAAAGCCACTCATCGACACTCAAGCTTTGGCAAGCCGTAGTATAAAAAAAGAAGAGCTGGATAAGAAGCGGCGTGTTTCTTGAAAGCTCAACGTAGCAATCAACTAGTTTTTGAGAGAAATTTAGCTTGTAAAATTTCACAGCCATGCAAAAATGCCTATCAAAATAGAAAAACGATCCTAAAAAGGCGATCTGGCAGGGTGAGAATCCCAGCCTTGACAAAAAGGGGTGTAATTACTCAATAAACTCAAAAATCCATAAACTTTAATCCAATCTGAAAAAATGGAGTTATTTTATCCCATAATCATCAATTTAAAACTAATTAGATATGATCACGCTTTAAATTTTAAGCTACAAAAGGATAAAATTGATCGATCTTTTTCAGATCATCGGCTTTTTAGGGATGATTTGCATCGTGATGGGCTACTTTTTACTTCAGATCGGCCGTCCCTAAATAGCCGCGATCTAGCCTACCAGATAATAAATTTAGCAGGTGCGGTGCTGCTCATAATCTCGCTTTTTGTGCACTTTAACCTCGGCTCATTTTTGATAGAGGTCTTTTTGGATAATCATTACGATTTATGGAATTTATAAAATTTACAAGGAGAGAGCGTGAGAGCGTATGCAGAGTGGGAAGAGCAGGAGCTTTTTGTTTTTATCGCTGCCACATAGTAAGAGCGACTGGGAGCCTTATTTAGAGGAGATTTTGGCAGGCTATGAGGAGCTTGTGGCTGCTGTTACGCCCTTTGAAAAGGTGGTGCTCATCTGCCCTGATGAGGCAAATTTCGCTAGATTTAAGAAATTTAAAAATGTAGAGTTTGTTAAGCTTGAGACTGACGATACTTGGATCAGAGACTACGGTATGATCGACGTTTGCACAAAGACGGCGTAAAAGAGCTACGACTTTTACATTTAACGCTTGAGGGCGGTAATTAAGAGCTCAAAAGATGATGCGATAAATTTAGAGCTAGCTAAAATTTATAAAACCAAGCTTGAGCCTGTTGATATGATACTAGAGGGCGGAAGTGTCGAGTTTAACGGAGATGGCGTGCTTTTAACCACCTCAAAATGCCTGCTAAATGAAAATAGAAACAAAGCACTTAGCAAAGAGCAGATCGAAGAAAAACTAAAAAATTTATTTGGCTTAAAGCGTATCATCTGGCTTGAAAATGGCTTTATAAGAGGCGATGACACAGATAGTCACATCGACACTTTAGCGCGCTTTATCACGCCTGATACGATAGCTTACGCAGTCTTGCGATGACGAGAGCGATGAGCACTTTGATGAGCTTAAAAAAGATGGAAGATGAGCTTAAAAAAACTGGCTTTAAGCTACTTGCTCTGCCACTACCAAAAGCCTAAATTTTATGATGGCAAAAGGCTTGGCTGCACCTATGCAAACTTTATCTTTATAAATGGCGCACTAATCGTGCCAACATATAACGACGAAAACGATGAAAAGGTGCTAAATTTACTAGCCAGGCACTGCCAGATAGAAAGATCATCGGTGTAAATTCGCTAGTTTTTGTCCGTCAAAATGGCTCGCTTCACTGCTCAAGCCAAAATAGATACAAGAGGGCTTAGCCTTGTCAAGTCCGTTTGATTATGAGTTTAACAGCATAAATAAGCAAGAGTGCACGCAGGGCGAAAATAAGGCAGTTATCGCAGCTGGAGCTTGCGCCTTTTTGCTTGCACTTGTGAAATTTGCAGCTGGACTTTTTAGTGGCTCAGTCGCTGTGCTTGGCTCGGCGATTGATTCGATGCTTGATTTTATCGTTTCGCTTTTAAATTTATTTGCGCTTAGAAAGTCAAGAAAGCAAGCTGATGAGAGATTTAACTTTGGCTACACAAAGCTAGAGGCGTTAGCAGCGCTATTTGAGTGCGTTATCATCGTGCTGGCTGCTGGATATATATTTTATGAGAGTGTTAAGAAATTTAGTGAGCCAAATTTAGAGATAGACCTTGGCTTAAGCCTTGGTGTGATGGTATTTTCGGTCATAGTGACGCTATGTTTGGTGCTATTTTTAAACCAAATTTCTAAAAAAAGTGGCAACCTTATCATCAAAAGCAGACGCACTGCACTATAAGATCGACCTTTTTAGCAACCTTGCAGTCATCATCTCGCTGCTTATCATTAAATTTAGTGGATTTGTGATGATAGATGCGATCTTTGGTATCGTGATAAGCGGCTACATCGCTCAAAGCGCCATAAGTCTTGGCAAAGACGCCTTTGGTGTCTTGCTAGATCACGCAGCAAGCCCTGAGGTCACAGCTGAGATCATCAAGATGATAAAGGCAAAGCAGAGGATTTCAGACTTTCACTACCTAAACACAAGACAGAGCGCAAATACCATATTTTTAACGCTGCATTTAGTTTTTGACAAAGATATCTCGCTTTACGACGCGCACGAGGTGGCCGACTCGCTTGAAGCTGAGATAAGAGAGAAATTTAAGGAATTTTCGTGGCAGATAACCACGCATTTAGACCCATACAACGACAAAGAAGGGAGATGAGATGAAAGTAGCACTACTTCAACAAGAATTTAAAGGTACAAAAGAGGCGACTATCGCAAAGACGCTTGAGCTAATCGCCGAGGCAAAAAAAGGTGGCGCTGATCTAGTTGTCTGCCAAGAGCTGCACCAGACGCAGTACTTTTGCCAAAGCGAGGATACAAATTTCTTTGATCACGCAAACGACTGGCAAGAGGATGTCGCTTTTTGGGGCAGGGTGGCAAAAGAAAATGGCGTGGTTTTGGTTACTTCGCTCTTTGAAAAGAGGGCTGACGGACTTTATCATAACACCGCCTTTGTCTTCGAGCGTGACGGCAGCGTGGCTGGCAAATACCGAAAAATGCACATCCCTGATGACCCCTGGATTTTACGAGAAATTTTACTTTACACCTGGCGACATTGGCTTTGAGCCAGTTGAAACTAGTCTTGGTAAGCTTGGCGTTTTGGTGTGTTGGGATCAGTGGTATCCAGAAGCAGCAAGGCTAATGGCGCTAAAAGGGGCGAAAATTCTCATCTATCCAACGGCTATTGGCTGGTTTGAGGGCGATAGCGACGATGAAAAGTCAAGACAGCTTGAAGCGTGGGTGGCGGTGCAAAGAGGTCATAGCGTGGCAAATGGCCTGCCAGTAGTCGCAGTAAATCGCGTGGGCTTTGAAAAAAGATGATAGCGGCGTGATGGATGGGATTAAGTTTTGGGGAAATAGCTTTGTTTTTGGGCCACAAGGCGAGCAGCTTTTCCGCGCAAATAGCACAGATGAGCTTTGCAAGATCGTTGAGATAGATATGAAAAAGAAGCGAAGAAGTGCGCAGAGTTGGCCATTTTTAAGAGACTGCAGGATCGATGCCTACGCAAATATCACAAAAGAGATTTATCGACTAAATTTAGAGCTAGAAATTTTTTCTAGCTCTTAAAAATTTAGAATGCTCGTAAAAGAAATATAAATTTATTCTTAAGAAAATATTAAGCCTTGATTGTGTAGAATAGTTGCAACTTTACCAAAATGGCATAAAAATATCATATCAAAAAGATACAAAGCTAAATTTATAGAATAAAATAGCTTAAAATTTTTGAAAGGATTTTTAGATGAAAACTACTTCTTTTGGCACTTGCTGGATTGCTTTTGGCAACAATACTTTCAGCAAAAGAATGTATCAGTATCGGCACTGGCGGCATGACAGGCACGTACTATCCGATAGGTGGAGCGATCTGCCGCTTGGCAAATAAAAATACAGACGTAAAATGCTCTGTTCAATCAACTGGCGGCTCTGTTTATAACGTAAATAACGTCCTTAAAAAAGAGCTTACATTTGGCTTTGTTCAAAGTGACGTCGTATATGATAAATATAACGGCACTGGCAAATTTGACGGAGCAAAAGATGAAAATTTACGCTCAGTAGTTGCGATCTATCCAGAGCTTCTTGCATTTGTTGTAGCAAAAGATAGCGGTCTAACAAGCGATCTCTCTTCATTTGCTGGTAAAAAATACAACGTCGGAAACCCAGGCAGCGGCAACGAAGTGAGCACACTTGAAGTCTTTAAAGCAAAAGGTTTTGACGTTTCAAAACTAGGATACCGCGGCGTTTTAACAGTTGGCGAATGCCCACACGCACTAAAAGATAAAAAGATAGACGGATATAGCTTTGTCGTTGGTCACCCAACTGCAAACATCACTGACGCAGCGACATCTTTACCTATTGATATCCTAAACATCGAAGGCAGTGAGATCGATAACCTTCTTAAAGAAAAACCATACTTTGCAAAAGGCGTGATCCCAAAAAGGCTCTTATGATGGCGTCGATCACGATGTAAATACTATCGGCGTAAAAGCTGTTTTAGTAACTAGCAAAGATACAAAAGATGAGGCTGTAAAAGCTGTGATAAAAGCTATCTTAGATAACTTTGATGAGTATAAAACTCTTCACCCAGCACTAAAATCAGTTAAAAAAAGAAGATCTTGTTCAAGGTCTTTCAGCTCCGCTTCACCCAGCTGCAGAGGCTGCATTTAAAGAGGCTGGTATCTTAAAATAGTCCATTTCCAGGGCTTTTGCCTCTGGATAAAATTAAATATGCAAATTCTTTCTAAATTATATATTTAAATTTTAAAGGAGAAAAGATGAACGAAGTTAATGACAACGAAGAACAATTTGTCGAAGTAAAGACAAGAGAGATAAATAGCAATATTTACAACTATTTCATCGCATTTGCGTGTTTCTCTTGGTCAGTTTTTCAGCTTTATATAGCGTATTTCCACTAAATACTAACATCTCACGCTCAGTGCATCTAGCCTTTGCGGTTGGGACTTGTATTTTTTTGCTCTATCCAGTCACTTTTCATAAAAAGGCTCACTCAAGTTTGCCGTTTTTACGACCCTAGTTTTTTTGCGTGGTAGGCGTTGTTGCCGTGCTTTATCCAGCGGTTTATTTTTACGAGCTAGCTGATAGGGACGGGGGATTATATCACTCAAGATATCGTCATATCGTTTTTAGCGATCATTGTCTTGCTTGAGGCTGGCAGGCGCGTCATGGGACCAGCGCTTCCTGTTATTTGTATATTGTTTTTGATATATGATCACTTTGGCCCTTATATGCCAGACATCATCGCTCACCAAGGCGCTAGCTTTGAAAAGATCGCAGGACACATGTTTTGACAACCGAGGGCGTTTTTGGCGTGCCTATCGGTGTTAGCGTTAGTTTTATCTACCTTTTTGTTCTTTTTGGTTCATTATTAGAGCGAGCAGGCGCTGGACAATACTTTATAAATTTAGCCTTCTCACTTCTTGGCAAATATAGAGGCGGCCCAGCTAAGGCTTCAGTCATCGCAAGCGGACTAACAGGCATGGTTTCAGGTAGCTCAACAGCAAACGTCGTAACCGTTGGTACATTTACCATACCGCTTATGAAAAAAGCTGGTCTTTCACGCACAAAAGCTGGAGCCATCGAGGTTGCAGCCGGTGTAAATGGACAGCTCATGCCTCCGATCATGGGTGCGGCTGCTTTTATCATCGCTGAGTTTTTGGGTATGACATATACAAATGTATGATGGCAGCGGTTATCCCAGCATTTGCTTGTTATTTGTCGCTATTTTTCATCGTGCATCTAGAGAGCGTCAAGCTTGGACTAAAAGGCATAAATCAGAGCGAATTTCACTCAAGATTTAAAATTTTTGTAAGTGGTCTCCACTATATAACGCCTATTTTGATCTTACTCTACACACTTTTAATAGCAAAAGAGTCAGCCATAGCCGCAGCTTTTAATGCGATTGGATTTTTATTTTTGATAATGATCTTTCAAGAGCCAACTAAAAAGCTAGCTTCAGGCGAAAAAGTAGGGCTAAGCGACGTGCTTCTTGGCTTTGAGGATATATTTTGGGCGATGGTCGCAGCTGCAAAGAGCATGACCACAATAGCCATCGCAACAGCGCTTGCTGGCATCATCGTGGGCTCTATCTCGCTTACTGGCCTTGGTCAGGTGTCTCTGATCTCAGTCGAGCTTTTTAGCAGGCGATAACATCATGATGATCCTAGTTTTAACAGCTCTTATGTCGCTTATCCTTGGTATGGGTCTTCCAACGACAGCAAACTACATCGTCGTATCAAGCCTTGTTGCACCAGTTATCTTGTTTTTAGCGCATAAAAATGGCTTCTTGATCCCTGCTCATTGCCGTGCATCTTTTTGTATTTTACTTTGGAATTTTAGCCGATGATACGCCACCAGTTGGCATCGCAGCCTATGCAGCAGCGGGCATCGCTAAAGCAAATCCAATAACCGTTGGCGTTCAAGGGTTCTTTTACGATCTAAGAACGGCGATCTTGCCATTTGCCTTTTTCTTTAACAACAAACTTATGCTAATTGATAGCATAAACACGAGCGATCCGCTTGATTCAAAAGGGATAGTCTGGATGAGCAACCCACTTGAAATTTTGCTCGTCTTTGGTATGGCAGTCGTGGGGATGTTTGCCTTTTCAAGCTTGCTTCAAGGCTACTACGTCACTAAGCTTAGGATTTGGGAGAGGGCGCTACTTATCCCAGTCGTGCCTCTAGCTCTTGTGCCAAACATCTGCGTGAAATTTGGATTAATGCCAAACGAATACACAGCCTACATCGTAGCAGCAGCTCTTTATGGCTTTGTCTTTTATGACTCAGTGGGGCATAAAAGATAAACCGCTTGATCAAATAAGAGCGATTTAACATTAGGCAAGAGCTCTCTTGCCTAAACTTTTAAATTTATTTATTTCTAGTGATTTTGTAAAAGTGAGAATTTAGGCTTTAAAAGCCTAAAGATCAAAGTTGTTTTGAGCGTTTTAGATCGCTCGCAAACTCGCAAGACATCTTATCGCTTAGTTTGCAGCCTTTTTCTAAGAAGGTGTAAGCCTCTTTAAATTTCTTAGCTTCTATTAGTATCGAGCCCTATCATGCCACAAGAGTAGCCGTCATTTTGCTCGCAAGCTTTGTTAAAAGCTCTCTTGCCTTTTTGCGGATCGCTATCTAGATAAATTCCACCAGCTGCTGAACAACCCTCTTTTTCGCCACCTTGGCAAGCTTTTGTTGTAAAAACTCTAACGCTTTGTTGCTATCTGGCACGTCAGTTTTGCTAAGCTCGGTAGATCGCACCTGCTTTTACGCATGATCTTGCGTCATTTGCCGCGCAACCTCGCTTCACTTTAGACAAAGCCTCAGTGAATGAGTCAGCATAAGCTTTCAGCCATCTTCAAAGTCGCCTGCTAGAGCACAAGCTGTAGAAGCGAGATAAAAATCATTTTTTTCATCATCTTTCCTTTTTGTAAAGTAATATGCAATTTTAACATACAAATTTACACTTACTTGATGAAAAATAATGTATTTAAATCTGCTCTTGCTCTTTGTAATCAGGCATGATGGTTTCTATAAATTTATAAAAGCTCGCTTTGATGATGCGGATAGAGCAGGTGAGTAAGCTCGTGAAGCACGACGTATCGCACGGCTGAGAGCGGCTTTTTCGATGAGCCTTAGGCTTAAGTTTATATAGCCTTTTTGTGGTTGCAGCTGCCCCAGCGAGTTTTGCTATCTCTTATGACGATGCGACTAACTGGCTTATTGATATGAGGCTGATAGTAGCTTATAAGCTCTAAAAATAGCTCTTTTGCTCTTGCTTTTTAAAGCGCTCAAGTGCCTTTAAATTTGGCGTTATGATAAATTTATCTTCAAAAATGGCACGTTTTACGCTCTCATCAAATTTGATCTTATAAATTTGTCCAAGAAAATTTTCATCTCATCATCTTTTGGCAAATTTAAAAGAGCTTTTTATATGAGTTTTTCAAGCTCACCTGTGTGCGTCTCAAGAAAGCTAAGAGCCATCTTTTGCGTGCTATAAAATGGCATAGAAAGCGTGATCTTAGCGTCCTTGCCAACTCTTAGTCGCATAGCTTTTACATTTGTTTTAAAATTTATTAAAACGCTTAAAGCCATAAAAGTCTAAATTTAGGCTCTTTTGCCTCAAACTAGGCGTTTTTCTTGCCACTTTTTGCTTCTCCAGCGCCATGTATTTGCAAGGCCTCTTAGCCACTCATCAGCGCAAAAATCCTATCCAAACGCCAACGATGCCCCAGCCAAGGTGTATGCCTAAGAAATATCCAAGCGGCAGCGAAAGCCCCCACATAAAGATAAGCCCAGTCGCTAGCGGGAATTTCGCGTCGCCACTTGCACGAAGGGCATTTACGATGACGATGTTAAAGGTTCTGCCAGCTTCTAGCACGATCGAGAGGGTAAAGAGCGGTAGCATTATCTTGCGCAAGCCATCATCTAAATTTAGTGCGTCCATGATCTTATACTTTAAGGCGTAGGCGATCAAAACGACGACGAGCGTGATAGAAATTCCAAGCCACAAGGCTTTAAAGGTTCTTGCGTAAGCCTCGTTAAACTCGCTAGCTCCCACCAAATGCCCCACGATGACCTCGTTTGCCACGCTGATACTAGCTCCACAAAGCAAGATGAGAAGAGTGATCTGAAAGTAGATAGTCTGCACGCTAAGAGTTGCCTCGCCCATGCTCGCGATAAAGCCAAAAGCGACCATGTATTGCGCCATCCAGAGTAAATTTTCGCCCGCGCTTGGCAAGCCAACTGAGAGTATTTTCTTTAAAATTCCAAACGGCACGACAAGCAGTTTGCTAAGATAAATTCTAACTTTTGCCACGCGTATGAGCATGTAAAGTAGGACAAAAAGGCCTATTAGTCTGCCCACAAATGTCGAGATAGCAACACCTTGCAGGCCTACATTTGGCAGATCAAACCAGCCAAAAAGAGCGATGGCGTTGCCAAAGATGGTGATGATGTTCATCAAAACCGAAGTTAGCATCACAGCAGTTGCTAGATTATAGACGCGAAGCACCGCAGCTAGCACCATGCCGATGCCATCAAAGAGCAATGCAAAGCCAAGGATGTGAAGGTATGAGAAAGCTATCGTTTATGAGATCATTTGGCACGTTTAGTACTTAAGATGTTGTAGCCAAAGACGTAGATGATGATGGCTGAGAAAGATGCCAAAGATCGTATTTGACGTGATGCTTGCGTGTATGACGTTTGAGGCTAGCTCGTTTTGCTTTGCGCCAAGAGCTTGTGCGACGACGACTGAGCAGCCCATGCTTAAAAAGTTAAAAATGGTCATAAAAAGGTCCATCACTTGATTGCCAGCACCCATGGCGCCAACTAGATGCACGCTCACTTTTGTCACCATGTAGGTGTTTATGATGAGCGTTATAAAGTGCAAAAACATATCTAAAAATATAGGGACGACCAGTTTTTCATAGAAAGATTCATACATTTCTCCCTTTTTCAGTTCTGGAGCGATTATAGCCAAATTAGGTTTTAGCTCCTCTTTGATATAATCCAAAAATTTAGAAATTTGAGAGAAAAATGGCATTAATCGACCCTAATAGACGTGAAAGTAAAAATTTGGCGCAAATGAATATTTAAACAGCGTAAGTCTTAGCGTAAATGAAAAATGAAAAGATAGCGATCATCGGCGAAAACGGCAGTGGCAAGAGCACGCTTATGAAGATCATCTCTGGTGAGGTGGCGAGCAGATAGCGCAGACGCATAGTGCAAAACCTGATAAGCGTCGAGATGCTAGCGCAAAATCCAACTGAACGCCACATTTTAGCGTAAGAGATGCGCTAAATAACGAGCTAAAAGAGATATTTGACGCGATAAGCGAGTATGAAAAAGAGTGGCGTCTTGCTAGCAAATGAGCCCAGAAAAACAAGAGAATTTGTAAAAGAGCAAGAGAGGCTTTTTAATGTATAGAGGCAAAGGACGGCTGGAATATCGAGCACAAGATCGAGCGAATTTGCAAGAATTTAAGCTAAAAGAGTATGAAAACAGGCCCCATTTGCTCGCTAAGTGGTGGCGAGATCAGGCGCGTGGCACTGGGAGCGCTCATCCTTAAAAAGCCAGATGTGCTGCTGCTTGATGAGCCTACAAACCACCTTGATGTCTATATGGTCAAATTTCTTGAAGATATGCTTAAAAGCTCAAATCAAAGCATAGTTTTTATAAGTCACGATAGGTATTTTATTGATGCGCTGGCAACTAGGTGCGTTGAGGTCGAGGATGCAAGCTTAAAAAATTTCGAGGGCGGATATGCAAAACTATCTAACCAAAAAGAGGAATTTTAGCAAGCCTTGCAAAAGTCGCATGAGACGCTGCTAAAAGCAGCTAAAAAGGCCGAAGAGGAGTGGCTAAGGCGTGGCGTAAAAGCTAGGCTAAAGCGAAATGAGGGCAGAAAAGAGCGGGTGCTTGCTATGCGCGAGGAGGCTAAGAAAAACCCAGGCGTGATAAGGCGCGTGAGGCTAGAGCTGGAGCGTGCGAGTAAGTACTCAACCAAGTTCAGAGCCAAAACCGCAAAAAGATGCTCTTTTGAGTTTGAAATGTAGCAAAAAGTATAGACGGCAAGGTGCTTTGAAAGAAAATTTGACGCAAGAGATCTTGCAGGGCGAGAGGATCGCTATTAGAGGGCGAAATGGCAGTGGCAAAAGCACTGCTAGGATTTTGCTAGGGCTTGAAAAAGCCAAGCAGTGGCGAGATAAAAGAGGCGAGGTGAGTATCGGCTACTTTGATCAAGCTAGAAATGTCCTTGATGATGACAAGAGCCTTATAGAGACATTTTGCCCAAATGGTGGCGATCACGTGCTAGTTCGTGGGCGAAATATGCACGTTTATGGCTATCTTAAAAATTTCCTCTTTCCAAAGGAATTTCTGGATAAAAAGATAGGCGTTTTAAGTGGCGGCGAGAAAAACCGCGTGGCACTTGCGATGCTTTTTACCAAAACTTACGATGTGCTGGTGCTTGACGAGCCGACAAACGACCTTGATATCGCAACTATTAACATCTTAGAAGACTACTTGCAAAGCTTTGAAGGGGCTATCTTGCTAGTTAGCCACGATAGATATTTTGTCGATAAGATGGCAAATAAGCTCTGGGCGTTTGAGGGGACAAAGATAAATGTCTTGCATGAAGAGTATAGCGTCTATTTGGAGCTTGAAGATGAGATGAAAGAGCTTGATAAATTTGAAAAAGAGCTCTCAAATAGCCAAAATGAAGCCAAACAAAAGAGTAAAATCTGGCAAAACTAAGCTACAAACAAACGCAAACTTTAAAACACATATCCAGATAGAAATCTCAGCCCTTGAAGCAAGAGTGGCTGAGCTAAATGAGGGGCTTAGTGATCCAGAAATTTCATCAAGAGTGGGGCTAACCAAGCTTTATGAAGAGCTTGAAAGTGCAAAAGCTGAGCTTGAAAGCCTAGAAAATGAGTATTTTGAAGTGCTTTGAGATCGCCGAGGAGCTAGAGTAGCTTGAAAAAGATCGGTAGGATAAGCGCTAAATACACGAGTTGTTAAGGCAGAAATTTCTGTTGTAAGCCTTTAGCATTATCGTTGATAAGATGAGGTTTAGTGAGACATTTTCACCCTAAAAATATATAAATATGAAGTAGGGCGATCTAGTCCAGATAAAAATATAAAAAGGTTGGATTTTTAAATAAGATAGAGAGCATTAGGCTAATCGCAAAAAGCAGCGAAGAGTCAGGGACTTTTTGCAAGGATTAGAAATTTATTCTTTATGCTTGTTGCCTTGTATCTTTGCTTTTATTTGCGTGTGGGTTTATTTATTATGGGATTACGTTGAATTTACATTTATAGGCTTTTTGTTACATTAGTAGCCGCTTGTTTTCTATTTTGATGGGCAAATCTGCATATATTAGGGTTATGATATTTAGATATTTTATATTTGGATAGGTACTTTGAAATTCTAAATTATGAAAGGTTTTTGCGACCATGATGAGGTCACTAAATTTGTTTGAAAACGAGGCTAAAATGTTAAAAAAACATCCGCTAATCTCTGTAATAATCGCCATTGTTGTGATATTTTTTTGCTACCTACTTTTTATCTTTGGGTTAGTTTCTATTTTAGATGACGACATTGGCGATAGTAAAGAGCTAAATAATAGCTTTTTACGTTAAAGACGACAAGGTCTATGCCATGGTGCCAAGTGGTGGTGAATCTGAGCTAATAGGCGTGAGGGCCAGTAAATTAGATACATCGACACTGGCAAATACGACAACAGAAACGTTGGCGCAAGCGATAAGGCGGTATATTGCGGCAATCTCGTGATGAGTGGGCTTGATCCAAATGGCGTTAGAGCGCTTGGTAATGGCTACTTTGGCGATGGCAAGATAACATACTTTTGCGATAGCGAAAGCGAGACAAACCTCGAAATATCCGCACTTAAAGAGTTTTGGGACATCGTCTCACTAAAATGTTTAAATACCCCAAAAGCGCAAACTCATATCTATAAATTTAGGCAGGTTGATAATGTAAATTTAGCAGCGATCTTGGGCTTTGGCTATGCAAGTGACGGAGTAAAGGTCTATCATGAGGGCAAAGAGCTAGAGGGCGCAAATGCCAGCAAAATGCGTTACATCGAGCAGGCATCTGGCAGAAAGAGCATGCATTTTACGACTGACGGAGAAAATGTCTATTATGACAGCACAAAACTAGGGATCAAATTTAGCCCGCAAATGCGTGATATCGGCGAGATATGGCGCATTCACTATCTTTATGAGCCAAATTCTGGCATGGTTTATGCAAACGATCATGAATTTGACCCAAAATTTGCCCCATACGAGCCACTTTTTAACCTAGAAGACAGGCACACCTATCACGCTCTTTTTCGCGGCAAAGGCGGGATCTATCACTGGGAGCGAAAGTGGCAGTGGTATAACAGCATAGATGAGGGCGAGTTTGTAAGAGACGGCGATGATCCATTTAAAGGCGAGATAACGCCGCTATATGGCGACGTGGTGATAAGTGATAGCAAGACATATTTTTTAAAAACCTATGAAATTTGGCACAACACAAAACAAGACCACAGCCTAAGCTCACGCCACACTTGTATCGTTAGGCTTGATACAAAAGAGCAGTGGCGAAAGATCGGCCTTTTGTTAGAAACGATGGCTACGGAGCGGTCTATGCAAACGGCGATAAGACCTATTATTTTTGATAACGTCGGCTACGGCTGGCGTTTTAACAGCAGCGTTTATGATATAAACGACCTTGGCGTGGTTGAAATCTCACTCGTCCCTTATGACTCAAATGTTGAGAATTTAAAACTTGATGAGATAGTAAAAATGGTAGATCAAGGCGCTATGACGCCAGCTGAGGGCGAGGTGGTGATCGATGCGATAAGCGACTTTGATGATTACTCGCAAAAATATGCCTACTGGATATTTTCTTGCCATTGCATTTATAGATCTCGGTGGTTGGCGCTATTTTTAAAAATAAAAGCAAAAAGCGAGCTTAAAAAAAGGGTGGATGATTATAGATAATGAGAAAAATTGCGACTAAGATATTTTTATCTTTTTGTCATTTTGACGCTATTTTTTGTTTTGGCGATGCTTTATCTCTGGCATGAGGGCGAGTATCAAAGAAGCTTTGCAAACATTGATAATAGCGAGTTTTACCGCTCGACTGAGGGTAAAATTCACGTTCACATTTCAGGCAGTGGCAAGTATGAGCTAAAAGGCGTCGATGAGGCTAGTTTTAGGGTCTTAAAGCTAAAACACGCGTATGATTACTCAAATGTGCGGCTGATAAAAATCATGTCTATTGCGCTAGAGAAATTTTGCCAGGTCTTGATCCAAACAGCACAAAAGTGCTTAGCAATGGCTATCTAAGTGATGGCAAGATAAGCTATTATTGCGCTACTAGAAGCGAGAAAGAGACGGGATTTAGCGAATTTGGTGCCATTATGAAAAACCTTGTTCACGTTTTTATAAAAAGCTACGATGATAGCCCTTATTTTTACAGGACAAAAAGGGTTGAAAGTCTGAAATTTAGAGCCTATCTTTGACGCTGGCTTTTGCAAGAGACGGAGCCACGCTTTACTACAAGGGCGAAAAAGCTTGACGCAGATCCCTAACGAGCTAAGATACATCACGACAGAAAGCGGCGCTGCTAGCGGATATTACACAGATGGCAAAAGCTTGTTTATGGGCTTTTATAGGCTTGATGCAAGCTACATCAGATGAGACGCGCCGGATATGCTATGATGCTAAGCATGACATAGAATATCTTTTTGAGCCAAAAAGCGGGGCGGTGTTTGCAAATGAGCATAAATTTAACGCTCAAAATATGCCTTATAGCGCCATTTATAGCGTGGATAACGTGCATTCGTTTTGGCCTCTTTTTGCCAGCAAAGATGGGATTTACTTTTGGGATGGCAGTAAAAACGAGCAGGCTAAAATTTCAGACTACCAGCTAAAAGGCGAGCTAAAAAGGCTCTATGCTGACGTTTTTATAGATGAGAGCTCAGCCTATTTTTACAGCAAGGCGAAGAGTGGCAGCGCTCAAAGCACGGCAGACACTTAGTGGCGCAAACTGTCTCTTTATATAATTTTGACCCAAGCTCATCTTGGCGTGAGATAGGACTGGTAAAAGATGGCGAGTATGGCGCAGTCTATGCAAAATGGCGATAAGGTCTATTTTTAGCAAGATAAAAGCCATTTTATGGCATTAGACATAGCGTTTATGAGGTGGCTGATCTTAGTGTCATAGAAATTTTAACAAGGCCGTCTAAAGAGCTTAGCGCAAAAGATATCAGCGAGATGATAAAACGCGGCGAGCTAGTGGAGGCAAGCGGCGAAGAGGTCGCAAGGTCGAGGATAGAGTTTGACTCGCCAAAGATCATCTTGTATATCACATTTGGCATCGCTTTTTTCGTCATAGTGCTAACAACTCTTGCAAAACCAAAGAGAGATAAAAGAGACTTGAGATAAATTTCAAAGTGGCTATTTTGGGTGGCTGAAGCTTAGTAATTTCATAAAAATTTAAAGAGAAATTTGACCTATTTACTCTTTTTGTTAGTTTGAAAAACAAGCTGACATTACTAAAAGGAGGAAAAATGATCAAATTTCAAAGAGTCGAAATTTAACAACTCAGTATTTATTCCATCGCTTATTGTCATATTTTTAATAGCGGCATTTGCAGCGATATTTCCACTTTCAAATGAGTTTTTAAGGGTATGCAAAACTACATCGCGGCACAAATTTGGCTGGTTTTACATCCCTAGTCGTTGCCGTCATACTGCTAAGCGTCATCATTCTTGGCTTTAGTAAGCTTGGCGAGATCAAGCTTGGAGCTGATCACGTAAAGCCAGAGCACAAAAATATCTCGTGGTTTTCTATGCTTTTTGCCGCTGGCATGGGCATAGGACTTGTGTTTTTTGGTGTGGCCGAGCCGCTCATGCACTATCTAAACCCACCAGTTGGCGACGCGCAAAGCGTCGCTGCCGCAAAGCTTGCGATGAATATCACATTCTTTCACTGGGGCATGGGCGCATGGTCGGTTTATGCTATCGTGGCGCTAATACTTGCTTTTTTCTCGTATAGACACGGCTTGCCACTCACGCTTAGATCGGCGTTTTATCCGATCATCGGAGATAAAATGTATGGCAAGATAGGTAGTGCGATCGATACATTTGCCGTCGTAGCGACCCTTTTTGGCGTGGCGACATCGCTGGGATACGGCGTGCTTCAGGTAAATGCTGGCCTTACGCACGTTTTTGGGCTGCCGACTATGCATATCACGCTTCCTAATAGTGCTTTGTTTTGCTGCGACCATCTCAGCGGCAAGCGGCGTGGATAAAGGGCATCAAAGATCTTATCAAACGCAAACATCGCGCTAGCTATATGTTTTATGTTTTTGATACTATTTTTGGGCGATACGACGCAGACTTTTAAAAGTCGTTTGTGCAAAACAGCGGCGACTACGTCTCTACGCTCATTTCAAACACATTTAATCTCTACGCCTACGAGAGGCAAAAACGATGGCTGGCTTGGCGGCTGGACGCTGCTATACTGGGCTTGGTGGCTATCTTGGTCGCCGTTTGTGGGGCTTTTATCGCTAGAGTCTCAAAAGGGCAGAACGATAAGAGATCGTTGATAGGCGTGCTTTTAGTGCCAACTGGCTTTTACTTTTTGCTTGGATGAGCTTTTTGGCAACTCGGCGATCTGCGCTCGTGCGAGCGGCTTTAGCGAGCTCAGCAACGACTGTAAGTCCTGACTCAGCCTCAGCACTATTTATGTTTTTGAGAGAATTTAGCTTTCTCAGGCGTGCTAAGCGCGATCGCAGTCTTTATGATCGTCATATTTTTCGTAACTTCTGCCGACTCAGCGGCGATCGTTATGAACATGCTTTGCTCTAAACGGCAAGGACGATACACCGGTTTGGCAAAAGGTCTTTTGGGGCGTTACAGTGGGCGTCGTGGCGGCATTTTTGATGCTAGCTGGCGGTCTTGGCTCGCTTCAGGCACTTACGATCACGACAGCACTGCCATTTGCCATAGTGCTACTGGCGCCATTTATGGGCTATTTAAGGCGTTACGTGTGGATCTAACCAAAAAGAGACAAATAACTTTAGCAACATGCCCATTAGTGATCTTTCAAAGCCGTGGCAAGAGCGCCTAAGTGCGATCATTACGCTGCCAGGCAAGAAAGATGGCAAGAAATTTTTAAATGAAGTCGTGCTAAAAGCTTTTAACGAGCTAAAAGATGAATTTGCCAAAAACGGCCTTGAGGCAAAGGTTACAAATGGCGAAAGTAATTTTGTAATGTAAAATGTCGGACTTGGCGACGAGATGGACTTTAGATATGGCGTCTATCTCACCAAAAAGCCAGAGCCCAGACTACACCAGAGAGCTTGACGGCGACGATCTTTACTACAGGGCTGAGGTCTATCTGAAAAGAGGGCGGTCAGGACTACGACGTGCTTGGCTGGAGCGAAGCTACGCTGATAAACGACGTCATCGAGCAATACCGCAAACACATGCAGTTTTTACCGTCGTTAGAGAGTAAAATTGAGTGAAATTGCCTGAGATTTTTAAAATTCTGGGCGGGTCTTGGTACCGAACGCTTATTTTCATGAAGGTGGCATGATAGTGCTATCATGGCGTCACTCTCTAACGTCGTTGTTAGGGATCGTTATGGGAAGAGAGCGACTTTGTGCACCAAGCCCCTTCTCTTAATGAAAGAATAGAGCTATATGTCTGTTTGTTTTCTGGGTCGAAAATCCCATTCACTGCAAGAATTGACTATTGTAATTTAATGCCACTGCTTAGCTCACCCCTTAGAGCCGAAACCACTGTTCATGAATTTAACGGCCTGACACTTGCCCGATGATAAAATATGCAGTGCGGAAGCGTTTAAATTGCGATTTTTAAACCAATTACCCACAAAATAACAAAAATAAATCCCGCCCAAAGTCCTGTACCGTAGCAAAAAAAAGCCAATTTACGCGAGTATCGCCTGCCGCTAGCGTACTTAATCATTTTTTTTATATAATCCAACTTTTCTGCCAGTTGCAGATAATATGGATAGAAAATCGGGAGTTCATGACTTACATACATTTTAGCTGTTGTGCAGGGCTACGGTTGCCTGGCGCGACGTGGCGCTTCGCCTAGTCGGTCAAAACGGTGGTGGGCCTATGTTTTGCATTTCAGAGAAGATGATAGTCATTGCATTCCTATGATTTTGGTTGAAAACGCCATTGGTAAAGCGCCTAAAGTAACGCCGTAGACGCATTTGGCGGTAACGATAATGGCGTGATCAGCAAAAGTGGCAGATAGTTGGGCCGATGGGCCTTTGTATGCACGGCATCGCGGCTTACGGCGGCGGTTATCGGCGCTGGTCTTAAAACCATATCGCTCAATTTCATTTGTCACGACCTCTCGCACATCGTGAGCTTTGAGCAACTAGCGCATTTTACGAGCAAATATCGCAGCAACCCGCTAGTTATCAGTTTTGGCGGGGACCCTTTGTTTCACCCAGCACGCTGTCTTGCGTGCGTAGTTGAGGTATCGAGCGCTCAGCGAAATCAATGCCACCGCTTTTATCTTGATGCTCGTCAGATCGCTGTAAAAAACATCATTAAAGATGGAGGGTGGAATTTATTTAACGCCTGATTTTTCAAAGATAACGAAAGTTTTTGCCGAGGTTTTGGGGCAGGTTTTCGCGCTCACTTGATTTGAAGTGATGATAACGCTCAAGCCGCTTAAAAGACGAAGGCTTAGTTAAATCACCACCAGGCATCTTAAATACCTGTCATTGCTGTGCTTGTTGGTTTTATGATATTCCCGTCGTTTTAGCTGCTGCACCGAGAAGCAGCCCGAGCCTAGTTTCAAGTCGCTTCCGATCGTCTTTCGCACTACGCCTTTGGCGTTTTTCGCGGTTGCGTTTTTGCGTTTATGATCGCCGTTTACGACGTCGCTAATGATATATGAAGTGACCAATACTACGCTGCAAGAGAAATTTAAGATAAAGCGCAAAAAGGATATTTTAGTGCTTACGTCATCTTTGTGCTAGGAATTTACCATCACTTATGGCTACAACTTAAGTCACGTGTGAGTATCTTTGGTAAAAATATTTTTGATGCATACGACGCGATAAGTGCAACGATATTTTTCGTGCTGACTTCGCTTGGATGCGATATTTGTGGCTGGGTGCTAAAAGATGAAGGAAAAAGAGATCTTGCAAGGCAGCGTGCCAGTACGCAAAGTTTATAAATATTTGGTTTTTCTATATCAATGATCGTGCCTTTTGTCATTTTGTTATTTATCAGCAGTTTTACGACAACTTTTGAAGTAGTATGCGTGAGCTTGTAATTTGATAGCGGGCGCAGCGCTCAAGACTTAGCGGGCAAGCGTAGAGGGTAATGATTTAATGAGCGTGAGCCAAAAAGGTGCTAAACAAAGTATATAAAAAGACCTAGAGCGAGATTGAGGCTAAAAAGCCTGCGTCAAAAGAGTGGGAGCCTAAAAAGGGCTTTATCTTTGCAAGATAAAGGAGGTAAAAGATCTAGGAAGGAGTCTGCACGTTTATATCGGCGGCGGATACACTGGAGCGCTTTCGTTTGCCAGCGCTAAGAGATGAACAGATGTTTATAAAAGTGGCGGTCAAAAGATGGCGGCAAGCCCAGCGATCTTTGAAGCGAGATTGGATAAAGCGGCGCTATAAAAGAGCAGATCGCCTTGCCAAAGGCTTGCGTGGGACATCCAGTGTGCAAGCGAAAATTTGCTTTAGACCTGATCATAATTTACATTTTTGAGCCAAAGAGGCCACCTGTATTCTAATGAGCAAAATGTCAAGAAAGTGAGAAGGAGCTTTATTTGCTCTGCAACAATGCGGCGGTTTTTGCATGTTTGGGCAAAGATTTTACCTTTTGTGAGGCACTCAAAACTTAAAGGAGTATAAATGGCTCAAAAACCACGTGCCGATACTTGCGCGGCTCTTAGTGCGATACTTCAGTACGCTTGCGCCGGTACCAAAGAAAATGGGTTGTAATTTGTTCCAAAAAGTGGCGAAATTTAAGCGAGCTAAGAGCAGACCGGCGTGCTAGATAAAATGAGTTTTTGATGAAAATACGTTTTTGCTTAGCAAATCTTGGAAAACAAGCTATTTTGGTTTTGAAATAAAGAGCGCAAAGGTGGCAAAGCAGCTCTGGCTAAAGGATGAGCACCTAAGAGCGAGCTGGGAGTTTTGCGTGAGACTGGTAAGCTTGTAGATAGATCAAAGCAGAGCCTACGTCATCAGTCTAAAAGTACATGGAGGGCGACTGCACAGACTGGCGTCGTAAAGAGCGAGGCTAATTTATAGATGGTAAACCCGGCAGTTAGAACGGACTACACGGCTGCTTAGTCTTTGCGTGAAATTTATGGAGAACATGTTTTACACTTTATTTATCTATATTTTTATGATTTTGTTTTTTGGCGATTTTATAAATCAGCTTTGTAAGAGCCGGGAGGCCAAAAAGACGCAGTGGTGCTTAGCGAGGGAATACAAAACGCTGCAGGCTGCCGCCGTGACAAATCTGTAATTTAAATTTTAGCCTCATCTATCACGCCGTTATCTTCTTTGGTGGATAAGCCGTGGCCAAAGATGCCTGCGTTTGCTTGAAAGATGGCACCAGCGTCGGGTAACATCCTCTTTGTGATGAGTTTTTGTTGATCTCTATCGCTGCTTGATCTACTGCCAGCTCCATGAGAGCTTTGTAAAGATAAAGCTTGGCTTTTTCAAATATGAGCGCAAGATATTTTGATTGATACTATAAAGTCGCTAGCGCTAATGCTCATTTTTGCTCGGCTTTCGTCTGCCTGTGCTTTTATGCAGGGCCTTTCTTGGAGTTTTGGTGGTTTTGTTTTTACTAAGTTTTGTATCGCTTTAATTATAATTTAATATATCCACGCCCATCGCGCTCACTTAACAAGATGTCGCCGCTTTGAAGATGGCGAGCTAAAGGCAAGATAGAGGGTTGGTTTACAAAAATGCGGTTTTAAAAGTAGTGGCGTTTTTACGATAGACGCCAGCAAGCGCGACAACCGCTTAAATGCCTATTTTGGTGGGCTTGGAGCGACAAAGCGAGTGGTGCTTTTGACACGCTTGATAAAAAGCTACACCGAGGAGATCGTGGCGGTTTTGGGGCACGAGCTTGGGCACTTTAAGCATAAAGATCAAAAAATGATAGCGCTAAGTGCTTTATGCTATTTTGTCTATTTTTCATCTTTGAAACGTTGGCATAAGCGCATACGAGGCGATAGGATTCAGGGCAAATGGCGCTACATCATCATCTTTTGGTGCTTTTTCGCTCATTTTTTAGCTTTCTTTTCGCCGGATCATCCGCACTTAGGCCGTAAAATGACCGGCGCAGATAGTTTTCGTGCCAAATTTCAAACAAAACCGATGATAAACGCCCTAATCTGCTTGGCAAGGAAAACAAAGCATTTCCAAAGTCGCATTGGCTTTACTTCATTTGACCATCACCTGCACCCAAGCCTTTTTGAGCGGATAAATGAATAGAAATGAGCTGAAGAGGCGCTTAAAGAGGCAAAATTTAAGGCTGTGTTGCCAGGAGAACCCAAGTAGGGTGGCTAAAATTTTGCTTATGAGCTACCTTGATGTGGAGCATCGAGTGGATATTTTAAACCAAAAGAGCGATCGACGATGTCGCCACTTTTGTCTTCTTGTAAAGCGCTTTGAAAGCTACGAACCGCTTGAGTACATCGCAAGGCTTGGCTTGCGGGCTGGAGTTTGAGGTAGTGGTGTTTTGATACCGCCCTGAGACTGAATTTGCTGATAAAGTTAGAGATAGCAAGCACCACAAAGCACCAAAGATCGCTGAGACTGGCACCGTAGTGGGATAATAAGCGTCATGTTTGCTCTAAACAAACGTGGCAAAATAGCCACCGATATAAACGAAAAGGGTCGTAAAACTAGCTATGCGCTTAAATTTAATGTAAGCGAGAAGCTCGAGTTTGTAAAGTGTCATACATCGATGAAATTTGTGTGGTATCGTCATCTTGGTCCGAAACCCGCCAGATATCGCGCGAGACCATAAGCTTGATAATTTGGTAGATAAAACTGAGCCGCATGAGGCGCTATTTGGCGGCGAGGTCGAGGTGTGTAATTTAAAAACTATCATCCTTATCACGCGAAATCGCAGCATAAAAATATCGCCTGGCGAGATGGGCCATGCATCAAAGAGAGCGAGTATGGAGATGGCGCTAAAATTTAATGGCTTCATAAAAGCACGTTTTACAAGGACTTGGCGGGCTTTGACAGGGCTTTTGCGCAAGTTTAAAAATTATCAAAGGAGAGAGATTGAGAAGACTATCGCCACTTTCATTAGCAGCGGGCGATCGGCACTGAGCTAACGCGTTTGGATTTCTGGTCGCACCAGCCGTTATCCCACACAGTGCCATCATAGGCGAGGGGGTGCCGACGCATTTTATGAGCGGGCAGATGATGACAAAGATATCTTTTAAAATTTAACTGTAAGCTTTGCATATTTGTAAGCTGCATCTTGTGGCAGCTAGGAGCCTTTGATCCAAGCAAAAGCTTGCTTTTCACCTGTACCGCAGCACATTTATGCCTCGTTTTAAACATCCTTAGCCCTAGCGCTGTTTGTCTTTGTCTTTATCTTTACGCCTTTTATCGCAGGCCTCGAAAGCCCAGGGTGCTGATGCGACGCAGACAGCGGAGTTTCGCGAAGATGCATAGCGCAAGCGAACATGTGATGAAAGTGATGCTTGTTTTGCAGCTCATTTTGTGTGTGAAATTTAAGATCAGCCAAGATGAACGCCAAGCCTGACATCCACATCTAACAATTTCCAGCCGAATACACAACCGCGATGGGCGAAGCGCTGGCACACACACTGCGCGCGTAGAAAAGTGCGTCGACTGCATAGCTAAGCACTACGGCTACGACGTTAGCGTGACCATTTTTCGTGAAGTATTTTACCATTAGCGTGATGGACTCATGCAGATAACTCCTGCGCCGAACCGCATGTGAGAAAGATCCCAATCTAGGGCAGGTTAGCTTTTAATCGAATTCTTGAGCTATCGTCGCTTAGTTGGCGAATTTGACGAGTTTGCTGAGCGATGAAGCTAAAGAGGCTTTGAGGGTGGAGGAGTGGAGTGCAAATACGTTAGCCCGCTTATCTTGATAAGCCTTGCAAATGCGGCATTTGCAGACCTCTTTTGGAGGCGATGCTGGCTCAGTTGTTTGCATATGCAACGCTTTGTTGGCTGTACGACTCTAAATTTGTTGCCGCTCTGCGAAAATGGGCGTAACTCGAAAGGTTCAATACGTCCTGACACTCGCTTTGTCGTCTCATTTATCGCCTCACCTTGCGCATCTTGCGGCTTTGTTACAGCATACAAGCGACGTGCGATAGGCCTGTCTTGTGCCTTCTTTATGCGATGCCGGGCGTCCCATAAATCCAGTCTTTGACATCCTGTAACGACAACACCCTTGTTGGCACCAGTAGAGCCATGCTGCTACGGCATCATACTTTTGCATGGCTGGTTGGCGTTCATCACGCTAACGCCGCAGCGAAGCGCGGAGATACCAAATGTTTGAGCTTTTAGTGAAACGCCTTGCTGATGCTGGCTTTTGCTGCGGTGGCATGGGCTTGGCTTTGCCCATGCTAGCTCGCTCAAAAAGAACCTCATCTTTTGCGCCTTTGCTTCGCTGCATTTTGCGCACGCTAGCCGCTTTCTGGATCGTGCAGATGATTTTAACATCAGCGTCGCAACGCTCATCGTCCTTTCGCATGAGCGGAATTTTAGGCACGCTCTTTGGCCAAACGGCAGCGGTGCCAGCTGGAGATCATCATTGCATTTCCAGCGCTGCTGATGGTGCCAGAGTGTGCGTGGCAGCTGAATGGTGCACTCTTTTTCATAAATGAGACAAGTATCGCTAGCAGTGACGAGCATTTTGATCATATTTTGATGACATGCTATCACGACTACGACGGTCCTTCGCTCAGCGCTTGCGTGGGCGTCGCGGTGCTGGCCTGTATTTTATGATCAATCGCTTACGATAACCAGGAGGCGCTAAAGGCAGTCGTAAGAGTCAAAAGTCGAGTAATTTAGCGGAGCTTTGCTGTGAAGATGTTAGACTATTACGAAGATACCGATGCAGGCGGCATCGCCCATCATACAAACTATATTAAACATTGCGAGCGAGCTTTCGTAGTGAGGCGCTGAGGCTGGGCCATTTTCACAAAAAGAGGGCGTGATACTTTGCCCGCCCCAGCCTTGAGGCCACCTCTCTCGCTTCAGCGCGTGCTCTGGCAATGAGGTTTTTAGGAGAACAGCTCACAGAGCCCAGGCGGAGCCTCGTGTAGAGCAAGAATTTATAACTTGAAGTGGTAAAGATGCGAAAAGTGCTCTTTAAAGCGACTATCTACGCTAGCTTTATGAAAGAGGGCAGGCTAGCAAAGACAGATGAGCAGTGACGACTTTTATAAATGAGGTTACCTCAGCAAGCAAACTGCTAAACCTCAGCTTGTGCTGTTTTTGTCTCTGGGACCCCATCTCATTAAAGTGATCAACAGCTTTTCGTATCATACTCATCATCATAAAACCTGGTGAGCCTCAACCCTCTCTGCGTGCACTTTATGTTGGCACTTTTGTTTATGAAATTGTAGATGATATATCTACCCCAAGGCACTTGAGCAGCTGGATTCAGGAGTATCTAAATCAACTCAAAAGATCTCCAAGCCCCAAAAGACTCTCATCACGTAATGTAGTGACCGGCATACAAAGAGGTTTCCTGTTTGCCTATCTCTTTGCGTGATGGCGCTAAAGACATCTGGCAAGAAATTTGATCTGCGCTGCTTAAAAGCGCGCTGGGCTTATCTCAAAGCTCTCCTCATCTGCGTTAAGCTAAGCGAAGCTTTGACGATTGGGATACGTTTGAAAAGACGCTTGCGTTATGACACCGACTTTTTGCTTTAAAGTGTTGTTTTAACGTAGTATCTTTTGCCAGTGATCGAGCTTGCAGTAGTCGCTACTGTACGCGTGCGTACATACTCATTTAGTTTTGTAGCTATGCTGCTGCCATCGTCAGCGCGACTATTTTTCGTTGGCGTTAGCGAGCAGGCTGAAATTTGCGCTTTGAATCAACTCCGCCAAAGACCGGAATGGCTTTGAGCCGCTACAAAAGAGCCAGTGAACGCTTGGGATGTAGATGAGTTCCGTCGGCATGTACGAGAGACCGGCCTACTGCATATGCGCCATTTTGGTAAGGGCTGCCATGAAGTAGAGAAGCCCTCGTTTCTAGCGTTTTGAAGCGCGTTTTGAGGTTAGGCAAACTCGCGCTGCTATTTATAAATTTCTACTTGACATTTGCATCTTGCTTTTAAGATATAGCTCAGAAATCTGCGTTTGATACGATATTTGTGTATGATTTTTATAACCTTTGAGGGATGATGACTGCCATCTTATCGCTTTGGTGCAGCTGTTTCAAAACCATCTCTCACCAAGCGAAGCGTAAAGGTCTGTGCGCTTATCATCTATCTTTGCTGGCTCAAATCTCGCCATCAAAGCTAGCTAACATATCGCTCTTATTAAGCCTCATTTAAGCAAGAGCTATCTGCTGTACCCTTGGCTCGACTCTATGTAAGTGATCTTGCTGGCGGCATGTTTGAGAGGCTTTGATTTTTAGTGATGTTGTCACTGGCCTCAGTGATCTGTCTGCATCTCGCTAAGGCTTCATTTTATGCTGCAAAAGGCTTAAGCAACATAACTAAAAAGAAATAATCATATCACTCCCTTGATCAAATCATCTATGTTTTTCTTCAAAACTTGATTTTTGCTGATCCACTTGCGTAAAAGTTGGCATTATAAACCTATCATCATCCTTTAAAATGCTCCCTCTTATGCTTGGAAAACCGCCCTTTGAGAGCAATTTGGATAAAGATGCATGAAAGCCTTCCAAAGTGATGATAATTTTGGCCTAATAAGTCTTATCTCTAAAAGATATGGCCTACAAAGCTCAAACGAGCTCTTTAACGCTGGATTTCGTCACATTTGAAATTCACAGCGCAAAGCAGAGCTTTATAAACTCTATCTTTTTCTACCGGCTCATTGTTTATAGCTATTTTCTAAAATTCTGCTACTTGTGCCTTCAAAATAATCATCTTTTTGCAAAGCGATACGAAACATTATCTTGCTATTTTTATCGCCAGCCAGTAAAACGCACTTTGAGCTATTTCTCAGCAAAGAGAGCACTTTTTATCTCACTATTTAGCTCGTCTATGCTGTTATAATCTTGATATTTGCTTAAATTACAGTACTTCATCTATAAAATTGTAACTGATCGCTTTTAAAAAGTAATTTTTTCTGAGAGATCTTATTTTTATGAAATTACTTTTGGATTATAACTTGATTTATTTTAAAGTTTAAATTATAGTTTTGTTTGGGCTGATTTTATCCAAAAGGAATTGGCATTGCTTTGATAAAATCCCACCTTTTTATATTAACTTTAGCGATAGAAATGAAAAGGACTTATCAACCTCATAAAACCCCTAAAACGCACTCACGGCTTTCGTTTAAGAATGAAAACTAAAATGGCCGCAAGGTTATCAACGCTAGACGTGCTAAAGGTAGAAAAAGATTGGCTGCTTATTGGTTTTGAGTCACCATGACTCGAGAGAATTTTTCTCAGGTTTATAAAGAGGCTGGGCAACGGCACTGCGACGCTTATGTAGTTTTTATAAACCTCACATTGATTAGCAGTTGTTGCTAGCAAAAAGCGAAGCAGTAGTTAGAAATAGAGCAAAGAGACTTTTTAAGAGCTGCTCTATTTCTAATGAGCTAAAAGATGGCACTCTATATTATGGTCGCAAAAATGGAATTACAGAAATTCATTTGATGTAATTTTGTGTAACTTGAGCTGGTCTATATGGGATGTCTAAAATGAAAGATCTGCGATTGAAATTTATCGCTTTATCAAAAATATATTTCATACTTCCAAAAGCTGTCGCTACTATCCGACTTGCTCCAATACGCCATTTGGGAATTCTTTAAACAAACAGCTTTTCTCTGCTGCAACATTCGTGCGAATTCTAAAGATGCAATCAACTTTTCAAAGGCGGTATCAAACACCCAATCATCCGCAAAAATTTAACTCTATGTTTTATTTTCTTGAGCGATACCAAAATGTGACTGGTTTATCCCTGGCCAAAATAGTAAATTTATGTCGTAAAAGTATTAGATAAATTAAAGGATTAAATGGAACAGATGTCTATGCAAAAAGGTTGCTTTCTGCACTTTTGTCAATCGTATCATAGTATATGACTTTTATGCCAAAAAGAGCCCACTAGAGCAAAACCAGACAACGATCTCTCAAAACAAATGGATCAAAGCAAAGCTCCAGCCTCTACCAACGATACCCAAAATCAAATGGTACTCGAGCTTCAACGAGATAATCGCGACTCATCAAAGGTCAAAAGTTATGAAGCAAAGATAGATAAAGCTGGCAGGATGGCGTAGCCCATCTCACTGAAGATAAGTACAAAACAGAAGATGGCAAATAAAATCGAGCTTGTTTTCACAAAAATCCACTGCCGCTTTGAGCTAGATTTAACGATAGCACTTTTAAATACTGATGCTTTTAAGGCTGTATATAGCAGTGACGCTAGTGAGGTAGATGCTAGCGAGTGAGCTCAAAACTATAAAACTCACCTGTATCTATGGAGCATAAATCACAAAAATATCACCTATCCAAATGGTCATTACGAGGTTGAAGTAATTGGCAAAAGGCGTTGATTATTTCATCACCCTGGCTTTTAGACCAAATATCGCGATAGATAGCTACACTGTTCATGTGTATGCTTTGAAATACAGACGATAGCCTAAATATCATAGGAAGATGGCGATGCAAAAGAGAGTTAAAACTATGCAAACACAACTATAGTGCTGCATCTGATAGATACTATACAGCGCTATTTTACCTCATTTACTAAATCCATTTGAAGCTAGCAGATAAAGATGCAACAACAATCCTATCGTCTTTGCAAAGGCAAACGATAGTCTAAAACTAGGCGCTTACATCGACCAAAAGAGCATGTAACTAAGCCTGATGGATGAGAGACTAAACGACGTTATCGAGTATGGTTGGTTTACATTTATAGCAAAGCCGATGTTTGCATTCTAAATTCTTTGCATAAACTACATCGGCAACTGTTAGCGATAGTTGTGCTAACGCTTGTCATGCGATAGTTTTATTCCCACTATATATAAGGGCATGCTATCGATGAATAAGCTAAAAAGAGCTTGTCTAGGTAAAAAGAGATCCAAACAAAAATATAAAGATGATAAGCAAAAGATGCAAGTTCATATGATGGAGTTTATAAAAACATGGTGCAAACCCGATGGGTGGCTGCTTGCCGATCTTGCTTCAACTCGGTGGTATGATTCACCGCGTTTTACTAAATGCGATCGAGCTAAAAGGTGCTCCTTGGATACTTTGATCACGATCTTTCAGTGATGGATCCATACTTTGTGCTACCTATCTTTAATGGGTCTAACGATGTTTTTACAACAAAAACTTACACCAACGACATTTACTGATCCTATGCAAGAAAAAGGTTAGTACCCCTTGTTTTGATCTTCACATTTTCTTTGTGACATTCCCAGCAGGTCTTACGCTTTACTGGTTTGTAACAACGTTTGTTCAGTCATGTTCAACAAGTCTTTTGTAACAAACTTTTGGAAAAACATAAAAAGCTGCGGAGGTAAAAGGCTCAATGAAATAGAAGCAACACCTCCAAGAGGCATTTCAGAAAGGCAGCTGAGCAGCTTAACTGCTCAGTCACTAGAGCTTGATATAGGTCTTCGCAACATCCAAGTAGCGTGTAATTCTGGATTTTTAAAAGACAGGATCATTGAGGTACTGGTAAATCAAAACCACAGCATAAACCAAAAATGATAGAATTTCTAGTGATGAGAAACGAGCCTGCAAAAAGAAGAGAAAAACAGAGCAAAAACACGATCATAATGATAAAAGCGAAACTGGAAAAAGCATAAAGATGAGAAAATGAGGCTAAGTCTGATAAAAAGAGTATAAAATGAAAGCCAATTTGAGTGAAAAACTCAGCTCTTGCTAAAAGATGCCTTTGCTGAAAAGGGTGAAAAAGAGGCTGAAGAGCCAGGATATGTCAGTAAAAGACTTGATGAGCCAAAAGAGCAAAAGAGAGCTAAAGTGGCAAAAGAGCCGCAAGCTAGTAAAAGTGTCTCTAAAAATATCCCAGATACTTCAATCATCGGTACTGGTACCAAACTGATGAAGAGAGCGCACCTCAAGCTTTACCAAAAGAGAAGAGAAAGTTGTAATCGACTTTCGATAGTAATTTACCTGAGATAAAAAGAGGGCATGACGCGTCTTTTAAAGCAAGCTGCTTGAGATAGACAAGGTAGAGGTTAGTGAAATTTAACGATGAGACAGTGCTTTATCGAGCTAGACGGCGCTGATGCGGCGCTACTTATCGGCAAAAGAGAGCTAGATATAAAGCCGATCTTTCATATGCTCTATAACTGGCTAACTCAAATACAACCTCGCTATCCGCCTTGAGATCGCGCACTTTTGCAAAATCATGAAGCGATGATGGATCAACATCTAAATGGCGTGATCGAGCGCGTGCAAAGAAGTAGAGCCCAAAACAAAAGCCACTTGACGGAGTTTTGTCAAGATCGCGCTTGAGAAGCTTTAGAGAGAATTCCCAGATAAATAATCGGCATAAAAGCGGCAATGACGGCGGGATCGAGTCGTCGTAAATGACTTTTTCTAAAATGAGGGAACTATCGCAGCCCTTGCCACAGCTTATGGCATCGGTCAGTTTCTATCGTAAGGCTTAGCGGCGAGGATCGCCCTGGCCACCTCTTTAAAAACTACTAAACTTTCAATTTAGAGCCAAGATACGCAAACCAGCCGTACATTTACCTTGATGATGAAATTTTAGATGAGGGCATCGTTAGATATTTTAAGGCCCAGCAAGCTTTTACTGGCGAGGATATCGTCGAGTTTCAAAACCATGGCGGCGGATGGGCGGGAGCGAGAGAATCTTAAATGAGCTAATGAGTTGGCGCTAGGCTGGCATATGCCCGCGAGTTTAGCAAGCGGGCATTTTTAATGGCAAGATGGATCTAGCCAAAGGCTGAGGCGATGCAAGGGCTCATCACTCAAAAAGCGAGATCGCATGTAATTTTAACCCGTCAAAATGCAAAGTGATCTTAGTAAATCGGTGCGAGGATCAGGGGCGAAAGTGGTCAAAACCTTGCCTTGTTGAGACGATGATTGACTACGTTGATGATGATCTCGCCTACAATGCATAGAGCAGACTACAGATGCTTTTATAGTGAGAAAACTAGAGCGCATAGCCACTCTAGCGAGCAAAGAAGGCTGATAGATGGCTTTATGATCGCAATCGTTGCGTGTCCAAACGTGGGCAAAAGCCCATCTTAAACTCATTTTTGGTATACGAGAGAGCGATCGTTAGCGACGAAGCGGGCACAACTAGAGATAGGATAGGCCAGTACCCAAGATCGGCTCGCATCTAGCTCTGCATCATAGACACCGCGGGTATCAGAAAAAGATGCTGGGAAAGATCGAGCAACCGGCATAACCACTCAATCTCAGCCATAAACGAGGCTGACATCATCCTAGCTGTCTTTTGATGGCTCATCTGCAAGCGACGAGCAAGATAAAGAGATAATCAGCCTGTTTCTAACTCCAAACAAAAAGCTATCCTAAACAAAAAGCGATCTTATGTTTAATTTGACATAATTTGGAGGGCGCCATCGTATCTCAGCAAAAATGATACGAGCGTAGTTTGCGTTTAAAGAGCTTTGAGGGCTATCTCAAGACGCAAGACACGGACGAGATCATGCTAAGCTCAAACCGCTGCGCAATTTAAGCTGCAGAGGCGAGTGAGGCTTTAAAAAGGGCGTTTTTAAGGCTAAGTGAAGAGGAGCAGAAATTTTGCTTATGAGCTAAATACCGCGATAAAGGCACTTGCTAAGTATCACAAAAGCCATTTGAGAAGCGAATTTAGACGAGATGTTTAGCCATTTTTGTTTAGGAAAATGATACTGGTTGTACTTGCAGCTTTTTTAGCGAGAGAATATGAGTATTTTACTTTATAAATGGCGGCAGTATCGGCCATTCAGATGGCAGGGCTCAATCAAACACTTCACGATCTTGCGTGCGAAAAACTAGCAAAATGGGTCACGAGGTAAAAGCAAACCGTGATAGATCAAGGCTGATATCGAGGCTGAAGCTGAGAAATTCTTCTGATGGATGCGGTAGTTTGGGCAGACGCCAGCTTGGTGGATGGGCTGAGCCTGATAGTGAAAAATATATCGACGAGGTCTTTCACTGCAGGACACGGCAGCTTTTATACGAGTGATGGCAGGCACAGGGTCGATCCAGCCAAAAACTACGGCAAAAGGCGGCTGCTAAATGGCAAGAGACTCTATGCTGTTTCTACTTGGAATGCCCCAGCCGAGCATTTAGCGATCCAAACGAGTTTTGAGGCGCGCGGCGTTGATGGAGTTTATTTTCATTTTAGAAAGGCAAACGACCGATATGGCTTAAAGTCGCCCGCACTTTATCTGCTGCGATGTTATCAAGATGCCAGACGTGCCAAGATACCTAAAAGAGTATGGAAGCATCTTGAAAAAGTTTTCAAAAGCGTAAGATTTCTGACTGCTCTTCTAGCTGATTTGTGCTAGAGGGCAATTCTAATTTATATCTATCTTGTGTGGGGAAAAATGAGGGCAAAATTTTCATCTTTTAGCTGCTGTTATATGCTGGGTGCGCTGGCAAGCTAATTTTAGGGCCAATGATGAGGCAATTTATTTGATCTTGAAAATAACGGAAACCTTGCATCGAGATGAGATTTTATAAGCTTCCAAAACAGCCTAGATGATCTTTTTAATAATTTTGGCAAACATTGTCGGGTAGGCATGAGATCAAAAGCAGCCGGAGTAATGCAAATCGAAGCGCTCTGCGATCTCATGCAAGTGAGTACGCAGATCAAAACGCGATCGTTGCACCTTTGATCCAGAACCAGGAGCTCATCTTATCAAATGCTAGCGTACAGAGGAGCTTAGCAAATGCAAAAATATCAACGGCTGAATTTCAAATGGAGCTATAAAAGTGTGGTTTATAGCACAGACGTGCTAGTTTACAGAAGCTTTTGCAGGTGGCAAAGAGCGATAAAAGTAAAAGTGTGACAAATCACCCTTTGAAAATGGCTTTTTGCAGTGATCTTAAACTCAGATATATCCACGATCGGGCTTTTTCTAAAGAGTACGAGCTATTATTTCAACCTTCTAGCGAAGATGAAGAGAAGATTAAGGCTGAGACGCTAACGTGTAATTTTATAAAAACATTTATCGAAAGGACTCTTAAGACAAGGTGCATCTCTTCAAATGTGCTTTGTTTTAGTATCCTCAAAAGGCTTTTTAGTAACTTTTATAAGCATAGTCAAAATAGCTTACACTTTAAAAGTGCTATACATCAATGGATAAAGCTACCATATGCAAGCACATAAAAATCAGCGATGAAGAGTATGAGGAGATCTTAAAAATTTTAGGCCGTGAGCCACACTAGAGCTTGGCATATTTTCAGCGATGGAGGAGCACTGCAGCCACAAATCAAGCAAAAATACCTAAATGGCTTTTCCGACAAAGGCACCTGGGTCATTCATGACCGGCGAAATGCTGGCGTCATCGACGTTGGCGACGGGTTGCGGCTGTGTTTTAAGATGGAGAGTCACAACCACCCAAGCTTTATCGAGCCGTTTCAGGCGCTGCAACTGGCGTTGGTGAATTTAAGAGATGTCTTACGATGGGCGCAAGAGTCGTTGCGAAATATGAACTCGCTTCTGTTTTGGCGAGATAAGAGGCGAGGGCGAGCTAGCCGAAAAGCATGATATTTGCTAAAAGCGAAGCGCTGGTATCGGACATCTATGGCAACTGCATGGGCATCCCAACGATCGGCGGGCGAGACTACCTTTGATCCCAGCTTTAATGGCAATATCTCAATCAACGCCTTCGCGCTTGGCCTTTGCAAAAGTGATGAAATCTTCACGGCAAGGCTGAAGGTGTGGGCAACCCAGTCATTTACGTGGGCTCAAAGACCGGTAGAGACGGACTGGCGCGCGCTGTGATGGCGAGGATAGCTTTAACGATGAAAAATAAATCACTTTCGCCCAACGGTGCAGTAGGCGACGCATTTGCCGAGAAACCGCTTTCATGGAGGGCGTGCTTGAGCTCTCAAAAAGACTACATCATCGGCATCCAAGATATGGGCGCAGAACTCTATGCTTCCAGCTTTGAGATGGTAGGCTGAAGCGGCAGCGGCATGAAGATGTATCTAGAGCGCGTACCGATGCGCGAGTTGGCATGACGCCTTGAGCCATAATGCTAAGCGAGTCTCAAGAGCGTATGCCAATATGCGCCAAAAAGGCTATGAGCAAAGGTGCTTGAATGAGAAAAGTGGGACCTTGACGCCGAGATCATCGGCGAGGTCACAAGCAGCGGCGTGATGCAGCTTTACTTCGGTACGGTGAAGCCTGCAGGCGAACCTCACGGCCCACTTAGCGAGGCAGCTCCGGTGCTTGATCGCCCAGTCGCACGTCCAAAAATATCTTTGATGAGATAGTAATTTGAATCCAAATAATGTCGATAACAAAAAGCGCATTTTTGCTTTTAAAGAGCCAGAGGTGCTAAATAAAGCTTCATCTACGACCAATACGACGCAAACATCCAGACAAATACGATAAAACAGCCAGGTCAGCTTTAGGCGCTGCAAGTATCAGAGTAAAGGCACCAGGCTGTCTCATGGCTGCTCAGTGCGATCCCAGAGCGAAATTTCGTTGATCCACTGGCGCTGCAAGAGCCGTCGCTGCAGCTGGTGGTAGAAAGGTGGCGATGAGCGGCGCTGTGCCACTTGCGATAACTGACCGCCTAAACTACGGCAACCCGCAAAAACCCAGAGGTTATGTGGCAGTTTAAAGAGGGATGAAGGCATAAAAGAGGCTTCCGTGAGCTAACACGCCAGTTGTTAGTGGCAACGGAGCTCTTTTATAACGACACCGACGGCATGTATAGCGTTCATCCAACGCCAGCCATCGTCACGGTTGGGAGTAAATGAAGATGCATTTAAACCTAAAACATGTTACATTTTGCCGAGGGTAGGCGATTTACTTGCTTTGAGAGACAAGGAGACCGTAGCTTCGTTACGCAAAGGCGCTATTTAACGTGGTTGGTGGAAAGCTAAAAGAGGCTGATTATAAAGCTGAAAGAGCCTTTGGGACCTAGCGATAGAGGCAAACAAAGAGCAATTTAGAGTTTGCTAAACAGCGTAGGTGTAGGGTGGTCTCTATCACGCTGGCAAAAATGGTATAGCATCTCAAACATCGGCGTACCGAAGTTAACGAAGAGCCACCTCATCTTTTGATGAGAGCTTTTCAAGAGCAGCTCAGGGGCGGAAAAGACGAGGCCACGGAAGCGCTTTGCGACCACCGCAGGTGAATGAAAAGATCGGCGTTAGTGAGGCAAGAGATTTAAGCTAAATGAGATAGATGAGAGCTTAGAGGACGTAAGAGAATGATCAAATGAGTTTGCGAAAATCGTAAAAAGGAGGACTAAGAGATGTTTCTAGGAAAAGCAGTGGGGAAAAAGGAAGTAGAGCAAAACGAGAAAGGGCGTGGCAAAGCCACCAGTGCTCTTTTAGCGATACGCAGTATCTGATAAGTACGATCGAAAAAGGCTAAATGCCCTTTGATAACCCACTACAACTCAAACGCTGGTAATGTCTGGCGGCAACGATGCAAGCGCAATGTATGAATAGGGCAAAAGATACCGCTCATCCTTTTTCATAAAAGTGATGGCGGAAGCGGCATAGCCGCGCTTAGGATCATTAGCACCCAGAAACTACTGCGTAGTTTACAGCACTGATCCCCATCAAACTGCGCTTCAGCCATACTGATGATGGCGCTTGATGCAATGAGATCGTGATGGGGCCACTTGCTCATCTAACGCCAGTTGATACCTCTCAAACACGAGCTAAGTCCTACAAAACAAGGGCAACGAGCTTGTTAGCGCTCTGCGATGACGAGCTAGCCGCAGTGAAGCTTGCGAAAAGAGAGGACAAGATAGACCAAACGATACAAACCCTCATAACTCGCTATGCGAGTATATCCATCCGCTAGTTTTTGGTGCGGCTGATCGCGCTAGCTCGCTTTCGCTTAAAATTTGTTTGAGCTACTTAGATATCATATAGATGATGATAAAAAGATCGCTGAAATTTTTCAGGAGGCTAAACGCAGACTACCCAGCGCACGAGTATCCGATACCTTCGTGAGGCGCAGGAGATCGGCCTGCATGTCAGATGGACGATGATCAACGAGATGTTTCAGGAGCCAACGCCGCTTTACCAGAGATGGGACAGCGCAGCTTTACCGACTACGATGAGAACAGTCACGATAACAACATCGCAAACATCATCGAGACAAATGGCGCTAGGATTTACTATCAGATCGATAGAAGACTGGTTTTATCGCCCTGAGGAGCGCCGCTGGAACGGATGGAATCGACGAGAGCTCATGGCGCAAAATGAGCTAGTAAAATGGCAAGATAAAATACGATCTATCACTTGTGGTAATATGTCTGAGTTCCATACTGATATTAGGCGGTGCGATATTTTTATTTATGAATGTCCAAATAGGTACAACCAAGAAACAAGCAAATGTAGATGAGGCCAATTTCTAGTCTCACTGCTTGCAAAAAGTCGCTAAAAGTGACGGCAGATGATAGGAGTAGAGGTTAGGCTGATCACCCGCGCTTGATGATCTAAGCCAGAGTTAGCGCGTTAGTGGCGTGCGTGAGTATCTAAAAAGAGGTTTATACAGCCAAAAAGAAAATGCGATAACGCCTCATGAAACCGCCAGAAACTGGCAAGCGCGTTTAATCTAAACTACGATACCTGCGTGGCTAGGCTCACTCTACTTAGCCTATATAGACGGGAGCATTTAACAAAAAGCGAGCAAGATGTTATAAGAAATATCGCTTGATTTGGCATAGACAAAGAGACGCTTGATGAGATAATCTCAATGGATAGCTTTGCGCGCTCGAGATTTGGGCAGACCGCGATGAGATGAGCGAGAAAATGATGGCATTTGAGGTTTTAGGACTTAGTAAAAATGCAAGCCTTGATGAGGTAAAGGCTCTGCTACAAAGAGCTGAGGCAGTATCATCCTGATATTTTGATGGGCAGCGAGAGCAAAGAGAGAGAGCGCTCATACAAAAGCTTCAGGAGATAAAATGAGGCTTGCGGAGGATTAAAAGAGAATCGGAGTCTTTGATGAAGTACATTATTTTGCTGCTAGCGGTGGTCATTTTGTAGAGAGCCAAACGGTGATCTCGATGGAAATGATCAATTTGAGCGAAAAAGAGAGCGCGCTTTATGCAAATGGCAAAAGATTGCTACTGGTTAGATACAAGCGCGTTAGATCATTCTAGCTGCAAAGATGGCGTACGAGAGCTGATTTTAAGGCAGCAGAGCTGAAAATTTAAATGAGCTTGAAAGAGTATATATTTTCAGATGAAGGTGGCATAAAGGTAGTGTAGATTAGCGCTGCGCCCGATCTGCGAGGTATTTGAGAAAAAGAGGCTGTAATCTAGCGTACTAATGTCAGCGATTTTAGATGGCAAGCAAATCTCAAAGCGTACGCCTTTAGCGTGGATATCGCAGGCGGCAGAGTTTCAAAATCATTGAAAAGAGCCATCTTTGCAGTAAATGCTAGTGGTAAAATGGGTCAGAAAAAGCTAGAAAGCCTTAATAAAGAAAATCAAAAGACACAGCCATGGGGCTGCTTCTTGCTTGAAAAGCGATGTGTCTAGAGAACAAAAGACTTTAATCAATCTAAAGCAGGAGAAAAATGAGAGCGTTGTTTAGCGTTAGGATAAAGAGGGCATTGTAGAGTTTGCAAGGCTAGAAGAGCTTGGCTGGCAGATACTTTCAACTGGTGGCACCTACAAACCTTAGAGCTGAGGGCGTCAGCCACTGAGGTTAGCGACCGTACGTGTCACTCTGAGATGTTTGAGGGCAGGGTAAAGACCTTCATCCAAAGATACACTGGTGGCATCTTTGCACAAACGTGACGACGCTACGCACGGGCTCAGCAAAGGAGCAGGCATCGAGGGCATTGAATCTAGTTTGCGTACTTATATCCATTTAAAGAGACTACGATTAGGACCGATGACTTGCCGAGATCATCGAAAATATCGACATCGGCGGCCCAGCTACGGTGTAAGAAGCGCCGCTAAAACTTTAAAAGACGTGCTGATGTCACAAGCGTGCTTTGACTACGATGAATTTAAAGCGCCCGAAAGAAAAAGCGCGATGATTACGAGCTTGAAGACCGCTGATGATAAAGGCGTTCGAGCACAGCAGTCATGATAGCACGATCGCAAACCATATGAACGATAGGTTTACTGGCGGCTTTTGGCGATGCCAGATTTATCGTGGGAAGCAAGGCTTTGACACCAGATACGCGAAAATCCACACCAAAAGGCGCACTTTATGAGTTTGATTTTCTTCACAAACAACTGCCAGAGCGCCAAAAGGCGAGGCAAGTTTCAATATTGATCGATATAAATGGCGCGCTAATGTTTGCATCTAGCTTTGATGACGCGCGGCAGTGGCTATCATCACACGCTAACCTCTGCGGCTTTGCGGGTAAAAGATACGTTGCTGAGAGCCACATGAAAGCAGCGCTTTAAGGCGATCCGATCTCAGCATACGGCGGCGTGGTGGCGATAAATGGCACGCTTGATGAGGAGCCAGCTAAAAAGATAAATGAATGACAAGGAAGTAATCATCGCTGCAATGTCGATGATGCCGCGCTTAAGGTGTTTGAGAGCAAAAACGCATCGTACTTTCACCAGGATAATAATAGTCCGTGCAAATGATAATTTGACTTTAAGCACATCGATGGTGGATTTGTATTTAAGAAAGAGACTTCGTAAAAGACGAAGAGCTTTGAAAATATGAAGCAAATGAGCAAAGAATGGTAAACTGGTGAGCGAGCTAAAAGATGCTCAGATCGCGTGGAAAGTGGGCTGTCGCTTAACGAAGAGTAACTGCGTAGTTTGGTAAAAGATGGCGCGATGGTGGCTATTGGCATGGTATGACTAGCCGTGTGGATGCTGCTCGTGCGGCCGTGGCAGCGCAAAAGAGCTAAAGATCGACCCGATGGCTGCGTGCTTGCAAGCGAGGCGTTCTTTCCCATTTAGAGACAGCATCGACATCGCCAGCAAAGTCGGGCGTAAATGCGTCATCGAGCCAGTGGCAGCATCAGAGATGATGAGGCGATAGAGGCTGCTGGACAGCTGCATGTCGCTATATTTCACTGGTGTTAGACACTTTGCACTGTAATTTAGAAAGGCTTTTGCCCCTTACTTCACACTCTTTATAACTTTAATCTTATATAATCCTCAAAAGGAGCTCTCATGAAAAGATATTAATTTCTCTTGGTTTTTGATGGTATTTTTGAGTAATTTTGATGGCAAAAGATGAGTTTTGTAAAGGAGCGGACGATGGCAGGGCAAAATTTGAAAGAAAATTTATTTAGCAGGTGGCTGCTTTGGGGCATGCAGGATATTTTTAAAAGATATCGGCGTGGTGGATACGAAAGGTGGGCTACGCAAATGGCAAGAGCGAGAGCACGAGCTACCGTGAGCCGCACGAGAGCGATCACGCCGAGACACTTTATGTGAATCGGATGAAAAACAGGGTCGCTTGGCTGAAAATTTCTGGCTCATTTTAGAGTGATCGACCCGACCTCGCTAAAATAAACAGGGCAATGACGTCGGCAGGCAGTATAGAGCGGGATTTACTATGCTAGAGGATCGATCTACCAGTCATTGAGAGCTTTATAGAAGATAGAGCAAAAGAATGAAAGATAAGATCGTGGTTGAGGTAGCACCACTTAAGACTCTATCATTGCCGAGGAGTATCACCAAGACTATCTTGATAAAAACCCTTTTGGATACCGCCATATCGATTCAATGGCAGAGCAAGTCACCTATGATGAGGCTAATTCTCGGCCGCTTAGCAAAGAGGAGCTAAAGAGAATTTAAGCAGCGAGCAGTATGCCGTGACGCAGGAGGCGGCGACTGAGAGGCCATTTAGCAGCGAGTATGATCACGGTGACAAAAAGGGCATCTATGTCGATATCACCAGTGGCAAGCCGCTCTTTTCAAGCGCTGATAACTTTGACGCAGATGGCTGGCCATTAAGCTTTACAAAGCCTATCACGACAACGGCGCTTGCGTATAGCGAGGACAACTCATTTGCGATGAAAAGGGTAGAGGTGAGGTCGCAAACAGCGACGCGCACCTTGGGCATGTGCTTTGACGATGGACCAAGGACATAGGGGCGGCTAAGTACTGATATAAACGGGCGTGTTTCAATTTGATACCGCTTGAGGATATGGCTAGGCTTGGATACGAGGAGTTTATCTCTACGTTATAGCTTTTTGTTGAAGCAAATCAATGGTTTGAAAAGTTTAATCAGAGTATAATTCTCCAAAATCAAAAGGAGAAAAATGAGTGACTCAAAATGCAGACAGTTTAACGTCGATGGTGCGACGGTGCTGTTTTATACGGTAGTGAAAATGGTATAGCCAGGCTTTGACCACGTCCTGCGTGCCGCCAGAGCCTATGATGAAACGCGCCTTTTGGCTAAATCGGTCGATGATAAAACACAAAGATCGTGATGGTAAATCACAAACTTTCCAGCTGGGCTCATCCCAAGATAGAAAAGAGCTTTGACGTGGAGCGAGAGGACCTTGAGGGCGGGCTGTGAAGATGACTTTTAGCCTAAAAAGAGGGTGCGAGCATAGAAAACATAGACACAGCCTTTGCCACTAAGATGCTTTTTAACACTCATGCGCCGCCATTTAAGCCGAGTTGGCGGCTACTCTATCGCTGGCATCTTAGCGCTTAGCGCGGGCCTTTTTACGCTGATTTTGAGGCGATTAGCCTCGCTAAATACGGCTGGCTTTTTGCATATATTTTCGTTGGGCTTTGTGATAAGCATCATCATCGGAGCGCTCTATCAGCTAACCTCGTCATCTTAGAAAAGCCATTTTTCACGGTCAAGGGCTATTTTAATTTAGCCATCTTTTGCCTGTCGCTGCTTACTATGAGCTATGCGATGATATTTTGGCGGAGGCTGAAATTTTGCAAATCAGCGGAGTTTTTCTCTTTTGGCGCGCTTCTCTTTTTGGCTCGACCCTATGCGCTAAGCTTTATGGATAATCGAGAAGCTTTTGCCGCCTTTGCGCCTCTTTATCTCGGCGATATTTTTGCTAGTTGGCATAACGCTTGGATTTTTGCCTGTGATGATACTTGGCGGCACGCTTATGCTTGATTTTATGACGACGCTGTACTCACGCCATATTTTGTGCTGGGTTTTGTATTTTCTCGTGATACTTGGGGCCGCGTGCTTTTGCCGATGTTTGCTGCTGGCGCATGATCTTAATTTACACTTAGCAAGGCTTCTCTTGTCTCTTATATTTTGGCTGAGATTTTGCTGGCAGTTGATGAAAGACTTAGCTATTTTTGCGGTGGCTGTGGCAGCTTTTGCTTTATAGCCAGGGCATTTTACATCTTAAAAACGCGCGAGAAAGGCGTATGACTACTGAGATCGTAAACATCGCACTTTCGCTGCTTGCCTTTATTTTGGTGCTGCTATATTTATGGCTTCTGAAAAGCCAATCGGCCGCATTTTATGATATATATGGCTTTTTGTTTGCCTTTATCGTGGCTCATCTTTATAAGATCGCGCCATTTTCATCTGGTCATCACTATGTGGCGCCATTTGTTGGCGGCAGCGCGCCGCTGCTTGATGCGATGATATTGAAAAGTGCAGGCTTATTTTGCCACAGCATTTAATGCCATTTCGCTTGTGTGCTACTCCTTTGGCAGTTAGCTTGAGATGAGAAATTTGGTCGGCAAGCATGATGTGGCTTTAAGCATCATTTTGCTTGCTGCAAATATGATAAATGTTTTTAATTTACTGGTTTTGAAAGGATATGAAAGAAAAATTATGATGCTCTGTCAAATATCGTCGATCCAGAGGTTGGCTACATCGTTTCGCTTGGGCCTGATATACGATACGAGCTGCAATGAAAACGGCAAAAGCAAAGCGACGATGACGCTTTCAACCAAGTCTTGTCCGCTTCCATGAGATGATACTTGGCTGGGTTGGAAACGGCTGTGCTTGGTGTGGAAGGGCGTAAAGAGTGCGAGATCGACCTAGTTTGGGAGCCTGGAGTGGAATATCCAAATGGCAAGCGACTTTTGTAGAGCACAACTTGGAGTGAATTAATAATTTAGACTAGAAATTTAGTGGCTAACCATTTTCTAGCTTTTCTCTCTAAACTTCTACTTTAATTTTAAAAATATCATAAAAGGTAGTTAATCTTGGGCTGTTAAGCTCTGCTTAATAAATTTATAATACTTTATGCAAGTAAAACTAAAAATAATGCGAGTTATAGAAGATAATTTTAGGTGTTTGCTAGGTAATGGTTGTAATTTGAATATATAGAGGTAAATTGCAAGATAAACTTGTGCAATTTAACAGGAGGACATTTAGTTAGGACTTAGTCCATTTGGTGACGAAGATATGATGGGATATCTAGCTGAGAGATATACTCGTCGCTATCATATCCACCACTTACTCTTCTTTTTAAAACGATATTTTTATTTTAGAAGATCAGTTTTCAGGCTCTGAGGCCATCTTCGCTTTCTTTTTCAGCACCTTTAAAACCTGTTGCGATGATAGTAACTTCGACTTTATTGTCTTCTATGTTTTCATCGGTTGTTGTACCAAAGATTACATCAGCATCATCATCAGATGCCTCTTCGATCATTGACATCGCGCTATGAAGATCATCAAGTGAGCAGTTTGGATGCATTTTTAAAATGAACTAAAACGCCAAGCGCTCCGTTTATGTTCATGTTATCAAGTAGTGGTGATTGGATAGCATTTTTGATAGCTTCTTGAGCTGCACCCTCGCCATAAGCTTCACCAACGCCCATTAAAGCATGACCTCTGTGGCTCATAACTGTTTTTACGTCAGCAAAGTCAAGGTTGATATCGCTAACACCAGAGTCAAGCGATAGAGCACATACCATTTACCGCTCTTGCAAGCACTTCATCAACCATTTTAAAGCTCTCTTTGATGCCTGATTTTTTATCTATCAAAGTTAAAAGTCTGTCGTTTGGTATGATAACGATAGAGTCGCTCTCTTTTCTAAGCTCGCTTAGACCGATATCATGCTAGCTTGCTGCGCTTTTTACCCTCAAATGAAAAAGGCATAGTCACAACAGCAACTGTTAGCGCACCTATCTCTTTTGCTGCTTGTGCAACAACTCGGAGCAGCGCCTGTGCCTGTACCACCACCAAGGGCCTGAAGCGATAAACACAACATCAGAAGTCTCAAGAGCACTTTTTATCTCTTCGTAGCTCTCTTGTGCAGCTTCTTTGCCAACTTCTGGTCTCATACCAGCGCCAAGACCTTTTGTCTTTTTCTCACCAAGCTGTATCTTTGTGTGTGCAGGAGAGTGTCAAGTGCCTTAGCATCTGTATTTGCTATCGCTGAGATCGATGTCTCATTGGATTCTCTCTTATGATGTGGTTTATCATATTACCACCACCACCACCTACGCCCTACTACCTTTATCTTGCGCTATATAGGCTCTGTTCTCTCTCGATTGGCTGAAAACTGTTGCTCATTGTGAAAAATCTCCTCAAAATAGTTGTGTCATGCTGCCGTACTTCTTTAAAGCACTTGTCTTGCTTGCTTATATCAGCGATATTTGCAAAGCTCGTTTTTCTGTTGTTTGTTTGCTCTAAATTGTATCCCATATTTACAAGCTCAATGCCCTCTTCAAAATCATCTTTTATCCTGTGCTCACATTTCTCTTTTCTCTTCTTCAAAATGTGGAGTGCTGGCTTTTGATCTAACTCACCTTTATATCTCATCTTTTTCTGAGTCTCATCTCGTAAGGTGTAGTCACCAGCGCCATACATGCAAAGTCCTATGGCACAAGAAATTTGCTGGATCTCTTAAAAACTCATATAAACCATCCATCTCTTTTGGTCTTCAGCGATCCTAACTGGCATGTTGTCAAATATCGCAGAAGCTGAGTCTTTTAGCCCATCAAGCTTTTGTCATGCCGCCAGTTGAGTACTATGCCAGCACCAACAAGATCTTTGTATCACTATCTTCAAGCATATTTGCAAGCACCATCACAGTCTCTTGCTCTCTAGCTGAGATGACATTTGATATAACATCAAGTGAAACTCGTGAGTTTTGCTCATCGCCAAGTCTTGAAGCTCGATAAGATCAACTGATTTATTTACTAGCTCTGCCATATTCTAGTTTTATCTCTTCAGCTTTTGGTAAAGGAGTATGAAGTGCCGTTGAAAGATCTATGGTTATATTTGCAGAGCCAACGTGTAGATATGAGTTGTATCTTAGTGAATTTCCAGCGTGCACCACCATATTACATGCGTCTCGCCGCCCATATCTATAAGGCAACACCAAGTTCTTTTTCATCTTGTTAGTGTTGCTATGGCTGAAGCGTAACCAGAAAGAACTACGTTATCAACCTGCACACCTGCTAAATTTACGGCTTCTCTTAGGGTTGCTTAGTTGTGATGGATACCTTATGATATGCGTTTGCACCTCAAGTCTAGTGCATTCATGCCAATAGGATCTTCTATAGCTGTCCATCCACTTCTTGAAGTTGTAAGGTAAGACATGAGGTTTTTCATATTCTGGGGAAGTCTCGGCATTGGATCTGCCATCTGCATGGCGACGCCTCTATCTCTTTTATGCCTATTTCGTGATTTGCAGTATTTACTACGCCACCGCATATTTACGCTTTTAGTATATTTTCCGATATACGAAAACTACTACTCTTTTCATAGTAGGTGTGCCCGCAACTGTAGGCTTTCTGTGAGTGCATATAGATTTTGCTGCTAGTTCAATGTTGTTTATAGCACCTATACCTTTGTGCTTTTTCTGTGCCTATTCCTATTATCTTTATATCATCACTTTTGCTCTCTGCTATAACAGCGCAATTTGAAATGATCCGACATCTGCGCCGTATAAATCTAGTACTCTAAAGTACTTACCTTTTGACATATTCTTTAACTTCATAATATTTTAGAAGTTTGTTTGTTAAATCTTTATCAACTCGTTGTTTTTAAGCATTGCAACATTTTGTTGTGTTATTTGCTTATAGTTGTTATTTATATTGTTAGTAAGCAATCTTTGTTCCAAAAATATCGTACACTACGGCTTTTCATCTAATATAACATAACCCTTTTTGTGTTGTTAGTGTCAAAAAGCTGAGATACAAAAGCTCTTGTATCGCTCTCTATTTAAAGCCCTCGCAATAGAGCCATTTACCTCTCTGCTAACAAAAGCCCAACATCTGTGCCTTTTTGTTTTGTAGAGTATCTTTGCTTTTGCTGTTATTTTCTACTTTTTATAAACCTTTAAAGCACATTAGCTCTTGCTTGTTCAAAACTCATAGGGTTGTGGAGGAGTTATGCTTTTACCTAGTATTAAATAGCCATCTTTTGTAGATAAATGAGTTTTATGACTCACGCCAACTTTTGCACCCTTTTTATCTCATCAAGTGAAAAGTAGCGTTGTCTTCATTTACGCTTATAAACCATTAGTTGCAGTTCAGCTTTTTAACAGCGACATACTTTTCTAAAAGCGTTAGTTTTATTTTTGCTCTATGTTAGTAGTCTTTATTAACTTCAGCTTTTACCTCGTTAAAAGGTTTTGATCTTGTCATCGAACCTCCTATATTTATCTTTCGGGTTCTCGTTATAGTAAGATTTTAAAACGCTTTGTTTGCGTCGCTTTTTCTGACTCACTGACAAGTATGTATCTATACCATAAAGTGTCTTTGTACATAGTTATTTTTATTTATCTCCCAAAAGATCTTTTAGCTCTTTCTCATCTACCTTGATCCGCTTTGATCGCATTACTACTTGTACAGCTAATTTATCTTGCATGAAAAAGCTAGCTTCCATCATGCGATATCTTCTTTTGCTAGCAGGTAACTCAAAGACAGTTCTAAGTTTATCTAGCAAAGATAGTTAGTTTTAGATTATCTTCAAAATCAGTTGGGTTTATCTCAGCTCTTCTTAGCACATCGTAGCCATATTTTGTCCAAAAACGCCGTCTTTTGAAATGTGGATCGACGATTATATATTTTAAAACATCGTCTTTATTAACGCTAAGACCGATGTCGTCTGCACGTGAATAGTAGACTGCAGACCAGCACTGAGGTGCGGATTTTCGCCACTCTTCAGCTTTTCTTGAGTTAATTTGCCTTCAAACATTGTTGTAGTACTGAGTATAACCTATCGTATTTTGCTGCAACTCTTGAACGCTTGTACTTTCATGTCCTACTTTTGGCTACTGAAGTAGCTCTGTTGCTGTTTTAGATCGTATGCGCCCCAGCCGACAAAAAACCAGCACCGACAAAGCTATCGTGCTACCCAAATTGTCACGACTAGGTATTTTTATGTTTTGCATCCAAGATAACATTAAGTTCTTCCTTTTAAAATACTAACAAAGCTTAGCAGGATATTTCCAGTAGAATGGCTTAAAGAAGTTTTAAAATGGGCTTGCAAAACGTTTTGCACAATTTTACTAACATATCTCATGTACACTTAAATGCTAAATCGCTGTAATCACTCGGTAAATGAAGCAGTTTGCAGCCTGTTTTCTAACAAAGGCTATATCTTGCAAGTAGCTGAGGGTCCTGCCATACGCGTAAACGCTGCATCTTTGACTCACGACGACGTTAGCATCTCATCATCGCCCTATGGCCTCTCTGGTCTCTGCACGCTCATACCAGTCGTCAAACTGGCTGGATCGTAGACTGGGACCTTTCATTAAATCCTCATGCATCCAAAATAGTCTTTTGCGCGACTTTCGTTTCATTGCTGCATAAGCTGCCTCTGCGGAGGCATGGCGTGCGCAGACATTTTGGTCACGGCGTTTTTGCAGATGTTTTGGCTGCATATCAGCATCAGCTGCATCATTCCAGCGGTAGTCTGATGAGAAGCGTTAGATCGTCATTCTGGTAAGTCGTCAAAATGGCACTGTGCTTTGTTGACGATAAATTGATGCTCACCCTTGCTGGAGATAGAACCACAAAAACACCAGTAAATCTTTTTCTAAACATCGAAAGAGATATCTTTTATCCCATTTGCTGAGTGCAATAAGTCCATTTTTCTCCTATATTTGGCAGATTATATTAAGCTATCTTAAAATTTGTGTGTACCTATGCAATGATAGCTTTGGCAAAATTTTGATACTCACACTAATTTTACTAAAGAGGCAGTGTTGCAGTCTGGGTATATTAGCGTTTTACTTGACGAAAAGTTTATTATTTTTTAAAGACCTGCGTGGTATCTTCTTATAGATTGCACGCTTGATATATGTTGACATTCTAGTGCTATTTTAACTTCAAAATGAAAATTCAATGGATCGCTTGGTGACAAAAGACATCGAAGTTATAAATTTTTCTGCCCAAAAAAAACTTGAGCTACTTGCAGTGATGAAAATTTATAAGAGCAATTTCTCGAGCTTATTAGCAAACTTAGCGTATTGATGGGCTCAAATGTTAGAGGATTTTAGCCGACATTGGCGTTATAGCTCTTTGCAGATAGATAAAGAGGATAGGCTTTAGTCTTGGTCAAGTGCGCTTGATGCGCATGACAAAGAGCGAGTTTTAGTGTCGGCGAGGGTGGCAATGGCTACCGTTTGATGAGTTAGTTAGACTTTAGATTACGGCGAGCCAAAAATGCCTGGGATCGCAACAAGATAATAAATGCTGTAAATTTAGGCAAAGATACCGGGTGCAAAAGAGCTTGCAATATAACAGGCACAGCCCAGATAAAGGGCGTGGTGTTACTATGCCATCCTTGCTTTTCAGGCGATCAGGATAGGTAAATGGTGAGCGGATGAGCCACAATTCTGTTTCCGATAGCATAGAAAATGGCATTTTAAAGATTGTTGGTGGCGATCATAACATTTTCACTCTCTCGAAGATAGATCGTAAAAGAGCGCTTCAAAAAGTGGCAAACAGTTGCATCTGTTCGCCTGGCATCTACCGGCGGAGCGGAAACAAATTCACGAACTACAATTTAACCAAAAACTACCAACAGCAAGCCAAAGTGAGCTATGCAAACTCAGGAAGCAGAGCGCAAAACTGCGTGTTTTAAGATAAAAGATAAAGATGTAAGAAAAAGAAGAGTCGCTACACTTCACGACGAGGAGCAAAACGTGAGGTAATTTAAGCTTAAGACGCTAGTGATGGTCTATCTGGGCGGTTTTATAGGGCCATTCTATTTTTTTGCCAAAAAATTTATATAGCAAATCACCTATTATATAAGAGATATCGCCATAACAGCAAACGAGATATGTACTGAAGAAAACAGAGTTTTAGCATGTGCTTCTGGAAAATTACAGAAAAACTGGAATTTTAAAATAATATGCAAGACAATGAAAATAATTGGGTACCGGAAGCTTCATCCACTACTACGACCCCGTACCAGCTCATCTACTGCCAAAAGTCAGCACGACCATCGCTTTTAATCGGCTTTTGTGCTTTCACTTCTTTCATCTAAGTGGCGCCATCATGGCTGTAAATACGATACCTTCTTTCTTGGCGAGCTTGAGTGCAAAGATAGGAGTATCGGTTTTGCTTCTTTTACATCGTGCTTTGCGCTTTATGCCTTTTGTTGATCCATTTATTAGCTCTTGGCGCTATTTCTCGCTTTTCATCGTATTGGTTCGATATTTGTTGTAGTATTAGCCAATTTATAGCTCAATTTAAATGTACTTTTGCTTGCCGTAAATGCAACTGATTGAAGCGTTTTGTGACAAAGGCCGCAGTTGGCCAGCCGGTTGATAGCATCGGTGGTCTGGTGCTTGCTGGCGTGCTGGCATCATCATGTACCGGTAATTTGGCAAATACGGCAATTTACTAAAAAGAGCATCAGCTTTTTTACCAGATAACGCCATCTTATCGACGTTGGCGCTTGCGCGAGCCATTTTACGCAAAGCATCGCGGACGGATGAGCCTCGATTGATAAATCAAAAGAGGCCTCGCAAACAAAAAGCCTAAAGATAAAAAGATGTTAAGCCAGTTAGAAACGCTCAAAGCCAACTCTTTTATTTTTATAAAGAGTTGAAGGACTGCTCTTTGCTTTCGAGACATTGGGCGCTTCGCTTTGCAGCGATCGCGCCAGAGCGCTTTTAAACGAGTGTAAAAGATGAGATCGCTTACAACCGTGCTTTGGGTACTGCACAAAATCAAACCTCAGCTTGTAATTGATGCGCCAATTGGCTAAAAACTCACTCTTACAAATTACTGCAAGCCTGCTTTGGCGTGCTTTATGACCGGTACTGCTTATAAAAGAGACGGCGGAGAGGACAAAACTCTCGTTTAACAACACAGATCACGCCAAAAGAGGCGTTTAAAAGCTCGAATTTAAATGAAAGTATTAAAGAGTCTTTAAGGCTTGCATGCATTTAGCATGTCGCTAGCCATTTTATAGCGCAGGCGATGCGTTATAAACTGGTAAATTTGGATCACCACAGTGCCGTGATGAGCCTAAACAAAATTGCGTGACGAAGATGCTGTATGCTGGCAGAGATAGCCTTCTTGGCGGAGTTATCGGCTATCGCACTTGCTTTAGTTAAATTTAGTGGGTGAATCATACGCACTTCACGTGGTTGTCTAATCGGTATGTTTTGGTTTATTATCTCAAAATCCACAGACAAATCGTCTTTGCAACGCTTTTATGTTTGGTTTTACAGCCATCCGCTTATGCAAAAGGACTTTTGGCCCTTATGGTCGATATGAGCACGTGACGTGGCGGCTGGCTTTTGATAGTTTTGCCATCATCCGCTAACTAAGAAAATGACTATACGGCGATATAGCTTAAGCAGTGCCTTTGATGGGTTTTAGAACTGAGTGCACCTTTCTTTAAATGAGGTCAAACAAAGATGTACTTTTAGTACCGGATGAAAAAGCAGGTTTGGGCTCGCTAAATGGGCACAAACACATTATAAAAGTTAGCAGTATCGAACGACAGATACGTAGAAAATGCACATGATGCTAGCAAGCTTTGATGATATAAATAGCGATCTGGTTTAAGCTTTTAGAAAGGTCATCTCCAAATGTAGACGAGTTAAAGAGAAAACGCCTTGCAAAAATGATATAAAATCATCTCAGATAGGCTTTGATGCTTGATAAAAAGCTGCAAAAGCTACCATACTACTTTCATAGACGAGGTTGCGTTAAAGCTACTTTGCAAAAGATGAAAACGTTAAAAGCTTACTTTTGCGAGCTGCTTTAGGGCAAAAGTGAAAGGTACCTCAGCGCTCTCTTTTGAGATGAGCTTTTGCATATATATATTGTTCTAAATCTTTTGAAACGTCATTTTAAGAGCGGTGACGCCAGTACCTTCAACCTTGCTTGAATACTTTTCATATCCAAATACGATACGCACGCCCAAGCCTATCAGATCCAAGCTTTATCTCTCTCTTGCCCAAACCTTTAAACATATCAAAGCCGATAAAGCCGACAGCTGAAGTGACGATGGTGGTTGCTATTATCGAGATATTGCGCGTCGGCTTTTGCTAAAAGTGGTGCGTGATGATAAGAGCGGAAACAAGACTACAAAGCAGAGTAAGTGCGTAAATTGATAGAGCGTCACGGTTAGATCTGTAATTTAGCTTATGCGCCATCAACTAACATACCTTCGTTAAAAGGGCATTTGCCTCAAAGCAAAATCTCTAAATAAAACTCTGGCTGTCGGAGACGATATGCTCAATGATGGTGCTTTCTCAGATTTTCTTTCATTTTTATAGACTTTTTACCCGGTGCAGTTTCAGGCTCATTGTGGTCTGGGTAACCCATAAATTCAAAAACAAAATTAGAGTACAATTTGGCCTGTACTAGGAGCACAAAATGGCAGATAAAGCTTTAGAAAGCAATGGTCTTTTGTATGGGTAGGTTTGTGCCAAAAAGATGAGGCAAGGGTTAGCGCGTCGGATAGAGTTTATATATTTGGCGATGGGCATGAAGTAGTGCTGAGTAATCATTAAAAATGGTCGATAAAGAGATGGCTTTTGGGCGGCTTTGAGCAGCTTTAAACAGAGATAGATATATAAAGGAAGCCTGCCTGCACGAGATAACGTGAGCGATCTTAAATGGAATGATCGCAAAAACGCCTCAGAGAGAGGCAGTGGATTACGTATTACATGCGGCGACAAGAGGCGTGGCGTTTAGGCCTCCTATTTTATGGATTTAACAAGCTGCCTTTATGGCCTTTGCGCTATGAGAGGAGAGTACTAGCAACCCAGCCGCACTATGGCATAAAAGTGGTCAGCGCCGAGGGACATCAGGTGGAAAAGAGCGCGACATCAAGGCCGATCTCGCTTTCTAGCTTCCAGTGCTACACGCTAAAACGAGGCTCACAAAAGGAGGTGCCGGACAGGGCTTTATGGTCAGAAAATGGCTGTGTTACAGAGGGCTGCAGCTCGAGCGCTTATCACCGGGCGATAAAACTCGTCGCTAAGCCACTTTCAAATGAGCTTTACGCGGGGATCCGCGTAGGAGGCTTTTAAGGATCACAAACTGAATATCGGCCTAAAAGATAGAGGAGCGTCATTTAGCATGGACGAGGTTTATCGCGCTGATGAGTTCTTTATCTCGGCTCGCTACGGGCGCATATGCTAAGCAGTCATCTATGCTGACGGCAAGTGCGATAAACGGCGCAAAAGTGGGCGAAATGTACTCAAGCAAACTGGTGAATGGAAGTATGCTTGAGCTTTTAAAAGAAGCCGGACTTTTGAGAGAAAAGGTCTCTAATAAGCGCTTTGTCTGGCTGGCATAACTGCAGGGCGAATGGCGAAAACAACCTTTTGGGTGTGGCAGGTACAGATGAAAATTCAAAGAGATATCATCTGCTTTTCTGTCTGTCCAGAGGTTTTTGGCGGACTGAGCACTGCCAAGAAAGAGCCAGCTGAGATGAAAGATGGCTGGTTCTCCACACCGCCAAAGATGTGAGCGAGTATCATTTTAGGTAGCTGACGTGGCCTAAAAGATAGCGCTGCTAAATGGCTGTAAAAAGGCTATTTTAAAGCTAGAAGCCCAAGCCGCGAGCGCACAGAATATGATGGAAAAGCTTTCAGTGAAAAGGCTCATTTTGAGGCGACGGCGTAGCACGGCAAAACTGCTAAAGAAAATGGTATTTGTAGTTTTAGCGAAAGATGAGATAAGGTCGGCTTGATGTTTGAGAGACTAAAAGAGAAACGTCGTGCTCGAAGGTGATCTTTAAATACATCATCTTACTGCTACTTTTGCCTGCGTGGCGGGACTTTTGCAAGCAGTGGCGTGCCTTTTTAGCGAGAGATGAGCGAAAAGTCGCTAAATGTGCATTTTCTTTGGCTTTAGCTTGGTTGTCCTCTACCATAACCCACCAGCTTCACGTCCAAGAAGAGCTAAAAAGCTAAGCCTTGAGTTTAAAGAAATATCTTTAAAGCATAAGCCGGTGCAGATGGACCGCAACACGACAAGGTTTTTAAACGCACTAAATGACGTCAAAGTGGGCGAGCTTTTCAAAAGAAAGTCGGCTCCAGACATTGCAGAGAGGCCACAAGATCAAACGATATAAAAGGTCAAGGATCAAAACGAGGACGATGAGGCCCACGGTAAAACAACGATGAAAAAGATGTTTTATATCTTGTGTTTGATCGTCGAAAAGCTTATATTTAAGGATATAGGAAACGAGGTCGAAAAAGGTGTTATTTTAGCACTTAGTGTTGCCTTTGCTGGGTTGTTCGCAGACAGACAAAAGCCAGAGCAAACAAGCAACAGAAATGCTCTGCCAGACGAAAAATGTCTATAAGCCAAATGAGCGCATCAGCCTGCTTGATTTGAAAGTAAAAACAAGACGCCTCTCGTCGCTACCTCCAAAATATGCAAAGTGTGCAGAGTTTTGCTCAAAGATGAAAATTTTTAAAAGAAGGTAAAGTTTTACCTAGAGGCGTAATGAACCAAACGACGCTTTTTGGGCGTTTAATGGTATATAAACCAAGCGAGAGAAGAGGAGTATTTTGGCTCAAGTTTCTTAGGCAGATACCCGTCAAAGCTGGTTTGACGCACAAAAGGAGAAATGCACATTCGCTGGCTGGTAAATCAGCGATACGCTCTAACTTCAGCAAACACAGCCGTAAGAAAGTTTCCAACCGACGAGCCGATATTTTTAAACCGCAAACTCTGTGCGAGGGCTATCCGTTCGACCATTTGCAAGAATCCACCTTTGGCATCGCTCATCGTCTTTGTGTCGCACCTCTCAAAAAGATAGGGCATGGGCGTTTGTGAGTCGATGATGCGGTTTGGGAGCTGGGGTGAAGGTTGAAAGATATCAAACCCATAAGCGAAGCGAAGAGGCGCTGCCTATCAAAAATCAAGCTTTGTCGACGATAAAAACGACAAGATGCGAGTTTGCGACAAGGGCGGAAATCTTTTGTACTCACGTCGGCTGCTGATACCGCCAGTTTGGCGCAAGATGACACTACTACGGCAAAATTATCGAGCAAGAAATATGCTTAGGTTTTGTCCTCAAAGTCTTTGGCGCCCTTTTTCCGCTCGTGACGACTCAGTAAAGACTATTCTTCGCTCGTCTTACTTCCAGCCTATGGCTGGGGCGGTGGATAAGCTAAGAGAGCGCTCGGCTTTTTACAGGCTGCACTGCAAAGCTTTGGCGTGTGGCTGCCCTAGGAACCTGCTAGGGCGCAGGCAAATGTGGTAGAAAAGATCAATCCAAAAGGTCTTAGCAACGCCGCAAAGAGCAAAGAGATAAAAGAGAAAAGGGCGTGCCATATCTCACGCCGATCGCATCTACCAGGTCATCATGCGTCTATGCTGGATAAGGCGGGCGACGATATCTACCGTCGTGCATGATGCTTGCTAAAGACTGCAAAGCAACAGTACTGGCGCTACACCGGAGCGACCGCGATAACTACGCTAAACATCGGACAAAACAAGCGACATGCGCGCAAAGTGGCGTGCTAATCTCTAAAGGTTGATCTCTAAATGTGAGCAGAGACCTGAGCAGGGGATGCTGAGATAAGGCTAGAAAGATCGCCCGGCTGCAGCGAGCTTACGTGCGTAAAGATGAGAAAAGGTGACTGGAGCCATTGTGGTGACGGCACGAAGTTTGAGTCTATGATGATTTTCAAAACAAAAGATGAAGAGTGCAGCACTGGGGCTGATATCGAGTGATATGAACGCGCTGATTACGCCGGTGATTTTCGCCACTTAGCACTGCTGCTCCTAGCGATGCTGAGCAGATGCAGAAACTCAGCGAGCTTTTATGTGCGTACTTGCGGCTCCGGCGGGAGAGCGCGGTAAAGCGAGTCGGTTGATGTCATCTGGCTAAAGGATTTTTAAACTTGCGTTTCTGTGTAATGACTCCCCAAAATGAGCGCGCGCAGCGCCTGAAGGTGGTGATGTGGAGCTACGAGCCAACGAGATGGTAAGAGCGATCCACCGCTTCTGAGTACCTAAAAAGATCCAGTGCGGGACATTTAGCGGCGCATCATCGCTGGCAATACCGCCGCCTAAGCGCGCACCGCTACGGCATCGCGATCGATATAAATGTAGAGCCACTACTGGCAGTGGAGCAAGGGCCAGATGTACTGGTGATCCCCTGAAAAGATCAGTGCAGTATTTGAAAAGCATAAATGTATCATGCGGACGCTGGAAGCACTTGATACTGATGCATTTTGGTAGCGTCAGAGATGTTTGGAGTAGATGAAAGATCAGAGTCAGAAATTTTATCTCGCCCGTCTGACAGCAGAGCGGCGGCGGTGTTGGCAAGAGCTATCCGGACCGCCTCCATCATCGAGACGCTCACAAAGAAAATTTTCGCACCGTCGTCATCCTTGGCTCAAACTGGCATAAGCGCTGTTAGCCTTGGGGGCGACTGAGCATAGCTACGCATACTGCAAGGATCGACGAGGAGCTAAGACGAGCTTTGACTACCGCCAAAAAGATAAATCCGCTGTGCCACGAGGCATGCCAGATGCCCGCGATCCGCTTGTAATGAGACGAGCTGATGAGTTAGCTCCAAATGTCATGGAGATGATAAGATACCGCTTGCTTACCTCTAGTACGGCAGGGTGCCTATAGTGGGCGACTTTTATCAGCCGCCACCCGATACGCAGAGAGAGCAAAATGAGAGCAAACTTAACTTTTTATACGCTTAACTCCAGTGCGTGGGAGTATAGAATATGTACAAAGTGTCAGCTGGTCTCAAAACGCACAAATGATCTGGCTCTTACGCAGTCTCTCTCGTCTTAGAGGTTGGCGAGCTAGATGATGAGATGATGGCTTATATCGAGAGCTTCGCGAGTGGGCGCTATCGAGGCAGATAGCGACTAGATCGTGCTTTTGTGGTAGAAATGCCGGAGGCTGAGATGCTAAATCAAAAGACTTCTCGCGCTTAACGCACTGGCCAGGGTTTTCAAACCTCGGACGTGCTTGTTATGGACGAGACATTAGACAGAGAGAGTTTGAAAGAGTGGGCAAATACGCTAAATATCTCGCAGAAAAGGTGGAGATGGTGATAGGCGCAAAAATCATCTTTACTTCAAACAAATAAAGTGAATACTACGACGGCATGAGCAGGGCAAGATCATGCATTTCATTTAAAGAGCATGGCGCCATTTCAAGCGTGATCGTGCAAAAGATAGCGGCTGAGATCTGCGAGATAGAAAAGTGTGCATGAGTAACTTTCAGCGCGCTCAAATGTAAGTAGAAGACGAGATCGAGGAGAACGTGCAGGTCTCGCTTTATCGGTCTCATTTAAAGCGCTTCATGCGCTAACTATCCTGAAGTCTCAAGGCATGAGCATAAACTCCTGTCCATCGCAACATCAACCACATCTTTGCCAGCGGTGCAGCTCTACGTCTCGCACTTTCTCGCTTGCGGTAAATCGGTACAGTAAAACTATGATAAGAGTGATTTAGGCAGCATTTGAGAAAGTGGTTTAAAATTGACGACTAGTTAAGAAATTTCACCAAGAAAACGCATGCATATTAAGGAGAGTTTGATGAGCTATTTTTAAGCTTGTTTTATGGCGTTTTGCATTTGCAGACGTGCTAAAGTGAGTGACTTTCAAACAGATATCTACTCAAAAAGCTGGACGTATGCAACAAAAGATGCTAAGTACGAACCTTGGTTGTCGGATCGTGACGTGGAGGAGAACGTAGGCCTACGTGGCTGAGTGCGCTGAAACGTCGTTGTTGGCGGCGCACTTTTACGCGAGGACATCCTAACCTCAATGGGAAAAGAGAAATTTAAAGAGCTCTTTTATGAAATATCGCAGCCAAAAAGCACTCGCTTGACATCGATGACGTGCTTATTTTAACATCAAAGTGATAAACTAATCTGAGGCTAAACTGAGACTATAAAGGCGATAGTCAAAAGTATGCTCTGATCCAAGCGTAAAATGAAGATGTGATGACAGCCAGAAAAAGAAGAGGCAACGAGACCATCGTCGCACCTGATCCAAATGACGTGGTGCAAAAGCCGATCAGATCTAAATAATGTGGGAAGCGAAAGAGACTTCGGAGAGAAGTGAGTACAATCGCTACAAAAGCTAGCCAATTTATTGATTCTACGATGTCGTATCGTATGTGGGATGACCTGGTGCTATGTGTTCTTTGGGATGAGTGCGTCTTTTACTGGGTTGGTTAGGAGTGATTTTTATCTATTTGAGCGTCGGTCTATAGTCAATCGTCGTTGGAAGCGTGTTTTTGATCGTTATAAAGTACTCAACCCCGTCATATATTGCCTATGTATAAAAGTGTCGGCTGGACGGTGCTCTGCGCTATTCAGACCTGCGTCAAATCGGCGTGTCATCTGCCTGGAGACGATGGCTTTGCTCCAGCTCATCCTCGATCACGACCACCTTGTCTTTGTCAAAGTCAAAATCCTCTTTGCGTTGGACTTTCATATATCCCAAAGCGCGGTACTGCTCGCTTTGGCGTAAAATCTACCCTTCTTACACTTTACACTCTTGCCCTCGCCAAAGACAGCTTTGCAGTGAAAGTCGCTTTGCAGTGGCTTTTGTATTCTAAGCCAGCGCCAAATGAGCAAACTGCGAACAAGAGAGATGCTACTGCACTCTCTCATTTTTATCCTGGCGTATTCTAGCCCAGTTTAATTAAATAAAATAGTTAAACCATGCTAAGATCCAAAGTTTAAAAGTTAGGAAGTGCAAAGTAATGATTTCATCCGAGATGTTAGAAGATTTTTGGCACGAAAAACGATAGAGAAGTCAAAAATATAAAACGTCGTGGCGCAGATAAACGCGCTAGAGCCCACGTGCGAGAAGATGAGCGACGATGAGCTTTGGGATCCACCGAATGAGCTATAAAGCCCAAGTCGGTCGAAGAGAGTCACTTTAGATCAAATTTCTAAATGATGTCTTTGCGTGTCGTAGAGAGGCCAGTCAAAGGGCATGGCAAGATGCGCCATTTTGACGTGCAGCTGGTCGGCGGTACGTGCTAAACGAGGGCAGGATCGCTGAGATGAAGACAGGCGAGGAGGGTAAGACCTGGTTGCGACTGCCCGTTATCTTAAACGCGATGAGCGCAGCGCGCATGCAGGGCCAGTAAACGATGAAGCTTCCTTGCAAAGCGACGCGACGCAAATTGGGCAGAGCTTTATAACTGGGCTTAAGCGTCGATGTGATACTATGGCGGTAAGATACGACGATGAGCAAGCGCGTATAACGCCGACATAACATACGGCAGCAAACTCAAGGGTGCTTTGACCACCTTCGTGACAATATGAGGTGGACGCTGGTCAGCAGGTGCAAAGAGGTCTAACTCTCGTTATCAGTGGATGAGGTCGATGGTATCTCGATGGATGAGGCTAGAAACACCGCTTATAAATCTCTGGTCCCACAAACCGTGGTACGCTTGATGCTACATAGAGGCTGATCAAGTCGCAAAACAGCTTGCAAGAGCACTCAGCCGATCCAAACGTGCCAGGCTCCGAGCAACGGGGACTTTTATAGTAGATGATAGAACGATAATGATCACAGAGGCTGGTGCTTAAGGCAAGGCTGAAAAGCTCTTTGGGTTAGTACTGAGCACAACCTTGAAAATGCTGCGTGCTTAGCCACCATAGATCAAGCTTCCAAAGGCGCACAATCCTCTTTGAAAAGACGTTCACTATGTCGTAAAAGATGGCGAGGTTGTCATAGTTGATGGAGTCATAGACGCCTAGCGAAGGCAGGCGCTTTGAAATGAGGGGCTTCACTAGCGCTTAGCGAGGGCAAAGAGAGGCGGAAAATCCAAGAAGAGAGCCAAACGCTAGCATGATACAACATGCCAAAACGACTCAGGATGTATAAAAAGCTTGCGGTGCAATGGACTGGTACGGCTTCAGACAGAGGGCTACCGAGTTTTTCTCACTCATAAACCGCAAACATGTGTCATCTCAGATCCGGCAAACGTTGCTAGTTAAGAGGATCGATCAAAACGATCTTTATCTATAAAACTCAAAATCGAGAAATCAAAGCGGTCAATCGACGAGAGTCAGCTCACGAGGTCGCCAGTGCTAGTAGGAACTGCAAGTATCGAGCGTAGTGAGGTCGGCTGATGACGCTTTGTAAGCTGGCATCCACACACTCCGTGCTAAAGTCGCTCAAAACCACGAAAGAGTTGAGATCATCGCGCATGCTGGTGTGGTAAAGGCGCCGTAACTACTCGCCACAAACATGGCTGGACGTGGTGTTGATATCATCAGGATAAACGACGAGGTGAGAGACCCTTGGCGGTCTATGCGCATCATCGGCACCAGAGGCACGATGAGCAGAAGGATAGAGGTAATCAGCGCGTGGCTAGTGCTGGACGTCGGGGCGACTCCTGGTATGAGTAGATTTTACCTAGCTAGGGGACCAACCTTTTGGCATTACTGGTAGCGACCGGCATAAAAGCGATCATGGATAGGCTTGGTATCGACGAGGGGCGAAAGTGCATCGAGAGCCGCATGGCGATGCGTGAGCTGTTGAAAATGCTCAAAGAGAGGTCGGAGAGCTTGCCTGGGCTGAGAAAGCACTTGCCTGAGCATGATGACGTGGCAATGCGCAAACGAGACTATCTATCTAAAGTACCGCGACGAGGCTACTTGATAGCTTACGATATGAGCTGGAAAAGATAGCTCAAAATAGGTTGAACACGCTAGCAAATTGCTTGATACGGCTGAGTCCATGGCTTGCGAAGATGACTACGACATTAGGTTGCTACCTATCATCCTTGCGGACTGCGTTGAAAGAAGATCGACGAGAGCGTACTAAAAGGCTAGAGTGTAATGAGATCCATAGTAGAAAAATAGCGCAATGTAGAGGGTTAGATGTAACTGTAGAGATGAGCGTGCTAATGCGAAGAGCAAAAGAAAGATAGAGAAAATTTGGCACCTGTCTTCAGCGTGCTTGATAATGCACGATGGAGAGCACCTCTTATCAGACGATATCCTAAACTGCATCGGCCTTAGAGATATAACCAAAAAGATCCGCTAGTGGAGTATATGTGTGAGCTACAACCTCTTTATAGAGCTAGTTGGTGGGCCTTCAAAACTGAGAGCGATTAAGACGCTTCGAGTCGTTAGATTTAAGAGTCACGTGAGGAGCAAGAAGAGCAGCTTTAGGATGATGCTAGAAGCTAGCGTCACGCTGAAAATGAGCCCCTAAAGCTACAACAGCAAGACGAAGATGAGGCATTTTCGCCTGAAAAAGATACCAGAGGCACGCTCCATGCTCTTGCGGAAAGCGGTAAAATATAAACGGGATTGCCACTGCAAAAGTGCACTAAAAGTGCGTATATTTGCTTAGTATTTCTGCATAGGCGCCAAAAGCGCCTTAATCTTTACCAAAAGGCTGTTGTGACAAAGCTTACCCAGTACCTACTTTTAAATATTTAAAGATTTGATAAAACTCTGCTTTTATTTATCTGCTCTGAGCGCCTTGCTCGCCTTTCTTGGTGTGAGCATCGGATCTTATGGTTTTAAGAAGTTTGCGATGTGGCGATCATGAACGATTTGACAAAGGCTGAGCGCAGCTTTGCTATGAACTACCCAATAGCCGTTCAAAGCGCTTAAGGGATCGATCGATGATGATGGCTTTGTAGATGAGCAAAGGCTAAATCGCGACCGCCATTGGTCCATATATCAGCACGCAGGCTCATTTCACCGCTCTGGCAAATGCGCTGAAGGTGGGCTAATTATGGCGTAATGGTACAGACGATAAAGCAGATAAACTCGGTCGTAAAATGAAGCTTTGAAAGATAAAGAGCTAGATGAGCTTTGAGAGATACTTGTGGGAAGTGGCATAACGAGTGAGTCCCAGAGCAAGAAACGATGAAAACTAACGCTTATCTTTACGCAGCCGATCCGGCTGGCTTTTCACAACGCCAGCATGAAGCGCTTTGACATCGCGCTCATTTACATCTGGGCTCATCTGCCCATGACACAGGCGTTTTCATATACTTCGGTTGATGCTTTGAGACAGTATGCGGACTGTATCCAAAGGGCGTGTGCGATGGCATTCACATCTTTTCAAAAGCGCTACTTTGATGACGTCAAAAAGTTGCGCGGAGGAGCTTCCAGCAGGCACGCGGCCAGCAGGCTGGTGGGAGCAAAATGGCATGACTCCCCAGCGCCTGCACTTGAAAAAGTAGCACTTTATAGTTTTGATGCTTATTATCCTTGTGGCGTCGCTAAACACTCGTCAGCTCGCGCGCGCGGCGTGATGAACGCAGGCAGTGAGATCGCCTTGCTAAGCGCTTGGCGCTAGCAAAGGCGAGATAAAAAGAAGCTTCTTTTATCAAAGGGTTAGGTTATCGGCGGAGTGCACTACATTTGGCGTTTAGTGCTTGGCTGGAGCTATGCGCAGAAGAAATCAACATCATAGGACTCGCAGCTGACGTCTCATGGCTCCAAGCAAACTACCACTTGAACTCTCAACCATCGATCTTGTGCTCATCGTAGTTAGAGTCGTGTTATCATTATCCGTCTTACTATCCAGCATAAAAAGCCACAAGGGTAAATGTCGCTTCAAACTTTAAGAAATGAGTAAATGCTCAAAGTCAAATCGTAAGAAATGTCTATTAGAAAATTTAACGTCTAATAACCATTTTATGGTTACATGTGAGCCTAACGGCTATTTTAAGAGCCTTACAGGAAGCTCGTCGATAGTTATCCTTTTGGCTGTATTCAACGCAATAAGGTATGTATGCGAATACTGATTTATTCATGAAAACTCTTTAGTGTCATTGTCAGTACACTTTGTTATTTCATCTAGTGGCACATCCTTTACCATCTATGCTATGGTATCGTCGTGATAGATCTATATGGGTGTCACTAGCCAGACTTTCAAACGTTGAGCAGATGCTGTTGCACAATTTTGTTTGCTTTTACGCTTTTGCTTTGAACTTCATCGTCTGTAGTGATCGTTTTCTCTGCAATTCATAGACTGTTTTTATTGCTTCTTCAACATGTTCTTTGTAACACGTGCAGCTCTGGCTCTTCAGCTGTCTTCACACCGCATCCGAGATAAAACTCCAATCAATAAAGCAGAAAGTGCTGCAGCTACTGATCATATCATATCCTTTTGCAGTCATAAAAACGATGTGATTATCATCAGTTATATTTTAAAAGACTTATGAGGAGAGATGTTGAGGAGCAAAAATATTAATTATAATGCCTTACAGGCTACTATGTGAGATCGTAGTCTCATCTACTGCTGGTGTAAACCAAGCGGTGTTCGCTGCTTATCCTCCTGCTATAAAACAGATAGAGTACCGCTTCTAGCCTTCGGAGCTTGCCTCATGCCATCAAAAGGATCTTCTAGTCGTATGACCTTTTATGAGCTCATTTATCCTTTTTAAGGTGTTTTTATCCTGATTTTGCCAAGATAGAAGATAGTCCTCAAGCGTCAAACTTCGTTTATATCTCTCTGCTCATTGTTAGCTTAGTAGTCTCGCTCTTTTAAATTTAGCTTTCCTTCTTTAAAGTCTTTTCATCTTTTCTCCGCAGATAGGCTGTGTTTTCGTCTTTGTAAACTGGATCTGGAGCAGGCAAGCTCAAAAGGGATAGCTCTTTCAGCGAGCTAGTCGGTAAGATACTGCAGCTGACGACATAGAAAGCCCCATCTCTTTGCAGAGATCGCCTCGGCTGATAATGTTGTCTTCTACTCTGACAAATTGTGCCGTGTTTATCCTTTTTGCAATTATAATACCATATATTGTATTTATAAACAATTACAATGCATAGTTTTCTGCATAAATCTACGCTCTCACGTCGTGGTCGATCTTGCACCGTGAAGGCTTCGTGAACAAGGGTTTTGGCGACGCGCTCTTCGCTTATTAGCGTGGAAGTACGCGTCGCCCGCCGATGATATCTTTGCTGCCCTCGCCACTTTGCCTTTGATGATCGTTTGCTATTTGGTCGTAGTCTGTGGATCTGCGCGATCTAGCTCAACTCTTTGCTCGTTGCTAGCTGTTGCCGATGCCCGGCTGCATGCAGATCGTCTGAGCAGGCATTTTTCAAAGGTGCTCGCTTTTGCAGCATCGCTTTCCTCAAAAGCCATTTTCGCGGCCTGCCAAGCTCGACTAGGCTGATGTCGCTATTGCGGCGATGTAGTAAACAGCTTTGTCTCCTTTTAGCCTCAAAACCACCTCTCGACCCGCCTACTCATAGCCATAAAGACTACGATGTGATAGTTTTGTGGCTTTGAGTCTCGTTTGACTCCTAATCACACCTCACGCTCTACAAAGATCAGCTAAGATGCTGACTGTAAGCATAAAAGGTGTTGCAAAGATCGATATAACAGAGGCTGCGATGGTGAAAAGTTTGCAGTGCCGGACATCTAATACTTTCTGTGTAGTCTGTCAGACCAAAGATACTAGCCAGTGCCGATCGCCGATCTGACCGGATCGCTAAGTGCGGCGGTTTAGCTGGGCTGACTCCTGCGTTTTAAGTGAGATATTTTAAAACGGCAAAAGCGACGATGGCTTTTTACGACCATTATAAGCATAAAGACTGAGACTCTAGAACGTTTCCAGATGTTTGAGAGCACGACTACACGGGATTATCGTACTGCCACGGTTATGAAAATGGTCCAAGAAGCAGATCTCTAAAAGGGTATGAGATCGACCTCCCGATCTGGGTGCTTATACTGCGTCTCTGCCATCATCATGCTCAGCCAGAAAATGCACCAAGAGGTACATGAAAAGCCAAAGAAGTGGGCTAGTGTGCTGGCGCCAACGTCTTTAAAAGAGGATCGTTGCGATAAAGACCTCTCGAGAGTTTGTCTCGAACGACTTTGTAAACATCGAGTTGATGACGTGTCGCCGAGCCAAAAATAGCAGCACAACGATAAAGGATACCCGTCAACTGCAAATGTCTCAGCAAAAGCTCATTTATCGAGGCATCTTGCGAGCTAAACATACCCATCATGCGCGTAGCTAGGGATGACGGCGACATCTTGAACAGCAAACTGACGCCTTTCACGTAATACCTACTCACATCGCCGCGGTCACTAGCGTTTTTAGCACGATCGCAGTTGATGATAGAGGCAAAGGCGTGACCTGCGATAAGCGCTGTCTCGTCCTTTAGATGAAGCGCGTAGTGAAAGCATCACGCCCATCACAAAAGCCGCCAAGCAAACTCGCGGACCATGCTTTCACGAAAGAACCCTCTTTTTCATGCTCATCGGGTAGTTTAGCAGCTAAACTCAAGGATCCGATCGTACATCAAGATGCTGAGACCAGTCCCGCGATATGAAGAAATTTCATCGTTTAGCTTTTAGGGTTGACTCAGATATAAGCGTGCCGTTTAAGGGATGCCAGCCGATGTTGGTTGGTATCTGGAAATTTTCTTAAATAGCGACGTTTATGAGCCTGGCTGATCGCAGCTGACAAAGCGCGTTAGTTTCCTGTCATTTGTTCCACATATTATGCCTGTCGTAAAATACAAGATCAAAGCCTACTTTTCTCTTTACTAAGCGATCTTTGTCGATTGCTGGTCGACTGGTGAAGCTTCGTGTAATTTTGTTAACTCATCAATAGTTGCTTCTAAATCGTCAAATTTTCTCTTTTAGCTGAAGTATCACATCAACACCTGCTCAAATGACGCCAAGTTCGCGGGTTCGCGTGGTATCGTTTTTGACGCGATCAACGCGTCTTTTTGCGAGTGAGAGCTCATCTTGCCATCTGTTCTTGAGGGTTCAACTAGGTCGCTTCTCTTCGTATTGTCTTACAGTTTGTGGACGTATGCTTAAAACCTTTGCTACAAACGCTTATTAGCAGCGGTTCTTCGTATTTTGCATTTTTACTCCGGCAATTTTCTCTTTACTCTTTTCGCTTAAACGCTCGTCAAGCTCACACTGATATTTGGAAGTTTTTACCCTAGTCTTTAAGTAAAGATCGCCATAAATTCTGCTCTTTCTGTTTTGCACGCCGTATCCTTTTCAGGCGAGATCTTTCGTGCTGCCTTTTGAGTTTTCAGCGATCTGATGGTGACATCTTTTATATGTATGCACATCTATCTTGCCGCCAGTTATATACGCGGATTTTGGTGGGCCTATATCCTTTGCATAGATCGTCGCCAACTCTTTTCGTATTCATCCCGGTCGCGCCAACATGGCAAAGTATGAGATCGCCAGTTGTGACCGCCAGCACCTTTTGCCTCTTGCCTTTTATGCGAGAGTCGCCGCCTTCTATGCCGCTGGATCTTCTCTTGATGCTTTCGCCATTGTACGTCATCTTGTGTTCGCCGCCAGTCACAGCTACGTCAAGCGGTATGAGATTTTCTGGCATTTACGTCTAGATCAGCTCCTGCCAAAGCCAAATCCGCCTCCGCCAAAAGCCTTCAAATCCTTCAAAACCTCCGCCAAAGCCACCGCTTCGGTGAGCGCTGCCTCCGCCAAAATCCGCCTGAGAAGATATCAAGATATCGTCGATCGCCCATATCGGTTGAAACCTCTGCTTAAAAGTCGTGGAGAAGGCCTGACCGCCAAACATATTGATCGCCGTATTGACTCATACTGGGCGTCTCGTCACTATGTACCATGGCGCGTTGTTTATCTCTTTAACTATCCTCTGCGTCCAGCGGTCTTTGTTGAGCGTCTGGGTGGCATCACTTAGCTATGAGTTTTCTATAGCTATCTCGTCGCTTGATGCACTTTTGGAAACTCCTAAAGTTTCATCATAAGCTGCTCATATATTCTCCTTATGTGACTTCGGATTATAATACAAAACTTTAGTCTATGCAAGTCAAGTTTATTTTTATTTACAAAGGAGAGCAGCGTTGATTTGTTGGCTCTGTTTGATAATTTCGAACATTTTCGAATTTTAAAGGATGATTTATGCTAATTTCTATTAGCAGCTTACTTCTTTGCTAAATGGGAGCTGATATTCAGTCACGAATTAGCAAAACCAAGAGGTCAACTCAGAGTCGCCGTTAAGCGATAAAAATAGCGTGTTGCTCGCTATACTACGACTCTGTCGCTGTAGGCAAAACTTTCAGTTGCAAATATCCTCGACTACAAAAACAATGATAAACAGTGCGGGTATCGAGCAGATGTTTAATAGACCCGTTTTAATGAGATTTCTGGATTTAACTTTGCCAAAAGCCAAAGAGAGAAAAGTGGCAAAGCAACACTCTCTTGGCTCTGGCGTCACTCATCTCAAATGACGGCTACATCGTTACAAACAACCACGTCATCGAGGATAGCGACCAGATCATGTTAGACTGGCAAAGGCGGCAAAAGGAGTATATATTAAACTAACCGTCGCGATCCAAAAGAGCGACCTAGCCGCCATAAAGATAGAGCAAAGCGCACAATGCGATAACATTTGCCGCTCGACCACCGCTGCCACTTTGGCCGCAGACGTCGTATCATGCGCAGGCAATCCATTTGGCGTATGGCGAGCATCACTCAGGGCATCGTCTGAGGCACTAGCTCTAAAGACAGCATAAGTGGACTAATCAATATGGTACCATCCATCAAACTGAGACGCTTCCGATAAACCCTGGCAGCTCAGGTGGCGCTTGCTGATAGTCTTGCTGTAGTCGGTATAAACCTCAGCCATGCTTTCAGCGTGCGGCGCAACAACGGCATGGCTTTGCCGCACCATCAAATATGGTAAAAGATATCGCCAAAAGCGATAACGACGGCAAGATCGAGCGATGGTTATCGGCGTTACGATCAGCATTACAACCGATGAGCAAAAAGAGCTTTACACAAATAAAGAGGGTGCGCTAATAAGCGGTGTGAGAGCAGGGTATGCCAGCAGATGAGGCAGGGGCTAGAGGCGACTTGGTGCTCCTGGCAAACGTGCAAAGCTATCACGCAAATGATCTTAAAAATTTCATCGGCTCACTAACTCCAAATAGTACGGCGTTGATGTAACTTTGAGCGATCAACATAAGATTGGTGAATACAGCAAATCATGCTTGCACATGGATCACAACGCAAAAGATGCGACAAAAGCGTCATATATCGATGGTCTTAGCTGTTAGTAATCTAGCGATGAGATAAGATTGAGATGAGATCAGCCCAGACACTCAAGGCGTGCTTGTAACTGACGTAAATCTGGCTTCAAAAGCTGAAAGACTTTGGCTTTGAAAGAGGCGACGTGATCGTTCAAGTTGGTACGAAGAGAGTGCATAAAAGATCTTCCAGCATTTGCAAGCACAGTTAAAAACGCAAAAAGGCAAAAAGACGCTAGATGTGGATAAACCGCGGCGGCGGCATCATGCAAGGCAGCGGTATAACACTAACCACTTTCAAGAGCTGAAATTTCAGCCTCTTAACTCTTTTAAATTTTAAAACCTTATGGCTGCTGTAATCCTTAAAATAAATTTACATCAGGAAAGATCATGACTAGGAATTTTTAATGATGAGAAGATGATATGGAGCTTTGCTGAAATTTGCGACCGAATACCTAGAAAAACTACGACATAAAAGTAACGACGGCCGAGGAGCCATATATCGGACTATCTACTCTAAACACGTTGACCCAGGTGATCTAGTTATCTCTTGGATCTTGCGTCTCCGGCATGGACGGACTAGAGGTTTGCAAAAGAGATAAGGAGCACAGCATCCCTATCATCATCTCAAGCGCAAGGCACGATATAACGAACATGATGTGCGAATGCCTTAGATAACAGCGGACAGACTATCTGCCGTAGCTCTGCGACCCCACGTAAGAGCTTCTTGCTCGCATCGAAAAGCCATCTAAGAAGCGAGCATCGCCCCTGCAAATGAGGCAAGAAATTTAAACAAAGACTTGGTTTTGAAAAGAATTTGGAGAGGGAATTTTTATTTAAAGGCAAAGGTTCTTAAATGAACCGCAGCGGAGTATGACATCGTAAAACATCTGCTTCAAAAAGAGGTGGGGCGGTCACTAGAGGAGCTCATCTACAACTGCGAGAGTATAAATGAAGATAGCTCAAACAGCACGATCATCATCGGCAGAGGTGCCAAAAACTAAATGAAAATCCAAAGAGCCAAAAATACATCCACGCGATCCGCGGCATCGGCTATGTTGGTCCTTTGATGCCAAGATTCTATATTTATCACGATAACGTTTATCTTTTGGGCTTGCGCTCGTTTCGATATTTCTAGACTTTTTGTGGCCTCTGGGCTTTTGATAAACAAAATACACAAGAGAGCTAAATAACAATACTCAAACGTCGCTAGGACACGATTCTCATGGGTGGCATCATAACAAAGCTCAGTACGACCGTCAGCTCTCAAACATCGACATGCCAGAGATCACCGCTAAAAATGAAAAGAAGAATGTAAAAAATCGTTTTAGAAAGAATTTCAAGTGATCTAGATCTAGTGATCTTACTTGATAAAGCATCACTACCTAAAGATCGAGCATTTAGATGAGCTAAAAGCTTTTGATGGATGAAAAGACTCAGTCTTATAGATACGAGATATAAAGGCTGTTTTTGTAGTTGCGGGTCATTTTGCTGGCTGCTTATATCTTTTGTCAATCTATAAGATAGCCGCTTTAGAGCCAAAGCGCCAGATCGTGAATTTTGCAAAATGGCGAGCTTGACGGCGTGCAAAATGTCGGCAACGGCAAGGATGAAATTTTCAGTTTCAGAGGCATTTTATGAGGCTGTTTGTCAGATCAAAAGCACTAAATGACTCAGGCATCTTTTCTAAGAAATATCGTTGCACAGCTACCCTATCACAGGCTGATCGCCGCCAAATCATAGAGATCAAGAGAGAGGCCCATCTCTGTCTTTCGCTGAGTACTGATAAACGAGCTTGCGGCGATCGAGCAGATCACTTCAAAGACGGGACTGACAAAACAAAAACGCCTGTACTGAGAGGGATCTCATCGACGAGCTATCGATATAGCGATGGTCGAAAAGGAGCACGTTGCATCAGCGAGCTTGATGAGGTTAGGGTGATGGTTGATTTACGCTATTTTCAGTAGCTATAAAAATATGATAGATAATGGCATAAGCTATTCAACCGATAAGCACGTAAATATCAGTGGTTAGCAAGGATCATATGAAATGAGTAACTCAAGGCGAGAAGCTAAAATGATCTTGACTTTTACATCCAGCCATTTATCAAAGGCGAGGATGCGCAAAAGAGCTTTGGTCTAGTTTATATAGTTAGCAACATCCTTGAGGCTCATGGACTAAATTGCTATGAATACAAAAATGAATGAATGTCTTTATTTTTGGTACAAAGATAAGTAATAGCGGCAGTAAAATCAAAACCGCAAAAAAGGAGGTAAAAAATGGCGGCAAAAATCTTCGGCAGTTTGATATTTTATCAATAATCGATCTTGAGATAGCTTTTATAAAGCGATACAAAAACGTGAGCACTATGCGCAGTAATTATCCCTTTGATATATTTTTCTTTGCCAAACAGTAAAGAATGGCGCGAAATTTTGAAAAATCCTAAAGACAAACGACGTTGTCCGGCAAGAGAAAATGAACACTACGTAGTCGTGCTTCACGACACAAAACGAGAAAGGCGCTAGTACTACCAACGGCATACAAGAGTTTTAAACGCTGAGCCGATCGATCTAGTAGTTACCATCCAAAAGATGGAAAAAGACGCAAAAAGAGCTTGCTATAAAAACTTCAAGATGAGATAAAAAGACAACTACGGCGTCTTGCTTTGAGATGCTGTAAATCAAGATAATGAAGTCTTTTGAAAGATATTTAATGACTAATTGGAGTTTGATTTGAGAGTGGATTATGTAGTTTAGTTTATAACTAGTATTCTTTTAGCAGATCTCTGATAAATTGAATTCCATCTTTAACACAGATTTTCTAGGCGCTGGCATGCTGAGCTGGCTCCAGATGGTTGCTGGGCGTAAATGACGATCAAATGATCGCTCGTAGCGTCGGCATGCTAGCACTCTCATTTTTATACTCTATGCTGGTGGGCTTGATACCGACTTTTGCGCCGATTGCACCAGTATGGCTAGAGGTTTAGTACCCTTGTTAATTTGGCGTTTTCTTAAATCGCACTCAGCGATCGCTCCAGTTGCAAAAATATCTGCTTGATTTTACCGGGCGGGAGGCCTTTTGCTAGGCTCCATTATCTCTTCAACAGACGCAGTAGTCGGTTTTTGCCATACTAAGAGCTACAGTACCAATTTAGAAAACAGCATTGCACCATTGCTTGAGCTTGAATCTGGCCAAACGATCGATGGCGATATTTTTAACTATGACGATCATTCCAAATGATCTCACTAATAGCACCCCAAGTGCGTCAGAGTGGGCGATCACGCTCTGTTAAGCAGTTTGGTACTAGGGGTCAGTAGGCGGCTATTTATGGTGTTGCTACCAGCCATCTTTAATAGACTTCGCCTCGCTGGGGATTATCCAGTTTTCTATCGCTTGATACTGCTTTTATATACGGTTTGCTTTTCAAGACCGGTGGAAACGGCATATCTAGCTGTTTATAGCGGAATTTTTATAAATAAGAGTTTTCGCATAAAGAAAAGACTGATCGGTTTTCACGACGGTATCGCTTGACGATGCAGATAGTGGTCTTTTGACGCCCTGGTCTTTTGGTAAATCCATCACAACTCCGCAACTGCGCTGTTGGCGCTTATGTGCATTATGGCTTGCTTGTTGTCAGGCCTCGGTGCTTTTTTGCTTTCACTGCAGATAAATGAGCAAGTCATCTCATGGGTTGACTAAGAGGCGTCAGCCTATCGTGCCCGGCGACCTATGTTTATGTAGATGGTATTCCAGACTCGGTATGATTTTTAACATTATATTTTTCATGGTTTTGATTTTTTTTGTGGTGTGTTGGTTTGGTGTTTTGGTGGGGGGGGTGTTTGGGGCCGTGATCTTGGCTGCCGTTTCGCCGGCATTACACCATTCTTGTGACCATTGACGGATTTGCCCGTTGGGTTTGGTTTTTTTTTGGTTGGTTGTTGTTTTTGGTGTTTTGTTTGGTTGTTGGACGATACTATTAGGTGCTTTTATCTGCTGTCTTGATAAATTTTTTTTTTTTGTGGGGTTTTTTTGTTGTTTTGGGTTTTGGGTTGTTTGTGTTGGGTGTGCCTGCTCATATTTATGGCTGGTTTTTAATAGTGAGGTGCGTTGCACTTTGTGTGCTACCTTTAACGTGCGAGGTTTGAGGATTTGGTAAGGGGGGATATGGGATGCCGTAACTTGAGTCCTTTGTCTCCTTTTTGAATAAAAAGAATTTATAGGGATTTTAAAAGTCGCGATTTGAAAAGTAGGAATGCACTATTTTCACTTAGTAATCCTATCTCACTGCAAGAGTTGCTACTAAAAATTTGACTGCTTGCACTATCGCTTAGCTCAAATTTTCTGAGGCCAAAACAAACTCCGTTCAGTCTGCTTTTTATTTTGCTTTTATAAAATCACCACACTAGCAAAATGTGAGGCAAAACGCTTTGATGACACTGCATGCTTGCGGTCTTGGTAGTACGTGTGCAAACATTCTGCTTATTGTTTTTATACTCGCCTTGCCTTTTGCGTGTACATAAGCGCGCCGCTACTGTCATCTATATCGTTGTGCAAACTGAGGCGCATGCAAGCAAAGAGTGCGAGAGGATAGTGGCAAGCTTTGAGTACTACGTAATCTCAGCCTCAAAATGAGCTAGAATGCATTATGTCTTGGCAGGCTTTGAGCCAGATCGGCTATCAGATCCTCGGCGTTTTCAAGGCCTATAGCTAACCTTTATGAGTTTTCTTTGTGATGCCGCTGACGAGCTCGTCGCTTAGCCGCTGGGTAAGAGTTGTCGAGGCTGGGTGTGTGATGAGCGACTTTGTATCGCCGATATTTACGATGATCTTAAAGAGTTTTACGCCTCTAGCATCTGCGCGCGCTCAAGCTATCAGTCTAAAGCAAAATAGCCCGTCTGCCATGCCGTCTTTAAAGTATTTTGCGCCTTTGCGTGATCTCACGTTGTTTGGCAAACGCCGGGATATGCCACACCTTTTTATATGTTTGTGAGGTTTAGAATGAGCCACTTTAGCGCGTTTTGCGAGTGTCTTTCAACCCCAACAGCGAGCGTGAAGCCCTTGTATGAGCTGCCAAGAGTTAAACGGAGATCACAGCGCGATGTCGCGCACGATAGCAAGCCTCATCTCTTAGCGTGTAGATGTCGAAAAGTTGTCGGTCATATCAGCGCATAAACGATGTCATGATAGTCCGCATCTGGCACGTTAAAGTGCTCATATCTCTTTGTTGCCTTTTAGTTTTTCGTTTAGGGTGATTTGCGACTGACAACGACAGCCTGCCAGGCTAAGGCCCTGACCGCTCATATATTTGTATCACTATGCACGCAAACATCGACGCCATGGCGAAGTGGCTGAAAGATGATAGGCGTTGGCATCTGGTGTTATCAGTGATGCTGATGATGCCATATTTGTTTGCGATTTCTACGATTTTTCTCGATATTTTGGGATAGAGTGCGGATTTGAAGCGTTTCAAAAATATAGCCCTGTTTTTCGTCTATCAAACTCTCCAGATCATCAGCTGTATCGCTGTCAAAGACTCTAGCTTCTATGCCAAAATCTCTTTTAGCGTGTGCGTAAAAGACCCGTCGTGCCGCCACGATTTTTCTAGCAGGATGATGATATCGCCTGCTTGGGCTAAATTGCTATGCTGTAAAACAAAGCTGACTGACCGCTTGCGGCTCGCGTCGCAGCGGCTCCACCCTCAAGTGCATGGGACCCTTTTTCAAAGATATCTGTCGTTGGGTTGCTAAGTCTTGTGTAGATGTAGCCACTATCTTTAGATCAAACCTAGCAGCTGCTGTCTCGGCACTTCCAGTCATGTCGTGCTTTGAAAAATAGGCACAGCTCATCGTGCCAAAGCCCTCGCTTTGTGTCGTAGCCTATGGATCGCAGCGGTTTTGCCTCATTTTTGTCTCTTGTTTTAAGTAATTTTGGCGAAATTATACAGCAGCTTTGCAATTTAGGATAAAATCACTTGATATCAATTTGCCCAGGGTGGCCGGAACCAAGTCACGTGAGACCGAAGCGTGTAAAATATCTTCGTGCGCTAGAAAAATGGTAAAATCAGCGATAAACGGGCTCAGAAAGAGATGACGCTGACGAGACTGAGCTCGCCAAAGTGGAGAAAACGCGAAAGTCATCGAAAAGTCGAGGCTGTTTATCTTGACTCAGCCATACTCAAAGGCGCTAGAAAGTATTCTATAACGGCTTTATCAAAAATGCCCCTCAAAAAGAGGAGCTTTTAAAGGCGGCAAATCTCCTTGATAAGCTAAAATCAAAAGACATATAAGAAAGCATAAAAATAAAAATTAGGATGAGGATTGAAAATGGTTATTTTTGATATGGACTGGCTACGGTGATCGATAGCAGTAGGAGGCGATATATAAAACGGTAAATAAGAAGAGATGAGTTTACCGTCGCCACTGTGAAAAAGAATGATATAAAAGCGATCAACGAGCCGGTAGAAATTTAGCCTGGAGTTTTACGGCATCAACGCTAAGCAGGAGCGAAAAAGAGGGCTTTTGAAGAGAGATGTGAAATGCACGATGAGTGTGCGACGGCCTAGAGGCGTAAAAAGATGCTTTTTGCAAAAGCGCAAAGAGGCTCCACTCATAAGGTCGCTTTTGGCAAGCAACGCTACGATACGCTAGAGTACGAAAGAAAAATGAAATTTTAGGCTATTTGACGAGGTTATGTGCGCTAGTAAGGAGTACCGAAAGCCAGATCCACGATGCTCAGTTTAGCTGTTAGTAAACTGACCGATAAAGGGATCTTTATAGGATAGCTCAAGAGAGCGATAACGTAAAATGCAAATATGCCTTGTGCAAGTTTGCTGGGATGGCTGAGGAGAGCAAAGACTGATCGTATAACGCCAAAATGTTGGCGAGGCTGTGGAGATAAGACAGATTTTAACTTAGTTTTAATTGGCTATAACTTAAGAAAATTTTCAAAGAGCAGGATGATAGATATATTTGAGGGAAACGAGTGGGATAATTTTCATGACATTTGTTTAACGCAAAATGTTTACCGTTTTGCGGAAAACGAGATAGATATAATTTTTGGAGAAAATTCGTGGCTATGAGCGAGCTTTTGGCAAGCATGGCGTTAATGAGGATGAGATCGTATGCTATAGCCTCAGAGCAAGATCAGTTATAACGGAGTAAATGACCCTATATATCGGTTTAGCGGAGTAGATTTAAGCCAAAAATGAGTAAAGATTACTGCTCATTGCTTTGCTACTGCTCTTGTAAAAGAGCCAAATTACTGACCCAAATGTCATGTACATCGAGCTTAAAAGATGAGGGCGAGGGTCTTTATAACTGAGACTCAAAGAGTTGAAACAGTGACTTTCGTTGACCTTCACTGATAGCACTAAATATCACTGTGCAAAAGCTAGGCGCCTATCCAAGACAGATGTCTTTTCGCTAAGACATGGGACAAAAACACCCATGCAGCGAGTTTGCCTGACTATGATGCCGCTTATCGACGAGAGCGTGAGCCTTACGTGTATCATTTGTTGATTTTAAGGTACAAAAGGCGCATTTTAGGTGGCGCTGCTAGATGAGAGCAAGCGGTGGATGTGGGTTTTAGAGATCCCGCACGAGGACAAATAGAAGGACAAAATGGATAAAATCGATGAAATCATGATGCAATCGATGTCGAGCTTACGTTAAGAGAGAGTACGTCTGAGGATGTTTTTAAAGATAAGCTCAGGCAAGAAGCTACGCCTGCTACTTCTTTAAAGATCGCAGGCGAGAGTGCAAATTTTCGCTCAAAGCTTTGCGCTATCATCGAGCTCCATCCACCCTCGTGCTTGCTACACGACGACGCTGGCACGAGGCGCAGATAAGACGCGGCAAAGCTTTTAAGCATAAAACGTCACTGGGCAGTACCTCAGTCATGCTAGTGTGACGATCACTCTACTCAGCATGCATTGTGCGCCACAAAACGGATCCGCCATCGCAGCTGTCGTCTCAGATGCGGTCAGCAAGCTAAGTCATACAGGCGAGATGATGGATGTATGGCTGAAAGTACTCAGTCGAAAACGAGCAAGAACATCTCAAAGATGATCTATTATAAAACAGCTGTTTGATAGATAGCCACGGCTATTTTCAGAGCAAAGCTTAGCTGGCAAAGATAGCGAGAATGGCATTGTACGGCGGTAAAATTTAGGGTCTTGTATCAGATCGTTGATGGTATCTTAGATACACTCAAGATGACGCTTGGCAAACCAGCGCTTAACGACTTTGTCGAGGGCAAAAACAACGCTTCCTCACATATCTTATAAGAGCCCGGACGAGCTGGCAGAGCACAGCTAGATCGCTTTGGGCAAAAGCAGTTGAAACGGATGAATTTCATGGCTAAAAGAAAGGCCTCGATAAAACTAGGCTCACTTACCGGCAAGGCATGTAAGCGAGCCAAAAGGCTTGGTAGCCGGGCGATAGAAGCGATAAAAGAGGATAAAACGCCGTGCGAAGGATCATACAAAAGCACGATAGATAGGGATTTGATGCACTCTATTTAGACATAAGTTTTACATATAAAAATACCGATGTTCGCTCAGAGAGAAGCTTCGCATCGATAGTGACGATAAAAGAGAGCGTAAAAGCTGATTAAACTCAAACAAAACATAAAAGAGAGCATACGGTGCCAAACACCTGCAACCGCGCGTCGAGATCATAGCTAGCGTGGAGGATGGAAGGCCGCCACCGCTCATATCATCAGGTGTGCGTCGACATTGCAGGCGTGAAGATGAGCTTTATGAGAGCTGACATCTACGAAAACAGCGGATGCCGCATCACCACTTTATTTCGTCGGGCAAGCCTGCTTTGATAGCCTAGTCGTTGGCGAAACGCAGATCGCTGGCCAGCCACGCCTTTTCACCTGCTCTAAGGATAAACAATCATGCGGCGGAAGACATCAGCAAGATCAATCCACCACGCAATGTGCGTGCGCTGCCAAGGTTAGAAACGAAACCTCACCTTTAAAACCCGATCTCAGTCTCGGCGTCGCCGTGGCAAAGGCAAAAGAAATGGCACGCTTGAGGGTAAAACGGCTATCGTCGTGGGCGCTGGCGAGATGGGCGAGCTTAGCAAGCAAAGCACCTCATATCAAGTGGCGCAGAAGTGATCATCATAAACAGAAGCTCCGAGCGCTGCCGAGCAGCCAGTGGCTGATAGCCCAGGGTGATAACGCGAGCTGGGAGCAGCATTTTGAAAGTTAAAAGAGTATGTAACACTCACGATCTTATCTTTTCAAGCACCGCGTAGCGGCACGCCATCATCAACAGGCGAGATCATCGAGCCAGGTGTAATCTCTACAGATACTGATATCAGCTGCAGCTAAGACATCGATCTTTTAAACACAGAGCTTAATCAGCGTCTATACGTCGATAGCCCAGAGGAGATCGTGCGTAGTACTTATGGCCCTCAGAGAGGAGCAGGCGCAAAAGGCCTACCTGGATCGTCGGTCACGACACGAGCGAGTGAAAGACTTAAAAGAAGATATGAGCGTGCTCTATAAAATCAATCCGCAACATGCTGAAATGTGACGCCAAAACGAGCTAGAGGGCGATGATGTGGCTATTGAAAACATAGCGATTACGATGAGGCGCAAAAAGTCATCCCATCTGGTCTCTGAAAGCTTTTGCACCAGCCAACGATGAAGCTAAAAGGCTGGCAGACGAGGAGAGGGCTAGCGAAGCTTCAAACGGAGCTAATTTTATTTGACATAAAAGATGAACGTATCTCTTTCAAGCAGGAGATATAGAGGAATTTAGTACGGACGCCCCAACGACCAAAGAAGCGCCAAAAGATGCACCCGTCTCAAGCCATCAGTTTTTGGATAAGAGGTGGCGGTGTCGAGCAGATCGGCCTCGGGCTTCTACACCATTCGCCGCTTGGAAAGACTACATGGATGTACCTCACGCGTGGTAAAAGAGGAGATGAACGAGGCTGGCGCGCTAGAGGTGAGCTTTAGCGTGGTCACTTGCAGGCGAGCTTTTGGAAGGCAGCGGCCGCTACACGTTCCTTTGGCAAGGAGCGGCGCTTTAAAGATAGAAAGGACAACGACTGCTCATATGCGCTCGACAAACGAAGAGGCAAGTCAGCCGCTTAAGCAGTGTGGCAAGGTGACTCAGCTGCATGCTAGCGCCGCTACGGCGTACCAGATAAAACACCACCTGGCGACGAGGCAAGCACCACGCTTTGGCTTGCCAAGAGGGCGAGATTTATTTGACGAAAGATGGTCTAGCTTTCACTGAGCGTGCAGTGATCTTAAGCGTAGCCTGACCTTATGGAGGCAACTTACAGTAAGATTTTCTACCCGCTTGGGGCTAATTTCTAGGAGCTGTTGAGGCCGATAGCGGAGCCACTGGCGGTAGTGGCGGTAAATGACCGGCGGTGCTTGCAAGCACCATGGCGAGGACGACATACTTTCGCTGTGAGGCGGCAGATACGCGCAAATCGTCGAGGCTCGCAAGACGCAAACCAAGAGTTAGCGAGGCTGAGGCACCGAGGCGGACGCGGCTACTTTCTAACGCCAAATGCAAAACGATAAAAGATGTCGCGTGAGTCGTGTTAGCGAGTTTTACCGCATAAAAGCTGCTAGGAAAAGGCGATCTATGAGGATAAAGAGGAGGTCGCGGTCTGTCGTAAGGGGCGACGACGAGCTCATAGAGACAAAGGCGCAAAACGCTTTGCAGCGCGCTAGAGCTTTGTCGACGCTAGCGAGGCCGACGGCGAGGCTGGGCGTCAGCGATTTTGCGGGCCAGCTGGCCAAAGGACAAGCTAACGTCACAGATAACGAGCAAAGGGGCGCAACAACATGATATGCGGCGCTAACGAGAAGGACTATCACCGTGTTGGCGTTAGTGTTAGGAAGTGGATTTAACGAAGAGAGGTTTGTAAAGACCTTTGTAAAGGGTAAAAAGAGGGCGATAAATGCCCAGCCTGTGGCGGAATTTAAACTTAGCCCAGGGCATCGAGGTCTGCCTTCACATCTTTCGTGCCAGGGCGATAACACTCAGTCGCGATGAGCGCGACATATCTTTGACGAAACGGCATGCAAAGCCATTTTTGATGGGCGCTACTGCATCGGCATCAGCAGGCTTAATCGCTGTGATGATAGAGGCTAGCCACGACGAGAAGGGCTGCATCTGGAAAAGAGTGCGCGCCGTTTGACGTGGAGATCATTATCTCACCGATAAAAGATGAAGCGGCGTGAATGGTATTTGAGCTTTAAGGAGAGCCTCTAAAAAGCTGGCGTTAGCGCTCACTCATCGATGATAGAAATGCGATTTGGCGTTAAGATGAATGGATTTGAACTTTATCGGCCTCTCTGCGCGCTGCTCGTGGGTAGCATTTGCGTGTGGCAAGGTTGGAGTTTATCACGAGAGATGGGCAATACAGCAGGGCGGATGAGGCAAACGACGCCTTTTAGAAAGATAAAAGAAAGCTTATGAGATGCATGTGATCGAAGCGGTGTTTGGTCTATCTTTTGCTAGACAATTCTGGCTTTTAAACCACTTCTTCTTGAGGTGCTGGTGTCTGGATTTGTTGCATCGCACTTCTTTTAATGCTGGATTTTCTAGCTAACTCCGTCTCAAGTGCGTTTAAGAGCTTTGTGTAGGAAAATTTATTTAGTCAGTTAGGATCTTAGTTTTGGCGGAGCGCTGCTATTTTCGCTGTGGATTTTTGACAGACATTTTGCATCGCCGTGTCGCTCGGTAGTTTAAGAAAACGCGCTGAAAAATGAGAGCTATCAGGAGTTTGGCTACCCGTACTCTAGCGAGCAGGGCAGTGCAAAAGATGATGACGACTCATCGGACGTTGAGGGTCATCGAAGATGCCAAAAGAGTAAATTAGAGAGATGATGAAAAGAGATAAAACAGCAACCAGAAAGAGTATCTTAGAAGCGCTTTGGCAAAAAGCGAGGCATATCAAGGCTAGGGATCGAGTGCAAGCACAAGGGCGTGAAGGTCGTGCTTGAGGGCAATACGAAGACATGCAGACGGGATACTTGACACGCCACTTGCAAAGATCGGCGGCAAAGGGCGACTTTTACAAAAAGAGCTTTGAAGATAGCATGCTGGGAAAGGCGAGACTGACATCGCAGTGCGTGCAGCTTTGCAAAAGACGCCAGCAGTCTTTCTCCAGAAAGGGCTTTAGGACTTGAAGGCCATTTGCTCACGCGAGGACACGAGAGAGATGCGATGATAGGCGTGAGAATGGTTACTGAAGTGACCTCACCGCGCGGTGCAAAGGTTGGTTAACAACGAGCCTTGCGTCATGCAAGATGCACCGCTTATCGCGAGGCCTGATCTTTGAGATCATCTCGCTCGAGGTAACGTGCAAACTAGACTTCTAGAAAGCCAAAAGAGGGCGAATCGGACGCGATCATTTTGGCGATGGCTGGGCATAAACCGCCCACTGCCGAAGGCTGCAGTGGCGCACATCTACACATTTGGCTTTGATGCGATGATACCCGCGGAGATGGGTCAGGGTGCTCTTGGGATCGAGGCTAGAGATGAGAAGCAATTTACGATGCAGATTGCTCTTCTAAAACGACGAAAATGCAGCACGAAACGACCAGACCATAGAGCGTGACTTTCAAAGCGTTTTGAGGGTGGCTCGGCGCCACATGCAGTATGCTGCAAGCGCTAAGGAGGTGACGTAATTCCCCATCGACGCGATCGTTGGCCCGCCTGGATGGATGCTGGAGTTTATAAAAGATAGCTTAAAGACCAGTCAAAAGACACCAAAAGCGTCGCGGCGAGCGAGGGCGCATGGATTCTGAGGAAAGGCGAGAGAGCTTTTGAAACGCGCTGAAGAGAGATGGCGTAAGCGTGTCGTTTGAGCCAAAGATCTAGCGCAGCGCCCAAGCGCCACCCGTTAAAATAGCAGACAACCACTACATGATCATCTTGCAGACGACAACATAACTACAAAACTACTAGCAATCTTCAAAGACCGATCAAAGCTAGGCGACGACGAAAACGCCGGGAGATAAACATGGCCCATATGCTGAGTGTCACGGCGACGTCACTACAAACGCTGCAAACGAGCAAAGATCACCGATAAGAGCATCATTTTCGAGGTGCAAGATAGTCTCATTTGCGTAGATACCGGAGGCGTAAAGTTTAATGAGCGCTTTATGAAATATCGTAAAAGAGATCTTGGCGAGCCGCTAGGAGTGTAGCGTACCAAAATAATTTGTTTAAATTTCAGAGATAAAAGATGAGGGCCTTTGCATCTGCCGTTTCAGGAGACGTGACGCTACCCATGTGCTGCGCGCCGCAAGCCAAAACGCGGATAAGATATCGAGAACAGTACAGCTGATTTAAAAGCGCCTCTTTAACGTGACCAAGCGTCAAAACCGTAGTCGGACCAATTTCTGAGTATTAAAATCCGTTTGCGATCTTTTGTTTTAAGTCCGCGCCGATCTTTTAAACATAGCGTGTCTATTTTGGCATTTTGTCCATACCTTCTATTTGCACCGGTTTGTCGCTGTTTTATCATCTCGCGAGCTCCCGCGCCATCTTTTCGTAAATTGTGCAAGCGCGGTAAATGGATTTCGATGAGTTTCTTTGATCTCATCCCGGTTCCGCACCAAAAGTCACTTATGATCCGCCCTAAAATGGCTCTATCTCGCCAAATAGCGCCGAGTTTGCTGTTGCGTTTTGTGCACTCCGTTGGCCTGCCATGCTCGCGTAAAGACGGCCTGTCGCCGCAAAAGCGCTCGCATTGTTGATGAGCAGGTTGGTATTTTTGCTCGCCTGATCGCGACTCGCGCAAAGGGCTACATATCTGGCCACAGCATGTGCTGCCATTTGCGTGCGTTTTGTATCTCGCCAAGTATCGCCGCTTGTAAACCTTCCGATGCTCGTCATCTCCACTTTGCTACGTGCTGCGTTTATCTAGCGTACGACGTTGCTTTTAAAATCTCCTCAGCAGCTCTTTTCAAAAACTATCCCGCGTGCCAAGTCAGCTATAGTGCACGACCACATTGTTCCGACGTAGATGCCGTGATGTTCGTAAAGCTTTTATGCCAAGTACGCTTCTGTGTCTACGAAGATGTGGATCGCCTATTTTGCGTAATTTGCTATCTCTCTCTATATTCTATTAAAATTCGCAATCAAAACGACACCGATTTAGCTACCTATGAATTTAATTGTAAATCGGATAAACGGCATAATTTTATAAGGAAAAACACATGGACTTACACTCGCTTGAAAGATAACGGTACGCGTAGGTGAGTGGAGGATTGCAACGATATCGACTCCAGAGATCGCACACGCTAGCTACATCGAGGTCAAAGCGCGAGGGCTCACATAAGCACCGGCTTTTTACAAACCCAGTCTGCACTGGGCGTACTTGCAGTGCTTACAAATACTCACGGCTCGAAAAGGGCGCTTGAGCTGATATTTGGCGCAGCCTGGATGGTGAGATCGGGCAGCTGAGATAGAGGAAAGCTTTAAAGCTCCAAAACCCGAGACCATAGAAATAGCTTGGACTTTTGGCCTATCTTTTTAGCATGAGCAGTTGCAAAAAGGCCAGGGTGAGCGAGTGCCAGCAGGTCACCGAGTGAAGTGAGCAGGGCTGATCTTTGAGCCTGGTCGCGCTAAAGACTTGGCACGCATGACGGAGGCGCTTTTATCACGATGGGCAGGTCTCTATACGCAAAGGTCTTGATGGTGGCGCCGCAGTAATCTAGGCACGTATAGACCGGTAATTTATGACATAAAATCGCCTTGGCATGCAGGCACCGGCAGATCCACAAAGACGGCGCAATGTTTTTCTACGAGTACAGCGCAGGCCGTGGGCAAAGACGCCAGTCTCTGTGGCGATCGGCGGCGATCCACTCTACATCTGGCGGCGGCCAGGCGGGCGCCACCGTCTGCGCGTCTTTGAGCTGCCATTTTACGGCTTTATCCGCAAAGAGCCAGCTTCGCTTGTAAAGTCGCTGACTAATGGTAAATTTACGTCCCGCACGACGCCGACTACGTGATCGAGGGCTTTTGTGGATACCGCTAGAGCGAGCGAGGGCCATGGTCGGCGACCACACTGGCTTTGGCACGCCGGTTGAGCTGTCGCGATGCCGGAGGTCACGGCGATAACGAGCGCGAGCAGACCCTGTCTTTTCACGCGACCGTGGTTGGCAGGCCGCCGCTTGAGGATAAAGTACATGGGCGCGACCTGAGCGCATTTTCATGCCGCTTGTGCGAACGACCAGCCAGAGCTACTAGACTGCAGTTACGCCCTGAAAATGGCGTCTCACAACCCGATCCCAGCCAAGCATCAACGCCTTATCCTGGCTCGTGCAAAGCAGGCGATGCACGCGCTGTGAGCAAGATGAGCTTTTGTAGCACGCGATTCAGGGCAGCGATGCACCAGAGCTAGCAGAAGACGACAAATTTGCGGACAGTGCTCGATAGACTTTGGCAGTGAGAGGTGTTGAGTGTTGGGCGCGTGTGCGACCAGCCCGATCACGCCAGCCCAAACCGCGCTTTGGCGGTACGCTAGCATCGACGCTGACGCAGGACTTTCGTATTTAGCCCTGCGGTCTTTAAGCGATGACGATGAGCTTAATGGCCACCAAAGCGTTTCGCCAATGTTAAAGGAGCTTAGGGCAGTGTCAAAAGCAGAGTAAAACGCTCATTTGTGTGGGATTGACCGGAGATCGCCTGTAAAAGAGCTACTTTTCTAAGCTTTTGAGCTGAGGAGAATCGCTTTCAAGCTTCTAGTCGTCGCAGATATGCAAACCACTGGCCTAGAAAACCCATATGCTGCCGGCGCTATGTGACAACAACATAGATGCAGTGCGATCTGCTACAGATGGCGAAAAGTACTGTGTGGATGCAGACTGAGCAAGGAGGAGCTTGAGGCCACGCGTGGCCGGCCTATGTCAAACCGACTGCGTTTGAAGCGCGCGACCTAGTGATTCAGCAGTGCGTAGTAAAAGACGAGCTGAGCTTCATAATTTGAGATATTTGGGTAGCGTAGCTCAGTGGCTTTGGCACGCCTGTGCGCAAAGTGACAAGAAAATGCGCTCAGCCCAACCCTACCTCATGTAGTGAGTATCTTGCATACGGTTACTTGCTGCAGTCGCAGTCGTGAAATGCTGACTCGTTTGCCAGCCGTCTCTCATCAAGCCAAAAATGGTCGCTGATCGGCGCATAAAGGCCAGCGTGACTGCGCGTTCGCTCTTGGCCGTTTCAGCGTAGCTCTTTGTATCATTGTCTTTAACTGATTTAGCATGGCTGATAAAATTAAGCTTTAATTCAAACAGCTGGTTTCTTTGCGCTTAAAAACGGCTTTAGCTTTGTTGGCTACTTTTATACTCACGCATACATTTTCTCTAGCTGGTCTTTATCTGTCGGTTTTGCTCTTGGTTTCTAGCTCTTGGCTCTGGTTTCTTGCCTTGGTTTTGGCTCTTGGCTGGCTGGGCTGGCTGGCTGGCTGGGTTGGCTGGCTGGCTGGGCTTGGCTGGGTTGGTTTGAAAGTCACCTGCCAATTTACACCAGCGTAGCCTTAATTTAGCACTCACCTTCTCAAAATACTATAATATGGGTATCCTACGTAAATACTTTCGATTTCTGCAGTGTAGAGATGTACTGGAGCAGAGACAAGTGAAAATTAACGGACCTGTTATGTGAGCATGAAAACACGCAATTCAAAAGATCAGAAGTGACTTTTAACGAGCTAACTAGAAGCGTCAGTACTTTTCAGTACTTAATAAAGTTAGCAGATTTGCAGGTGTAGATATGCTATGCCAGCTTTGGTAACCGCGTCAAAGAAGAAGCTTATTTGTTTATTTTAGAAAAATTATAAACCCTAAAGGTACAAGATCGGAAAATCGCACGAGTGCCATAAAGCGTTTAATTTGGCCTAGTAATTTAGCTTTCACAATTTACCAGGCTGACCTTCAAAACATGCTCTTTAGCGCTTTGGTATCTCGCCATATCAAACGCCATTAGTCTGCCGCTCTTAGGACGTAAAAGTCTTGGTAAGCTTCTGTTGGCAGACTTTTCATGCTTTCTTGCTCAGCGTGTCAAAGATATGAAACCCGCTTTCATTATCGCTAGCTATGGCAGTGTGCTGTCACCATCAAATGCAGCATAAAATGCATCTTGCCGCGTTGCAGGTTAGCCTTCATCGGCCTTTAAAAGATCACGTCCGCAGGCGTTTTGGCGTTTAGGCTCTCATATATCGGCTCGCATGCGCTTTCACGCATTTGCAGTCTGCATCTTTATGGCTATCTTAACCTTTAAATGTGCTCTGTCAAGTTTTTCTATCTTTTCAAGCCTGTTTTCATATTTCGCGTTGCTTTATGCGTCTTTACTGTACCTTTTGAGTAATTTGAATCGCTTCTGCTGTGCCTGCCTCCACCAAATCGAAGCAAATCATCAAGTCTGCAGGCTATCAAAACGCCGCTTTTACCGCCAATAGCTTTTGTACTCTCATCATTTTTCATATAAAGATGATGAGCTAGCATTATCGCGGCAGCTCGTGGCAAATCTGGCTCGTAGTCTTTACAAAATCAGCGTAAAAATAGGGCTTAAAGCTAGCGTAAAGCTCTTGTCGGCCCTTTGCAAAAGCGAGCAAATGGCTCACTGCCCAAAAGTCATCATCGTTTATAGCTAGGTCTAAACCATCTCATCAAGTGCTATAGTAAAGCTCGCTCCACAGTTTTTGAGCTACCCATGGTAAGGGTGGGCTAATACAGACGTCATTTTACCTTGACAAAGCCTTCAAATGGGCTAAAGTAGGGGTCTATGCTCTTACGTGTAGCAAAAGTTTCGTTTTGAGTTTGCAAAGTCTGAAATTCAAAAATAGGGCTTAAAATATGCCAAAATCATCTCTTTTCGCGTCAAATCTGGGAAAAATCTCAACTTTTGCATCTGTATCCTTTTTGGGGCTGTACTGATCCTAAATGAAAAGGAGTTTCCATTATAATAGCTCAATGGATAGAAAGACTCTACGATTGAACGCTTTAGTAACGCATATATCGGCGATGATGCGACGGTTGCTGGCAAAATGGTCTTTAGCAAGGACATTTTTGCGCGTACCCGGGCACTTTGCTTGGCTGGCTGGTTTTCGCAGAGATCGGCTACAAGGCGATGATCGGGACGCCAGATACGATCGTGATGAATGCAGTCAACGTGCCCTTCTTGGCTTAGTCTGCCAAGAGCTTCACGCGTCCAGGATCAGCGAGCTGCAAGTAGGGCATAAACAGGGCGTGAGGAGTTTGGTGTAAAGATAACAGGCGGCGACACGATAAGTAGCTCCATTTTAAACATAAGGTCAGCGTGATCGGCGAGTTAAAGGCAGGGCTGTGCTTAGAAAAATAAGGTTTCGGGCGATCTTTATCGCATTACAGGCAAGCTTGAGGCAGCCAAAAGGCTAAAACTCTGCTTTCTAAGACTGGCTCACCTCAAAACCACGATTTAAAAGACCTATCTTAGATACTTTACAAAGTGGCAGATCTTATCTATAAACCCGCCATGGATATCTCTAGACGGACAATACCGACCTTTGGCAAGCTTTTGAAAGGCCAGCAAAAAGGCGCTAATCGACACTAAAAGCACTGGAAATTTGAGCTAGTAGCGGCGAGGAGCACGAGGTTTTATTTACCTTTAGTCCAGTAATGGCGCGCTTATTGCAAAGGATCGCCGCAAAAACAGGACAAAGATCGACGATCTTTTGCACTTTCACACAAAAGGCAAGACAAATGCAAGAAGCCACCACTTTTAAGTCGCGCCATGCGCTTACCATGCGCCCATCGAGGCATATTTTTCTACTCAGATGATTTTGTCGCGCGAGATACCGCTTTATAATTTAGTGGCGACGGCGAGCACCTGATCGTTGAAATTTTAAAAAGATATGACGACAAGCGATCGCTTTCGCACGCTCTTAAGCGAGGTTACAGGGCAGATGCGTGACTTTGGCTATGCAGGGCTGGGAGCGACAAGCAGGGCATGACGACGCAGTTTATTCGATGCTCGTAATTTGAGAGCGCGCTGCAAACCTAGCCATGAAAAGATGAAAATGCAAATTTAAACGTGCATAAAAACAAGCTTCCGCATCGGACATCTAAAGGGCAATAGCTTTTTCATCCGTTCAGGTGCTGCCAAGAAGCGCCAAAAGCTCGAGCAGCCTTGTCAGCATCGATAGCGGCTATGAAACCACTTTTGCTACCAGCGCTTTGGTAATATGGCGACACTGGGTGAACTGGGCTTGAGTTACTTAAAACTGGTACGATAAATGGCAAAAGAGCAAAAACGTATAAATGACTTTTTGATCTCAGCTCATCAAAGGATCTTTTCAACCGCTATCTTAGCAAAAAGGGTTGGAGATTTGCTCAGGCGTGACTTTAGCCTGGCGTGAGCTAGGAAATTTATAAAAACTTTAGGCAAAGAAGAACTAAAAGCGATGAAGGCGCAGGAGAGCTTTTTGCTGCGGAGAGGTTTTAGTACCATCCATTTGGCAAGCTTCTTTTGTGTGTAGATTTCTAGATCAAGAGGCGCAAAGATTTGCCAAAAGCGTGATATCACCGCTCTTTGACTCATAGTCGGCGGAAAGGCTTCAGAGGCAAGCGGCGGCAAAAGAGCTTTGAGGATGAAATGCGCTGAGGCGTTTCGCTTATTTCAAAGATCGCTGGCCTGGCTATGCTTTTAACTGGGCGTATCTTGAAAATACAAGCTACAAATACAACGAAAGAAAACGCTCACTTTTAGCTACCACTTAATTTCAAAAGGCTCATACGCTACGGTTGAAAGAAGACTTGGTATACATATTTGAGTAGGTAACTGAAGATAGTTTAAAAGTAGGGCTTGGCCAATCAGCTGGATTTACTGAAAAGGTCCAGCCAAAGCTAGAATCACAAAACACTTAATTTAAGAGGTAAAACTTAAGTTCCAAATACGCTAGTTTTGAGAATTTAGCGATCTGTCATCTTTGTTTAGATGTTCAGCCGCAGAAGCTACTCTTCGACGCTTCTAGCATTTTCAGATGAAATTTGATTGATCTCGAGATGCCATCCATGATCTCATTTGCATTCTTGCCAGTTGCGGATGTAGTCTTGCATAGTCTTATCAGACATCGCTGGCGATGCGCGTCTCATTCATTGCTGACCATATCATTTATCGTCTTTTTCAACGTCGCTTGCAACATGTGGTTAGCTCTTGAATTTGCTTTAGAGTTGATACCCATTTGCTCGCTGGCTATCATTGATCGCTTCGAACGATAACGTTGATAGTTGCATTTATCTCGTTAGAGACTTTTTGAGTTCTCTCGCCAGGCCGTTCAACCTCGTCAGCTACGACCGCAAAGCCACGTCCATGCCTCACTCTCTTGCACGCTGCCTAATGGCTGCGTAGGCGAGTAGGTTTGTCTGATCAGCTATGTCATTGATAACAACAAGCACTGATTTTACCTGCTCAGCATCACGGGTTAAGCCGCTCGATCTTACAGCCATTTGATTTTTCATTAGCAGAGTTCATGATCTGAGATGATAGGGCTCTGATAGCCTCGTAGCTGCTTTTTATATGAGTGCTTTGCCTTTTGAAGATCATCTCACAGCTTGAGCTATTGAAAGTGACTCTTTCATGCTTTGCATAGACTTACCTTGATTTGTCTCTCTCAACGATCTGCTGATTCTTCTACGCGTTTGCCTGTTTGAAGAGATAGAGCTTAGCTCATAGCAACTGAGCTTTGCTTCGCTTGAAAGAGTTTTTAGTGTCGCTTATAAGCACTTATGCGCTCTAGGAAGTTATTTATATCATTACTTATTTTTAGCTATCTCGTCTTTGCCGTAGATTGGGATTTTAAGAGTAAAGTCAGATGTTATAGTACTTAATGGCTCTGGTCTATCGATAGATTTGCAACCAGCTTTTTGCCAAGAAGATAGTACTATGATAAGAAGTGGTAACTATAATGTTTATGATGATGAAGTTTTTGCTAACGACTTTTTGAGGTGTTAAAAAGTCATCTGTAACAGCTGAGCCAAGCACGATCCAGTGTTTAGCTGACAATGGCTCAAAAGCAACTACCTTCAACTCCATCAACATTTACAGTTTCGACACCTTCTTTAGTTTTTACTATATCATCAACTATATCTTTAGCTGACCTGCTAGTCTTTGCCAGTTGTTTGGGTGATGTCAGAGCATTTAGTCTTTGTATTAAAAGATTGAGAAGTAGCCACGCTCGCTCTAGCTTCATTTGTGCCATTGTCTTTGAAGACCTTTCTAAGCCTTCAGTAAAGTCGTAACCTATAAATAAAACTGCTACAACCTGCTGTTTTGAATGACTGGCTCATAGACACACATATAGTTTCTACAAAAATATTTAAAGCACCCAGATATGTTCTTTGTTCATCATCTTTGGATAGATTGTTTTATTTAGCATACCAAGCGCTCTACTGCCATCATCTAGCAAAAGTGAGGTAGATACAGCAGATATCCATTGCCTGATGGCAAAGATAGTTGATACCGTTGTCTGTTAGCTTGATTCGATCAGATATCTCATGGTTGTTATTTAACACGCACTTTTATCTGAGATAAGCCCTAAAGCGTCGTCATTTTCAGTCTTTTATGGTTTGTCCAGCGGCTCTACGTTGCTCTAAAAGCTTCTTTTTAAGACATGCATATATAGTTTGCATTATCTTCGTTATCTTCATCAAATAGCTCTAACCGTGTCCATCGCAAGCGCAACGTCTTTGCTGGATAGTTGTTTCATCCCTTGATCTCACGCTCCAAAGACATGTGATATACATACAGCAAGCTACAAATGGCAAGAACTAAAGCGATGATCGCTGAGACCTGACTAAGATGCTACGCAATCCATCTATATCCTCCTTGGTTTAGATTTTTATAGGTTTATTATACAATCTCGTAAAACATATAGAATTTGTGGGAAAAATAACTCTTACATTTTTGTTTGCTTTGTATTTATAATTATAACTTTTATGAACTGAGTGTAATTTATATTGCTATTTAATTTAGCTTTTGCAGGTAATTGAGTAGCTTTCACAGCAAGAATGTGGTGCTTTGAGGGATTGTATTAATTTGTATCTTTTTGTTGATTTGTAGTTATTTTATTAGATTGGTTTAAGGTTCAAAGCAAAATAGGAATGTAGTGTTTTACCTTGTTTTGTAAAAGGGCATGCTAAAAGATTAAATAAAAATTAATTTTATCAAGTTGTGACAATTTAGACCAAAAATCGCATTCTAGATAAACTTTGCTTTGGATGAAAAGTATCGGTAGCAGGGTACATTTATATTTTTAAATATAATCACGCTCATATCGGTAGCGGTCGCTTTTGCATCTGCAAAAGAGGAAAGTCCGAGCTGCGGATAAGACAAAGTTCCATCTAACGGATGGCTAGGGAAACCTAAGGGATAGTGTAACAGAAAAGCAAACTCCGCCTTGGCGGTGAAGGTGAAATGGCGAGGTAAGAGCCCACCGGCAGCGCTTGCGAACTTGCGTGGCCATATAAACCCAACTTGCAGTAAGAAGGGATGGTTTTGGTCTTATATTAAAACCCTTCGCCAGAGCTTGTTTGTAAAAGCGCGTAGATAAATGATCGCTCAAGATAGAACTCGGCTTAACGCCGTCCGCTCTCACCTGTAGAGTAATTTGCAGCAAAGCAGTTGGTACTTTGAAAAGATTTGGCAAGACAAAAACCGGCAAATATGCCGTGCCTTGAAAGTTTGAGATTAGATTAATACGTATTTTCGAGCTTTTGTGTTTTGTGAGCTCTGTTTTGATGTGGAAGATTTGGTTTTAAAAGCCTATCGCACTCGCCGATTAGCGCTGTGCTTCTTGAGCTGAAGCTGCTTTTAAACACATCTTCGCTAAAGCTTTGGGATAGTGCAGCTAGTCTTGTGTCTTCGTTTATTAACGCTAGCTTAATCCATTGATCCAGCTATTCACCTGATGTTACCCCCTCCATGCTTCTGATAACTCAGCGTACGACATTTGTTACTTCATTTAGCGCGTTAATATCATTTTGATATTTTGCCAGAGCAAGAAGCTGCATCCGTCTTGTATAAAGGCGCCAAGATAGTGAGCCACGTCGCCTTTGAGAATAATCGCCGAGTTTAAAAGCTCGACAAAGATAGCGTTTGCTCTGTTTATATAATAGACCTTTTTCTATATCTCCAGCTCGATCGCTTTTGGTGCGAAATATACCTAGAATCTCCGTCATAAAGCATTTCTATTCTTCAGTCGGGGACCTGATGCCCCTGAAACTCGACTGTGCGTATGCACCATATGCACTTGATTCATTTTTCTCTTAGTTTCTTACTGTTTATCCAGCATCTATCATTGATTTTTAGAGTTGAGAACTGACTTTTCTAAACTTGCGATGATGAGTTATACTTGATGATAGCGCCTTGCATCGTTGTATTTTCATCTCAAAAGCTTTTGAGTGCTCTCTCTTTGTAGTGATAGACCCTCACTCTCATCTTTTAGCTGATTTTGTACATATCATCGTGCCTCTTTTTGCCAACAGCACCATCAAGCATCTTAGCTAGCTTGTAAAAGTCCATCTGTCTAGTCACTGATTTACAGTATGCTTCGCTCATGCAAGAGTTGCATAGTGCTGTGCTCTGCCTTTACCGATACTGCCATCACTTCTTTTTAAGATGATCCTCTCGCCGCTTTGATCAAGGCTAGCTGTGACATCGTCGATACCAGCGTCATTGATAGCTTTCGTTGAAGCTTAGGCGTTGTCCTCAGCCAACGCCAGCAGCGGTTGAAAATATAACTGACTTGCCATTTATCGTTGATCGCCAGCTTCGATATTTAACGCACCTGCGCTAACGGCTGAGTTACCCATGTAGCGTTATCGGCTCAGTCTGCTTTGAACCCATGCGTACTTTTCTGGATTTTCTTCTGATCTTTGCTAAGAGCTGCGCTAACATTTAGATGACTGTCGAAGCTGACCGTCTTTATCTGGCATCATGGCGCGATTTTGACTAGCGCTTTGCCTTCGCCATTCTTGACCACTACTAGGCGTCCGGATGTCGATCTGTTGCTTGAAATTCGCTCACTACTCTCGAGAAAAAGTGCCAGCACTCTTCGTCATACTTTGCAGAAGGATCTCATGTTCATTGTCATTAGGTTGTAGTCTTTTATAAACTCTTCAACCGCTTTTACGACCTCTTCAGTGTTTTTGAGAGATGCTTACGTTTGTCTTGCCAGTCTCATTTAGCGTGATATTTGCATGCCTGTCCCTAGATCATCAAAGCTATATCTTTTGATATTTACGCCATTATATGTCTCTGCATCTTGCGCTTTTAGAATTTTATTTTTCTCCACTGATGTCATCTTTGGCGCGCCATCAGGATTTGTTAGCGCTGTGCCGTGCCTGTCTCGTGTCTTGAAACTGCGTATCATCCAGCCAAGCTTGTCTCAAAATGCCAGCAGTGTCGTTTGGTAATTTAGTCGTGTAGTTAGTTTTGCCTGATTGAAGCATTATTTGATCGGGCTTAGTCGCCACCAACATTTACCTTTTAGCGTAACTTGCCACCACTTACGTCATTTTATCTTATCAACGATACTTGATATGTTGTCGATCTTGTCACGCCGATAGAGAACTTTTCTTTGTCCGTCGATCTCAACGTCAAATGAGCCAGTAGTTTGTCGCGCCCACCATCTCTGTAGCTTTTTGAGTACTTTTGCTTTGAAATGTATCTTTTGAGCAAGTTTTTGCACGTCGATACTAAAGCTTTGTACGCTAACGCTGTTTCAGCAGAAGCCGTGACGCTTTGAGCCTGCGTTGTTTTGTATTTCTTTTAGATACAAAGCCTCGCCGCCAAGTGTTTTGCCGCTCATTACGTTACTAACAAGAGTTTTTAGTCGCAAGGTCCTTTTGCTTAAGCTCATTTTTCTCTAGTCTTGTTGTAAGTGGTTTGATCTGTCCAGCCTCATCAGCCTCTTTTAGTTTCTTGATAAGCTCATCGTTTAGGCCGCTATTTTTGTACCGATGCCTGAATTTGTTATGTTACCTACCGCTATTTTAACTCTCCTGTCAAAAAGTATTCCGATATCTCTTTGAAATACTGCTGATTTTTATAGCTTTGCTTGGAAGCTGTGTTATCTCTTCGCCTGTTTTGAGGCGTCTTTTACTGCACTACCATTACATTTAACTTCTCGTTGTAAGCAAATCTTGCATTAGTATCGAGCTGCTGCATCTGATAGTTTAGCCTATCAGTGACCTCTTGTCTTTCTAGCAAGATCCTCGTTGCTAAGTCCGCTGCTCCGTTAGCATCCTTTGACTTGGCCGTTTTTATCGGCATTTACTTTGACATCAGAGTGCTCGATAGGTCTGCTATCAATCCGACGCTGAGCAGACGTGCTCATGTTTTGCACTGGTGTTTGATTCTGGTCTGCTTTGAAATTCCATCAGTTTTACTCCTTAAAACTTACGCTAGCTCACGATCGGTGGGCAAATCTCTTTAGTATTTATATACGTTTGATTATTTAGGGTTAAAAATCGAGCAGTATGTAGGACCGGGATGATGCTTCATTTGAATGCGACTGCATTTTCTGCATAAAAGACCTTTTGCTACTTTTTGTGGTATTGGCCGCTCATCATGGATTGTGAGTTTTGTAGTAAAAGTGACCGCGATCGTCACAAAAACCGCTATTTATAATAGGTAAGAATGCCTCACTCTCTCATCATTCACAGAGCCACTCTCTTGATACGCTTGAGGATCGACCAGCCACGCAAATTTTCAAAGGCAAAAGAGTCCAGATCAGATAGCAAATGAAAAGAGTTTGGGATAGCATCACTCTTAATCGATAACGAAGCTGATCTGCTTGAATGTACAGGGCAAATCAGTGAAGCTTTATACCAGTACTCATGGTAATGAAGGCAAAAGGCTTGAGCTACCAAGTCTAAGCACGACCAGAAGCACAAAAAGCATCGTGAAAAGAGTCCTTTTAACGTCATTAGAGATGAAATTTACTCTCTACATTTATGGAGGGCTTTTGGCGGAAGCGGCGTGATGGCGTGCGAGGCTGTTAGCAACGGAGCGCGCGAGGCCATCGCTATCGAAAAAGATAGAGGCGCTTTTAAGATCACACAAAGCAACCTTGCAAGCCTGCAAAGTCCAATAAAAGCGATAAATGGCGATAGCTTTGCGCTTTTGCCTGATCTTTATGTACGCGCAAAATGGCAAAGCGTTTTTGCTCTATCTTGATCCGCCATTTGACATAAGGCGGTGGCTGAGATATCTATGAAAAGCTTGTAAATTTGATCTCACAACTAGAGAATATTATATGATAGTTTTTGGAGCATAACAGCGACTTCTAATCTAGCATGAAAATTTTCTGTATGTAAACTTATAAATTAAAAATTTGGATACATCTCTCTTATTTTCAGTACATTATGGAACATCTTTTTTGCTTTAAAAACCTAAAATAGCTAAATTTTAGGAAAAATATGATCTTTATCTTTTGTAGCAGCTTCAGTGATAGCTACTTCAGCCTTGCTACGCAGATAAAAAGAGCTTGGCAAACATCGTTGGCATGAGGGATAATCAGCTAATAGGCTATGGTTTAGTTGTCGGACCAAACGGGCACAGGAGATGGCTCAACGTCGTATCGATCCAGTCGCCATCAAACATGCTTCAAGGCGTAAAATGTCAAGATAAACCAGATGATATCAGTCTAAAAACGCAGCCGCTGTTATGGTGACAGCAAAATTGCCTGCATTTGCAAGGCATGGCGATAAAGCTTGATATCGAGATCTCGTCTATCATCGGCGATGCAAAAAGCTTTGCAAGGTAGCAACTTCTTATGACCCCACTCAAAAAGGCGTTGATGGCGATATCTACGCTTTGGCCCGAGCCTCTTAGTATCGGTGGCAAGAGCGCAGGCAGATGGCAGCACCCAACCGTTGGCACTATTCAAAATGGCGCCCTGGTGGAGCGTGAAGTCACTTACGATATATACAACCAAGATAGCATAAAACCTAAGCCTAAAAAGATACAAATATGAAACCGCTCTTGATATCCAAAATGCCATAAATGCAAAACATCTCAGACGACACCGCAAAGGCGATCGATCCAAGAACGGTTATTGTTAAAAAGCCAGATGATGTTAGTACATCGAGCTGTGAGGCGCTGTGCTTGACCTTGATGGAGTATAAGCCAGATGAGTAGATCGAGGCGTGAGAGAACTGGCACGATAGTTAGCGGTATAAACGCGGTAGTTAGTCCAGTCGTGATAACTCACGGCGCTATAACTATAAAGATAGAGCCAAACAGCTACGAAGAGGCGGATACAAATGATGTAAATATAGGTAAACGCGATACCTCAGTGGCTCCCTAGTCTAAAATACTAAAATTTTCAGGCGAAAACAACCGTTGCAAACGTAACAAGAGCGCTAAACAAGCTTGAGCAACACCAAGCGACATCATCTCGATACTTGGAAATAATGAAACGAGTTGGCGCGATACAGTCGATCTGGAGACAATATAATGCAAATAGACAACACCTTAGCACTAACTCGTATAGTGACATCTCAGCAAACAGATAAAAATGCAAATGCCAAACAAGATGCACTTTTAAAAAGAGCAAAACTGATGCTTTTGAAGCATTTATGGTAGCTGTTCTTGATATCGCTTTAAAAGAAGATGATAAGAACTCACTTGTCCAAAAGCTGCTAGCAGTGACATTTACTAGGTCTATGTATAATGACGCTATGAGCAAAGCTTTGAGTGGGAATTTTAGGTTTTTCAGAACTTTTATACGATGAAGAGAAACTCTCATAATTTATGTTTTGCCGATGTAGTGATATAAACATTTTATTTTTAAGAGGTATGGATATGATAACTCTTTAGAACCAAAAGACCAAACTACCGTGCAAATACGCTAAATAAAAATAGCGATGCTAGGAGTTGAAAATGAAAACAAAAGAAGTAAAAACAAAACGAAAACGCAAGAGTAAAAGAGATAGCTGATGCAACAGCAAATGGCACCCATCGGGTAGATATCTCTAAAAACAGCTAAAAGCTGTGGCTGATGCGTTGCTCTAAATTTAAAGGAATTTAAATGATAAAGAAGCTTTTGGACGAGGCCATAGGGCGAGTTGAACGAGCTTATAGGGTAACGATGCAAGATATCGCCAATATAAAAGAGGCGACACAAGCGTTGATGAGAGCGTGAAGAAGAAAAATGTCTCGTTCGCGCTTGAAAGATACTAAAAGAGCTGGATAAAGAGCTGTAAGGGTTTCAAAAGAGAGTGGCACGACGACACTTGCAAAGCGTTTTAGATGATGAAGTGAAGTCAAGCTGATGCTTATGCGTTCAAAGCTTGAATTTGCATAAAGTAAATAAAGAATATGCAAGACATCGTCGTTGTTATGAGTTTTTCGACTCGCTTAGCAAAAAGTCTTTGGTACTCAGACTAATGAATACGACAAGACGTGCACGGCACAGATAATAATTTTTACAAAATCAAGGGTCAACAAATGGCCAATATCTTTTTGTGTCAATGGGCACAGGCGTTTCAGGGCTAAATGCAGCCCGGTGCAAATAGCACAACTGAAACAACATCACAACGCCGATAGCAACTACTACACAAGGCAGCGTGTGGTGCAGTCTGCATCTCCAGCGATGAACACTGTCCCCGGTGGCGTTGGCACAGGCACGCAAGTAGATATCTTTGACAAGACTTTCACGATGAGATTCGCCTACTCAAGGCTAAAATATTCATCATCACCAGAAAATACAGGCTATAAAGCAGAGATGCATAAGAGGCGACAAAATACTTCCCAGATCTAAAAAGATAACGCATGGTAAAAGATATCCAGGAGTATTTTTGTCTGCGTGGAACAACTTCGCTTCAAAACCCAGACGAGGGCGCTCTAAAAGGTAAATCTGATAAACAAAGTCTAGCGTTTTAACAGCTAGCATCAACCGCTCATCAAAGATGCTTTATGATATGCACACGCAGATAGATGAGACTATAAAGATAAATATAAAACGAGATAAACTCACTTGGCAAGCAAATAGCAAATATCAATAAAAACAAATTCAAAGAGTAGAGTCAGGGTGCAGACGCTGGCATCAAGATAAATGCAAACGACCTTCGTGATAAGCGCATGAGCTCAGAGCTTCACGTGTCAAAGCTGGTAAATACAGCCGTTTATAAAAGCGATCTAAAAAGCGAGTCAAAAGGGATAGATACAGGTACAAGCGATCAAGGAAGATACCACAACCCAAATATCGGCGGTGTGAGCATAGTTGATGGCGTAATTTTCATGAAAATTTCTATGAGCTCAACTGAGATGGGCAATACACGGTACCTGCATTATGAAAGAGAAGATGCGACGCATCCCTATGGCGGAGAGAAGATCACAACGGCAAAGATAGGGCGCCGCACTTGATCTTAGAGGTCGCAACTACGAGCCAGATAATGATGACTAGCGATGGTATCATCCAAAAATATATAGACAATCTAAATCATTTTCAAAAACTTTAATAACTAGCACAAATAACGTCTATGCCGAGTCTGCAGTTGAAATTTTCAAACTCAGATCCGATCAGCTATCTAGAAAACGACAAGACGCTGATGAACCACGACAACAGCATAAGAAATGGCAGTTTTGATGCTATCAGTTTATGAGACAAAGGGTAACGTCAGCCAAAAAGACCATCGAGATAAACGGCACAACGACGATGAACGATACAAAATACGGCAACTCTGTTGTGCAGGATTTTAACTCAAATTCAGACGATAACAACGACAACAACATGCTAAATGACGTCGATGATTTCTTTTGAAGCGTCGTATTTTTATGATAAAACACGCACCAAGGCACATTTGCGCTCATACCAGCAAGCTCAAGGGCTTTATAGCATCTCAATAGTCGATCACGGCACATTTCCCAAAGCGTTGTTGGTATCAACAGATTTTTCTCTGGCACAAACTCTAAATACAATAGGCATCAATCTGTACTCACCCAAGATCACACAAAGCTCTGTGCCTACTCAAAAGCCAGTCGTGGAGTCAACGAAGGCAAACAAGATGATCCAGCTCGTACCAAAAGCAGACATTTTACTCAAGGTGGCACTGCGCTTGATAGAGATGAGACGATCTGAGGATATTACCGTATTTTACGACCGATATGGCGAGCGATACCGAGGCGAACAACACTATCCATGATACAAACACATCTTTGCAAAGGACTGCTGAAGAGAGAGTTTCAATCAACAAAGCGGCGTAGATACCAACGAAGAGCTTATAAACTTAATCCGCTTTCGGCAAGCTACGGCGTGCGAGCAAAGATCATCACAACCGTTGATCAGATGCTTGACACGCTTCTTTCACTAAAAACAATGAGCGAACTAAAGAGCTTTTTAGACGCAGTCAATGTACTAGCAAAATGATACCTGGGGCTATTTGACGCCCCGGACCCACTTCACGTAGCTAGCAATTTAAAAGAGCCAAACATAGCACTCATTTGCGTTATTTGCCCATGCAAATGCAAAATGATAGTGAAATTTTCTAAATTCAGCTTTGAATGAACCCTGCTTGATGAGAGCGAGCAAAATATCAAGAAAAATCTGTCCATTCAAGTACCGCTTTCAAAAATGAAAACGACGAGAAAGTCATCACACTTTCACGCCTGAAAAGAGGGCTGACATAGAAGAAAATGTACGCCATGGTCTGCAAAACGGCGAGATGATAGAAGCAGTAAAATGAGCTTATTCAATTTATTTACAGGCTACCTTTACTGCTCAGATGGATATGAGTTTTTCTTTTTGGTAAGAGTTTTGAGAGGAGCACAAAGTCCATATAAAACGCTACAATATGTATCTTCGCTGGATGGTGCGAGATAGCTGACATCGATCTGGAGCTATTTGATCTAGCCAAAAGATAGACTTTTTGATGCCACTTGACGTGCATGCATAGAGTTTCGTTAAATTTAGGACTTATAAATAGAAAGAGCTACGACTTCAAAGCGGTCATGGAGCTTTACACTTAGAGATCGACGAGCTAGACCCGATAAAATACGACTTTGCGCTTTTACAGGATAGGCAGAGCAAAGAGCTGAAACTATCGTAAAAATCTTAAAAATATTGCTGCCTCAATCTAGATAGACTTACCTACAATTTTATCCATAAGGAGCTTGGTATGAAAAATCGTTTTACTATGCGCAGTTTAGGAACTTTGCTTTTTGCTCACAGGGTCATCACTTTGATCCAAAGGCTGGCGAACATCTAGTCATACCCAATGAGCTAAGCGAAAAGGGCGAGGTAGCGTTGGCGAAGTAGTAGCTGTTAAGACAAACTACGGCGTTGCGTTTTCCCAAATTAAAAGTCTTCCTGCAGGACTTCACGGCTTTCACGTGTCACCAAAATGCTGATTGTGGCGACTGAAAAAGGTCTTGGTATGAAAGCAGGCGGTCACTGGGATCCAGCGAGACAAAAATGCACTCATTTGCATGGGACGATATGGGTCACAAAGGCGATCTACCAGCACTTTTACGGCGATGCTGAGGGCAATGCAACCACTTCCAGTGCTAGTCCAAAGATAAAAACCTTGATGAGCTAAAGGTCACTCACTAATGGTTCACGTCGGTGGTGACAACCACAGCGACCAACCAGCACTTGGCGGTGGCGGCGCTAGAATGCTTTATGGGAGTTATTAAATAATTAGTCTACAAAAAGCCTTTACCGTATATGTTTAAAGGCTTTTCACCATTCGCTCAACTTAACTCTATTTCTAAGATGAAATTTCACTCAAACCACAATCCGCTTTTAAACTTAAATTTACAAAAGAACAAAATGAGATTGACCTAGTAGCTACACTGTCTTTTTGTCGTCTGCATTTTTGGGCGGTTTTTATCGACGCGATCGCAGGAGGCGGCGGACTGATCACTTTGCCAGCCATCATGGCTATGGGCGTGCCACCTCATCTTGCCCCTTGGCACAAACAAGCTTCAAGGCGTATTTGGCGGCTTCACGGCAACGCTGCACTCACCAAAAAGGGCTGATTAATTACAAAGAGTGCTTTGTTGGCATAGTTTTACATTTATTGGAGTTACCATCGGCGCAACGCTCATCTTATTTTTAAATGCACATTTTAAAAATAATCATCCATTTTGCTAATCGCCATCTTCATCTACACGCTTTTATGCCAAAAATAGGTGAGAGCGACAGGGCTGCAAAGATGAATGAGAGGCTTTATATCATATTTGACTAATTCTTGGCTTTTGTGATGCTTTTTGTGCCCAGAGCAGGCCTGGTTTTGGATGTTTGCGATGGTGGCTTTTAATTGGGCCACTTTAGGCGGTCGCTCACACGAAAAGCTTTTAATGCACCAGCAACATCGTAGCACTTGGCGTTTTTATAGCGCGGCAGATACTTTGGCTAGTTGGCTTTTTACGGCTGTGGGGCAATTTAGGGAGCTTATTTTGGCTCAATTTTTAGTCATCAGAGGTCAATTTATTAGAACGATGTGATAGTTGTCGCGACGACCATTTGCAAAACTGCTTTTGACTACTTCTGGGCTTAAAATTAAAATGTTTTAACAATAATTTTGTTACAATCACGCAAAAATTTCTAAATCTAAGGTAAATCAATGAAAGATTTGTTTTCTATTCTCACCATAAACCATTCACATGCCTTTTGTTATGCGTTTCACTTTTGCCTTGTAGCTTTGATCATCCTCATCGTTGCTTACATCGCAAGAGTAAAATGCAGCTTTGTGCCAAGAGGGTCTTCAAAACATAGTTGAGGCTTTATTAGAGGGCGTTATCTCTGTGGGCAAGGGATACTTTTAGGCGCCGAAAAGCTGACTAGGAAATACCTCCCACTTGTCGCAACTATCGGTTTTTACCGTATTTTTCCCTCAAACGTCATCGGCATCATCCCGGCTTTGAGTCACCAAGCTCAAGCTTACGTTTAACTCTAGTTTTGGCTTTTGGTTGTATTTATTTACTATAACTTTGAGGGCATTAGAGAAAATGGCTTTTTCAAATACTTTGGACACTTCATGGGACCAAACAAACTTTAGCTCCTATTATGTTTTCCAGTCGAGGTCATCATCATCTTTTCACGTGTAGTTTCGCTATCTTTCCGTCTTTTTGGTAACATCAAAGGCGATGACTTGTTCTTACTTATGATGCTTACACTTGGACCATGGTTTTCTCCACTTCCAGCCTTTGCACTTCTAACACTTATGGCTGTTTTGCAAACATTTATTTTATGATGCTAACTTACGTTTATCTAGCTGGCGCAGTCGCTATTAGCGAGCATGAGCATTAATGAAAAGCCATATTTTATGGGCTTTTTCTCTTTAAATTTCTAACTATCTATCAACTTTAACTTTTCAGACATTTTAAAATAAAAATAAAGATTTAGTGGTGAATTGTTAGGTAAAATGTGTGCTATCTCTAGCACACATACTTTATTTGTGGTCGTATTTCCAACCCATTTTTCAAGCTTTTCAATGATCTCTGACAACGTAATTCAGTCACGCAATCAAGCATCTTTTTGACCTTTTCTAGGCTAGCTTTTGTATATCTCCCGTTGCACCTGTCTCTGTACCTCTTTGATATCCCAGATGATGGTGCTTAAACTCGCCCAGAAACCGATGACGTCATGAGACCTGTGACTTTGCGTACTTAAATTTCACAAGCTCAGGCTTAACCGCCATAGTAGGTTCGCCCTCTCCGCCGTGACCAAGTCCGTCCCAGACGTCAAATGTATCCTTTTAGCTAGCAGTGATATTCCACCAAGCAGGATAAAGACCAAAACAGCGTCTTTTGTGTCATCTTTTACCTGTGAGCGATCTCAAGGGCAGGATGTGCCGTCGTAGTGCATTTAGGATGATGATATGTTTTATGCCGTTATTTTATAAGGCTCTCATGTCTTCAGCGATGCGCTATCGTGGTTTCAAATCTAAGAGTGACTGACATAGGAAATTGGTTGTAGTGGATAGTACCAAAAGGCACGCACCGGAACAACGATAGTCTTTCAGGCTTAGAGTCTGCCTCTTTTGCGATCTCTTCAGGCACAAAAAGATCAGGCCCAAAGTGGCAGGTGCCAGCCATGGCTCTCGCTGACTACCAAAAGGTCGTGATAGCGCCTATCTATCTCGTGCGCCCCATTTCTGCTTTTAGCTCTCTTGCGCCACTGTTTAAAACCACCTTTTTCATCTCATCTCCTTGTTAGTAATTTTCATAAAATATCGGATGATAATAATCGTAATAACTAACGCCACAAGACCCGATGGTAGGTCAAATGAAGCGGTAAATAGTACCTGGAAGATAACCGCAATCGCGCCTATGACAAATGAAAATAACGCCAGCCATGTGATACGTCTGGTCTGCTATTAAATTCAGCGATGTCGTACTTTTCCTTTTGATGATGTAATAATCAGCCATTAACGGACCAGCGGGCAGGCGGAGCAAATGTACCCAGCATCGTCGGGCTGAATGATGCAAAAACATCTGATGTGCGCAAATGAACCAAGCACGTGCCTACTACGCCAGCGATTAGCACTCAGTTTTCTATTTGTGTTTCACCGGAGGCTTGAGAGCACTGGACCAGTATATAGCGAGTTGCAGTATGCCGGCATTGTTGTAGTCCAGCGATGCTGTCCAAGAGTGAGCACCCTGATGATAGCTAAAGGGCTGACTCTGTGAGCATCCACTCTACGTAGCTGAAACCGACCAACGCTATCGCTGCCGATGTAGCGCAACTATGTTTAAAAGAGGTGTGTTGGTATAAAGCAAAGCCACGGCCCACCCGCAATGACGCTTTGCTGATTTGTTAAACTCTACGATCAACACCATGCCAGCTCCTGCTGTCAGCTACCAACGACAGCAGTGATCGAGTCCAGGTCCAGACCTTGTATATTTTTGGTCTTTTCTAAAAGGTGCGCAGCCTGCCACCTTCTGCTAACATCTCGATGCCACATAGACTGCGATGATCAAGATAACCAGGAGCCCGCAAGATCGCGATGGCCTCGATGGCTTTGATGCCCACATGCTGTGATGGGTGAAGATGATGCGCAAAGATAAAGGCGCACGAAAGACCTCAAGCGTGATCGGTGTGACCTCAGCTGTAGCCAAATTGCCGGATCAAGAGACGACGACGCCACTTGGACTGCCTATCGGCAAATGAACAATTGACCGACCATGCCAGTGATGCTGGCAAACCAGTACAAAAGAATGTTAGCGCTGCGCCATGACGATCATTAGCACCGGTGCACCTTTCATGCCGTAAGAGCACGCTAGAGACTGAGAGCTAGGCTCGTCGCAGTTTTGAGCCATTGTTCATGCCAGTGGCGCAGTGATGATGACGTAGCGAGCCCACTCTCAAAATGATCGTCCGCAAATGGCAGGTTTGAATTGAGACGCCGCTTTCCGCCAAAACCGGCCAGAACGCCACCTATGAAAAGTCGGCGGTAACGGCACGTACGCGAAACCTGCCAGACCATTATCTGGTTAAATGGTCGGGCGTCGCTCAGACATCGGAACTGGAGCAACATACGTTCGCCATCTTCTAAAACAACATTCTCTTTGTCGCTCATGCAAGCTCCTTTCATAAAGTACATGTTTGTCTTTTATTATAGCTATATTATCTCACGAAAATATGTTAATTTGTAATTTAAATTTTTATCATTAATGCTACCAATTGTTAGTGTTTTAGAATTTCGCCAAAAGCTCTCCTTTAGATATTTTAAAAGAAAAGTATCGCTAAAACACGCACTCATTTGGCATAAATTCTAAAGGCAAAACATGTTTGAAGTCGTTATCGGTTTAGAGTTCATACTCAGCTTAATACATCCAAAATTTTCTGCTCTTGCTCGACTAGCTTTGGCGACGAGGCGAACACTCACGTTTGTCCGACCCGCCTGGCTCTGCACGGAGCGCTGCGTGCTAAACAAAGAGGCTGTTAAAAGGCGATCAGCTTTTGGCACAGCGGATAAACGCTAAGATAACATCAGCTACATGACTGCTTCTCAGACCTTCCAAAGGCTTATCCATTCACAGTTTGAGATACGATCGTAGAAGGTGGCGAGCTCATCATCGACGTAAACATGGCGCTAAAACGCATCGGCGGTAACTAGAGCGCAGATCAGAGGACGCAGGCAAGAATATCCACGAAGAAAACGAGAGCTTGGTCGATCTAAATAGAGCCGGCACGCTAGTCTTGAGATAGTTAGCGAGCGGACCTTAGAAGTAGCGCGACGAGGCGGTGGCTTATCTTAAAAACTGCACTCGATTCTTCGCTTTTTAAACATCAGCGATGCAAATATAGTACAGAAGGTCACTGGGTACGCATCAACTGTCTCTATCACTTAGGCTGACACTAAGCTTTACACAAGGGTCGAGGATAAAAGCCTAAACTCATTTAAAGTTGTCCAAAAGCGATCGACTACGAGGTGGAGCGCCAAAAGTGCAGCGTGGGAAGATGGGCAAACTATGACGAAGAGGTCTATCAAGAGGCCGGGCTGTTTGACACGACCGTTAGTGACAAGATCGATGCGTGGCAAAGAGGATGGCGCGAGGCATGGTACTTCCTGACCCTGACGTGCCGCCTGTTGAAGTGCCAGAAGAGATGTATAATGACTGATCAGATTCCAGAGCTTGCCGAGCAAAAAGGTCGCAAGACCGTACAGTGAGCTAGGTGTAAAGAGAGCGATAGCCAATCGGTGACCCAGCGTTGAGGATGGTTTAGATATTTTGAAGAGCTACTCGTCGCTGGATTTCCAGCAAAACTTGCTACTACATGGCTCAGGTCAGGCTTCTTGGCCGTTTAAATAACGGCATGTAACGATCGAGACAAAGCCCGGTTAGCGACTGGGCTAAGATGATGATAAATTACTAAAACGCATAGAAGATGGCACGATAAGCGGCAAAGGTGCGCAAAGAGGTGCTGAGACTGTCTCATAATGGAGCATGACGCAGACGTCGATAGTGTCATCGAAAAGCTTGGCTTAAAACAAGGGAGCGACGACCCAGCGATCATCGCAATTATAGATCACCTGTTTGCAGCGCAAACGCCGACAAAGTCGAAGAGGTATAAAAGCGGCAAAGATAAGATGTTTGGATGTCGGTCGGGTGATGAAGAGAGGGTAAAGTGCGCTTAACCCGAGGCAAGGTCACTGAGCTTTTAAAGGCCAAAATAGGCTAGGGCTAAAATGAGCATAGCGGGCCATCGGAGCGCAAGTGCAGCAAGTGCCTTTTCATGCATTTAGTGAGAATAACGAGGTGCGTCACCAGCCTCAAGAACGCCAAGAGAGATGCCAGAATACTGTCAGCTTAGAAGAGGCTCTGGAGTGCGAATATCTAGTTTGCACGATCCCAACCGCAAGCTGCTACCCTACATGGCTAAAAACAAAACTACAAAACAAAGGTCAAAAGATCCTGAGTGCTAGCACAGGGCACAGGACACGGCAACCAATCTTAAATTTCGCTAAGTAAGGTATGAAGACTTTGTCGATAGAGAATGTAACCTTTCTTTCAGGGCCGACCTTTGCAAAGAGATCATGCAAAGTCGCCTTTGCGCTCTGGTGGTAAAATTTCTAAAAATCAGGATTGCCTGTCACGTACCTCATTTTCCTGCTTATATGAAAGCATAGGCCACATCTGATGGATGTGATCGGCTGGCGGCGTATGCGGAGCCCATAAAAACGTGATCGCCATAGCTGGTGGCATCTGCGACGGTCCTGGTCTTGGCAACAACGCAGAGGGCGTCTACTTTCGAGGGGGCTTGTCGAGGATGGCTGGATGGCACGTGCGGCGCAAAAGATGAGACATTTATGGGGTTTAGCGTGGCAGGACCTGTTTCGTAACCAGCTTCGTCGCTACTCGCGCAACTACCGCGCGAGGTCTGGCATCGCAAGGCACGAGAGATTAGAGAGTCAAATGAGCTTGGCAGGTGGGCTGGAGGGCAGTGGATACCAGCGAAGCGATGGCAAGATCGCTAAAGACAGGCGGGTACATATGTACCCTGTGCTACGTGAGGTTGAAAATATGCTGAATGGCAAAGACGTTGAGAGCGTAAATCGCTTTTGGGAAGAAGATGAGAGCTTTGTAATTTATACTTTTGTGGCTGGTTATTTTTGCTTTGGGGGTTAAAAGCGGCGCTGATGAGTTTCTAAGAGCCAAGGTCTCGCGGATGATAATGGCTGGCTTTTAATTCCGGAGCGCAGCACAAAAGACAGCCGCGGTTTCGTGCGATGTTAGCCGACGCTGGGTAAGGAGAGAGATTTGGCGGTGGAGTGCTTTTGCTGGTAGTACTGTCTCTAGCAAGGCCCGCTCAGACAGCAGCATAAAGGCGATCAAGAGAGAAAAAGTCCTCAAATTCTCGTCGCTATCGACGAGAAAGAGGGCGACAACGAATGAGCCGCACTGAAGGATAAGAGCTCTGATGGTCCTTATCCCAGTGCGGCACGAGGTCGTAAGCACGCTTGATATCAAAAGTCACGCTGATCTCTACTCAAAATGGCTGGCGGTCTAAAAGAGGCTGACGCCATTGGATTTGTCTCTGATGCGGTCGATCTGCACGATGAAAAACTCGCCGATCATCGCCGCTTAAGCAAAGGGCTTAGCGAGTATGCAGCAAGGTGGTGATTCTCGCTTCGATGCCTGCTATGGATGCATTTAAAGGAGCAGGGCATCCTAACGACACTTAGCATTTCCCGGACACGGCGTACTCAAAAGGGGACCTCACATATAAGAGTGAGGTCGCCACAGCAAAGATGCGCTACTACTCATACAAAGACGCCATAAGCACCGGTAGAGCGCGAGATCATCATGGTCGGACACCTTGTGTAAAAGGCATCGACGAGGGACAATCCAGCCACACTTTCTATACACCAATCTCTTGCGAAATGAGCTCAAATTTAATGGCGTGGTTATCAGCGATGATATGTTGATGAAAGGCGTTGGCGACGAAGCTTTGGCAGCGCAAAAGTGGTGAGGTATAAACGCTGGTGGCGAGTATCTCGCTCTTTAGCGAGTTTAAGATAACAACCAAAGAACGGCTGATCTAGTAACTCAGATCAGTGATTACGCTGTAAAATGAGAAAAAGATCAGTCAAAAGAGCGGATAGAGCGCTTCATATAAGGGGATAATGGCTCTAAAAGTGCGAAAAGCTTTGGTGGCTTTTAGAAAGTTACGCTAGTAAAATTGCGTTATTTTCGTCTTTTCAAGATCAAAATATGTAACTTTCCATGAGATTTTATCGTCGCATCTAAACTTCATAAACTCTTGTTTTTCGCCATCTATCTTTGGACATACTAGGTAGATTGGCCGCGACCCATGTTTTATGGGCTATAGCATATAGCTGATATAGGTCGGCTTTGCAGAGATATCATCTCTTGACTACGATCTTCCACTTTGTATCGGCTATAAAATCGCCTTCTAAAAATATATCAGGCCTTAGTTTAAAAACTCCTTTGGCTCTTCATGCAGGGTATTTTTCTGAGTGCTGTAATCTTATTACCCTGGAAAGCTCTTTATAAAATTTCCAACACTTAGCTTTCAAAGAGTGCATTCATATCAAACAGCAAGGAGCAGGCTAGATCATCGCCATTGTGAGTGGTAAAATAGAGCTGTACACAGATTCGTGCACCATAAAAGAGCTGCTCATAGCTGCTTTACGTATGGCGGTTTATGACAAGCTTGTACAAAAGAAATATAATCTCACACTCCAAAAACCTCATCAAATATAAACAAAAGCTCACGTATTTTTGCTGATTTTTACTAGAATTTGACTTTTGTATAGAACAGAGCGTTGTTTTTATGATCCTATTTATCTTATGTCGCTTAAGAATTCACTGTATCCTACGTAAAACCGCTCTTTGTGGATGCTATTTCTTTTGATCTGCTCGTTTATATTAAGCTTTCCTTTTTGAAGAATTTTAGGGTTCTCTTCTAGCGCCACATAGTCGCCTTTTATCCTGAAGAGATTCTGAGCTGCATAAAAACATAGAGATGAAAATTTCCAAAAAGTAGTGATTACGGGTTTTTAGACTAGCTAAATGTGAGCTTTTTAAATGGGAAATTTTTAGCGTTCTTAGCATCTTTTATAAAAACTGCTTTTGATCTTTCGGCGTCGGTTTTGTCTGCTATTTTTGCGTAAAATGTCGAGTTACACTTTTTGTCTGTAAAACTGCCGACATAGTTCTAGCTTGTAAACTCTCCCGCCAACCCCGCTTGTCTATCCCTTAAAAAGGCGCATTTTTCATCGCTATTTTTAGGATGAAAATTCTATATCCTGAAAGTCTTTTTGCATATATCGTGCTGATATATGCGCTCAAACTCAGTTAGCGTTATCTGACTTTGTTGCATTTTTATACCTTGCTTGTAGCTTTGCGGATTGTTGAGCTTCACTATTTATCTCGTCTAAACATCTTAGTCGTCTATATAGTCGATTTTTCATAAATAGTCTTTCTGCCGCCATATTTCTCTTGATTTTGGCAAGCTGCATATCTTTTTGACTATCGCCCAGAACCAGCCTAATCTTTCTCCCAGTCGTCGTAAAAATACTCTTGTAGTAGCGGTAAAATCTGTTTTTGAAAGACATTTGCAAAGCGTTTTCCATGTCTGCTACATTTATAAATAAGCATGCCTATCATGTGATCTCTGTCGTAAAAGATACTCTATATCGCTCGTTTATGGCTTTTTAACATTTCGCCCTATTTATGCCTTCGATGCTTTATTTTTGTTTAGGTTGCTCGTATTCTGGCATCATCTCCACACAAACCCAAACCTTCTTCTAGAGCACGTATCTATAAGGGCTATACTGCGTATCTGTCTGTACTCATCGTGCCTATTATGGTATGATTTGACGGCCTCCAGTCTCTTTTGAATATGGTAGCTCGACCATTATCTCGGTTATTCGCGCGCGAGGCCTTTTGACGTACTCTATAAGAGTTATGAGGCTCACTCGTACTCTAGAGATATTTCAAGCGGTTGATCTCGTGAGAGAAGATGCATATTTTGGTGTGTTTCATTGACTTGTACGCTCATCTGTGCAGATCGCAAAAATCCCTAAGTTTGCCTTTGTAATCACTAAGAAGCAAGGCGTTTTCGCAGCACTGATATGCCTTTTGATATCTCATGCGTTATTATATCGCCATCTCTCGTTTTCGTTGTCATCAACACCGGCTTTTATACCCTCAACAAACTCCTCCTTATCCGTAGCTTTGGTGAACATGTTATAGATTGTAGACTTTTCTTTAGTGTAACGGCTTTGTACCATATCTTTATCTCTCTTTGGCTATTTTCGCATAGAGATCTCATGGCTCGGACACTCATCATTACAGCATTTTGTAGTCACACACCATTCACTTTTCTCATCCTCAAATATAAAAGGAGGGTCTTGCTCTTTAACATTTACATACTCACAATCCATTTTGTGTGAGACAGTAAAACCGTAGATATTGTCTGGTTTGTGGTTTTAGTTTGATTTTATTGATTTTAATCTAAATAAAGTGTGATTTACTATGTCAGTATTTAACTTGCCAACCACTATTAATATTTAGAAATAGCCGCATCAGCATAATATGGTCTGCAGCCTACTGAGGCTCAAGTGTAGTGTCTATTTTTAACATTTCATATAGCGCGTCGGTGTCATCGTTCGATTTTACATTGAGATTTTTGAGTAAAATTATCCACAGATCTTTGAAAGCCTCCAGTGTTTTTCCCTGTCTCGGAGGGCCATATAAAATCGGATTTAGTGAAGTACTCTTTACCTTTAGCTTTTTGCTGTCCATTGTTTTCTGTTAGCATCGTCTCTAATTTACCTCTAAAATCTCTATAATAATTTACTGCACGCACATACTCTATTAAAGGTTTGTTCATTTCTGCCGTGTTTTTGCAATCTCTTGTTCTAAATATTTTATATCCGCATTATCATAATCGGAAAATGAATACATATGTATATTCCAGAAAACCATTAAGTAAGTATGAATAGCTAAACTAACAGAGCTATGTCTCCATATATTTATTCCTATCACAGTACTTGAAAACCATCGTAATCTTATGTATCCAAACATGCTTACCTCTAATTATCAAATTTACTCAAAAGCGCCTCACAACCCATCAACCTTTTTAGTTCGTCTCTTAGCTCTCGGCTCTATTCGCTGTTTTGTAATTTGCCTTCACAAAGCCATCGATCCGCTCCGTACTCAACCAGTTCTCCCAGTTTGCATTTTCTCGCTTTTTAAAAGCGCCTCGACCTTATCTCTTATCTGCTCTAAGGTATCAGCTTTGTCTTGTCGCCAGCCCCATTTAAAGTATCTTCAAAGAGTGGCGTCTTGTCTTAGAGTATTTATTTTTTCGTATGACACATTGCGTAATTTAGGCATTTCTCTGCGTTATTTACCTGGCAAACTCTTTTTGATAAGTTGGCACCGCCCTTTCCATCGTCAAGTGCCACAATTTGTATCTGAAATAGTATTGCCGCAAAATGCAAGCAAAGAATAGACCGTAATGCGGTCCATTTTACCTTTTTCAATCGGCCCACGCGCATCATCGCAAGCCAGCCAGATCATACAAAATGAGATGACTTTAGCCATCTGTACCCGCCATAACGAACACTCCCGCAAAGGATCGCATGGTTGGTGAGATACTGTGCGCAGCCGAGGTCGCGCAATTTATCTCGTCGTAGCCGCAGCGACAAGTGGCACAGATAGTGATGATGCTTGGAAGCGACTGGCTTGCGCGAGTCTCGTTTAGTCCAGCGGCTTTGCGAGTGAAACCAGCCATAAAACGTAGCACAGCGCAAATGGAAACATAAAAATGTTCGATAAAAAGCCCATTAAATGCGCTAATTCGCCATCTTTCTAACCATCGCGTAAACCTAAACGAAAGTGGCAAGATGATAGAGACAGTGGCAGACCGCCTGGCGAAATGGTACGCAGGGCGGTCGCGATGACGATGCAACGGCCATGGCGCTGGCTTTGCTTCAGGCGTTTTAAAGATGATATCGCCAAGGAGCATGCTTATCATGGGATTTGGTAAATATCCCAAACTCGTGTCTGTACTTGGCTGCTACTAACCGTATAGACAACGCTCTAGTTTATGGTGATAAAATATCACTTAAAAATAGAACCTTTAGCGAGCGGATATCTTTAGCGTGTGGCCTTTGCCATTTTGCCATTAATGCGCCAATTGCCAGCCATCAAGAAAAATGACCAGATGATCCTGTGGGCTGCACTTACAAGCATCGACATCTTTACTAAATAGGTTGAGTTAAAACCGCCAAAACTCCCCACATAAAAAAGGTTAAGCAAGAGAATAACGCCTTTTGGCCTCATTTAATCTTGCATTTTGTCGCCTTACAGAATTTATATCCATCATCGTGACAGATGGCTTAGCAGACTATCGAAAAGCATGAGCTTTTCTCCATCTCTCGCCGATGGCAAAATGAGACAAAAAGCACTATTATAGGTCAGTGTAAGCAAACCTAGCATATCATCGGCACAAGCGTGCTTGAGGATCTATGATGAGGGCTTGCGCCGCTGATAGCACCCGCCAAGATGACAGATAGTAGATGTTTGGATTTTGGCTCATTACGTAGTCCATCGGCTGTGAGCAAACAAATGAGAATAAAACAAAAATTATCCTTCGATAACAAAGCTTGAGAATTTGCAAGGTTGTGGTACCTCTAATGGTAAAATAGACTGATAAAGGCAAACCACAGCGCTTCCCATGAGATGCCACCATTAATGACTGCTGTAAAGAAGATTAATGGCAAATGAAAACACGATGCTAACTTTGTTTGAGAGGATGTCTTTGAAAATATCCAAAAGGACCAAGGACTACTGGCACAAGGAGGTAGGTTTATCGAGACTTTTAGCGTCATGTTACTTGGAGCCCAGAGAGATGGAGCCACATCTGAAATGAGACGATGAGCGAGGTAGCAAGCAAAACTAAAATTTAGGTTTTAGCTTTTATTTTAGAAGTGTACTTGTACTCCGCCGCTGTTTCGTAACAAAAAATGGTTATGACGACAAAAGGCATGGCAAAGATCATGCGGTATCCACAAGAGCTTGGTGCTGATGGGGTCTGTGAGCACTGACATGTAGATGCAGTTAAATAAAACTGATGCCAAAGCGAATAAAAAATGCCTTTATCATGAAAAATCTTCTTTTCTTGCAATTTAAAGTAGCGATTGTATGCAAAATATCTTAATAACCCATTAATGGCTTTTATTTTTAAGTTTGCGTGAGGTAATCTGCGCTAAATCAAGGTAAAAGATAGGTACTTTATGACTTGGAACAGAGATAGCTAAGAGTATCGGTCTTACA